>Ga0315280_10000146_pt1 | contig 131903 bp, 120 predicted proteins | sample YL17G06_40_MG_FD_203697 | JGI IMG/M metagenome (GOLD analysis project Ga0315280, IMG submission 203697) | Sediment microbial communities from Yellowstone Lake, YNP, Wyoming, USA - YL17G06_40 | ecosystem: Environmental > Aquatic > Freshwater > Lake > Sediment | place: USA: Wyoming | collected... | reverse complement strand
AAGGTCATATATCTTCCAGTTGATTTTGAACTTTCGGTCTGGTTTCTTCTCCTCTTTATTGTGGTGTTTGCATCCCATCTGAAGGTGACATCAAAGTTATTCTACATTTACTTTCCGGACAACGCCGAATGTGTGAGAAGATTAAAAATGAAAAAAGAGGTAGTGATAGTTGGAACAATATTTGTTTTGTTGGTTGTCAGTTTAAGCGGATGTGTTCAAACAAATCAAACATCAGATAATAAGGGTAAAGGAAAAGAACCGGAGCAAGAATATATTTGGTCTGAGATGACCGAGGGACCGTACCGGGATAAGGTTTCTTTTGCCACAAGCACCGACCTTCTAAACTGGACTGATTCCGGAATGATTTTGGCAGAACACGCTTCGGTTCCAGGTGCCATATATAAGGATGATACTATCTATGTTTACTTCGTTGATGTTTCGGAAGATGGCAAACCAGAACAACTAGGCTTGATTCGTTCAACGAACAATGGACAGAACTGGTCATCAAAAGAATATGTTATTTTTGATGAAATTGGAGACAAAGTTCCTGTAGATCCTGCTCCGTTCCTGCTTGATGATGGAAGTATTCGACTGTATTATTTTGATATTAACGAGCAAAGAATCTCACCTAATACAGAAGCGACGAATAAAATCTACTCTGCCATTTCAACTGATGGAATAAATTTCACGCAGGAGGAGGGAGTTCGTTTTTCACTAAAAGACATTTACGATCCTGATGTTATAAAAGTCAATAACACATGGAGGATGTACGTTGGTTCAGGTAATAAAGTAACTTCTGCAATTTCATATGACGGACTTAATTTCACCTACGAAGGCATCGCCTATACCGGTAGTTCAGTTCCTGATGCGTTTTTCAAAGATGATATGTATTATCTTTATACTGCTGGGATAAAAATTTCTACATCTCAAAATGGTGCTAGCTTTCCGGATGCACAGCATTCATTTCAACCGCAACAAGATAAGATCGCTGCCGATCCTTCAGTTATGGAGCTTGATGATGGAACCTATATGATGCTGTACAAAACCAAAGATCGATCTTAACTTTTTTTACTATTAGATGAATATAAATACAAAAAAGAATATCCCAAAAAAGTGACCGTCAAAGAAATAGAAGTTAAATCAATTTTGCGTAAAAACAACAAAATCGATTCCTGGTTTATCTCTTATTATGGCATGAATTTATACCGAGGATGCACACATAATTGCATCTACTGTGACGGGCGATCAGAAGGATACTATGTCGATGGAGAATTCGGGAGAGATGTAGTAGTAAAAATAAACGCCATCGATGTTTTACGCCGAGAGTTAGATCCTAAACGTAAACGAACTCCATTTAAGCAAAGCTATATTATGGTTGGTGGTGGCGTTGGTGACAGCTATCAACCTATCGAAAAAAAATATGAACTCACGCGAAAAACTCTCCGCTTCCTTTATGAAAATAATTGGCCAGTGCACCTTCTAACAAAATCAACACTTGTCAAGAGAGATATTGATATTTTAAAAAAGATTAATGAAAAAAATAGAGCCATTGTTAGTTTCAGCTTTTCATCAGCTGATGATGAAATAAGTTCTATATTTGAGCCAGGTGTCCCTCTGCCAAGTGAACGATTGAAAACTATTGAATTTTTAAAAAATGAGGGGATCGCATGTGGCATGTTTTTACTTCCAGTTATACCATTTGTTACCGATAAACCACACTTGCTGGAGGAAACGATTCGAATGGCAAAAGATGCTGGTGTGGATTTTATTATCTTTGGCGGTATGACATTGAAAGAGGGAAAACAAAAAGATTATTTTTTTGAAACATTGAAAAAAACGTATCCTGAACTGATTGCTGAATATCATCACATCTACCGAGGAGACAAATGGGGCAATGCAATCGGCGAATACTATGAGTCTATTAATCAAACATTTAATGCCATTGCAAAAAAATACAAAATACCGAAACGCGTACCGCCCGCTTTGTATAGAGACATCTTAAGCGAAAATGATTTAGTAATTGTTATTTTAGAGCACATCGACTATCTTTTAAAATTAGAAGGAAAAAAATCACCATATGGCTATGCCGCTTATTCTATTTCAAAATTAAATGAGTCACTGTCATCTATAAAAAACGAATTGCAACAGATTAAAGGAGTTGGCGAAGTAACTGAGCGAATTATTTTGGAGATTCTCAATACTGGAAATTCTTCATACTATGAAAAATTATTAACATGATGAAAAAATTTGAGTTAAAATTTTTCTATCGCCAAATAATGATTATAATTTTAAGAAAAGTATATTTAGCTAATCACGGTTAAGGATTAACAATAGTTAAGGGGGTTTTAAAAAGTGAGTGAAAATAAAAAAATAGCAAAAATTTTTGGAGCTGTTGTTGTACTTCTTTTAGTGACCTCGATCTCTGTAGTTGCCATAGGAATCAATCCATATAAAGTAAGTAAAATAGGTAATGACTCTGTTTTTGTGGTGAATAATGCCGATGCATCAGCTATTGATATTACAGTTAATACTCCTTCATTAGAATTTGGCAGTGCTTATATGAATGAAAAAGGGTTTGCAACATTAGAATTGCCTAACGAAGGATTTACCATTGTTCAAGGTGAGGCGCGGCTACCTAATTTAAAGAGAATGGTGGAAATACCGCAGGGTGCAAAAGCTGAAATTGTTGTCAAATCAGTATCCTGGGAATACACTTCATTGAAAGAGTTGGGTCTCCCAGCAAGAATTGCACCAGTGCAACCATCTCTAGTTAAAATACCGGGTGCCTCACAGAAATTTGTTATTGATGAGGAATACTACGTTAAAAATGTATTTATGCCTAGTGAAATAGCAAAAGTAGTTAGTAGCGGAGAAATAAGGGGGCGATGTTTTGTTCTTATTGAAGTATCACCAGTACAATACAATCCCGTATCTGGCGAACTTAAGATAATGACCACGTGCGAACTAATAATTAATCTTTATGGCAGTGACATGATGCAAACTTCCGAAAAAATAGAACGCTTCAGTACCTCGTCTTTTGAAAAATTGTTCGAGACAGCTTTTGTAAACTATGGTTTCTATGAAAATGCCATGTCTAACACTCTGAAAGACCAAGAAGGATATCTGATTATAGTCTATGATTCATTCTACAATAATATTCAACCCTTAGCAAATTGGAAAGCGAGTAAAGGATTTGATACGACTGTGACCAAAACCTCAGAAATCCCTGGTGGACCCACAAAGGAAAATATCAAGGCGTACATTGTCGATGCGTATAACAATTGGCCAATTCCACCTGCCTATGTACTTCTGGTTGGAGATACGGGGCAAATACCGCCATGGACCGGTCAGGTCACGGGAACGTGTACAGACCTGTACTACGTCACCATTACTACGCCTGATTACTTTGCAGATATCATTATCAGTCGTTTCCCTGCTGCTACACCAGAGCATGTAACAGCCATGGTAGACAAAACCATCTACTATGAACAGGGAAGCTTTCCTAATGCCTCATGGATCAAAAAAGGAGCGTTCATGGCATCGAACGATAATTACCAGGTTTCTGAAGGAACGCACAATTATGTGATAGACACCTATCTTAACCCCAATGGATACACATGCGATAAACTCTACTGCCATACCTATAGTGCGACCACCCAACAAGTCACAAACGCATTAAACAACGGGCGCAGTTTGGCAATTTATTCTGGGCATGGAGGTACTACTTATTGGGCAGATGGACCGTACTTCGACCAAAATAATGTCAATGCGTTAACCAACGACGGAATGTATCCCTTTGTCTGTAGCCATGCATGTATCACCGGTACGTTTTCTGCTCCCGAATGTTTCGGGGAAACATGGCTTCGCGCACCACACAAAGCAGGTCTTGCGTTCTGGGGCGCTTCTGAGTCCACCTTCTGGGATGAAGACGATATCTTAGAGAGAAGGATGTTCAAAGCATGGTGGGAGGACAACCTCGAAACCATTGGTGGCATGACGAATATGGCCCTGTACTACCTCTATGAGTATTACAGCGGTGGAGGGTATACCCACTACTACTTCGAAGCATACAATGTTTTAGGCGATTCATCGGTAAAAATCTGGCGCAACAACCCAAGCGATCCACCAGAGACGCCATCTACACCAGATGGACCAAATCAAGGTATTTTAAACACGGAATACTCCTTCACCAGTAGTACAACAGAGCCTGATGGGGAAGACGTATACTATATGTTCGACTGGGGCGATGGAACGTATAGCGAATGGTTGGGACCATACGCCTCTGGTTCAACAGTAACTGCATCACACTCATGGAATACTGTTGGAAATTACGATATTAAGGTTACAGCTAAGGATATAAATGGTGCGCAGAGCGCATGGTCTGAACCACATACAATAACAATTGTTGAGAATCAACCACCTAACATACCGACAATAACAGGCCCGTCAAATGTAAAACCAGGTATACAATACACATTCACCTTTACTGCAACTGACCCAGATGGAGATGACATACAGTATAATGTTGTCTGGGGTGATGGTAACAGCCAGTGGTATGGACCATACGCCTCTGGAGAATCAGTCAGTGCAGAACACAGGTGGATGCGACTTGGAACATATTATATCCAAGTAAGAGCAAAAGATTCCTTTGGAAACTATGGTGAATGGGCTTATTATACCATTAAAGTCTCTTTCCCTATAGGAGGACCACAGAACAGCCAATTGCCGCTAGTTTTTCTGAAACATCTAAGTAATCAATGATAAAACAAATAGTTAAGATATAAAAAACGACAAACTAACAAACCCTCTCTTTTTCTTATATTTTTATCACTGTGATTTTCAAAATGAAATCAATTTAGTTCTCTTGGTTAGAAGATCCTTCCAAGCCGTACTTGAAAACCCAGGACATAAAATTTTGGCCTTGATCGACCATGACAGAACCCGCATGGATCTCATTTAATCCGTCATTGTCGCAGTCACCAACAGCAACTACTGATAAATCACCAAACGTTTGATTTATTAATGCTTCTTCAACATAGGTAGAACCATCCCACTGCAAAATATGTATTTTATCTGTTCCTGCACATACTTCAGCATTCCCATCATTATCAGTATCACCAATATCAAGACCTTCGATTATTGCCCCTTCACCTGGCCAATACTTTTCATATTTTATCTCGTAGCTATCTCCGTCCCACTCGAAGATAATAATTTTTGGAGAATAATACCCAACGTGAATCTCATTTTTACCATCTCCATCACTGTCTTTGCAGATGCAGGCAAATGGATAGTTTTCCCAGCCAGGCGTATATTTAATTGTGGTAGAATCAAACTGATTCGTCACCTTATTCCAGTTTAGCACTACCACCTTATTTGCTGTGCCGCACACTATCTCATTTTCGTTATCCTCGTCAACATCACCCAATCCTGCCATATATACGTAACCATCACCAGGATCATCCCACTGGGCTATTTTGACAAGTTTACATCCATTCCATTTGAAAATTGTAATTTCTGGAACTGTACTTGAGGGGCTCGATGGGCCGCCACTAACAATCAGCTCATTTTTTCCATCGTTGTTGCAATCTCCAATATAGCAGTCAGCACTTCCTCCACCATTCTTAAATATCCAAGAATTCCAGCCAATAATTCGGTAGTTTCCTGCTATCCATTTGTGAACAGCGGTATACCATGTGGCAGCGATCTCATTTTTTCCATCATTGGTTAAGTCTCCAATGGCAAAGCCACCGGCATCAATTTGTAGAATTGGATAAAACGGGCAATGAAGTACGCGGGTTTGAACGTAGGTTTTTCCATTTGGATTCCATTCCATCACTCTCAGCATGGCATCTCTTCCACCGATGAGCAGTTCATTCTTTCCATCGTTGTCACAATCTCCTATGGGTTGAGGTCCTTCGTAGCGTGCTCCATACCTGGGATTGGAACCATAGCTCATCTGCCACTGAATGCCGTAGTCATTGCTAGGGCTAGGTGCATTCGATGATTTAATTTTCTTAGGATTCACAACTTTATGTTCATAGGCACTTGCCATTCCGATGGAAACGATGGTAAGACTTGCGATCAAAAATATTGCAGCTATCTTTTTCCTCATGAATTTCCCCCATCTCCAATATGTACGTTTCATATATTAAATTAACCAGTGTTAATCGACGGCGTAGAATAGAAAAAAGATAGGTTAGAAAAACATCGTTCGGCTTTTTCCGAACGTTTTCTGACCTTTTAAATACAATCAAAGACAATATAGTCTTGGCGATGATATGAAAGCAAATAAAACAATAATAATATATGTGACGCTGTCGGTGGTTGCTTCCATTATAACAGGCACTGTAATTAGTGTTGCCCTTTCAAATACTCCGATGAAGAATAACCGTACAACAATATACTTAACTGAAAAAGATAACGGTTCTACTGTATCAGTAAGAAAAGGAGATGTGCTGAATCTAACGCTACAAGACCATGGTGATGGTGGATATACATGGACCATTGTAAAAATCGATGAAAAGATTCTTGACCAAGTTGAGCAATTTAATTGGGGCAGCTCCGGTGCACTCGGTGATTTTGGAAAAGACACCTGGATATTCTCTGCAAAAAATATTGGCACCACAACGCTACAATTGGAATGTAAAAGACCATGGGTTGGCGGAGATACGTCCGAGATGATGACCGTTAATATAGAAGTAAACTAAAAGCATGATCTTAGTACAATAACCTCTTTTTTTCTTTTTTGATTTTCGTTACGAATATTTATATACTTCTTTATAATTTAAAATATTTGAATTAAGGGAGGAAAAAAGTATGAAGAATAGTATTTTTGGAAAAGGGCTGGTTTTTGGAATAGTTGTTTTATTTGTTGGAATGAATGTCATACCTATAGTTGAAAGTCTATCTATAGAAAAACGTGTTTCAACTGGTGTTAAAAAGTCATATATGCCGATTAATACTCGTGGAAATACCTTATATGTTGGTGGCAGTGGACCTGGGAATTATACTCGTATCCAGGATGCGATAGACAATGCATCTGACTATGGTGATACTACGGTATTTGTGTATGATGATTCATCACCATATTATGAAAATGTAGTTATATCGAAAGTAATAAAATTACTCGGAGAGAATAGGGAGACGACTATAATCGATGGTGGAGGTAATGGCGATGTGATTTATATTGCTGCTTCTTCTGTGACTGTGAGTGGATTTACAATACAGAATGGTGGAGGTAGTGGAGATAGAATTGCAGGGATAGAACTTCATGGCTCGGATGCTAATCATACTTATTGGAATATTATTTCAAACGTTATCTTGAAAAACAATGTTGAGGGGTTGTACCTTATATGTGCTGGTGGGAATACTATCTCTGATAGCATTATCATAAATAATCATTATTACGGAATTTTTATTCGAGAGTCGTTCCATAATGGCATCTTTAATAATACAATATCAAATAACGGGTGGGACGGCATCGTGGTTCGACCCGAAGCTTTTCCATCATCAATAGACCATCTAAAATGTAGCCAAGATAGAGGTAATTCCATCTATAGAAATAATATTAGTTCCAATGGATGGTCGGCTGAATATTGGGGGTCTGGTGTCTTTTTGTTTGGAACAAATGAAAACAATGTTTATGAGAATATCATTACAAATAACAGGATGGGAGTGCTTATTTATGCACCATTCCGTACCGGGTGTTTCTATAATGACATCTATAAAAATAACATAACCAACAACGGTTATGGAGTGAAAATAGAGAGCGAGGCAAAGGTAACAAACAACAAGATATATCTTAACAATTTCATAGGCAACATTAAGAACGCTATGAGTTTATCAGGTTTATTAGATAGGAACTTTTGGGATAATGGTAGTATTGGCAATTTCTGGGATGACTATAGAGGATGGGACCAAAACAAAGATGGCATAGGAGATATACCTTATTACATTGATTGGCATCCACTAATTAACAAAGATAGATATCCTCTGATGAAGCCATACAATGGTTCACAAAGCAATCAAAATAGTCAAAGTCAACCCCAAAGCAATCCTCAAAGTAACCCATCACCACAAAATCAACCAAACAGTCAACCCAGTAGTCAACAATATCAAAACAATCCAAGTAGCCGACAAATTAATCAATTGATTCAAAACCTTATACTGCGTCATCAAACGATAAGATAAGCACTGAAAAACAAACAAACGATGATCTCTTTTTTCCTTTTTTACATTAAATTAATATTTTCATTATTTTTCTTAATCTCAATCAAGACCATCATTTAATTAACAAGTGTTTATTAACAAGAAAATGCATTACAGTTTGGGTGGTTATCTTATGAATAAAAATAATACAGGTTTATTGAAAATTTGTAAGCCATTTATTGTTGCACTGATTTCGTGTCTGATGTTGTTTTCTACGGCACAGTCCATTCAGGTGCCTCAAAATAATCGTATACAACTGACTCAACTGACTTATTCTTTTCAAAGTCCAACTATTGAAACTATTGACATAGCAGGCACTGTATACAATAGAGTCACACTACCGGATTGTTATCCAGCTGGAAACGCTGGCGAACCCAAATTACCGTCGAAAGGTGCTTTTATTCTATTACCTCCAAAATCGAAGGTCAGCAAAGTAAATATTATTGCCGGAGAAAAAATCGTTCTTGGAAAAGGGTTTTCAGTAGAACCGACTGGCCAAGCAATTCCACTTTCACAAACAGAGAACCTTCCAGTACCTACTCCAAATAAAATCATCTATAATTGCAATGCCGCATACCCTGGGAAGCTATACACTCAAGTTGGCGTGTATAGTTTTAGAGGATATCAGATCCTTGTGCTCCTCTTGCATCCAGTTCAGTATAACCCAGTTACAGGTGAACTTTGTTATTATAAAAGCTTGAGCGTTTCAGTAGAAACCGTAGCTACAGGCATACAGTCAGAATTATTCAGAGGACTAGTACAAGATAAGAATGAGGTAATGCAGAAAGTCGATAATCCTGAAATGTCTGTGAGATATCAAAAAGAATGCAAACCTACGTTAGCTCCAACTGAACATTATGATCTTCTTATTATTACTACTGATTCTTTAAAAAATGGTTTTGTGCCATTGAAAGAGGCCCATGATGTAAAAGGTGTAACAACGATAATTAAAACGCTTACTGACATCGGCGCCAGTGATCTTGAAAGTATCCGTAACTACATAAGGGATGCCTATACGAACTGGGGGATAAGTTACGTCCTTATTGGTGGTGATGACGGCGTTGTTCCCGCCCCAATATTGTGGGTTTCAGGAATGGATGAAAATGTGACCTATTATGAGGACTACATGCCTGCCGATCTCTACTATGCTTGTCTTGATGGCCCATATAACTATGATGGTGATAATAAGTGGGGAGAACCACATGATGGGGCAAGCGGGGGCGACGTTGACCTCATGGCAGAAGTTTACGTTGGCAGAGCTTGCGTAGACAATTCAGCTGATGTAAACAATTTTGTCACAAAAACCGTAGCATATATCAACAAAAATCCAGATGATGAGTATCTGAAAAAGGTTTGTTTAGCAGGCGAATACCTTGGAGATTATGGTATCGCAAGTTATGGCGGAACTTATCTCGACCAACTCGTAGATGGTTCAAATGCTGATGGCTACACCACGGTTGGTATCCCTTCAAGCAATTATACTATCACTAGATTATATGATTCACCAGATTACTACTGGGACCCATCAGAACTCATGTCCATTATAAACAACGGCGTCCACATCATCAATCACCTTGGCCACGCATCCTACGACTACAATATGAAAATGTATATTTATGATGTTGACACCCTCACCAATGACAAAACGTGTTTCATTTATTCTCAAGGCTGTATGGCCGGTGGATTTGATAACGGTGACTGCATTGCTGAGGAGTTTACGGTAAAAACAACCCATGCCGCATTCGCAGGTGTATGGAACGCTCGCTATGGCTTCTTCTGGTCCTACAGTACTGATGGAGATTCGCAAAGACTACATCGGCAGTTCTGGGATGCAGTATTTGGTGAAGGAATCCCTGAGATTGGAAAAGCAAATCATGATTCAAAAGAAGACAACATTCCCATTATTGGTCGATCATGTATCCGATGGTGTTACTATGAAACAAATCTCTTTGGCGATCCTGCTCTTTGTTTTTATGAGAGTGAAACACCACCACCAAATAGCCCTCCAGAAAAACCCAGCAGACCGTCTGGTCAAACATCAGGAGAAGCTGGAGTGACGTACCTCTATACGACGATTACGACTGATCTTGACGGCGACCAAGTCTATTACAAATGGGATTGGGGAGATGGAACCGCCAGCAATTGGCTTGGGCCGTACGCCTCTGGAGCAGAAGCATCAGCCTCGCATTCTTGGAGCAAGGGCAGTTACAGCATTAAAGTGAAAGCAAAAGATGTTCATGATGCAGAAAGTGGCTGGTCAGACCCTTTACCTATATCAATGCCTCTGGATTTGAATATGCAAATTATCCAGCAACAATACCATATGATTCTAAGGAATCGCTGAAATATACAGCGGTTCTCCTATATATAACTTACAAAATTTGCCACTTATCCTAAAAGAGAGTATTAGCCTGTTTCTTGTTCCACAAAGATTCCAACTGTTAAAATGCTCTACCATTTTTCATAGTGGACAATTTCATCCAAACTTTTTCTCTTTCTACTTCTAGTAAATATTTTTGTTATACTGCCCAATATCCCTGTCTTTTCTGCCGGGTATCCGAGAGGAGTGAGTGCCACGATTCTGATTCTATTTGGGATCCCAAGGATTTCTTTCACTTTTTTCTCGTCAAACCCGCCAATCCAGCAACTCCCCAAGCCAACGTCAGTAGCCGCAAGAATAAGGTTTTCCATGGCAATTGCAACATCGACGGTGTAGTATTCAATATCGTTATGAGTGCCACTCGATGTAGGATCGCCACACGCTACAATAATAACGGGTGCAGTTTTCAACCACCGGTTGATGATGCTTGTTTTAGACAATGCTCTAATAGTTTCTTTGTTTCTTACCACAATGAAACGCCAACACTGTTTATTCACCCAAGAAGGTGCCCATCGTGCGCATTCAAGGACATACTTTATTTTTTCTTCTTCTACTTTTTTATTGCTATAATTGCGAATGCTTGTACGGGATTTTATTACATCTGCGAACTCCATTGTAGCTCCTCGGATATTGTTAATTCGGCTATAATCATTCTTTCTTTATTAAAACTATTTTTAATCACAAAAATCATAAAGGCTTTCTCTTTCCTGTATAATTTAGTGGAGGTAATAAATTTATGAAGGAACTATTGGCTGTAGGAGTTTTGGTTGTTTTATTATTGTCTGCATTTTCGACCACATGTATTTTTGCAAGGACTGAAAATATCGCAGATGATGAAATGTATGCATTTCATGGTAGTATGGATCAGTTTGTATCGTTAATGAAAGAAGGTTTGAAGGTTTCTCTTCCTGGTGACCCTGAAGCTCAGTGTACCAAGAAAACATACATGGTGCCCATGCGCGATGGAGTACGTTTGGCGACAGATGTATATCTGCCTTTGCTCCACGGTTCTCCGCATGGTTCTGTGCTGTTGCAGACGCCTTATGGCAAAAACGATATTGCCGTTGTTGGTTATCTTTTTGCAATATTAGGATGGCCCACTGTTATTCAGGATATGCGTGGGCGTGGATGCTCTGAGGGCAATAATACGGTTTTTAGAAATTCACATACAGATGGTCCTGACACTCTTAAATGGATTGCCAATCAGAGTTGGTCTAATGGCAAGGTAGCTACAGTTGGTCCTTCTGCCCTTGGCATATGTCAGTACCTCATGGCTGGTGCGAACCCGCCAGAACTTGCCTGTCAGGGCATTATGGTTGCTTCGCCTAATATCTATAAGCATGCAATTTATCAGGGGGGAGAGTTTAAAAAAGAGCTTGTTGAGATTTGGTTGAAGAGTCAGAATGCATTGTATGTTTTGCCAGAGATTTTTGCAAATGAAAATTATTCATTGAGTTTTTGGACGAATGTATCGCTTGATGATAACTGGCAAGACGTGAACGTGCCTGCAATTCATATGGGCGGATGGTATGATGCATTTTTGCAGGGTATAGTTGATGGCTATGATGGTTATCAGCATCATAGTGGCGCTGGAGCTCTTGGTAAATCAAAGCTGGTCATGGGGCCTTGGACTCATGAGGGCTATATCACAACCAAGCAGGGAGAGTTGACATACCCGGAGAATTCATTGTGCTGGTTTATGGTTGATGTATTTTTGGATATGATAAAGCAGTATACGATGGATGAAACAAATGCTTTTGATAGCTGGCCAACTGTTTCGTATTATGTAATGGGCGATGTTAGTGACATCGATGCACCAGGTAATGAATGGCGCTACGCTAATGATTGGCCCATACCTGCGACGAATGCTTCATGGTACTTCCACGAGAATGGCGATTTGAGTAAAACCCTTCCTGAAAATGATGTACCTATTACGTACGCCTATGATCCCACTAACCCGGTTCCGAATTTAGGTGGACAGAATCTAAATCTACAACCAGGACCACATGACCAAACATCTGTTGAATCCCGAGATGACGTGATCGTTTTTACTGGCCCGATTTTGACAGAGCCCTATGAGGCAACTGGTCCAATAAAAGCGCATCTATTCGTTTCATCTGACTGTCTTGATACTGATTTCACCGTGAAACTAACTGATGTATATCCAGATGGCCGGTCCATGGTAATTACCGATGGAATACTAAGAATGAGAAATAGAAATGGACCTGACCATTGGGTGTGGATGCAGCCGGGAGAGATCTATGGAATAGATATCAATATGCTGACTACATCTTATATCTGGAATACTGGACATGGAATCCGCGTTGAAGTTTCTTCATCGAACTATCCAAGATTTTTGGCAAATCCAAATACCCCTGATCCTATAACCAAGAATACAACATACTTGGTTGCACATAATACACTTTATCTTGATAGTAACCATCCCTCTTGCATTATTCTCCCTGAGATAGCGCCTGGATCGCCTAGTACGCCACCTGACAAACCATCGAAACCATCTGGTTCAAAACACATAAAGATCAACAAATCCTACTCTTTTACAAGTGCCGCGACCGATCCAGATGGTGATAAAGTTTCCTTGAATTTCGATTGGGGAGATGGAACATGGAGTGGTTGGCTTGGACCATATAAATCAGGTGAAACAGTTAAAGCTCGTCACACCTGGGAGGAAAAGGGAACATATACTGTAAGAGCAAAAGCAAAAGATATTAATGGAACACAAAGCGAATGGTCAGATCCGATGGTCATAAGCATGCCAAAAGACAGAGGAATGTTAGGGTCGATGTTGCTAAAATTATTAGAAAGATTCCCGCGTTTGTTTCCATTTCTAAGAAATATGCTCATTTGAAAAAATGAACAAACTACTGGAATGGAAATATCATCGAAAACATAGATTCAGGGCAGATAATAGATCACACGGAGTTTGCATAAAACAATGACTGAAACTCTCGAAAGATATTACTGTTAGGAATTGCCTGGAATTTGAAATTTGAATTATGCCTTGAGTTTTATTGTTATGCTCCTTTTGCTTTTCGTATTTGGTGTTCGATTGCTTCGTAGGCATTTTTCATTGCTTGCATCGGCCCCTGGCCTTCATGAGATGCGTAGAAAACCCCGCGTTGTGAGGATAATTTCATCTCGCAGACGACCCGATGGATACCATGTTTTGTCTCTTTATGTTGCTCCAATGAAATATGTAGATATCCGTATTCGAGGAATTTTTCGTAATGATTTAGGAATTCTGCTCTTAGAAACTGAATTGTCTGTTCTTTATTGAATTCGTCGACTTTTTTGGTGTTATGGTGGAACTGGATTTCAAAAGGTTCCTGTTTTGCAATTCCCGCGAAGGGTGCGAGGAGCTCTTTATGAGTAACGATTCCATGGAGATTGTTTTCTTTCCCAATGAGGACGCCATTGAGATCAAATTTATGCATGAGGGTATGAACATCTCGTACGGTTGCATCAGGAGACATGAGCCGCGTCTCTTGCATAACGCTTTTGACCGGCAGGTCCAGTTTTTTCGTTTTTCCCGGTGCAAAGTCGCCATGTCCCGTCCATGCTCCTAATCTTTCCTCAGGATGCATTACATGTTCAATAATCTCATCCATGGTAATTGCACCTACGACTTTGTTATGATCGACAACCGCAAGGTAAGGAATATCATTTTGTTGAAACATGTTGACGACTTTAGCGAGAGTTTCTTCCGGGCTAATCGAAAGTGGTTGTGTGCACATGATGGTTTTTATTGGCTGTGACCCCAATGTTTGTTCCGTGAGTCGTTTCACAACATCATCAGCGGTGACAATGCCAACGAAGACATCGTTGTCTATAACTGGAAGATGATAAACACCGTTCTCATTCATGAGACGAGCGATCTCTTCGACCGGAGTGTTTGGAGAAAGTTTCGGAGTGTGCGTTAAAAAGGTGTGGACTTTTGTTTCAAGCGAAATCTTTGGCTCCATGAGACATCGTTTCAAAAGCATTCCTTGGTACTTGTCTTTATCCATGACGACGATTGCATCTGTATCTTTGAATAGAGATAATACTTTGGAAAATGTTTCGTTTGCATCTATCTTAACAACATCTTGAGTTAGTATGTCTTTAGCAGATACCATAATATCACTTCTTTTTAGGGTAGTAGAAAAGTCCATTATAAATGTTTGTTACAGGTTTCCTGGCTATTTAGATTTTCAAAAAAATAAAATAATTAGAATTAATTTGTTAGTAATCTAGAAATGTTTAAATAAACATGATTTATTACAAAATTAACATTCGTTAAAATTTGTACAGGGGGCAAAAAATGAAGAAATTAATACCGTTGTTTGTAGTAGGCATTTTAGTCCTTAGTGGACTTGGAGCTGTTTCTATAACCAATAAAACAACTAATGATTTGAAAATCAAGATAGAATCTTTTGTTATTTCAGAACCCATTATCACAGATGCAGGCCAGTATGTGACAGTAAGTCTAGAAGAATCAGCATCATATCTCTTAATTCCTGGGAGACCTATGCTGCCGGTTGTTACACGAGTGTTCACATTTCCATTTGGAACAAAAATTAATCATGTTGATGTGAGTTTTTCTGAATCAAATGAGCTGGCTTTGTCAAAAGAAGTACAGCCTGCACCTGAGCCCCTCCAGATGGGTGCAAATGTGGCAAACGAACAAGTAAGGGATATAACAGCATACGGAAGTACAGATTTGTATCCAGCTAGCACGTATAGTTATACCACTGGAGCAGGTTTGGATGGTAAAGATCATGTTATTTATCTTGCAGTAAATTGCTATCCTGTTAGATATTCTCCTGCCAAAAACATGATTTACTATAGTGAAAATGCTGAAATCCAAGTAACATACAAAGAACCTGTAACTCCGACGATATTTTCTGATCAATATGATCTAGTCATCATATTTCCATCTGAATTTTCAAACGCACTTCAACCCCTGATAGACCATAAGAACAACATGAACGTTAATACTACCATGAAGACGACTGAAGACATATATTCTCAATATAACGGCAGGGATAATGCTGAGAAAATAAAATACTTCATAAAAGATGCGATTGAAACCTGGGGAGTAAGTAACGTTCTCCTTGTTGGAAGCGTTGATAAATTACCTATTAGAACCTCATATGCGGGCCACTGGGGCGAAGATCTTCTAATAACTGATCTTTATTATGCAGATATTTATGATGTGAATGGTAGCTTTTGCAGTTGGGATGGAAATAACAATGACAAATTCGGAGAGGTTTATTATGAACATCAACATGTTTACGACATTGATGGTGTAGATCTTTATCCAGATGTCAACATCGGTCGTTTACCCTGCGAAAATAAAGGAGATGTGAATACCGTTGTCGATAAAATAATCCACTATGAAACAAGTACATATAACAAAAACTGGTTCAAAAATATTATTCTTGTTGGAGGCGATACATTCCCAGATCATGACGGATACGAAGGCGAAGAAAAAAATCAAATAACCGAACAAATCATGTCAGATTTTACACCTACCACACTATGGACTTCAGATGATACATTTAACGCACGAGCATTAAACAAGGCATTGAACAAAGGCGCTGGATTTGTCGACTATTCAGGCCATGGCTTCGAGAGAGGATTAGGCACCCATCCGCCAAATAGTGAAAGCTGGATCTATTATTCCGACATCAATCTTCCAGGGGCTTTAAATGGATACAAACTTCCAATTATCTTCTTTGATGCGTGTTTAACTGCAAGCCTAGACTACAACTGGTCTGATTTTATTAATACAATCAAACCTAGCGAGGTACCTTCTTATCAACCCTTAGATATCTTTGGCTCTAAATCCGCCCAAGAAATTTTGGGTGAACAAATCATAGGATCACCTGGTACGCTACCTTTATCGGATAAGTTGTTCCCGTGTTTCGCTTGGTGTTTTGTTAAAAAGAGTGCTGGTGGTGCTATTGCAACCATTGGAGCAACTAGAACGGCATATGGAGATTTAAATTACGGCTGTGGATATCTGTCGCTTCAGTATTATCGAGCGTATGCAAGTAGCGAAACCGTTTCGCAGATGCTTACAAAAGCGCAGATTGCCTACATTAACAATATCGAAGGAGATTACTTTACTGTAGAAGAATTCGCTCTTATAGGAGACCCCAGCCTAAAAATAGGAGGCTACAAAACAGGCGATGGTTCCTCAAGCAACGGTCAGATCAGCCAGCAAAACAGCCAGAGCAACCCTTCACCAAATCAACAAAACAGTCAACAAATTAATAGCCAAACTAGTCAGCAATCTCAAAGCAGTCCAGGAAGCCAACAAAATAATCAAATACTTAACAATCTCATAATGCGTCATCAAATAGGTATTTGATCACCAAAAATAAACAACAAAAATTCTCTTTTCGTTTTTCTTTTTTATCATAGAATATTACTTAAACAACCTGAGAGCTAAATAGAGCCCAAAATCTTAAAATAACACAATCGATTACAGGACGGGGTAGATTGTATGGTAGTAAATTATGACAGATTGTTTTCAAAACGCTCGAAAACACTAAAATCATCTGAGATACGAGAATTGCTTAAACTGACCCAGAGCGCTGGTTTTATATCACTTGGAGGTGGCTTACCTAACCCTCAAGCGTTTCCGGTAGAAATCATCCACGAATGCATAGAGAAGGTTTTCAAGACTAATATTGTAAATGCACTCCAATACGGTACAACAGAAGGATTGCCTATTCTTAGAGATGCCATCGCCGAAAGAATGAGGGAAAAGAAAAACATAGACTGTGAACTTCATGATATCCTAATAACGAGTGGCGCACAGCAGGCTCTCTCCTTTGTGGCATTCAACTTTTTGGACCCGGGAGATACCTATATGACGAGTGCACCAACCTATCTGGGAGCACTTCAAGCGTTTCATGCCTACGAAGCAAACTGTGAAGCAATACCCATGAACGACGATGGAATAGACACCGATGCTTTGCGCAGAAACCTTGTGAGACTCCACAGGACTGGCATCATTCCTAAGTTCTACTATACTGTTGCCACATTCCAGAATCCATCTGGAGAGACGATACCGTTAGAACAACGGAAAGAACTTTTAGAACTAGCATCTGAATATGATTTTGTAATCGTCGAAGATGATCCCTATGGAGACCTGGTATTCGAAGGAAAACCAATACCCCCAATTAAATCATTAGATACTAAAGGTAGAGTGGTATATATCAGTACATTCTCCAAGATCCTGGCACCTGGTTTCAGGTTAGCCTGGGTTATCGCATCCGAAGACATCATCAACAAATTCGCACTCACAAAACAGTCAATGGATTTATGCTCCAACGTATTCACTCAGTACGTAGCCTATGAATACATAAAAGGAGGTTATCTAGACAAACAAGTTGAACAGATTAAAAAGTTGTATAAACACAAGCGTGACGTAATGATCGAGGCGCTCAAGAAATATTTCCCAAAAGGTGCAAAATGGACTGTCCCAAATGGCGGAATGTTCCTATGGGTTACCCTACCAAAAAACGTTAACACTCGTTTGATGTTCAAAAGGGCCGTAGCCAAAAAAGTCGCCTATGTAGTTGGAGATGCTTTCTATCCAGATGCCAGTAATTACAATTCCATGCGCCTGAATTTTTCATACTCGGATGATGAGGTTATGAGAGAGGGCATACGACGAATCGCAGAGGCTATAAAAGAAGAAATGGCCATATCATACGAAAAAGAACCCTATTTTGCTGAGGGAGTGTAATAAAAAACTCACGATTTTGTAAGATACATCGCCAATTCAATAACTTGTATCTTGCCGTCTTACCTAAAATCTACAAAAAAAATAAAATGTTTTCCTAGATATTCTTCAAATCCTCTTCCATCATCTTCTCTAGCTCTTTGTCAACACCTTGCTCTCTTGCGAGATGTTGCAGTTCAGAAATAATATTCTCCCATACTACCTGCTGTGCCAACGCATAGTCCCACATGTCAAGTCGTTTTGTCCCGTCTCCCTTTTTGAATTCTTCCATAAACTCTTTCTTGTCTTCTTCATTCATCGTCCATCATTCCCTTCTTAGGATTCTGCACCTGGGCAATCGCAGACATTTCGGCGATAATTTCCTCCCATAATCCCTCTTGATCTAATGCGTAATACCACATGTCTAGTTTTTTTGCTAAGTCTGCCTTTTTGAAATCTTCAAGAAATGCTTTTTGGTCTTTCTCGTTCATATATGCTACAAGTTATATATTATGTATTATTAATTTTTATTTCTATTTTTCAAAATTTTGGAAATACATAGTGACTTGTTCATTGTAAATTAAACTAATTGTATCTCTGAGGAAGATAAAGAATAAGGGGAAGGTTTTATTTTGTCACTGAAAAATGACCTGCAAACCCCTCCAGAACCTGAAGGAACAACGAGTTTGTAGATTGATGGATATCACCACCAATTTGTTTGTAGTTTTGGCTAATTAGCTGACTATTGTAACTGTTAAGATAGCTTGATTGCTGGTTTGCACACAAATTCAATGATGGCGACCAGTCTGTAAATCTAAAGTCTTCCACATCGTCATTTAGAGTATCATGTATCAACAACGCAGTAACATTAACAGAATATTGGCCTTCTTTGTCCCAGCGATGAGCAGCGCTCACTCTCTTATCATGAGTATACGGCCCAAGCCAGTCGCTCTCTGTACCGTCTCCCCAATTCCACTTGTAGTAGATGATATTCCAATACGCATCATTATCGCTCGCGTCTGTGGTATAGATATATGTCCGCCCAGGTTTGATGTTTGCTGGCCCATCTGGCGTCTCTGGTGGGAATAACGGCGGTTCGATTTTTATAATATTATCACAGGTACCTATCTTACCTGTACCGTCGGTAACCTTGAGACTAACCACATAAGTACCAGGTTGATCCCATTCCCCAGCAACAGTCTGTCCAGTAGCATCGTCGTATACTCCATCGCCATCACAATCCCACTCGAATTTGTAATCTCCCAGCCCTTCAGATGCCATACCATTAAACATAATGGTTTCACCAGTAGCTGCAAAAGATTCTTCTGCAGCACAATCAATGTTAACGTTTAATCCTCCGCCATCGCCACTGTATCCACCGAGCTTCAAGCTTGGATCACCAAGCAACACCCATTGTTCTATTGTTTTCACATGATCTTGATTCAAAGTACCAAAAGTATTGATATATTGCGTTATAGTCTGACCATATGCCTCTCCAAGAATATCATGACCCTCCGCGCCATATTGCTTAAAGAACTCTATGGTTATCCCATTGTCACAGCCACCAATAGTATTATCTTTGCCCATAACCCCATATCCGAGTCCTGTATTTCCTATGGACGCAATGCCTCCTCGTTCACTAAGTCGTATAATCCATTCACTCCAACACTCTAGAGTAGGCATACCATAACACCACGTAGACCTTGAGTTGTTTCTGTCAAGTAGCGTTTCTAACAACGACACATTGAACTGACTATTATGACAACCACCGACGACGACCACCGAAGGCTTATTAGTATTTGATAACCTATCCATCGGAAAGAATGGATATTTAGAGCTAATTACTTTAGGACCACCTACACTACCGTGTTGCCGATTACCAGGGACTCCTGGATAGTGATCTGCCCATACCTCTGGGTTTCCATGACCTGAGAGGAAGACAAAACCACTTCCTTTGCTTATTTCTTTTATGCAATCATCCTGACCAGTAAATTTGCCGTTGGAGGTCCAAAGGAGTACCCTCTCAAAGTCACTAGGCATGTAATATAGCGCCCCACCGCCACCTTTTAAAAGTTTTTCACCAGTTGTCCATTCGCCCTCATAGTACATCTCCGTATTGTTTCTCCAGTCTGAAAAAACTGCCTCGCCATTGCTATTTTCAATCCATACGTGGATATCGGTTATATTTCCATAAGGCTTAGGATCATATGATTTCCCTCTGATGTGCATTATCCCATCCTGATAACTAACATTTGCCCAACCAGTAAAACTATTACAGAACGCTTTTCCTTCATCAGGTGAATAGAAGGTATCATTATACCCAAGGATGTTGCCTTCTGATGGTGAAGTGATCTCAGCGACAGGATCAAAAGGATATTCTAAGTTAGTTATAAGATGATCATCATGATTAAAAGTTATATTTGATGAAGCTGACCGATTCAACGTCACATTGATAACATCAATCGGGCCATAGATGCCATCAGGGTTTTTACTCTGCCCATAAATGGTATATTCTCCATCTGGAAGACTATTGGTATCCCATTGAATGTCAAGATCTACCTGATCAAGGAATCCGTCACCAGAAATCACTATCATCTTTTTAAACCAGTCAGGATTAGCAGGACTTTGTTCATATTTTATAATCTTATCAACCATGATTTTTACTTCTAATTTATTTCGACAAGGAAGTCTTCCAACATATACATCGGGATAAAGATCCAATCCTGTATCATTGGCTACGCCAGGGCGTCCCCACGCAGCGAAGTATCCATCATGATTTGGGTCCCAATCAGAGAAAACACCACCGGCTCCATAGATATCTGCATAATACAAATCACTTATCACCCCAGGATCGCGTACAGACTCCTCACCCAATGGATGCTCTGGATTATCAAAGATGTTATTGTATCTAACAGGAATATACCAGTCCTTTGTACCCTGATTAGGATCATCCCTCGGTTGGCCATAGATAAGTGAATTCAATCCGCCAACCAAAAGAACATATTTGACGCCCCAGGTTTCAATCGCGTATTTAATGAAGTACTTAATCTGCTCGGGCTTATCAACACCAGTGAATTCATTGTATATGTCTTCAGTTGTCTTCAAAATAGTCTTAACGCCCTTGCTGTTTTTGAAAGTAACCAACCTTTGCAATTCATTGGAAAACTTTGAAGGGGCAATAATCACCAAATCATATGTGCTAGTCATAGGAAACGGATTTGACGAAGGTTCTACATAGGTTACAGTGATATCAACGCTCTCTGCAACATACAACTTACCTAGCGCAGGAGCGTATCTAACAGGATAAATGTGTATCGGCACATGTGTAACCCTTTCATTAGCCGCATTTAATCCACAGCCCACATCATAACTAAACCAAGTGGATGGGAACGGTAATTGACTTGCATATACTGTCTCTTCCTTCTGCATTTGCATATTAATGCCATTTTCACTTTCTATTAGTGGAATATGGTATGGAGCAGGACGAATCTCTTTCGATATTTCGCATTCTTGCACATTCTTTGGTGTTACTTTAACTCCAATATTTGTTGCACCAAAAGGAAGCTCGACAGCTTTCACAACCATCGGTAACATAGGTTTACCAGAATTCATCAAATATGTTGACGAGTCGGTAAGACGCACTTCAGCATATGTGCTATCAATTTCTTCTATAACCAGCGGCGAAAACGATATAGCAAAAGATTCAGATTTTTCCATTGGTTTAACATTTATCTTGACTGTCTCGGAGTTTTCCTTAATTTTCATGCTAAGCATATTTTCGTTGATCACAGCAGCAGCTCCAAATCCGCTTAGGACTAAAATTCCCACTACAAAAATTGGCAAAATTTTTCTCATATATTTTGTCCTCCCAAACTTTCTAATTTAAAATATTGATATGTGGAAGTTTTATATAAATCTTCTTTTTTATTTTTAAGTAATTATTTATCAATTATTTATTCAAGATCCTCTTTAAATTAGTAATTAATTGGTCGTCGTTCATTGTATTTTCGCATACCAATTTTGAGTACTTCTAGCCATACGATGATTATTACACCGGCAACCAGACATATTCCAAGATCTATGGGATGAAGTGCGGAGAAACGGAATAGATTACGAAGCGGAGGAATATACAGCACCAGACCAAGGAAAGTCAGCATACCAATAACCACAACCCACAGTGCATTATTCTTGGAACGTAAAGTGGCAATAATTGTACTTGACCCTGAACGATTTGCAAGTATCAATCCAAGGTTTGCTATTATTAGAGTAGTGAATGCAATTGTGCGGGCATCGAATTCACCATTTTTACTATAGACTAGCCAAAAAACGGCTATTACTCCAATCAATATGCTTATACCTTGAAGTGCACTCATTCCCATGGTATTTTTGTTGAACAATGGTTCTTTAGAACTGCGAGGCGGATGTTTCATAACGTCGGCCTCTTCAGGTTCAGCCTCAAAGGCTACCGAACAAGCAGGATCGATAATCAATTCGAGGAATACGATGTGAACTGGTAAAAGTATGAGTTCTTTGAGAGGCCATTTTAATAAAATTGGAATGAGTGACAATCCTGCGATGGGTATGTGTATGGCAATTATGTAGCTCATGGCCTTTTTGATGTTATCAAATATTCTTCGACCCATCTTTACAGCTTGAACTATGAAAGAAAAATCATCATCTAAAAGAACTAGTGCTGCCGACTCTCTAGCCACATCTGTTCCACGACCACCCATGGCAATACCTATGTTGGCGGATTTCAAGGCTGGAGCATCGTTCACCCCATCACCCGTCATGGCTACGATTTCGCCATTTGCTTTGAGAGCATCTACCAAGCGTAGTTTTTGTTCAGGTACTACCCTTGCAAAAACATTTACGTCCCGTATGCACCGTTGAAGCTCTGCATTATCCATTGCGTTTATTTCCGGACCAGTGAGAATATTATCCGGATTATTGAGACCTATCTCTCTAGCTATGCTCTGGGCCGTACCTGGATAGTCTCCAGTTATCATAACAATTCTTATGCCTGCACCGTAACATTCCGTTACCGCCTCACCAACGCCTGGACGCACAGGGTCTACAAATCCAATAAGACCTAAAAATTTAAACTTGAAATCATGCTGTTGATCAGGCAGATCCGTTTTTTTGAAATATGCCTTGGCCACACCTATTATTCTAAGTCCATCAGCAGCCATCATACCTATTTGTTTCTCAAGTTTCTGCATTTCCGAGTTATTGAAATGACACAAATCTGCAATGGCTTCGGGTGAACCTTTTGCAGCGATTATATACTCATTACCATCTGGAGAGTTCATAACTTGAGACATCGCCAGCAACTGCTTAGACAATGGATATTCCTGCACAAGCGTCCAGTCCTTGTGAACATGCTCCGTATTAGAGAGAACGGTGTCTCCAATCTGTTTCAAAGCCTTTTCCATTGGATCGAAAGGATTCTTCTTGCTGGCCAGTATGCCGAATTCGATAACCTCGTGAAATGCTTCTGGCAAGGTGAATTTTTCTTGACTAACATCACAAAACTTACCACTGGTAAATATCTTGCGAACCGACATACGGTTCAATGTAAGAGTTCCTGTTTTATCCACACACAAAACAGTAGCAGAACCCAGTGTCTCAACGGCAGGTACTCGCCTAGTCAAAACATTCTTTTTGGAAAGACGCCAAGCACCCAAAGCTAGGAATACAGTTAGAACTACAGGAAATTCTTCTGGAAGTATGGCCATAGCCAAGGCAATACCGGCCAAAAACCCGTGTTGCCAACTCGTCGGATCTACGCTACTTCTCGTTACTCCATACCCAATGATAACAATAATACATAGGATAAAACCAAATATGGCGAGATTGCGGACAAGTTTCCTCGTCTCTTTCTGTAATGGCGTATCTTCTGGTTCAAGTATTTGTAACGCCTTGCCGATCTTGCCCATCTCGGTATTGATGCCCGTGGCCAAAACTTTAGCAATACCCTGACCCTGAACCACGAGGGTTCCAGAATAGACAAAAGGTAGATCGTCTCCACCGGGATTGGTCATCTTCATAACGCCATCCCATTGAAGTTTTCGGACAGAAGCAGACTCACCAGTTAGCAACGATTCGTCCACAGAGAGGTGACTACTTGAAATTATAACGGCATCAGCCGGTACGCGGTCGCCTTCTGCAACAACAATGATGTCGTCTCTGACAACTTCGCGACCAGGAATACGACGTTCTTTGCTATCTCTAATTACAAGAGCACGAGGGCTTGAGAGATCACGTAGTGCTTCCAGAGCGCGTTCTGTTTTCCTGTCTTGATAAAATGTTATACCGATGATGACAAAAACAAAAAGAAGCAACAGTATTGCCTCTTCCTTGTCGCCCAATATCAAATATAGTATGCCACCAGCAATTAAAAGTACGAACATGGGCTCGCGAATGATTTCAAATGCAATGGCAAATATACTTCTCTTTTTTGTAGAAGGGAGTTCGTTGTAGCCCTCTCGCAGCATCCTATCAGACGCCTCCTTTTCCGATAGGCCTTTGAAATCTTTGATTTCGTTAACCATTAATTTTTCTTCTCATCCTAACGTATATTACGTTCTGAAGTATAGTACTGCCCAAAATAGCTTAGTCCTATTTAGGTTATTTCATTAATCATGGGGATTATCTGTTTGTCTTTGAAGCCATGTTGTTCTATGGCACCGGATGGACATGTACTAACACAGGTTCCGCAACCTTGGCACAATCCCTCATTTATCTTTGCATGAACAGTACGTTTGCCATTTTTTTCCTCCTCAACAGAATCAATGGCTTTGTACGGACAAACGGAAATGCAAGTCTTACAACCACTGCACAAATCCTCGTTCACAAATGCAATGTTTGGCTCTGCTGCAAGCTTTGGCTGAGATAGAATTGTTGCCGCACGCGCAGCAGCGGCCTGAGCCTGATAGATAGATTCACCGATAAATTTTGGCGTATGACAATTTCCGGCCAAAAACACACCACGGGTCGAAAAATCAACTGGCCTCAACTTAACATGGGCTTCAAGGAAAAATCCATCATCATTTAAAGGAACTTTGAGCATCTTTGCTAACGAATCGTTATTCTTATCTGGTTGCAAACCTGAAGAAAGAACAAGATAATCAGCCGGTATCTTCAATGTCTCTGCAAGCATCGGCTCAAATGTTTTGATAATCAATCCATTTTTTGAATCGATTTCAGGTTTTTTCTCAGGATCATATTGTATAAACATGACTCCCTTCTCACGAGCATCCTTGTAGAATTTTTCTCTGAACCCATAGGTCATCAAATCACGATATAGAATAAACACTTCAGCACGCGGGTTTAACTCTTTGATCTTGATTGCGTTTTTCACCGCTTGCATACAGCATATTCTGCTGCAATAAGGCCTCTCATTATCACGAGATTCGACGCACTGCATCATTACAAAAGTCTCGCCATCGCGAATATCGTCAGACCGACTTTCGCTAAGTTTTTTTTCTAGTTCGGATTGTGTTATTACTCTCGAATCCTTACCATAGTGATATGAATTCGGTTTGTACTCCTCTGCACCAACCGTAACCAAGACCACACCATGATTAAATTTAACCAGATCTTTTGGTGTTTTAATCTCTGAATCGTAGCTTCCAACATAACCGCTAAGCGTTTTCAAAGTTGAGTTCGTATAAACTTTTATCAAATCGTGTTTTTGAACTTTATCTACAGTCTCCTTGAGCAATCGACGTGTATCGATGCCCTCGACTGTATGATATATTTTATTCAAATAACCACCAAGAACTGGTTCCTTTTCAACCAAAGCTGTTTCATAGCCCTGATCAGCAAGCGACAATGCAGCAGTCATCCCAGCGATTCCTCCGCCGATGACCAAAGCCTTTTGAGTAACTGGAATTTCTGATTCATATATAGGTTGTAAAAATCTCGTCTTAGCAACAGTCATTGCAATCAATTTTTTTGCTTTCTCTGTTGCCTCTTTTGGAATATCCATATGAACCCAAGAACACTGCTCACGGATATTGGTCATTTCAAGAAGATGTTGATTCAAACCGGCCTCACGAAGACTCTTCTTAAACAATGGTTCATGGGTGCGCGGTGTACATGCGGCCACAATAACTCTATTCAATTTGTGCGTCTTAATCGCATCTGCTATCTTCTTCTGCGTATCCTCGGAACATGTATAGATATTAGCCTCTGCAAATACGACGTCGTCAAGAGAACCAGCAAACTTGACAAGATCAGGAACGTCCAGATATCCACCGATGTTGATTCCACAATGGCAAATAAAGACACCAATGCGTGGTTTTTCATGGGAAACATCTCTTTCCACAGGATATTTCTTTTCTTTGACCAAAGTACCTCGAACATCACACAGTAATGCAGCAGCATTTGCCGCAGCGGCGGATGCTTGCATCACACTTTCAGGAATTGCCTGTGGTTCAAGGAATGAGCCGGCAACAAAAATCCCAGGTTTTAGAACAACAGGGTCATCTGGAAGGGTACGAATGTAACCGAATTCATTTGCCTCAAAACCAAGATGCTCAATCAATTCATTACGCCGATCCTCAGCAACGCAAAGTCCAACAGACAAAACAACAAGATTAAAAGTTTCATCTTTAAATTCACCAGAGTCATCCTCGTATTTTATTGTAAGATCCTTCGTCTTCGGGTCCTCCGCAATCTCAGAGATACGGGATCTTATATATCGCAAACCGTGTTGTTTTTTTGCTCGATCAATATACTTGTCAAAATCCTTACCATAGGATCGAACGTCGATGTAGAATACAGTCGGTTCAATATCAGCACTGTGTTCCTTTGCAATCACTGCTTCTTTGGCCGTATACATGCAACACATGGCCGAACAATATTCATGGTCAACAGATTTGTCACGAGAACCCACACAATGAATCCATGCAATTTTTTTCGGATGTTTTTTATCGCTCAATCTCAAAATCTTTCCCTGAAAAGGGCCAGACGCAGATAATATTCGCTCGAATTCAATACTTGTAACCACATTTGCATATCGTTTGTAACCAAACTCGGGTTTCACAACAGGATCAAATGGCTTAGAACCAGCTGCGACAATGACTGCACCAACAGACAAATTCAAAGATTCTGGTTTTTCTTCATGATTAATTGCACCAGATTTACACTCTTTCACACACTTCATGCAATCAACGCAACCACGATGTTTGCCATCCCCTTCCTTATCAATCGCATACGCATTGGGAATTGCCTGAGGATAAGGTTTGTAAATTGCTTTTCTTTTAACCAAACCATACTCAAATGCATTTGGAAGTGAAACTGGACAAACGGCCTCACATGACCCGCACGATGTACATTTACTCAAATCAACATACCGCGGTTTCTTCAAAACACTAACTGTAAAATTTCCTGGTTTTCCCTCAATTTTTTGTATTTCAGCATTGGTCAATAACTCAATATTCGGATGACGTGCACAATCAACAAGTTTAGGAGACAAAATGCACATAGAGCAATCGTTCGTCGGAAAAGTTTTATCGAGCTGGGCCATCATGCCACCAATTGCAGGTGTCTTTTCCAAAAGATAAACCTTGAACCCCATATCAGCAAGATCTAGGGCAGCCTGTACGCCAGCAATCCCACCGCCGACAACGGCAACCGCTCCAATCTTGTCTGATTTATGCGTCATATCTCTCTACCCAGTCTTTCCACTATAACCTTCTTTTATGGCAATATTTTTAATCGCATTCATCAACTTGGGAATCTCAACACCTTGAGGACACTGCGTGAAACATCGATGATGCATGGAACAGATTTCAACAAACTTATTAGAAAACACATTTTCCTTCATTCCAAGTAGTGCATTCTTAATTACTTTTCTTGGTGAATATAATGGATCAAGTTCCCGCTCTGGACAACCTGCAGTACATGTCCCGCAAGAAAAACACTCATACAAATCCTTTCCAGATTCATCTTTTATGAGTTTGTATTTGAAATCAAGATCGAGAGTTTTCTTGGCTTTCTTGCCGGTCACATCCTCAGCTTGTTCTTCAAACATCCGCGCATTACGAACTGCATTCATGACCTCTTTGACATTAACCTGTTGCGGACATTTCTCAAGACAGCGAAAGTGTGCACTGCAAATCCAGAAAAACTCGCTGGACAAAACTTCATCCTTTAATCCTAACAATGCCATTCGAATAATCACGCGAGGATTCCATTCAGGTTTTACATCCATTTCCGGGCAACGAGCAGTGCATGACCCGCATGCAAAACATTTCAAAATACCTTCTCCACCTTCTTCTTTGGCAATTTGAAATTTGAAATTTTGATCAACTTTTTTGGAATCAATCACATCCATGCTACTTTTCTCCTACCTCCAAGAACTCATCTTCGCGATACACAATCATTGGAATCTTTTCTTTTGGATCTTTTCCAGGCTGGTAATTGAATTCTTTCTGCGCGTTCTCTGCAGCGGGGATAAACACATCCATCAACGGAATATTATTTGGGCATGCCTGCTCACACAAGCCGCACTCAACGCAAGAAAGAATCATATGATTCATCCTTCCAAGATGGAACAATATCGAATCGCTTGGCATCTTGAACAGACCTTTGCTCTCTGCTTTCCTCAGGAATTTATATGCCTCTGAATCAAATACAGATGATTCGAACAGGCATTCTTTACAATAACAGATTGGACATGCCTTCATGCAATTATGACAATTCACGCATTTGTCGAAAAATGTGGCGAGAGCATCGATACCTTTAATCGAACTCTTTTCCTTGGCAAATGCTGCATTATGTTTTGCCTTGTGTTCATGGATCGCCTTTACGGCCTTGTCACGATCATGTTCTTTAGCCTCATCTAATTTTAAACCTTCGATTAGTTTTTTACCAGCTTCCGTATGTGCCTCAATCAAAATTTCCTTTTCAGCATCCATGCCATATATCCCAATGATAACATCAGCATTGATTGGAATCGGATCTTTACACACACGGCACGCCGATCTCAGATACTTTTCAGCATCATCTGTCTTCTTTGTAAATGAATCAATCATGAACTTAGTAGGCGACTTCTTCTCAGGAAAATCAGCATAGGTATTAACTGGGAAAGTTCCAAGACAATCAACACCGATAATCACGATATTTTCGGGATTTGCCTGATTCAATTTCACCAATTCAGTAAACGCACGAATCTGACACGGGCGCATGACAACACCAATCGGTTTATTTGCAGCCTGAAACTTCGTTATCCTCGACACTATTGACGCCGTAGATACAGGCAAAACAGGAGCAAAAATATCGGAGTTTAACTGATCGGGATTGGAAATCAATACGGGAAATGATATTTTCTTTGTAGGAGTTTCCTGCGGAACCAACAACGCATGAATCTTTCTTGATTCAAGCAATTCCTTCAACATTGCATTGCAAGATTCAGCTACATCCCCGCCTTTAACCTTCAAGATTTTATGTGACATAATTCATCTCCTAAATATTCCACTGTTTTGCAATGGGATTCGGACCCAACTTTCTTATCGCTTCAGTCATCTCTTTCATCGTTTCGGCAAATTTCTGTCCTTCAGATGCAGAAATCCATCGGACCCAAACACGCTCTGGATCCAAGCCCAACGTATTCAAAATATTCTTCAGCAGAACCATTCGTCTTCGTGCTTTGTAATTTCCATCAATGTAATGGCAATCCCCAGGGTGACAACCGCCGACAAAAACACCATCGGCACCATCAAGCAATGCACGTAGAATGTACACGGAATCAACAGATCCTGAGCACATAACTCTGATAATACGGACATTCGCCGGATACTGGATTCTACTTGTGCCGGCTAGATCTGCACCTGCGTAACTACACCAGTTACAGAGAAAACCTACTATCTTTGGTTCAAATTTTTCCTTCTTATGTTCTTTTACTTCTTCTGCCATTTATTTCACTCCAAACAAGCATCAACCATCGACAGAATCTGTCGTTTCGTAAACGTATTCTGCTGTGAAACACCACTCGGGCACAGTGCAGAACACGCACCACAACCCTGACATAGGATTTCATTTACAACAACAATTTTCTTTTCTTCATCAAAGGTTATCGCATCATATGGACATATCTCAAGACATATTTTGCAACCGGCACATTTGCTCGATATAACGCGGGCAATATTTCCCTTAGTTTCTAAATATTCTTTTGAAAGAATAGTTGCCGCTCGTGCACCAGTTGCCTTTGCTTGTAGTATGGACTCTTCAATAAAGCGCGGTGAGTGTGCAAGACCACACAAGAATATGCCGTCGGCCGAAAAATCAATTGGACGCAACTTCACATGCGCCTCAGAATAAAATTTATCCTCATTCAAAGGAACTTTCAACTGCTGTGCCAACACGATGTTGTCCTGTGGAACAATGCCTGTACTCAAAACCAGTTTATCTGGATGGAGATGAAGTTCTCTGCCAAGTATTTGTTCAATCGTTTTCACATTTATCTTGCCGTTATCAATTTTAACGTCTGGCTCTTTTTCGTCATCGTATCTTACAAAGAGTATTCCTTTTTTGCGTGCTTTCTGATAGAGTGTGTCTTCTCGGAAACCGTACGTCCGTATATCGCGGTACAGAACATACACGGCAGCGTCTGGATTAATTTCCTTTAGTTTCAATGCATTCTTCAAAGCCTGTGAACAACAAATCCGGCTACAATATGGACGGTCATCATTTCTTGATCCCACGCACTGGATCATGACAACCTCTCTGAGCTTCTTGAGATACGGCTTATCCTCGAACAGATCTTTTTCGAACTCGGTCTGAGTAATAATATCTTCATTCTTTGAATAGTGATATTCTTTTGGTTTGTATGGCAATCCACCGGAAGCAACTACAACAACACCATGTTCTATTTCTGCAGGTACGTTCTTATCCTTTGATTTCAACTTGGTTTTAAAATTACCAACATAGCCTGAAACATTATCGATCGTTGTACTCTTGAATACCTTGATTTTTGGGTGATTTTCGATCTGTTCAGTCGTAGCTTTCAACAATTCCTGAGGTTTTTCTCCAGCAATTCCAAGATAAATATCTTTTAGATGACCGCCGAGCTCTGGTTCCTTTTCAACGAGAAATACATCATACCCTTGATCTGCAATAGAAAGCGCAGATTGCATGCCAGCAATTCCGCCGCCGATAACCAAAGCACTATGAACAACCGGAATCTGCAGATGCTGAACCGAATACAAATCAGATGCTTTTGACACCGCCATTCTCACGGCATCTATTGCTTTATCATTTGCATTCTTTGGATCAGCCCTATGCACCCATGAATTCTGATCACGAAGGTTCGCCATCTCAAACAAGTGGGGATTTAAACCTGCCTGGCGTAATGTATCTTGGAACAACGGCTCATGGGTACGTGGTGTACAAGATGCAATCACCACACGATTCAAATTAAACTCTTTTATTTTCTCCTTAATTTTTTCTTGAGAATCTTGCGAACATGTAAAGATACTGTCATCAGCGTACGCAACATTTGGAAGTGTTTTTGCGTATTCAACTACTTTTTTAACATCAACAACACCAGCGATGTTAATGCCGCAATGACAGACGAAGACGCCGACACGCGGGAACTCTTGTTTAACATCACGCTCTTTAGGATACACTTTTTCAACGATCTCCGTACCACGCATTTCAGCAATAGCTTTAGCTGCCTCAGCCGCAGCGGCAGATGCTTGCGTCACGCTCTCTGGTATATCCTTTGGTTCCGTAACAGTACCAGATGCATAGATGCCCTCTCGCGAGGTAATAATTGGGGAAAATGGATCAGTTTCAACAAAGCCATATTCATTTAGATTAACGTCAAGAACTTTACCTAAATCACCTAAAGCTTTACATGGTTGCAGCCCGACAGACAAAACAACCATGTCGTAATCTTCATTCTTTAAAGTTCCATCATCATCAACGTAGCGGACAACAAGATTTTTCGTATCACGATTCTGCTCTACACGAGGGATACGACATCTACGATAAACTACACCATATTCGTCCTTTGCTCGCTCGAAATACTTATCAAAATCTTTGCCAAACGAACGCATGTCCATAAAATAAATGTGGGTCTCAACACCAGGTTCATGTTCTTTGGCAATCACTGCCTCTTTTGTAGCATACATGCAACAAACTGACGAGCAATATTTTTTATCACAGCTTTCATCGCGAGAACCGACACACTGCAACCACGCAATTTTCTTTGGTGCTTTTCCATCAGAAATGCGTTGGATATGACCTTTGTATGGTCCAGATGCAGAAAGCATCCTTTCAAATTCAATACTAGTCAAAACATTGGGATATACATGATATCCGTAACTATCTGCTCTTGGTGGTGCGTACTCAGCAAAACCCGGAGACATAATCACTGCACCCACATCGATTGTTTCTGTTGACTCCTTCATTTGATGATCAACGGCATTGCGTCCACAGTACAACACACACTGCAGACATTCGCAGCATCCCGCGCAATTCAGACATCTTTGCGCTTCGCGGACCATCTGATCTTTGCTAAATCCTTGATCAACCTCAACAAATGATTTGATTCGTTCGTCTGGGGAAAGCAATGGGGGACATTCGCGCGATAGCGCAAAACGTGGTGCTTCTTTTGGTATTTCTGCTTTGTTTTTTTCCTTCTTTTCTCTGCCTGCTTTCAAATCTTCATTATTCAAATATCGATCAATAGAAATTGCAGCTTCGTGACCGGCAGCAATCGCTTCTACTGCTGATGCTGGTCCCGTCACTGCATCGCCACCGGAAAAAACTCCGTCCAAAGACGTTTGAAGTGTCACTGGATCTACATCGATTAACCCCGATTTATTTAATTTAATATCATTTTGTTCCAAAGGTGCGGCATCAACTTCCTGTCCAATCGAAAAAATAACATAATCACATTCAATGTCAAACTCGGAGCCTTTTATTGCAACAGGTCTCCTGCGACCAGACTCATCTGGTTCGCCAAGTTCCATATTTACGCACTGCAAACACGTGTCTTTTTCATTCTTATGCAACTTTGTCGGATTCGTCAAAAAGTTAAACTTGATACCTTCTTCCTGCGCCTGTTCAATCTCCTCTCTATTTGCAGGCATCTCCTTCAAAGATCGTCTGTAAACAACTGTTATTTCGCCGCCAAGTCGTCTTGCAGTACGAGCGGAATCCATGGCAACATTTCCACCACCAACAACTACGAGTTTTTTACCTTTAAAATAATCTGGGGCAATCATTTCTCTGTTGAGTTGTTCCAGGTATTCAACGCCCTGCAGGATATGAGAATCTAAACCTTGGCAACATTCTACACCAGACGCACGACTCTTGTGTGCACCAATGGCAACAAAAAATGCTTTAAATCCTTGACTTTTCAAATCTTTCAAATTAAAATCTTTTCCTAATTTCTGATTATTTTTAATTTCAATATTACCATCCGCACATAACAACTCTATCTCTTTACGTAAATATTCTCTGGAAAGTCTATAATCTGGAACACCGTAGCGAAGCATACCGCCGTTGTATTTTTCCTCTTCGAAAATAGTCGGCTTATAACCTAACCGCGCAAGATCATATGCTGCTGTAAGTCCAGCTGGACCAGCACCAATAATCGCGATCTTTTGTTCTTTACCGCGTTTTAAATCTACTTCGACGATATTTTTAGCCTTAATTTTCTCCTCACGCTTTTTACGATAGTCAGCCAGTTCCTCTGGGTGTTCATAGATATAATCTGCGATAAATCGTCTGATATTGCAAATGGAAACTGGTTCTTCGATATCTTTACGATTGCACTCACTCTCACAAGGATGATAACAAATTCTACCAAGCGATCCTGGCAGAGGAATTGTGTCTCGTATAAGTTCGTAAGCTTCTGCAAATTTTTCTTGGGATGCCAACGCGATAAAGCCCTGTGCATTCAAACCTGCGGGACATGCAAGCTTACATGGCGATACATCTTCGTTTTTAGCAATTGCAAAAACATTTGGGATGGCTTGTGGAAATGGTTGGTAAATGGCCTTATGCAACGCAAGTCCTTCGTCAAAATCAGATGCCATTTTAACTGGGCAGTGCTCAACACAATCACCGCATCCGTTACATTTCTCAAGATCGACAAATCTAGGATGCTTCGTAACCGTAACATGAAAATCTCCGACCTCTCCAGCAATACCAGTAACTTCAGCATTAGTGATGATTCTGATATTCTCATGACGGCCGGTGTAAACTAATTTAGGAGCAAGAATGCACATGGCACAGTCGTTCGTCGGAAAAGTCTTGTCCAGTTGTGTCATCGTTCCGCCGATGGAAAGCCCGCGGTCGACAATGTACACCTTAAACCCAGCATCGGCAAGATCAAGCGATGATTGGATACCTGCAATACCGCCACCTATGACTAATACTGATCCGTGTTTTGCATTAGTAACCGAAGTGCCTTTCTTACCTTTCATGATTTAAATCTCACAATATATCGTCAACCATGTTGAGAATCTGTTTTTTTGTAAAATTTTTATGAATCGATGCGTTGCTCGGACACGAGGCAATACACGCACCACATCCTACACACAATGCCTCATTAACCTCAGCAATTTTTGATTTGTCATTCAAAATACGTGCTTCATAGGGACATACTTCGACACAGACACCGCACCCAGTACATAACTCTTCATCAACAGCAGCAATCAAAGGATCGATCTCCAATTCCTTTTTTGCAAGAATCGTAGTCGCACGAGAAGCGGCCCCACTCGCCTGCGAAACAGTATCTTGAATATCCTTGGGACCCTGACAACAACCTGCGATAAAAATACCATTCACAAATGTATCCATCGGTCGCAACTTTGGATGAGCCTCCAATAAGAATCCGTCGCCACTTAGTGTCAAATGAAGAAGTCGAGCAAAATCCACAGCATTCGATCTCGGCACCAATGCAGGAACCAGTACAACAAGATCGGTTGTAATCTCAAATAACTTATTTGTCGTCGTATCGAAAATATCGATTTTCTGTTGTGCGCCCATATCCCGTACTTCGGACGGTCGCCCACGAAACATGTTGGTTTTTAATCCCCTGACTTTTCTATAGAACTCTTCATATCCTTTTCCATAGGAACGAACGTCAGTATGACACAAATTGATTTCAAGCTCTTCACCAAGTTTTTCTCGCAAAAGATAAACCTGTTTCAATGCGCTCATACAACCAATGCGGCAGCACCAAGTGCACTGCGTTTCATCACGTGAGCCAACGCATAAAATGAAAGTAACGCTCTTTGGCTTCTGTTTGTCAGATGGACGCAATATCTCTCCTTTTGTAGGCCCTGAGGAACTAATCAATCGCTCAAGCTCAAGAGTTGTAATAACATCTGGAGCGGCATATCCATATTCATATAGACTTGATGGATCTAAAAGATCGTAACCTGTAGTAACAATAATTGCACCGACTTTTTTCTCAATGATTTCTTCCTTCTGATCAAAGTTAATTGCACCTTGGGCGCACGCTTCTCTACATGCGGGAGTTTCACCGCATTTTCCCCGCGTTAAGAACAGACAATGTTTAGAATCGATTGTATACTTCAAAGGTACAGCTTGCGGAAAAGGCATGTAGGCAGCACCTCGCTTACCCATGCCCATGTCAAACTCATTTGTAACTCTATCCTTTAGTCTGCATGCCGCTGCACAATCCCCGCAACCAGTACATTTCTCCAAATCAACATAGCGCGGTTTCTTTTTGATTTTCACTTTATAATTCCCGATACTGCCCTCGATGCCAGCCAATTCAGAATAAGTAAATAGTTCGATATTCTGATGATTTGCAACTTCCATCATCTTTGGAGTAAGAATACATGAAGAACAGTCCAGTGTTGGGAATGTCTTATCAAGTTGCGACATCCTTCCGCCGATACTTGGTTCTTTCTCTACCAAATAAACCTTAAATCCATTGTTCGCCAGATCCAAAGATGCCTGTATGCCAGCAATACCTGCACCTATCACCAATGCCTCAGGTATCACTGGAATGTTTGACGTTTTCAATGGTTCTAGCAGTTGCGCTTTTGCCACAGCGCTCCTTATCAAAAACTTTGCTTTTTCTGTTGCTTTCTCTTTATCACTATGGGCCCATGAACATTGTTCGCGGATATTGGCTATCTCCAAACGGTATGGATTTACACCGCCATCGCTGACGACTTCTCTAAAAGTATGCTCGTGCATTCTTGGTGAACATGAAGCAACAACAACGCAATCAAGATTAAACTCTTTGATGGAATCTTTAATCAGTGTAGCACCGACATCGGAGCACATATATTTGTAGCTCTTACTAACAACTACGCCATTAAGATTACTTGCATACTTTGTTAACTCTTCAACATCAACAGTGTGAGCAATGTTGATACCGCAATGGCAGACGAATACGCCAATTCGACGCATGTAACCTCACTTTTATCCAAATTCTAGTTTACCAACTGGACTGAGATTCAATTCTAAACCTAATTTTTCACGTTTCAAGCCAAAGGCAAGACCAATCAACTGTGTAAGATATAACACCGGGATGTCAAGTTTGGCTGCGACTGTTTCACCAGCCTTCACCTGTTTTGAGTCAAACATTTTATGACACCATGGACACACATCAACCAATGCAACAAAACCCTGCTCCTGGATCGCCTTTAATTTCTGCCCTGTTTTTGTCAACGCAGATTCAGGCAGATTTGCAAGCAATGACGCGCCACAACAATCCAATTTTTGTGCATAAGGAGCAGTTTCGGCTCCCAATGCCTTAAGAATTTCCTCAATCTTCTGCGGATTTTCAGAGTGAACTGGCCTGCCAATTTCACTCGGTCGAATTAGATGACAACCGTAGTGCGTTGCAATTTTCAATCCTTTCAACGGTTTTTTCACATGCTGTTTAATTGCCTCAATACCAATATAATCGTGCAACAAATCAACAGTATGAACAATCCCCTTATCACCGTGGTAATTTAAATCTTCAGAGTCAAGCATTTCATTGATACGCTTCTTCATCTCAGGATTGCTGTCAAGTACATATTTACATTCTGAAAGTGCAAGATGGCACATTGCACATGGGGCGAACAGATCTAATTTGTGTTTCTCACCAATTGCAAGATTTCGTGCCGATAGATAAAGCGTCATCAATTGATTCACGCTTTTCATCGGTTCGCCGCAGCATGAAAATCCCTCGATGTCAACCAATTCAACATCCAAAAGCGGCAAAATTTCTCTTAAGGAAAGCTCGTAGGCATATTGTTCCGTTGGCATTACACATCCGGGATAAAGCGCGTATTTTTTCGTCAGCATCCACCTCTATACTTTCTCCATAGCAATTTTTGATAAAGCCATTTGAAACTTAGCAGTGTCAGTTGGTTTAGAAATTGAAGGCAAACTTAACTCATCTCTCTTCTTTGTTTTACCATCATGAGTTGTTACACTCTGCACATCTTGAATAAGGCCAATTGATAAAACAGATTGCAACATTGCTGTATACTTTCCAGGTATTTCTTTACCACTTAAAACTGCCAAATTTTTCAATGAGAACAAAATATCAACAGGAGCCACGCGTTGAGGACATCGCTCCTTGCATTTAAAGCAGCTCATGCATGTCCAAATAACATCCGAATTTACAAGTTCGTCAATCAATCCTCTTTTAAGAAGAGCAACTATCTTGTGAGGCTCTAATTCGAGAAGTTTGTGTGCCTCGCATCCTGATGTACATTTGGCACATTGAAAACAGTAATCTGAGATTTCATCCCGCAGTTTAGATAGGCGTTCATTGATTTCTCTTCTCAGTTCAGACTGAGACTCCCCCATAGAAGTCAAATCTATTATGCTCATTATATATCACTTATAAGTTAACACGTGTTAACTACTATATATATTTTTATAATTTACTGATGGTTTTGCAATCCTCTTATCTGGTTTCCTTATTTAAAATCTACTAAATTTAACACGAAACTAACCCCATAAAAAACAGGACGAAAAAACCCTAAAATATTCAGTTTTTTACCTTCTGAAGATCGATTGTTCCGTCTTTTAAGACAATCCACCTTAGCTTGTCACCATTTTTCAGTTTGAGCAATTCAACGACTTCAGAAGGTACTGTTATTCTTCGTCTAGATCCGCGAATTGTAATTCCTGTCTCCTTAACACATTTGACATCATCGAGTTCTATCTTCATAAAATCTCCAATAACGGAAAAGAGAATTAAGTACAAATATTTTGTTATTTTCCCAACATCATTTGGCAATTAAACAAAATGGTTTTTTAACTTATTTCTCCCGCCAGATAAGCTTTCATCTCAGGTGTTTTTGGATGATTAAAAACTTCATCTGCTGGTCCTTGTTCAATAACCTTGCCAAAATAAAGATAGACAACATAATCTGCAAGTCTTCTGGCTTGACGTAATGTATGAGTAACTAGTACTACGGTATAATTCTCCTTTAATTTTAATAAAAGTTTTTCAATTTGTTGTGCCGCAATCGGATCCAGAGCAGATGTTGGTTCATCACATAATAAAACCTCTGGCTCTACTGCAATAGCTCTGGCTAAACATAGACGCTGCTGCTGTCCTACTGAAAGTCTAGATGCAGGATCATGAAGTCTATCTTTTACTTCACTCCATAGGCCTGCTTCTCTCAAACAATTCTCAACGATTTGATCCAATTCATCGCCTTTTTTTTGATGATGAATCCTTAGCCCGTATGCAACGTTCTCGTAAATCGACATCGGCAAGGGATATGGCTTCTGTGAAAGAAGTCCCATTTTTTTCCTTATATCTGGAACATCCAATCCAGCTCTAAGAATGTTAACATTATCAACCTGAATCTGACCGGATATCTTTACACCATCTTGTATTTCAAGCAAACGATTAAACGATTTTAGCAATGTTGTCTTTCCACAACCTGAAGGCCCAATAATAGCAGTTAGTTTTTTTGCAGGTATTTTTATATTTATATCTTTGAGAACATGGTTACCATGAAAACTCACATTTAGATTTTTTGTTTCGATCTGCATTTTTAATGATGTCATAACAACTCCTTTTTATCATCTGATTACATGTTTCATAAATCGTTTCGTTAATAATCGAGAAATAATACTAATGAGAAGAACGATAATAACCAATATAAATGCTGCTGCATAGGCTCGCTCCCTGACCGCAGCATATGGTGAGGAAAAGTACTTGAATATTAAAGTAGGCAAAGCTGCAGTACCATCGAAAACTGATCCAGGGACATTATTTGAAAAACCAGCTGTAAAAAGAATGGAAGCAGCATCCCCTATCCCTCGTCCTAACCCCAATAAAACTCCTGCAAGTATGCCTGGAAATGCCTGTCTCCGGACAACTTTCACCGCTGTTTCAAACTTTGTTGATCCTAAAGAGTAAGCGCTTTCCTTTAACCCTGCAGGGACCATCTTGATTGATTCATCTATATAACGAGTAATGATAGGTATCTCCAAGAGTGTTAATGCAATGATTCCCGTCAAGACAGATGCACGAACACCAATCGCAATCATGATTAAAAAACAAAACACTCCATAGAGAATGGAAGGGATGCCCCAGAGGACATCAAGGATAAAACGAACAAAGGTAGAAAATGAGTGATGACTGAAATCACTTTGGAGGTACAAAGCGATCGCAATTCCGACGAAAAACGCAATTATCGTAGCTGGAATCACGAGGAGTAAGGAACCGACGATGGCATTTAGTATTCCACCAGTTCCTTCCCCGATGTAATCCTGAGATGTAGGTGTTTTAATGAGTATATCTACTGTTATAGCAGGTGCTCCATGGTAGACGACCAATCCGATGATAATTACGAGACTGCTGAGGACAATAGCGGTCGAAATAATCATAAGAACGACGAAGAATTTTTCCTCAAGGACTCGGCGGTTCAATAGCTCCACCTCTTTCGTGCTCGTCGCAAGACTATAACTCCAAGTAAATTGAATAGTAACACGATTAAGAAGAGGATGAAAGCTGCTGTGAGAAAAGCAGCTTCAAATAACGGTATGGAAATGATTTCACTTAATCCTGAAGCAATAAGTGCAGCAAGGGTTTGTCCTGGGCCAAATATACTTGCTGGTATCTGGTTTGCACCGCCAACTACCATCGCTACAGCAATCGTCTCACCGAATGCCCGTCCGAATCCAAGCAAGATGGCTGCAAGAATATTTGAAGAAGATGCACGAAAGATGACTTTTTTTACTGTTTCCCATTTCGTTGCACCTACCGATAATGATGCTTCTTTTAGAGAAAGTGGGATTGCATTGAAGGATTCAACGCATAATGAAATAATTATTGGGAAAACCATAACAGCAAGAATTATTGCAGCTGTAAACACACATAATCCTGTACTATAAATGCCAAAGAATGGCGCAATGAAATCTTTTGTAATAGGTACAATGAACAAAAAAGCACATAGCCCATATACTACTGAAGGAACTCCCGCCAATACGTCAATAAAAGGTCTAAAAAAATTTCGTAATTTTTTCGGAGCATATTCTGAAATATAAATGGCGCTTAGCACGGAAATCGGAATAGCTATCAATAATGCAATTCCTGTTACAAGAATGGTGTCGATGATAATCGCGTAAAACCCGAATTGCGCTCTATCCGGATTCCATATTGATGAGAAGAATATTTCTGAAATAGAATGTGTCTGCCAGATCGGAAGAGATTTTATTAAAAAAAAGAAAAAGAGAATAAAAAAGAGTATACAAACGCCTATAATGGCACTTAGCATTAATTTTGTGCCAATGAAATCGTATATTTTCCTGAGTCGTTTGAACTCTTTTTTTTCCATTTTACGTTAAACCTTTTATTCACGGATGCCTGTCTCGATATAGTTAATTTGATTTTCAATCGTATCCGATGGAAGCGCGACGTATCCGTTATCAGCAACATATTGTTGCCCACCATCTGCTGAGAGTATCCAAAGGACAAAATCTCTGGTAGCCCCTGTGAAATTCCCATTTACAGCAAGATTTTCAACACGAGCCGGTGGAGTTGGTAGTAGGCCGTTATTGATGGCATTCATAAGTAATGTTCGGTTTTCATAGAAATTTTCTTCAGGATCTAGAGTTCTGTTCCCATTAAGATCAATTGGTACCGGTCGTAACACCCCATTATATTGGAAACCATTTGCATCATAAATATAAGCCATATTGTTGTATCCTATTCCGTTCGAATTTGCAACTATTCCCTGTGCGAGTTCAACATCTCCGCCGCGCCCGTAGGATGTTCTTTTGACACCGATATCACCTTGCTTGTAATTTTTCCCCATGAAGCTTGCCCAAGTTGCTGCGGCACCACAACCCAAATCGCTACGAGTGTAAACATCAATAGGTGCGGTGTTATTAGTTCCTACGAGCTGACCCCATGTTGTAATTGTCATGTTTATGAAAATATCTCGGAATTGCGCTTGTGTGACACCTTTGCGCATTATCTCATCAAAAACTGGATTATTAACGTTAATTGTAGCAAAAACTGCATCTCTTGCAACCGACACATAGACTGCACCTTTACCAATCTCCGAAGGATCTAGCGATCGAGAAACCATTGCCAGGTCAATTTGTTTCGCTAACAAAAGGTTCACCCCAGTCCCAGCCCCCTGAGCCTGAACATCGAATGTGACATTCGGATGGAGTTTGTGGTATTCATCTGTCCATTTTATCATCATTGGTTGCAGAGCATATGCCCCATCAATTCTAATTAGATTTTTTTGCTGGCTTGTACAACCAGATATAGCAACAACTCCTGTTATAACTACAGTCAGAATGGCGGCTACTTTCATCAGCTTATTTTTTGATTTCTTTGTTTCTATCATACAAAACCCCTTTTAACATATTTTTAGATATGTTTGCTACGAAAATATACAATTTCGAGCAATATATCTCTTTTAACAATTAATAATATAATCTGCTCTATTTAAAGTTGTTGGTAAATTACCTACATAGAATGGTATAAAACCAAAAAAGTCCATATATTATTGGAATTTACATATAATTGAAGAAATAAAAAAAAACTAAGGTTAAATAGGATTATGGGATAAGGGGTATTGAATGATTCATTAAGGGTGAATACGGATGAAAATTGGAATTGTCTATCATGAAGACTATAACAAATACGATCTTGGTGTAGATCATCCTTTAGTAGGAGACAAGCCAGGTAAAACAATGGCTTTGCTAAAAGAAAAAAGCATACTAAGTAAAGTAGAAGTGTTTACACCAAAGAAAGCAACCGAGACAGACTTGCTAAGAGTACATAGCAAGAGTTATGTAAAGAGAATAAAAGAATTGAGCCGCACTGGAGGAATGCTGGCGCTTGATACACCGGCACCCAAAGGCATCTATGAATATGCAAGTCTTGCAGCAGGAGGCACAATTCTTGCAGGAGAAAAACTATTTGATGGTTATCAGTGCATGGTGAATCCTCTTGCAGGATTCCATCATGCAAGTAGGGAATTTTCATCTGGTTTTTGCTTTTTTAACGACATTGCTGTAGTCGTCGAGTATCTACGTGAAAAACATAAATTGAAAAAGTTTCTAGTGGTTGATCTGGATGTACATCATTCAAATGGAACGCAGGAAATTTACTATCACGATCCGACGGTGCTTAAAGTTTCATTTCATCAAGATGGACGAACATTATACCCTGGGACCGGAAGTATGGAAAAAATAGGTGACGGTGCTGGAGAGGGATTTACAGTCAATCTTCCATTACCACCTGGAACAGGAAATACAAGTTTTTTGAAAGCTTTCGATGAAATTGTACCTAAATTGACAAAACAATTTGCTCCAGAAATAATAATCTATCAATCTGGGGTAGATACGCATCATACTGACCCGTTGGCAGATTTAAACCTAACTTATCCGATTTATTACCAACTCGCAAAAAAAATGATGGCATTGTCTTCATCCACCTGTAATAAGTTACTCGTTCTTCTTGGTGGAGGATATAATAGTTCGGGGAGCGTACAATCTTATTACAATATAATGTGTGGTCTTGTTAGTAGAGAGGATTACATAAAAGAAAAGGACATTCCGGACACAAAAATTGAGGAAGTAGAAAAGTTAGTTTCTGAACTTAAAAATATACTTCACCCCTATTGGAAATTATAAGATGACTGCGATAAACTTATTAGTTATTCACTGTTATGGGGTCACTGCCATATTTTAAAGGAGGGAAACACCAATGGGTGTTGAAAATCTTGATTACATATTTAAACCGAAAAGTATCGCCGTGATTGGAGCATCCAACACCGTTGGATCTGCCGGGTATAGAGTTTTTCGAAATCTTATTGGATCTGGATACGAGGGCGTTGTATATCCGGTGAACCCAAAATATGAAAGTGTTCAAGGAGTACAAGCATACCCATCAGTTAAAGATGTAACTAAAGCTGTCGACCTTGCAATTATCTCAACTCCAGCCCAAACAGTTCTTGATATTGTTGAGCAATGTGGAAAAAAAGGCATCAAAGGAATTTTGATTATTTCAGCAGGGTTTAAAGAGATAGGGGCTGAAGGAGTCGCATTGGAAAAAAAATTACTAGAAATCAAAGAAAAATATGGTTTGAGAATCGTCGGTCCAAACTGTGTCGGCTTTGTTGTTCCATATCTAAATTTAAATGCAACATTTATAGGTTCAATGCCTGAGCGTGGAAATATAGCGCTTTTTTCTCAGAGTGGTGCAGTCTGCGGAGCAATTCTTGATTGGGCACAGGCATCAAAAGTAGGTTTTAGTTCATTTGTTTCCGTTGGATCGATGCTTGATGTTGACTACGGAGACTTAATTGATTACTTTGGAATGGATATTCACACAAGGAGTATCGTTCTTTACATTGAATCTATTACTGATGCGAAAAAATTCATGAGCGCCACAAAGAGTTTTGCGCGAGCAAAGCCCATTATTGTTATTAAATCTGGCAGATTCAAAGAGGGAGCAAAGGCTGCGTCATCACACACTGGTGCACTGGCTGGTGAAGATGCAATATACGATGCTGCGTTCCGAAGGGCAGGAGTAGTACGGGTAAGTAATATTGAAGATTTGTTTAATTGCTCATCAATTCTTGCTAAACAACCTCGCCCGCCAGGACGCAACATTGCAATTATTACTAATGCCGGTGGGCCGGGAGTTCTTGCAACCGATTCAGTAATTGAAAAGGGCGGGGCCCTAGCAAAACTTTCTGACGAAACAATGGAAAAACTCAACAAGGTGCTTCCTCCCACCTGGAGCCATGGAAACCCTGTTGATATTATTGGAGACGGTGATGAAGAGCGTTATCAAAAGGCAATAGAGATATGTCTTGAAGATAAAAACATCGATGGGTTGTTGATTCTTTGTGTTCCGCAAGTGGTAGCCAATCCAGACAAACTTGCCGAGAGGCTCATTGACATCGCAAGAAAAACAACAAAACCTATCATTACTTCTTTTATGGGTGAGGCAAGTGTAATACATGCAAGGCAAATTCTCAACACAAATAATATTCCAACATATGACACGCCGGATGCGGCTGTAGAATCTTATATGTATCTTTACCACTATGAGCGGCACCTTGCACAGCTATACGAAACTCCTGAAGAATTGCATATAAAAAATCCAGCTCACAAGGAAACTATCAAAAAAATATTGGATGTCGCGGAAAAAGAAAAAAGAGATCTTCTTAATGAGATGGAATCAAAAACATTCCTTGAACTATACGGAATTAAAACTACGAAACCACATGTTGCAGAAACTGAAGATAAAGCCGCGCAACTTGCAGAGAAAATAGGATATCCTGTGGTCATGAAAATACATTCGCCACAAATAACCCACAAAAGTGATGTCGGTGGCGTTGTCCTTGATCTACGATGCAAAGAGGACGTGAAAAAAACATTCAAAGAAATGATAAAAAGGGCAAAAGAAAAAGCACCCGATGCAAAAATATTGGGCGTGACAATTCAGAAGATGATTAAGACCAGCGGTTACGAGCTAATAATGGGTTCCAAAAAAGACCCTGTTTTTGGTTCTGCTATTCTTTTTGGTCTGGGTGGTATCTACACTGAGCTTTTCAAAGATAGATCAATCGGATTTCCGCCACTAAACCAAGTGCTTGCCCAAAGAATCATTGAAAAAACAAGGGCGTACGAACTTTTGAAAGGATTCAGAGGGCTCCCGCCAGTCAATATGACAAAAGTTGAAGAGACCCTAGTTAATTTTTCACAGTTGATTATAGATTATCCTGAAATCAAAGAGATAGACATTAACCCACTCATTGCTTCTGGCGATGATCTTATTGCGGTTGATGCAAGAATTATCCTTGATAAAAACTGGAAAGACAAACCGCATCTAATCATAATGCCTTATCCAACCAAATACGTAAAAACGGTAAAACTGAAAGATGGAACTGAAGTACTGTTCAGACCCATAAAACCAGAGGATGAACTACTGTGGCTTGATATGTTCCAAACATTTTCACAAGAAACCGTTCGATTCAGATTTTTCAGAATTTTAAAAGATACGCCTCATGAAATGAGAACGAGATATTGCAATATAGATTACGACCGAGAAATTGCAATTGTTGCCGAAGTAAAAGAAAAAGATAAACGCCGATTCTTAGGTGTAACTAGAGTGATACTGAAACCTGGAAGCACTGATGAAGCAGAATACGCATTGGTTGTAACTGACAAATGGCAACGACTTGGTCTTGGCTCTGAATTCATTGATTATACTATCGAAATAGCGAAAGATAAGAAAGTGAAAAAACTCTACGGTGTCGTATTAAAAGATAATGTCCCGATGCTCACGCTTTGCCGTGAGAAAAACTTCAAAATAACTGAGGGCGATCCAGGCGAATACGAAGTCGAGTACGACCTTGCAGAACAATAATACATAATTATATATTAGATAAACGATATCAGCTTTGGAGCGGGACAGGGATGGAAAAAAATGCCTTAGTTTTGGATGGAGTAGAACTAAGGTGCAAAAACGATACAGAAGGCAAATCAACTAATCACAATCTTTTTGATGCTCATGATTCACTCATGAAAGGAATTCAAACGGTAGTTACATATCCTGAACCAAAAATAGTCATGGATTTTAAAGAAAGACAAAAATTTTGTAAACGTTGTGGTAAACCAAAACCAAACGTGGATACGGTTGTATGTCCATACTGCAGATATGGTCTTACGAAAGATGGAAACTACAATAAAAGAATAAAATCTGTTTGGACGCATGAGCCGTGGATACACTTCAAGGTTTTATCAAAAAGCAGGAAGATTATGGGTGATTATATTGCGCTTCATGGATGGGTACCGCAGAATGAACTACCGGTTAAACTTAGACATAAGATTCCTGAAAACGAAATTTGGATGAGAGCTAACGTCTATAATGATCCAAGGAGAAGAAGGAGAATATTGACCCACGAGCATCACGAACTGGCGTTAATGGTAGGGCATTCAATGAGCTATAAAGATGCACATAAAAGAGCTGAGTTTGTGGAGCACTTTTGGTTTTTATGACTTAGTACTTTTTAGAAATGAAATCAGTGTAAAAAAATGCAGGGGAAGGGATTTGAACCCATGATTACCGGTGAAAATATGTGTTTTCTCCTGTTGAAATGAAATAAGTGTAAAAACCTAAGGCTGTTCGGCTTTTTCCGAACGTTTTCCGACTGTTTATATACTTTATGGAATATATTATTCTTGATGACCTATGAAAATGAATAAAAAAGTCGTTATATTTGGGCTAGTGACTATTGCCATCGTATTAGCAGGTGTATTGGTAGGCGCTACTTTGATGTCTTCAAAGTCTTTTGATGACTTTAAAGAAAGTTTGGAGATGAAAATATCTACCGATAAAACCTCTTATTCAATCGGCGAAACAGTATTAATATCAATGAAACTTATTAATCATGGAACAGAGAACATCTCTCTTACCTTCTTCAGTGGAAAAACAAGTGATTTTAAAGTTTTGAATGAACAGGGTGAGCAAGTGTGTCTTTGGTCATATAATAAAGTCTTCATCGCAGTGCTAAGAACTATAACAATTCATCCTGGAGAAGTACTATCTTATAATATGACTTGGGACCAAAAAGACAATAATGGAAACTCTGTACCTGCAGGAACTTATACCATCATAGGATATATTTCAGAATACTCTGACACAGTCTCCATCAAGATTCAATAAGGTTCTCCTTACCCTCTTTTTTTATTTTTTCAAATTGCCTATATCCAAGTGTGTTTATATCAGTGTAAAAATCAGTGCAGGGAAAGGGATTTGAACCCATGATTACCGGTGAAAATTAACCTCTACTCATGTTGGCTTAAAAGGGGCAGTCTTATAAGTAATTAGTTTATTTTGGAATTGAGGAGATTAAGGATGAAAGTAAAATTATTTGGCTTATTAATCGCTGTTTTATTGTTGACAATTGTTTTCAGTGGGTGTTCTGAAAAAGAAACAACAAATAAAAATAGTGGTGCTCCAAAAAAAGAAATAGGTTTTATTCAAAACTTGATTAACAATGCTTCTGAAGGAGATACAATAAATATTCCTAGTGGAACTTATTATGAAAATGTAATAGTAAACAAATCTATAAAATTAATCGGAGAGAATAAGGATACAACAATTATTTATGGTAACACGGAAGATTCAGTGGTAGTTATTGAGGCGGATTATGTTACTATTGCTAATTTTACTATACAAAATAGTGATTATGGTTATGGAATAGAACTTTATTATCGGAACAACAATACTATTACTAATAACGATATCAAGTCAATAGATAATGCTGGCGTATACTTAGAATATTCGAGTGATAACATTATAAAAGATAATATTTTAACAGAGAATCGAGTTGGAATTGACTTGGCTGTAGATTGTTACAGAAATGATATAAATGATAATGAAATAACCTCACATATAGATACAGGAATTTGCCTTGGAAGACGTTCATCTAACAATTTTGTAACAGGCAATAAGATAGATACGTGTAAATATAATGGTATATTGATAACCATTGAAGCTAATGACAATATCCTTTCTACAAACATTATCTCAAACTGTTATTATGGAATTGATATGGATATTTCCAGTGAAAATAACATAATAACAAATAACAATCTAAGTTCAAACGATATATTTGGTATAGCAGTAGAAGATAATTCAAGTAATAACAACATTATCTACAGTAATAATTTTATAGGTAATTCACGGAATGCTCATGACATGTCTGACAACCATTGGGATAATGGAGCAATAGGTAATTACTGGAGTGATTACACAGGAATAGATAATGATAGCGATGGCGTTGGAGATACACCATATAACATAGAAGGAGAAGATAATAAAGACTCCTATCCATTGATGAATCCAGTTGATATATAATTGGCTTAAAAGACCGGAGACATGAATCTATACCTTACTTTCAGGGAATGAAAAATCAGTGTAAATAGACCTATCTTATAGTACCTTACCTAAAAGAGTAGATTTATGAGTAATTAGTCTATTTTAGAATTGAGGAGAAGAAGTTGAAAAGAAAGTTATTGAGCATTTTATTTGTTTTATTATTGTCGGCCATTGTCTTTAGTGGATGCTTTGAAGAAAACAAAAAAGAGCCCAGTCCCAGTAACTTGGAATATACAAATGATTATCAAAAATTTGGAATTAATCCACCAAGCGGTTATGAGACCAATGATTTATTCAATACACCTACTGAAATTAATTTTTTAAATATAACCTCTGAAGAAAAATACAGTCCATCTCTCACAATTACACTTTTAATAAAACCTATTTGTGATATAACATTAAAAGAACACATTGATTTTTTATCAAATAATTTGTCACTTACATACGAAAAAACTTTGATAAATTATATGGATGCATATGAACGCACTTTTTCTTATAACAATTCTATATACAAGATTAACTTTACAACAAGAGAGATATTGGTTTCAAAATACGGTAAAACTTTTTCTTTAACATATGATGCACCAAGTTCAATTTATGATGAATATTATTCAATTTTTAATGAAAGTATTAACTCTTTCACTATTTTTGAGGGAAGCCCTTATGATGAATTAAAAGTAGGTGAAACAGTTAAATATGAGGAATTAGAAGTAACCATTCTTTCTGTCAATAGAACACATTCATGCAAAGTAGTAGATGACCATACTGGTGAAACTTATACAGACTATCCTCAAACAAGTGAGATATTTATCATCCTTGACATAGAGGTTAAAAATACATATAACGAATCTAAGGATATTTCATATGTAAACTTTATGGTAGACGAAGTTCAGAATGAATCACATAGTCCCGTTTTTGGTAATCTTGGCAAACATCCTATTCCAAATTTTGAATCAAAAACTCTTGGAAAAAATGAAGTTGAAGAAGGACTTATTTTATATGAAGTTTCTGAAAATGCAGTAAACTTAAAGGCAGAATTTTATTATCCCAGCGCTTTTCCCAGTAATTCTCCTCCTATAGCCATATGGGATTTGGGAATTTGATTTGCATGCTTCTTTATTAAAAAGTATGCAGGGGAAAGGATTTGAACCCCTGGACGTTAAAATCAGACTACGATGAGATTGAAATAATAGTTTTTTGGAAATGAAATTAGTGTAAAAAACTAAAAAATTTCTACTTATCTTGCGCTGTTTCCTTTTTATCTTTTTCTCTAACCATCCAGACGCTTTCCGGGGTAAAACCACATGATTTATAAAAGTTGATTGCCACATTCTTATAGGCAGCACCTAAACCTGCGAATTCAGCACCGTTACCAAATAATTCTTCCAATAGTTTCTCCATTAATTTTTTGCCGGTACCGCTTTTTCTGTATTCAGGCGCCACGCACAATTCATCTATGTAACCCACTTTTTCTACAATATACACTTCCGCTTCGTCTCTTTTTGCAGTATGGCCCGTTATCATACCGATTATCTTATCTTTATCTTCAGCAATAAAGAAAAATTCATCCCTGCTTTTCAAAAATTCTTTCTGGCGATTTACAATGTACTCTTTACATTTCTCTTTTGGTTTTAATGCATCAAGTCTCTCATTGTAGCCCATGTGCTCAAGTGATGAAATCCAGTATAGCTCAAAGAATTCATCGAGATCTTTTTCGGTTCCTTTTCGGATAGTTGCTGAATTTTTTTCCATTTCAAATATGCTCCATATAATAGATAAAACGAACGCTTATGCCTTTCCGGCAAGTATAAGCTTGTTTAATTAGTTTTCCTATATAATTAAAAATAAGGAGAAAAGGAGGGGATTACCGGCTCATTGCTCTCTTAAACATCGGTACTGCAATCATCAGAAGAATGATACCAAATCCAACTAGTATAGTTATCTCTGTTGCTACCGCAGGTACATCAGCGCCCAAAACCATCACCTTTCGTAACGCTGTCGTTGCATAGGTCAACGGAAGGAAATGCGCAAAAGTCTGCATATAGCTGGGCATCTGTTGCAATGGGAAGAACACGCCAGAAAGAAACATCATCGGGAACATCAGTGTCATCATCACCATGGTTGCAGTTTCTTCTTTATCAGTAAACGATGTGATTAAGATACCAAGACCAACAAAGCTAAAGACAGTTAGAATAATAAGAGCAATCACCAATAGGATATTTCCCTGAATTACAACACCAAAGAGAAGCATGGCAAGAAGAAGTATGATAAATCCTTGAAGCATGCCTCGAATAGTCTGGGCCATAACCTTTCCGAGTATGATGGATAGTCGGTGTATAGGCGCAGCAAGCATACCATCTAAGGTTCCAATATCTTTCTCATAGGAAATTGCATGTGGTAGTCCAGTCATCAGAGCCATCATGACTACCATCGCTATGATGCCTGGTGCAACGAACTGGAAGTAGTTAGCCTTCGCTTCCGGTACAGATTTAAGCCCAACATTGTACGGTTTCACCATGCTGGTTGCTTGAGTTATAGATACGTGATAAGATATGTTAAGCTTGGAAATGGCCATCTGTTCGCCCATCATCTCAATCGTTTTCGAAAGCGCTGCTTGAATCATCGCAGCCATCTGAGGATTGGATTGATCTATGACTATCGCTACATAGCCTTGCTTTCCATTTATGATATCTGATGAGAAATTCTCCGGTATAATGATCCCACCATTCACTTCACTATTTTGGATCTTACTCTTTATTTCAGCAAAATCTTTTGCGGAACTAAGATCCATCATACCTGTTTTGTTGTTTATTAAATTAAGTTGTGACACAAATGTATTGCCCATCGTACCATTATCTTGGTTTGCGAGTGCAATCGGCTGATTGCTGATCATAGAATCTCCAGATGGGAAAATAAAACCAACCATGACCATCATGAATAGTGGCATAAGAACTAACATCACCAGTCGCAATTTACTTCTGCTAAATTCTAGCAAATCTTTCCAGCAAATCCATAAACTATGGCGTACTACATTTCTTGCACTCATAATTTCACCTACCTTATCCTCGTGGTTCTACGTCGTCCATGCGGTCCAAATCTGCGTTTATTGTTACCATTTTCTGATACTTTTTCTCTTGCATCACGTCCGGTCAGGTGCAGAAATACATCTTCGAGTGTGGGCTCAAGATTTTTCATCATTATTATTTTTGCACCATTTTTCCGCAAGTTATCAACGATACTATCAAATGAATCTACACCATTCGCGCGAACTGTCAGGTGCGTCGGATCTTCCTGAACAAGCGATTTAACAGAACTCAGAGATTGCAATGACGACATCATGCCAGCTTCTAGATTAGATACCTCGATTTCAAATGCTGACGTCTCTGTCCCAGACAAGAGTTTTTTGAGATTTGCAGGTGTATCGAGAGCGACGATTTTTCCGTGATCAATAATTCCTATCCTTTCGCAAAGTATCTCGGCTTCAACCATAATGTGTGTAGTAAGAATTATAGTGGTTCCATTTTCGGCGTTGATTCTTCTAATAAGCTCCCGTATTTCTGCAGTAGATTGCGGATCCAAACCAAGTGTTGGTTCGTCAAGAAACAGAATTTCAGGTTGGTTGACCAGCGCACGGATGACATTAATCCGCTGTTTCATTCCTGTTGAAAATGTGCTTATCCTGTGGTCTGCCCATTTTTCCATTCGTACAAAACTCAGCAATTCGTCTATTCTCTTATTAAGAACGTCTTTTGGAATATTATATAGCTTCCCGAACAGCTTGAGGTTTTCTCGTGCAGTTAGTTGATCATACATGATCATTTTCTCGGATACGAGACCTATGTGCTCCCTCACTTTGCTGTCCTGTTTTACAATGTCATAACCAGCAACTGTTGCAGAACCTTTGGTGGGTCTACTTAGGGTGCACAGCATCCTGATTATGGTGGATTTTCCAGCGCCGTTTGGACCTAGCAAACCAAATATTTCTCCTTTCTTTACAGAAAATGAAACATCATCTACTGCCGCAAAATTCCCAAAAATTTTCTTGAGGTGTGAGATTTCAATGGCAGAATCACTATTTGTTGCGACAATCTGAGGGATGGTCGCTCTTCCCTTTGTACCGCAGGATGGACAAGTAACAATGAGACGTTCGCCAGGCAGTCCATTATAGGTTATAATGTTACCGCAATTAGGGCATCTGAACTGTTTTGTAATCGGGGTTATTTCTTTTCCTGTTTCTACCATAAATATCACTTTTGCTTTATTTTAGATTTAATCTGGCTGATATTTTCGCTCATCATATCAAGAAATTTGTTCATCGTGTCTGGATTGACCAACATAATGCGAGATCCATGGGGATCTACAATAACTAAAAGCTTGTCACCTTTGTTTATTTCAAAATCCTTACGCAATTTTGCTGGCAGGACTATCTGTCCTCGTTCGCCAACTGTTGTACTGCCATAAAATGTCGGTTTTTTCATCGTTAGTTTACCTCGTGCGGGCGGAATGCCATATTTTATATATAAACTTTTTCATTCAAATCATACAAATCATACATATATGCGGGCAAGGTGAATGGAGCAAAAAGATTTTAAAATCTGTATCCATGTGAGGGGGGATGGAAGAGATAGATTTACCTGAATGGTTCATTAAAGCTGCAGATGAAATTTATACAATGCGTGTAAGAGGAGCGGCAAAAATCGCACGATTTGCTGCTGAAACAATAAACAATCTTGCTGACGGCTATAAAGGAAATAATTTAGATGAACTGAAGATACTTTTAAAGGAAGGGGCACAAGCTCTAGTCAAAACAAGACCTACAGCAATATCGCTGAGAAATGCATTGCGTTTGACTCTACAAGAAGCAAATGGAAACAATGTAAATGATTTCAAAAAGGGCATAAGTAATGAAGCACAGAAGTTCATTCAAAACTCGTTGAAGGCGATTACAACTATCGGAATGTTCGGAGCAAAAAAAGTTAAAACTTCTGATGCCTTGCTGACGCATTGCAATAGCTCTGCTGCTCTATCAGTAATTATCGAGGCCCATAAACAGGGAAAAAAGATTAGAGCATTTGCTACCGAATCCAGACCTTGGAATCAGGGTTTTTTAACTGTAAAAGAGTTGGCCGAGAAAGGCGTTGATGTGACCTTGATTGTAGACTCTGCGGTACGTCATATAATTAAAGATGAAGATATCAATGCAGTTTTTGTAGGAGCAGATACAGTTTGTTCAAACGGCACAGTAATCAATAAAATCGGGACCTCACAGATTGCTCTAATTGCTGACGAGGCGAAAATTCCTTTCTATGTCTGTGCAGAAACATACAAATTCTCACCGGAGAGTTTGAAGGGCGAAATGGTTAAAATTGAAGAAAGGGATGCAAGTGAAATAGCAGATCCTGCAAAGTTTCCAAATGTAAAGTTCCGTAATCCTGTATTTGATGCTACACCAGCAGAGTATATTAATGCTATCATAACTGACAAGGGAGTAATCGCACCTTCTGCTGCTTACGATCTGATAAAGAAAGAATTTAAGGAGGAAAATGAATGGAATTTGTAGAGTGCACATATTATGTTGAAAGTACGCTTCCTATTGAAAGAGCTGCAAAGGCCATTGCAGCAGAGCAATCGACAGGAACTTGGACGGAGATCTCAACAAAGGGAAAAACAGTTGATGAAAAATTGGGAGCAAGAGTTCTTGCAATTAATGGTCCAATTGTAACAATTGGTTTTCCAGTTGAATTGTTTGAAATCGAAAATATTCCACAGTTTCTTGCTACCGTTGCCGGCAACCTCTTTGGTTTGGGAGCACTAACTAACGTTAGACTTATTGATATTAAACTTCCAAAAAGTTTTGTGACGGAGTTCAAAGGTCCGCGGTTTGGAATTGAAGGTGTGCGAAAATTAGTTGGAACACAAAAAGATAGAAGGGCACATGTTGGTACAATAATCAAACCAAAAGTGGGTCTTAACCCAAAAGAGACCGCCGAGGTTGCATATAATGCTGGCATAGGCGGATGCGATTTAATCAAAGATGATGAAACTCTGACTGATCAAACATTTTGTCCCATGCTGGAGAGACTTGACAAAGTCATAGAGAAAATTAATAGAATAAAAGAGGAAAGCAACAGGACTGTTCTATATGCCGTGAACATTACAACTGGGGCAGAAGAAATACTTGAGCGGGCAGATCAAGTAATAGAACGCGGGGCAAATATGCTCATGATAGATGTTCTTACTGCTGGCTTTTCAGCACTCAAGGCATTGAGAGATGATGAATCGATAAATCTTCCCATACATGTACATAGAACAATGCATGGTGCAATTACAAGAAATAAAAAACATGGGATAGCAATGCTTCCTTTAGCAGTACTCACCAGGTTATGCGGTGGCGATCAACTACATACTGGTTCAGCAAGAGGAAAAATGGAAAGCGACGTGAAAGAAGTAAAAGAAATTGACAACTTTTTGAAGAGCGATTGGTATGGCTTTGAAAAAACATTTCCCGTTTCTTCAGGTGGACTTTATCCAGGTGTAGTGCATTATGAGATTGAAGCGTTTGGAAACGACGTGATTTTACAAGCAGGAGGCGGCATACACGGCCATCCAGATGGAACTATTGCGGGTGCCAAAGCAATGCGCCAGGCAGTAGATGCAGCAATGAAAAAGATCCCAGTGGAAAAATATTCAATAGAACATAAAGAACTTGCGCGAGCGCTTCAAAAATGGGGAGAAAAAGTTGAATGGAGTGAACTTTATGGATGATAAAAACGAGTACAAAGTGAAGCGGATCGACATAACTCAAGGTGTGAACGAAATACTACTATGCCAAGATGATGCTGAAGATCTAGGTTTACATATTCACGATAGAGTGAAAGTGATCAACGATAAAGGTAAGAGTCTTTCTGCATTGGTTGACATCACGGATACTGTAGTATGCAAGGGCGAAGTTGGAGCATTTGTTGAGTTGTGGAAGGACCTTAATTTGAAAGATGGTACGACTGTGAATATAGTTCCTGCATCTCGTCCTACATCCATAGATTTCATCAGAAAAAAGATTTATGGTAATACCTGGACTCAGGAAGAAATCGACACCATCGTTGATGATATCGCATCAGGTAGTCTTTCAGATATTGAACTTGCAGCCTACGCAACATCGATTCAGATAAACGGGATGAACATGGACGAAATCTATGGTCTCACTATGGCGATGGTCAGAACAGGCGAAACAATCGATTGGGATGTATCTCCCATTCTAGATGTTCATAGTATTGGAGGAGTACCTGGAAATAAATACGCGCCAATCACAGTTCCAATTGTCGCTGCCAATGGTCTAATAATACCAAAAACATCGTCAAGAGCTATAAGCTCGGCAGCCGGTACAGCAGATATAATGGAAGTTGTATGTAATGTAACCTATGACGCGCAATCAATTAAAAGGATTGCACAGGCTGTTGGAGGAACATTGGTATGGGGCGGCGGGGTAAATCTGGCACCAGTAGATGACGCCATCATCAAAGTGGAATATCCGTTATCCTTAGATCCGCACGGGCAGGTTTTGGCATCTGTGATGGCAAAGAAAAAATCCATCGGAGCTGAATACTGCGTCATTGATATTCCTATAGGCGAAGGGACAAAAGTACTAACCATCGAGAACGCAAGAAGCTTAGCAAGAGATTTTATAATACTTGGTGAGAAACTTGGTATACGAACACGTTGCGCTATTACGTACGGAGGGCAACCTGTTGGTAGAGCCATTGGTCCAGCTTTAGAAATAAAAGAGGTTTTATCGATACTTGAAGGGGCGGAAAAACCCAACAGCATCATCGAGAAATCATTGAGTATCGCAGGAATACTACTTGAACTCGGAGGGGCAGCAGCACCAAACAAAGGTGTGGAACTTGCAAAGAAAACATTGAAATCAGGAAAAGCCTTGGAAAAATTCAGAGAGATAATTGGTGCCCAGGGTGGAAATCCGGATGTTAAATCTGAAGACATTATTCCTGGAAAATACACCTATGATTTACCATCGCTAAAAGATGGCTATATCGAGACGATAAACAACAGAGGAATTGTCAAGATTGCACGGGCCGCTGGATCCCCAAAAGACAAAGGTGCTGGAATCATATTAAAATTCAAGAAGGGAGAAAGAGCTGAAGCCGGGCAACCTTTGTTCACAATTTATTCTGATAACAAAAGAAAACTTGATGATGCAAAGATACTTGCCAGTAAATTACAACCAGTGAGAATTGAAGGAATGATTCTTGGGGAAGTTGTAGAGTAAAAATAAAGAGAAATAAAGACAAAAGTTCTTTATTTCTCAATCAATTTTTGGTGGTAACCATTCTTTTTTCTTGAGCAATAGGTACATAAGATATGTGGCTAATGCAGTTGATAATACCAAGCATAATACTATCCAAGGCCAGGATACGAGATCATTAATTTTTCCTATGCCAAAGATTGTTGCCAATGTGTTTGGTACCAAACCTGCAGTTGCAAGTATTGCAAGCCAAGTTGCAATAAACGCGAGACGGTTATTGAGCATCTGCAATTGGTTATTGTATATAGTCTGTAAAACTTCCAGTCCAGATGCGAGAACCTCACTCATGTGTTCACTGAGTGCAATTTGTCTGTTGATGTCATCTCCCAATATCCCAATTCTTTGAAGAAGTTTCGGGTTGTCTGTGATTATCTCTGCATCACCATAGCGAAGTGAGTTGATTACTTCCCATGATGCCCATAGCGTGTTTAGATAGGTAATGAGTGCATGTTTCATCTGATAGATTTCGCTGCCGATTTTCGTTCGTGGTGCTTTTACATCGACCATGTATTTGCCGAGTTCATCGCCTTCCTCTTCGATTTTTCTAAGACCAGCAAAATTTTTTTCATCATTTTCATCTATGATTCTTGTAAGTAAAATTGTAAGTTTATCATTCCATGGCAAATCATGACGAATTTTCTTCATGAAGATATCTGCATACCGATAGATTTGCTGTAAACGTACAACCTCTTTCGGATGTATGGTAACGATTAGATTTTTTCTAACCAGGATAAGCAATGGAAAGACTTTGACATCAAATTTATCGACACGTACTGCCGGTAACATTATTCCAAGTTCAGTGTCTAAGTCTTCATAAGAAGAATATCGGCCTGAAAGGACGGTTGCAGTAAGTTGCAGGCTAAACTTCAGAGAAGAAGCAATAAAAAAACTATCCTCATGGATGTTATCAACAGAAAAATCCATCCACTCTAGTGAATCTTCTTTTAAAAGTTTGACTATTTCAGAAACTTCGTCACACTCAAATTTTGTTGCTACACCATCTGTAGCGAGAGAAACGTAAAATGCGTTTTTCTGTCCCTGACATTTTTCGTCCTCTCTCATGTTCACTCACCTGTAAACGTATCTAAGTCGACCTGAATATTTATACCAAGATATAAAGTTAGAGGTTTTACATATCTCTCTGAAAGAAAACTATTTAGATATCTTTTCTATATGGGTTTGATAACACACTAGGACGGGAAAGAAACTAGATTTGCAAAAATAGAACGTTCTATTAGAAATCTACATTCACCGTGAAAAGTAGGAGTGAGAAATATGATAAAAGCATATATACTGACAGAAATGCAGCCTGGCGATTACAATAAAGCCATAAAAGAAATGGAAAAAATAGAAAACATCAAAAAAATATCAGTTACCGCAGGGGATTATGATATAATCATAAGAGCAGAGGTCAGTCATATCAAGGATCTTCTGAAATTAACCAATAAGATACACATGATAGACGGCGTGAACAAGACGAAAACCCAAGTAATAGAAAAAGAAGTAACAAGTTGGGGATTGGAAAAAGGCAAAGGGTCATGATAGGTTGGACATAGCGTCTTATTTTCTTTTTTCATCGAAAATTTTTGTTATTTCATTTTGCAAATTAGACATGAGTAACGGAATTGACTTTTGCAATTCTGGCGATAGATTATCCCCTTGTGAAACGTCCTTTGGTTGAACGCCAAATATAAAAAGTTGATCTGGAATCTCACCAAGTTCTTTTGAGAGATGTATTATTTTCAAAACATCCGACTCGTGCGTTGAAATATTTATAGGTGATTTTTTACTGCACACATCCTCTGATTTGAAAAGTTTTGACTCGCCAGGGCGTCCATTTAAGTTTACTGCATCTATAATTAGTGCAACGTCAAAAAGAGCGAGAATGTGAAGAAGATTCATCCCTCCGGTACCGCCGTCAATGTATTCTATGTCTTCTGGCAAATCATCCTTTTTTTCAATGAGTTTTTCTAAAAGAACTATGCCGATGCCGTCATCTCTTCTCAACGGATTCCCTACACCGATAATACCTGCTTTCATAGTATCAATTCACAGTTATACAAATTTTACATCTAGATAATGAGTGGAACATGAGATACATGGGTCGTATGCACGTACGAGCATTTCCAAGGTAAGCTCTATTTCTTTTGGTGGTTGATCAATAATTTCAGGTACTAGCTTCTCCATATCTAGCTGTATGTTTGCATGGTTTTGATTTGTTGGAATAATACAGTTTGCTTTTGTACAATATCCTTTCGAATTTAGCGTATAATCATGGATCAGAATACCGCGAGGTACTTCCACAAGACCGACACCCCGACCTGCTTTTATTTTTGCTTTTACTGGTTTTTCTTCTTTTAACCCTCGTTCAAGAATCTTATCAATCAAATGAATTGAATCCTCAAGACTATGTACAAACTCCACCAACTGCGCAATCGTGTTCATGAATGGGTTGTAGTTAATCGGTTTAAAACCAAACATCTTGGCAACATCTTTTGCCGCAGGATGTAACTTGTTGCTGTTCAAATTAAAACGAGCAAGAGCTCCAACCATGTACGATTTTCGTTTATGTTTTGTATATTTTGCTGTTGACTGCGGAACAAAATATTCATTGGTAATTTCCTGATAATTCTTGTAATCCTGGAACTTTCCTGTATCGGTTGAATTAATTACTCCATCATATAACGCGTACTCGCTATCTGAACTTAGTCCAATATACTCGGTTTCCCTAGTAAACTTAGGAAGTTTATCAGCGGCTCCATAAATCACCTGAGCAACATCGTTTGTTATACCGATACTATCTTTGAGTCGTTTGCGTAAATCGAGCAATTGTTTTTCAGTCGGTATTAAAGAGAATCCTCCAACGACCAATCGAATAGGATGAATCGTACGGCCACATATCAGATCTGACATTTCGTTTGCAAGCCTATGTAGTTTGATAATTTTTAATAATGAATCTGTATGTTTTGTCCCGATGAGTGGAAAAACACTGCCGACACCAAATAAATCTGGAGCAGCAAGATAACCGACATGTAAAATGTGGCTTTGCATGTTTTCCCCGTGAATTGCTAGCCTGCGCAGCAGTGCGGTTTGCTCCGAAATTTTGACACCCAATGCATCTTCTGTTGCTTTCAAGGAGGTAAGGGAATGACCAATTGAACAAATCCCGCAAATTCTTGAGGTGATTGGTCGAAGTTCATTATAATTTTGTCCGCGCAACATCGCTTCAAAGAATCGCGGTGCTTCGACCACACTCCATTGAAGTTTTTCGATTTTCCCGTTTTTAACATTCAACTCGATATTACCATGACCTTCCACTCTGGTCAGATGCTCTACGTGAATAGAAAAATCGTTACTCATCGACCTGACACTCCTCTTTTCCATAATTATACATTGTACATCGCCGTCGTATATCTTCATATGATAGATTATATCGCTGAAGCACTTCCCACACACACTCCGTTTCAGCTTTTTTTATCAAACCACGACATCCATCGCAGGGACTGTTATGTGTTGGGCAAATAGCTTTACAACCAGCGCGGGTTATAGGACCAAGACAAAATGCCCCAAGTTCAAATTGGCAAATGTTTTCGTTCTTTTTACATTCTACACAAACTGGGTATCGGATGATTTCGGGTTTCTTTCCAAGTCCAAGGGCAGATATCACTCGTTTTATATCATCACGGTCAGGAGGACATCCATGTATATAGTAATCAACTGGGACGACCTCGTTTAATGCTTTTGTTTTGAACACATCAAACAATTCATTTCTTTGGGTTGGAGCATCCCCATAGACTTCTCTGATTACTTCATCATGCATCCATTGATTCCGTATTTTGTTGACACCGCCAATAGTTGCACAGGCACCTATTGCAACAAGAATTTTTGCCTTGCTACGTATATTGCGTAATCGCTTCTCATCCATCGGTCTCATGATTGAACCTTCGACAATCGCTATATCATAATTGTCTGAATGTTCTTTCATTACTTCACGGAAGGAAACGATATCGACGATTTCTAATAAGTCAAAGATTTCTTCTTCCAAGTCTGCGATTTCAAGTTCGCATCCTTCGCAGTCCGCAAAATCAAATATTGCAACACGTAGTTTCTGTTTCATTCGAATGCCTCCGGTAAATTCTTTATTTGTTTATAATTAAAAACAGGTCCTTCCCTGCACACATATACTCCGTTTATCTGACAATGACCGCATTTTCCGACACCACATTTCATGCGTCGCTCTAAAGAAACAAAAATATTCTCATCAGGTATGCCCATCGTTTGTAAAGATTTTATAACAAATTTATACATTATAGGTGGACCGACTACGACAGCGATTGTGTTTTTTGAATCCAGTTTATCTACTCTTATTTTTGGGAATAGCGTTGTTATTAATCCTATGTCACCAGCCCAGCATTCACCCTGTTCACATCTATCCACAGTTAGTTTGCATATCGTGTCATCGCATTTTTTCCATTCTTCTACCTCATTTAAAAAAAGTATTTCTTTTGGACGTTTTGCTCCGTAGAGTATTATTATCTGTTTGAATTTTTTCCGGTTTTTCTTATCTAGAACAAAGTTTATTAGTGATCTCATAGGATATATTCCTATTCCGCCGGATGTCAAAAGTAAGTTTTTGTTTTCTAGTTTTTCAACATCAAATCCATTGCCTAGCGGTCCGCGGATTCCGATTTTATCACCAACTGACATCTCATGCAGCTTTGAGGTGACATTGCCGACTTTTCGAACTGCGATTTCAAACGTTGGTAAGTCACTTGGCGAAGATGCCAGTCCGAATGGTGCTTCTCCTATTCCGAAAATTGAAACTTCTATGAATTGACCTGGTTTGTGCCCTAGTGGTTTTTTGTCATCTAGTTCTATTTCAAACAATTTTTCTGCGTCAGTTAGTTTTTCTATTCTTTTGATTGTTGCTTTTCTTGGAACGTGTATAGTATTTGTTTCAGCAACCTTGTTTTCTTGTTTAATAAAAAATCTAGCAGTATCATCTGATTTTCTATGATGAGCCAAACTACTCATAACATCGCATGGGTCTGCGATATCGGGTAAACAGGCAATCCCGCATCGTCCGCAGCCTACGCATGCAACAAAACCGTATCTTGCCGGTAGATAGTTGCCTTTTCTAAAGAATCTGTGTCTGTATCTATCTTTTTTATCTTCTCTGAAAACCTCCCCGCTTCCGATTTTTGTGAAGTCACGTAACATGCATCCGTCCCATGTGCGTATCCTACTGCCACCTTTTAGATTGAGGGAGACATCATCTTTTACATCGTAACAGTAACAAGTGGGACAAACCATTGTGCAGGAACTGCATTCCATGCATTTATCAGAGCGCTCTTCCCAGATACCGCCATCATAGTTAGCAACAAGAACGGAAGGCCACTCTTCTTTTGGTAGAATTACTTTTTTCTTGAATTTATTGACAGTTTTTTTACGGGTTTTGTCGATTTTATTGATATCGGCTTCTTTAGCATCTTGGACTTTTGCATATTTTTCAAGTAAGATCTTTCCTTTTTCGGAACCTATGGTAATTGCATATTTATCTTCGATGTTTGTGAGTAGTAGATCAAAACCTTTGTCAGTTGTGTTTGTATGCATGCTAGCAGCAAATGAGCGGTCCGATACATTTTGCATATCTGATGCTATTAGTATCGTGTTTTCGCGTCGTTTTTTATAAAAATCATCTTTCTGCGAGTCCAGATAAACCTTATCCATTTGTTCTAATGCTATGACATCATAGGGATGTATTCCTATTATTATTCTTGGTTTTATCTCATCTTTTGCTTTTACATCAAACTGTTTTTCTAGGCTGTATTCCATCAATGTTTCGTACTGCGGAAGGAAGTATTTTTTCGGTGGGATTATTGTTACGTCGTGGTCTAGACGGAGTTCGGTAGCATTTTCCAGTTGCCCGTATACGTATCTTATGTCTTTTGATTTTACGCCGACTACTTCGTAGTTTTTATCCTGAATTAGTTTATTTATGAAGTTGTTTAAATCGCTTTTAGAAATAGTTTTTATCTGATTCATGTTCAAGCTCCCCTCTATATTTAGATTGGGATGTAAAACCAGAAATCGTGAACATTTTACGGGATATAACATTTTTCCTTTTCTGGAATTTAGATGAAATGATTCCAATCTATATATACCTTGTTTGATTTATTATGTGTAGTTAGGGAGGATAAAAGAATGCTTAAGAAAGGATTGGTTTTTGGAATAGTTCTTTTGTTTATAGGGTCAGGCGTTATATCATCGAATGCCAGTAATGTAACGGTAGAAAAATCATCAAAAACAGCCAATCAAAGGTCTACAGAATACATATTTACGCCACTTATGTGGACTGAAAATTTTTCAACTTTCTTTGTTCTTTCACAACGTCATGAAAATGATCAAATCTACTACATGATAGACTGGGGCGATGGCACGAACACAGGATGGATAGGACCGTATCCTTCAGGTCAAACAATTAGCATTTCACACATTTGGACTGGAGAAGACACTTACAAAATTAAAGCACGATCAAAAATCCAGGATGAAACAAGTTGGTGTGCGACCTATTCTTTTGAAAACTATGATGGTTTCAAATTCTTTTATCCAAGCTATGGATATGCTTGGATGTGGGGAACTGAAAGCACGAATTATGTGTTTACATTTTGTGCTTATGGTTTTTCCTATTGCATGTTCGACTGGGGCGATGGAAGTAATAGTGGGTGGCTTGGACCCAACGATACCATAATTACGAATAAATCTTGGAATTCAACAGGAATATATGATCTTCGCTTTAAATTAAAAGACATGTATGGATATGAAACTGATTGGTCAGAACCATATCCAATAACAATTTCTCTTGAGTTTTACATACCCACTCCACCAGTCATTGAAGGCCCAAAGTTTGGAAAAGTTGGAAAGGAATACAATTATACTTTTTGCTCCAAAGATTTGGACAGTGATGAATTATTATATTGGGTTGATTGGGGTGATGGGTCAGGACAACAGGAGTACGGTCCATTTGGATCTGGAGAACCTGCCACTATTTCACATACATGGACAACAAAAGGAAAATTTACAATTCGATCTGCGGCATCAGATTACTGGTTCCCAAGTGACTGGTCAACATTCCCAATAACCATGCCAAGGACAATATCGTTTGATTCGCCGTTCCTAAAATTTTTGGATCGATTCCCACATGCGTTCCCGATACTGCGACACTTACTAAAACTTTAGAAGATAAAATATCTTCTTTTTTTATTTAAGGTACTTTTGCAATAAATCCTTCTTTCATTAAAACCTGGGTTTCATCCCTTGCTTTTTTTATCATTGCCATAGCATTATTATATAGTTCCTGTTTTGATGGTTTTATTCTTGCTATACCTTGAGATATTGCTTTTAGACCTACTGCTACTGCTTCTCTAGGAAACACCTCCCATGAGTCCATTGTTGGTACTATGTACTCATCATTTAGTCCGTGGTCCTCAGCTGTTTTTGCAAGTTCATAGGCTGCAGCAATACACATTTCGTCTGTGATTGTTTCTGCTCGCACGTCTAGTGTTCCTCTGAATATCCCTGGGAATCCTAGTGAATTGTTTATCTGGTTTGGAAAATCTGATCTGCCTGTTGCTATTATTCTTGCACCAGCCTCTTTTGCTTCCCATGGCCATATTTCTGGAACAGGATTTGCGGTTGCAAAAACTATAGAATCGTTTGCCATTTTAGTAATCCACTCTTTTTTTATGGTTCCTGGTCCTGGTTTGCTTGCTGCAATGCAGATGTCTGTGTCTCGTATTGCTTCTTGCGCTGAACCAGTTCTACCTTCTTGGTTTGATTTGAGGCACATGGCCCATTTTTCTGGGTTTTGGTTTTTTTCTTTTTCTAGGTCTTTTCTTGAGGTGTGTAGTATACCTTTGCTGTCTGCCATAATGATGTTTTTTTGGCTGATTCCAGCAGCAACAAGAACACGTGCAATCGCAATGTTTGCCGCACCAGCACCTATCATCGAGACTTGAGTAGTATCAAGCGGTTTCCCAACAATCTTAAGTGCATTAATGGCACCAGCAGTGACAATCGTTGCTGTTCCTTGTTGGTCATCATGCCATACTGGAATGTCCATTTCTTTTTTTAGTCTGTTTAGTATGTAGAAGCATTTTGGTTTTTCGATGTCCTCGAGGTTGATTCCCCCAAAGCTGGGTTTAAGCCATTTTACTGCCTGTATTATTTCGTCTGGATCTTTTGTGTCTAAGCATATCGGATATGCGTCTACTCCCCCCAGGTATTTGAAAAGTAGTGATTTTCCTTCCATTACTGGAAGTCCTGCTTCTGGGCCAATATCTCCTAGTCCTAGTACACGAGTTCCGTCGCTTACTACTGCCACCGTGTTCCATTTGTTTGTGTAGTCGTATACTTTTAATGGGTGCTTTTGAATTTCTTTACATGGTTCTGCAACACCAGGTGTGTACCATATGGCGAAATCGTTAAAATCTCTAATACAACATTTTGGAATAACCTCAATTTTTCCATGATAAAATGGATGTAATCGCATCGCATCTTTTCCAGGTTTGTTGGCCTTTTCCAGCAGTTGTTTTTCATTGGTTTTGTCCATAGAAAAAAACCCCTTTTGAATAAATTGGGTGGGATATCCTATTTGATGTATATTACTATTTCACTTGTTCATATATGATAAAAGTAACCGCCTGTGATTATGCAGGAAATGAGAACAGTACTGAACTCAACGTATGGAAGTTACATCTCTTAGATTAATGTCTCTATTTTTTGTAAACGGTTGGCACTGTTTTCACAAGCATCGTTCCAATAATAACTAAAATGGCAACAGCTGCTGCTATTGCGACATTTGTCTGAACTCCATAGATCGGGTCATCGCCAAGACGTTTGATTATTATGCCTAGTAATGCCCAGACTATGACAAGACCGTATGCAATATCCTTTCTTCTTAGGAGTATAAGTATGGTGAGAATTGTGACTACGGCAATAACAAGAATAGTCCATGTGACCTGCCCGAGGAATAGCTCTCTTACATCTGCTGTTACTAAAACTGCAGTAACATTGGCAATTGTGGCAACTGAGATCCAGCCAAGATAAATGCTTATTGTAACATGAACAGCCAGTTTTTCTCTCAATGGAGCTGCAGATAATCCGATGTTTAACCTAAGATGATATATCATTATAAGCGAAATGAGTAAAACTAGCATTGCCAACAGTGAGAAATAGACGTATTCATAATGCCATAAAAATATCCAAATGACGTTGGCAAGACTTGCAAGCATGAACCATCCACCAATTTTTTCTAGATATGTCATGTCTGATTGCTGTTTCTTTATCAAACCCATTATTTGATAGATCATGAAGACTATTAGGAAGAAGTAGATGATGCTCCATATTGAAAATGTGATTCCTGCTGGGACAAATAAATTAGGTATATTGTCAGAGAGTTCCTGGGTTGTTTTTCCATTTAATGGTAGTATAACTGCTAGGGCGTTAACAATTATAGTTGCTATAATAGCTATACTATTTCCTGCTACTAATAGAATATGTTTATTTTTCATATCCATAATCTTCCCCTCCTCAAAGCTAATTTAATAAACAGTGTTTCCTTATAAATATATACTCTCAAAGGTTAGTGATTAGAGTCTGTCAGATAATAATGTCATATCTAGCTGGTTTATTTTGTTGAAATGAAATCAGTGTTTATTTTTAACTACAAAATCTTTTTAATCTTTCTTTTTATGTATTGATACTTATGGACGAAATAAAATGGAATATGCTTGACCCTGCAACAAAAAAAGTATGGCGGGTAAAAGGTGTAGTTGTTTTCGGATTACTCTGGTTGCTTATTGGAGTATCAACTCTTCTAGCTTGGTATTATACTCCCACCTCAGAGCCAAATAGAGACGTTTCGCTATGGGTTTTTATGGGAGTGATGATTTTTTTCTTAAGTTTGCTTGTAATCTATAATATTTGGATTTCACTGTATTATCCTAGATACAGATATGCTCTTGGACAGGAAGGGATACTTATTAATCGAGGTGTATGGTGGAAATACAGAAGAACGGTTCCTTATGCTCGGGTACAACACATAAGTATTGATCAAGGCCCAATAGAGCAGATTTTTGGGATTTATCGTGTAAATTCGTATACAGCTGGAACAGGTTCTGCTGGAGGCGCAAGTGCCGGAAGTGGTGTAACTGGACCTGAGGGTCAGATACTTGGTGTAAGAAATCCAGAGCCTATTAAAGAGGAAATAATGAAGCGGGTGATGCAATCACGTTTGGGGGATGGCGTAAACGACATAGGCAGTGGTGGATCGTCCAAGGAAATCTTAGAGGAGTTACGGGCTATAAGAAAGGGGCTTGAAAAGAGATAAACAATATTAATGAAATTAGTTTGAGAGGCAATAAAATAAATTTTGATTGTGGAAGGCGTGGGAGCAGGAAGTAAGTCTGTTATCTTTGTTGTTATATATTCTGTAAACTCTGCGGCACCGAAGAAACAGATAATCTGGATTCAATCTGTGATGATTATAAGTTTTGTATATTGGATGATAAGGATATTACACCTGATCTCTAAGTTCAAAAAAGTGAACGTATGTTCGAAAAAATGAACGTACCCGTGCAATATACGAATTTCATTTTATCAAATATAAATTGTTTACAGCACGAGTGATAATTCTTTTGTGCGAAATACTGTGAACTGTTTTTGTGTTTGAAAATGAGTGTCATCTGTCCAGATCCCATCAACTTTAATTGCTAGAGAAAGAGCTATAAATGGAACATCATCGATATCGTCAATAAGTGTTTTTGCTACATCAAGAAAATCTTCGTATTCTTCTTTTGGAATAATTGTGATTTTTTCAAAGATAAACGAAAGGAGAAGATTGAATTCTTCGTGAGTAAGTTTTGCTTTTTTTCGAATCATTGTTTCGTAATCAGAAAGTTCTTGAAGCGTATAGTCTGGAGTTATGAATTCTAAGAATGGATGATTAATGATTCGTCGTGATAAACTGTTTTTTATAAGAGAAGCGATAATTCTGTTGGTATCAACAACGAGTTTCATTTCACCAAACCATGTTTTTTCGCTATGGCATGTTTTATTTTATTTCCTATAGTAATTGCGTCTTTATCAGTGAGCTCACTTTTTCCTAGAAGGTTATCCATCAGCTCGAGTTTTTTTGCTTGTAGCCACATAGCCTGCCGTGCGACTTCACTCCATTTTATTTCTTTATGTTTTTTCATGATTTTATTAAGTTCTTCCGGTATTGCAAGGGTCATGTTTGTCATAACAATTCACCATAAGTATATTATGTATTTTTACTTATTTAAGGTTTTTGTTCCAAGGGGGTCCTTTCAATGACCGCAGATCTAAATATACGGAACCAATCAAAATGGGCGGAAACCGATAACCCTGATGCGATTTGTGATGATTGCAAATTCTGTATTGTTGATGATAAGGATATTCCAGCGAATATGTGATTTAGTTATCGTATGAAATCGTAAGTTTAAGGAAGGCGTGGGAGGAGGGATAGAAGTCTGTTATCTGAGGACTTATAAAGAAAAAACAGTTTGGTACTAGTGGAGACGACATTCATTTATATACTAATCATTTCAAATTATTCACTTTTTTGCATTTTTTAAAACAAAGTATTTATATACTATTTACTGTTATTTTTGCGTATGAAACCTGAGAAAAGAATTGTACGAAATATCCTAGATTCTTTGAATGAAAAGATAGTTTCGAAAAAACAATTAGTAAATGCATTTCGAGATGTATTGCAGGGCAACTATTCAGAGACTCTCATTGCTAACCTAAGAAGAAACAAGGATGTTCTGTATGTGTTCAAAGGATATTACTACATATTGGACCCACATGAGCAACAGGGATCGTTTACCAAATATTCTCCAGATGAGATGGTCTATGCTATTCTGAATAAGTTAAATATTCGATGGTATCTTGGGTTGGAGAGTGCGCTTGAGAGGAATAATCTTATCTGGCAGGGTGTTGTGAATCCTGTTATTCTCAACTCTGAGCTTTCTGGTGAGAAAAAGATCCTTGGGGTGAAGTATCGATTTCATAAAATGAAAAGAGAGATGGTTGATTTTGGATATGCGAAAAAAACAACTAAAAATAGGATTACGTTTTATTATTCAGATCCTGAGAAAACCTATCTTGACTATGTCTATCTACATAAAAGAATTCCTACCGAGTTATCTACAGTTAAACGTCATGAAAAAGTAAAATCGTATCTTGCCCATTATTCGAAGGTTTTTAAAAAGAAGGTTTTGTATTCATGAAGAAAAGCGATTTTCAAAAATATGTTGCCTACGTGAAAGAACAACGACATTCTTCGATTGATGATTATTACATTGAGAAGGATTATTTCCTCTCGTTGTTTCTCTCAACGTGGCAACAGTTCAAAGAAGAGGGAAAGGTGCCTCATTTGGATGCGATGATTTTTAAGGGCGGGACCCTCCTTGTTAGAAACTTTTTACAGTATTCTAGGATCAGTGAGGATCTTGATTTTACCCATGCGAATTCGAATGCGTTGAGAGTCATACAAAATGAGAATAAACGGGAGAATGAAATAAAGAAACGCATAATACCCATCATTGAAGAAATCAAACTTATTTCTGATGAAGTTGGGTTTGATTTTGAAACTGATCGAACAAAACCTCGATATGTTGTCGTGAGGAATTCGCGAGCAGTCTACGTCCTCCATATGTATTATCGTTCTCTGATCACTGGCGAAGAGATTCCGATTAAGATTGAATTGAACTTTTTAGAAAATATCATGCATACGTGTTCAGAATCGAGAATCAATACTATTATCGATCCTGATGTATTGTTGAAATCTATAGACTACGATTTAGAGAATATTACGATGAAGACGTATCCGCTTGAGGAAATCATTCTTGAGAAGTATCGTGCTGTTCTTACCAGAGATGCGTTAAAAGAACGGGATATTCTTGATTTGTATCTCATACATCAAAGAGGTACGGATGTTTTCAAGGCTGATAATACGTCGATTCTTACGAAAATAGAAAGCGGAGTTTTGATTGCTCCTGATCTGAAGGAAAATCTTGAAAAGAATTGCCGATTGGCCCATGATGATACGTTTGGTGAGTCTGATGATGATATCAACCGTTTTACGTTGGTAGAAGTTGACGATAAAAAGTACGAACAATTTAAGGCTCGTTTGTATAAAAAATTAAAAGAGATTTGTAAGATGCGGAAATAATCGTGCTCTATAAAATCTGTAGAACTGAAGAAGCAGATAACCCCGACGGGATCTGTGATAATTTTAAAATCATAAAATAATGATCAATTCTAAAAATCTATTCCGAATTTTGGATTATAGTCATTAAAATGTTTAATGCAGAAGTCAATGAGATGATCTCTTAATTCTCTGTTCTTCTGAATTTGTTCTTTTTCTTTCAAAGTCATATTTTCAAATTCAAAAATGTTAAGCTCCTCGTGGTTCTCATCAAAAACTTCCCAATGGAACCTGTTCGCAAGATTAGGTATTTGACCAGATGAATTGAGATAATTTACAAAGTATTCTTTTCCTTTGCATGTAACGACAAAACTTCTCTCTAAAGAAGATTGAACTACTTTCATATTCATGGTTAAGTTCAAATATTTATTTAAAGATGATCATCATGAAATAACTCTAGGACTTAGAACAAAATGAAGACAATAATTTACAATAAAAACGTTCTTGAAAAATACCATAGCAAATCCCAGATAGCACGAATTCTCACAGAAAATTGGTTTGAAAAAGAAATGTATTGCCCTAATTGTTTACACGAAGAGTTAATAAAAAATCCCAATAACACCAAAGTAACGGACTTTGTTTGTGATTATTGCAATAATGAGTTCCAGCTCAAAGCCCAATCCAAGCCGTTCTACTCAAAAGTCGTTGACGGAGCATTTTATCCAATGATTAATTCTATTCAGCAAAATGCAACTCCAAATTTTTCATTTATGGAATACTCGTTTGAGAATTGGAAAGTTCAAAACCTATTTTTTATTCCTAAATTCTTTTTTACTCCTTCAATTATTGAGAAAAGAAAACCACTATCTGCTAATGCTAGACGTTCAGGTTGGATAGGTTGTAATGTATTATTATCCAAAATTCCTGAATTGGGAAAGATTAAAGTCATCGAAAATGAAATGCTTTTTCCTGAAAAAGAAGTACAAAGAAATTGGAAAAAACTTTCCTTCATGGATAAAGAGCATGCAGGAAAGAGAGCATGGTTATCCGATATTCTATATTGTATACAACAATTGAACAAGAAAGAATTTACTCTAGACGAAATGTATAATTGGGAAGATTACCTATCGAAACTACACCCCAAGAACTATAACATAAAGCCGAAAATACGACAACAATTGCAGATACTAAGAGACAAAGGCATTCTCGAATTCAAATCAAAGGGCGCCTACATCATTAAAAAGTAATTTTCTAGACAACCCTATGTCCACGCCCCCTTGTAACTAAGTGCTTATCAGTATTAAAGTAAATTAGGGATTTGATGTTCTATTAAATCTTCGATAAACTTAATGTCATTTTCAACTTCATCAGGGTCCAATGGTGCTTCACTTGGATATCTTGGGAGATTATACTTTGATAAAAGCATATTTATCTTGCGACAAATCTCATCTCCAATTTCTTTTCTGAAATATTTACCAAACTCTCCTCCGATATTATGTGTTTTCCATGAACCTTCAGTTTTTGTTAAAAGAGATGATTTCAATGCCAATTCCAAGGCATGTATTGCCATGAACATGGCCGGTTCGTAAAGCTCATTTTTCAAACTAATCTTTGCCGACTCCAAATAATTACAGCTTAAATCATAATATTCTTGTATCTTTTTAGTTCTTGTTTTATCTCGTTCCATCGTTTACCTTTTTCGTATATTATAATGCCATTGTCTTTTATCTCTTTTTTCAATGTTTTATCTATTGTTTTAAATTCATCAAAACTCAAAAACAATGGCTTTGCTTGATGATTTGTATTTATAGTAGCTTTTGCGATTTGCTGCAGTATTCTATCTTTTTCGTTTTTTATCCATCTATCTTTTATTATAAGGAGATCTATGTCACTCTTGCGACTTGCAGATCCCTGGGCAACTGACCCGTATAATATTATCAAGTATTGGATAAAATCGACTTCAGTAATTTGTTTTAAATATTCTTTTACCTCGCTTCTAAATTCTTTCTGCGGGACATTTCCTAGTAAGAAAAAATCTTCATCTAGAACATCATCGGCTGTAAAACTAATCGCAGTTTTGGTATCCGGATCTATTGAAATCACTATGTGAAATGGTTGTAGTTGATATCGTATGGCCCTTCCATCGTAGTTTCGTTCGTATTCTCCCCTTACCATGTTAAGTTCTTCTAGTTTTTTTAGATATTTTGAGGCTCCAGGCTTACTTATTCCAAGTTGTGTAGCGATATCAGACAAAGTTTTATTACCTTGAAGCAGTAATTCAATTATTCTTTTTTGATAGTTATTTAGTAGTTCCATATTTACCAACATATTAACGTATTAACTAATTAGTTAATAAGTTTTTTGGTTAGATATGACAAAATGTAAAAATGTCAGATATTACTTGGTTTATATTAGATTAATCTTATCTTCCTCAGGCTAAAAACCTACGTCCACGCCTTGTAACTAAGATCAGTTATTTGCTCGAGTCATAGCCTTTTGATTAAACTAGAGGTCTAAGCCCAATTAATACGTACAAAATCAGAGATAAAAAAAACTACCCCTGACTCTTCAACGGATTAGGCCCTATCTTTTTAATCTCACCAACAAAATCAGTAACAACCGATGCAAACTTCTGACCCTCTGAAGCAGAGATGTATTCAAATCGTACACGCTCTGGTTCAACGCCTAACTCTGCTAACAATTTTTTTAATAATTTTATACGTCTATTAGTTTTATAATTACCAGATTGATAATGACAATCTCCAGGGTGACAACCGGCTACAAGCACACCATCCGCACCTTTTTTGAACGCTTCTAAAATAAACACGAGGTCAACCCTACCTGAACACATGACTCGTATCGGCCTGATGTTGGGTGGATACTTTATTCTGCTCGTTCCGGCCAGATCCGCACCCGCATAGGAACACCAGTTGCATAAAAAACCTATGATATTTGGCTCGAATTCTTTCATTTTTTCACCTTATTTTAAGTTCAGATAGAACAGTTTCCACAGCCTTTGGCACAGCTTTAGCTATCTTTTCACTCAATTGTTCTCCAAACACATGTTGTGTTTCATTTACAGATATACCAACAATTACGATTTCTTTTGGAATGCGGGTTTCTCCAAGTTTTTGAGCTAATTTAATTGCCTCTAAAAGATCTACATCATGTGGATTAGATGAATGAACCGATGAAAAATCATTTAGAGAGAAACGTCTAACCTCTCCAGTTTCTGCATCCTTCATTTTAACTGTATCGATGAGGATTGCTTTTTCGTAACCTATAATCATATCGAGAAGATTCATCCCCCCGGTCATAGCTTCATCCAGGGTGATATTTGGATCGTTCACATATTTTTTTAATTGCCTCACAACGTGAATTCCTACTCCATCATCCTTAAGAATTGGGTTTCCGACACCTAGTACAATCGTCTTCATCTTTATTTTCCTCTAAAGTCGTTTAATGGTTTTATAGAGTTTCTTATTGCAATCATAAACATTAACTTCAAGCGGCATGCCACCAGGCAAAGTGTGGGTTGCACAGCCAAAACATGGATCGTATGCACGAAACGCCATCTCGACCTTGTTCAATATTCCATCATCTATCTTTCCTTTTTTTATTACGCCTTTAGCCGCATCTCTAACAGACATGGTAATGGCACCTGCATTGTTTGTCGTCGCAACAATCAAATTGGCTTTTTCGACCAATCCATTTTTATCAAGTTTGTAATGATGAATCAAAGTCCCTCGTGCTGCTTCAACCACACCAATACCTTCACCAGGTTCTCCTACAGGGTTTTTGATATGTGTCGATGTTATCTCATGATCATCAGCTAGTTCTTTTGCTCTCTCAGTAGCATATAGTAGTTCTATCAAGCGCGCCCAATGATAGGCAAGTGTCGAATTGATGGGTTTACCTCCAAAGGTTTCAAACATTCTCTTGTACTCTTTTTCTGCAAGTGGCGTTGCCATGCCATCTGTTGCATTCAACCTTCCAAGCGGTCCGACGCGATAGATTCCGCTCTTTTTGCCTTCTTCCAAACCATGCCATCCAATGCCTTTTAGGTAAGGAAACTTCATATAACTCCACGCTTCGACGTGCTCTGATATGTGTTTGTAATAATCTTTTACATCGAACTTAAGATACTCTTTGGCATCTTGATCGGTAACCCGTATCATGCCATCGTAAAAATTCACTTTGTTGTGTTTATCAACCAATCCCATATTGTAAGTTTTCAAACTGTACGGATCGCTTTTGATCAAATCGACATAGACTTTGTTTTTTAGCACGATGTCATCAAACAATTTCAATGTGAACTTGGCAAATTCATTGCAGGATTTAACCATGTCTTTAATCTCTTGCACTTCATCTTTATTCAAACCTTTAGACACACCACCAGGCAATCCACATACAGGATGTGTTGCCTTTCCACCTAGAATTGCAGTTATCTTTTGACCGTAAGCTCGGTGTTTGATTACTTCTTTACCAATTTCTAAACCTGCCTTGTCAATAACTCCAAGTACATTTCTTTGGGAAGCTGGTGCATCGGGTCCAACGACAAAATCCGGACCACCCAGGAAATAAAAATGTAGGATATGATCATAGATAAAATATCCGCAGTACATCAGTTCTCTTAGTTTTTTAGCCGCAGACGGTGGTTCGACGTTAAATGCAGCGTCAAGTGCCTTTGTGGCAGCAAAATGATGCGCTACAGGACAAACACCACAAATTCTTGAGGTGATCTGCGGCATATCTTCAGCTCTTCGCCCCTGACAGAAACGTTCAAAACCTCTAAGTTCAGGAATCTGAAGATAAGCATTTTCAACATCTCCTTTTTCGTCAAGGAATATGCTGATTTTACCATGTCCCTCCAGGCGAGTTATTGGATCGATGGTTACTGTTTTCATTTGATCACCTTACGGTTGATAAGAGCGGTTGGCAAAGTATATTTGTAAAACGTTCCAACAACGTCCCTCACCTGTTCAATCAACTCGTCAATTTCCTTTTCACTCATCTTTTCTTCTCCCTCGACGCCAAGAATAGTTGCAAGAGCAGAAATCATCTTAGCACCGTGATCCAAAGAGTTTGGCGTAGGACCACCGCAGCCAGTACAAGGCATATTGGCATCTAAACATCGTGCACTGCATCCTCCACGCGTGGCAGGCCCCAAACAGATAATGCATTGCTCAAGGAGACATTTTTCTTCTATTTTATCTACATCATAGACCCGTTTTATCTCTTTAATTTTCTTTTCGGATTTTTCAAAACGGCATTCATCGCATACAGATTTTAGTGGTGCTAAAACAGCACCTTTCTCTGGAAGTTTGCTGTGCACTATCTTATCGATTGCATCAATAATCAATTCAGTAGGAGGTGGGCAACCTGGAATATAATAATCAACGTCAACAACTTGATCCAGACTTTTTACAGTGTCGTAAAATTCGGGAATTGTAAGTTCTCCTTCCTTTACTTTTACAGATGTTTTAGGAATTGTTTTATCAGGGTTTTGGGTGGATGGATTGTCCAGGTAAACGGTCTTGAAAATCTTTTCCCTGTTTGCAATGTTTGCTAGGCCTGGAATACCGCCGCTAACGGAACAGGCGCCAAACGAGATCATGATCTTTGATTTCTTTCTGAGTAATTTTGCAAGATGCTCATTTTCCGATGTGCGAATTGCACCGTTGAACAAACATACATCGATACTACCATCTCCCATTGCCTCAACATCTTTATATTTTATATCTAGTGCAACAGGCCAAAATACAATATCAACAGCAGCCGCAACATCGAGGATTTTTTCATTAATATCAAGAACGCCTATTTCACATCCACCGCAGCTTGCCGCCCAATAAAAAGCAAATTTGAGTTTTTTATCTGTTGAACTTGGTTTGTCTTTTGGTTTATTTGTCATCGATAAATCCCCATTTTTGCCTATACGGCAATAGTTTCATCTTTTAATATCTTCTTTTTTTTCAGAATTTTTAGGAAATATTAGATAGTTTATTAAAAGATGCTATATATAAATTAACACGTGTTAACTATATATAGTTTCTCAGTATTGCCTTAAATCTCAGAAAGATAGTTAAGTAAAAATCTGTTGAGAATAAAGGGGTTGAATATGATTATATCTCAATTGAGTATAGCACCTGTTGGAAAAGACACAAGTCTCAGCAAGTATGTAAAAATCGTCATAGATATTTTAAGAAAGAATAATATAAAATTTGAGACGAATGCCATGGGTACAGTCATTGAAACAAAAGACCTAGGCACATTGTTTAAAGTAGTTGAGGAAGCACACAACGCTGTGATAAACTCTGGTGCAAAGCGAGTAATTACGGAATTGAAGATCGATGATAGAAGAGATAAAAATGTTACAATGGAATCTAAACTAAAATCAGTTTTATGAATTTTATTTTTTTAAATATTCAAAACAGTTATATGCATCATCTTCATTTCGAAGTTGGGGAAGGTATCATCGTGTCATCGAAATCCTTAGTAGAAATATGTTTTCACGGTAGGGGTGGACAGGGTACTGTCACAGCGGCAAACCTTCTTGTTGCAGCTGCATTAAAAGACGGAAATAAAGGTTTGCAGGCGTTTCCATTTTTTGGTGCTGAACGACGTGGTGCACCTGTGCGAGCTTTTGCCAGAATATCTAATGAGGAAGTAAATCTGCGAAGTGAAATCTATAGCCCGGATATAGTCATAGTTCTTGATGAAAGCATCATGGATGTAGTAGATGTTCTAAAAGGCTTGAAAGATGATGGTAAGATTTTAATTAATACAACTAAAAAACCAAAGGATTTTGATTTCTCTAAAAAATACGATGTTGCCACAGTTGATGCCACGGGCATAGCAATAAAACATGACATAAAAGTTGGTGGAATTCCTGTTGTAAACACGCCTATTCTTGGTGCCGTACCGAGGGTCTTAGATAAAGTGTCTTTGAAATCTATTCAAGCGGTTGTTAAAGGCAAGTGGAAGGGAGAGCTTAGTGATAAAAACGTAGAAGCAACACAGGATGCATATGATCTTACAGAGGTGAACTTTTGAAGAAATACGATGTGGTTACTACAATTTCATATCCCAAAAAGGGTGCACAGGGAAAAACTGGAAACTGGCGGGTTTTCAGGCCAGTGCTTGATAAATCTAAATGTGTGAAATGTCTGCAATGTTGGATGTTTTGTCCTGAAGCCACCATCATAAGAAACAAAGACGATACCATTAGCATCGATTACGAGTATTGTAAGGGCTGTGGCATTTGTGCAAATGTTTGTAAGGTTAAAGCAATAACAATGGAAAGGGAGGCAGAGAAATGACCGTGATAATTAACACCGGGAATTATATCGCAGCAAAAGCTGCAGTGATGGCGAAACCTGATGTAGTCGCAGCTTATCCTATCACTCCACAAACCACAGTGGTAGAAGGCATTGCCAATTATGTGGATACTGGAGAATTCAAAGGCGAATACATTTGTGTTGAAAGCGAACATTCTGCCATGAGTGCGTGCATCGGAGCAAGCGCCGCCGGTTCAAGGACTTTTACCGCAACTTCATCCCATGGTTTACTTTTGATGCATGAGATGTTGCATTGGGCGGCTCTAGCAAGACTGCCGGTTATCATGTGTAACATTAACCGTGTTGTTGGTCCTGGTTGGAACATTTGGGCCGATCAAAACGATTCCATATCCCAGCGAGATACAGGATGGATTCAGTTTTATTGCTCAAGCAACCAAGAAATTTTTGATACTGTTATTCAGTCGTTCAAATTAGGCGAACACAAAAAAGTATTGTTGCCTGTGATGATAAATTACGACGCGTTTGTGTTGTCGCATACATCGATGCCTGCAGATGTGCCTGAGCAGAAAGAAATAGACAGTTATCTGCAGAGATATAAACCTGGGTGGAAGTTGGATGTCGATAATCCCATAACGTTTGGAAATATCATCGGACCAGAGCATTATGAAAAAGTTAGAAAAGCAATGCAGGATGCTCAAGAAAATGCCAAAGGCCTTATTCCTGAAATTGCAAAAGACTGGAAGAAAAAATTTGGAACGTATCATGGAGATCTAATAGAGAGATACAAGTGCGATAATGCAGACTACATTTTATTGGCCATGGGGGCATTTGGTGCAGAGAGCAAAGTTGCAATAGATGAGCTTCAGAAAAATGGCATGAAGATTGGCCTTGCTCGTGTTCGTACGTTTAGGCCGTTTCCAAAAGAAGAGATGTTGAAACTAGGAAAACAGGCAGACTTGATTGTTATCGACAGAAATATTAGCATTGGCTCTGAGGGTGCTTTGTTCAACGAGATGAAGGCCGCGCTATATGGTAAATCAGATGTCAAAGCCTATGGTTTTATTGCAGGTCTAGGCGGGAAAGACGTGACTTACAAAGATATAGAAAAGATGTGCAAAAAAGTCACCAGCGGAAAGGCAAAAGACTGCGAATGGTATGGATTGGAGGGCTAAGGTATGGCAGTCAAAGATTTACCGATGGAAGAGTGCATTCTTGCTGGAAGTGCTGCGTGCCCTGGATGCCCTGCAACACTTGGTTTACGTATGGTCTTAAAGGCACTTGGTAAAAATACGATCATGGTGGTTCCAGCCTGTTGCACAGCAGTCATTGAAAGTTTGTACCCAAATACCTCGTTTGACATCCCTGTTATGAATATTGCTTTTGAAGCGGCTGCGGCCGGTGCATCGGGTGTTGAAGCGGCACTTAGAATGCAAGGCAAAGGCGATACAACAGTTGTTGCATGGGCCGGTGATGGCGGTACCTACGATATTGGAATCCAGGCACTTTCAGGTGCGCTTGAAAGAGAGACTAATTTCATTTATATTTGCTACAATAATCAAATATATTCTAACACTGGTATCCAAAGAAGTGGTGCTACGCCATATGCCGCATGGACTACGACTACGGTTGGTGGGAAAAAAGAGTTCAGAAAAGAGATGGGCGATATCATCAGAGCGCATCACATACCTTATGCAGCCCAGACATGTGTGAGTTACCCTGAGGATTTGTACAACAAGGTGAAAAAAGCAAAAGGTATCAAAGGACCAAAATACATAGAGATCCTTGCACCTTGCCCACCTGGGTGGAGATTCAGCATGGATAGAACCATTGAGATGGGGACACTAGCAATAGAGACTGGTGCTTGGGCGCTTTACGAATGCGAAAATGATGTAATGACTTTTAACGGCAAAAGCAAACTTATTTTAGATAAAAAAATAGAGCGCAAACCAGTGGAAGAATGGATAAAAACTCAGGGACGTTTCAGACATCTCTTCAAACCCAAGAGAGATGAAAAGAGAATAAAAGCTATAGAGGATTATACTGATAAAGTTTGGGAACGCTATCGGAAGTGCTATCTTTAAAAAATAAATGAGGTGATAAATATATGCCTATAATAACAATTGAAACTTGGCCGCTACCTAAAGAAAGAAAACCGGAATTAATAAAGAAAATTACTGAAGTTTTTACAGCATTTGGTATGCCTGCCCAGGCAGTAACCGTAGTTATCCATGAAACTCCGTTAGAAAATTGGGGAAGTGCTGGTGAGCAGCATTCAGTGAAATTTAAGGATATGAAGAGGTAAAATCATTGACCACACCTATAAACTCATAGCATTTGACTTTTTATAAATCCTGTCTTAACTGCATCTAAATTTTCCCAAAAATATAAGTTCTACTTAGCAATTACTCTTGCCAGAAAATAAAGTATGGAGGCTAAAATATGGAAACGATTGGAATGATAGGCTGGGCGCTGCTGATCTTGGTGTTAATATGGTTTTTTTCGATGGGTATACGAATAGTACGACCAACGCAAAGAGCTCTTGTCGAACGTCTTGGTAAGTACAAGCGTTTTCGACAACCTGGTTTTGCATGGATAATACCCGTCGTAGAAAGATTGATAAAAATTAACATCACTGAAATGATGGTCAATGCAGAACCGCAAACCATCATTACAAAAGACAAACTCAACGCACAGGTTGACGCTCAAGTTTATTTCAAAGTGAAAATGGATGAAGCATCGGTTAAGGCATCTCAATACAATGTTTTTGATTACAAATACCAAATCGTAAACCTTGCACGGACAACACTTCGTAACATTATAGGTACGCTTAATTTGAATGAAGCAAACAGTGATAGAAACAGAATAAATAATGAACTAATGAGTACACTTCGAAATGAAACGGCAAACTGGGGAATTGAGGTAGTACGTACTGAGCTCAAAGAGATTGACCCACCAAAAGATGTACAAGATACAATGAACAAAGTCGTGAAAGCGGAAAACGAAAAACAGGCGGCAGTTGACTATGCGACCGCTACAGAAACACAAGCAGATGGACAACGAAGAGCGGAAATTAAAAAAGCAGAAGGAATGAGACAAGCAGCCATTCTAGCAGCAGAAGGTGTAAAGCAGGCGACAATTTTGGAGGCGGAAGGAAAGGCAAAGGCGTTCGATTTAATAAATCACGCATTTATTGGAAATGCACAAATTCTCAAAAAGTTAGAAACTGTACAAGCATCATTAGAAAACAACACAAAATATGTCATTGATGCCCATACAGGGATAACTAACGTTATCACTGAACAACTGGCAGGAATAATTCCTGTTGAAAAGAAATCTGGAGAACACAAACAATATTAAATAAAAGAATAGTAGAAAGATAGTTAGGTTGTCTTATAGGAACTTCCTAACTACCATCTTTGCTTCTGCTTTGTTTCCGGCTTTGTCGTATGCAACGACTTTTAAAACTTGTACATGGATAAATCTAAGTTCTCTGGTCCAGTCAAAGCTGTATGGTGCAGTGGTGTCATTTCCTAGATATTTATTTCCAAGGGGCCCAGCATAAAACTCCACTTTTGCTATACCAGATCCATTGACGTCTGTTGCTTTAGCCTCTATGGTTATACCACCGATTATTAGAGCCATGCGGAAGAATAGATTTCGTATAAACTTGTTTTTTATGTAGAGTGCTCTCACTGGTTTTACGATCTTTACTGTTGGGTTGACTTTGTCTTCTATTGTTATTATTTTATTAACTGTGACAGTACTATTTTTAGAATCCTTTACGGTTAAAGATACTGTGTGATTTCCATATTTGATATATTTATGTGTTGGGTTCTGCAAATTAGACGTAGTGCCATCGCCGAAATTCCAAAGCCAGCCATATGGTTTTATGCCACCGTCTGCTGATCCGTACATCTGAACTGACTCTCCGATATTTGCTTTAGCTGGAACAGTTAGTTTAGCGGAAAGTGGTTTAGGTGGAGCTGACCCATTCCAAACACTTGAGATGCTAACATTAACCCAGAAACCCATTCCCTGCGTTATATCAAAATTATTCTCGCTACTCCCACTATAATGTGTTATATAAGTAACGTTAGTGGGATCATCTACTTGATTTTTAATAACTGGGATACAAACCTTATCACATCCTGGAATAGTCTTACAAATTTGTTCGGCCGTGGTAGTATAATTATGAACCCATCCGATCATATTTTTAGGAGGAACTATATCTATTGATAAATCTCCAGTAATAGAAGATCCATTGATCATACAAGTTGCTGCTTCATCTACATATATCCAATATCCGTAACCAGGAGTAAGTCTGCTAACAGTTTCATAAAGTTGTTTAAAAGAATTCCACCGATAACAAAATGGTAAAGAACTAATATTTCCAAATAAAGCTTCAAAGGTGTTATTTTCCACGTTTAATGGAAGTGTAATTAGGTTCCATCCTTTAACAAATTTAAAATTAAACGTTTGTATATCCGGTGTTCCTGTGGCGCCAAATGTGGGGACTATCATAAAACTGGATAACAACATCATGCCGATTGTTACTATTGCAATTATACTCTTCTTCATATTATCATCACTCGATTGTTTTTATATAATGATTGTTATTTTAATAGTTTATAAATGTTTCTGTACAAAAGTAGCCGAAATTCTATATTGGTTTAACTAAAATAAAGAAGAAAAAGGAAATATATTGGTTTTATAGGTATTTCCTTACCAACATCTTCGTAATTGCACGGTTTCCAGCGTTGTCGATAGCGACTACTTTTATAGTGTATATATGAATTAGTCTAAAACGATCTCTCTTCCAAGTATAATTAATAAGTCCAGAGGTTTGATTATCCACTAATTGTTTGCCAATCCATAATTGGGCATACTTTAGTCCAGACCCATTTACATCTGTTGCTTTAACCTCGATATTGATATCACCAATTATAAGCGCCATTCTGAAGAGAAACGGCCTTACTATTTTGTTTTTTAAATAAAGTGCCTTTACTGGCTTTACTATTTTAATAGTTGGCTTGGTGGTGTCATTTATTGTAACATCTTGGGAAAAGGTATCGTTCTTTCCACCACTATCAGTTACTACAAGAATTACATGGTATGTTTTGTAATCCTGAACATAGGTGTGCCTAACAGTTCTATTATTCGGATAAGTAACATTTGATTCGTCTCCGAAATCCCATTTATAACTTACTATTGTACCATTGGTATCGTAGGAAGATGTAGGGTTGAAAAATACCGTTGTGCCATCTACTGAGGAACTAAAGTCCGCAAAAGGAGGATTATTTGTAACGTTTATCTTCTTTGTTATGCTATTGGGTACACCATCATCATCTTTAACCGTAAGAGTGACATTGTAAATCCTCTCATCCACATAAGTATGCTGTGGGTTTGACTTGAAACTTAATGGTGTTCCGTCATCAAAGTTCCACGTCCAATTAGCAATATATCCATTCGGGTCACTTGCCGTTGATGTAAAGGCCACATTTAGGTCGTTCAGTTTATAAGTATAATTAGCAACAGGTGGTTGATTCGGTGGCAGTTCTGTTGTAAAAGAGAAACTAACGTTTTTGTAAACATTTTCAGCGGATACATTAACATACCAGTGGTATTTTGTATTATAGTATAAAGGTCCATTTATAAGTGCATTTTTGCGACCTTGTGTATCTGGGCCAGACGAAGAATTAGTCGTTACGTTATCTCCACCGATTTTCCATGTAAAAGGAACATAGGGTATAACGCACACATCAGATGTAACAATTTGTTTAATTGCACTAATATTAACACTAACTTTTGGTTGATTGATACTTACGCCTATGGCATTTTTAGTTGGAGATTCTTTATTTATGTATATAAGCACATCATTTGTTTTAACAGATATATCATCTAATCCAAAACTCTCGCCGCCGATTCCCACATAGCGCCATGATATATTGATTGTTTTGTCTACGTAAGCGCTCAAATCAAATGTTTTTTCTCTATATTCAAATTGTTCCTGAGGCCAAATTTCGTCCTGTATCATGTCCCAAATTGTGTCATTAATACCATCTCCTCTGATGTATAGCTTCATTGTTGCACCTGTATAGTTTGTATCAGATTCTGCCCAAAACGTAAGATTTGCCTTAACATAACCAGTTAAATTAATATTTGGAGATACTAGCCAATTATTCGAATAATTGTAGTTGTCATAGTTTATCCATGCTGCATAATTGCCACTGTTGACAAAAAGTGGATAAGTAACTGCATCTACAATAGTCCAAGGTTGTATTGTATTCCCGTCCAAAGTATACCAGCCACCGGGTGGTGGCATGACACCGTCTTCAAAACCTTGAAAAAGTTGACCAATCGAACTAATTGGAGACGCCGCGTGTCTATTTCTTTCAACACTGGATGGAGCCATTTTGCTTAGTTTGTTTGGCACAGTTGCAGAACTATTTACAGGCACAATAAAAAAACAGGTAGAGAACAGCATTCCTACTATTGCAATTGCTATTGCATTATTTTTTATATTTTTTATTTTCATATTATTAACCCCATTTTATTATTATACAATTATTATAATAGTTAATAAAGGTTTCTATAGACGTTATATAAATGGTAGATGGTTCCAATGCTAATTTTTAATGTTTTATTAAAAATTAGAGTTTATAGAAAAAGTAAATGTTTTATAAACAGAAATATATATATATGATTAAAATCATTTTTGCATTAAATATAATTAAAAATATGTGACTCTATGAAAAAAAGAATTATTACTTTTTTACTGGTCGTGTGGACTATCATAAACCTAATTGCAGGTACATTGCTCTTTGTCAACATCCAGATTTTAAAAGCTCCAGAAATAACTGCCACCATCAATGTTGCAGAGATAAATGAAGAAGAAGCAGTAATACTGGCGAGTATAAATGTAAGCAATCCAAACAGTTTTGGGCTATCAACGAAAAACTTTGAAGTTGTTATAACTGCTCCAAGTGGAGATGAAGTAGCTCGTGTGTCAGTGGAAGGAGGCAGCATTCCTCCGAATAAAATTAAAACGTTTACAGCAACCGCTTATGTTAGATTTAAGAACGAAAGTCCTAAATTACTCTCGAGCAGGATCACAGGCAACATAGGAATAAATATTGGTTTCATACAGAAAACAATACCTATTGCTATAAACGTAATAACTTCAGTCGAAGAAATAATAAAAAAACTTGCTGCTCCAAGTATAAAAATGAAGGTTGAATTCGGTGAGCTCACACAAAAAGGCTTGAATTTAACAGGCACAATCGAGGCGTATAACCCCAATAGTTTTGATATAATCATAGGCGATATATCAGGTACCATAACAAGTGACACAGGAAAAAATGTTGGAATTCTAAAAATCGAAGGCGGAATCTTAGAATCAGAAAAATCCCTTGAACTCAAAAGCACCGGAGCAATACTACTGGCTGCTTTAAACTATAAATCTATTACAATAAACATTAGCGGAAGAGCAGGTGCAAGGATAGCAGGCATAAACGAGACAGTACCAATATCAATTGAAGCAGAGATAAAAGTACCAGATATAAGTAACCTACTGGCCCCACACGTACCTACAGATGTTCTAATTATAGGTGATTATAAATTCTCCCTAAAAGGTCTAATCGATGATATCACACTAGAGATAGACAACCCAAATAAGATAGACATCGAAGCAAGAAATATCACAGTTTCATTCTTTTATTTAAACAAGGGAGAAAAAACATTCGTAGCCGAAACCTCGCTTGAGGAAGGAATAATAAAAGCCCAGAGTAAAGAAGATTTCAAGGGACGACTGATAGTTCCATACAACAAGGTATTCCCCAGGGTAGGCGGACGTCTTTTACCAGATCAAATGTTGATAACAGTAAGAGCCAATGTAACAATACCAGGTATAAATCAAACAATCTGGGTGGGAGTCACAGGTTACCAGGACTTCCGTCTTTTTAATTGAAAAGACATCTAACTGATTCTAACCATAGAGTCGTTTATAAAAACAGGTTTTATTTAGACTAAATGATATAAGGTTCTAAGATGGCGAAAATATTATACGGGGTTTGTGGAGAAGGACTAGGACATGCCAGCAGAAGCAGGATACTAATAAATTATCTCAAAAAGCAAAACCATGAAGTTAGGATTGTTGCCGGTGGAAAGGCATATAACCTTTTATCAAAAGAGTTTGACCATGTACACAAAAGCGAATGGCCCATGGCCCTATACAAAAACAATAAAGTACAAATTGTTCACACACTGCTCCGTTTCATACATAGGACAATTGTTAGTACAACCAAACATTTTTTTGTTATAAGAAAAGTAGTCAAAGAATTCAAACCAGACTTATTAATCACTGACTCCGAACCCATAAGTTTCTATGCTGCTTTTTTCAGCAAAATCAAACGTTTAAGCATTGATAACCCGCAAGTACTTTTATATCGCAAATATAAAGTTAAATTCAGAGAAATACCGGCATGGCTGTTTCTATGTTTTGTTTTAAAGATATCGTTATTCAACGCAGATAAATACATAATTTATGATTATTTTGATGAACAAATCAATGACCCAAAAATCTTATTCTTAAAACCACTAATACAAGAAGGAATATTGAAACAAAAACCAACATACGGAGAACATGTTTTCGTCTACCAAACATCGATCTCGAATGAATATCTATCTGAGGTTTTAAAAAAGATAGACGAAAAATTTGTCATCTACGGAATGAACAAAGATCTAACAGATGGAAATCTCTTTTACAAGATGTTCAATGAAAAAGAATTTTACAGAGATATCTCAAGTGCTAAAGCAATTATAACAAACGGCGGGTTCACAGTTATCAGCGAGGCATTGTATTTGAAAAAACCTATTTTTTGTCTACCAATCCACCATCAATTTGAACAGATTTTGAATGGAAGGTTTGTAGAAGGTTTGGGTGATGGTGTTTCATATTTGGAATTTGATGAAAGTAAAATTAAAGATTTTTTAAAAAATCTTAAAAAATATAAGGAGAATCTAAAAGTCTATAACCCTGGAAATCAGGAAGAAACATTGAAAACAATAGAAGAAGAAATACGAAAGTTATTAACTAAATAATCAAAGGCTAATAATTAGAAACATCTTCTGGCGCATATCCAAAACATTTTACGTACTTTCGCATAAGTTTGAATATGAATTTTCTCAATTTTAACACACTTGGATCCAAATCTATTTTTCTTGGTTTGATAAATGATGTGAAATCTATTTTTTTGTCAATTTTAATATTCAGAGATTTCATTATTTTCTCTATATTTTTCTGAGGATTTTCGCAAAGGTATTCATAGGTTATAGAAATGTAGTCTTGTTTTGGGAGTTGTTTGATGTTTTTCAAGTAGTATTTTGTAGCTTTTGATGAATTCATTGTCAGGAACATAACTCCAAATATTTTAAATCTAGAAAAACAGAGTCTGATCGGTATTAATATCAGGGGATTTTCAAATATCTTGTTGTAAAGTCTGAAAAGTTGCGTTGTATATGGATTTTTGTTTTTTAATAAAACATCCACGGCGTTTATGTTGGAACTTAACGTTTTGAGCGGATGTCTATGTATGAAAACAAATTTAGCATTGGGAAATACTTGTTTTATATAGAGAAAATTTGGAAGATCATACGGATTTTTTAGGAGTATGGGTTTATTGTTTTCTGATATGAATTGAATCTTTTTAGCCATTTCTGTGAACAAAGGAAGATTTTTTGGAGTTATATACATCTCAAGTGTTTTCTGGCCTAGTAAAAAGCCGTATTCCTCTGCAAAATCTGCATTTATTTTTAATTTATCTATTCCTCTGTCATCAAGACCTTTTTCTTGAAATGATTCGGTAAGTTCTTTTTTCGATGATTCTTCTTGATTATTGATATGATTAGCTAAAAGCTGATTGTATCTGATGAGATGATATGCCGTTACAGGATTGAAACATCCTGTTGCATTAAGCATTTTATAAAGTATACTTGTCCCAGATCTGTGTAAACCTAGGATGAAGACAGGTTGGAATTCAACATTTTCTAATAGTTGCAGATGCTGCTGATCCTTATTTTCGATGTTTTTATTTCTATCCATTTGGATGCTCATATACACTACCACATCATAATCAATGAAAATATAAAAAATTTGGTTTATTATTCTAAGATCCTAGCACCACACTCATCAACACAACAAACAAAGGTTTTACCAAACAAGGAAAGTGTTTGACGAAGCTTATCTGTATTACCAGCAGCAAAAACAGAGTTACCCAACATACACATGCTGGCCATACCAAAATGGTTTGCAACTTCGATGGCCTCCAGCACACGTTTATCCAATAGTCCTGTCTGTTTAGCGAAAATCTGTGAAAGTGAAAAAAGGTTTTCAATTGAAGGATTCTCCAGCAACTTCTTAGTACAATACCGACCAACGGCAGTAATATTTTCTATTTTTGTAGGATCTGTCAATACCTTTTTTGTATCAATTTTTTTGCCAATAACGCACAAAACAAGATCACATTTCCCAGGGATATGCTCTATCATCCCCCAGGGGGGCAATCCTGCTGCCCTTCTTATCTCAACACCACCAAAATAGCTAGCAAATACATCGCCCAAGCCAGTTCTAAGTTGAACCTCTGCGCAGTGCGAAGCCTTCAATGCCTCAGTATTTGAAACACCAACAATCTTTGCAAGGGCAAGTGATGCACTAAGGGCACCTGCCGCACTCATACCAAAACCCTGACCGATAGGCAATTCAAGTCTTGTTTTTACAACAACATGCAGTGGTTTTTCTCCAATTAGATACTTCAAAGCAAGCTTTGTAACTGGCGCATCTGATTTCTTATCATTAACAAAAATCTCAAAATCCTGCTTAGTAGCACTCTCGGCAACAACCTCAGACATCGCACCCAGTGAAACATTTATGCCGGCACCACGAGATCCTGTTTTAGTTAAATCTTGAACGATATAAACTGGCTCAAAAAAACCGGATATGTGACCAGGAGCAAAGGCAACAGCTTTCATTACAATCACACCAATATTATCTCACTGCATCTAGGATATTATCAGCCAGTATATCTTTTGTTCCTTTCTTGTGGATAACCTTTCCTTTTTTATCAAATATCCATATCTCGTTACTATCACTACCAAAACCAGAAACTGTATTTGCGACCACAAAATCAAGATTGTTTTTCTTTAGAAGTTCAAGGGCTTTTTCTTTGAGTTTATCATTTTTAGCTTCAACTTTAAAACCAATGATTTTGGCCTTTGGAGCGATTTTTCTAAGTTGAGAAATAATCTTAGGCGCCGGCGACATCTCAAGAACGAGTTTCTTTGCTCCTGATGGAATTTTTCCAATTTGTTTTTTAGGAATGTAATCGGCTAGTGCTGCACAGACAATGATGACGTCGAATTTTTTAAGATGTTTGGTTTTCAGCAATTTCAATAGATCGCCAAGAGATTGAAATTTTATAGTAGTAATATACTCTGGAACAGATTCCTCGCTGCATCCATACCACAATTCTACGTCTGCGCCTCGGTAAAAAGCGTTTTTGGCCAACGAAACTGCAGTTTTGCCCGAACTGCGATTAGATATTACTCTTACATCGTCGATTGATTCAGCAGTAGAACCACCGATAACAAGAATTTTTTTATTTACTAAATCGCGTTTACCAATTTCTCTTATAACATGGGCAACAATTTCATCCATACTTGGCATCTTGGCTTTGTTTCCCACCAAATAAGGACTAACAAATTTGATGCTGATTTTTTTACATTTTTTGATGTTGTTCTGAACGACTTTATGATCATACATGGAAAGATGCATCGCAGGAACAATCAAAATTGGTACACCTGATCCGATAGCCGTAGTTGCAAAGGTTGTAACAGATGTATCATCAATACCACGTGCTATCTTTGAAATAGTATTAGCAGTACAAGGGGAGATAATTAATAGATTTACTGGCTCCTTCACCAGGCCACAAAATGAAACATGCTCTGTTTTTCCAGTCAGTTCAATGATAGGTTTGTTGCCCGTTGCAAATTCAAGAGAATCAGGATGTATAATTCTTGTGGCAGAACGTGTCATTACCGGAAAAACTTCAGCACCGTGTCTTATGAGTTCACGAGACAATTTAACGCATTCGACAGCAGCAATACTACCAGTAACTCCCAGCACTATCCTTTTATCAGAAAGTTTATTACTTTTAACTCCCCGTATTTCATCTGAGGGATGCATTAATACCACAAAAATTTCTTTTATCTCACTACTAAAACAGATACTCCTGCATGTCTTACTACTTTATCGGTAACGCTGCCGAGTAAAAATCTTCCTTCTTTCCCGTATCCTTTGTAGCCTATCACTATCATATCTGCATTATATTTTTTTGCTGAAATGAGAATTTCATCTGCCGGGTCCCCTGATTCTACAATTGTATTCACCTTTTGCACTTCTCCTTGAATTCCTCTTGCTACCTTGGACAGAGACTCCATTGCCTTTTCTTTGAAAGTACCTGATTTTACTATTTGACTAAGATCAATAGTTGGTAGCAACATCTTCGTGAATGAGGATTCCGCCAGCTCTGCGGGTATAACCATGAGAATGGTTATATGATCTTCTTTATCAGAGCATTTTAAAGCTACGTCTACAGCCTTTTTAGAGGCGTCGGATCCATCATATGCAATGAGCATCTTTTTCATTTTGATCAGCAAAACACTAATGCAAAACCGTTCTAAAAACGTTTCGAAACGTTTTACATATGATATTTTTGATAACTTCAGTTTATGTAAATTATGGATTTTTGGTAATAATAAAGTTGAGTATATTATTTATCAATCTATCAATTCCATATATGATTGCAATTATTCCGGCAAAAAGTGAAATCCAAGGTGTCATCTCGATCCAAGCATATGGGTTTGTAGAACCATAATTGCTATAATATTTCATCGTTAATGAAACAGTATCTGAAAGACCTAACCAAAAAATTAGTACAACTACTCCAACTATAATTATTAATATTGATACAACAGCATCTATCCCAGAAATAATTTTTACCCTACCTTTATCATCCAATTCCGCCATCTCCATCTTCTGATAACTTGATTGTCTTTAATAAAAGTTACTATTTTATAGAAATTATTTTTCTAGTATTGATATCATTTACACAGATAAGATATGAAATCTGAAAGAGGCATGCCTCTCTCCCACCTCATGATAAAATTTCCTGTCTTGCTATGTTCTAATTTAGGTAATCGTTTATGTAAGACGCTTGCTCTTCCTTCCAATCCTTTAACATCAAGCGTGAAAATTCTCCAAGAATCTCCTCTAAAATTTTTAATTCTAAATGCATAGATTGGTAGGGTTTTTGTTTTCTCACACATATTGCACATGAGTTCTGCCTGTTCTTGCAATTTTCCACCAACACTGCTAAAATGAAGGGTATTTTCAACGCTAGTTTTAACCTCGACAAGAAAAGAAATATCCCCTCGCACAGCTACTAAATCTACGCCAAAGGAACCGGCTGCACGAACAACAATAAACGGCTTATTGCATATCATAGAATAGCTAACTTTTTCTAAAGCAGAGCACGTTTTAGTTATTTTTGAAAGAATTTTCTCTTCTCCTTCAAGTATGCCTTTAAATTCCCGTTCATATTGGCTACTGCTCATACAAAAAAGATAAAATACGACCAAAGGCTTTAATGTTTGGGATAAGTCATTTTATAGAATCACACAAAAGGAGGCAACTAAGATGAAAAAAGGCAACGTCCTTGTAAAAGAAGCGATGAAAACTAATCCCGTTACAGTTAAACCAAAAACCACAGTCAAAGAAGCCGCAGAATTAATGAGAAAAAAGGGCATTGGAAACTGCATAGTTGTAGATGAAAAACCTGTTGGGATCGTTACCGAAAGTGATATATTAAAAAAGGTTGTCGCCGAGGATAAAAAAGCAAGCGAGGTACTGGTCGAGGAAATTATGAAAACCCCACTTATAGTGATTGATCCTTATGTCGACATAGAAGAAGCCATGAAAATCATGAGTAAGTGCAATATAAGGAGACTGCCTGTAATTGAACATGGGAGATTAATAGGCATTATAACACAAAAAGACATTTTGAGATTGTCTCCTATGCTCTTGGAAATATCCCGTGAATGGAGCGGTATTGCCGGAAGAGATGAGGGTTATCTTAAAAAACAGGTTTTCTCTGGTAAATGTGAGGATTGTGGTGCATTCTCAACCAACCTGAAAAACATCGACGATCAGTTGCTATGTGAAGATTGCGCAGATGTGTTAAAAAGTGAATAAAAATCTATAATTTTTTGTTTGAGAATGCGGAGGAGAGGGGATAAAAAGATGAAAGTAAAAGATGTAATGACAAAGGATGTTATATCTGTAGATAAAGATGCGAATCTAAACCATGTTTTAAATTTGATGAAAAAACATGAGATCACGAAGATACCCGTTTTTGAAAATAAAAAATTAATCGGCATGATAACAGATAATACAATTGCCTATAAGCTGGGATCAAAAAGAAAACGCGGTATTACGACAGCGAGGTTACATGCATCTTCTGTCACTGAAAAAGACATCGAAAACGTGTCTCCAGACGATGACATCAAGACGATTTTAAGGAAAGTCGGTGAACCTGGACCTACGATGTTGAATGTCGTAGAAAACGATAAACTAGTAGGTGTTATTACAAAAGCAAATTTGCTACCGCTTGTAACAAGCAACAGAAGACTTAGAGAAATAATGCAGAAAAAAATGCATACGATAGCTCCAGATAATAGAGTAATTCACGCCAGAAGAATGATGATCGATCAAAACGTTGCACGTTTGCCAGTTGTTAGCCAAGGAAAACTTGTCGGCATAATCTCGGACACCGAAATAGCTTTTGCTCTAGCAAATATAAAGCGATCTTTTTCACTAGGAAAACAGAAACATCATCTTGATGAATTGCTGGTAAAAGACGTTATGAAGATACCTGTTGTTTGGGCTCCGCCAAATATGACTGCTTCAGATGCTGCCAAAATCATGATTAAAAATAATATCGGGGCTCTACCAATAACAGAGAACAACATCACCATAGGCATTGTGACCAGAACAGATTTACTCAAGACCGTGCCCATATAATATATTTAAGTAATCCCTAATAGATTCTAATTTACTATGAATTATCGTATACCTTCCGATGAACAGATTAAATCTGCTCTTAGAAAGATTTTTGAAAAAGTTCACACAGTACAATCACAAAATAAATTAAAAGAGCTGATCACCGAAGAATTAAGTACAAAAAAGGAAAAATTTGGTGTGAGCGGAACTAGATTACGAAATATCGCCATAAAAAGTGATTTTCTAAAACTTGATATTCATTCCAGAGAGGGTGACCCAAAGAAAATAATGAACAAGTGTCCCGTATGCTGTGCTGTTTTAAAAAGGGTTAAAAATCTCACAATATGGGGTGGAGAAGTAACCATAGAATTCAACTGTTCCAACTGTGGGTATTGGACTGGAAAGAAAAAACGAATACCTACCAGATACGCTTTCCAATTGAAAAAAAAGAGTGGTTAGGTTTTTTTCATTTGTTCCAGGTAATCTCTCGTATTTTTGATTTCTTCCGACATGCTCGTCCCTTCTTTAGGTGATACGCTTTTTAGATTATATCTTCTTTATAAAACAATTATATATGGATAAATATTTTTATATAAGAATCGTGCATATACAATTACCATGAAAAGAGTATTTTGTATTATCGTAACTATAATATTGATTTCATCCCCGTTATTTGCCTGCAGCCTGGTGAAAGGAGATGAAAACAATTTAAAAAGTACAAGTTCTGAACAATTTGAAAATGGGTATCGCTACAATGTCCAGGGATGGATATATCTTCATATCGAAGGAAAACCTTACGATCGAGGATACCAAGAAGGTTATCTTCTATCTTCCGAAATTGTCGATATGATGAATCGGTGGAGCAATACTATCCATGAATATCCGAAATTCAAATTCATCATCGGGGGAATCTCGTCACCCAGATACGAAAAAGTTTCTCAGAAATGGTGGGATTTTTGCAAATCAAGGATTACAAAGATGTATTGGGATAATTATCCTGAAGAATATCGACAGGAGATTAAAGGAATAACTGACGGCGTGAATGCAAAGGGAGAAAAACTCTTTGGCAAGACAATCACATCTGAAGATATTCTAACTTTGAATGAAATGTACGAATTTATGACAAAACTTGAAAAACCGAAAAAGGAAGTTCATCCTCTGAGAGCATTCTTCCATTCTTTAAAACAAAACATTCCTGGATTATCGGAAAAAGATGAAAACGCATTTATCTCAGCGTTTCTAAGTCAGCCTAAAACAGATCACTGCAATGGATTCATAGCCACAGGCAATGCCACGACAGACGGACAGATTGTTGCATCTCAGGGAGTGCGCTGTGGAGGTTGGTGGTATAGTTACGATATTGCTCAGCGTTGGAATGTTATTCTAGACATACAACCTAGCGAAGGCAATAGGTTAATCATGGCTACTTCGCCAGGATACATTTGGAGTAATGAAGACTATTACCAAAATAGCAATGGAATAATAATCATTGATACGACATGCCCGCAAGGCCTATGGACAAATAATGGTCTTTCTTTAGCGATAAGAACCAGAATGGCTGCACAATACAGTAATAGTTTAGATGATGCTGTTTATTACTTGGAGCATAATCAGGATGGCATATGGACTTCGGTATGGCTTATAGGCGATACAAAAACAGGTGAAATTGCCCGTTTGGACCTAGGTTTATACAGCAGTATGATTTGGCGTACGAAAAATGGATTTTATTGGGCAGCAAATAACGCTATGGCCCCTAGCGTAAGGGCGGAAGCAAACGGCCTTGGTTTGAAAGGTTCCCTTTATAAAATTCTAAACATTCCTGGACTCTATGGATATTTGACCAGGAAATATTACCCGACACCGAGAGACATAAAATTTAAAGAATTGGGTGAAAAATATTACGGTAGCATTGATCTTGATGTATTAAAAAAGATTATGTCGACGTATCCTATTGTTGATCCTGGATCAATAGATTGTAAAATTACAGATACAACGCTTGTTAAGAACAATGGCTTGTGGGCATTTTTTGGTTACTTAAATGGAAATGAATGGAATGTTTCAGAACTGAAAAGCAGGCTCGAGGGAGTAAAAGATGTTCCTCCTGCTGGATGGGTGTTGATTTATGGTTTGCCTATCAATAGAAATTATCAACTTACTTATCAATCGTATGATAATTATGGTAGTAAAGAAAAAATCCTCTGGGATTTTACAACGAATAAAGAAAATAATATTGAATATTCATCTAATGTTGTTTCAGATGATGTAGTGTATTCATCCACTTCATCAGGTATGATTTATGCACTTGGTGCTTATAACGGCAATATGCTGTGGGAAAGAAATCTTAGTGGAAAATCTACAATTTCACCAGTTGTGTATGACGATATGGTTTTTGTGGGACTTGACAATGGTTTGTATGCTTTAGGAAAAGATGATGGGCAGGTAAAGTGGAGTAAAACTGCGATAGGATCTATTTCTTCTTTATCTGTTGTTGACGATGTTGTAATTGTTGGAACTGATAAAGACGTGTATGCATTTACATGTATTAACGGAATTGAAAAATGGGAAAAATCAACTCAAGCCCTCGCCTACATATCGTCATCATGTGAAAACACTGTGTTTGTAGGATCTGATAAGAGATGCTATGCAGTTGATGCTGGAAATGGAAAAATAAAATGGGTTTTTGAGACGGACGGCACCATTACTTCGTCTCCTGCAGTTGCTGACGGAACTGTTTATGTTGGATGTTGGGACACGTATTTGTACGCAATTGGTGCTGAAGACGGAAAATTAAAATGGAAATATGAAACAGGATGGGGCATTGATACCACTCCTGCCGTGAGCAATGACATCGTTTACTTTGGATCGATGGATAACAATTTTTATGCTCTTGATGCAGAAAGTGGGAAAAACTTATGGACATTTGCGTGCCAGGCAAGCATTCATTCCTCACCAGTTGCATATGGTGAATACGTTTTCTTTGGATCTGACGACGGAAGATTTTATGCGCTAAACAGGACAACGGGTAAATCGGCATGGTTTTTCGCCCCCAGATATAGCTTGCAAGGTGATGTTTATAACTACATTACGACACCAGTTCTTTCCGATCCCGTGGTATGTGACAAAACTGTTTTTTTAGGAGTAAAAGGACATATTTTTGCGTTGGACGCTCAAACCTCCGAACATCCTAAGGTGGTCGTATCAGAAAAGTTTGAAATGACTCTTTCAGCGTGGATTTTAATAATCTTAGTTCTATTGATAATAATATTAATTACATTCTTGCTTTATTTTGCCAGAAAATGAAAGAAGCAATTATCTGAAATTTTGTCTTTATTTAGCTTTTCAATTCTAGCGTTTGTAGAAGGTTAATTTGAGCCCGTTGTTTAATATATCTATATAAGAAGACAATAAGAGTTGCAAAAGAGGAATGTTCATATCTTAATATTACTAATCTTCGAGAGATTAAAAAATTAAAAGAAGAATGGATTCAATTACTTACAGAACGGTAAATATCCCCATACAACTAAACACCTTTGTCACCTTTAGCAGCGAACAAACACAATAAACTTTAGATAAAACCTGTTTTTAGCACAAATATAATATATCGAAAAATATATACATAGTTCAGCTTTGGGATGGGATAAAGCATTAAATTAAAGATGAAATCACTTATTGGCAACATTATATTCTTAGCGGCTCTCCTATTAATTATGGCTCGTTTCCTAACAGTCTGGGCCGGTACGCCATTCCCCATAGACCTGATTTCATCCAACTCTATGAGCCCATCACTTATAGAAGGAGACATAATTGCATGGACTCCAACAACGATGAATGACATAAAAATAGGGGATGTGGTTGTTTTCAAAAGTTATGTAAGCTGGCCGGGTGAAAAACTAGTAGTTCACAGAGTAGCAGATATAATAAAAGATAGCAAAGGTGAACCTCTATTAGAAACAAAAGGAGATGCAAACAAATGGACAGATCAAGCAGGGCCGCACATACCGGAACCATATATACGAGAAGACCATGTAATAGGAAAGGCTGTATCTATCGAACAACAACCATTAAAAATACCTTTTATCGGATACTTTGGAATATGGGTAAGTCAGGGCTTAGATTTGCTGGTACAGCCTACTGCTGAGAAGGGATCATTAGTCTATATTGGTGTTTTCGCACCGTTGACAATATCTGCTGTAATATTGGTAATATTAATATTTGTTCTACCTGAAGAAGCAAAGACAGTTAAAGAAAAAATTCGTTTGTACATATTTGGTCATAGGCCACTAAGCATCAAAACATCAAAAAAACACTTTTATCGTCCTTGGTAAAACCAGTTTTAGCATCTTCAGTAGTTACACCTATATTATTTTTAATAATAGACCAAATAGCAGCCATGATCAAATCAACCTTGATAGCTGGACTAGCAGGTTATTTCATCATCTGCAAAACAAGAAAAAAAATCATATTGACAATTATTTTAACAATGTCCATGGTTATAACATATATGATGATATATGCAAATATACTGTTAATCACAAAACACCATACCACTCTAGAGCTAATGGCCCTTGGATTGGGAACCGTAGGTGTATATCTCCTTTTCTTGGTTTCTTCCTCGTACCTCTGATTTTATTATCCTGGTGTTTGGTCCGCCTACTCCGAAATCTTAAAGAACGAAAAGACCCATTACTCGTGTTGGAAGGAAATTGTGACCTGTAAAGGTTAGATACTGGAGAGGCGTAGGATGTCTATTTTTAAAAGAGATGAGAAAACAACGGAAAAATCTTATGCAGAAAAAAATCTGTATAAAAAAGACGAGAAGTCTGAATTTTTAGAAGGAAAATCCTTAAAGAAGAAAACTAAAGTCAGTTTTAGGCCTGGAGAAAGAAAAGAACTTCCCCAACCTGAAAAAAAAGTCGTCAGATCATATGATGAGGTGAGAAAAGAAATAGAGGATGTATTACAGGACCTATATCCTAACGGCGAAGGAAAAATTGCACTTCCCGAAGAATACGAAGAAAAAGATGATGAATCCAAAAAAAAGAAGTCTCTAATAAAAAAAGACATGAAAGGAAAACCAGTGTATCTGGAGGACACAGATGAAAAACTAAGACTAAGCGAGGGAGAATTTGAAAAAATAAGAGCAGAGTTATTACAAGATCGGTCAGAGCTGAAAAACAAGCAAGAAGAACTGAAATCGATGAATAAGGAAATCGAAGTAAGAAACGGAATAATAAGAGAAATCGCAAATCAACTAACAGGCAAGCAAATGGAAATAATAGATAATAGTAAGATTGTTGGTCAACTACGAACAGAGCTGAAAAGAAAAGAGAAGGGAACCAAACAACTACAGAAAGAACTGGAGAACAAACTTAATGAGGTCAAGTTAAAAGACGAAAATCTAAAGATCAAAAATGAAGAATTTGAAAAAGCACGGGCAGAGCTGATGCGCGCTCAATCAGATTTTCAAAAAAAGATGCAGAAAGTCGATAAGATGCAGGCCGACTTGGAAAAGAAGAAAGAAGAACTTGAATCTATAAATGTAGACCTGGAAACAAGAAACAATATAATCAAGGTAATGAAGAAACAATTGATGGAGGATCAGATAACAATACTTCAAAAAACTCAAACTATCGATCAACTACAGGAACATTTACAACAGACGCAGCAAAATCTCAAAACAAAAAATAAAGAACTCGTCGACGGACAAAATCTCATGATAAAGTTACAAATGGAGCTGCAGAATAAAGTTGAAGAAATGGAAGTAATGAACGTTGATCTGGAGACCAGAAACAATATACTCAGGGAAATGGAGAAACAGCTAACTGAAAGACAGATGATAGCAGCGGAAAAAACCAAGATTACTGACCAACTAAACACCGAGACTGCAAAATTACAAGCTGAACTGGAGATAAAGCAAGAGGATTTGGAAGGCATGAACAGCAAGTTCCAGGAAGCTTACAGAAAACTTAGTTTAGTCGATAGAGAAATCGAGGTTACAAATGACGAACTCAGAGAAAGTAAGTTAGAATTGGAAGATAGGAACCGTCAGATTGATGAATTGCAGGCTGAACTCACTAGGAGGGGGGAGGAATTAAAGTTGGAGGGAGGGAAACTAAAAAAGGCAAAGCTCGAAATAGAAGAGAAAAATAAAGAGATCAACGAGCTACAAACAGAGTGGCAAATTAAACTTCGCGAATTTGAGGGAAAAAATGAAGATATAAATCGGATAAGAACTGAGCTACAACAAAAGGAAGACGAGATTAGACGGCTACAAAATAATATGGAAGATAGACATAGGACTCTGGAATCATGGGAAGTTGAACTATGCAAGAGAGAAGAAGAGATGCAAACAGCACTACAACAAATACAGGATGAACTAGACCTGAGGAACCAAGAACTAGGAAACCTCAGATTAGATATGGAAGATAAAACCAACGAGAGCGGCCAGATAAAAACTGAATTAGATGAAAAAACAAGAGAAATCAGCAGGATGGACGAAGAATTGAAAGATATGAGAGATGCCATAGAAACAAGTTGCCTGGAGTTGGAGAGGAGAGGAGAAAACGTTAGACAGTTAAGAACAGAACTAGATCAGATGAGAAGCGAACTAAGAGCGAAAGATGAAAATCTAACACATATGAAACAGGAGATAGAAAATGAGGCAAAGGACATCACAGAGCTGAAGACAGAAAGAGATCGACTAAGTTTTTGTTTACATGATGTAAATAATATGTTACCCTCCTCAGTAATAATGGTAAATAGAGATGGCATTGTAACAAGCTGGAACAAAAAAACAGAAGAAATGTTAGGTTTAGAAGCTGATAAAGCAGTAGGTAAGAATCTTTTTGAAATAGAGTTGATGGACAAAGAGAGGCTAAGGGAAGGGCTAAGGCAATGCCAAAGGGAGAAAAAATCGGTTACTGTCAAATCTATCTCCATTAAAAATCAACATGGTGACGTATCTCTAACAGATATATCACATATGCCGGTACTTGATAGTCATGGAGAGTCTCAGGGAGCAGTAATGGTTATAAATGACGTATCGGAGATTGCAAAGATACAAGCCGAATTGGAACAAAAACAACAAGACCTGAAAAATCTAGACAACAGATTCCAAGAGGTATATACTAAGCTTAAACTTGCTGATAGAGACAAAGCCGCAAATATCGATGATCTGATGAAAATTAAGACCGATATTCAGATGGAAAGCAGGGACAAAGAGCATATGGATAACATACTGAACGAAAAGAAGAGAGAACTAGAATCATTAAGTAAATCTATAGAATTAAAAACAAGTGAATTTGATAGTATAAATACGAAGTTGCAAGAGGGTAGATCTGTTCTAAACTTGATTGGAACGGAACTGGAGAGAAAACAGAAGGAAAACGAGATTGACGGAACGACAAGCGAGACTTGGAAGGAGAAGCTTAAGATATATGATGAGATTGGCAAATGTCTGGATGTATCTGAGGATAAACTTAAAACAAAAAAAATAAGTGATGAAGAACCAAAGTAAAGTCTAAAAGCTATTTTTATTCAAATGATGATACTACTGGTTTTATAGGTAATGGTGCCTCTAAAGTTATTGTTTTTGTTATTCCTGACGATGGGAAGAGCGTCATTGTTATTGATTCTCCAGTAATACTCCTTAAAGTGTAAAAACGTCAAATTGGTCTTTTTTGCAATCTGTCTTTCTAACGGGGAAGGTTTATATAGTGTTACTTGACAACAGTATACATGATAACAATTAACATACATTGCATGGGAATGTTGAAAACGGAAAGAAAGGTGGTGAAGAAAGATGGAAAAGAAATATATGGAAAAGCTAGTGGGCAAATACTGTAAAATCGTTACTAAAGAACCTGGAGAAGAGAGAGCAAGTGTTGTGGTAGGTATCCTTGAGGATGTCGACTATAAAGATGGTTTTATTTTAGTTGAATCTGAACAAGGATTAGGATGCTTAAGAATAGACACCATAATTGCAATAAAACCAAAAACCAAAGAAAAAACAATATAAAACGTATTTTTAAGAAAACGACAAAGGTATGGTTAGTATCGAAACACTTAATGCGTTCGTTGCTATGATACTTGCCGCAGCAGTGACAGTCATATTTTGATCAAATTGCTTTATTTCCTTTATATGGATCGTGGCCATCAGTAATTTAGCTGTAGATGTAACACTACGAGACATGTTAACATAATGACAATTTAAAAGTTACATCGATTATTGTAGAAAATATTAAAAGAGAATTGTTGATAAAAGGTTTGGAGAGATTAACATAATAATTAATTTTTAATTTAAAAAAGGTCAAGATTTTCATGAAAAGAATAGGAATTCTTACTGGAGGAGGAGATTGTCCGGGATTAAACGCTGCGATAAGAGCAGTGGTAAGAAAATCAATACAGTATAACTGGGAAATCATCGGTATAAAAAATGGTTGGGAAGGACTGATCAACGGTGAAATAGAACTGCTTACAGACTATTCTGTCTCTGGAATTCTGCCAAAAGGTGGTACAATTATTGGTACATCACGGACGAATCCGTTTAAAAATGAGGAGGATGCAAATAAGATTATTGAGAATATTAAGAAATTTGGAATTGATGCTCTCGTAGCTATCGGCGGGGATGATACCTTAAGTGTAGCCCTGAAACTTTATCAGATGGGTATGCCTGTTGTTGGTATTCCAAAAACAATAGATAATGATTTATCATGTACGGATTATACTTTTGGTTTTGATACTGCCGTTTCTATTGTCACTGAAGCCATAGATCGGCTACATACAACTGCTGAGTCGCATCATAGAGTGATGATTTTAGAAGTTATGGGTAGACATACAGGATGGATTGCAACGGTAGCAGGTATCGCTGGCGGAGCTGACGAGATATTAATTCCTGAAGTACCATTCGATATAGATGAAGTCTGTGGTTTTCTTAGAGAACGATATGGGCGAGGCAAAAAATTTAGCATCATCGTGGTGGCAGAGGGAGCACGGCCCAAAGGCATGGAAACATTTATTACAAAAACTAATGTAAAAGACGATTTCGGTCACGTTAGATTGGGTGGAATCGGGCATTTTTTGGCAGAGGAAATCGAGAAACGCATGAATGTGGAGACGAGGGTTACTGTTCTTGGGTATGTACAACGAGGGGGTACTCCTACCGCTCATGATCGTGTTTTAGCTACAAGATTTGGTGTTGCTGCTGTAGAGTTGATAAAAAATAGTGACTATGGAAAGATGGTAGCCTTGAAAGGGGATAAAATTGTACCTGTTGAACTTAAGGATGCCGTTTCTACATCAAAGGTAGTTGATATGAATTTATATGATATCGCCAAGATCTTTTTTGGAAGATAAAAACTAGATTTTTGTATTAACAATGCCTCTTTTATGGATATAATTCAATTATGGTATCAACTGGTAACATTGGATCGTAGGCGGTTAGCGGTAGCTATGTAGACTATGAAAAAATCTGCTATAAACCATTAAAAAATAATTGTGCTTCCATTAATTATAGACGATCTTTATTATTCTTCATGGATTCGACTATTTCTTTTCCGAAATCTGTAAGTTTGTATAATTTTATGTCCTTACCCCCGCTTGTCTGTTCAACAATGTTTAAACTAATAAGCGATTCTTCTTGCCTATATCTTGATTCCATCCCACGTATGGCTCCTATCACATTGGTAGGTGTTGTTTTAACGTGGTATGCTATATCGGAAGTATAACTGCTGCTGGGACTTATATCAAAAAGATATTCTGCAATTCTCTTTCTAATACTACTTCGTCTCAGAGAACGCACAATAAGAGGTCTGTTATCATTTGGGTAAATGCCCCTATTCCTGCTGTCCTGCATCCCATCCCAACTTAATTTCTAAGATAGAATATCATTTCTCGTTAATAAAGTGATCGATTATTTCCACCTTTTATTTTGGGACTTTTTAATTTGCCCAGGTTGTATATAAACATGGCGTATTTTCTGATTAAAAACTGAATATCTATCAAATAGGAGACAAAAAAATTCCAGGAAAGGTATATACGGAGAAAAGCCACAAAAATTCAGATTAAACCGGCGAGGTTTGTTAGTCCTGTTGTTATCCCATTTTGCAATCTGCACAATGCTATAGCATGTAATGCGAGTAGGTGCATGCCGATGTGGGTGGTGGTTCGTTCGATGCCTTTTGCCTCGATATTGGTGACCTCTGTCTTTCGTTTTTCTGTGCCGTGATTGTTTTCAATACGGTTCCTAAAATGGTAGTAATCAAGGTAACCGTCTGGGCATTCTTCATACCGTGCGAGTATGTTGTTTCGGTAGTACATACCGATTTGTTTGAACCGTGGTTCATCGCTCATCATCATTGCGTATTGGATGTAGTTAAAATCTGCTTGTGGCTCGTAATATGGCTGTTTCCAGAGTTTATTGTATCGCCTCTGGATTTCAGCTTCAGTTCCAAGGTCGCTATATTTCCAATCCTTGGCAATGTTGCAGACGACATCGATGTTGAAAAAGACATACATGCGTGCGATGTTCTCAAAACCGGCATACCCGCCATCAATGTAAACTCGTATCGGATGGATATTCTGTAGGTATTTCAGTTTCAAGACAAAAGGTGCAAGGAATGGTGCTTCATCTTCCTTCCCGTGTGTGATATGGAAGTTAAGTGGGAGACCCGTACGCATGCATCTGAGGTTATGCCAGAGATAACACCATATCTCGTAATGACCATTCCAGTCTGCTTCCTCATCTTTTTTCTTTGCTGGTATCGGAGATGCATCAAGTACGATCTCCTCGCCAAGGATAATTCCGTGTTTTTCAAGTTCTTTACGGTTCGCTTCTACGAATGCATCAAGCAACAGTTTCATTCCTTTGCTGTTAAGTCGTTTAATTAAGAAATGGTACAAGGTGTTGTAATCGGGGATGTGTTTGAAACCAAGTGCATCGGCAAGGTGTGGTGTGGCTATTAGATCATTCCAGAGTTCGGTTAGAAAATTGTACGGTTTCAACTTGAAATATACCAGTGTTTTCAGCATTGCATCCATTGGAAATTTAAATCGGTACTCCTCATCGTACAATTCCTGCAATGTTGGTAGAATTGGTGTTAAATCTAAATGATGCAAGAACTCCTCAATCTGAACAGGACACTCCTCAGACGGATTAACAAAACTTGTATCCGTATTGGTAACAAGATTCAATAGTACTGTATGGCCTTGCAAAACCGGTTCAAAAACATCGGTTCCGTAGGAGTTTGTAATTGCTTCGGTGTTTATTGTTGCGAAATGGTTAAAACTCCAGCCTGTATTGCTCTCTTTGGGGTTTGATACTATCATTATCAGACCTCCGGCCATCAGGGTGTTTGCGCACTCTGATGGTCATTATTTCCACATTTTTAGGTCTTATTTTCTATAGGAAAAACTCTCCGAGACCATAAGGAGTGTTTCTCCTTATATACTCCTGGGTGGGTTCATTGAAAGTATTCCCTGGCTTTGTCTTAAAAGTATTCGTTTCTCTTCTGTTAAACCATATTTAATAAAATAACAACGACAGATAATCGATTTGAATTTTGAGACAAAGCCGTATTCCCTGGTTTAACATAAAAAATTCTTTATAGCCCATTTCGCATCCATGTATGCAATAATTATTTCATATATATGTATAATTATTTTCATAGTTGGCATACGGTAAAATGAAATATTAAGTGAAATCATGGCTAAAACCATTATAACTCTTACAAATAATCTTGTATCAAGGTTTGCATTGGAAGCAAGTAATAAACTTGTTCACACTAGAACCGACGGTGAAATGCCAAAAAATGATGGTGTAATGATAGCACTCACAGCATCAGACATCGAGATGAGTGATTTTAATCTTAACCCCTTTATCGCTTTTGCAGGTGGTTTCCCAAAATTCCTTGTACAAAAAAAACTCTATCCGCCTCTACCCTCAAACTTGGATGGCACAGCAAAATTTGCACCTTATGGTCTGAGGAAAGTAGAGTCATTGCTAATCCAAGAATTTGGGGAGGAAAATGTGGTTACTGTTCATCCCAGCAATCTCTACCGTTTTATCGGACCTGAAACAAAAATTGTTGCTATTTCCACAATGGATCCGTTGGGCACAGGCTTTGTAAGCAGAACATATACCGGCATTCTAGGTCTGAATGGAAAACCTACAACATTGGTAGAATTTGAAAAATTGCTTGCAAATCCCGCGCTCAGAAGATACGGGGCTAAAATCATTGTAGGGGGTTCAGGTGCTTGGCAAATTTCAAGTGCAAATATGCAAGACAAACTCGACATAGATACCATTTTGATTGGGCAGGCAGAACACTCCCTTATACAAATCTTCAAAAAAGCGTTAGCCGGTGAAAAACTTGACAAAGTAATCACAATGCAAATACCAAGAAATAACGAAATTCCTGTCATAAAAAAACCCGCCATATATGGAACCGTGGAAATAATGCGTGGTTGTGGACGGGGATGCGCATTCTGCTCACCTACGCTCCGCCAGCGTTACTCATTTTCCTTGGAGCACATTCTGAAAGAAGTTGAGTTGAATGCAAAAAACAGGTCAAAAATGATTATTCTTCAAACAGATGATATATTTTTATACCATTCAAAACCGAATTTCATTCCAAACGGAGAAGCAATTGTTAAGCTAATTCAAAGTGTAGATACAGCCGAAGGTGTCGAGTATATACAGATTGCCCATGCATCGCTTGCTCCCATTGTTTATGATAGAAAGATTGTAGAGGAAATAGCACCAATACTCGTAGAGAAATCTGTATGGACATGTAATGGCAGTCCTTGTGCTTCTGTTGAAGTTGGTATAGAGACAGGGAGTGCCCGATTAATGAAAAAGTATATGCAGGGGAAAATGCTGCCGTATAAACCTGAGCAATGGCAGGATGTTGTTGTCCAATCAATTGAGACTTTAAATGATAATGATATCTATCCATTGACAACTTTGATTTTAGGTTTGCCTGGAGAACAGAAAGAGGATATTCTTGCCACTATTGAACTTCTCGATAGGCTTAACGGTACTAAAATTTTCTATGTTCCACTTCTCTTTACATCAGAAGAAGAATCCATTCTGAAACAGAAGAAACATAAAGATCTTAAAAATCTTGACGATTTACAATGGGATATTCTTTCTGGATGCTGGAGACACAATATAAACATATGGAAGCCAGAAATAAATAAAATTATCATGGTCGCTAGTTTACTATCGTACCCTTATTTTAGGTTAAAACATGGTAAAAAAATCTTTAAAACGATTATGAAATTTTCTGGGTTGGAAGAACTGCTTTTAAATGAAAAGATAGGGGTTAAGTGTCAAACAGGGCATTGTAATCCAAATTCTGGTTTTATGAATAATGAGATGGTGAAAAAATGATAGAGAAATGTAATTTCAAATCTAGAAGAAGGTGTCATTATGGTTACTGAACTGCCGAAAGTGGATGAATATACCCCGTACAAACGATTGAGTGGGATCAGGAAGATTATCTTTGGTGATGTGCCTGAATTCGTCTCCTTTGATTCAGAAAAAGGGCAGAATCTGCTCTATAGCTAGTTGAGCATTCTAAAAGATCAATCAGAATGCACAAAGTCAAAGGACAAAGCAATCGCCATTAATACAGAAATGGAATGGGTGTTGAGCAAACTGGGCGTCAGCCAAGATAAAATAATCCTCATCGAAAAGAAATGCAATGCAGGACCGACGATATGGTTTGTCCTAGATCAGAATGCACAGAAGATTAGGTTCATCCTGAAAGCGGGCGATATATACAAGATGATCGACAAGGCAATGAATGAAGGAAATATGTCAGTGTATCGCGTGACCGACGACATATCCCAATTCTTAGCCGATGTATGTTCCAAAAAGACAGAAGAGATGTGCAAGCGGATGAGAATAGATCCAGATGTATTGGAACCGGATTTTATCATCATAGAAAACAGACGATGAAAAAAAACATCTCTTGAGTGATTAATATTGGAGATCGGGTAGGAAGACAAAAACGAAGAAATATCAAATAAATTACCGAACAGAGACAGACATATACTAGGATATGGACGTAGCTTGCTACAAACAGACATTCCTACACTATTTGCCTTTTTGATTGTAGATGCAATCAAACCTACAAGTATCATAGCGGAGATCAAAGATGTCATTCAAAAAAATTCTACTGATTAAGCCATCTGGGCGGCATGGGCTCTCTTTTGCTTTTGATATTATTCCCACTGGACTTGAATATATTGCTGCATATATTGAAGATGTCGTGGATGAGGTCGACATCATAGATCTAGAAATGGAATCTAAACCAATTCAACGAACCGTTGAAAAATATTTGGATTTGTTGAAGCCAGATATTGTCGGAGTTTCAATGTCTGCGACAGAACACAGCGAAGGCTTAGAAATTGCACAACTGGCAAAAAAACAAGATATCGCGACAGTTCTTGGTGGATATCATCCTACAGCTATTCCAGATGAATTACTTTCACACTCGCAAGTAGACATGGTGGTTCGGGGTGAAGGCGAACTTACCATGCGAGAGCTGATTACAAAGGGGGATGCAAAGGGTGTCAACGGTGTTTCTTATAAAGATGGTAAAGAAATAATTCATAATCCAGATCGAGAGTTCATCGAGGATTTAGATAGTCTGCCGTTTCCAGCTCGGCATCTTAGACGATATACATATCGTATGACGTTAATGCAAGATAGGGAACATGATGTGCTTACTACGTCTAGGGGTTGTTGGGGTCGATGTAGTTTTTGTTGTGAGCCGAGCATGAGTAAAAATCATCAGCGCTTCCGCTCCCCCGGGAACGTAATGGATGAGATTTTAGAAATAGTTTCATTCCATGATGGAAAGCCTATCAGTATAGATGTTACAGATCCACATTTTATGGGGAATCCAAAACTCGTTGAACAACTTTGCGATCTACTGGCTCAGCATAAACTAGATATACGATTCGGTGTAAAAGTACGACCTGACTCGGTGGCGAAACATCCTGAAATTATACGAAAAATGGTTACCGTGGGAATCGAAGGCTTTGAGATGGGCATTGAAAGCCCGAATATGAAAGATATTAAATCTACCTGTAAAGGCTTAAAAACCGATGTTCACGTTGAGGCTGTTAATAATATTAAAAGATGGGGTGGAAATGCCGGTGGAACATTTGTTATTGGTTTACCTGACCAGACGGAAGATGAAATATCACAATTTCCGCTTTACGCAAAAAAAATCGGGCTTACAAGTTCCGCATATGGTATTGCTACACCATATCCGGGAACAAAATTTTATGAAGAATTGGAAGCCAAAGGATTAATCTTTGAAACCGACTGGAATAGATTTGATGAAATGCATTCTGTATTCAAGGCTAAATATCTATCCGGTGAACGGATTGAAGAACTAGCGTCGATTTGCATGGCAAGATTCTGGACAATAGATACATTCATCGAAAAGGAACGAACACGTATGATAAAACACCCGAACAAACAACCTTTAATGAAGTTTATCAATGATCGAATACATGATCTTGAATTTTCAGTGAATGCTGGTTCGCAACTTCAAAAGGAGAATCTTAGTAAGCATGTCAAAGAGTTTCTAGCTGCGTCATCAGATCCAACGATCAAGAGATACACGGAAGCAGTAGGTATGCATAATGTCATAGAGATGTCCAGATTTTTAAATTTACTTGGTAATCAAACGATACAATTTACAGTGAGAAATGACGGGGCGCCTCCTATTAGTTGGATTTTTAAAACAACAAAAAATACGGTGAAATATATTCAGGTAATCCGTGGAAAATTAGATGAAAGTACAATCAATTTTGATGTAAATTTAAGAGATTTTCAAATAGATGGAGAGCAACGCTCGTCAAAAATTGACAATATCCAGATTGTAGTTAAATTACTTGCATCAAATAAAGGCCTCAGAAGACAACCAAATATGATGCGTTTACTCATCGCAGGTGGCATCGAGTTTATCAAATATTTAGGAACGAAAAATTTTTAAGTGTTACAGATCATTCTCATTAAAGTAGTGGTAATTTCATTAAAATAACATGGTTTTTGTTTCCAGAACTTTAGTGATATCACCCAATATTTTCTCTATTTTATCTTTTACTTTTGCCCACACCTCTTGGACAGGAACAGACATATAAACAAACTTGAGTCTCTTACTTTGTTCTACTTTTTTAGTTATAAACCCTTCTTCTTCTAATCTTTTAATATATTTTCGTATTGTCCTTTCTGAAATGTTTAGTTGCTTTTCAATTTGTTTTATGGTCAACGAGGTTTTTAGTAAAAGATTATAAATTTTAATTTCCTTTGGTTTAAAATTAAGAAAGCCCAAAATAACGTTTAATAATTCTGTTGGTTTTTTTCTTTTATTCAGTACTTTTTCTATATCCTCGATGTAATTTCTTTTTTCCATAATTATGATATGAATAAATTACTATTTAAATTTTCATACGTATGAATAGTATATTGAAGTTCATGTTCAGTTTATGTTGATTGATTTATATCGTATCTAATTTTTCACAGAAATTACAGAAATTTCTGGAAAATGTATAGAACAATAAATGTATATGAATTTATAAAAACATACATATGAACATAGAAATTCATATATACTAGTTTTTTTATTAAACTTCATATACTATGAATTAGACCTTAAAAGATATATAGAATGATAGGAGGGTTTTACCTATAAATAAGAAAATGTTAAAACATATCGTCGGTAAAAAAATCAATGAGATCGGCGGATTTGCAATCAAAAGTGAATTTGTAAGACATTTTATCAATACCGTTTACCACTCCAACTTTTTCAGGATAGTCACAAAAAGATTAGAGGAAATGATGGACCGTAGGCTGCTAGAAGAGGTTAAAAAACACAAGTTGCCAGAGCATGTGGCTATTATTATGGACGGAAACCGACGTTTTGCAGATGGATTAGGTCTTGATCATAATATGGGACATCAATTAGGCATGGATAAACTCGAAGAGGTTGCTGAATGGTGTTTTTTTGAGATGGGAATAAAAGTTCTGACGGTTTATGCTTTTTCCACAGAAAACTTCAAAAGGGATGATAAAGAAGTCCATGCAATTATGCATTTATGTGTCGAGGCACTAGAGAAAAGTGTGAACGACTCTCGGGTACATGATAATAAAATCCATATCGGGGTAATAGGTCATTTAGAATCTTTGCCAAAAAAAGTTCGCGATGCAGCGAAACTGATTATGAATCATACAAAGAGTTACAACGAGCATTTTCTAAACATAGCTCTTGCCTATGGCGGAAGAGAAGACATTTTACAGGCAATTCACCGTATTGCAAGAGACGTACGAAATAACAAATTAAAACCAGAGGATATAGACGAAAAAATAATTTCATCCTATCTTTACACCAACGGTTTACCAGATCCAAATTTGATTTTACGGACATCTGGCGAGGAAAGATTATCCAATTTCTTACTTTGGCAAGCAGCACACTCAGACCTTTGTTTTGCAGATGTCTACTGGCCAGCATTCAAAAAAAGAGATCTTCTAAAAGCAATAAGGACATATCAACAAAGGGAGCACCGCTTTAACAATAGTCCTATATCCCTTGAAGTCTCCTCAAAAAATCAAGTTTTTCAACAGCCTGAGCTATCCATATGATCAGAATAATCATAAGTTTCAAAAAGCCTGAGGAAAAAAATGGATGAGATAGATAAGGAGTGTGTGTTTATCATAATTTTGGTATGCCTTTGCTTTTTTTAGGATACCAATAAATATACTAATGTGATATGAAAAGAGGTGGTATATAGTGTCTGAAACAATTGAGAAAAAGTTAGATGATATCAAAAAGAAGGTCGTTATGCTGGTTGGGAAGACTGGGAAAGAAGCGGAAAGACTCGCCAATATAATAAATAAAGAAATCGATGATATACTAGATAGCCTGCGAAAATAATCATCTTTTAAATTTTCTCATGTTGCCCAGTCTTCTAGTTTGATTTCTTTTTTTCTTATTCTTGCTATGCAGACTTTAATGAAAAATAAATAGCTTATCAGAAGCCATGCCATAGAGTAGACGAAGTAGTAAATAGGAAGATCATACCATTTGATATCGCTCCATCGAAGTTTTTTGTAGCCGAAAAGAATCATTGCAGACCAGATAACGAAAGTGATGAATGTTAAAAAAGCCGCTTTTATGATAACAATTCCAAAGGAAAATGTAAATAAAACGGGGGATATGATACTTACGGGCAGTACGAAGACAAGAAAGCTCAAAAGGAGAGATATTAGCTTGTAGATAAGATAATCAGGTAAAATCATAGAGATTAAAAGGTAAATAAGAGAGGGATACAACGTAATCAAAATTGGGATCCATGTCTTTGGTTTAAGAAAAAGATATTTGAAGTGGTCAAGAATGCAGATGGATCCACCGATTGCCCATCGTCTCCTCTGCTTGTACCACTCTTTCCACGTACTCGGTGATTGAGTATAAAGTTCTAAGTTATTGGAAAGTTTCATATCCGTATCTGCTATTGATGCTCTTACTCCAAAATCTGCGTCTTCTGTAATTGTTTTTCTGAAACCTTTTAACTCAAAGAAAACTTCTCTTTTTATCGCAAAGAATATTCCATTGAGCCCAAAACGTGATTTAAATTTTGATACAGATAATCTGGAGGAAAGATACATGTTGAAATAATCAATACTCACCAATCTCGAAAGTAATGAGTTGGTTATGACTTTTATTTTTCCATCGAGAATAGAAGTATCCTTGATTTCCTTGATGACCTTTTCAACAAATTTATCGTCCTCAATTTTTACATCTGCATCCAGAAATAAAAGGATGTTCCCCTTTGCTTTTTTTGCACCAAAATTTAATGCATGAACTTTTCCTCTTCGTTTTTTATTAATATGGTATTTTATATCCGAACCATATTCGTCTAGAATTTTCAATGTTTCTTGGTTTGGTTCATCGGCTATTATTATAATTTCCCCTGTTTCAGATATTTGACTGCCCAATCTTTTAATTAGATCTCCAAGTAGATGAGGATTTTTATAAACGGGTATAATGATGCTAACGTCTGTCACTTGATATTTCTCCAGTTTTTATCATATAGATTTGACCTGTGTAAATTACTATTTGAATTTCTTGGCTACTTCACTTACTATGAATATATTTATACATACATGTGAAATTAAAAAAACATATATATTTGTTTCCCTTTGTCTCTTTGGTGATAATGTGGGGGAAACAAAACCAGTTTTAGGGGGACAGACATGGAATACCACTTTCTTTTATCTGGTTACTCTTTCCATAGTTTTTATTGTGATCTATGGGATAGCATTTATTTTAACCAACTATTAAACGGTTATTTGTGTTGTAGAGTAAATGGTTATTAGGTGATTTGATGAGGCAAGAATTAGATAAGCACTATCAGGCAGCGAAGATTTCAGCTACCAATCAAGTTAAGCAAACAAAAGCTCATATCAATGATATTAAAAACAAGTTTTTTAACATGGATCTCCCACAACGTATGGAGATTGTTCTAAGGAATCGTATAAGATTTCTTTCAATAGTTGCTGGTTTTGTAGCACTAGTCACACTTTTTATTATGTTTCAGGAGCCGTTGTATTTAATAGCCTCTTTGTTGACGGGGTTGATTGCAATGGTCATTGATTTTTTCATTGAGTACAAGGGGATATCCAAAAGAGCATGGGATTATCCTGCTACGTATCTTTCTTTTAAAAAGGTTCCTATCGAGGTTCCTTTCTTGTTTTTTAGCTGCGGGATACTTGCAACCTTTGTCCTCTATTGCTTTTCGGCACAACCAATGGTTATGATAATTTCAACTCCTGTAATAGCTGGATTAAGTTACGTTCAAATTGTTCTTTTTCTGATTGGTGCATTTTTTATGTTCCAATATTTTAGAGGAAAGGTAAAGAGTTTAGTTTTTTGGGCTCTTCCCATTAGTATTGCTTTATATCTTTCTTTTTCAGAACCTTGGGTGCTTGTAATGTCTATTTTTCCTATGTATGTGGATTATTATCTTGAAAAGCGGTTAGTCAAATCTGCGCATATCAAGTACGACAGGTATGGCGAAGAGGTAGCGACTAATGTTGCTATCAGCTACTTCCCTGCAACGTTATTTATTTTAGGGGTTGTGGCTATTTTAGTGCATTTATTAACAGCATGAGGTATAGCAGGAATTATCCTCACATAAATGCCGTTGGGATTCTAGTTGATGGCGATTTTCTAACTGTCGACTTTCTAGATAGGAACACGAGAAAACAGATTAAAAACTAGCTATTTGAAATAGGATTGAGATTAAAAATTGGGGTAGCTTTATATATCATGATTTCAAATTAAAAAGTCCCTATTTTTAAAAAATGGCGAATAGAAAATAATAATGGAAAAGCTTAATTTATGTGTTTGCATTACATCGAAAAACGGGATGTTAGAAATATGTCGATAAAAAAAGAATTGCTAAATGAACTAACAGAGAAACAACTTATGGAATTGGCAGAACATAAAGGAGTTAAACTCGCTCTTAGCGATGTTAAGAAAGGATATTATATGGGTTGGAATGAAAAAGACAGACTAGTAGACATTATGAAAGACACGAGAAATATTACAGTCAAAGATATAGAAAATTATCTGAAACTATACAAAGAGTCTGGTACTAACCGCTTCTAAAACAATTAATAAATTTAAAAAGTATTCTTACAGTCATATGATTAGATTCAAGGAATATGCCAAGCTTATCCGACCGTATGGGATATTGTTTCTAGGCTTTACTCCAGTCTTTGGAGCAATTTGCAATGGGGATTCAGATTTTACTCATTTATTCATTTTATTTATCATAGGTATTTTGGCTCACATATTTACTTTTGTTCAAAATGATATCTTTGATATAGACATCGATAAAAAATCATCCTATGTGTCAGAAAGACCACTTATAATGGGAACAGTGTCCAAAGGAGAAGCTGCATTCTTGGTTATGTTTTCTTTACTCTTATCAGTTGTAATGGCTGGTGTTTTTTTATTTACAAGTTTATCCTTTCTCGTTTTGCTACTCTCATTTCTTTTAATGACACTATATAACAAATATAGCAAACGTCTATTTGCTATGGAATATATACTCGGAATTGGGGTTTTTACATATTCGTTATTCGGAGCATTAACAGTTTCTGAAAAAGTCTCCACTCTAGCAATAATAATTGGTCTTGTTGGAATGATGCAATGGCTTTTCAGCGTAGGCGTATTTGCAAATATGAAAGATGTAAAATATGACACAAGGCTAGGTGTAAAAACAACGCCGACAATGTTTGGTGTAAAAGAATTAAATGATGAACTACAAATTCCTGCTATGTTCAAAGGCTATGCATTTGTCATAAAAATATTACACATATTTATTGCTTCATTACCATTTTTACTGCAGTTTACATCAATATATGTTTTTAATCTACCAATTCCATTATTATCTTTCATCTTTTTGTCAATAATAATTCTATATCTTGTAGCAAAGATTTTCTATACACCTCTATCAGAAAGAGACAAAATGCTAGTTTACGAAGGATTACAAGAGGGATTGTCATTATTATTAATACCGGTTGCACTCACGAGTTTTCTATTTGAAAAAATAGGCATAACACAAACAATGTTAATAATAACCTTAATGATTCTGTGGCCTCTGTCTTCTTTGAGAGTAGTTTTTGGAAAAAAACTTATACCTCTGGAATAAAAAAATATTTATCTGCTATTTGTAACAGAAACGCGTTTGCACAAATGTTTTATTGGGCAGCGACTGCAGAACGGTGAAACCGGAACGCATATAGTCTGTCCAAATGTGACAAACAAGTGATTGAAATCATCCCAGTATTTAGTTGGAAGAATTTTCCTAAGCGCTTTTTCAGTTTCTTCAGGATTTTTTGTTTTAGTCCAACCCAAACGGTTTGGTATTCTGTTGCAGTGCACATCAATAGGCAGATAACCTTTTTTCTTATGTCCGTAAACCATTACAATATTTGCAGTTTTTCTTCCAACACCTTTTAATTTGAGAAGTTCTTCAAAATCATCAGGAACATTTCCATCGTATTTTTCAAGAATTGTCTTAGATATTTCTTTGATTCTTTTGGCCTTAGTTTTGTAGAAGCCAACAGGATAAATCAAAGATTGTATCTGTTTTTCAGAAAGTTTTAGAAGTTTTTCAGGAGTGTTGTATTTTTTAAGTAATCTGATTGAAGCTTTTTCTGTTACTTCGTCCTTGGTTCTTAGGCTTAAAATACAGGAAATCAGAGTCGTAAATGGAGTGTAAACAATCTCATCCAATTTTGAACGTGAAACAACAGGATCTTCGTATTTTTCAAGCTCTTTTTTGAGTAGTCTGAATATTTCATCAACGTGCGCTATGTCTTTCTTCATTAAAAACATCCTGGTTTGAATAAGAACTCTAGAGCTCTATTTACAATTTAAAAGTTTGCAGAAAAAATAGGAAAGACAAATACTATTGCTTTTTCCTTTCAAGCAATAATATTGCAGCGATTATTAGGACGGTTGCAATTATTACAATTATAATTAGTAGTTCACCTGGGATACCGCCGCCCTCTTCTTTCTTAGGATTACCATTCAGTAGATTTATGCTGAGATAGACGGGTTCGCCTTGCAGATAGTTATCTTCTACATCTGCAGTTGAGGTTGATCTGGGTGTAAGTTTGAGTTTTATCGTCTCATTTTCAAAGTTTTCGTCAGGGTTGATGATTAGATTTATCTGTTTTGTTTCACCGACAGGTATCGTTATGTTTTCTGAATCTGTTGATGTGGTCCATTTTTCAGGTGGGTTTTCTACTTTTACATTAACAATTGTATCCCCATTACCATAGTTTGTAATATCTATTGGTATAGTTGTTTTGTTAACCGGAGATATGGAGAGTTCTGTTTTATTTTTTAGCATTTCTACATTAGCGGATATAGATGATAAATAAGCTGGCAAAAATGATATGGTAGTTTCATTGACAGAACCTTTAATACGCCAATTACTTTTAAATTCGGCTTTTACTTTGATATCGTTTAATTCAAGAGCATGCCCACTTGAATTGACAATGGAAAGAGTGGCTTGGGCTTTTGCTTCATCGAACTTGTTGCTAATGCTAAAATTAAGGTACGAGTTGTCCAAGGTTGTTTTGCACCATTCTGGACTATCAACAGATAAATTAACTTTTGCAGATGGAATTTTTGTAAGGAGTTTGAGGGCATATTTTGGACCAAATAACAATGCTCTGCCCATTCTTCTTTTTAAAAAGAACCAATTGGCAAAATTACCTATGTCTAGTTTGTATTTGACAACAATATTAATGGCTACTGTTCCTGATTGAGAAATAGGTTCATTTATTTGTGAAGGAGTGGCATTGATGCTTATTTCTGATGTTACAAATGGTGGAATTAGTCCCAGATTTCCTTCTGAAGAATTTGTTTCTGTAGCTGAAGCAGATGAAAATGTTGCTGTTAAAAGAATGGCCAGCAATGCTAAGATTATGATTTTTTTCTTTATCATATGTACACCTAGTGTTTAATTATTATTGATATAGGAGGTATATAAATCTATTGTTTAATATTATAAAAAATGTATTATTTTGGTATATACGGTATAATAGCACGCTGGGGAGGAGATTTGAACTCCTGCGGCGACAAGCGCCAATAGCTCTCGAGGCTATCGCTTTAAACCGAGCTTAGCTACCCCAGCAATAAGTCAGTTTCTCAAAAGTTTAATCAAAGGCTTTTTTATATGAGTATCGATTCAAATGAAGATAAATGTTAAGATGGCGAGAACCAGCGAAGCAAAAAAATTAATCTTGGAAAGAGGATCAACTGTTGGAGACCTTCTAGAGAAAATCAAAGTTAAACCTGACACAATCATTGTAATGAGCGACAATAAGCCAATACCAGTTGACGATATTCTTACCGAAAATCAGGAAATCCTAATACTACAGGTTGCTTCAGGTGGATAAAAGCAAACAATTTGCTCCCGTAGTGTAGTGGCCAATCATCGAGCCCTCTCGAGGCTCAGACTCGGGTTCAAATCCCGACGGGAGCATTCTGGCATTTTTTCTCCTGTAGAAAATTCACAAAAATGTTGTTTTCTCCTGGAAACTGAAAAGGGGGGGATTTGAACCCGAAATAAGATTGATTTCATTTCAACAAATTACTATAAATCAAAAAAATCTTCTCCATTGTAATAATTTCAATTTGGGGGCTTTTTATTCTTCAGTCACTAAATAGTTAATGACATTTTCTGATATGTCTTCTGCGTATTCTCCTATCCTTCTGATACTCTCTACGACATATCCTACATAGATTGCTACGATACCTTTCTGTTTTAGTGCAATAGCGTTAATTTCTTCACAAAGCAATTCAAGTTTTGCGACAGATTCGATTGTTTCATTGGATGCTTTTATATCTTTTTTGAAAAATGATCCCATGCTCTTATTAAAAATATCTAACGAAAGATTGCTTGCTGAGAGTATACGATCAATTGTCTGTTTATTCAAGTTACTATCAACAAGCTTTGGAACGTTTTGTGCAATTCTTACAACATGATCCCCAATACGCTCGATTATTCTACTAATAAGAAAACAAGTAGAGGCCATCCCTATAGTAATATTCATTTTTCCTGCGAGACTAACATTTTGTAAAATAATATTATATTGTCGTGCGACTAGCCAGTGCAAACGATCAACATCATTATCTCTTGAAATAACATCTCCGGCTAAGTTTTTATCTTTGGTTTGAAGTGCACGCATTGCATCTTCATTCATCCCCTTAACAATAATGTGCATCCTTTTAATGGTCCTATCAAGAGGCATCTCCATGGGATTGAGAAGATCCTTTAATGTTACGGAATTGTCGGTTTCTTCAACAACCTCCGGACCGATTGCTAGTTGAGTAAAAGATCGAATAACATTTCGAACAGCAGTTGGCATGCGAGATGGTGAGATAATTTTGATAGATGTGTATCCTGAGATATAAGCACCAATTAATAATTGTAGAAGGTGGGTTGGTTTTGTTATATTGCTAACATTGAATTCTTTTATTCTCTGTAGTTGCTCTTGTGTCATTTTTGGAGTGAGTAATAAGGTGCCATCCGATTGTATGTTGATTCCCAACTGATCATTTTTCTTTATATTCATAGTTCTGATCCATTCTTTTGGCAGTGTTATCACATAAGAAGACCCGCCTGTGAGTTGCACACGTCGTATTTCCATTATTTCACCATATTGTCTATAAAATTTGAGTATTCATAAAGATTTCCATAGGTCTCTATTGTTTCAATAGTTCTATATATAACACTATAGTATATGTAGACAAAATATATATTTCGTATTTTCTTGCATATAACTAGATGATGCTGCTAGTTTGGGGAAGAAAGAACAAAAAATCGAGGATGTTAATCCTAGGGCTCATCGTTATTGTCGCCCTTTGCTCAACACTACTTAGCGGATGTATACAAAATCAGGAAGGATTTCCCATTGTCCTAATCGGTAGAGATAGTACATCTGGAACACGAGAATTCTTCTGGCAAAATGTCATGGGAAAAGAAGATTTTTCTATCATGCTACAAGAGAGAAACTCAAATGGCGGTGTATATCTCACTGTGACGCAAACGCCTGGAGCAATAGGATACGTTAGTCTTGGTTTCGTCGACAGCGGAGTAAAAGCATTAAAAATCAACAACATCACAGCAAGTGCAGACAGCGTCCTCGCTGGAACATATCCAATCGCGCGTGATCTTTTTATGTTTACAAAAGGAAATGCAACTGGAGCAGCAAAAGAATTCATCGAATATACACAGAGCGCAGAAGGTCAAGCAGTTGTAGAAGAAGAGGGATTCGTACCACTTCCAACAAGCACCCCATATAATTCTTCTGGAAAACATCTCAGTGGAACTCTCAGAATTAGTGGATCAACAACAGTATTTCCTATTGTTGAAAAAGCAAAAGATGCATTTATGAAACTATATCCAGATCTTTTAATAACTGTAAGTTCCACCGGTTCTGGTGCAGGAATCACTGCAGTTGGACAGGGGACAGTTGATATTGGTATGTCGTCACGTGACCTCAAATCATCGGAAAGCAACTTAGAGCTTGTAAGATATGTCATTGCAAAAGACGGCATTGCTATAATCGTAAACAGAGAAAATACCTATGCCGACTCTTTGACGATGGAGCAACTAAAAGCAATCTACAGAGGAGAAATTACAAACTGGGTAGATTTAGACAAAATAATGGGAGTAGTGACTACCTAAATGGCGATAAAATTACGCTTACTACATAAAGGTACACTTACAAAAAAAAGTATTAAAGAAAATAGCATTAAAACTATTTTGTTCCTAAGTGCAATCTCCGCGATCATCGTCATCTTCTCTATAATCCTTTTTTTGCTTCGCGATGCATATCCAATTTTTCAAACCGCTGGGATATGGCAGTTTCTCTCTGGTATAAAATGGAATCCAACTGGAGAACCACCAAGTTATGGTGCATTTTCTCTAATTGTAGGAACATTACTTGTTACAATTGGTGCAATGGTTATTGCCATTCCACTTAGTCTTGGTAGTGCTATTTTTATTTCTGAAATTGCCTCCCAACGAATGAAATCAATTATAAAACCCGCTATCGAACTGCTTGCTGGAATTCCATCTGTTGTCTTAGGTTTTTTTGGATTAATAGTGCTTACAACCTGGCTTAGAGTAACATTTAATCAATCATCAGGTGAATCTTGGCTTGCCGGTTCAATCCTACTAGGCATAATGGCAATTCCAACTATAACCAGTGTCGCTGAAGATGCAATCAGCTCGGTGCCACGTGAATACAAAGAAGGGTCACTAGCTGTTGGTGCAACTCGATGGCAAACCATCAGCAAAATAATTGTCCCTTCTGCCTTGTCCGGAATAACTGCAGCAATTATTCTTGGTATGGGTCGGGCTATAGGAGAGACCATGGCCGTCATGATGGTTTGCGGTAATCCCACATATGGTCTTATTCCCGAACCGATTACTAACATTTTTTATCCAATCAAAACTCTAACTTCAACCTTAGGAATCGAAATGGGAGAAGTGGCAACAGGCAGTAACCATTACTATGCGTTATTTGGACTTGCTTTAATTCTTTTAGTTATTACTCTTGTCGTCAATGTTATTGCAACTATGATATTAAGAAGATTGAAAGAAAAACAATATGCGGCAGCTAAGAAAAAAACTCTTGTGCCATTCAAACTTCAGGAAAAAATAAAGAAATCGTTCTATCTATTTGTGGGAATCATTGTTGTGTGTATCCTATTTATCTCGGCGGGGTTGCTGCTAACGATAGTCATCCTTGTTATCATCGTAGTTTCCTATTATTTAACCCGAAAGATTACAGCAAAAACCATGCAACGTATTGCATTTGGCACAATTGCATTGGTTATAATAGCTGTTTTGATTATTCTTAGTATCATTATTGTTTATATTGTATCAAATGGCGTGGGTGCTCTCAGTTGGGATTTCATTACGACAGGGCCTAGTAATGTCGGTAGATCTGGTGGTATTTTTCCAGCGATTGTTGGGACTTTATATCTCGTTGCTGGTGCTATCGCAATTGCATTACCATTGGGTGTAGGAGCAGCAATTTACCTGAATGAATATACAAGAGAGGGAAAAGTAACTAAGATTATCCGTGCTGGTGCTGATCTTTTAAATGGAACCCCGTCTATTGTCTTTGGACTATTTGGGTTTGCATTTTTAGTATTGTATCTCAAGATGGGTATTTCATTAATCGCAGGGCAGCTAACATTGTCGTTCATGATTTTGCCCACCATTATACGAACGACGGAAGAGGCATTAAAAAGTGTGCCGCAATCAATCCGCGAAGGAAGTTTTGCGCTTGGAGCGACCAAGTGGCAAACTATTAAAAAAGTCGTTTTGCCTCCAGCGGCTCCAGGAATTCTGACAGGTGCAATTCTTGGAATTGGTAGAGCTGCCGGAGAAACTGCACCTATTATGTTTACCGCAGCGGCATTTTCTGGAAGTATTCCAAATTCATTCTTCCAACCAGTAATGGCCCTTCCATATCACCTTTTTACTCTTTCGACTTCAGTTCCAAACTCCTCAAAGAATGCGGGAGGAACAGCTCTGGTTCTGTTATTGTTGGTGATTTGTATATTTATGATAGCCGTCATAATTCGAAATCATTATAAAAAAATCATGAAATGGTGAGATAATAATATGAATGAAATAATCAAAGTAGTAGATCTAAATCTTTGGTACGGTAAAAAACAAGCACTAATAGATATAAATATGAAAATTCCACCTAATAAGGTAACAGCGCTAATAGGACCATCCGGATGCGGGAAATCTACTCTCATTCGATGTTTTAATCGAATGAACGATGTAATTCCTGAATGTAAAATAGAGGGAAAGGTATTTTTCAAAGGAAAAGACATCTATGGACAAAATGTTGATGCTGTTGAAGTTAGAAAAAAAATTGGGATGGTATTTCAAAAACCAAACCCTTTCCCAAAATCAATCTACGAAAACGCAGCATATGGGCCTAGAGTGGCAGGCGTTAAAAATAAAAAAACACTTGATGAAATTGTAGAAAAAAGTTTAAAAAATGCTGCTTTATGGAATGAAGTCAAAGACAGACTGCATGAATCTGCGATGAGTCTTTCAGGCGGACAGCAGCAACGACTTTGTATCGCACGTGCGCTTTCCATTGAACCAGAAATTATTCTAATGGATGAACCATGTAGTGCACTTGATCCAATTGCAACAGCAAAAATAGAAGATTTGCTTAGGACTTTGATAAAGAATTATACAGTTACTATTGTTACACATAATATGCAGCAAGCAGCCCGCGTAAGCGACTACACTGCATATATGTACCTTGGCAAACTTATTGAATTTGGTTCAACAAAACAAATATTTGAGAATCCAAAAGAGGAATTAACCGAGAATTACATAACTGGAAGATTTGGATGAGGTGAAAAAAATGGTTGAAAAATTTCATAATGAGTTAGAAATACTGAAAAAAAATGTGATAAAGATGGGTAATCTAGCCACCTCAATGTTGTGCGGTTCTGTTGAATCATTAAAAAATTTAGATGTAGAAAAAGCAGATTCTATTATAGCAAAGAAAATAGAACTTGCAGATATGAACATAAAACTTGAGGAAGAATCGTTACGATTAATCGCACTATATCAACCAATGGCTGTTGATATGCGAACTATTGCTTGCTGCTTAAAGATGACTACTGACCTCAATAGAATCGGAAGATACGGCAAGGATATCGCTAAAGTTACAAAGGAGATATACCCAGGGCCGCACATTAAAAAAATAATAAGTATCCCACATATGAATGAACTTGTATGTAAAATGATTAACGATGCTTTTAATGCGTTTAATTCAGGCGATGTTTCTTTGCTCAAGGGGTTTACTGAGCGAGATAACGATGTGGATGAGCTCCGATATTCTATTTTCCGAGAGTGCATTTCCTATATGATGGAAGACCCAAAAAACATCACGATATGTACTAACTATATCCTGGTAGCTAGGTACCTAGAACGCTGTGGTGACCATGCCTGCGACATGGCAGAAGAAATCCACTATATGGTTATAGGAAAACGTATTGAGTTGAAATGAAACAAGAATTGTAAAGAGAGTGAGGTAGATGGCAATAAATAGAAGATTGTTATTAAGATCTATGCTATTTTCATTATTAATAACTCTACTATTAATGGTTATGGCTTATCTTCCCATTTGGTCGGTAATGACTGAAACAGAAAGAGCGGGACTTCCCATATATGCTCTAATAATAAGTCCGATTGTAATTTTTTGTATTTTGACTGCTGTTTTTTATTTAGATATAAGAAAAATATTAGAGAGAAACTCTTTTTGAATACTATTCCTAAATCATCAAATGTGTTAACAAACACGAGTCCGAATCTTTCTACCAGTCAGCTGGTTCTAGTAAGGGCTTTGTACCCGTGAGTCCTAAGTCCCGACGGGAGCATGCCTTTACTTTTTCTCCTGTAAAAATTCGATCAACATGGATTTTTATCCTGGAGAAGTTATCGTGGGGGCATTATACCTTTTATGCACTGTCTTTTTCCAAAAAATCAATAGTAAAACTTTTACAATACTTCAGTATACACGCTTGACAGTGAATTAAAAGAAACGAAGGCTTAACTTATGAAGAAATATGGACTGTTCATTGATGGCAACTGGGTAAAATCCATTAGCGATAAGACTTTTGAAACGAAAAATCCTGCCACTGGCGATGTGCTTGCATCGTTTCCGCAAGGAACGAGAGACGATGTGATAAAAGCGATAGATGCTGCCGAAAAAACGTTTCCAAAGTGGAAGAAATATCCTGCACCAAAACGTGGAGAAATCTTTCTTAAAGCTGCTTCGATTATGCGTAAAAAGAAAAATGAATTGGGGAGTATCGTCTCGCAAGAAATGGGTAAAATCATCGCTGAGGGAAAAGGTGATGTGCAGGAATCCATTGATTTTCTTGAATACATTGCAGGTGAAGGAAGACGTTTACTGGGAGAAACAACGCCTTCGGAACTGCCAAACAAATTCTGTATGACGGTACGTCAACCAATTGGTGTTGTCGGTTGTATCACGCCATGGAATTTTCCCACTGCGATCCCCTGTTGGAAACTTGGCGCGGCACTGATCTCAGGTAATACGGTTATCTTCAAGCCAGCGTCATTGACGCCACTCTGCGGCGCTAAACTGGCTGAGATATTTGATGAAGCGGGTTTTCCTGCTGGTGTTCTTAACTTTGTTACTGGTCCAGCAAGCACTGTCGGTAATGAGATCGTGGAAAATCCTAAAGTGAAGGCCATTTCATTTACCGGTGGAGTCTCTGCCGGCATCGATGTCTATACACGAGCCGCGAAGTATTTGAAATCCGTTGAAGTTGAATTAGGTGGAAAGAACCCTCAAATCATCATGGATGATGCAAATATCGATTTAGCGATTGAAGGGGCCCTTTTTGGTGCGTTTGGTAGCCAGGGTCAGCGATGCACGGCGACCAGCAGATTGCTTGTTCATGAAAAAGTGTATTCCGAAGTAATGGATAGATTGCTTTCAAGAACAAAGGCTTTGAAAATAGGTGATCCGTTAGATACCTCGGTGAATGTTGGTCCAGTGGCAAGCGAAGATCAGTTGAAAACAGTGTTGAAATATGTTGATATCGGAGTTAAAGAAGGAGCAAAGCTACTGTTTGGTGGTAAAAAACTTACTGGTGGAATCTACGATAAAGGGTTTTTTGTTCAACCAGCGATTTTTGAAGCAAAACATGGCATGCGGATAACCAAAGAAGAAATCTTTGGTCCCGTCCTTAGTGTCATGAAAATAAAAAACTATGAAGAAGCGATACAGATCGCTAACGATATTGAATATGGTCTTTCCTCGTCAATTTATACGAAGGATGTCAATCTTGCCTTTAGAGCCATTGATGATTTTGAAACAGGTATCACTTACGTTAATGCTCCAACGATAGGTGCTGAAGTGCATCTTCCCTTCGGTGGAATAAAAAATACGGGGAACGGTGGACGAGAGGCAGGGACAACCGCAATCGATGAATTCACAGAGATCAAGACCGTATTTATCGACTATAGTAATAAACTTCAAAAGGCACAAATCGAAGAGACAAGCAGAAACATGTAATACCTCATCTACCGATTAAAAAGAGGCTTGTTTACAATAAAATATACAACATTTTATAGATAGAGGCTTTATAGTATTAGCGTATAATCCTGACGGGAGCATTTACTTATCAGTAGAAGTTTTTAAAAAAAAATACGAATAATGCGTCCATAATACCATTTAAAAAATAGAAGGAGCATCGATTTGTTTCGATGCTGCCTCACCTATCCATAATTTTTTGTTTTGAAATATGTTGCTTAAGTATTGGTGGTTCCTTGGTTATAGTCCTGAGCTTGGCTGTTCATGCCCTCCATAACGTCGTTTGTTAAGATTACGTCTGCGGCGCTTTCGCCTAAGTTTGGAACATCACCGTCACTACCATCGTATAATATTCCGATTATCTTTGAGTCAAATACCTGCCCTGCGCTGATAGCCTTTATTTCGATAATTGCAGCATATTGTCCTTCTTCAACTTGACAATTCGGGTTTATTTCTACATGTATATTTCTTAAAGATGTTGCTTCTCTTCCGTATGTCATAAATGCATCAAATTTGCCAAAGATACCGTCGCGTATACTTACAAATATGCTATCATAGGAGTTAAGTAAAGATACGAGAATTTGGGCAACCGATGGGTTTACAAATTGTTCAAGCCATGTTTTTATTTGTGTAGTATCCTTATTTTGGAGAACTTGTAATATTGCATAAACTGCTAACGATGAACTTTCATATAGTTGTTCGACTAAGTTTCTGAAGGTGTCTTTTTCAAATAGAGTTTTTAAGTTTTGGAAAAAATCAACAACATAATCAACAACATCTAATGCAGAATCCTTTGCGATTGGAACGAGGAAGTCAACAATTTTTTCCAATATTGGGTTAATTAATTTTTCAAGTGCGGTTCTTATTGGGTTACTTAACGTAAATCCGCAGATGGTTATATCAATCGTGACCCAACTAAAGCCATTTTCAATCATATATAGGACTTTTTCTAGCATCCAGGCACAAATTGTTGTAGCGATCAGTATTGAGTCAGCTAGCGGAAAAGCGATGTCTAGAAGTTGTATAGCCCGAATAAGAAACATCATTAATGTTGAAGCAGCAGCAAGACTGAGTTTATCAAAAATGTCTAATCCTTTAAAATATGGCCCATCGTTAAGATTCTCATTGCCACTCAATACATCTATCTTTGCATACCCAAGAATATTTAATGGCAGAGTCGTATCGATAGATACAACTTTATCAACTAGACCGTCGCTAGATGCGACAAAAACTTCATCAACTTCGACTGGGGGTGAAGCAGGGGATCCAGCTATAGTTGCTCCTTGATTATTAGCTGATAATACTTCAGATCCATTAGAATCGATATCTGGTGTTTCTGGATCATTATATGGAACTTCATCACCTTGAACTACTAACCATATGAGATCATTACCTTGTTCAGAAGATCCATTTTCATTTGGAATATTTCCGGCATCATTAGATTCTGTTTTATCTGTTGTTTGGTCTACTAGTTCTATGGATTTAGTTTCAGATTTGGTGTCTATTTTCGCTGTACCATCTACTGAGGGAACAGATTCCGCAGGTTTTATTTCAGATTTAGTGTCTATTTTCGCTGCTTGGTCTAATCCAATTCTTCCTGAATCTGCATAGACGACAGGGGTGGACTCTATTTTTACTTCCCTTTTTGTTTCACCTAAATATAAACTGGCTCCAATTGCAGCCTCTGCAGATGTTGCAACCATAAGAGTGACAGATATTATGCTCACAAGCGTTATCCATATCTTTTTACTCATCATTTTCTCCTCACCTTCCATTTAGTGCCACATCGTGGCATGTTATACTTTGTTAGTGATTATATTTAAATCTATCGTGTAAAAATCCCAAAAAGACAAAATGACAAGCATGAAGGCCAGACAATTATACCAAATTAAAATCGGTAGATTTAATGGCGGTTTCTCCAGAGAGATTATCTATCAAAGTTGAAGAAACAATATATATGCCAACGGGCCATGATTCATTAGTATTAAAATAATAAAAACATGCCTTTTCATTTTTATTTATGCGATCCTCAACAAAACCTAACCTCTCTCCATTTAAATGACAAACACTCAGATTAACATAAAAATCACTAACATCGTTATGAGAGACGTTTGTATACTCCATATATATCCATATCTTATCCCCCTGAGCAAACAAATATTCTGGAACATATTTATTGGGATTAATTGACACGTTGCGGGCAGTTTCCAATACAGTTATCTCAAGCGGTCCTGATTTTGAGTCCCCATTTTTTGGTAAATAAAATAAAGATACTATAACAGCACAAACTATTATCACAAATATAAATACGATTATAATTTTTTTATGATATATTTTCATCTAATCTATACTCCAACCATAGATATTTTTGAAGCGATACAAAATCATCTCAATGCTCCTCAAATACGCTTGTACTATATGAGATTTTAATTTAAAAACTCTATTTTTTGATAATATCATGATAGCAGATTTCTACCAATTCTTCTATTTTTTTGGTTGCATCAAGTTTCTTAAAGCGCTTTCCAACTGCAAGTTTAAGATAATTTTTATGTACTTTTTCCAGGAAAGACAACCGTTCAAAAGGAATCAATTTGCTCCTTTTTTGAATGCGATCAAGAGATTCTTTGGGGTCTATTACAAAAACAAACGTTCTATCTGGAGTAGGAACACGACCGTCTGAAAGCTCTTTTAACCATTTTATTGGATTCTTCATCGTGTCTTGCAACTGCGCACCCTGGTAGGCATAGGTCGATTCCGCATAGCGATCACAGAGAACGATTTTGCCACCATTTAGCCATTTTCGGATCTGTTTTCCATGCTCTATGCGATCTGCAATAAATGTAAAAGCGGTAATGAAAGGATCTGAGTTAGTCTCTATGCATTGTTGAACGCGTTTTCCAATCCATGTATCTGTGGGTTCGTAGGTTAAAACAACATTATATCCTTTGGATTTTAATTTTTTGTAAACAAGTTTTGATATGGTAGATTTACCTGAACCGTCGATTCCTTCAAATGTAACAAATTGTTTCATTTTTCGTTTCCTTCCTTTTCTTTCCATTTGGCCCTATAGTAACTCATAGGATGGCGAGTCTTTTTGCACAGATCATCTATTTTATCTACCGGACATATTCCATAGGTACGCATCTTATCACATCCAGGTGGCGTATAAGATGTTGACGAAGTGCTACCAGTAATGTGTTCTACCTGATAACGAGTCTTATCCTCCTCATAATCGGGAGCACTACTAAATATTCTTAGTATGTCATTTGTACTAAGTTTGAGTGAATTTAAAAATGCTACAACAGCAAATCTACCCATATGCGGAACATTTTCTCCAGATTGTATAGCTGCCAATATACCTTTCATGCAAGGTGGCAATTTTTCAATACTCAACTTACCAACTGGGGCTGCTTCTATATTTTTACGATGCATCGAAACTGCATTCTGGATTCTCTTAATATCGGATGAAAACGTTTTGTATACGGATTCGTCGCATTTTCTGGTGTCAAGTTCATTGTTGATTCTTGTCCTTAGTGCTTCTTGAATAAGTCTTGCAAGGTCTTTGTGAGATATTTTTATGTATCCTCCCCTCATCTCTCGATTTATCATCTTCCACTCTTTGTATCGAGTTGGCGCATTATGTAGATAACCTGTGAAACTTATACTGAGTTCATTTGTCTCTTCCAGATGTTTTACATCCAAGTCGAATTCTTTTGATACGCTAAGAAGAAAAGAGGTTGGTTCATTTATAAGATTCTTGTGTGCATGAAATGCTTCGCCCAATGCATATCGTCTTTTGAAATATGTATCACTGATGCATACTGCTAGCATTCTTGCGATTGGATAGGAAAGAAGTTCCATAATACAATCAGATTCAGTTGCTAAACTTCGATTTCCCACATCCCTGTTTTTAAATGCTTCATCAAGTCTTTCTACGCCAATTGCACGGGCGCGTTCATATAATGGGTCTTCCAACAATTCTTCGATGGAGGGCGCGTTATCTTTGATATAACTCTTAGAATCGTTTAAGAATGGATATTTTGCTAATGTTGATAACTCCCTCATGACAGTACAATTAAACATCTTATTATTAATGAATCTTGCTCAAACATATCATCTCTAAATTTTAAGTATTAGAAATGCATTATAGCCAGACTAATAGGGCTCGTAGCTTAGACCGGTGGAGCGACTGGCTCATAACCAGTTGGTCGGCGGTTCAAATCCGCCCGGGCCCATTTACTTATAACAGGAGAGATTCTGCTAAGAGTGGCAGAAATTTAAAGGTTTTTTATAAATCCAGAAAAACTAGCGCCACAGCCGTACTCTCATCTTAACAATAGGATCATCAGACAGTTCGCATATTTTTTGAGAAAGTTTCTCAAGGCCTTCGGCAGTATTAATATCAAATCTGCCAAGCGAAACTCCCTTTTTGTCAACTAAGCTAACTTCACCAGATGATTCTTCACATGCATCCATTCTGGTCACAAATTCGACAGAAGAATCAGTTTTACTGATTTCGTGTTGTAATTGTTTTTCAAGTAACTCTGTTACGAAAAGAGATCTATCGCCCTTAGAATTCCATGTATCAATCTTCTCTATCATCTCACAAGGCAATTCCAAAAATATTGTACGTTTTTCTACCATATGGTTTTATAAATAATCCAATACCTATATTAACGTTTAGTTTCGGTTGTTTTTTTCTTCTTACGCCAATTTAATATATTCAAAAATGTAGTGATGATAACTTTTTCATGCTACCATTGGATCAAAATCTTCTTTTTGGTGTTTGATATCAAAACTATTTAATTTATTTACAACAAAACTTAAAAAACTGTCTTCTACTAATTCAACTTGCTTCTGGCTAAGGTTGGTTTTTTTCATTAATAATTTACCTTTTTCATCATATACTTTTATTGTGCCCTTAGCTGGGTTATAAACTACTTTAAAGATTTTACCTTTTGCTTTAAGCCAGGTCCAGATATTGCTGTTTTTCTTGGTCACTTGAACACCTAATAATTTTTAATAATATAATATTATAATCTAATTTATATTTAATAGTATTTAAATGTTATGACAAAAATTAAGAATTTACAGAAAAAAAGTTATGCAACCTTCTGATTGCATGAATTTTATCCATTTCACCTATTTTTGCATGTTCTATTCCGGATCGAATAATATCCGTTGATTCATCCATTGCCTTACGATCAACAGGAAATGGCACACCGTCTTTACCTCCAACCGTAAAACTGAATTTTACAGGATCGGACCACGAAGGTTTTTCGCCGTAAATAAGATCAGAGATGAACGCTAACGCTCGTACGGTATTTGGTCCCACACCTTTTATTGCCAGTAATTCTTCATAATTTTTTGGCTGGAAATCATATAGTTCTTTCATCTTATCCCAGTTTATCGTCTTTGGCATATCGAGATGAGGTAGATGTCTACTTTTCTGTTCATGATACATCCAAGAATCCAGTGTCCGCTGATTTTCTGGTCTGGCGAGCTCTGCCCAATCACGTTTTAGATGTCGAGGGCCATCATTGACTAGATCAACAGACATTTTTTGAGTGGAGATGCTTTGTTTTGCAGTCATGTCAAGCACCTTTTCTTGACGGTCGACCCCAACGATTGCATTATGAGGTTCGCAGACGAAATTTTCAACATGTTCTGAAAGCCAATGGTATCTCCTAGCGTATTTTTTATCAATCTGTAGCCCCTGCTGGATAATGCTCCATTTACCTTCCTCTGTAACAATCATTACATGGTGATATAACTGATAATTATCTTGAATTAATGAATTATCTACTTTTGCACAAATTTTACTCGCATATTTTAGTTTCTCGATAGTATTTGTAGAAAAAGTAAACATATAATCTAGCTCCTCGATTTCAGCAGGTGTCTGACGCGAAACTTTTCCTTTACCACCAACAACCTTGAGACCATGCTCCTCAGGTTTAAGGGCTTCTTTTAATGCGCCACAGGTCACAGTAGTACATCCCGAACTGTGCCAATCGTAACCAAGAACACAAGAAAGCGCTTGAAACCAAAAAGGATCAGATATTCTCCTTAGAAATTCCTCACTGCCATATTCATCAATAATTATTGCTACAATACCTCCTGCTAACTTAACCATTCTTTTAAAAAGCCATTTGGGTGCTTTCCCATAGTGTAGAGGAAGATCTGCTGTACCCACCCTATTTATATTACCAACTCCCAATTTTATTCAATTTATAAAAATAATTATGACCTACCTTTTGTCTTAAAACAAGATTCCTAGCTATGAATTTGCGCATATGATGACGTATTGTACCTGTTCGAATTGATGAATCTTTAACGAGTTCATAGATATTTTTTGGCTCGTCGGATAGCACCGAGATTATTTTTTCTTCTATTTCTCTTGTTGTAAATTTACGACCATTTAAATAATCAATATTAACAAGTTTTAGAATGTTTTCTTTGCGAGATATAAGCCTAGCTTCATAATGTTTTTCTACAAGTTTTTTATAATCAAAATAAAATTTTTTTGGTGAATTTATTCTGAAGTTTGATATACCCTTTTTATTTACATATACACCACTCACTTTATAACCCAAAGATTTACAAATATCGATCATATCTATTAGCAGTAGTTTATCCTTAGAACAAAGTTGTATGAAGTTGGGAGTGATACTACCTTCATCATTTGTAAATGCAGTTATACAAGTCAATTTTGTCCATTTATCTGCCTTCTTAATCTCTGCTGGCAATTTTTTATAGGGAAAAGTCACATTAAAATATTTTTTAATAAGATGAACTAAAATGGAAGGAACGTAAATTCCACTTGTTTTATGTTTAGGCCTACCTAGTACATGTAAAACCTTTTCAGCAATTATTTTATGTGATTCTACATCTCGATAATGAAAAAATCCGGTGTCATTGCCTATCGTGCATCCATCCCCTATCAAATTTACCAAAATAGAGGCAAATATAGGATTAGGTTTTATTGGAAATTTTGGTTCAAGTATTCTAAATCGATTTAAACCAATATCAATCACATGCTTTTCTATCCATTCTTTTCCCATATTCAAATCTCTAAGGAATTTTATTAGTGCCTGCAAATTGATGGGTCGTCTACCTTTTAACCAATCAGTTGTTGACCATTTATTAAAGTTAAATGCTCTAGCAGTAGCCGCAGAACTTCCATATTTTTCATGCAGGAGACATTTTAGCATTTTTAGAGATTCTGCCTCAAGATTTACAGTTAATTTAGTTGAATAGTCAGTTAAATCCCAAATATGAAAAATCCGCATCGATTTTCTCCTGTTGTATGAAAGGTCATTTCCTTTTATAAAGATATAAGAGAGGTAATTGAAAGTATTATCTGAATTTTGAGACAAAGCCCGCGAATAGGGCTTTGTCTCAAATTATAAATAATGTTTTTGTATTTCTATTTGCATGGATGGGATGCAAAATGGTGAGAATTTATAATTGGAAAAAACACAACAAAGTAAAAGAGAAAGAATTTGAAATAATTC
>Ga0315280_10000145_pt1 | contig 131909 bp, 130 predicted proteins | sample YL17G06_40_MG_FD_203697 | JGI IMG/M metagenome (GOLD analysis project Ga0315280, IMG submission 203697) | Sediment microbial communities from Yellowstone Lake, YNP, Wyoming, USA - YL17G06_40 | ecosystem: Environmental > Aquatic > Freshwater > Lake > Sediment | place: USA: Wyoming | collected... | reverse complement strand
CTTAAACTCTAGGCTAAAACTTCTCTGGTTTCTCATGGCAAGATCCTTTCTCTCCTCTCATTATAGGATACTTCGATCCTGCCAAACCTTCCTAACCCAGAGTGTCCAGTCTCAGGGGTTCACTCCAAAGAATCTTGCAGATTAGCGAACAAATTAGCACAAGCTAAAGTCAGTTCCACGGTTCACTCAAGTCATACAATCCTTTCTTAACTTTCTGCACTCCCTGACATGGCTACCTAAGTGTAACCTCGTGTAATCTATGTGGCACGGTTCTTCAATCTAGATAGGCCAGTGTGGAATTCGAAACTTCGTGTCATTATTCCCTATCCGCAAGATTGGGCATCGCTGATTATAGATACCCAGATTTCTGCATTTGGTGAACAATTTTGGCCATAGGGTGTAGAGGATTTAGGCCAGCATACGAGGTGTCCTAGTCTAAGCTACGCTGGGTTCCGACAATACTGGTTCTAGGAAGTCAATTGTAGTCGATAGGGCATCAGAATTTAGAAAAATTGGAACGAGGTGGAAAGAGAGTCTGAATTCAGAGTTTCAATTCTGCCTTAAGGCTGGAAATGGCCTCTAAAAGTGTGGAAAAAGCATCCTCCATTCGGGTCCATTTGGCCCAGTTATTAAGGGCTTCCTGCCACTTCTCCATCTTATTGCCCTCCATAATCAACGCAGGCCTACTTCAGAACTCCAATCCTGGGACATACCTCTACAATATAGCATTCATGACAGTTAGCACTGTGCGGACGACACCACGTCCTTCCTATATCCCAACAGGGATAATCAAGAGCACCGGGGAAAGATGGGCTTAGTTGGCGAGCACATTCAATGATTTCTTGGGGACTATTTGTGGATGAAAGGCCAGCTCTAGGGAATACCCTCTGTATCATCTCATCTACAGATACATCTATCTCATTCCAATTGCGAATAGTGACGTTCAGATCCATACCTAGAATTCTGGTAGCCATAGAGGCTTTTTTCTGTCCTATTCCATCAAAGCCGTCTAACCTTGCCTGTAGGTCGCCTGCTTTGGGATTGTCATTCCAGATATTTTCCGCTTGACCTTGATACCTTTTAATGATGTGAGTAGCTGCATTTTTTATCCTTATGGCGGCTGTTTTCCAGTAGCGGGGCTTGCTGGGCAATTGTTCAAAAATCTGGTAAATTTCCTCCTCTTTCAAAGCTGCGATCTTGTAAACATCTAGATGCCCCATAATCTTCTTAAGGTGATACGGTATCTCCCAAATTCTTTCAGCTTGAGCACCTTGATCCAGGACTACGGCAAACAAGAAGGCTACTGGTTCCCATTTAATAAGTTTATCTGCCTCGTCATTGTAAGTGAACTTCTGTTGCCTTTTCTTTAATACCTGCTCATAATACTCTAAAATCTTGTCTCGGATAGTAGTTTTGTTGACCATCTAACACACACCTCCAAATATATCGCCATATTCAATTTTACTCGCGGATATGGCTCTATTCAATATGATGGAGTATTGAACTTTCAACCACAAGAGTATAAATTAGTGGCATCAATCAAAGGGAGGTGGTCAAATGCCGGCAGATGTTGGAAGTATCGTTCATCCATGGTACAAAGGAGTGCATGAGTGGCGTGTGAAGGAGGTTGCTAAACTGGCTAGCCCAATCGAGTATAGGGACGCTGAACAAGGTCAGGTAAAATATGACCCCAAGATTATGCTCTTGGCTTCCAAAACAGTAGGTGAAGCTCTTTGGTTCCCCTACTGGATATCAACAAGGAAGACTAAGCGCAGAATGAAGTGGGGGCAAAGACCACCAATGCTTGAAGAGGCAACGTTTCTTGAGCTGATGAGTGAGGCCATTAAAAAGGATATGTTCAGTAATCGATTCTTACGGAAACTAGGAGAAGAAATACGGACAAAACTGGCTTGATATGGGGGATTTCGCTTCTTCGTCTTTGAACTTCAGGTTAGCCTCTGCCGATAGTACATACTGGCCTGCATATATCTTTTACGCTAACCTATACTAACCCGCTAACCTGGTTCGGTGCTATCGTTTTTACCTTAACCACAATGTATCTCATCCTATAGCAAATGTATTAGTAAAGACTATTGGAGTCCTATGCTTGCTATGTTAATATTGGATTGAAGGGAGGATTAATTATATGCTAACTACTGAGGATATTAAAAAAGAGCTGGCTCAGCAAGTAGAGCAATATGCCGATGGGAGATTTGATTCATTTTTCAAGTATTGTAGCGACACTGCACGAGTCATCGATAGTATTTTTAATGATCAAAAAATAAGATTCACTCAGCCCAGGGCACTCAACGATCCTCTCGAATCCAACCCTATGATGCAATTTGATGATCCTAAAACCCGGTATAAGGTCTATTACTTTAACGGTACATATATGCCGAGTATCGAGACTTTCTTTCGAGTTCAGGTAATTGAGTCTCAGATAAACGCTTATGGTATTTTGTCACTCACGAAGATACCAAATTCATTTACTATGTGGAGTCAATATGCAAATGGCCACCGAGGATTTGTACTAGAATTGAAGAATGATTTTGGGCATAATGCCAGCATGAAGCCAAAAGCTGGAGATGAATATCCGGTAAAAAAGATGGAGTACGTTGATGATTATGCTATAAACCTTGATCACCTTGTTAATGAACAGAAAGAAATCCCAAAGGAGGTCATCTACAATGAACTATTTTTTAAGAAGACTTCTCGCTGGGCATACGAATACGAATATAGAATGGTTAGACCATTGTTAGATCATCCAGATTATAGCCCACCAAAAACAAATATTCCCTATATAGATACCAATATCTACCTATTTCCATTTGCATGGGACTGTGTTTCGTCTGTAATCCTTGGTGGCAATATGTCAACGGAAAATAGGAGGCTTATTGCAGAACATTGCGAAAAGCGCAATATACCTTTGTTTCAAGCGTGCATAATACGAGATCATAAGGACTGGTTCGGCAAGCCGAGTACAGTTTATTTAGCGTCATTTGATCGGTTTAGTTCAAAAGAAGCTATTTTGCAAGCAAGGCCTCAATCGTTTTGCACTGACACAATCAGCCTCGGTAATCATGGCACAATTAAGATCAGCAAGATTACTGATCTCCCGTACTACAAAGATTATGAAGAAATCGTCGAGCCACTTTACAATGGCTTGAAGTCAGATAAAAAATAAGCCAATTTCAATACCAACTTGTCACTACAAATCAAGAAGCACATACGAAAGCTCATTTTACTATTTATTATCCGACCAAAAAATTCTAATCCCATAGTCTTGACCTTCTCCACAGTATCACTTATCGTCGTGTTGAAGGAGACATAAAATGAATAGTACAATAACATTATCAGTAGAGACTGGCACTCATAAGCCCTTGGTCGCTGGTTCAAATCCAGCCGCTGCCACTTTTTATTGCTTAGCTTCTCCTATTGCCGCCAATCAACTGGAATCAGCGCCCCTTCCATTTGCTATTTGAGAGGTTTTCCTCGGAAAGATAGAGTTTGCCGTCTTCAGTGCCTTGGATGATATTGGCATTCCTCAAGACTTGTAAGGCAGTAATTTTATAGTCACGCCCCCTGAATATAGCCTGAGCTATGTTCTTGGGCTTGAGCCCCAATTCCTCAATTGTCTTGGCATTCTCAATCCCAACTGCGTTGCCCTGTCGGAAGATGCGAATTACAGATGGGATGGCCCGCCTCAAAAGTAATTGTGGCAAGACAAACATTATAAATAGCAGAAAAACCACCAGTATGACTATAATAGTTGTGTCACTCATACTTATTCTCCACTTTGATTCGTCTTGGTTTCCTCCTCACGGCTTATATCTGCCACCTCTTGGCTATTTTTTAATAACCTCGATTTCCTTCCCTAGAGAATCTGCAAAGTCTACGGTCACATTGTTAACCGTTGGGTCATCGGCAGTTTCAATATTAAAATCAAAGACGTGCCCGGGCAAGGCAGGACCACGATACACATATACTTTGTATTTCACAAGAGTGTTGCCGTTCCAACAGTTCATGGTACATATCACAGCCCGCAAGGTTGCCTGGCTCCTATTTTGTAATGAGCCTTTTATAAATAGATACTTTTTCACCTCTGTTGGGCTCACGCCCAAGCCAGGGTCCACGCTTTCTGACCTCCTTCCCCATTCCAGCGATTGCATCTCCAGTGAGTACGGCGATTTTCCTTGGGGTGTGATAAAAATATTGTCCGTTGACGAGGCTTCGTTCCCAGCCTTGTCCTTCGACTTTACCCGATAGTGGTAGGCGGTATTGGGCTCGAGGCCGCTTAAGGTGATGCTATGGGCAGTGGTCAGCTCATCCGAAGTGGCAGTTAAACCGTATTCTGTGGTCTTGCCGTACTCAACCTGGCTGCCGCCTGGCTCGTTTGTCGTCCAGGTGATGACAGCTCCCGTCTCAGTTTCAGACGAAGTCGAGACATTTTTGATTACCGGCGGCGTGGTATCGGGAGGTGGCGGTGGTGGAAGGTTGACATAAATGACTATGGACTTGCTAACAGTACCGCCGGCATTTGTGGCAGTTAAAGTGTAAGCGATGGTTTTAGCTGGTGACAGCTCTTTTGACCCGGTAGCAGCAATTTCTCCTATGCCTTGATCTATAGTCACACTGGTAGCATCTTTAATGGACCATTTTAAGTTTGTTGACTGGCCGAGAGTGATTTCTGGCGGAGTGGCACTGAAAAGAATGATAGCTGGCGGTTCCGGCCGGCAGGAAATGAATGAGCAAACTGATAGGAGAGCCAGGCCACTGAGTAAAACGATGTACCAGCTGGGCTTAGTTTTCATACGCGCCAACTGCAAACTCCAATGTGTTTGATTATACACCCAAGCAGAGCAAAATAGAATGTCTCTCCGCTTTCCATGCCTTACTGCTCTTCGGGGCCTTGCGGGCTGAATTGCCAGTTGGCTAGCTCGGATGCCACTTGTTCGGCCTGCTGGATATTGTGTATCAGTTCATCATGTAATTGGATATACTTATCGGATTTAGCCATAAATTTATTAAGATATTTCTGTTTTATCCTTTCATCTGAATTGGTGAAATATAACAAGAGTTGAGGGAATGTGTACTCTGCGGCAATGGTCTTATCTCTAAAGGCTAGATACTCAGCTCCTGTCAGCGCTGATTGCAGCTGGCCACATAGCTCTTGCCACTGAGTTAGTGTAAGTTTTTCAGCCTCCGGCATGCGTGTTTGTGATTCATTAGAAGGACTGCGTGAACAGACCTCAGTGGCGAGCTTCAAACAGCTAGCACATTGTACAGAGTACGTCTTGGCTGTTTGTGGGGATGGTAATCGTTCAACCAGAGGAACCCAGCGTTCCATAAACTCTCCAGTAACTGAGCTTTTCTCAACTATGGGCAGGCTTCCCACCGGGCATATTCCCTTTGGCGGGCATAATACCCCGATATCGGAAAATTCATTCCAATTGAAATCTTCAAGGTCTGAAGCAATGGCCTGTGCTTGCTCAATGTAATTCTTCATCTTATTGCAGAGGTCAAGAAACTCTGGCTCTGGCTGACGCTCTCGCTGACTGCAAGCTGTAACTGACAAAAGAACCAGGGCTACAGCTATAATGGCATACCATTTCAGTCGCATCTTCATAGCCTACAATTCAATCCATTTCGGTAGTAGCGACGTGTCTTTTCGATTATACACCCAGCCAGCTGTCCCTGAAACCTTTGAGCGTGGCTACTTTGTTTAACTCTTTCTCCGCAGCCACGACTTTTCGTACAGGTTGTTTTCCTCTGGCAGCTTTACTTTTCACTTAAGCTAATTATGTTTCTCTGATTAAGCATTGAGGCCTAAACTAATGCCTGCTCTGGTTCGTTATATGATTAGAAACCAGAAAGAGGTGTGGCGAATGACCATGAACAAAGAACTAATCGCTATAATTGGTAGTTTCCTGTTTGTCTGTTTGCTCTTCTTTTTCTGTGCCTGGTATCTGCTTTAGTATATGCTATTTTCGAATTGTAGTTGCGACCCTTTAGGGTCGCTTGGCGAGGCTAAGGCCGCGCAACTTTATTATAAAAATCGCAAATTCGAAATCCCAAACCCTAAACAATCTCAAAGCCTTAAATTCAAAACATCTGTAAATTTGAATTTGAAATTTGTTTAGGATTTAGAAATTAGAGTTTAGGATTTGCCCGTATGGATTCGGGCGAGGCTATAGCCTCGCGGCTACCACACGTACATTTGGGGTTCTTAAAGTGGAGCACGAATAAATAAATGCTGGATATGTCTAAGCTCTACGAAGTTTGTCCTTCGCTTTCTCTTGTCCATTCCTGCATCAGTTTCTTTATTTGCTCGGCGAGCTTAGGACTTGCTCGGAGCCTGTTGATAAACACCGGACAACCTTCGAGGATGGAGTTTTCGGCAGCGGCTGCCAGGCCGGATAATAGTTGTTGCATGCCGTATTGTGCTGCTCCCGGGGTGGTAGCTCCGGGTATGGAAGACTCCAGCTGGTTTCTTAAGTCATCCTCCGTCAGCCGCATGGGCAAGACGCAGCTCTTATACCAGGGACAAGCCTTGCATTGAACCAATGCCTGGGCTTCATCCAGAATGTCACTCACTTTTAACCTCAGTTCTTTCTAAATCGTTCGGTATGAGTCTCACTTCCATACTAATTCATTGGTACCATCGTAGAAATACCAGGCACGGTCATATTCTGAGTTTATCGGGCAGGTCTTGGTTATACTCCATATTCCGTCCCCTGAATACTCAGCAGTGAGAATTGGGTCAGCCTCCTCATACTGAGGAGCAGGGGGCCCTCAGCCGCAGGGCTTCTCAGAAGCCACCTTTACCTGGCACTGAGGACTGAAGCTCTTGGCTATCATTATTACCTCGTCGGCCGTGTGACGAGGTGCATTATTCATCAGAGCACAAGCCCCGGATGAAAGTAAAATAGCAATGATGGCTAGCTGACATATATATTTCATCGTCACCTCCCTGTTTGCTTCCAGGGCTACACACCCCGCCTGCATTGATTATACAACTTGTGGCAGTAAAATAGAAAATGACTTTTGATTAAGGTTTCTGATGTAGCCTGTCTCGGAGAGTTGTTAATCCCGATCTTCATGTGGGACAGAGTCTGAAAGTGCGCTATGGGTGTTGTCCGGCTGAGGCTGGGGCTAAGATGCAGCTGCGATTATTCTTGGGCTGTTAGGGTAGTGAATGTGCCATCGCCTGATACCGCTTCATTCCCGGCTTTATCCTTGGACTTGACCCTATAATGGTAGGTAGCCCCCTTCTCGAGACTAGCCGAAGATAAAGTTACAGAATGATCAATAACTCCAGCTGACTGAGTTCCAGTCGGGTCGTCCTGTGGTTGGGCTGGCGCAAATGAACCATAAGCGGTAGTCTTGCCATACTCAACCTGGGTGCTGGCTAGCTCGTCAGTTTTCCAAGTGATGACGACACCACCTACACCGACGGTTGCCTTAGCACCTGAGATTGCTGGCTTTGTGGTATCTGTGGTTGTAGTGGTGCCACCAGTGGAAGATTTAAAGAAGGCTAGCAGCTGGTCGCCAAATTGCCAGTAGACAAGGCCACCAAGGCCAATCAAGAGGACTATTAGCAGCATCACCAGAAATGGTCTTGATGACGACGATTGACTCCTTGGTGCTGGTGGTGCCCATCCTGGCTGCGGACCCCATCCTGGTTGCTGTGGCGGCATTCCGCCTGGCTGCGGACCCCACCCAGGTTGTTGTGGCGGTCCCCATCCTGGCTGTTGTGGCATCCCACCCGGCTGCTGTCCCCATCCCGGCTGCTGGGGCGTACCTCCGCCTAATGTAGCACCGCAGTTCGGGCAAAATCTAGTTCCGGGGCTAACTGTGATCCTACACTGAGGGCAAGCGAGGCTTAACTGGGCACCACAGCCACCACAAAACCGCTGCCCCGGTGCGATTGGCGAACCACAATTAGGACATCTTTGCTGCATACTTCAGGTCTCTACCTTTCTCCTATTCCTGCTCCGAACTTCAACCGCTTGTTTGTTTTCATTGCCACATTATATTATAGAAATTATACATCTGATAGTTCAGAGAAAGCAATAGTCAAACCGTCAATTTTCTAAAATTATACGGTGAACAGCCTTGGTCTTCAAGTTGGTTGTTTGCCGCCTTATCCGAGCTGGCCAAGCTACTCACCTGATGTAACACTATTCTTAGTCGGTATTACATAGCTTTTTCTAGATACCTCCTGCCCTTCAGGATTATACAGAACGGCTATATCAGGTATCTCGTTGTTCCAGATATCACCTGGGACGTAGTAAAAGCAGAAACCTCCCGATTCATAATGGACTTCGCCTGTATAAACTCGAAGGCTCTTATGCGGGTCTATTGCACACGGCCGTGGGGGATAGCAGTTTTTGATACAATCTTCCCAGTTGCCGTACCACTCACAGGAGCACGGCCTGGAGGTTGGGAAAACAAATGCAGGGTCTCCTTTTGTCAGATTCTTCAGCACCCAGCCGGATATGTTCTGCTTAGAATCGCTCAGGTTTTTGATTTCTACATATTCATTGGATTCAATTATGTCATACGCTGTTTCGAGGCTATTGATATAATCCCGGCCTTTGTAGTTGATATAAGTTATCCGGATGGGGTAGTAGATAAACGTCTGGCTGGCACAATCTTCCGCTGTTACAGTCCAATCGCTCAAATTGGCGGCAATGACTTTTAAGTAATAGTCACGCCCGCCTTCATAGATGTAAGCAGTGCCGCTAGAAGCACCTTTTGCGTATGAAATCCTCTTCGTGAGCATGCCTGGCTTATCCTGTGGATAGACAAGGATGTCGAAAACGGCGTATTCAGGATGCTCAGCGTTTGCTACCCAGATAATACGCCATTCTGTGCCAGATATATGAAATGGGGGTGTAGTCTTACCATCCTTGCCGGTGAAGGTTTGAACAGTGCTCCATTCCGCTTCATTTGTAGTCTGTTCAGGTGGGGACGCCTCCGTTGGCGTTTGATTTTCAATGTTGGTGGGCGGTTCTGGTGTTGTGGGTGTTCGTGGACTTTTTGCAGACTGCCCACAAGCAGCCATGATTGAGCAAGCCAATAGGAGGGCTAAGCCTATTAGGAAGGCCTTCTTGAACATCACCTTGTCCCGATGTATTTCGCTATTCACTTGCTAGCCTCATTCATTTTCGGTCGGGACTGCATAGCTTTTTCTGGAGATCTCATTGCCTTGGGCGTTGTACAGCACAGCGACATCAGGCTTTTCATTATTCCAAATATCACCTGCGGCCCAATTAAAGCTGAACCATAGTTTTCCGGGGTTTTCGCAATACGGGGCGTTTGTACCGAATTCCCGCCATGTTTCGCACTCAGGGTAGATTTCGTTAGTATAAACTCGAATGATTTGTCCTGGGCCAAAAATGAAATTTAGTGGGAAAGTGAACGAGGGATACCCTTTGGTTATGTTTTTCAGTACCCAGCTGTCCATTTTTACATAGGTTTCGCTCAGATTCTTAATGACCACATATTCATCGGGTTCGACCCTTTCGTAGCACACGCCTTCTTCCGGATCTGATGGATACACTGTACCTTTGTAGCGAATGTAAGTTATTAGGACGGGTGAAGAGATTGCTGCAGGAGCATTATCTTTTAAAGCGATTGTCCAGTATCGTAAATTTTGCGCTATGACCTTAATGAAGAAATCGCGGTTGCCTCCGGGCTCGACGGGATAAGTAATATCGCCGCTACCGCCATCTGTGAACGTTACGGTTTTCCAAATCGCGCCAGACTCGCTATGAAAGTGGATGAGGAGGTCCAAGGCGGCATTTTCAGGGTGTTCAGCATCTATTGTCCAGGCAATGCGCCATTCTGTGCCATATATGTGGAATGGAGGTATAGTGTCGTTTCCTTTGCCGGAAAAGGTTCCAATTGTGTACCATTCCTCTTCATTTCTAGCTTCATTGACTGGAGGTGTTTCCTCCGGTGTCTGATTTTCAGTAGCGGTTGGTGGTTGTGCTCGTGGTGGTGCAGGAGATGGCGAAGCTGGCGCTGGCTGAGCGCAAGCCACAACCAGGTTAAGTGTTAAGAAGAGCAATACTGTAAATGAGATTAAGTATCTAATAGCTTCGTTTTTCATAATAGCTTGTTATCTGTGTTCGTAGAACCACCTTCATTTCCACGTTGTTCATAAAAGCAGTATACGTTAGGGTGCTGTTTAAATCAATAAATCAGCTAGGTAATTTATAGCTAGGACTTTAGTCCTTAAGATTGCATCTTGCTGGTAGGCTAGCTGTATTCTTAAGATACAAGCACCTTGCCCCACTGTGTTGGAACACGAAGTCATGGTATCTGGCTGTGATTATGCATCTAGCCAAAGCAAAATTGAATACCTATTCTTGGACGGCCTTAATCTGAGACGGGTCTCTGAGTATTATCTCCGGGATGCCGGACCCTTTGGGATATTCCTCGAGCAGGCCAGTGACTTGGACATGTTTATTTAGGAAGTAGCTTTCGGGATTGGGTGGAAACTCTTTTATAAACTTCTCCCTGTCGCGACCCCAGATTATACACTTGAAATAGTCCTGATAAGGCTTATGGAAATCGAGGAAGGTAGGCTGGCTTTTTGTGTCAGACGCATAATGCGTGCCAACAATTGTTCCCTCGACCACTTTATGCTGGCCGATATAACTGCTTGCTTCCTCCCAGCTTATAACCCCGCTGCCTACTTTTATGTATTCGACTTTTGTCTCTACGTCACTTCCGCCCGGACCCATTACTGCCAGCGAAACGGTGTAGTTTCCAGCTGAAGTATATATATGGCCGGGCTTTGACTCATTGCTGAACTGCCCATCACCGAAGTCCCAGTGCCAGCGGGTAACATCACCTGTAGACAAATCAGTGAAGGTGACCTTCAAGGGAGCTATCCCCTCGTCTGGACTGGCGGCAAAGTCTGCCGTCGGAGGCGGTACAATGGCGGGTTCTGATTCTCGAGCGCATCCCGTCATAAGCGAAAGCAACACCAAGACTAACAGAAGAAGCTTATGCATCGTCTGAATTTTAGCCTTAATATCGCTGAACCTCAACAATTTGTTAAGTAGATACGGATTTGCTATACTTTTTTCTTAACGTGGGTATGGCCAGCGGTGCTGGCTGTTATTCCTTTATTTTATAGTAGGGCCAAGACTAATCTAGATAACAGTCATCAATGGTGCTGATATGAGGTTGTGGAGAAAGCCTTTTGATATGGCCGAAAAGGCCCCCAAGCCAGTCAAGGTGCACATTGACGTAGACAGGTGCAAGGGCTGTGGCTATTGTGCGGAGTTTTGCCCTCGTGGGGTGTTGAAGATGACTGATGAGCTCAGTCCCAAGGGCTATGACATGGTCAAGGTAGTGGACGAGACCAAGTGCCTCGGCTGCGGTCTCTGTGAAGCAATATGTCCTGAATTCGGAATTTACTTGACTACCGAAGAAAAAGAAGAGTAGCAGCGCATGTCTAAAGATGGTGCACTCAACGGTGAATTCTTTATTAATGGCGACATAGCCTGCGCCGAAGGGGCTATAAGTGCCGGTTGCTGGTTCTTTGCCGGCTATCCAATTACCCCGGCCACCGAGGTAGCCGAGAGGATGAGTGAGCGGCTCCCTCAGGTAGGTGGTGTCTTTATCCAGATGGAAGACGAGATAGCTTCCATGAACGCAGTGCTCGGGGCTTCATGGGCGGGAGTAAAGGCGATGACCGCTACCTCAGGTCCCGGTTTCAGTTTGATGATGGAGAATTTGGGCCTGGGTGTGATGCTGGAAACGCCCTGCGTTGTGGTCAATGTTCAGAGAGCTGGCCCATCCACGGGATTACCTACACTCGTCGCGCAGGGAGACATGATGCAGGCCAGGTGGGGTGCCCACGGGCACTATGAAATCATCGCTCTTGTTCCTGATTCGCCACAGGAGATGTTCGACCTCACTATCTTGGCCTTTAATTTGTCGGAGCAGTACCGGGTGCCGGTGCTGCTCATGGCCGATGAAGCAGTGGGCCACATGAGTGAGAAAGTGGTCATACCGCGGATAAACTCGAAGGACCTGGTCGACCGACCACGCCCCAAGGTAGCTCCGGAGGAGTACCTGCCCTATGATTCCAGGGAGGGGTTGGTGCCTCCGATGGCTATAGCCGGTGGAGGTTATCGCTTCCATGTTACCGGTCTGACCCATGATGATAGAGGCTACCCGGTAATGACCGCCGAGGCCCAGGACAAGTTGGTGCGACGGCTTGTAGATAAGATACGGCTAAACGCCAAAGACATAATAAGGTATGAAGAGGTGAATGTTGAGGATGCCGAGGTCATCGTGGTTAGTTATGGTATATCAGCTCGTGTTGCCCGCTATGCAGTGCAGGAGGCAAGAGACGAGGGGATAAAGGCTGGCCTGTTGCGGCTGATAACAGTATGGCCTTTTGCTGAAGACCGCATCAGAAAGCTAGCACCAAAAGTGAAAGCCTTCGTAGTCCCAGAGATAAACTATGGACAGATAGTGAGGGAGGTAGAGCGGTGTGCCGCAGGCAAAGCTAGGGCCAGGCTAGTACCTCACATGGGTGGAAGCGTGCACCTCCCCGAGACAATTCTGGAGGCCATAAGAGAGGAAGCCAGATGACGAAGATGCTGACTGTAGATACAAATCCCATAGACTGCTACCTCAGGGTGGACAGGATACCGCATATCTGGTGTGCTGGCTGCGGCATCGGACCAGCGACTGGATGTTTTGTCAGAGCTATTGACCGAGCCGGGCTGAACCCAGACAAGGTAGCTGTGGTTTCTGGAATCGGCTGTTCGGGTCGAGTGGCTGGCTATATTAAGCTGGACTCTTTCCATACCACACACGGCCGGGCGCTCCCCTTCGCTACCGGCCTCAAACTGGCAAACCCGGAATTGAATTTAGTGGTCTTTTCAGGAGACGGCGACATCGTGGCCATCGGGGGTAACCATCTTATTCATTCTGCCCGCCGCAATATCGATATGACTGTGATTTGTATAAACAATTTCAACTACGGTATGACCGGTGGCCAGATGGGGCCGACGACACCACTCGGTGCCCGAAGTACCACTTCACCCTATGGCAACTTCGAGTATCCGTTTAACCTGCCTTACTTAGTGGCTGCCAGTGGCGCCACCTATGTTGCCAGATGGACGGTATTGCATTTGCGAGAACTGGAAAGGTCCATCGCCGAAGCTTTGGCCAAGCCGGGTTTCAGCTTTATAGAGGTGCTCAGCCCCTGCCCTACTGTCTACGGACGTCAAAATAAATTGCCGCGAGGCCTGGATGAAATGCACAGCTATCAAGAAAGAAGCATCATCCGGGATGGAGCTGACCCGAAAGACGTTGAGCTGTCTCTAAATGGCCCCATCGTGGTAGGTAAATTTGTCGATATAGAGCGGCCTACCCTGTGGGACTGCTACCAGCAGATGCTTACCAGAGCAAGCAAGCCGAAAAAGCGATAGCGGGCGCGAGGCGGCAGTTTAAGTAAAGTAGCCGTTTGGAGAAAAGAACTTGAGCAGGACAGAAGTAAGATTAAGCGGTACTGGCGGACAGGGAATAGTGCTTGCCGGCCAGATTCTGGGCCAGGCGGTTTCCTTATATGAAAAAGGGAAATTTGCTACTTTCACTCAAAGCTATGGTCCAGAGGCACGGGGTGGCTCCTGTTGCGCTGAAGTTGTTATTTCGGATGGGTCTGTGGGTTATCCCTATGTGATAAGTCCACAGGTGCTGGTTATTATGTCACAAGAGGCCTATAACAAGTACGCCACAAATCTCGGGCCAGAAACACTTGTAATTATAGACCCTGACCTAGTAAAACCTAATACATCTCAGAACCTGAAGATACTTTCTATACCGGCTACTAATCTTGCTCGCGAGATGGGTCGGGTGGTGGTTGCCAATATTATCATGCTGGGATTTCTAGCAGCAGTCAGTAATGTGGTTTCTTCTGAGGCGCTAAAAAAATCAATTCTGGTCACTGTGCCTGAAGGCACAGGGGAGTTTAATATCAAGGCCTTCACACTGGGATATGAATACGGACTGAAGCACGCAAAGCGAAGTAGAGCATAGTATAGATGGCAAGGAGTGTTGCAGTAATCGGTGATAGCGTTGGCGCAGCTCAGTGTGCCCTGACTCTAGCCCGAATGGGCGCTGAGATTAGCTTGATCATCCCCACCGGCGCATTAAGTTTAAATGGTAATGAAAGTAGCCGTTCCCCGGATGCTTCTGCTAATGACCAATTCCACGTCTGGCCATTGCTACTCAGGGCAGCAACTCATCCTGGGGTTAAGCTTTACACCAACTCTTGCGTCGAAGCTGTAACCAAGAAGCGGGGGCAATTTGATGTAAAGGTTAAAAAACTACCCCGTTATGTGGATGAGAAGTTGTGCACTAGTTGTGGTCAATGCCAGGAAGTATGCCCAGTCAGAATACCATTTTACCGCGGTGGTTCAACCCTTGCACACGGCGCTATCCATGCACCACTGGTAGGTATTCGGTCGGTACCGGCAGCCTATTCCATAGACAAAGGTGGCACTGCCCCTTGTCGGGCAGCCTGCCCCCTCGGTATCAATGTGCCCGGTTTCATCTGTCTTCTGGCTAAAGGTAAGGCGGACGAAGCTCTAAGTCTCATCAACGAAGCTGCACCGTTAGCTGGGATACTCGGCCGAGTATGCACTCATCCCTGCGAAGATAATTGTCAGCGGTCTAAAGTTGATAGCCCTGTGTTCATTCAAGCTCTGCATCGCTATGCTGCGGATAATGTCTCTGGCAGCATTAATTACAACCGCAGAAGCCAAGCCAAATCCAGAGAAGAAAAAATAGCCATTGTCGGCAGCGGGCCATCTGGGCTGGCGGCAGCCTGGGAACTGGCCAGACGGGGATATAGTCTCACTATGTTTGAGTCCCATGCGGTGGTTGGCGGCATGCTGGCTACAGGTATTCCACGATTCCGTCTGCCCCGCGAGGTACGAGAGAGGGAGGTGGAGGCGATTAGGGCTATGGGCGTGGATATAAAAACAGGTGTAATCGTAGGCCGGGACATAACGCTTTCCGACCTCAGGGAGCAAGGTTACCGGGCTTTTTACCTGGCTATCGGTGCTGGGTTGAATAATAAACTGAATATCCCTGGTGAAGACCTCGAAGGCGTTGTCGACGTAATCTTAATGCTTTTTGCGCTCAATTTGAAAGTAGGCACTACAGTCGGTTCCAATGTGGTAGTCATTGGTGGCGGCAACAGTGCCGTGGATTCAGCTAGGGCAGTGAAGAGACGAAGTAAAGGCACTGTGCGAGTACTTTACCGGCGTACGGCAGAAGAAATGACTGCCATAAAAGAGCATGTGGAGGAGGCCATTGAAGAAGGTGTGCTGATTGAGTACCTTACCGCCCCTGTTGAAATCATCGGCGATGGGACTAAAAAAGTCACCGGAATACGCTGCCAGCGGATGAAACTGGGCGAAACTGATGCTACTGGCAGACGACAGCCCGTGCCTGTTGAGGGCTCGGAGTTTACCATAGATGCTGACCACGTGGTGGTGGCTATAGGCCAGCGACCAAGTACAACGCTACTCAGAATAAAGGACATCAAGACTAATGACGATGCCACTATAAATGTGGACCCGCTAACACTTCAGGCCAACATACCTGACATCTTTGCCGGTGGCGATTGTGTCACTGGCCCTAACACTGTTGTTGAAGCTATGGCTGCCGGTCTCCGAGCCGCGGAGTCAATAGACAGGTATCTCAGCGGACGCGACCTGAGGAAAGACCGCAGCCTCGAGAGACCTGAACCGGTTAAAGTCGATATTAAGGAGAGGCATGTCTCACCACAAAAGCGTACTAAGATGCCCACGCTTCCCCATGCTGACAGGATGGGTAGTTTTGAGGAAACTAATAGAGGGCTGCCTGTAGAAGTGGCGAAGCCTGAAGCTGAACGCTGTATCAGTTGTGCCTTATGCAGTGGCTGCCTGGAATGTGAACGGATATGTCAGACAGGTGCTGTTTCTCATAAGGATACTATCGAATCGGTAAAAATAGGAGCCGGGGCTGTAGTTAATTTTGTTTCTAACATTGGTACGGCTGGCCTGTCCCGGCCCGATACTGGTCAAGGTGGACCTCTTCAGCTTTCTGAGCCGGGTGTTTTCATTGTGGAAGCCGGGGACGAAGCCGATTTGGAGAGCGAACTCGACCGAGCTTCGGCAATTGCTCTGGAAATAGCTCGGCAGCTAAAGCTGCGAGATAAAGGTACTGCAGCCGGTGCAGATACTAAGAACAGTTGCGATGTCCGTTTGAATCATGGCTGGGAGACCACGGTGCCAGTCAGCGCTGAAGATGGTCGGACTGGTGTAGTCCTGTGCTGCTGTGGCGGCAGCATCAGTTCTATAATTGACCTTTCTGAGGTAGCCAGAGAAATACAGCGCCTTCCTGGCGTTTCTTGGGTCCAGGATGTATCTCAGGTTTGCACTGAATATGGAGCGCAGCGGATTAAGGCTATGGCTGCAGAGGAAAAGCTGGGCAGTTTGGTCATAGCCGCTTGTCGGTGTTGCAATCTGGAGCAGGTCTGCTTCAGTTGTACAGAGCAGCGAGTAAGGTGTCAAGAATATCTGAGCCAGTACTTGGGTTCAGACCACAGTACAGTTGTGGAATTTGTTAATATTCGCGAGCAATGCGCCTGGGTGCATAGCGACAATCCGGAGGAGGCTACTCGTAAGGCTATAGAGATAGTTAGTTCAGGGGTTGTTCGGGCTCAAGACACTTTGCCGTTAATACGGAAGGAGCGCCCGATTACCGAAGGCGCGTTAGTGATAAGCACCGGGCTTTCCGGTCTGGCAGCGGCAGTAGGCCTGGCGTCCCAGGCTTATCCGGTGGCTCTTGTCTACAGGTCAGGATTAAAGAAGAAAAAGGGACAGCAGCCCGTTGAATACCTCGAAAAAGAGGCGGGTCTGTTAAAGGAGCTTGGGAAACTGGGCGCATCTGTAATGGCTTGGCCCAGGGTATTGAAGCTTGATGGCGTGCCAGGAAACTATGAGGCTGTCCTTGAGTCCTCCTCGGGAACGGCTAATATCAAAGCCGGTGCAGTCATAGTGGATTCTGGAGCTGTGGGTAAAATACTCGACCAAGCTGATGCCACTTTCAAGGCCAATCTCTTTGGCCGGATTCTGAGCTGGAGCAGCCACCTGGACAATCGAGCGATTTTAGATTTTGCCCTGCGAGAATTAGCTATCGGAGACACCGCTGGCATATTTATCATATCCTCAAATGCAGGGGAGATGCCCGAAAAGCAGGTGATTAAAGGACAGGCGATGGCGGCTAGGGTCTCAAGCTACTTGAGCCAGAGCACGCTGAGGCCACGGGTTACTGGGGTTAGTATCGATAGGCGGCTTTGCCGTGGTTGTGGAGATTGTGCTGCAGTGTGTCCTTATATAGAGATGAAAGTTAATGACTCGGGTACTGCTTATGCTGCTGTTGACCCGATGCTGTGTCTTGGCTGTGGAGCCTGCCTTACGTCGTGTCCTACTGGTGCCATAACCCAGTCTGTTCACAGCGATTCAAGCATAATTGCTACGCTGGAAATCCTGTTGGAGAAAGCCAGCAAGGTTGGTGTGACTGCATGAGCCGAACTGTTGCTGACATCGTGGTTTTTACTTGCAACTGGGACGGCCTGAGCTGTATTGAGGCAGCGGCTCAAAGTCGTCTCAATTATCCGCCATCGGTTAAGGTGGTCAGGGTGAGTTGCCTTTCTCGAGTGCATTCAGGTCTGATTCTCAAAGCTTTTGAGTTGGGTGCTGGTGGGGTGATGCTCTTGGGATGCGAGTCAGACAGTTGCTATTACGAGAAAGAAGACAGATTTAATGTTAAAGAATATGAGAAGACGCGTGGAGTATTGGGGCTGTTGGGTTTGGGGACGGACAGGCTCAGGCTTGCTCGCTTGCCTCGAGGTGACGGGGACAGCTTTGTGAAACAGGTGACGAATTTTATCGCCGAGATGGAACAGGCCGATAACAGGATAGAGATGCGTAATGTTTAATGCCAAGCAGGAAATAAAGGATACCCGAATACATCTTTGCCTTGACTGCGGCAAATGCACGGTGGTCTGCCCGGTTGCCCGGTACAACCCGGAGTTTAACCCGCGCCTTATAGTCCAGAGAAACATTGAGCAGAAGAATCGGAACTTTCAAGATGAGGCAATCTGGTCGTGTCTTAATTGCTATATGTGCCTGGAGCGTTGCAATTACCGCGTGGAATTTCCCGAGTTTATTCGCATTTTGAGAACCGAGGCGCTTAGTAAAGGAACTCAGATACAATGCACTCACGGGGGCTCGTTGCAGGCACTGATGCATCTGATGGCCGGGGAAAACTTGCGTCAGGAGCGGCTGTGCTGGTTGCCGCCAGGAATTAAGCTGTCGGAGCAGTACGACGCCGTATTTTTCATAGGCTGCGCACCATATTTTGATATCATGTTTGGAGACTTGGAAGTGAATACTCTGGAAGGTGTGAAGGGTGCAATGAGGTTGCTGAACCGCGCTCAAATACCCTTTAACCTTTTGGTTAATGAGCGTTGTTGTGGGCGTGACCTGCTACTCCAGGGAGATAAAGAGGGCTTTATGGCTCTGGCACAGGCTAATATGGATGAATTCAACCGCCTCGGCGTTAAGAAAATCATCACTGCCTGTCCGGAATGCTATTATTCCTTAAAGGTTGATTATCCTAAGATGCTGGGCAGCACAGTCGCTGAAGTAGTATATTGGACAGAGGTTATAGCCCCATTGCTTGGGAGCGGAAAACTATATCTGGGCAGACTTAAGGAAAAGGCTATCTACCACGACCCCTGCACTTTGGGAAGAGGTTTAAGGATTTTTGATTCACCTCGCCAGATATTATGTGCGGTGGACGGTCTGGAATTGGTGGAAATGGAGCAGAGCCGGGAGAAAGCGCTGTGCTGTGGGGCAAGTTCCTGGGTGTATTGTGGGGCAGCAAACCGGCAGATACAGGATGAACGCCTTGCTCAGGCAGAAGCTACTGGAGCCGGTGTACTGGTGACTTCCTGTCCTAAGTGCCAGATTCATCTGAAATGTGCCCAGCGGAACCGGAATGGGAAAATGCCCAAGATTGACATACAGGACTTGGCTGGTTTGGCAGCCCGGTCCTTGGAGACTAGGAGGTAGGCTAATTGGCTGAAGAAGAGCTCAGAATAGGCGTATTTATTTGTGATTGTGGTCTCAACATTGCCGGGTCGGTAGATACTGAAGAGGTACGGCGGTCGGCTGAAGAGCTTCCCGGCGTGGTGGTTTCAGTGAGAAACCGCTATACCTGCGCTGACCCCGGCCAGGCGGAAATTAAGAGGCACATCAATGAACACAAATTAAACCGTGTAGTCGTAGCTTCCTGTACCCCAAGGCTTCATGAGCCCACCTTTCGTAAATGCGTTGCTGAGGTCGGGCTTAATCCCTACCTTTTTGAAATGGCAAACATCAGGGAGCACTGCAGCTGGGTACATCTTTATGACCGAGAGTCGGCTACCAAGAAGGCAAAGGATATTGTTAAGATGGCGGTAGCCCGGGCTCGTCTTCTTCAGCCGCAGCAGGAGGTGGAAATTCCGGTGACCGATGCTGCCTTGGTTATCGGAGGTGGCGTAGCTGGGATTCAGGCAGCGCTGGACCTTGCTGACGCTGGGCACCAGGTATACTTGGTGGAGGAGAAGCCATCAATCGGTGGCATCATGGCCCAGCTAGACAAGACCTTCCCCACGATGGACTGTTCTATCTGTGTGCTGGGGCCAAAAATGATGGACGTGGGACGCCATCCCGGAATCAGCCTCCTCGCCTATAGCACTGTGGACGAAGTATCCGGCTACGTGGGGAATTTTAAAGTCCGCATCCGCAAGAAAGCCCGTTACGTGGATGAGACCTTGTGCAACACCTGTGGCAAGTGTGCTGAGGTCTGCCCTGTGGTATTGCCCGACGAATTCCAGCAGGGCTTTTCCTCGCGCAAAGCAGCCTATATCCCCTTCCCCCAAGCGGTGCCCTCAGCTTTCCTTATTGATATGGGGAATTGCCTGGGGAACAATCCCGTCGCCTGCGTCAAATGCGTGGATGCCTGCGAGAAGAAATGTGTAGATTTGCATATGCAGGACAAGATAATAGAGCTTGAAGTGGGCACTATAATCGTGGCCACCGGTATGGATGTTTATAACCCGACTCAGCTTGACGAGTACGGCTATACCCGTTTTGAAAATGTCATCACCACCATGGAATTTGAAAGGTTGATATGTGGTGGTGGGCCGACTGAAGGCCACCTGGTACGTCCCTCTGACCATAAAGCCCCCAAGCGCATTGGCTTTATACAATGCGTAGGCTCGCGGACAGAAAACCGCGGTTACCCATACTGCTCAAACGTGTGCTGTATGAACACAGTGAAGGACAGCTTGCTCATCAAGGAGCATGATCCGGACGCCGAGATATTCGTTTTCTACATGGATATTCGCGCCTTCGGTAAGGGATTTGAGGACTTAGTCCGACGCTCTAGAGAGGCTGGCGTCCGCTATATTCGGGGCATCCCTGGCGAAATCAGAGAAGACCCAACCACCAGGAATCTCCTCGTCAAGGTGGAGAATACCACAACAGCGCGGGTGGAGGAATATGAGCTGGATATGGTGATACTCTCGGTAGGGCTTGAGCCTAAGGCTGACCTCAAGCGGCTCATCGGTGTCCTGAACCTTTCACAGACCAGCGACGGCTTTCTGATGGAAGCTCATCCCAAGCTCAGGCCGGTAGATGCACCGACGCCAGGTATCTTCTTCGCCGGCTGTGTCGAAGCGCCTAAGGATATAAAGGACAGTGTCACCCAGGCCGGAGCCGCCGCCGCCCGTAGTTCCATTCTCCTGAATGCCGGTACCCTCAAAGGTGAGGCTATCAAAGCGATGGTAGACCTTAATAAGTGTACCTCGTGTGGTGTCTGTGCCCGCGTCTGCCCCTATGGGGCGATGAAGGTAGATGTTAAGGCTAAGTCTGGAGTGCACTTAGTAGCTGCAGCCTGTGCCGGCTGTGGCGCCTGTGCCGCGGAGTGCCGCTTCGATGCTATAACCATGCAACACTTCTCCGATGACCAAGTCCTGGCTCAAATAGACGCTGCTCTGGAGACAGACTCTGGGCAGAAGATTATTACTTTTCTGTGCAACTGGTGTAGCTATGCCGCCAGCGACCTAGCTGGAGTATCAAGATTGCAGTTCCCACCAAATAACCGCTTCATCCGCACTATGTGCAGCGGAAGGGTAGATGAGAGCTTTATCCTCCACGCCTTTGAAAAGGGTGCACCCGTGGTGCTGCTCTCCGGGTGTCACTTAGGTGACTGCCACTATATCAGCGCTAATCACTGGACTATGCGACGGGCTGATAAGCTGTGGGATAAGCTGGAAAAACTGGGCATCCATCCCGAAAGGCTACAATTGGAGTGGATAAGTGCCGCTGAAGGTCCCCGGTTTGCTCAGATAATGCGCCAGCTTGAGGAGATGCGCCAGAAGATTACACCGGAGGAGATAGCCTATACTCGAAAAGTGCTGTCCGCGCAGAGGCTGGCAGCAAAGGAGGAGCCGACTGTCGAAGATGAGCTAAGCGATGCGGCGAAGGTGTGAACGAGATGGAAGAGCAACTTAAATGTCTCCACTGCGGCTTCGAATATAAAATGGCTACGGATGCCAAGAAGGGGCTTCAAGAGCGGGTCTGCCCCAGGTGCAAGTCGAACAGCGTACGCCGATTGCCAGCCAAGAAAGAATAAGTTGCTAACAAGGAAGCCCTTCGCCTGTTATTCTGAGGGAGCGAAGCGACCGAAGAATCTCGACCCAATAGCGGAGTTTCTAACCCCCTCGAAACTTTGAGTTTACAAAGCTTACTTTTCCGACTAAAATAGATATGTTTCGGGCGGTTAGCTCAGCGGTTAGAGCGCTTGCTTCACACGCAAGAGGTCACTGGTTCAAACCCAGTACTGCCCATGCCGAAGTGGCGGAATGGCAGACGCGCTACGTTCAGGGCGTAGTGTCCGTACGGACATGTGGGTTCAAATCCCACCTTCGGCACCATGCGCCTGTAGCTCAGCGGATAGAGCGCAGCCCTGCGGAGGCTGAGGTCGTGGGTTCAAATCTCACCAGGCGTACCATTGTGGGCGATTAGCTCAGCGGTTAGAGCGCCTGTCTTACACACAGGAGGTCAGTGGTTCAAGCCCACTATCGCCCACCATACTGTACAATAGGCAGAACTCCTATCTTCTCCTCCATCAAACCATCTACTGTACAACGCTCGTTGCGCTGTGCTACAATCCTACAGCGAGACCATTATACGCAGATAATGCGTAGATACTTTATATTCTCCGTAGTCAGCCTGGCATTGTTCTTGGCTTCAGTTAATGCCACGGCCGTATCGGTTGCTTTCCCTGTTATTATTCCTGAATTAAACGCTTCTTTAGTCTTGGCCGGATGGGTGCTGAGTGTCTATCAGTTAGTAGCCGTTAGTGCGATGCCTCTAGCGGCACAGATGAGCGAGGTGTTTGGCAGAAAATCTACATTCATGCTATGTGTGCTTCTGTTTACAGTCGGCTCTGTGCTCTGCGCCGTAGCGCCTAATGTCAACTTGTTGATCGTGTTCAGGGTAATTCAAGCCATTGGTGGTGGCGGATTCCTCCCGTCAGCGGCGGGGATTGTCAGTGATGAGTTTCCAGAAATGAGACAGCGTGCCATAGGTCTTTTCACCAGTATCTTTCCTATCGGGGCAATAATTGGTCCAAATCTTGGGGGGTGGATGGTAGCCTCCCTGGGATGGAGATCCGTCTTCTGGTTTAATGTCCCCTTAGGAGCTTTGGTATTGATTCTCTCTTGGTTGCTACTGCGGGCTGGCGGTGGTAATCGTGCCAGCGGCATCGATCTTGTTGGCGCCACTTTGCTCGCTGTCTTTCTTTCCGCTTTTATGTTGGCTCTTACCGAGTTAGGTAACGGCAGAGCCGGAATACCCTGGATGCTGGTAAGCCTGCTCATCGTATTGAGCATTGTTAGCCTGATTGTCTTTCTACGCCGGGAACAAACTGTCCGAGAGCCAGTCATCGAGTTGGAACTTCTGCGGGGCAGACCATTCTTAGGAGCTAATGCCTATAACTTGGTTTATGGCGCCTGCGCCTTCGGTGTTTTCTCCCTTATCCCTCTTTACGCGGTATCCATCTATGGCATGTCCGTTTTTCAAAGTGGACTGATCTTGACCCCCAGGTCTATTGGCATGATGATTGCTTCGACAGTCACTAGTTTTTTCCTAGTAAGGTGGGGTTATCGGTGGCCAATTGTGGTGGGGACGCTTACGATTGTCCTTAGCCTCTTTCTTCTTGCCTTAGAGCCTCAGGGGATCAATGTATGGAGAATTCATCTCAATGCCAATGTATGGCTGCTGCTTATAATGGCACTTTCTGGTCTTGGTATCGGGATTTCTGCCCCGGCGGCAAATAATGCTTGCATCGAACTCATGCCAAATAGGGTAGCCACCATTACCGGGCTGAGAGGAATGTTTCGTCAGATGGGGGGCGTCATTAGTATCACTACGACCACCTTGCTTCTCCAAGGCATTGGCAATATGCAGCGTGCTTTCTCTGTAGTTTTCATTTCCTTAGCCTTAATCTTGCTCCTCTCCATCCCCGCTGTCTTTACTATGCCAAAGCAGCCTTAGTGCCCTTCCCAGAGTAATCTGCGAAACTGAAAAGTTTTCGCGCAGTTGGAACCAACGTTAGCATCCTCATGCTACTCGTACCTGAATAGAGACGGCGTTCACCTTCACTTAAATGGGTGTCAGTCTGTTGCACAATTCATCGTTTTGTTCAGCGCTGGTCAACGCCAAGATAAAATGATTTGTCACCTTTGGCAAATACGCTGATGATTCCTTTTTAGAGCTGTTCAACGAAGCCGGCATTGAGTTCGAAGTGCGGGAGAGGCCACCCTCTGAAATAACCTACCTCGATTAGAACTGTTGATATCCAAAGTTCCTCTTGTTAGATATATTAATAGAAAGCTCTAGACAGTTCATAGGCTGGTCTCTCGTTACAGAGTTAATGTTCTGTGCGTTATTAGTTTCTCAAAATAACTTGGCTATGTACGTGAATCGAGACCACTAGTCACTAAGTGGAACAAGTAAATCAACTTGCAGTTTATCTCAATATCTTCCCGAACGCTGCTGGAAGACTCGGTTACCACGAAAGATTTCACTAGCCTGTTGTCAAAAATCGCCTGTGGGAACACCTCTCGGAGTTTCAGAACGAGGGTACCAAAGTTTGTGAGAGAGGATACAGCTATCTTTGCTCCTAAGAACGAATAATTCATGTGGTGTTGAAGTATCTCTATACTAGGCTCTGATGATTTTCGATCATAGAGCCTGGCGAAATACTCAGCCTGAATAGACCGAGCTGTGGTTTTCTCATCAATTTTGCGCCAGATTGGGATGCCGCCTGTGAGCAACGTCCCGGTCAAACTAAACTTAATCTTGGACTTCGTAGTCTCCACCTCCACGGAAGTTTGTATCCTCCCCTCGAGAATAAGGAAGACATTATTTTCTCCTATCCTTTTATCGCTGCCGGCACCGTCTCGGAATAAAACTTCTTTCTCCCTGAATTCCAGGGTTTGCGCCTTGAAGCTTTGTGGAGACTGGCGAAGCTCAGAATCCCTACACGCAATGGCAACAAGCCCCAGGTCTCGCAGATTCTGGATTATGGATTCTGCTATTTGTATGCTGTCGTAGTGAGCAATGATTTTAGGAATCTCACCGGCCAGGAGAAGACGTGTATCATAAGGGCTTTTGTTGATAACAGCGGCCACACTTTTTACGAGATTTGCATCAAGTGTAGTCGGAGGAGCTACTGCAACATGAATTACCTCGTAGTCAGCCATGAGCGCTTCCCATGTAGGTTAGTAGCTTTTCGCGATAATATACACCCTTATTATAGCCTTTCGTGGGCAATAAAGCATCGTTTTGTTTACTCGGCCTATCTTCGCTGCGATTTTGCGAAGGAGATTCTTGGTTACCCTCTTCACTTAGTCTCGCGTTTAGTGAGTTTCACCATCGAAGTTAGTTTAACTCTACACTAGCTATATGGTGAAACAGCGATGACCCTGCCCCCACCCCATTTTATAGGAAACTATGAATTAGAGTTTTCTGGTCGTTTTTAGCATACTCCATGGGGCTTAAGTATTTCAATGAACTATGCGGCCTTTTTTCGTTGTAGTCTATTCTCCAAGCTTCGATAGCCTCCCGTGCATCTTTCAGAGTGATGAACCAGTTCTCGTTCAAACACTCGTCACGTAACCTGCCAATGAAACTCTCGGCGAATGCATTTTCCACAGGCTTGCCGGGGCGTATGAAATTCAGCTTCACTCCATTCCTATAAGCCCACTCATCCACAGCCTTTCCGGTAAACTCTGGGCCGTTATCTGTAGTAATTACCTCAGGCAGTCCTCTGGTTTCCACCAATCTTTGTAGTACATTTACTACTCTCGCTCCTCCAAGCGAGGTATCAACCTCAATTATCAGGCATTCTCTGGAAAAGTCATCCAGTATAGCCAACACCCTGAACCTTCGTCGCTAGTTGATTTCTCTAGCGAAACTGCCCGTAAAACGAGGAGGAAGGCGTACAGGCTTTTATAGAAAAGAGACCGCCTCGGTTTTCTGACTAAAAAGAGCGTGTTAAATAACCCTTAATGCCGAGATTTAAGGGCGTACGTGTTGCGTCAAAATAAACTGTTACTGAACTGGGGATAGTTGCGTCATAAATTGTGTTACCGAAGCCTGATTAGTTTTCCCCTTCCTTTGTTGGTTATTGGGATGTTCTGCCAGACCCCATAGACATTCAAGACTCTCGTTGATTTGCCTCAGGAGTAGCACCGGGTTTAGACCATGGTAAGTCGCCGCTAGCTCCTGTTGCTTAGCCTCAGTAAGTACACCGAATTCTGACAATCGTTGATAAGGTGTTCGGGCGGTGTCGTAGACCTTGTGCACCTTGGCACCGTGCCTGGTTTTGCTAACAAGCTTCATCATAGGCTGGAAGAAATTGACGTAGAGGCGCAGGAGATTGTAAACGCGGTTGAGAGCCTCTAACGCGGCTCGAGAGTTGTATCGATCATAGCCTATAAGCCTCCTAACCACCGACCAGTTCTTCTGCTCCACGTGACAGCTATCGTTCTTTTTATATGAACGAGAACGAGTAAATGTAATTCTTCCTCACGACAATAGTTATACAGATACTGATTAATGAACTCACCACCATTATCTGAATCTAATCCCAACATAGGAAATGACAGGCGCTGTCGTATTCTGTGGACAGCAGCTCTAACTCGAGCTTGCCCCTTTCCCCAGACTCCGATACATTCTGACCAACCAGTGGCTACATCTACCGTAGACAGAGTGGTCAAATAAAAACCTTCAGCACTGTCACCACAGTGGGGCACTAAGTCGACTTCAAGGAAGCCGGGATGATTTTCTTCCCAATCGGCAAATGTCCTGATGGGAATGGAATTCTTCAGCAAGCTTCCTGGCTTGGTTGTGGTAAAGGGGCGTCGTCCTCCTAGTCGCCGATAAGGGCGTAGTAGCCGGTCGATGGTCGAAGAGCTCATGTGACACAACTGAGCCTCGACCTCAGCAGTCATAACCTTCTCGCCGTGCTGTCTCAAGACCTTGATGAGTTCCGGCAGAAACGGTTGCAATCTCCGGGAACAGATTCGGTCAGTAGCCTCCCAGGCTACCTTTAATGCCTCGACTGCATAAGAGCCATACTTTTTAGGTCGTCCACGTCGCCGCAGTGGAATACCTTGACGCCTTCGATGCAGCAAGCGGATGGCGGATTTGCGACGGTAACCTGTGACGTTAACGAATTCGTCTAATATTTTCCCCTTCTCCTTCTTATCGGCTCTAAGATAGCGCTCTCGCACTGCCTCAGTGTATTCTTGTATGCTGCCTCGAGTCATTTTTCCTCTCCTTTGGGTAACAATATTTTTGAGGCAATTCGAGCTATTGACAAAGAGGAACATCATGATTTATAGTAGTAGTAGAGAGAATTCTGACCCAGTAGTGGGTCGATATCGACAGGCAAGCCGGACATGAAAAGACGCATCCGCACCTACAGCACCAATGAGAAGCTGGTTAATTCCCGCAGGGCCCAAATAGCTCTATGTGCCGCTGGGATTTTTGCCAGAAAGGGTTATCACGATACGATTGTCCGAGAGATAGGGGATGCCTGTGGTATGGGCAAAGGCACTATCTACCACTATATCGGGGCAAAGGAAGACATTCTGTCGCTAATTCGAGAGCAAGGCGAGGCCATGTGGGAAGGGTTCTTCGAGGAAAACCTCGCTAACTTTGATAATATGAGTGCTACTAAGATACTTAAACATTCTATCGAAGGTTTCTATAGAAGGGTCGACAAGTATGCAGACATTACCCGCTTCTGGTATCAGGAAATAAGACATGCATCCCGACAGGATCAGAAAAAACTTCAGGAGTGGGACACCAGAGCTGTTGCTCTATTTGAGAAGATACTGACCAAGGGATGTATGAGCGGAGAGTTTAAGGTTGATAATATTACGATGGTGTCACATACCATAGTGGTCGGCGGCGAAATGTGGGCGGTCAAGCGGTGGTTTCTAAGAAAGCACTTCACGCTGGAGGAGTATATAAGCGTGCAGGTCAAGATGACACTGAGGCTGGTGTGTGCGGACGAATGCATAGTTAAAGCAGGTTGATATGGCAAGAACAAAAAACGCTAATCAACAAAATGCCACAATGGTTGCAGACACAATTCCAAAGCTTTTGATAAGTGCTGTGGATAAGTATGGCAGTGCTAAAGTCGCCATGAGAAGAAAGGATCTGGGCATCTGGCAAGAATATACATGGCAGGACAGCTACGAGATGGTTAAGTTCTTCTCCCTGGCCCTGTTGAGCTTAGGAATGGAGCATGGGGATAAGGTTTCCATCATCGGCGATAACGACCCTGAGTGGTTTTGGGCGGCGTGGGCAGCCCAAGCCGCGGGTGGCGTGTCTGTCGGTATTTATATTGACTGCATGCCCAGCGAAGTGAAATACATAGTCGAACATTCAGACTCCAAATTTATCGTAGCTAGAGACCAAGAGCAGGTGGACAAGGTGCTGGAGATAAAAGATGACCTCCCCAATCTCAAGAAGGTTATATACTGGGATAAAAAAGGTATGTGGAAATACGAGGATCCCATCCTGACCAGTTTCGATGAGATGATAACCCTGGGAAGGCAGTATGAGCAAGACCACCCTGGAGCCTTCGAAGAGAATGTTTCTCAAGGCAAAGCTGAGGACATGGCCGTGCTTTGCTACACCTCCGGGACGACTGCTCTACCCAAGGGGGTAATACTCAGTCATCACAATCTCATATGGATAATGCAGGGCGTCCTCAAAATCGATCCGTGGCATGAGACAGATGACTACCTCAGCTATTTGTCTCCAGCCTGGATTACCGAGCAGGGTAATGGTCTGGTCGCCCCATTGCTCGCGGGGACGAGGGTAAATTTTCCAGAGGAGCCCGAAACAGTGGCAAACGACATCAGGGAAGTCGCTCCCCAGTGCTTGCTATATAGCTCCAGGCAGTGGGAGGGGCTGGTTTCTGAAATTCAGGTTAGGGTAAGTAACGCCAGCATTCTAAAGAGAAGCATTTATCAGCTGTTCTTGACCGTTGGCTACAAGGTGGCGGATGTGTACTACAAATGGGAAAAGCCAAGCTTGTTCTGGCGGATTCTTTACGCGCTTGGCGACATACTCGTTTTTAGACCCCTGAGAGACAAACACGGACTTATCCGAGCGACACGTGCAACTGCTGGAGGAACATATGTGGGCCCCGACGTGTTCAGATATTTGGCGGCAATAGGGGTAAGAATAAGGAATGGTTATGGACTGAGCGAAGCCGGTTGGAGTACGGGCCCGCTTCGAGGCAAACTCAAGCTGGATAGCGTGGGGGTTCCTGTCCCTGGCGTTGAGGTAAGGATTTCTGCCCAGGGTGAGATCCTCATTAGATCACCACATGTCTTCTTGGGCTACTATAAAGATGCTGAAGCCACGGCAAGAAGGCTGGAGGGTGGTTGGTGCCACTCGGGAGATGCTGGGTCCGTCGACGAAGATGGACATGTTCACTTCATCGAAAGAATGGATGATCTTATGAAGCTTTCTGGCGGGGGACAATTCTCTCCTACTTACATTGAGGGGAGGCTGAAATTCAGTCCCTATGTTCGGGATATGATGGTAATTGGAGATGAGATCAAGCCATTCGTCACTGCCATAGTAGCCATTGATTTTGAAACAGTAGGCAAGTGGGCAGAGAAGCGCCACATTCCATACACTACTTTTGCTGACCTATCCCAAAAGAGGGAGGTCTATGACCTTGTAGAGAATGAGATTGCTCGGGTGAACGCATATATTCCCTCAGAAGGCAGAATAAGAAAATTCGTCAATTTGTATAAGGAGTTTGACCCGGACGAGGCTGAACTTACTAGGACAAGGAAAATACGAAGGAAGTTCTTGGAAAATCGCTACAAAACTTTAATAGAAGCCATGTATCAGGATAAAGCTGAGGTGGTAGTGGAAATTGAGGTCAAATATAGGGACGGCCGGAAGGGCGCGATCAATGCTCCGATTAAGATTCACTCGCTGAGGGAGGCTGAGTAAGAATATGGCCAATTTTATCCAGTTTTTCACATCAGGGTTGTTGGTAGGTGGACTATACGCGTTGATAGCACTGGGCGTGGTGATAATTCTTAAAGCCACGGGGATCTTCAATTTTGCCCAAGGGATGATAATGATGGTGGGAGGCTACGTATGCTGGACTGTCATGAGCGGGCTTGGGCTGCCTATCTGGGTCAGTATATTAATAACTTTTATAATCGCAGCCGTGTTCGGATTTGCCGTGGAGAGGCTGCTGCTGCGCCCCTTAATCGGGCAGCCAATACTGTCAGCGATATTGATGACGCTGGCGCTATCATACTTTCTCAACGGACTAGTGGTGGCTGTGTGGCAGGGGAAGTATCAGCTGTTTCCTCAGTTCATACCATCACAGGCCATTAAATTGGGCGGTGCGATATTCTCATCCCAACTCATCATTGCTTTTGTGGTAGCCATGATTGTATTCGGCATCTTTACAATTATTTTCCTCAAGACCCGAGTTGGACTTTTTATGAGGGCTACTTCTGAGGATCACCAATTGGCTCAGGCTACCGGTATAGGCGTCAAGGGTATTTTCGGTTTGACATGGGCTATAGGTGTTGTTCTGGCGACCATTGGAGGAATTCTCTTGGGCAGCATAAACGGGCTTAACCCTGCCATGGCAGATGTTGGACTAAAGGCCTTTCCTGCAGTGCTGCTCGGCGGATTAGAGTCTATTCCAGGTGCATTGATAGGTGGGATAAGCATCGGCATCCTGGAAATTATGGCTGCATCATACCTGGACCCGCTAGTGGGTGGTGGGATTAGAGACGTAGCCCCATTTGTTATTCTATTGGTAGTGTTGATTTTCAAACCGTATGGTCTCTTCGGACTAGCGAAGATAGAAAGGGTTTAGCATGAACCGTCCTTCAGGAACACTAAATAGTAGCTATGCTCAAGACATGGCCATTGTGAGAACTCGTCTTCAATGGATACTGCTAGTAGCGGGCATAATTCTGCTATTCTGCTTACCACTGTTCGCCAGCAGCTATTGGCTGAGTGTCTTGAATATTATTGGCATTAGCGTTATCGCTGTCCTTGGGCTAAACATGCTGTCAGGCTATTGCGGGCAGATTTCTCTCGGCCACGCAGCATTTATTGCTGTTGGTGCTTACACGTCAGCCATACTTACCACGCGGTTTGCCTTGCCGTTCTGGATTGCCTTGCCCTGCGCAGGACTGGCCACAGGCGTCGTAGGTCTGATTTTTGGTCTCCCATCGCTAAGAATAAAGGGGTTCTATATTGCGATGGCTACACTCGCGGCCCAGTTTGTCATCATATATATAGCAGCCCACTGGAGAAGTGTAACCGGCGGAACCGATGGTATGGTAGTGCCACCTCCCAGAATTGGAAATCTTATTCTCAACTCTGAGGGGAGTATGTTTATTGTCATAATGTCTATTGCGGTCATGATGACTTTCTTTGCCAAGAATCTCGCCAGAAGCAGGATAGGAAGAGCCTGGGTTGCGGTGAGGGATAACGATATTGCCGCCGAGGTTATGGGCATAAATTTGTTCAAGTATAAACTCCTGGCGTTTTTCGTTGCCTCAGTGTACGCTGGCATCGCCGGTTCACTATGGGCACATTATATGCGAGCTATAAACCCTGAGCATTTCCCACTAATGCAGTCGATATGGTATCTGGGGATGGTAATCATAGGTGGCCTGGGCAGTATTGCTGGAGCTGTGTTTGGAGCCGTTTTCATGACGCTCTTGGAGCAACTGGTGATTGGGGTTGGTCCCGCGATAGGCAGTATCTTTCCATCATTTGCAACGGTGACCTCACTGGCTTTCAGCTCTATGGCCTTCGGGTTGGTGATTGCACTCTTCTTGATATTTGAACCCCGTGGGCTTGCGCATAGATGGGAGTTGTTCAAAGCCGGATACCGTTTCTGGCCCTATTCTTACTGACGATTGGAGGTGATAGCATGTGATTAGATAGACGATTCCAAGGCTATGGCGAACAAGGAATAAGTAAAAAAGAAGGAGGATTCTAGTATGTCAAAATTGAGTAAGAACAGAAAGGTTATGTTTACAGCGACAGCAGTTGCATTGGTAGCGCTGTTCATTTTGAGTTGCGCGCCTGAAGCAACACCACCAACAACGACGAGCAAGCCTGAAGTCTTCCGTATATATTCCATTATGGACGTTACAGGGCCGTATGGCCCGCTGATGGGGCCCGGTATTGCTGGTACAGAAGACTTTGTCAAGTACGTCAACGAGCAAGGCGGAATTGATGGCGTTAGGTACGAATGTCCAATTCTTGACACACAGGGCAAGCTGCCTCTGGCTATCAGCATCTACGGTAAAGTACGGGCATACGACCCCAAGCCGGTGGCTGTCGCGACAAGTGTTTCAACCGACAATGAGGCGCTCAGGGAGCGATTTGCTGAAGACCACATTGTTTGCGTCAGCGCAGCGGCCAGCCCGAGGTCGCTGTATCCCCCGGGGTGGATTTTCACTTGCTATCCCGATTATGCTTCCCAGTTTGGTGCTTTCCTCGACTGGATGACAGCAAATTGGAAAGAGGGCAGACCTCCTAAACTGGCTATCCTGACATGGGATAATGCCTTTGGCAGAGGAGTTCTTACTGACAAGGCTAAGGCTTATGCCAAGAAGAAGGGTGTTGAATGGGTAACTACTGAATTTATACCAGTGGTACCCACAGATACTACCACTCAACTGATAAGGATAAAGGATTCCGGAGCTGACTGGATCTACTATCCTGTTCATTCAGCAGCTTTGTCGGTGGTTCTCAAAGACGCTGAGAGACTGGGAATGCGCGAGGGGCTTAAGCTGTGCGGCATCTACAACAGTGTAGACCAGGTCTTACTAAAATTGGCAGGTCCCAAGCTTGCTGAGGGCCTTTATGCAGTGGAAGGGTATTGTCCGATAGATGCGCCAGATATCCCGGCGGCCCAGTTCCTGAGAGAGCAATTTATTAAGAATGGTCATGGCAATGCGGTATGGAAGGATGCAAACTGGCAGCAGGACTACTGCACTACGTGGTCCATGCAAGGGACAATGGTTGAACTCGTACGTAGGGTGGTAGCAGACGTAGGATGGGACAACCTCACCGGTGATGCTGTCAAGAAAGAGGCAATAAAGATAACAGAGCCTTATGAAGTACTTGGGGGTGTTGCAATCATTAATTACGGCGAAGCAAGACGGTGTCCCAACCATGTAAGGATAGCCCAAGTTCAGGATGGGAAATTGATCCCAGTGACCAACTTACGGGATACACCCGCAGAAATCGCCGAACTGAGCGACTATGAGTAGCACGTGGGGCCAATCCGAGAATAGAAACAGAACTGGTTCGTGATAGAGACAAAGGGAGACTACCTATGAGCGAGAATCGAGCCAACAGGTCAAAGCTGAGGGTGGAGGATTTACATCTGAGCTTCGGTGGTATCGACGCCATTGATGGGGTTAGTTTTGAGGTCAAAGAGGGTGAAATCCTGGCTATTATTGGCCCTAATGGTGCAGGTAAAACCTGCACCATTAACTGTATAAGCGGATTTTACCACCCTCAGCAGGGCTCGATTTATTTCGAGGATGAGGACATCACTCATCTTCAACCTGATAAGGTAGCTTTACGCGGCATTGGTAGAACTTTCCAGGGCATAGAGCTCTACACCGGGCTTAGCACCCTTGACAATCTTATGGCGGCCAGGCACATCCACATGAAACGGGGGCTTTTAACCTGCGCTCTCTATTTTGGATGGGCTCATGACGAGGAAATCAAGCACCGAGAGGTTGTTGAGGACATCATCGACTTTCTTGAAATGGAAGCAATACGGGAACAGATAGTTGGTGGTCTTCCCTACGGACTCAGGAAGAGGGTTGACCTGGGTAGAGCCTTGGCTCAGGAACCCAAACTGCTGCTACTGGATGAGCCTATGGCGGGAATGAACCTTGAGGAGAAGGAAGACATGGCCCGGTTCATTCTCGACATCCAGGAAGAAAGGAACACTACTATAGTAATGATAGAACATGATATGGGGGTGGTTATGGACATATCGGACAGAGTCATTGTCCTTAACTTTGGGAGGAAAATTGCTGAGGGTCTACCCCAGCAAATCAGCCGCGACGAAAAGGTGATTAAGGCCTACCTTGGGATGGGGGCTTCAAAGCCGAAACTATCCAAGAATAGCGTCTCTAAGAAATCATAACATCGTGTGCCTTACGCTGCGAGGGAAAATTCACTCAAGCTCGTAAATATGAGAGGGTATTGTGTTAAAGGTAAACAATATTGAGGTGGTCTATAGCAATGTTATCCTGGTGCTAAGGGGAATCTCACTGGAGGTCGACGAAGGTCAGATTGTGGCTCTCCTCGGTGCCAACGGCGCAGGAAAAACTACGACTCTTAAATCGATATCGTGTCTGCTCAAAACCGAATTGGGCAAGGTGACACGTGGTGGTGTCTGGTTCGATGGCGAAAGAATAGATATGATGGACCCCGAGGCCGTTGCCAGAATGGGGATAATTCAGGTGTTGGAAGGAAGAAGATTGTTTCCACACCTTTCTACGGAAGAGAACCTGAGGACAGGAACTGCGGCCCACAGAGGCAGTAACGTTGATGCTAAGAAACAACTGGAGTTGGTCTACCACTATTTCCCAAAGCTTAAGGACCTTCGTCGTCAGGTGAGTGGGTACCTCTCGGGTGGGGAGCAGCAGATGCTGATAATAGGACGTGCATTGATGGCAAAACCAAGGCTCATCCTCCTTGACGAACCATCGTTAGGGCTTGCGCCTATGTTGGTTGAAGAGATCTTTGAAATAGTCAACAAAATCAATAAGGAAGAGAAAACTGCCGTCTTGTTGGTGGAACAAAACGCGTTGGCAGCTCTTTCCATTGCTGACTACGGATATGTCATGGAAAACGGCAGGGTAGTGTTGGATGGCTCCAAAGACAGGCTCCTGGAGAACGAGGACGTGCGAGAATTCTATCTGGGGCTGAGCCAACTCGGCGATAGAAAAAGCTATAGAGACATGAAACACTACAAGCGAAGAAAAAGGTGGCTGGGTTAACCGCCTGATCCAAGATTGAGTACCATGAGCTATGTAGAGCTTTATGTGTTTTGTGTGGCTCTTGGCTTCTCTAAATAAAACTGAGAGGAAATATGTCAGAACTAGCTGATGTCATAGCTGAATTAAACGAGGACGAGGCAAAGAGACTGGTGCGTGAGGAAATCGATGCTGGTGTTGAACCGATGTCCATAGTTGATGAATGTCGCCAGGGTATGGACATCGTTGGGGAACGTTATAAGAAAAAGGAATATTTTCTGAGCGAGCTAATCGTATCTGGTGAGATATTCAAGGAGGCGATGGCAGTTGTAGAGCCGTTGCTAAAAGGAGGTAAGGAGGCGGACCCGTTAAGTAAGATGGTATTGGGGACGGTAAAAGGTGATATACATAATATAGGCAAGGATATTGTAGGCATGCTTCTAACAGCGGCTGGCTTTGAGGTCTACGACTTGGGAATAGATGTGGAACCGAGTATCTTTGTAGACAAATTGACTGAGACAGGGGCACCTATTCTAGGTATGTCAGGTCTATTGACACCCTCCTTTAAATCGATGAAGGAAACGGTTAAAGCGGTAGAGGAGGCAGGTCTGCGTGATAAAGTAAAAATTATCATCGGTGGTGGGATCATGACTGAGCAAGTTAGGGAGTATGTTGGGGCTGATGCTTGTACCAATGATGCATCTGAGGGTGTGGATATATGTAAGAAATTTGCCAAGGAGGGGAAGTAGATGATAAAGGAAAGCATGACACGAGAGGGAAGAATCCGTGCTGCGGTTAATCTTGAGGTTCCCGACAGGGTACCGATAGCCCCGTTGATAGGGCAATTTGCACTTCGGCATCAAGGTATGCCCCAGAGCGAAGGTTATAGAAATCCATCGAGGGTTATCCAAGTGCTTATGGACACATTTGATGAACTTGGTGGGTACGACGCCCAGGTTCAAGCTGATTTCATCTGGCCGAGTTCTAGCTGGCGAATATCGTCGGCACCAACGCCGATGCATGTGGCGGGTAGGGGGGCCCCTGAGGACAGTCCGATTCAAGCAGCAGAACGGGAAATTATGGCTGTTGAGGACTATGATACGATTATAAATCGTGGGTGGAATGGTTTTTTGGAGGAGTTTCTCCCGCGGGTGACAGGGCGTCCGTTGGAGAAAATAGATGCCAGCCAGAAAAGGCAGCTTGAGATATATATGGACGATGCCAAGACCTGGAAAGAACACGGGGTACCGGTCCTGTTTGGTGCAAGCACGTGCAGTTGCACCATGATACTTTCGCTGTGCAGGTCACTTATTCAGTTCACGCTTGATTTGCATCGTATACCCGACAAGGTTGAGGCAGCCATGAATGCCATGGTTGACGACCTTATTGATAACGTCAAGAACGATGTTAAAGCTACAGGTATACCCTGGGTCTTCTTTCCCCTGGAACGGGGTTCTGGTTTCTACTACCCGATGAAGATTTTCGAGCGGTTTGGCTTTCCCTACCTTAAAAAGATGGTTGATGCCTTCGCTGCTGAGGGATTTATGAATATGCTGCACTTTGATACCGACTGGACATTGAATCTTCCCTATCTAAAAGATTTGCCTCATGGCAAGTGCATATGTGAGCTTGATAGTACCACCGATATCTTTAAGGCGAAGGAGATATTGAAAGGCCATATGTGCATTATGGGAGATGTGCCAGCGTCTAAGCTTGCTTTGGGCACACCTGAAGATGTTACCGAATATTGTGAGAAGTTGATAGACATTGTTGGTAAAGATGGAGGTTTTATTCTCAGCACGGGGTGTGAGTGCCCTATAGATGCCAAGTTTGAGAACGTCAAAGCGATGGTTGACACTGCTAAGAATCACCTGCCTGCGCATTAGCTCCGCACATAAGGTAAATTGCAGGAGCACCTGGTTCACGCAACAACAAGAAGATTGTCAAGCTACCTCAAGAGCAATTGCCTGTGATGTTGACTATTTGGTATATTGGCGTTAGTTTAACCTGAGTCGGGTGCTCAGTATTGCTTTGAACGTAACGTCATGGTGAAGGGTAGTGCTGTGAGCAAACATCTGGTTATCTTCGAGTCCTCGGGCAAGAAGGGCTATGTTGAAGATGGTAAGACGCTTCTTGAGGCAGCTCAGGAATTGGGTGAGGATATTGAATCTGTATGTGGTGGTAAGGGTGTTTGTGGTAAGTGCTTGGTCAAGTTTGATAAAGAGTTATGTGCCAGGCATGGAATAGAATCGGGGGGACAGCCTCTTTCGCCTCCGACGGAGAAAGAAATAAAGCTCTTATCCCGTCACAGCTTTGATGATGAGTACCGGTTGGCTTGCAGTGCCATGATTCTTGGTGATGTTGTGGTATTTGTTCCTGAGATGAGCCGAAGGGAAAGGCATGTTATCCGCAAGTCGACTGTTGAGAGGGTAATTCCGGTTAAGCCTGCCATCAGGAAATACTATTTGGAGCTATCTCCGCCGACGTTAAATGCTCTCGCGGCTGATTATCAGCGGCTGGCTGCTGAGCTTGGTCACTCCTTCGGTCTAAGAATTGTGGGCATTGACTATGCGGCTCTCAGCAACTTGTCGTCTGTTCTCCGTGAAGGTAATTGGAAAGTGACTGTGACTGTTTGGATGAGTCGGGAGATTGTAAAGGTCGAACCCGGCTATATCGATGGCAGCTACGGGCTGGCTGTTGACATTGGTACGACTACCGTAGCTGGTTATTTGTGTGACCTGCAAACTGGTGAAGTGTTAGCTACAGAGGCTATCCTGAATCCTCAAGTAGCTTATGGCGAGGATGTGATATCACGCATCAACTATGCTGTGACAGAACCTGATGGGTTGGCAACGCTAAATAGGGCCATTGTTGATGGCATAGGCAAAATTATTGCTAGCATTACTAGAAAAGCACAGCTTGCCCCAGGTGATATTTTAGAGATGGCTGTTGCTGGCAATTCAGCTATGCATCATATTTTCCTTAACCTGAATCCTGAGTATTTGTCTAAATCACCGTTTGTGCCAACCATAGCCAAGTCGCTGGACATTAAGAGCCGTGACTTAGGAATAGGGCTGGATAAGTCAACGAATGTGCATATCTTACCTATTGAAGCTGGTTTTGTTGGTGCTGACAATGTAGGCGTGCTTATTGCTGAGGAACCGTATAATCAGGATGAGATGGTGCTCATTATTGATATTGGCACTAACGGTGAATTGGTGATGGGCAATCGGGAGAAACTCCTTTGTGCTTCATGTGCTATGGGGCCTGCCTTCGAAGGTGCCAATATTAAGTTTGGAATGCGGGCTGCCCCAGGGGCAATTGAACGTGTCACAATAGGCAGACAGAGCCTGGAGGTTAAATTTAAGGTCATAGATAGCGATGAATGGAATACCACATCGTCTTCGGTCAAGGCTAAGGGTATTTGTGGTTCAGGCATCGTTGATGCCATAGCTGAGATGGTCAAAGTCGGCATCATTGAAGAAAGCGGCCGGTTTAACCGGGAACTTGTTTCCCCTCGGTTTAGCATCACTGATGAAGGGCTAGCGTTCGTTATTGCCTGGGCAAGTGAGACCTCCCTGGGCCGAGATATTACTGTTTCTATTGATGATGTCAGGGCGGTACAGCTAGCCAAAGGAGCTATGTATGCGGGGGTGAGGATTCTGATGGAAAAGCTGGGAGTAACCGAGTTGGATAAAGTTATCCTTGCTGGTGCCTTTGGTAGCTACATCAACAAGGAAAATGCTCTTGCTATTGGGCTTTTCCCTGGCTGCGCCTTGGAGAGAGTCTACAGCGTAGGCAATGCTGCTGGTGAGGGAGCGCGACTCGCTTTAATAAGTCTGGATAAGAGGCGAGAGGCTGAAGAGATAGCCAGGAAAGTGGAATATGTGGAACTTACCGTCGAACCTGAATTTCAAACGTATTTTGTGGATGCGCTGCGTTTCCCTACTCCGAACACACTCAGCAATGCCTAATCTAAATTGCCACTGCGGTAGGCCTTGATATAGTTAAGGCAGTGCCTGTCTTGTCCTAACAAAGCCTTAGCTGTAGTGATATGCGCCATGATTTTCTTATCGCACGGGTCAAGAATGGCCGCATCAAGCCCAGCTTGAATAGCCATCACCAGGAATATCTGATTAAGGTGTCGTCGGTAAGGCAAACCAAAAGAAATATTGCTAAGGCCGACGATGGTCTGTACCTCAGGATGTTGAGTCTTAATCTGTTTGATTGTTTCCAGTACTGTGACCCCTGATTTGTAATCGGCACCAATGGGTTGAACAATAGTGTCGATGTAGATAGATTGTGGAGCAATCTTGTCAGCTAACAAGGAGCTAATGAGCCGGTTTGTCACCTTGACTCTCCCTTGGACAGTGGATGGTATCCCAGACTCATCTATACACAGAGCCGAGAGGCTACAATCATATTGCTTGATCAGAGGCAGGAAGGTGTCATATCTCGCCTTCTCGGCGGTAATAGAGCTAACCAGCGCTTTATTCCGGCATACTTTGAGGGCAGCGGCCAGGGCTTCTGCTTTACTGGTGTCAATGCACAAGGGTTTCTCAATGGCCTCTTGAACTACCTCTACCAGCCAGGATAAATATTTTGTTTCCTCCTCCATAAAAATGCCAGCATTAACATCAATATAATCTGCACCGGCCTCAACCTGTTTCTGTGCCTCCTGCTGAATAAAAGAGCTGTTTTTTTCCTTGATGGCTTGAGCAATGCTTTCCCTTGTGGAATTAATCCTTTCGCCTATAATTAGCAAATTAAATCCCCTTTGACTTAATTCATGGGCAAAATTAAGCGTTCGGTGTTTGGAGAGATATGATTAGCATACGTAGAGGATAACCTTTAATCTACTTCTGAATTTTCTCCTACTCTTCTATATGGACATTTAGACACGCCGCAGTGGTTACAGCGGTTAAACTGTTCCAGAGCCTCACTTACGCCCAATCCAGCACAGAAGGAGACAGACTTCTGGGGTATCATCATACAATGGTCATTAAGACGGACTCCTATAGTTTCGGTAGGGATAATGCTGAAAATCAGCCGCTGGTCGGTCAGAGGCCACTCCCCGTAGCCTGGGTTGAGCCCAGGGGCCACTTTCATTCCTGAGTTTGAAGCCTTTTCGCAGATAAAGCGACGAACTTGGTTAGTTACACTGCCCAGAGCCACTGAGCCAGCAATATCTAAGATTAGCGCGGCTGCATTCTCCCCCTTCTGGGAAAGTGCTAAAATCCTTTCTTCTAGTGCTCCGCCGATAGTGCACACAGCTACCGCCAAGAATCGACTGCCGTCCCACCACCGAGCTATTTTTCTGCCTATGTGTAGCTGGATATGGCCCTCCAATCTCATGGTATCCCTCTCCATGCCCAAGACTTCAATCTTACGGTAGATTGCTCTGGGATTAGCTAATTGCTGAGCTGCTTCAATTTCCCTAGTTGTGATTTCACTAATGCCAGCCTGAGGCTTATGGTCGTCTCTATAACCCTGGATTCTTAGGACTGCCTTGGTGTCTACATTCACTTCTAGTTGGTCAAGATATTCTGTACTGGACATCATACTAAGAATTGGCTCAAAAAATTCACTTGGTGATTTACCTTTTTCCGTAGCTGTAACTCTTAGCTAGTTATGTTCCCTTAATGTTATCATATTATGACTATGCTGGCAATTTGACACGATTGACCCCACCCCGTTTTATAGGAAACTATGAATTAGAGTTTTCTGGTCGTTTTTAGCATACTCCATGGGGCTTAAGTATTTCAATGAACTATGCGGCCTTTTTTCGTTGTAGTCTATTCTCCAAGCTTCGATAGCCTCCCGTGCATCTTTCAGAGTGATGAACCAGTTCTCGTTCAAACACTCGTCACGTAACCTGCCAATGAAACTCTCGGCGAATGCATTTTCCACAGGCTTGCCGGGGCGTATGAAATTCAGCTTCACTCCATTCCTATAAGCCCACTCATCCACAGCCTTTCCGGTAAACTCTGGGCCGTTATCTGTAGTAATTACCTCAGGCAGTCCTCTGGTTTCCACCAATCTTTGTAGTACATTTACTACTCTCGCTCCTCCAAGCGAGGTATCAACCTCAATTGCCGGGCATTCTCTGGAAAAGTCATCGACTATGACCAGTATTCTGAATCTACGTCCTGCGCAAGTGCTATCTGAAGCAAAATCCATGGACCAACGCTGGTTGGCACGCCGTGGTTCCGGCAACTTAACTCTGACCATGGCTACCTTTTTCTTACGCCTCTTTAATCTTAATGACAGGCCTTCTTCCCTGTATATTCTCTCGGTTCTCTTATGGTTGACTACAAGCCCTTCCTTTTTGAGTATTGCGTGTAGCCTGGCACAACCAAAACGTCTCCTATGCTCTGCCAGTACGCGTAACCGTGAACGGAGCTCATCATCACCGCGTCTAACAGCTTTATAATCGTAGGTAGCTCTGCAGATGCCCACCAGCTGGCAGACTCTATTTGCGCTCTGCCCAAGGTTTTCCACAGCGTGTATTGCCGCCTCTATTAGTATCCAGCGAAGCCATCTTGAGCCTTGCTTGGTTATGTGCCCATGGTAACAGGTATTTCCTGAGGCATGGGTGAATGGCACGAGCTCAGCATAGGAGCAAAGTTGTTTGGCTGACCTGAAGCGTTTCACGTCTCCAATTTCGCTCTTTGTTAGCAGAGCACTGTAATAACCCATGCCCGGGGATGGTCATTAATAGCCTGGAATCAGTATCGGTTTCGGCTAATTGCTGAACTCGCTTACTAGCTGTCTGGATTTCTCGCCTTACGCTGTCTAAGACAAAGAGATATCCCTCAAGGGCAATCTTGTAGTTATCCGCTAGTGATAGCAAGTGCAGAAAGGTCATCCCTTCTTTACCGAATAGATCGCTGTATCCATAACTAACGTTGTTTTTAGCTAGTATGGTGTGGATCTTATTCTTTATCCCGGTCTGTATCTTGACCAGGCTTGCCCGGTAACAGAGCAGTTCCCTGTTTAATCTCACCGATTTATCAGGCACATACGACAGAGGCAGCAGGTTACTTCTCAAGAGATGTGCCAGAGTGGCCGAGTCCACTTTGTCGGTCTTGACCTTCGCGTAAGCTATGGCCTTGGTCTTCAGCGGATGGGATAGCTTAACTTCAAAACCTTCATCTTCTAAGCTATCGTAAAGCCAATACCAGCTGGGGCTAGCTTCGATCGCTACTGCCATGGTATCGTCGAACCCTTTAAGAAACTCCGCTATCTCTCCATTGCTGGGTAATTTCTTCTGACCAACGATCTCACCTTTATCGTTCATGGTTGTGATGTAAGAGAAACTCCTATGCAAATCCAAACCTGTGTAAAGCATCGCTGCACCTCCTGAGCTTTATTATCCCAGAGGTCAGCGTTTTCATGACATCAGGTTGCGTGGAAATTGAGATGTTTGTCTTGGGGATGAGTGAGCAGGCGCTGATTTTTATTAGAATTCCATCTCTTTCAGGTCGCAGATGGGCACTGGCTACCTTTGGAGCTCTGGGTCAGTTTATCCGTTGTTATTTAGAAGGGAACCAAAAGCTTTTTTTGCAGCGTCAATGGTAGCCTGAATGTCCTTATCGGTGTGAGCTAAGGAGACAAAGGCGGCTTCGAACTGGGAGGGCGGCAAATATATGCCTTGAGCCAGCATCTGGTGGAAGAATCTAGCATAAAGGTTGCTGTCTGCCTTTGTGGCAGTTTCGTAGCCTGTGACGACGTCTTTGGTAAAGAAAATGGTAAACATTGAGCCCACTCGAGGCAGTTGTATATCTACCCCGGTTTTACTTGCCGCTTCAATGATGCCTTTTGCTAGATGGGACGACTTCCGCTCAAGCTCGTCGTAAACTTTAGATTCTTTCAATATGCTGAGTGTTTCGATACCGGCGGTCATGGCTAGTGGATTTCCCGCAAGCGTCCCGGCCTGGTACACCGGCCCTAAAGGTGCCACCATTTCCATAATGTCTCTTCGACCGCCGTAGGCTCCTATAGGGAAGCCGCCACCTATAATCTTTCCCAGACAGGTCAAGTCAGGAGATATATTATAAAGACGCTGGGCACCACCGTAAGCCACCCGAAAGCCAGTTATAACTTCATCGAAGATGAGCAGCGCTCTGGATTGGCGAGTCAAGCCTCGGAGATGTTCCAGGAAGCCAGGCTTCGGCAATACAACCCCCATATTGCCAGCTATTGGTTCAATTATCACGGCGGTGATGTTGGGTGCGAACCGTTTGAAAAGCTGCTCTACTGCCTCCAGGTTGTTATAAGGGGCGACCAAGGTATCGGAAGTTAAGGCTGCGGGCACGCCGGGAGAGCTGGGTATGCCCAGGGTTGCCATTCCCGACCCTGCTTTAGCCAGCAGCCCATCTGAATGGCCGTGGTAGCAGCCGGCGAATTTCACCACCTTGTTTCTGCCGGTGAAGGCTCGAGCCAGCCGGATGGCGCTCATCGTGGCTTCTGTGCCTGAGTTAACAAATCGCACCATCTCGATGGAAGGCATAGCTTCATATACCATCTTTGCGAGCGTTGTTTCTAGTTCGGTCGGACAACCAAAACTTGAGCCGCGTTCAATTGCCTTTTTGACGGCTCTTACTACTCGGGGTTGAGCATGTCCCAGTATGAGCGGCCCCCAGGAGCAGACGTAATCTATGAATTCATTGCCATCCTCGTCATATAGCCTGGAGCCTTGGCCTCGCTTGATGAAAAGCGGCGTACCTTCAACCGCCTTGAAGGCGCGCACCGGACTATTGACGCCTCCAGGCAAATAGCGTTGGGCTTCTTTAAAAAGCTGATCAGAGCGGCTAAAAGGCTTCATATCAGGAGCCTGAGTTAATTTACAGCCAGCTGGCTGCCTCCTTGGCGTAGTAGGTTATGATTATGTCAGCCCCGGCCCTCTTGATGGCGGTGAGCATTTCTAGGACTAACCCTTTCTCATCGAGCCAGTCTTGCTTGGCTGCTGCTTTCACCATGGCATACTCGCCGCTGACGCTATAAGCAGCTAACGGGTGATTGAAGATATCACGTACCTTTCGTATCACGTCCAAGTAGGGCAGTGCTGGCTTGACCATGACGATATCTGCTCCCTCAACGATGTCCTGCTCAACTTCTCTTAAGGCCTCCCGCCAGTTGTGTGGGTCCATCTGGTAGGAGCGGCGGTCGCCGAACTGTGGTGCCGACTCAGCGGCTTCACGGAAAGGTCCGTAGAAGTAAGAGGCGTATTTTGCGGCGTAGGCGAGGATAGGGATATCCTGGAATCCGTTTCCGTCCAGCGCCTGTCGAATCGCTTTTACTCTGCCATCCATCATATCTGAAGGAGCTACTATATCAGCGCCGGCTTCAGCATGAGATAAGGCTGTCTTGGCAAGTAGTCCCAGAGTCTTGTCATTGTCAACGTAGCCATCTACCACAACACCGCAGTGACCGTGGCTGGTATATTCGCAGAGACAGACGTCGGTTATCACCAGTAATTCGGGGGTCGTCTTTTTGATGGCTCGTATTGCCTGCTGGATGACTCCCTTTGGGTGATAGGCTGAGGAGCCGGCTTCATCTTTCTTTTGGGGTATGCCGAAAAGTATTATTGCTGGAATGCCGAGCCTGGCGATTTCCTCGGCTTCTTTAGGCAGCAGGTCGTTGGAGAGGCGGTAGAGACCGGGCATTGAGCTTATTTTCTGCTTTATTTTGCTGCCCTCGACGACAAAGAGAGGATAGACCAGGTCTCCGACCTCGACCTTGGTCTCTCGAACCAGTGCCCGGAAGGCTTCATTACGGCGGAGTCGTCTCAAACGCAGTTGCGGGAAACTGTTCATCTTCCTTCCCCCTTTCCTTGGAAGTAATATTCTATGGCTGCCACCAGCCCGGGTATAGTGTGCTCCTTGGCAACTATATCAGCCTTCAGTTCGTTTTCGGTAAGAACTGCGGCCGTGTTCGGGCCGATACAAGCCAGCTTAGCTCGTTTTATAACTTCCCGTCTTTGCCCCAGTATAGCCAAGAGGCTATTTACTGTCGAGGCACTGGTGAAGGTGACAACATCAATCTCCCCTCTCAAGAGCATCTCTTTTCCCTGTGAGACACCCTTTTTTGTGGGAGCCGTTTTGTATGCTGTTACCTGGTGGACTTCGGCTCCGAGCTTAATAAGCCCTTCAGCCAATTCGTTACCAGCTATATTAGCTCGAGGCAGAAGAACTCGGTGTCCAGCGATGTCTATCTTGCTGAGCCCGGCTAGGAACCCCTGGCTGGTAAATGTCTTCGGGAGATAATCGGGATGGAGACCCTTTTCTTCAAGAGTCTTAGCCGTGGCTGGGCCGATAGCCCCGATGCAGATACCTGTGAAATGGCGGGCATCCAGATTTAGGGTATATAGTCGTTTGAAGAACATCTCCACGGCATTGACGCTGGTAAAGATTATCCAGCCATAGCTCTTCAGATTCATGATGGCTTGGTCGAGTTTCTTCCAGGTGGGTGGCGGGCTGATCTTTATAACTGGCATTTCGACAGGAATAGCTCCGCGTTCCATAAGGAGGCGGCTCAATTCATTTGCCTGGTGCTCGGCTCTGGTGACCAGAACTCGCTTGCCGAAAAGGGGCAGGTTATCAAACCAGTGGAGTTGCTCTCGTAGTTGAACGACTTCGCCGACCACTATCACCGCCGGCGGCTCAAAGCCTTCTTGTTTGGCTCGGCTGACGATATCTTCCAGCGTGCCGACCAGGGTACGTTGCTTAGGACTGGTGCCCTGGCTTATCACTGCTACTAGGGTGGATGACGGTTTGCCATTTTGTATCAATTGGTTGACTATGTGTGCCAGGTTTTCCATCCCCATGAGGAAGACCAGGGTGTCGCTGCCCGTGCTTATCTTGTCCCAGGCGATGCTTGACTCGCCTTTCTCTAGAGCCTCATGTCCGGTGATGACGGTAAAAGAGGAAGACAGGCGGCGATGGGTCACGGGGATACCGGCGTAAGCTGGGACAGCATAGGCTGATGATATACCGGGTACTATTTCGTAGGGGATTTGGTTGGCAGCCAGAACTTCTGCTTCTTCGCCGCCTCGCCCGAGGACAAAGGGGTCGCCCCCTTTCAGCCTGACCACTGTCTTGCCCTCTCTAGCTTTGCTAACCATGGATAGATTTATTTCTTTCTGTTCCATGGCATGGCAGCCACGCCCCTTGCCCACGTATATTTTCTCAGCCTTAGGGCGAGCCTGTTCAAGCAGGCTATCATCAATCAGCCGGTCGTAGATGATGACATCAGCTTTCCTGAGGCATTCCAGCCCCTTCACTGTAATCAGGCCAGGGTCGCCTGGGCCGGCGCCCACCAAGTAGACCTTCCCAGGCTTTATTTGTACTTCTTTGCTCATATTTTGTTCTAGAAGCCATGCCAGGTGGCTACTGCGTCGAGGGGCACACGGTCGCTGCGAAACCTGTTGCCTTTAGCTTCAGGGTCTGGGTAGCCGATGGCTAGGGCAATCACCAGTTGTTTCGATTCAGGTATGTTCAATAGGCGTTTCATCTCATCGGGATAGCTCACGACGGAGGCAAGTATTGTTGTTCCCAACCCATAGTTCAGTGCTGCTAGGGCTATGGTCTGGACAATTAAGCCGATATTCATCAATGCCCACTCACTAAGCCTTCTATCTGTGTAGATGATGATGGCGTTAGGTGCACCGAAGAAGCGGTACATCTGGACAAACCACTGCAATTGCTTCTCTGTATCTTCGCGAGTTATGCCCATCAGCTTGTAGATTTGGGATCCAAGCTCTCGACGGCGCTCTTGATACGGTGACGGCCATTCCGGGCGGGGGATGTCCGGGTATCTTTCATCTTGAGATAGTGCCTTATTGCCCAGGATTTGCTTAAGTTCTCGCATGACCTCACCGCCCACGATGGCGAATTCCCATGTCTGAGTGTTTGCCCAGGAAGGTGCCCGAAGGGCTACCTCCATAAGCTCGGCAAGGACTTCTTTCGCGACAGGGTCGGGCTTGTATGCCCTCACGCTATGCCTTGCTTTGATGGCTTCGATGACATCCATAGTTTTCTCTCCTTAGGTGGAGTCATGACAGTGTTTATCGTAATTTATTTCCGAATATAGGTGTGATCCTATTAATGTTGCAAAACCAAAGTGTTTATTTTGTCATTGCGAGGAGCATTAGCGACGCGGCAATCTCATGAGGTTGCCTTCCGCCCTGCTCACCGTGAACCCATTCTACCACACTGGTTTCTGTTCTCATAGGCCACAAACGTACGAGTACAAGGTTTTGATGTGGCAAGGTTTTGTGGTAAAGTTTATGGAAGTTTTATACATCTGAGAGTAACGGTTGAAGAATTCTTTTACGCTTTTCACGCTTTACATAATAGCTTTTATTGGATTTGCCGGCTTCAGCTTTCTGTTTCCGGTGATACCTCTTTATGCTACTGAACTGGGTGCGACGGTATCCCAGGTCGGGCTGATAGTAGCTACCATCTCTTATGTTACTGCTTTCTTTCTGATTCCATTTGGCATGCTTTCCGATAAATTTGGTCGTCACAAGCTTCTGGTCGGTGGTTTGACCATCTTTACGCTGGCTCCATTACTCTATCCTCTGGCTACTAATTCTCAACAGCTTATTTTGGTCAGGGCAATCCATGGCTTGGCGGCAGCAGCTTTTCTCCCGACAGCTATTGCCCTGGTAGTTGATTTAACCCCGGAGGCGAAACGAGGTGAAGCCATAGGCTGGTATACAGCTTCGCTCCAACTGGGCCTGATGGCTGGTCCGATAACCGGCGGTTTCCTGACAGGTCACTTTGGTTTCGATGCTGCCTTTTATGGTTGTAGTGTCATCTCGCTGATAGGCCTGGTTCTTGCTTTTTCTCGACTTCGTGCTATTGCCCACCGACCAGCGGCTACTCCAGGCAGAGCCAGCTCATCATGGCGTTGGCTAGGACAGCCGCTGGCGATTGCAGTCTTGTTGGCCCCCCTGCTGGTTGCTGTCGGCTCAGGTACGATTGGCAGCTACATTCCCCTTTACGGCAGGGGGTTTGGCATGACTGAGACTGATGCTGGAGCGATCATTACTGCCCTTTATGCCAGCTCAGCCATTTTGCGAGCTCCAGCAGGGAGGTTGGCGGACAAGATTGACAGGAAGCTGCTGCTTATCGGTGGTGTGGGACTGAGTGCTGTAGCTGTATCTCTTTTCTCTTTTTTCCATAGCCTATCGCAGTTTATCATCATAGGCGTTGTCTTCGGTATCGGCATGGGAATAGCTATGCCGGCAAGTTTGACTATGGCGGCCGATTTTTCTTCGACAGGCGGCAGGGGGCTGTCAATGGCCATACCTACTTGTTTCTTTCAGGTTGGCTTGGCTGCCGGGCCTACAGCCATGGGGTTTGTGGCTGGGGTGAGTGATTATGAAACGATGTTTCTGGCCTGTGCTTTGAGCCTGGCCGTTGGTTTGCTCATCATGCTCGGCTTAATGCGCGCCCGGTAGTCTGGACTTGAGAGGATGGTTGTGAAGGTAGTTTTACATATATGCTGCGGAGTCTGTGCTGCCGGTGCCGCGGAAGTTTTGGTTAACGAAGGGCATCAGGTTCTCGGCTTCTTCCATAATCCAAACATTCACCCGGCGGAGGAATATCAAAGAAGGCTAGAAACTGCTCGCAGGGTTGCTCAAGAATTGAAATTCCAATTAGAAGTGCCGGCTTATGAGCCAGGCGAATGGCTCAGACAGACCAGCTCTTTGAAAGATGAGCCTGAAGGCGGGAAGAGATGCCAGGTTTGCTACAGGCTGCGGCTGGAAAAGACCTATGATTACATGGTGGATTGTGGTGCAGATGCTTTTACCACTACTTTGACAATAAGTCCTCGCAAGTCTGCACAGATAATTAACAAAATTGGATGGGAGATAGGCGGGGAGAAGTTCCTGGTAAGGGATTTCAAGAAAAAGGAAGGTTTCAAGCGGGCTGTACAGTTAGCCAAGCGATGGGAGCTTTACCGGCAAGATTATTGCGGCTGCACGTATAGCATAAGGTAAGGGAAAGGTTAGGTGAGGTTGAAACCTTAGACAAGCAAATCCAAACATGTAGTTGTGGGGCTTTAGCCCCACCAGCACGACCCTAAAGGGTCGTGGCTACATTCTAAATTTGCATTTGGGTGATTCGAATTTGTTTAGTATTTAGAATTTAGTGCTTAGTGTTTTTGTTGGTGAGATTCTTCGCTACGCTCAGAATGACAGAATGAGCGCTTACTGTCGTCCTCTTTTGCGGTAGGTCTCGATAAATCTCTCGATAGAGCGGTCGTAAGTCCTCTCCACATCAGCGGGGAAGAAACAGGCCGGCAGTTCGCCCGACCTTTGGTGATAAGTCAGGCATTCGCAGCAAATACCTTTTCTAGAGCATGGTTCATAGGTGCAGTTGCACTTGGTTTTGTTCTCCTCGATTTGGCATTCTCTCATTGCTGCTCCTACCTTCTTTGGTCGAACCTGCGGCCCAGGAGGAGAGAGGCTAGGGTGATCTTCTGAATTTCAATGGTTCCACCAGCGACCCCCCAGCCCCAGCCATCACGCATCATCCGCTCCACAGGATATTCTTTGGAGTAACCATAGCCGCCGTGTATCTGTAAGGCCATTCCGGTGACCTCTCTGACCATCTGATTAGCAAAGCACTTGGCCAGGTTAGCCTCAAGCGGAACGGGCAACCCTGTGGCTGCGTTGACTGTTGCCCTGTAGATGAGAAGACGGGCTGCTTCAACCCTGAGAGCCATATCCGCCAGCATGAACTGTATTGCCTGGAATTCACATATCTCTTTGCCCCACTGCTTCCTTTGTTGCGAATAGGCCATGGCTTCCTCGAGAGCTCCCTGGGCTATTCCCAAACACATAGTGGCGTTGCCGCAGCGCTCAAGGTCGAATGCAGTCATTAGCTTTCTGAGCTCGCCTTCCTTGACCACCAGGTTCTCCTTTGGAACGCGGCAATCCTCAAAAATCAGGTCGCAGCTTGGGAAGCCTCTCAAGCCCATGAACTGTTCCTGCTTGCCGAAAGAAAAGCCCGGTGCCCCTTTCTCAATAATCAACCCGCCGATGCCTTTAGCCCCTTTCTGCTCACTGAGTCTCACATATACCACATAAACGTCAGACTCGCCTCCTCCGGAGATAAAGCGTTTCATGCCATTAACCACATAGTGGTCGCCTTTCAATACGGCTTTGGTAGTGAGGTCAGTCAGTGCCGAACCAGCCTCGGGTTCAGTCATGCCAACGGAAATCATTGATTCGCCACGACATACAGGAGGTATATATTTCCTTTTCTGTTCCTCGGTGCCGAATTGCTCGATCACCTTGACAGGCCCGACATTAGATTCGAAAACAGGTGCAGCGCATAAAGGCGATATTCTGGCTAATTCCTCGATTGCCAGAATAGCTTCAAAGGCAGAGCGTCCCTGTCCTCCATCCTCGACGGGGAGACAAAGACCCAGTAGGCCTAAATCTGCCAGCTTTTGCACATACTCGCGGGGTATGTGTTCAGCCTTGGCTTCCCATTCCGTAGCCTTTGGGCGGAACTCCTTTTCAGCCAGGTCATGCACCATCTTCTTCAGCATCTTTTGCTCTTCAGTTAATTGGAAATTCATCTCTTTGCCCCCTTGTTTTTTATCGGCGCCGTCTCGGTATTTTATGCTGCCATTACCTTTTTTTCAATGCACGTGTGGGGGGTTTTTGGCAAACTATCTCCTAACCCTTTTCTTAATTGTTGCTATCGCCTGACGAATTTTGTTAAGCTGTGAAAAACTACGCAGGGGGAAAGGAGATCGAAAAATGAAACTGGTGACTTTCGAGGTTGTTACCTCTGTAGGGCCGGTGCAGCGCATCGGGGCGATAAGCCAGGAGAAGATAATTGGCCTCAATATGGGCTACACGTGCTATTTGGCGGACAAGCGTGGCAGCCGCCGAGCTTATGAGATGGCTTCAGCGGTGTTGCCACCTGATATGATTGCCTTTTTCCGCAGTGGGCAAGAAGGCAGAGAGGCAGCCGAGACGACTATTGACTACGTGGCAAAGCAGCGGTCAAAAACATCTATTATGGGGCCAAAGGGTGAAAGGATAGTCTATGAGATGGCGGAGGTCAAGCTCAAGGCTCCGGTGCCTCGGCCGAATTCCCTTCGGGATTACCTTGCCTTCGAAGGCCACGCCAGCTTATCTGGGCTAAAGCAGCTAGACAAGGCCTGGTATGAGATACCAGTTTGTTACAAGGGTAACCCTGATACGGTGATCGGCCCGGAGGAGGTCATCCTCTGGCCTGCTTTTACCGATCTGCTGGACTACGAGCTGGAATATGGCATTTACATTGGCAAAGAGGGCAAGAATATACCGCGGGAAAGAGCAGAGGAGTACATCGCTGGTTACACTATCTTTAATGATATCAGCGCTCGAGATATTCAGTTGCAGGAGATGATGGTTGGTCTTGGGCCAGTTAAGGGTAAGGACTTCTGTAGCATTATGGGGCCGTGCCTGGTGACTCCGGATGGGGTGAATCCCAGCAACATGCGGATGATGGCTCGCATTAATGGCGAGATATGGTCAGACAATAACAGCGGCACAAGTTACTGGACCTGGCCCCAGATTATCGAGTTCGCCTCTATGGAGGAGACACTTTATCCCGGCGACTTTCTAGGCTCGGGAACTGTGGAAAAGGGCTGTGGTGGCGAGTTGAACAGGTGGCTTCAGCCGGGAGACGTCATTGAGTTGGAGGTGGAAGGCATCGGCATTCTCAGGAACCGGGTAGGAGAGAAGCCACCCAGGCGGGCTTTCAGCCGTTGATATGTAATTTTAACTGAAATTTACTAGGCCTCTTCTTGTTCCTATCGGCCTGACCTGTGTCAGAGAAATCGCACTTCCTTGACAACATCTCTGAATCAGAATACTCTTAAGTCTGCTCAGAGTTGCAGAAAAGATGTTAGAGAAAACTGCCAAGAAAAGCACGCTATTAATCAATGCCGATGCCTCAAAATGTGCCGGGTGCATGACCTGTATGTTAAGTTGTTCCTTCAGGCTTGATAGCACATTTAATTTAGCTGCCGCCCGGATTCAGGTTAGAAAGTTGGTCAATCACCCCAACGAGTTTGAAATAACTTTCACCAACGACTGCGATGCTTGTGGCATCTGCGTCAAATATTGCCCGTACGAGGCTTTAACTCACCAGAGAGCAAGGAAGGAAGTGTAAGATGGGACTCCCGGGTTATGCCGGTAATATCCTCTATGTTGACCTGACCAGTGGCAGCATAAGGAAAGAGCCCCTTGATGCTGAAACGGCCAGGACCTACATCGGCGGCGCTGGTATCAACAACAAGCTGGCTTATGACCTTATACCTCCAGATGCGGAGCCGCTTTCCCCTCAGAATGCCATCATAATAGGCACAGGTCCTTTCAACGGGACTATAATCCCCGGTTCTTCGCAAGTAATGGTCATATATAAGTCACCTCTTAATAATGCTTTTCCCCACAGCAACGGCGGTGGTTATTTCAGTCACTTCCTGAAGTCCTCGGGCTATGACCATCTTGTCATTACCGGGCGGTCAGATAAGCCGGTTTACCTCAAAATCCACGATGAGGATGTGGAGCTATGTGACGCCAGCGACCTCTGGGGTAAGGACGTTTTTGAAACGACAGACGAGCTAAGGCAGAGATATGAACAATGTAGTGTAATCCCGATTGGTCAGGCGGGAGAAAACCTGGTTAATATCTCGGTGACTCAAATCGACAAAGGAGGTACCTTGGGTTCGGGCGGTCTCTGTGCTGTGATGGGTTCGAAGAAGCTGAAAGCCATAGTTGCTGTTCGTGGCACAAAAGGGATCATGGCAGCTGACCCCAAACGGCTGCAGAAGCTTGTTGATGAAATATTGACTCGAGTAAAGAATTATCACCTGCGTGATGAAATGATGAAGGGCGGTGCTATGACCATGACCTCTGGCTGGGTGCCGGAAGGGGCACTGGCCAGGAATTCGTCTGTGTTTTTGCTCTACCCGCCGAATGTAAAGGAGATACAGGGGCAAATTTATGAGATTCATAAGCGTAGCCGTAAGAAAATCGCTTGTATAACCTGTCCCATGTCTGATAAAGACCGCTTGAATTTACCTGAGCGTGGTATATTAACGTATGATACTGCGGTATTTGCCGTTGGGGCGATAATGACGGCTTCACCTGCGTTCGGGCATCGTGCTGAAAGCTCTCCCTTGGATAGATATGCCGATGCCCTCCGCTTTTTTGATGTGGTAAACCGCTTTGGCATTGATAGGGTCTATAGTTTTGAGGGACTTATTGACTTTGTGGCAACACTATATGAGGAAGGAATCATTACCAAAGAGGACACTGGTGGTGTGGAATTGAGCCGGGAATTTGATGCTCTTCTGAAGTTAACAAAAATGGCCGCTTTCAGGGAGGGTTTTGGTGACATTTTAGCTGACGGCGTCGTTGGTGCTGCTCACCGGATTGGAAAGGGAGCGGATAAGTATATCCAGAATGTAATAAAGGGGCAATTCGTTATCTTCGACCCGAGGGTCTCTGGTTTTGGGCCAATGCAATTTGAGATGCTGGTGTATCCTGGCCGCCCGTTGGGGGTTGCTGCAGCTATGGGAGCTCCCTCATATAGCCCTGGCTGGCCAATAAAGGAACTTGTAAGGCAGGCTGAAAGATGTGGGGTACCTGACGAAGCGATTGGGCGAATATTTACTGATAACTCATTTAATGTCGGGCGTCTAGCCAAGCACGGGGAGGATTTCTTCAACCTGTTTGATATGTTTGGGCAATGCCATCGGCTTTATATTTCTAGATTCTACAGTATGGAAATCCTGGCTGAGTTATATTCAGCGGTTACTGGAATTGAAGTAACACCGACTGACCTCAAGGCAGCCAGTGAGCGTGTGTGGAATCTATGGAAGATGCTTAACTATAGGGCTGGTTTTGACCGCAAAGACGATGAGCCACCTGAGATATGGTTCCAACCTCTTAAAGGTGAGGACAAGGAGTACAATTTAAAGGACTATTTTTTCGCTGCTCCCTTAGCCAGAGAAGATGTAGACAGGCTGTTAGACGACTACTATGATGAGAGGGGCTGGGATAAAAAGACTAGCCTGCCTACCGCCAAGAAGCTTAAAGAGCTGGGCCTGGACAGCCTAGTTTCAAGTTAAAAAGATATTGCTCTAAGGACAAGTTTAGATCTGTCCCTAGGGTGAGGTACCGGACAGATCTGAAGGTCTGTCCCTACAGATTATTCGCTTTGCTCAGAATGACAGGTGAGGGGGTCAGAGTGACTTTGGAGGAGACACTTATTTCTGGGCAAACAGGGTATAGAAACCTTTGCCGGCTTTTCTGCCTAGATAGCCGATTTCTACCATTCTCTTTAGCAATGGTGCTGGCTTATATCTTTCCCATCCGGTCTGCTGGTAGATTCCCTCGAGCAGGTCTACGCCAACATCTACACCAACAAGGTCGCATAGCTCGAATGGCCCCATAGGCCAGTTGAAAGACAACCTGACAATTTTATCTATGTCCTCCATGGAAGCCAAATTCTCTTCCAACAGCTTGGCCCCCTCGTTCATCACCAGCGGTATTATTCTATTGGTTATGAAACCAGGCGAGTCTTTGACCACCACTGTTTCCTTACCTATAGACTTGCCGAAATCGAGGCTAACTTTTACGGTCTCCTCTGAGGTAAGCAGAGACTTGACCACTTCTAACCCTCTCATCATTGGCACCGGGCTGAAGAAGTGCATGCCGATAACCTTATCTGGGCGTTTAGTTGCCGATGCTAGTAGACCTATAGGTATGCCGGAGGTGTTAGATGCCAGTAAAGTTTGCTTCGGGCATATCTCTTCTAGCTGTTGGAACACCGGCAGCTTGATATCGGCTCTTTCAAATATTGCCTCGATGACGTAGTCTGCGTCCTTAGCTGCCTGTTTTAAGTCTGTTGAGGTGCGAATATTTGCCAAGGCCTTATCCATATCAGCTTGGCCGATTTTGCCCTTCTCCACAAATTTACTGAGACTGGCTTTTATGGCGTTCATTCCCCTGTCGACGAATTCCTGCTTTACATCAGTCATCGTTGTTTCGTAACCTGCTTGAGCCACTACCTGAGTTATCCCATTGCCCATGGTTCCTGAGCCGACAACGCAAACTTTCTTAATAGCCATATTCGTTCCCTCCAACAATTTTTGGTTAATTTTATCATGAAGCTCTGTCCTCTGTAAGTTGCCTAGGGGGTGCCCAGTTGTCACCCTGAGCGACAACGAAGGGTCTAGATTCTTCCGTCACGAAGCTTATCCGCGGCAAGATTCTTCGCTTCGCTCAGAATGACAGGTAAAAGACTCGAAATAGCAGGCAGTGTTACTAAGTATCCTTTGACACTATTGTTTGCCCAGAGCTGTCGGAGTGATGTTATAGTGCGAAGACCATTTTTTAAAGCTCTAACCGCATAGGGAAGTGGCAATTAGATCAGCTAAAGCCCTGGCCGGAATAGCTGTGTAGATTTTGCTAAGTTAGCAGAATTGCGCTAATGCGTAATTAAAAACGGGCTCTGGTAATACGGAGCCCGTTCAGCTTGGTCAAACTAGCTAGTTAGGCTGTGATAATGGCCATAGCCTCTTTTCTGTAAGCCTCCATAAGATATGGTATGCCGGTGACCTTGGCGCACTCTTCAGTCAAGGACATGAGCTCACGCCGGCTAATTGCGGGCACGCTGAAGCATCTGGCACCAGCCATCAACTGCTGTAATCCTACCTTGATTTTATCAGCGTAGCTGTAGATACCAATAGCGCCTAGGGGTATGTTCTTTATTTCATTGGCGCCCACTATATTCTTTACCTGTTCGTAACAGACAAAAATCTCCTCGGGAGTCGAGCCGAACTGACTGACAGTGTTCGGCAGCTTGCCATCCTTGATCCACTCGGCGATATTCTTGCCGACCATTCCCGGAATCATTAAAGCTCGACCTATGCATACCGCCTTGGTGAAAGGTGCACCCAGGGCGAGTGCCTTAAACACGCCATCTTCGCTGCTGAATCCGCTGGCAAAGGCCATGTCAGGCGGTCGTTCACCTTTATCGGCCAACATCTTGGCGAACTCGTAAGCTGCCGCATGGAGATAGAGGCTGGGTACACCCCACTCCTCCATCATCCGCCAGGGACTCATACCGGTCCCACCGGAGGCGCCGTCTATAGTAAGCAAGTCAATCTTGGCTTTTGAGCCCCACTTGATGGCCATTGCCAGCTCACGCAGGCTGTAGGCGCCGGTTTTCAAGGTAACGCGTTTAAATCCCAGATTTCTCAGGCGCTTAACTTCAGCATAAAAACCTTCCTCATCGATAAAACCGAGGCGGCTGTGCCTTTCAAATTCCTTAAGCGCGCCTTCCTTAAAAGCGGCCTGGTTGATGGGGTCTGAGGGGTCGGGGGTAATGATAAATCCGCGTTTCTGGAGTTCCAAAGCCCGCTCCAGAGAATTAACCTTTATCTCTCCGCCGATGCATTTGGCACCCTGCCCCCATTTTAATTCAATGGTCTCTATGCCGTGCTTTTTGATGATATATTCAGCGACACCTAATCTCGTATCCTCAACGTTCATCTGCACCAGGATTTCGCCATATCCTTGGTGGTAGCGTCGATATATTTCAATTCGCCTGTCCATATCGGGTGATGAAACGACCTTGCCCTTTGAATCACGCTGAAGTTTCGGGTCGATACCGCACACGTTTTCGCCACAGACCAATGTAACACCGCTGATGGCGGCACCAACGGCAAAATGCTCCCAGTTCTTTCGTGCTATCTCGGTAGAGCCCAAAGCGCCGGTAAAGATAGGGACTTTCATCTTGACTTTGATATCCCAGCCATACTCGGTCTCTGTGTTTACGGCCGGGAAAAGGGCGGTATCCGGGCCGCCGGTAACACCTTCAGGCATTCCCTTGGCTCCTAAGGCATAGCCCTGGATGTTGAGATGGGAGTAATCAACGGGATATTCCTTGTCGCCGCCGGCAGTGATTTCGCCGAAGGGGCCGGGATAGATTAACTCCCGACCGCGGAAGGTGGCTTTGAAGACTTCACAGTTCCCGGTGCAACCGTCAAGGCAGCGGGAGCAGAGGCCACTGCCGGGAACTACGCTTCTGGAGCGATTGGCAGTTCTAGTAGCTTCATTTGCGTTTGGTCGTCGTAAATTCATCGTTTGATTCTCCTTTCTTTAACCTTTTATTTTTAGAGTGACAACTAAATATATTCACATTCTCACCGGTATGCCCCTTTCCTTGAGGTATTTTTTGGCTTCGGGTATGGATATCTCTCCAAAGTGAAAGATAGACGCAGCCAGGACTGCTGATGCTTTGGCAATGGCTACGGCTTCGTAAAGGTGCTCTAATTTACCGGCACCACCGGAAGCAGTGACAGGAATTTTCACCGCCTCGGCTACGGCTTTGGTCATCTCTAAATCGTATCCTTCCTTGGTACCATCGGCATCCTTGCTGGTAAGTAAAATCTCTCCAGCACCCAGTTTCTCCACCTTCTTCGCCCACTGGACAATGTCCAATCCCGTTGACTCCATGCCGCTCTTAACCACTACCTCTAATCTGGGACGACCGCTGTTTGGCGGATTCTTGATGCCGTCAATGGCAACGACAAGCCTTTGTTTGCCGAACTTCTTTGAGGCTTCCTTTATCAGGTTGGGATTCCTGACGGCAGCAGTGTTGATTGAGACTTTGCTTACACCGAGGTCAAACAAATCTTTCATGTCTTTGGTGTCTCTGATGCCGCCGCCTACAGCAAAGAGAATGGTAACCTTCTCGGCTACCCTCTTGACCCATTCCAGTCTTGTTCCCCTGTCCTCGGCGCTGGCCATAATATCAAGGAAGACGAGCTCATCCGCCCCTTCTCGGCAGTAAGCTTCTGCAGCCTCTACCGGGTCGCGGGCGTCTCTTAGGTTTACGAACTTTATACCTTTGACCACTCTCCCATCTTTAATGTCTAGGCATGGTATGACTTTCACCTCTTTCATTTATAACCTCTAGAAACTGATTAATTTCTGGTATTCCATAGTGGTGCTCATGCCGTGGTTTTCTGCTTCTATGCCGGCTTCTTCAGCGGCGGCTACTGGATTTAAGCCGCCGATGAGTATCATTCCAATTCTGTTGAGTTCCACGGGGATTTCACACACCGGCTCACTGGTATTACCCATGACCATTAGGCCTCCCAGGCCTGCCTCTTTCAATTTAGCCACAACGGTTTCAGCAATTGGCCGACATAGGGCTGGTATTTCTCGAAAATTAGCCAGTATTTTGCCATTGCCTGTTTTAGCTACGTCTCTTACAGAGGTCATCTTGGCTCTAATGAATACCTCTGAAGGGTCTAGCGAGGAACCGGCGTAGTGAATGAGTTCCACGAAGCGAAGTGGCTTGTGGTTTCGAATCTGCAGTATGCCGCCGAATCGAGAATCCATGGGAACCCCGGCCTTGAGCAACGTCCCATTCATCACGATGCTGCACACAGTTGCCAGTCCTATCTTGCCTGGCGGGACAAATAGCTCACCCAATTGTTCTCCCCCCTGGGCTACAGCTACTAAATCGCTTACGCAAATCCCGGCGGCGAAGGCAGGCTTCATTGCCTGGAGTGCTCTTTCAAACTTTCCCTTTGGGAAAAAGGAGACGTTGACCGGTATCGTGCCTGTGCGTTTCTCCCAATCGAAGTCGGTGCGAAAGGCGAGCAATTCGATTCTGGCTATGGCAAAACCCACCTTATCTCTAACCAGGGCATTGCCCAGCTCTTCAACCCCCAATTCGGTGATTAACCGACCATCCCGGCTGACAAGTCTCGTTAGTCCGCGTTCATCCATCAGTTTGAGGTGGTATCTCACTGCCCTTTCGCCCAGGTAAACCCCGTGGTCTTTCAAAAGTTGAGCGATGACTCTGGCCCCCAATGGCTGCTGGGAATCGCTCAGTATCTTGAGGATAAAGAGTTCCTTTCTCTCAACCTCTTGTGTTTCAATGCCTATCATAAAGCTGTTCCTGAAGGTTTAGACCTAGGGTAGTAGGCAACCGTTTGCCTATTATATAGGCGCTTGGGAATCCTGTCAAGTCCTCTAGCCTTGACTGTGGTTAAATCAAAAAGTATCATTAGTGAAATCTGGCTAATCAAATCAGTTTCAGGACCGGAGGCAACATGTTAGCTCTGGAAGGTATCAAGATTTTGGATCTTACACATCTGGCGCCCGGTGCTTTATGTACTATGATTTTGGGTGACCTGGGAGCTGATGTAATTAAAATTGAGGCACTGCCCGGCGTTGGTGGACGTGGCGCTGGGATAGGCATATCGCCGATGGGGGAGGAGGGAAGAAGGCAAGCAGCCTTTGATGCATTAAACCGCAATAAAAGGAGTACCGGGCTGAATCTCAGGTCTGACAAAGGCCGTGAAATATTCTACCAGTTGGCACAGACGGCTGATGTTGTTGTTGAAGGTTTCAGGCCGGGCGTGGTTAAGCGTTTGGGGGTAGACTATGAGACAATAAGGACAATTAACTCGAGGCTCATCTACTGCTCTCTGAGTGGCTACGGGCAGGACGGTCCGTATAGTAATCGCTCCGGACACGATGTAAACTATATATCAATAGCTGGTGCACTTAATCTCATCGGCACTCCTGACTGCCCACCAGTCATCCCTCTAAACTTACTAGCTGACTTTGCTGGTGCTTCTTTGCATGGTGTTATCGGCATCCTGGCTGCTTTGGTGGCTAGAGGCAAAACAGGTACAGGACAGTATGTGGATATATCCTACACTGATGGAGCGATGTCCGTTTTGACTTGGTTTATCAGCAATTACTTTTCCAGCGGCATTCTGTTGAAGAGGGGTGAAACTTGGCTTCATGGTGCTTATCCCTATTATGGTGTGTACGAAGCTAAGGATGGCAAATATGTCAGCATCGGCTGTGTTGAACCCTGGTTTTGGGAGAATCTATGCCGTGCTCTGGGTAAAGAAGAGTACATTCCTTACTGCATTTCGCCCGAGCATTTTCTCCATAAACCCGAAGGCGAGAAATGGGAGGAAATCTTTTCCTACCTCAAGCAGGTCTTTTTGACCAGGACCAGGGATGAGTGGTTTGACTTTTTTGCTGATAAGGATGTGCCAGTAGGTAAAGTCTACACCTTTGATGAAGTGTTCAATGACCCACAAGTGCTTCACCGCCAAATGGTTTTAGAAATAGACCATCCGACTTTGGGGAAGGTGAAACACCCGGGCATTGCCATCAAGCTATCTGAGACTCCTGGCAAAGTGAGGAGCCTTGCACCTATCTTCGGCGAACATACTGAAGAGATATTGCGTGAATTAAGCTATAATAAGTCGCAAATTGAGGAGTTGCGTCAATCTAACATAATAGGCTAAAATTCTAGTCAGAGGGGGTGAAAATATGCCAGCCAAGGCCTTTGTGCTTATAGAGACGGAAGTAGGCAGGACCAAGGATGTGGTGGCGGCTCTTCAGGGTCAAAAGGTCAAAGAGATAAAATCGGTTGACCTGGTAACTGGCCCTTACGATGTTATCGCTGTTGTTGAACATGATGACTTTAATGCCGTTGGCAGCCTGGTCACTGAGAAGATCCACCCTATACCGGGTATAAAGAGAACGGTTACCTGCCTGTCAATCCGCGTATCCTAGCAAAATCTTAAACTCATGGATTGTGTTTTTTGCCGGATCGTTGCCGGGGAAATACCTGCTGATATTGTTTACCAGGATAAAGAGCTTATAGCTTTTCGTGATATTCATCCCCAGGCACCTACGCATATTCTCATCATGCCTAAATCTCATATTGCCTCACTGACAGAGAGCACCACTAAACAGCAAGCGCTACTGGGTCGGCTCATCTTGCTGGCTAAGGAGCTAGCTGAGAAGGAAGGCATTTCGGCCAGCGGTTATCGATTGTCGGTAAGTTGTGGTGCTGATGGCGGCCAGCTTGTGCCTCACATCCACTTTCACCTCCTTGGCGGCCGAAAACTGGACGACATGCTGGGTTAGGATTCTAATCACCGCTGGCGAGGGATTCTAGCTTACTCACTACTTCCTCAATAGCTTCATCCGGTGTAGAAGCACCGGCGGTTACGCCGATATTTTGCTTTCCTGAAAGCCAGCCCATTTGTATTTCAGCAGCGGTTTCTATCAGATGAGTCTCTACTATAGGCGAGCATACCTCAGCGAGACGCTGTGTGTTGGCACTGTTGTGCCCGCCAACCACTATCATCAGGTCACTTTTTCCAGCTAATTCGAGGGCAGCTTCTTGTCGTTTTCGCGTTTCCTGACAAAGAGTATTGATTATACGCAGTTCCTGGACATCAGGGAAAACGGCCCTGATGACCTCATTGATGAACTCAACAAATTTGGCGTGGCTCTGTGTGGTCTGCGAAATGATGCCCAGCCGATGAGGCAGTTCCAAGTTGGCTATCTCCTCTCCATTCAGAGTGGCAACAGCATTATTACCTGCCCAGCCGAGCAGGCCTTTAACTTCAGGATGGGTGGCTTCGCCGAAAATAATGACGCGCAAGCCAGCCTGAGCCAGTTTCCTGGCTGCTTTCTGGGCACTGCGGACTATGGGGCAGGTGGTGTCGATTACTCGGAGCTTTCGAGCTTGAATTTGCGACAGCAATTGCGGTGGGGCACCGTGCGAAGTAATAGCAATGACTCTGTCTTGAACCTGGTCCAGCTCATTTATGACCTTGACTCCAATATCAGCCAGTTTGGCTACCACCAGCCGGTTATGCACTATAGGTCCCAGAGTTGCTATTTCACGGTGCTCTTTGGCCGACTTATCGATTATTTTAATAGCTCGTCTGACGCCGAAGCATAAGCCGAACTCGCGAGCTTTTTTAACTTCTACCTTGGCCATATACCTCTGTTCCAGCAGGCAGCTCAACAGGGTTTATAAATGCCCCGGTATTCTGGAGGCAGGATAGCGGCGACTTTCCCCATTATGTATTCAGTAAGCTCTTTTAGCTGCTTTCCATTTGGCTCACCCTGGACAGGTGGAAGTGTGAAAGGCTTGCCGAACGTGATGGTTACCTTTGGGCGAGTAAGCCAGCCGATTCCCTTTAGCTTCTCTGTTCCGCGGATGGAAACAGGGATAAGGGGAGCGCCGGTACTTAAGGCTATAAGTGCACAACCATGGTGCGCTTCTTTTAGGCAGCCGGCCTTACTCCGTGTGCCTTCTGGATATATGCCGAACAGAAGACCTTTTGCCAAAACTTCTTCTGCGTATTTCATTGCCATCTGTCTTTCTTCAGGAGTTCCACGGCGGCGCACAGGGTAGGCTTCTGCAACATCCATTAATATACGAAAGATAGGTATGGGCCAGTAATAAAACAACTCCTCCTTGGCCATAACGATGCTATCGCGAGGCAGAATGCTGATTATATGTAGAGGCGGGTCTATCAAGTTGAGATGATTGAAGACAGCGATGATAGGGCCGTCTGCCGGCAGGTTTTCCTTGCCTTTTATCTCTAAGCGGATTATGCTTCTAAGCGCCCACTCAACTATGGGACGGACGATTTTAAAGGATATCTTGGAAGTTGGCCTTCTCAATCTTCGTTTGATTATCCCGCCTTTGATTGGGAATTCGTAGAGAGAGGCATGAGTTCGCTTTTGCTTCGTAGCGCCGAAATATCTGCGAGTCTTTAACCAGTCCGCAATCATGGCTCCCTCCTTTCCTGGTCCGTATGGTTAATATTATAAATTATAAGCCCTGTGTCAAGTCATCACCGCTGGGCTGACTGGTAAGAATGTAGCAGCCATGCCCAGCATACCACCGTCCTGAATGAAACAAGATTATTTTTATTTCATAGGATCAGATTTTGCAGGCTGCCTACGATAAGTGCTGCCGCTATCATTATCCCGGTAGCTTTAAGCATATCTCTGGCTCCTAACTCTCGAGCCAGTATCACGAAGGTAGCCACACAGGGGAAGAACATAGCCATAACGGTAGTGCTTATTACCAGTTGCTTGGCGGTTAACCCCAGGGGAGCCAGCATGCCCACGGCTACATCTTTACGCAGAAAGCCGATAGTTAAGGCGACAACCGTCTCTTTGGGCAGCCCAAACAATCCACTTACAATTGGGGCTGCAATGTTAGCCATAAAATCGAAGATTCCTACTGTGTAAAGGATATTTACCACAAGCACAGCCCCGAGCACTATAGGTAAGGCTTCTTTGATAAAGCTGGAGACCCGCAGCCAGAGTTTCTCACCTACAACTCGCCAAGGTGGGAAGCGGTAGGGTGGAATCTCCATTATGAGTTCCGGGCTAAACCCCTTGACAGTATGATTAAGAATAAGCCCTATGATAATCCAGGATACGAATAAGCTACCATATACAATAGCCACATATTGCATGCCTTGCTGTCCCACCAGTCCTATTATCATAGCTTGCAACGCTGCGCACGGGATACCGATAGAAATTAGAGTAGCTGCAATGAACCGTTGCCTCCGGCTCTCCAGGATACGTGTTGCCATTACTGCTGGCACGTTGCATCCGAAGCCGAGGATAGTAGGAATTATGGCGTAACCGTGTAGCCCTAATCTGTGCATCAGTGTATCCATCAGTACCGCTAGGCGAGGCAGGTAACCGACATCCTCCAGTATTCCTAGCACGAAGTAGAAAGCGACGATGTACGGTAACACTGCAGCAAGTGGAATATAAATGCCGGTGCTAAGCAAACCAAAAGACTGAAAGTAGTCTATTTCGCCATTGATGAGTTTACCTATCAGGATGTTGTGCCAGAAACCCCCTGACCCTAAGGCAAAGCTCAACTTCATTAGCAGTGGAGTCCACAGCCAGTTGAAGAGAGGGTCAGTCACATAGTTGATGATGCCTTCGCCGATAAAGCGGATGACCAAGAAGGTGACAACGAGAACCAGCAGGGCGATAGCAGCACCGCCTGCCGGATGGCTGCTGACATCTTCCAAAACCTCGCGCCAGGTGTGGTGGCGATGGCTCAACGATTGCACCTGGCTTACAATATCGCCGATTTTCGCCCACCTTTCATCGCTGCTAGGGTAGACAATCTGTGGTGCTGCTGCCTCTGGAAGACGTCTAACTAATTCTCTAATTCCTTGTCCGGTTACTCCTATCGTGGGGACGACTGGCACACCGAGTAGTTCTTCTAGCCTGGCGACATCTATATTTATTCCTCGGTGATGAGTGTCGTCCCACATATTAAGCGCAACTATTACCGGCACTTGTCTTTCCAGTAATTGCAAGGTGAGATTGAGGTTTCTCTCTAAATTGGTGGCGTCAACGACATCGATAACTAAATCCCCTTCCTCTAGCATTTCGGCAGCTACCTCTTCTGCCTTGCTGGTGGGTTCGAGAGTGTAAGTGCCGGGGACGTCGATAATCTCAGCCTGCTCTTGGCCAAGTTTCAGAGAGCCTTTAGTGAACCCCACAGTGGTACCGGGATAATTTGAAGCGATGGTGCGCGTGCCGGTAAGTCGGGAAAAGAGGACACTCTTACCCACGTTAGGATTGCCCATGAGTAGAATCTTCATCGTTACCTGCGAAGAGCTTTACGTGGATGTATCGATTTCAACCAGGATTTTATTAGCCATGCCAAAACCAAGAGCTACCTGGGCATGATTTACCCTGAGGGTAATAGGTCCACGGAAGAACGCGGAGCTTATTTTAGTCACTTTTTTACCCGGTCTGATGCCCAGAGCCTCAAGGCGCTGGGTCAAGCCTCGACCGCCAAGAATTTGAATTATCGTGCCGGTCTGCCCGGTCGCCATTCGATTTAAAGTCAGTGGTACATTTTGAGCCATGAACGTAAGTTAACTCCTATCTGGCATTGATTTACTTTCCTTGGCACGGCAGCTTGAGCACAAGCCTATCATGCGAACTTCGACATCGGTGATATCGAAGTCATATTTATCGCCGATATCCTCTCTGAACTTCCGGCTCACGGGACAGGCAAATTCGACGACTTTGCCGCAATTGATGCACAAAAGATGCTGATGTTCTGTCCCTGATTTCACCTCGTAATGATGGTGCTCCTCATCGAAGTGGTGCTCTTCTACGAGCCCCAGCTTCTTAAAAAGCTGCAAGTTTCGGTAGACTGTGGACAGGCTAATCCGAGAGTTCTTCTTTCGTGCCTGGCGATACAGTTCATCGGCATCCACATGTCCGCCGCTCTGACGGAGCAGCTCAAGTAGCAGGGTACGCTGAACTGTCATCCTCTGGCTTGAACGATCCAGTATCTGACGAGCACTACCCTTTTGTTTGATTACATTAACCATCTTTTAGCACCAAACTTGTTTTTAGACGGAGCCTTTTTCGACCTTTTGTAGTCAGTGATGCTAATGCAAATCATTTGCAACTAATCCTACGGTATTTAAGTGGCAGCTGTCAAGCCGTTTGAACAAAAAGATGAAGTGTGTCCTACGAGGTTCCTTACCACGAACATAGTGTAAGACTTAACAAAGTCCATTGATTCTCGGGCTAGTATTCCGTGTTGATACTTAGTTTTGGTATAATTTTAAGTAGTGTTCAAATCGGAATAATTCGAGAGTTAAGAGGTGAGATAATGGGCAATGTCAATTACAAAATTACGAGAACTTTGCGCTGCAAAAACGCTAATATCCCTGGCACCCTAGGTAAATTGGCTACAACCATCGGCAAAGTCGGAGTAGATATCGGAAATATAACAACATAAAGGTAGGATTACCAACGCCTCTGAGCGGTACGGCAGCCCCCTGGGGCCAGGCTGGTACCGAACCCTATAATACCTGGATCGAGCTGTTCAATAAAGAAGGCCTTCAGGTAGATGGCAAGACTTACAACTTTAAGTTGATTACAGTTGATGACCAGAACACACCCGAGGGCGGTGCTGCCGCGGCTAAGCAGCTCATATACGGCGAGGGCTGCAAGTTCTTCGCCGGGAGCTGGAGCTGGAACTTCGCCGCCATATCAGCCGTGACCAACCCGGCTAAAGCCATTTTGGTGACCAGAAGCGGCGGTGAGGTTATACCTACTAGTTTAGGTGGTATATGACTACAAGACGATGCCTTATGTTGTTTTTGGCACTCCGTCTTATGAAGAGTTTACAGGTGATGTCTTGGCGATTGTCGAGGCATTCCCCAATTACAAAAGGATAGGCATTCTCGACATGACCCTTGGCAAAGGCGCAGGCTGGGGCCTCCATGATAAGGCGTTTGATAATGCTGCAGTCAGGTATCACCATGAGTGGTTCCCGCCCGGCACAGTGGATTTTACTCCCTTCATTACCAGGTTTAGAGAGGCGGGTTGCGATATTATCTATGTCGCCGGGTGGGCCGGTGAAACTATGCTGTTCGCCAAACAGCGCTGGGAGATGGGCTACAAGGACATGAAGGTTGGCCATTCTGGCGGAATCCTCTCATAGCTCTCTGGTGATTCTCCTACTGAAAGAAGCGAGGTCGTTCATCCTAATTACAGCTGCGGACGCAGTGCGGTGCTGGATTCTATACGAACTCTCCCGTTTTTGTTGAAAGGTGTGATATTATCTGGTAGAGAAAACTGGTAGACAAGCACTGCTAGGGAGGAAGACAATGAGACGCTACTTAAATTTCATTATTCTTGCCATTGGCCTTATAGCAATCTCTGGGCTGGTATATTTTGTTCACTACTTAATTTTTCGAGATGTTCATCACATCTTTATCTACCTAGTTGGCGACCTGGCTTTTCTGCCCCTCGAGGTATTCTTGGTGGTGATCGTAATTGAGCGTGTGCTGGCTCACCGTGAGAAGCAGGCTATTATGCAAAAGCTCAATATGGTAGTGGGTGCTTTTTTCAGCGAGGTCGGCACCGAGTTGCTTCAAAGGCTTCTCGGTTGCTTTAAGAAAAGTAAAGAGATTAGCCGACACCTTGCAATTAAGCAGAACTGGACTCACGCAGATTTCAAGAAAGCAATGTCTTTTGCTAGAGCCATTGAAGCCGAATCGAGTTGTCACAACATAGACCTTGAAGAGTTAAAAACGTTTCTTATCCGGAAGCGGCCGTTCTTGTTGGCGCTGTTGGAAAACCCTAACCTTCTAGAGCATGAGCGCTTTACTGATTTACTCTGGGCGACTTTCCACCTTACTGAGGAGCTAGAAGCGCGGAAATCACTGACGGACTTTCCAGAGGCTGATATTAGACACATCGCTGGTGATATCCAGCGGGTGTATCGTCACCTGATAGTCGAGTGGTTGTCTTATGTGGAACACCTGAAATCAAATTATCCGTATCTTTTCTCACTGGTGGCTAGAATGCATCCCTTTCAAGAGCGCCCATCGCCAGTGGTGGTATAAACCTCAAAGATAGTATAATCTATACATTCAGATAAAGAACAGTGTACATGGAGTTTTTCTACATTAGCACTTGTGAGTCGGAATGATGTAGCTCAGGGCAAAATAGTCTTGGAAGCATTTGTGGTTTTGCCTGTCGAACAATCATTGGACGAGATTGAGGTGTCTTCTAAAAGCAAGAAGCTGGGGCCGAGCTGGCTGGATAGGGCTAAAATCCGCATCAAGATGATGCTGGGAATGAAAATCTTGCTCTGTGATAGCTGTAAGTGGGACTGGCGGAGTGCCTGCCATAATCCGGAACGGCCTAACGCCGTCTGGTGCCCCGATTATGAGAAAAGGGGCACATAACTCAACTTCGGAGGGAGCTCCAGCTATTGTGAGGAATGCTCGTGGCCCCTTGGCACAGGTGAGTATTTGGTAAACTGCTAGCAGCGGGTCATCTTGTACTTAGCTTTCCCTGCCTCTCGGTATAAAATGAATTTAGCTTTCTGCCCTTTTAGCAAATATCCTTCGCTCTGCTTACGCAACTTTCTGAGATCGGCTGACTCTAAAAAGGTCCGAAGAAGCTCTACCTTTTCTCCGAATTCACTGTCACCTTTGCCAGCCTGCAAATAACTCCTCACCAGATTCTCATACTCTCTTCTGGCTACAGTTTCGATGCAGTAGGAAAGGTCTGGGAAAAGCTATATCTGGTCCATTTCTGTATCTGCAGTGATGATACTGCTTGCAATATGGAAATGCAAAATGGGCAACGGCTGCCAACTCTTTGACACTGCGAAAGCCCGATGCTATGATGATGTTGAGTTACCCAACCAGACATTTGGTTGGGTTGCATATGGAAAGCGTTGACGGTTTATATCTATATTTAGTACTGTTTTTGATTTGCCTTGGGATAGCAGCCTTCTTCTGCAGTGCTGAGACGGCGTTTATCGGTATGCAAAGGCTCCGCCTCAAGCACCTGATACATACCAATCATCCCAAAGCTAAAACCGTGGCCAGGATTGTGGAGCATCCAGAGAGGTTCCTGGCTACTGTTCTTCTGGGCATTAATTTCTTTGAGACGGCGGTGGCTACGCTGGGAACGCTAATAGCTGTATCACTGTGGGGTGAAAACTTGGGGGCGGCCATAGCCACCGTAGTCATCACAATATTAACCTTAGTTTTTGCTGAACTTATTCCAAAAAGCCTAGCTGCTCGCTATGGAGAGAGGATAGCGTTGCTCTACGCTAGGCCAATAGAATTCATCTCTATTATCTTTTACCCATTCGTCTATGTCCTGAATCATATTGGCATAAGGTTCATCAAGCTGGCTAAGGAAGATGCCGAGCCGAGGCCAACGATTAGCGAGGAGGAATTCCGCACAGCCATTACCGTTGGTGAGGCCGAAGGGGTTTGGGAGGAAGAGGAAGCTGAGATGTTGCACAATGCCTTTGAATTCGCTGACCGGCCGGTTAATGAGGTAATGCAGCCTCGGACAGAAGTTACTTGGCTGAAACAAGGGACGAGCTTAGCGGCCTTTCTCGATATCTATCGCCAATTGCCTTTCTCTCGTTTTCCCGTTTATAAGGGGACTACTGATAACGTGGTCGGCGTTCTATCGATTAAAGATGTGCTTATGGCCCAGGCCAAAAACTCGCTGGCTGCGGATAGCTCGATTGATGAATTGGTTCGCCCAGTGCATTTCGTGCCTGAGACCAAGCGTCTGGGTGAGCTACTGGCTGAGATGAGGGATAACAATTACCATATGGTAGCAGTTGTTGATGAGTATGGTGGCGTGGCTGGTATAGCTACCTTGGAACACTTGACTGCGGAGATAATGGGTGTTATTGGTGACGAGCTGGCTGTTCAGGAGAAAGACTTTGTAACTATTGATGCCCATACTTTCGAGGTTGATGGCGGCCTCAGGGTGGAGGAAGTGAATGAGGAATTGGATTTAGGGCTGCCTACTGGTGACTATGATACTGTAGCCGGCTTCATTCTCAGCCGTCTGGGGCGCATTCCAAAGCAGGGTGAGCACTTAAGGTATAAAGACCTAAAACTGACTATACTTGAAATGCGGGGGCGGAAGATAGAGAAGATTCTGGTAACCAAGGAAAAGGATGCAGCGCCTGCGCCTTAAGTTTAGCCGTGGTGAAGAACTTAAGTTCCTTTCGCACTTAGATTTGATGAGGCTTTGGGAGAGGGCTTTACGTCGGGCTGGACTCCCGCTAGCTTATTCGGAGGGTTTTACTCCTCATCCGCAGATTGCTCTGGCAGCACCTTTATCAGTAGGTGTGACCAGCCAGGCTGAGTTAATGGATGTATTCTTGTCTCGGTGGGTGCCTCCGCAATCTTTTATCGCTCAGGTAAGCAAGCAGTTACCTTGCGGGATTGATTTGCTGGAGGCTTGGCCAGTTGGACCGAAAGTTCCGTCACTTCAATCTCAGGTTAGATTCATAGAGTATAAGGTTGAGGTAGAGGTTGAGCAGGGGTGCGAAGAAGTGGAGTTAGCTTTACAATCTTTCCTTTCAGCTAAGGAACTACCGTGGCACCATTTCAGAGATACAGGAGCCCGCTATTATGATTTGCGTGCCCTGGTGGATGGCCTGTGGCTTATTGATTGCCACGATTCTTTGTGTGTTTTGGGAATGAGATTGCGCTGCGATGAAAGGGGCGCTGGCAGGCCAGAGCAAGTGACTAAGGCTCTGGGTTTCTCTCGGCATCCTGAATCCATCCACCGCACCAAGCTAATTCTGAGCTGAAGAGAATCTGGTTAAGTAATGCAGTTAGCAGAGCCCCATCTAGATATTAAGCGTCAAGAACTGGCTAATAAATACGCCAGGCTTATGAGACGGCTATCCTTTGTTGAGTTGGCAGTAGTCGGTGCTCTGCTGTTAGTACTTGTTTTCGGCGGTGTCTCAGCTAGAATGAGCTATTTTTTGTCTTTTCCTCAACCTTGGGCATCGGCTTTGTATTTTGTGATTTTAGTGGTTGGCCTGGGTATAATCATGATGCCGTTGACTTACTATCAAGGCTTTATCCTGCCGCGGCGCTATGGTTTGTCAAATCAAAAGCTTGGTGCCTGGCTAGCGGATAGAGCCAAAGCCTCAGCCTTAGGCGTCTTATTAGGTTTGGGAATAGTTATTGTTGTTTACTGGTTATTAGACCGCTTCCCAGACGTTTGGTGGTTGTGGGCTGGTATATTGCTATTGCTGCTCAGCTTGCTTTTAACACGGCTGACACCGACTTTACTCTTGCCTATTTTCTTTAAGTTAGAGCCTCTGGGTGATGCGGAGCTTAAGCGAAGGTTGATGAATCTGGCAAAGCGAGCACAGGCCCAGATTGTTGGTGTGTTTACCATGGATTTGAGCAGTAAAGGCACTACAGCTAATGCTATGTTAGCAGGTTTGGGCAAGACGAGAAGTATTATTTTCAGTGATACTCTGCTCCAGCAATACAATTCGGAGGAGATCGAAGTAATATTGGCGCATGAATTGGGCCATTACCTCCATCGGGATATTCCCAAGTTTATCGCTGTTCAAGCTGTCATGGTTTTGCTAGCCTTCTACCTGGCTGCTCTAGTTTTAAAAGCCAGCCTTATGCCATTGGATTTTCAAGGGATTGCCGATGTAGCGGCTTTTCCTCTTCTATTTTTGTCTTTGGCCGCTTTTGGCCTAATGGTAACGCCATTGATTAATGCCTACAGTCGTTATGTGGAGAGATCGGCTGACGAAGCCGCCCTGGAGCTGACGGCCAACCCACAGGCTTTTATCACAGCAATGGCCAAACTTACTGAGCAGAATCTGATTGTGGCCGATCCCAGTCGCTGGGTGGAGTTTCTATTTTATGACCATCCCCCTTATACTAAGCGGGTTGATTTGGCTAGCCGCTACAATCTAAAGGCTTATTAAGGAGGTTAGCGATTAGACTCATTCTAGTTAGGCATGGTGAAACCGCTTGGAATCAGGAACGACGGATTCAGGGTGGCAGCAGTGACGTTGAGTTAAGTGAGTTCGGGAGAAAACAGGTGGAGAGGTTGGGGTTGGCGTTAAAGGAAACGAAAATCGACGCCATTTATTCCAGCCCATTAAAACGTGCTTTAGATACAGCCATGGCCATTGCTAGCCACCATCAGTTGGCGGTGCAAGTTAAGCCAGATTTGCGGGAGATGGAGGTTGGTGAGCTTGAAGGTGTATCCATAGCTGAACTTGGCACTAGTTTTAGCCAGTTTTTGCTCCAGTGGCGGCAGGGGCAGGGCTTGGAGAAATTGCCCGGGGGTGAGAGTGTAGTTGATTTGGCGGACAGGATGTGGGCGACCGTTCAGTTTATAATCAAGAGGCGTGAGCAGGAAACAGTAGTGGTGGTAAGCCATTTCTTCGCAGTTGTGGTCACTATCTGCAAAGCTCTGGGATGGCCACTCACTTGCTTGGAGCGGATTAGAGTACAGACTGGCAGTATTAGTATAATTGATTTGGGAGATGGACGTCCTTACTTAGTGTCTTTGGGCGACATCTGTCATCTAAGAGAGGGTTAGGTTGGCCAGAAAAGAGAAAACGCTGGAACAAAGAGTCATCAACTTTATCCATGAGCATACTCTTTTTTCAGCGGGCGACAAGCTGGTGGTGGCGGTGTCCGGGGGGGCCGACTCAGTGTGTTTGCTCCATATCCTGGCGCAGTGGCGAAGAGAGCTGGGTGTGGAACTGCATGTAGCTCATCTCAATCACCAGCTTCGAGGTGCCGAGTCTGATTCTGATGCCAGTTATGTTTCTGATTTGGCGCATAAGCTTGGTGTGCAGACGACGATTGAGCGTCGGGATGTGGCGGCGTATCACGACCAAAAAGGTGGCTCATTAGAGGAAGCTGCCCGGGAGGTGCGCTATAGCTTCCTGACTGAGGTAGCTGGGGGGATAGGTACCTCTAAGGTGGCGGTGGGGCATACCCGTGACGACCATATTGAGACCATTGTGATGCATTTGCTGCGTGGGGTGGGTACGGCAGGACTGCGTGGTCTGCAGCCTCGTTCCGTATTGCAATACAGCGAACATGGTGGCCAGCTTGAAGTAGTGCGACCATTGCTTGAGCTTACCCGGCAGGAAACATTGGACTACTGCCAGCGATACAACCTGGCTCCGCGGAGCGATTCCTCCAACGTATCGCTTTCTTTCCTTAGAAACCGTGTCCGCCTTGAGTTGCTACCTGTGCTCAGAAGCTATAACCCCAGCATTGACAAAGTTTTACTCAGGCTGGCGGATATTGCTGGCGATGACATCTCTTTTATTGAGGAAAAAGCCTCTTTGCTGTGGAAGGAGTTAGCCAGAGAGGAAGGTGACGTAATCTATCTGGATATGAGCAAGATATTTACTTCGCCGCGTGCTATGCAAAGGCAGGTCTTTAGAAGGGCAGTCAAGCAACTTCGAGGTAATCTTAAGGATGTTGAGGCTGACCACATTGAGGCGATGATGGATTTCCTATCAAAACCAGCGGGTAAAAGATTATGCCTGCCGGATGGCTTGACGTTGTCTACAGAATATGGTCGTCTGGTTTTGGCCTCGGCTCAGGCTTCAATATGCCCATTACCTCCTCTTAAAGGTATATCCAATATTAATATTCCCGGTGAAACTGATTTGCCTGGCTGGCGGGTTAGAGCGGATATAATTCAAGAGGTGGTTGGCGACGACAATGGTCTTGTTGCCAGCTTTGATTTGGATAAGGTTGGGAAGGAATTGACAGTGCGACGACGCAGGCCGGGTGACCGTTTTCAACCTTTGGGTATGAGTCAAACCAAAAAACTCCAGGACTTTATGGTTGATTCTAGGATTCCCCGTTCCTGGAGAGATCGAGTACCATTGATTTGCTCACCTAAGCAAATATTGTGGGTAGTCGGCTGGAGAATAGATGATAGGGTTAAGGTCACTGAAAACACGAAGGAGATCCTGCGTCTACAGTTTGAAAGGTTGACCTGATGGCAGTGGATTTGGAGTTGCGTTTACGGCGGCTCACGGTAGACGAGGCCTTGCCCAAGCTTGACCGCTACCTTAATGCCGCCTTTATGGCTGGCTTGCCTTCTGTGCGTATTGTCCATGGCAAGGGGACGGGAGTGCTGCGTCAAGCAGTACACGAGACGCTGGCAGAACATCCTCTGGTCAAGTCCTTCCGGTATGGTGACTGGGGTGAGGGAGGGGCCGGGGTCACAATAGTTGAGCTGGCGAATCATTAGATTGTGTTTTATTCTAGCAAAAACTGGCCTAAAAGGAGGTAAGTTATGCGCAAAATAGGCGAACGGCGTCAACGGCTGCCTTTGCGTTTCCCCTTCGGGAAGGCAGTGGAGAACCTTCGTTCCACGTGCTTAAACCGCAGTGACTATGATCCAGTAAGCGGGGCTCGGAGACGAGTAGCACCGCGCAGAAGATATTCAAGGTTGACATAAAGTAAAGCTAAGCTAAGCGTGAATTTTTGGGAATTTACCGCATGATTGCACAGAGAAAAGACAATGGGCACTAAGGCTGTAGCTGTTCCTAAGCAAATGTGGCATGAAGAGGGTGAGCTGCAGTTGACATTCCCCGAGTCATGGGAGGTGGTGCCGTGCTTGATGAATGGGCACAATGCCCCCAGAATAACCCAGGAAAAGATAAGGGCTGCCTTTGATAATCCTATAGTCAGTCCTAAGCTCAGAGAACTCGCCAGAGGGAAAAATGAGGTGGCAATAATCTTCGATGATATCTCACGTCCTACAAGAGTTGCCGATTTGGTTCCTTACGTCCTGGAAGAATTAGAGGCAGCAGGCATTCCTGATGGGGCTATCAGATTCATCTGTGCTACCGGTGCCCACGGCGCTCATACCTTTCAGGATTTTCAGAAGAAGCTAGGCAAGGAGATAATGGATAGCTTCCCAGTTTACAACCATAATGCATATGAGAACTGCACGTATGTCGGCGAGACTTCGAGAGGCACCAGGCTGTCAGTAAATTCTGAGGTAATGAGCTGTGACCTGAAAATCGGTATTGGCTCGGTAATCCCTCATGCCCAGAGTGGTTTTGGTGGCGGCGGAAAGATTATCCTGCCTGGTATAGCTTCTATGGACTCGATTGAGGGCTTCCACTTGTTGGAGATAAAAGCTAAGGAAGCTGGGCAGGAAAATATCGTAGGCCCGGGCAATTACGCCGAAAATCCTATGGTGCAGGATTTTAACGAGGCGGCGAAGATGGTAGGTCTTGACTTCAAGATTGACACGATAATCAATGGCAGAGGAGAACCCTGCGCCATATTTATGGGTGACCCTCAAACTGAATACTATGAGGCTGTGCAATTTGCGGTGCCGCACTATGCTACGAAAGCTGTCCTGGGAGCCGATGTTGTCGTGGTCAATAGCTATAGCAAGGGCAATGAAGCCATAGTCGGCTTGCTGATAGGCATACCGATGTTGATAGGTAAGGGCGGTGACTTGGTATTAATCATGGATTGCCCGGCCGGCCAGGTGGTGCATTATTTGCTGGGTAGTTTTGGCAAAAGCAGGAGAGGACGCTTGTTTAGCGCAGTTAATTTTCAGCTGACATGGTTGAGAAGGTTTGTGGTGTTGTCGCCACAGTTTGAGAAATCTATGACCGATTGGCTGGCTATACCTGATACTATATGGGTAAAAAGCTGGCCTGAGGTTATGGATATTCTGAAGCAGGATTTTCCAGGTGGCGCCAAGGTGGCGGTTGTTCCTGATGGCACTATTCAGTACCTGTTGTGGTCTTAGCTTTGCAGTTTCTAAAGGAGGCTGGACATGACTGCAGCAACTACCGAACTTATGAAGCAATTTAAAGCAGAGGCTTCCAGGACTGGTGTTGTGGTGCATGAGGCCAGAGATGCAGAGGAGGCAAGGAATTGTGTGCTGATGCTGGCGCATGAACGCAATGTGAAGCGTGTAGTTAAGTCGAAGTCTAAAGTGGCTGGTGAGATTGGGTTGAGAGCGAACCTTGAAAAGGCTGGCATTGAAGTAAAGGAGGCCGACCTTGAAGAGAGAATTGCACAGCTGGCCGGGCAGAAGACGGTTAGACAAAGAACCATTGAGCAGGTGGCTGAGCTTATCTCTGAGGGGATAGGTGACAAGCTGAAACCTGACCCTAAGGTTATACTAAATGCTGCCCATCGCGAATTAAGGCAATCTTGTATTGATGCCGACATGGGTATATCAGAGGCTGATGTTGTCATAGCTGAGACCGGAACTTTGGTTATCGTGGGTAATGAAGGAAATACTCGTTTGGTGGCTGTTTTGCCTCGTATCCATGTGACGATGGTTGACTGTGAAAACCTTGTTCCGACATTGGATGCTGCCGCCGCCAGGCTTAAGTCGCTTGCCAAGAAGGCACCAGGTCGGAGAATGCTGAGCTATGTTACTTATATCACCGGCAGAAACACTACTGCCGATATACCTGGAGCCATATTCGCTAGGGCTCAAGGCCCTGAAGAAGAGCATATCGTGCTGGTACACAAGGATGTGGGCAAATGAGACGGTTTGAGATTGGTTGCCCGTTTATTAACCAGTGTAGTTGCGACCTTTTGAGGTCGCTAGGGTGGGGCTTAGGTCAAAAAGGGCGAAAGATTACGGTCATGCAATGCGAGGTGCAATATGAGCAGAGCAATGGCTAAGCGGGTATACAAGGCACTGGCGGATGAGAATTTACAGGCTGCCCTTACTAGATTGATGGCTCTGATTAAAATAGCTCGCCAGATAGCATTTACCGGCGTTGATTTTGATTCTTTAAGCAAGGAAATCCGTAGTGTGAAAGAGAAATCCATTGCCAATCTTCCACAGCTTGTGGAGCAGTTTAAGACAGAGGCTAGCAGGGCTGGTGCCGTGGTCTATGAAGCCAAAAATGCTGGAGATGCCAATAATTACCTGCTTAAGCTGTCGCAGGAACGCAATGTGAAACATATCGTCAAGTCGAAATCGATGTTGGGTGAGGAAATTGAATTGAGCGAGCATCTCGAAAAAGCTGGCATTGAGGTAACGGAGACTGACATCGGTGAGTGGATTGTCCAGCTAGCTGGAGAAAGGCCGGCGCATATAGTAGGGCCGGCGATACATAAGACTATTGAGCAGGTGGCTGAGCTTATCTCCAGGGCGACCGGTCAGGAGCTTGGGTCTGACTCCCAGGCTCTGCTGGATGCGGCACGTCGTGCCTTAAGGCAGACCTATATCGATGCCGATATGGGTATTTCCGGGGCTAATATCGCCATAGCTGAGACGGGGACGTTGGCCATCGTGACCAACGAGGGTAATGGTTGTATGGCGACCACTTTACCTCCAGTTCATGTGGCAGTGGTCGGCTATGAAAAGATAGTTTCTAGCTGGGAAGATGCTGCTGCCATATTCAGGTTGCTCAGCAGATGCACTGTGGGTATGAAAATGCCGGTATATATCTCCCACATAACCGGACCTAGTCGTACCGACGCTATTCCGGGTGCGCCAGTATTTGGAGCAGGAGGTCCCGGCGAAGTTCATATTATCCTGGTGGACAACGGGCGCTGGCAGATGAGGGAATCTCCTGAGTTCAGGGAAGCGCTGTATTGCATTAAGTGTGGTGCCTGCCTTAACGTCTGCCCGGTTTTTGCCTCGCTCGCCGGGCAGACCTACGGCTATATATACCAGGGCGGCATCGGCGCCATATTGACGGCATTTTTACATGATGTAGATGAGGCGGAAGACGTGGCGAGCTTGTGTCTGGGCTGCATGGCTTGTAAAGAAGCCTGTCCTGCCCGTATCGATATACCTCGTATGATAACGCGGTTGAGAGCTAGTTTGGCAGAGGAAAAAGGCTTGCCGTGGACAAGCAGAATGGCCTACCGAAGCATTTTGAAGCACCCGCAAAGATTGGATAGAGCGGTAAAAGCCGGCTCATACTTACAACAGCCTTTCGTTGACAAAGACCTTATGATAAGGCGGCTTCCCTATCCATTGAATTCGCTGACCCAAGCCATCAGCCTCCCGGCGCTGTCGCATCAGCCATTACGCGACAGACTGAAGGGCTGCTCGACACCAAAGGAAGTGGACAAGCCTAAGGTGGCTTTCTATTCAGGCTGTGTGGCTGCTTATGCCTATCCTGAAATCGGTGAAGATGTGATGAAGGTCGTGAAAAAATGCGGCGCGGAGCCTTATTACCCGGTGGGGCAGGCATGCTGTGGTGCTCCGGCATTTTTTGCTGGTGATGTTGTGACTGCCTTAAGTTTAGCCAAAGCGAACATCGCCGCGCTTGAGGAGATGAATCCGGATTATATTATTACCGTGTGCCCCGGCTGCGCCGCTGTGCTGCAGCGAGAGTATTTGGAGTTGACCGCTGCCGAGCCAGGGTGGGACCGGCGCGCCAGAGCCGTTTCTAACAAAATTCGTGATTTCTCACAGCTAGTCCTCGAACTGAGTCCTTCGGCGGAGAAAAAGCCTTCACGAAATCAGAAGGTTACTTACCATGACCCCTGTCATTTGAAACGAGGTATTGACATCTTCAATGAGCCCAGGAAGCTGCTGGAACGGGAAGGCTTCGAGCTGGTCGAGATGGCAGATGCTGATGCCTGCTGCGGCTTCGGTGGCCATGTTGTGCTTGCCTACCCTGAATTATCCGCCTCAGTCTTGAAACGAAAGCTGAATAACATCGAGGCGACCGGTGTTGACACTGTGGTTACCAACTGCCTACCTTGCGTCCTCCAGCTCAGAGGCGGCCTGGACAAGCGCCACAGCAGCATAAAAGTAATGCACAGCGCCGAGCTGCTGGCAAAGGTGTTGGAAATTGCATAACGGTGATACACGATAGCAGAAGCAGGCCGGGTGTCTGCCCAACAATATAAGCGTTATGTGCAAGGGTTACAAGCGAGTGGTTGAAACTGGCCTTAACATCTGTGAAGATATACTATTGTCCAATTCCACTGGCTCGTGTATCATAAATCTAGAAATCTGAAAGGAGATGGGATTTCGATTAAAATTACCTCTTAACCATCCGAGAGGCTTCCTGAGGCATTCTGCTAGATGCCTGTCGCTGGGTTCCTACTGAATCTTGACATTCTAGAGCGACCTTTTTCGAATAGCATCACCGAAGTTGCTCAAGGGCACTAGCGATTTAGAATTGGATTGTCGGAAGGTGGGGAAAATTGAGACAGATGAAGCGCATAATCCTTGTAATCATGTGCTTGAGCTTAATATCAACAACTGTATTATCTTGTGGTAGTGGCCCAAGGAACCGAGAAGCCATTAAAGAATATCTTACGGCAACTCAGGTTGTTATAGGTAGAGCTTCTGATATATCGACAAAGGTCTCCAATCTCTACCAAAATTCTAGTCACCTACAACCATCTGAAATCGTAAACCAATGCACACTGTATGAAAAAGAATATAACAAACTCTTGGGCGAGTTTACCGTTTTAGAAAGTCCTCAAGAATGCCTTAAGTTGCGAGAATACGTGATTGATGCTCTTACCTATTCAGCCAAAGAACTATTAGAGTATGGGGCTGCACATTCTACTATGAATTCCGAGCATCTATATAAATCTCAAAGCTATTATCATGATGCTCAACGGGCAATATCCTTAGCTGCTGCAGAATGGGACAGGATTAAAAAAGAGTTTAATCTATGAAAAGGCTTTTTGGCTATTTCTTAATGGGACTGGGGTGGTTGATTTTTTGGCCAGTGCAAATTGGTGTTGCCGTTTATGGCATCTACTACATAGTAACAGCTTTTATCAATGCTGGTGTAATAGCTGGGTTGATCAGTATTCCTGTTACTGGAATTTGCCTCGCGGTGTTTTATCTTCTGGTTCACGTTATCGCAACCCCGTATAGTGCTCTTGTGTCTAGTCTGTTAGGGACTGAGAAAAGGCAGAGAGAGTTATGGGAAAGACAACGCAAGGAGCAAGAGGCAGAAATGCTGGCAGATGAGCACTTAAAAGGGGACTCCGAAAGACGAAAGGCACTATCTAAACTAGGCATGACATCACAGGAAATCGAAGATAAGATGATAAAAAGTGACGAGGAGATTGATAAAGGCGTTGTAGAGATGTTCAGAAACCAGAACAAACCGGAACTAGCAAAAAAAGAGATTGCTGAACTTCGGGCTTTAATCGCCTATCACAAACGCCGTTACCACGCCTTAGATAGTCCAGAAATAAGCGATGCTGCCTATGACTACTTGAAGCATCGGCTTCGTTTATTGGAAGAAGCCTACCCTCAATTTGCCACACGACAGAGTAAATAGTACGAGGGTGATTTCTCTGCTTGGTTTTGGAAGGTTAAGTAACTCTCAAATAACACTATTATTGTTAGACAAAGTACGGATTTTCCTCTGCTTAAAGAGCCATCCGACTCCTGCTAAACAAAAGGGCGAATTGTGTACTGATACAATATGGTAGTACTTCGAGGCAATTCTAGGGTTTAGACCTCTTTTGCTATCAGTTCCTTATAAGTTGACATAAGTTGTTGGGTTACTGGTCCCGGTGTGCCTGAGCCGATGGGCTTATCGTCCAGACGGGTCAGGGGCATGATTTCAAGTATGGAGTTGGTCAAGAAAGCCTCGTCAGCTTTGAGCAGTTCTCCCAGCTCAACCTGTCTCACCACCGGCATTATTCCCATCGATTGAGCCAGCTCCAGAGCAGCTTCCCGAGTAATTCCAGGCAAAGCGCCACTTTCTGTAGAAGGTGTAGCCAGCATCTCACCGCTTACTATGAAGATATTGGTGGTGCTGCCTTCAGCCAGGAAGCCTCTTTCGTTGAACAGCAGCGCTTCGTCGGCACCAGCAGCCCTGGCTTCCTGCCGGGCTAAGACATTTTCCAGATAGCAGGTGGACTTGAGTCTGGAGAGCGGCGACTGGCTGTTGCGACGCCAGGATGACAGGACTGCCGTATAGCCTCGCTGGTAGCTTTCTGGTGGCAGGGGTACGAGTTTCCGGGCAATAATGAATACGGTGATGTCGCTACAGGTATCCGGGTTGGGAATTATATCACCTTCACCAGCAGTTACTGTAAGCCTGAGACGGGCTTCGGCGAGGTTGTTGGCCTTTAGAACGTCATAGCAAGCTTTCTCCAGGTCGGAAGTAGTTAGCTTGTGGGCTATGCCCAATGTCCCGGCCGCGTGGTGGAGTCTGGCCAGATGGCGGTCGAGACGAAAGATGGTGCTGCCATAAGAGCGCATGGTCTCGAAGAGGCCGTAGCCGTAAAGGAAACCGTGGTCGAAGGGCGATAGCTTAGCCTGAGAGCGGGGAATCAAATTGCCGTTGAGGTAAATAATTTCTTCCATTTGCGTATTCTAGGGCCGTACAGACTCGGTAAAACGGAGGAAGTTGGCCAGCAGGCCATGGCCTACTTCAGTAAGGATGGATTCAGGATGTATCTGGGCCCCCTCGACTACGTAATCTTTGTGCCTTACCCCCATTATCTCCCCTTCCTGGGTTCGGGCAGTGACCTTGAGGCAAGAAGGCAAACCTTCCGGTTTGATAATTAAGGAGTGGTAACGGGCTGCCGGGAAGGGATTCTCTATGCCCTTGTAGATAGTTTCGCCATCGTGATAGATGAGAGACGTCTTCCCATGGACTGGCACTGAGGCCCGCCCGACGATGCCGCCGTAGACATGGCCGATGCACTGGTGTCCAAGGCAGACGCCTAGAATGGGGATTTTGCCGCCGAAGTGAAGTATCATGTCGTTGGAAATGCCAGCCTCTAGAGGGGTACATGGCCCCGGAGAAATGACTATGTGGCTGGGAGCGAGTTCCTCGATTTCAGCTAGAGTGATTTGGTCATTGCGATAGACCAGCGGCTCCCAGCCCAACTCCCCCAGATATTGAGCCAGGTTGTAAACGAACGAGTCGTAGTTGTCGATAACCAGTATCATTTGGTCTCCACAGCCACTCTAGGTGCCAGCCGAAGCGCCTGAATCAGCGCCTTAGCCTTATCCAGAGTTTCCTGATATTCTGCCTCAGCATTGGAATCATAAATGATGCCGCCACCGACCTGGAAGTAAGCTTTATTGTCCTTAATTATAAAGGTGCGGATAACTATGTTGAGGTCGAGGTTGCGGCCGAAGCCCAGATAGCCGATGGCGCCGGTGTAGACGCTTCTTCTTGTTGGCTCAAGTTCATCGATAATCTCCATAGCCCGCACCTTGGGGGCGCCGGTGATAGAGCCGCCGGGGAAAGTAGCTTTGAGTAAGTCAATGCGGTTTTTGTCTGGGCGTAGCTTACCGATAACGGTGGAAGTCAAATGAAAGACGGTAGGAAAGGTCTCGAGGATAGCGAGTTCGGTAACTTTAACCGTGCCGTATTGACAGACTCTGCCTAAATCATTTCTCTCCAGGTCAACAATCATCACATTCTCGGCGCGGTCTTTAATGCTATTAAGCAGTTCTTGAGCCAGCATGGCATCTTCAACTGGATTTTTACCTCTTGGCCTGGTGCCTTTTATGGGCCGTGTCTCTACCCAGTCGCCATCTACGCGGAGGAATCTCTCCGGCGAGGCGCTGACAATGGTTATGCCATCAAAGTTGAGGTAGCTGGCGAAAGGTGCCGGGTTTATCTGTCTCAAACGTCGGTAAAGCTCATAAGGGGGGACGGTCAATTCGGTCTCAAAGCGCTGGGAAAGATTAACCTGAAATACATCGCCGGCGGCGATATATTCCCTGACTCTGTTAACAGCCTCCATATAGCCTTCGGGAGTGAAATTGGACTTGAGCACAGCTTCAGTCGTTTTCTTGACGCTCTCTGAAGCAGCTTCCGGGATGTGTGAAGGGGGCGAAGAAAGTCTACTCTTCATCTCCTCAAGGCGTAGTCTGGCTCTTTTAAGCCTCCGGCTCTTATCGAGTTCGGGGAAGCCTGTGGAGGCGATATATGCCCGGTTTTCCAGATTGTCAAACGAAAGGACAGTGTCATAGAAACCGAAATAGCTTTCTGGCAGCTTCAGGTCATCTATAGCTATGGTGGGGAGGCGTTCGATGAAATGGCATAGGTCGTAGCTGAGGTAGCCCACAGCACCGCCCCAGAAGGGAATGGGCGCTGGGAAAGAATCCAGGCTGTATGCTTTGAGCAGCTTACCCAGAATGTTGAAGGGGTTGCCTTGTTCGTTTTCTCGCCTGTCTTGCTGTATGATGGTGACCTGATTGCCCCGGCTCCTCATCACCAGGAATGGGTCGACGCCAATAAATGAGTACCTCCCCAGCCTTTGAGGGTCCATGCCGCTGCCTAGGAGAAAGCTGTGAAGCTGGCTGTGAAACAGCTCAAAGACTTCAGGAGCAGTCAGTGGAGTATGAATTTCCTCAATCAGTATAATTCGGTTCCTTGCATCCACGGGATGGTTGCCTTTTCTTTTGCTTCATTGTCGCAATCAAATGTAGGCGTAGCTTTTAGCTATCTTTCCATTTGGTACATGATTATTTCTTCAACGCTTTCTTCATGGTGAGCCCGATTTCAGCGGGGCTGGGGGCTATGATGGCTCCGGCGTTGGTCAAGGCTGCTATTTTATCCTGGGCTCTGCTTGAGCTGCCGCTGATAATGGCTCCGGCGTGCCCCATTCTTTTACCCGGTGGAGCTGTAGCTCCGGCGACAAAGGCGACCACTGGCTTGGTCATCTTCTCCTTGATGAATTGAGCGGCTTCCTGCTCTGCGGTGCCACCGATTTCTCCAATAAGTATCACCGCCTTGGTATCTTTATCTTCTTGGAATAGCTTTAAAATATCGACAAAAGTGCTGCCGGGCAGTGGGTCACCGCCGATACCAACGCAGGTGGATTGGCCGATGCCGAAGCTGGTTAGCTGGGCAACTGCTTCGTAGGTCAGAGTGCCGCTGCGGGAAACAACGCCAATGTTGCCCTGAAGATGAATATCGCCGGCCATAAGCCCTGCCTTACATTTTCCTGGTGAGATGAGGCCGGGGCAGTTTGGGCCGATAAGTCGGGTTGACTTATCTTTGAGATAATTGTGTACCATCACCATATCTAAAACCGGAATGCCTTCAGTGATACACACGACTAGCGGAATACCAGCATCGGCAGCTTCCAGTATGGCATCGGCGGCAGAGGCAGGGAGTACAAAAATCATGCTGGCATTGGCTCTGGTTTCTTTTACTGCTGTTTCTACGGTGTTAAAGACGGGTACGCCTAATATTTCACTGCCTCCCTTCCCTGGGGTAACGCCAGCAACCACCTTGGTGCCGTACTCAATGCATCGCTGCGTGTGAAAACTGCCTTCGCTGCCGGTAATTCCCTGGACAAGCAAGCGAGTTTTTTCATCAATCAGGATACTCATTTGCTGCCTCCTTTAGCGGTTTCTACCGCCTTGCGGGCGGCATCATAAAAATCTGTTGCCTCAACAAACTTTATTCCAGATTCGGCTAGGATGCGCTTGCCCTCATCAACGTTTGTTCCAGCCAGTCTGATGACCAGGGGGAGCCGGCAATCTATTTGTTTGTGAGCTTCGACTATACCCTGAGCAATAACATCTACCCTTGTTATGCCGCCAAAAATGTTAACCAGTATTACCTTGACATTAGGGTCGGTGGTAAAGATCTTGAAGGCGTTGACAACGCGGTTAAAGTCATTAACGGTGCCGGTATCAAGAAAATTAGCTGGCCTACCACCGGCCTGAGTGATGAGGTCCATGACTGCCATGGCCAAGCCAGCCCCATTGACCATACAGCCGATGTTGCCATCCATTTTAATGTAGTTGTTGACCCCCAGTCTGTTGGCTTCAACTTCAAGCGGGTCCTCCTGTTCCACATCGTGAAGTTGCTCGACGTCATTATGGCGGGAAAGAGCATTATCATCAAAGTTCAGCTTGGCATCGAGGGCCAGAAGCTCGCCATCGGTGGTAACAACCAGAGGATTGATTTCAGCTAAGGAGCAGTCTTTGGCCTGGAAGAGCTTATACAGGTTTGCCATCAGGCTGGTAGCTGGTCTTATCTGGGTTGGGCTTAGGTTCATACCGTAAGCCAGATTGCGTCCCTGAAAGGGCTGGAAGCCAGCCGCCTGGTCAATATAGACCTTGAGGATTTTCTCCGGGCTTACTCGAGCTACTTCCTCAATATCCATGCCGCCGGCTTCACTTGCCATCATTACTAGCATCCTGCTGGCACTATCAACTATGATGCTGAGATAAAGCTCACGTTGGATGCTGACCGCCTTCTCTACAAGGACTTTGCTCACCGGTACCCCTTCCGGGGTTGTCTGATGTGTCACCAGTCTGGTGCCGAGCATCTGTGCCGCCAACATTTCTGCTTCCTCCGGAGTGTTGGCCACCTTTATGCCTCCGGCTTTACCTCTGCCGCCAGCGTAAACTTGAGCCTTAATTGCCACCTTGCCTTCAAGCTCAGCAGCTATCTTTTTGGCTTCGGTCGGTGTAGTGGCTACTCCACCTCGCGGGACCGGGATGCCGAATTCAGACAGCAGCGCCTTGGCCTGATATTCGTGGATTTTCATCCAGATTCCTCCTTTTATATATGATTTCGGCGATTAACGGAGATTACAGCGATCTGGCGGAGGGGGTGGGATTCGAACCCACGTTCGCCAAAGGCGAAAACGGTTTTCAAGACCGCCACCATAGGCCGCTCGGTCACCCCTCCAAAACCATCCTAGTATAGGAAATCGGATTGTATTTGGCAACTTCATTTTGATTGTCACCCTGAGCGGCAGCGAAGGGTCTCTGGATAAGGTAGATTCTTCGCTCTGCTCAGAATGACGGACGGAACTGGTAAGTTTAGCCCTGAGGATAAACTCGGCGTGTTGAAGGATGAATTTGGTCTCAAAGGGGCTTAGGTTTTGGGCAAAAGGGTTGCTGAAATCACCAAGTTAATCAAGGCCGGAGAAGCTGCGCTTAGCCGCCTTTTCTGATTATCTTTCCTCTGCTTAGCGATGTCGAATGGCTTAAGGGACTGTTTAGCAGTGATTTATTCTGGATGTAGTTGCGACCCTTTAGGGTCGCACTGGCGAGGCTTAAGCCTCGCCGCTACATTATCAGTAAAAATTATCACGACTAGAGAGAGTCGAGTATATCTTCTATTTGAGCAGGGTTCTGGAAAGGCTCCCCCTTTATTTCCTTGATGATGCCCTCAGCGTCAATAAAGAAAGTTCTGGGTATAGCTATACTGCTAGTAATGCCGTAGAGAGCTTGGACATTGCCCTCTGAATCGAACAGTACAGGAAAAGTATACTCGTTTTGCTCGATATATTGCTCGACGGTGGCAAGGTCCTCGTTACCCTTGACAGCAATAGCGAGTATTACTAGTTCTTCACCCGACCAGCTGCCGGAAATTGCCTGGATGAAAGGCATTTCATCCTTGCAGGGGACACACCAAGTTGCCCAGAAGTTGATCATCACAATCTTGCCTCTGAAATCGCTTAATTTCACATTTTTTCCATTAATGTCTTTCAGGGTGAAAGGTGGAGCGCGGTTACCGACTTGAGCACCGACCGGGATGGCGGGGGGGGTTTCGAATGTTTGGTTGGTTGTGGATGTGGCTTCATTACCGCTGGCGTCTTTTGACATTACCTTGAAGTTATAGGTTGTATCGGGGTCCAGTCCGGTTAGCGTGACACTGTGGCTTGTGGCGGGCTTTGTATCTAGTGGTGTGCTCAAGTCACAGGCTTCAGTTTTGCCGTATTTGACCTGGCTGATGGCAGGTTCGTCTGTTGTCCACGTGATGACCGCGGTTATATCAGTAATGCTGGAAACATTGACTCCTGAAATCGTTGGCGGAGTTTTATCGGCTGTGGCTAAAGTTGTCAGCTCTCCTTCGGATGTAGTTTCATTTCCGTTGGCATCTTTGGATATCACGGTGTAGTGATAAGTCTTGTTTGGTTTAAGACCACTCAGGGTTACGGAATGGCTGGTGCTCAAAGCTTCCACAGGTTTCGTCTGGGTGCTGACACCGTTGGGGTCGAGCACTATGACCTGACTTGTAGCCGGCTTGTCGGTTCTCCAGGAAATGACAGCGCCTGTTTCGGTTATCGATGAAATCGAGACGCTTTGGATGCTGGGAGGTGTGGTATCTGCGGTGCTATTAGGTAGTGGGGGTGTCCCTGTCTGGGTAAAGATATAGTAAATGCCGCTGCCGATAAAAAAGCATATGATTAGAATAAGCAGAGTAGTAACGATTCTTATTAACCCCCGCCTCCCAGAGTCTGAAATACCCCGTTCTATAGGCACAGGTGGCACTGTTTGATACGGATATGGTCTTGCCGGCAAAGGAGGGCTGGCTGGCATTGTTGCTGCGCTGGCGGCTACAGGCGCAACACGTGGTATTGGCATTGGCATACCGCCGTGTGACATAGCCCCTGACGAGCTGTAACTTGGACGCTGTCCAAAGCTGGGTGGAGGAAGGCTATGTTTGAGGTTATTATATTGAGGCCTCGTGCCATAGGCTCCTGGCGGCTGCCGACCTGTGGAACTTTGTGGTCTCGGTGCCAGTGGAGGGCGTGCCGGTGGTGTAGGAGTTGTTTGCTGCTGCATCACCCGGTGCTTGCTTCCATAAAGCAAGCCGCAACTTGTGCAGCGACCCAATTCAGGGTCAATACTAGCACCACACTTCGGGCAGTTATGCTCATGCCGTGTAGTGGGAGCTCTGGGTGGTTGCTGGTGCATGGCAGCCTGTGGGGTGGGCTGTGGTGGAGGAGTTTGGGCTCTTGGAGCAGTGGTAGCTTGTGGCCTTGCTGATGTGGTGGGCGGAACTGATTGGGTGGCTGAACTATGTTGCTCTGAGACGCAGAGGAAGCCACATTTCGGACAATACCTTGACCTCTTAGGAAGAGGCTCACGGCAATGCGGGCACAGCATTGCGCCGCAGTTATTGCAGAATGACTGGCCTGGCGGCATTTGCGAGTGGCAAACAGAACAAAGGGTTATTCTGGGCTGCACGCTATCACCATTATCCGATTATTTCGGTACCTTTAGCGTTTCCTTGTGTCTTCTCTTCAGATTTGCAGAACATTCTGAAAACCTTCTCTATTATACACCTAGCCAAAGCATAAAGTAGAATATCAGTTTATGACCGCATACCAAAACCATTTGGAAAGCCGGGGAAAGTGGCTTGTTTGGCTGAATTTGACAGGAAGGGGCTTATCATGGTGCTTTAGCTCGTTTGGGCCTGACTGGAGATGTAATTGAGTAATATAGAAGGTTGAAGGACAGCAGGCTAGTCTAGACGATTCAGTATATCTATTATTTCTCCTTCGTCTTTGAACCGTCCCATTTTGATTTCCCTGATAACTCCATCTGAGTCGATGAAAACAGTTTTGGGTATTGTCCAGATATGATAGCTATCCTTGGTTGAGTTTTCTTCTGTGTCGAGCAAGATGGGGAATGTGAAAGGCCCTACTTCATCGCGGTACTTGTCTTCAAGCTTCGCAATCCGGTCTACCCTGTCTGCCCCCTCATCAATAGATATCGCAACTATGACAAAGTCAGAATCCGCCGAATTTTTATCAGCCCAACTCTTATCCTCATAAATTGCCCGGAGGTAGGGGAATTCACCTATGCAAGCTCCGCAAAAAGTGTTCCAGAAGTTAAGCAATATTTTCTTGCCTTTAAAGTCGCTTAGTTTGACTAGCTCACCATTGTTAGGTGATCCCGGGTTGTTGCTATCTTGGTATTCTGGCAACACAAAGTCAGGAGCGCGGTTGCCAACTCTATCGCCGACCAGTATTTCAGGGAGGGTTGTCAGCATTTCTGTCTTGGTGGCTTCGTTTCCGCATTTGTCTGCTGACTTTAACATGAAGTAATAAGTCTTACTGGGCTCCAGCGCGGTTAGCCGGATTTTATGACTGGTGGTTGGTTCACCATTGGATTTTGCGCTCAAGCCGTAGTCTTTTGTTTTCCCATACTCGACGTGACTGGTGGCAGGCTTGTCAGTCTCCCAGGTTATGGTGGCACTTACATCGGAGTAGCTAGTAGCCTTGACTGCTGAGATGGCTGGTGGCGTTGTATCTTTAAGCCGGAAATGTGCGGTGACGCTTTTATTTGAGTCCATGGTAATAATAATAGGGTTTGCCCAATACAAAGTGCCATCAATTTCCCAGTGGCCGCCGTCGAAGGTGTAGCAGTTGTTATCAATAGCCTTCAGTGTGATTTGGCTACCGGCCTCAAATGTCCCACTGCTGGATGAGGGGGAGACTATCCTAATCTCACCTCCTGCTTCGGGAACCACACTTGTGCTCAGGGTGTAGGTTTTGGATGGAGTGAGAAGTGGAGGGGGCGGTTGAGTACCAGGTTCATCACTTTGGCTAACGAATCGTGTGACGTAGATGCCTCCCAGGACGAGGCCACTAAGTACAATGCCAACTAGCAGACTGGCTAGAACTGGTCTTACAAAACGCCTCAGCGGGGGAAATTTCCACTCTCTTCGCTCGGCCTTTGCTATTTCTTTTAGGAGCGGACTTCGAGTTGGCTCAATACTCCCTTTCTTTGGTGGTGCAGATGGTATTTTGTCTAGAAACGGTCGTACTGGTGAGGGAGACCTCGCTGTTGTTGATGCAGCACTTATGGGCGCAGCTCTTGTTGCTCGATATTTAGCGCCAAGAAAGCCACAGCTTGGGCAATCTTTGCGAGTAGTGTCGACAGTAGTACCACAATTAGGGCAGGTATACTGGCGCTTGACTTGAGGAGATTCGTCCAATTTCTTGGACGCAGGCCTCTGTGACCGGGCTTTCTGTCTCTCTTTCCACAGCTGGTAATTAGGGTCTTCCCAGCCACAGTGCGGGCAGATTTTGCCGTCAAAAATGTGAGCTTTAGGGCATAATCTTGCATCACAATTTGGGCATAAAAGCTCACCTAAATTGTCTTTCTTTACCTGCACGTGGCACTTAGGACATAATATTATCCTTTGCACGCGATCCTCATTACGTGTTTATTTCGCGTTTCTTTTGAATATGTTACTTTGTGTTTTCGGGTGATTCGGACAACATGCCTTCCCTAAATTATACACATAGAGAAGCCGAAATGAAATTATCTAGTGTTGGGAAGTCTGTCTGTTAACCCGGTATCGAGAGTGGAAAGTTGTTCAGGGACTATTATTTTGGTCTCGGTTTGCTGATGGCGCTGGTCTGCATAGGACCAACATAGCCACAACTGCGGCGATTTGGGCAATGCCCGTAGGCTTTGCTAGCTCTGGCGCCACAGCGGGGGCATGTGTATCGCGACATTGTACCTGCAGTTTTCTTTTGCCTTTGCTTTGTAGTATCTTGCTGTACTGTCGGTGGGTCAACTATTACTGGTTTGCCTGCAGCATTTGTACCTTGCAGATAAATATCTCTGTGTTCCATGGAGCCGATAAAGCCACACTTCGGGCAGTTTCCAAACTGGACGTTAATTTTGGCAGCACATTGGGGGCAAGCGTAGCGGGGCTTGGAATCGTGTTGCATCAGTTTCAGCTCTTGTTAATTATCTCCGTCCCCATATATGGCTTTAGCGCTTCAGGCACCTTTATGCTGCCATCGGCTTGTTGATAGTTCTCCAGCAGTGCGATGACTACCCGGGGCAAAGCCAGCCCCGAGCCGTTCAGGGTGTGGACGAAGCTTGGTTTAGCTTTGGGCTCTGGGCGATAGCGAATATTTGCCCGCCTGGCTTGGAAGTCACCGCAGTTGCTACATGAACTGACCTCTAGCCATTCACCGCAGCCGGGAGCCCACATTTCGATATCGAATGACTTGACCGAGGCAAAGCCCAGGTCACCGGTACATAGCTGTACTACGCGATAAGGGATGCCTAACCGTTGACATACATCTCCAGCATCTCTCACCAGCTTGTTCAATTCCTGGTCCGAGGCTTCTGGCTCAGTGAACTTGTAGAGCTCGACCTTGTCAAATTGGTGACCTCTCTTGATGCCTCTGGTGTCCTTGCCGGCTGCCATCTTCTCTCGACGGAAGCAAGCAGTGTAGGCGGCATAGTAAAGAGGCAAAGTGCCCGGCGGCAGGATTTCATCGCGATGCAAATTGGTCAAGGGCACTTCAGCGGTGGGCACAAACCAGAAATCGTCTTCTTCATCATGGTAGAGGTTATCGGCAAATTTGGGCAAATTGCCTGAGCCAAACATGCATTCACGTTTAACCATGAAAGGTGGGTAAATTTCTGTGTAGCCGTGCTCCTTTGTATGTAGGTCAAGCATGAAGGCGATGAGCGCTCTTTGGAGACGAGCCCCTTGACCCTTGAGGACATAAAAGCGGCTGCCGGAAAGCTTGACACCGCGCTGGAAATCGATAATGTCTAGCTTTTCGCCCAGTTCCCAATGGGGTAGCGGTGTGAAGGAAAAGTCTGCTGGCTCACCCCAGGAGTGCACCACCATGTTGTCCTGTGCATCTTTGCCAACAGGTACATCAGCCGCCGGGATGTTAGGTAATCGCAGGAGAAAATCTTCCAGTTTAGATTCAACCCGACATATTTCTGCCTCCAGGCAGGTGATCTTTTCACCGAGCTGGCGCATATCGGCAATAAGCTGAGGTGGCTTATCTGCCGTCCTGCCCAATTGTTTGCTGACTTCATTACGCTGGGCTCGGAGCGTTTCCATCTCGTGGAGAAACTGGCGACGCCGCTCGTCGAGGCTTAGGATTTGCTCAAGCGGAGCGCTCTCACCTCGCTTTTCCAGAGCCTGGCGGACTAAGTCAGGATTATCGCGGATCAGTTTGACATCGAGCATGATAAATCAGTCTTCTTGTTGTTTTGACTTCAGTTGGGGGAAAAGGATAATTTCACGGATGGATTGTTTATCAGCAAACAGCATCACCAAGCGGTCAATACCAACTCCGAGACCGCCGGTAGGCGGCATGCCATATTCCAGGGCTAGGAGAAAATCATCATCAATAGCCTCGGCTTCTGGCTCCCTGTCACCCAATTTCGCCAGCATTAGCTCGGCGGACTGCATCTTTCTTTGCTCATGGAAGCGTTTTCTCTGTTCCAGCGGGTCATTGAGTTCGGTAAAGGCATTAGCGATTTCCATGCCGCCGATAAAAGCCTCGAAGCGCTCCACTAAGCGGTCATTATCTTGCTTTTTTTTGGCTAGAGGTGACATCTCTACCGGATAATCTACAAGAAAGGTGGGTTGCATCAAGCTAGGTTCAACAAAGGTGGAGATAAGCTCATCTATCAGCCTGCCTCTGTCCTTGTTGGGGTCAACTTCCAGTCCCAATTGTTCCATCCTCATCCGCAACGACTTAGCGTCGGGGTGGTCCTCAAAGTCGATGCCACAATGCTCCTTAATTGCTTCACGCAGGTAGATTCTTCGCCACGGAGGTTCGAGGTTGATAAGTTCTTCACCGAACTTAACTTCAGTCTTGCCCATGACTTCCCTGGCAATAAAGCATACCATATCTTCAACCATCTTCATCATATCATTATAATCGGCATAGGCTTCATAGATTTCCACCATGGTAAATTCAGGATTATGTCTGGTGGATATACCTTCGTTGCGGAATACGCGACCGATCTCGTAAACTTTATCGAAGCCGCCTATTATTAGCCGTTTGAGATAAAGCTCCAGAGCAATGCGAAGGTATAGGTCTTGATTCAGGGCTTGATGGTGGGTCTTGAAACGTCGGGCCAGAGCCCCGCCTGCCACTGGCTGTAATACCGGTGTTTCCACCTCAATAAACCCTTGGTCGTTTAGAAAGCGTCTAAGGGCTAAGATAATCTGGCTCCGCAGCCTGAAAACAGGCTTGACTTCTTCGTTGGAGATTAGGTCGAGGTAACGTTGCCGGTAACGCTTCTCAACATCAACCAGCCCGTGCCATTTCTCAGGCAATGGTTGAAGAGATTTGGCCAATAGAGTGAAGTCATTTACCTCAAGGGTGATTTCGCCGGTCTTGGTTCGAAAAAGCTTACCTTTGGCACCGATGATATCACCGATATCGATTTCGTGAAGAAACTCATACTTTTCCTTACCGAGGAGGTTATGGCTAAAATAAAGTTGAATTTTGCCCGAACCATCGCGAATATCGAAGAAGGCAATCTTTCCCATGAAGCGAATGGCTGAAATTCGGCCGGCGAGGCTCAATTCTGGGCTCGGGATGGTCTGCAGGCTTAATTCTACTTGCTCATAGAGGGTCACTGCTTCTTGGGTGGTGTGGCTGCGGTGATAGGAATGAGGATACGGATTTACTCCTTGTCCTCGAATCCTTTCTAGTTTTTCAAGGCGCTGTTGGGCAATGTGCTTTAATCTTGCCATCAATATTTAACATCCCTTGAAAAATTCGCTATTCCTTTGCACCCCACCAGCTATCCAATTTGGTGATGCCCCGGGATCCCAGAAAAAATCGAAGATTTTTCTGGGTGGAGCTCCTGGACAAATAGTTAAGTTACGTCCATTATCAGGAGCCTGAGTACTCCAGCCGGGGTTGTCACCTCAACTTCGTCGCCGATTTTTCTACCCAGCAAGGCTTTCCCTACCGGTGATTCGTTGGAAATCTTGCCCTCAACAGGATTAGCTTCAGTACTACCTACGATGGAAAATTGCTCTATCTTGCCGTCCTGGTTTTGGATAAGCACCTTGTCGCCCATCTCCACTACGCCTAGCAAAGCTGGCGACTCTATAACGGTAGCGTTCTTGACGATATTCTCCAGCATAAGTATTCTGCCCTCGACAAAAGCTTGGTCATTCTTGGCATCTTCATATTCAGCGTTGTTCTCAGTGCCTCCCATCTCCCGGGCGCGCTTAATCTTGCTGGCTACCTCCTGCCTTCGTACTGAAAGCAGGTGCTCCAGCTCAGATTGGAGCTTAGCTAAGCCCTCTTGGGTGATAAGGATTTTCTTTTGGCCCATGTGATGTCTCCTGTATCGAAAACTAGTAAAAAAACTGAGAGTTTGGGAACCCTCAGTTGGCGTTGAAGTTTGGCACATATTATAGGCTGCTTTGGCTTGATTGTAAAGAGCGACGAGAGGTAATATAATTACAAAGCTCATATTTAGGAGGTAATGTGGTTGCTTTATATATAACGTCTATGGGAGCCGCCGGAAAAACAGCCTTTTGTGCTGGAATTGGCAGAAAGTTACTTGACCGAGGGATAAAGGTGGGCTTTGTTATACCAGTCCAGCTTTTTGAGACCAGCAACACTAATGGTTATGATGATGCCGCTTTTATTAAGGAAATCTTCGAGTTGACAGAATCTAGCGAGCAGCTTTGTCCTATTCGTTTGTCCCAGCGTGAGTTATGGCGAAGCTTGACTGACGAGGTAGCAGACTTTACACAAAAGCTTAAGCAGGTATATCGTAAGATATCACGGGGTAAAGACGTCGTCATTATGGAGGGACTTGGCAATTTGGACGTAGATAAAATCTCTGCTCTGGCTTGCTACACGATTGCCGAAACCTTGGAGGCTAGGGTGATTATTGTGCTCCGTTATTCCTCGACTTTAGATGTGTCGAAGATTGTGCAAATAGGTAAAAAGCTGGAGCAGCGGCTGCTGGGAGTTGTTATTAACCTTGTGCCCAAGCCCAAGATAGAAACGGTGAGACAAGAGTTGACTGCCTTATTTAACGAGGCTGGAATCAAAGCCCTGGGTATACTTCCTGAGGTTCGGAGCTTGCTTGGAGTAAGCATCGGCGAGCTGGCTAAAATTCTTGATGGTGAGGTCTTGACTTCTCCAGAGAACACTGACGATATAGTAGAGAATATAATGCTAGGGGCTATGACTCTTGACTCTGGGGTGGAGTATTTTGCTCGTAAGACAAACAAGGCGGCAATGATTCGTGGCGAACGTCCTGATATGCAGCTAGCTGCTTTGGAAACTCCAACCAAGTGCCTAATTATTACCAATAATGTAAAGCCTTTGCCCCCTGTTATCTCTCAGGCTGAGGAAAAGCATGTGCCAATAATATTGGTGAAGCAGGATGCTTCTGCAGCTATAGCCGGCATTGAGGAGGCTCTAACCAAAGCTAGCTTTCGCAGCCCTCGAAAGCTAGAGATGTTTGGCGATGTTTTAGATTGCTATCTTGATTTTAAGGCTCTTTATTCAGGGCTTGGTCTGAAAGCTTAATACCCTTCGTTTTTTCCTCAGCGGCTAAAATCTCTCTGGCGTGTTGAGCCAAGGAAGATGGTACCTGCACTTCCACCTGACCTAAGCCATCGATAGTGAGACCGTAAACAACCCCGGCGCTTTCATAGCGAAGCAGAGCTGGTATACCTTCATTCTCGAGGCGTCCTTTTACGATTTCTGCCTCTGGTTGTCCACTAGCGATGTAGACTGTGATGAGCCCAGTCTCTTCAGGCAAAATTGCTCCTCTTGTCCATGGGAATAAACAACGGTGGGGTCTAGGCTGAGGTTGGTGAGCAGAGAAGCCGCGTAGATTCGAATCGGGGCGTTAGCTGCGTGGTTTATAAAAGTCGTAACAACACGGCGCATATGTGGAACACAAACCCTGACCGAGGATTAACACTACCCTCGGCCAGGGCTTCACAGTCTAAACTTTCAACTTCTCGGAAAGATATTCTATCTACATTTTTACTTCGGTGCGCATTTCTCGCCAGCGAAACAGTTGTCCTGCAGAGCCCAGGTTAGGGCGCAGGCTTCGGTGTGTGGGGAGCCGGTAATTCCCCAATCGCCGCCTTTGTTGCCACCATAGCATTCACTGGTTCCGAAGTGGTTGAGGTGCTGGTTGTTGATTCTCGGATGAGTACCGATGTCAGCACCAGCCCAGCTCTTGCCGGCGAAGGCAAGGCTAACTCCCCAGCAGAAACCGCAAGTCGCCTGGAATTTTGCAGTTACTGGGGTGGTTGGGCATGTACTCTGTTGTTGACCTGTTGCTGGGCATGCCTCACTGGTCAAGGAAGCTTTACATGCTGCTGGATCTGAGCAGGTGGCAAGTGCCCCTCCTTCAACAGTTCGGCAAGCGGGACAACCACCGAGGCAGGCGTTGGGGTCTCCGTAAATCTTTGACTTCGCCGGGTTGGGGCAGCTTGTACCTAGCTGAGCGCACAGGGTATCAGGACCACATAGGCCTCCCAGCCGTGACATGGCCTGGATTGGAGTTCTGCCCCAATGTTGCAGGTATAGATGCCAGGAGTTCTCGTTGTCCTGCCATTTCGTCTTATCCCAGGCACCTTTGGCCAGACCAGCGTAAGTATCCTCGGCAAACGCGGCGGCTGGCATCACCAGGGCTACTGTCAATACCAGGGCAAATAAAATACCGACGATTCTCAATTTGTCACCTCCATTCTGAGTTTTGCTTTTAAAGGTTCGACCACCCTTTGCCAAACGATTTTACAAGGTCAAAACGCTTTTGTCAATAGGTCTACGGGGTCTTGAAAATCATTTTTACAAAATATACAATTACAGCTTGCTGCAGTTGATTCTCCAGCAGATTGGAGGTGAGAACTTCATCAATTAAAAATCTAAAGGAGGGACGGTGATTTGAATGCTCTTGGAAGACACTTACTACTAGAACTGAAAGATTGCAACGTGGAGGTGCTTAATGACTTAGATTTTCTTAAGCGTTGTCTTCATGATGCCGCTGAGCAAATTGGAGCTACCGTAGTTAATGAATGTTTCCATGAATTTAGCCCTCACGGGATAAGCGGCGTGTTAGTTATCTCTGAATCTCATCTGTGCATTCATACTTGGCCGGAATATGGTTATGCCGCTGTCGATATATTTACTTGCGGGGATTCTGTTAGGCCTGAGCTAGCTGTCAAACCACTTGTGGAAAAGCTGGGGTCGAAGAATCCCTCTTTTATTGAGTTGAAAAGGGGTATCTTACAAAATAATCGAGTTGGCTGTGAGCTGAAATGACCGACCCAGATAATCCTGACAAACGTGAATGGCTATATGACGAGGTCAGTCCTGACCTTGCCCAGCTCCATAGGATTAAGAAGGTAATATATTCAGGGCTAACCGAATTCCAGTCAGTTGATATCGTTGATACTGGGAGCTTCGGCGTTTGTCTCGTGCTGGATGGTAAGATTCAGTCCAGTGAGCGGGATGAGTTCATTTATCACGAAGCCCTGGTTCATCCGGCGATGCTCAGTCACGCGTGTCCTGAGACGGTCTTTATTGCTGGCGGTGGCGAGGGAGCTACTCTGCGCGAGGTGCTGGCTCATAAGACGGTAAAAAGAGTAGTCATGGTGGATATTGACAGGCAGGTTATAGACATCTGCCGCCGTTATCTTTCTTTATTTCATCAGGGCTCTTTTGATGATTCTCGTTTGGAGCTTTGTTTCGCAGATGCCCGGGGGTACTTACAGGAGACTAATGATAGATTCGATGTTGTCATAATCGACCTGGTTGAGCCCCTAGAAGAGGGGCCAGCTTGTTTATTATATACTCAGGAGTTTTATCAGCTAGTTAAAGAAAGGCTGAATCCAAGTGGTATCATGTCTGTCCAGTCTGGAGCTTCTGGCTGGACTAACTTACAAAATTTCACCGCAATCATCAACACTTTGAAAAGTGTTTTTGCTATAGTCTGTCCGTATCAAGCTTATGTTCCTTCCTTCGTTGACCTGTGGGGGTTTGCTACAGCGTCACAAAGTATCAATCCCACTGAACTATTAGCTGAGGGTGTAGACCGTAGGATTGCGGCTCGACTGTTGAGGAAGCCAAAATCATACGATGGTCTGACTCACCAGTCTTTATTCACCCTGCCTAAGCACACCCGCCATCAGTTAGCCATTACAAGAAGAATCATTACCGACAAGAAACCCATTGTTGTCCATTAAGTTTGTGATAGACTGGGGTTTCAGTTCTATTCCCCTTTCAGTTTAGCCGGGTGGCGGGTCTCCATGAGAATGAAGTAGTAGTCTCCGTGAGTGAGCTGTCCGCAGGTGGTGAAACCGCATTTTTGGAAGCACTTCTGCGCCTGAATGTTCCAATTTAAGGTCTTGAGGTGGATCCTTCTCAGGTTAGTTTGCGAAAAGATGTGATTAAGTGAGGTGAGTATGGCATCAGCCCCGTAACCACGGTTCCAATAAGCCCGGTCACCAATCATGATGCCCATCTCGGCCTCCTTTTTGGTTTCATCTATATTAAAGCAACTAAAATTGCCAATGTGTCTGCCGTCCAGAGTTTCAATGGCGAAGCGGTAGCTTCGATTTGGGCGGTATAATTCCTCAACATAGTTTTCTAAGAATTCTTCAAAAGAACATAATATTGGAGTAGCAGCATCGAGACGGCATAGCTCAGCATCTCGCCGCCAGCCATAGTCATTGGCAGCGTCCTGTAAACACTTTGGACGTAGCTTAACTTTGCTGCCACTTAGCAGTGGTGGCCTGGTTGAGGCTGAAAAAATAGAGGGTCTTCGCAAAAGTGTATCTCCTTCAAGGCTGATTTGGCTGCCTGACGGATTCTGGGTTGAGGATTTTTCGCCAGCTTGTTCAAGGCTTGTTTAGCTTGCTCGCCACCTATTTGACCTAAAGCCTTTATAGCTGCTTCTTGAACCTGGCAGTCTTCGTCTTTAATCAACTTTAGGAGGTGAGGCACAGCCTCTTCAGCACCAAGTTCGCCGCAGGCATTAGCAGCCTCGTAACGTATCTCAGCTTCATTACTGTTTAACTCAGTCATTAAAGTAGTCAGCCATGCGGAATCGCAATTGCGCCCCATGGCATATATTGCGCTAGCTTTGAGTTTAACATCGTCGGCATGATAGGCTTGCTCTATAAGTTCTTTAACTCGTGGCAAATTGAACGAAGAAACAGCCTCTAAAGCTTGACGCTTCACTTCGGCAGTTTCTACCTTGTTTTCCAAGACCTCTAACAAAGCAGTGTATATCTTGTCCTTGTAGTGAGTGGGAAGCTTGCCTAGTTCGACTAGAAGGGCAAATTTGCCTAGGGCTATGGCTGCTGCTGCCCGCACTTTAGCAGAATTGTCTTCTTTCAAAGCCCGCAGTAGCGGGGTGGTGAGAAGGTAGTTTTCTTCTCCGTCTAAACCAGCGATGGCTTGGGTTCTAATGGTTTCGTCCGGGTCGCTGAGGCAGAAAACGAAGACGCCACTGAAATCGAGCCTAAAGTCAACCTCGCTGAGGTGAACAAGCTGAGAGATGACCTGATGCCGTCGTTCTGCATCCGCATTTGCCCAGATTTCTTCCAGGAACTTGAGCTCTTCGCTACCGAGGTCGGACAAATAGACCAGCCTAGAGCTAGCTACAGGCTTGCTTGAATCTAATATTTCCGCGATATGCTGCATTCGGGGGGATAATTCCGCTGCCATCTATTCGCTTTCCTCTTCGTCTCCGTCCTCGTCTTCCAATTCCTCTTCTTCCTCCTCTTCTGGTGGCCACACAGGTTTGGTGTAACGGTCAATGAACTCACCCATAGCTTCAGCAGCTAGTTTCTTCATTTCCTCGTCTGATTCCTTGGCCAGTTTGGCAAGTTCGGATAGATTGATGTTAATGTCTAGCATCTTGGTCAGTATGTCAAGTACTACCAGAGAGGCTTTTGGATTGGGTATTCGAGTAGTGTACATAGGCACCTCGCCCAACAGGCAGATACCTTCAAAACCCATCTCTTTGGCTACCCCCAGAAACAAGCCATTAAGTCCAGCAATTTGAATGTCGCCGCGAAGAATGACGTCATATTTTCTTAATACCTCGAGGAGTTTTTGGTTTGTGGCAGCCCCCCAGACCTTTGGTTTTTCAGTGTGGTGAATTCGGGCAATAGCTGCAGCACAGGTATATACCCTTTTGACTTTGAGTTTTTGACTAACGTCTAGAACACAGCTAGCCAACTCGTAGCCTTTGAAGCTGGGTTGCTCATCGCTGATAAACAGGATTAGATCTCTGCCGGAGGTGGGATTGTGCCAATGATAGAATTTACTTTCCGGGAATTGAGGCGCTTCTATTATGTTGTCTTTGACCATAATGCCGATAGGGTCGAAGAAATCGAAGGGCTCGATTTCTCCAATCTCCTCAGCATTCAGCTTGTCCTTAATATACTTGGCAACTATAAGTGCCACGTTCCCAATCCCGGGCCAAGCTGCAATCAGGTCACATGCCTTAAGATGGAGTTCTTTATAGAGCTTAACTGCACCTCTCATAATGCTTACCCAGTAAAGTTCTGATTGTTACCCTGCCTTTGAGGCTACTGACAAGCTAGAGCAGTAGAGGCAGGGGGTCAATAGAAAACCTTCGACCCACCTTGTGTCATTCCCTATTGCTTCAAGCTGTTTTAAAACCTGATACACATTGCCGGCGGCCATGGTATCTTTTACTCTGCCTGTTATTTCCCCGTTTTCTATCTTATAGCCCAGCAAAACATTGCCGCTAAAGTCCCCATTTAGTATGTTTCCCTGCTCAGCGCCTATTAGTAACTCTATCGCCAAACCCTCCTTTATATCTCTTACCATGTCCCAGAAGGAAGCATCACCTTTACCTATAACCAAGGAGCTTGGTGAGGGTGTCGGCAAACCACCGTAGCGGCTGCCATTTCCGGTGCTTTGTGTATTAGCCAGGGCTGCTGTCTGCAAGTCGTAGATGAAATGTGACACCACCCCTTGGTCAACAAGCGGTGTTCGCTGGCTTGGCACACCCTCATCGTCGCAAGGATAACTGGCTACCTGGTATGGTAAGGTAGCATCATCCCACAAGGAGAAATCTTTGTCAAAAACTTGCTCTCCCAGTTTGCCCTTCAGTGGTGAAGCTCCGTCAAAAACCAATTTACCATTGAAAGCGGACACTAAGGGGGCGATCAGGGAGCTAGCCACGCCATGTGGCGTAAAAATCACCGGCATTGGCTTGGTTGATATACTGACATTCCTCTTTGCTAGCTCTAGCTGCTTGATTACCTCTTCAGCTATAGGTCTGAAATCAAGGATTGGGTGACACGAACTATGGCTATCACCAACGAAGAGCATATCCTCGTCATTAATAAGGACACCTTCAAAGCTCAGACTGAAGAAGCTCTTTTTATAGCTGGTCTCGCCACCTTCGGAGTTAATGATATGGACTGAAGCAATTCCTCTAGTTATTGCCGATTCGCATAGAATGCCTGAAGTATGTTGTTTTATTGTGGCGATAATTTGTTCTCCGAGCTCGACCATATCATCGATAGTTACCGCATCTATCTGTAAATCAAAGGTATCTATCTTGGGATAAACCTTTGGGTTGGGAAAGTTGAATTTGGCCGGCATGCCAAATTGACATGTCTCCACTGCCATTTCAATCAGCGCCCTTGACTCGATAAAGCCACTAGCCTGAGCGAAGCCGACCTTTCCGCCTTTGATGAGTCTTAGAGCAGTCCTGGTACTTTCCTTGTCCTGGATTTGCTTTAGCCGATTAGCTTCGAAATGAATAGGAGTCACTTTAGTGGAGATTTGAAACACCTCAGCCTGTTCAGCTACTTTTTTGGCCTGTGACAGAATGTCTTCCATTAACTACCCCCGACCAGACAACGGCGGATTCTTATATGCGGGCTGCCATTGGAAACAGGTAAAGGTGACTGTTCGCGTTTGCCGCAGCCACCACCCTGATTCATCTGCAGGTCATTGCCGATGGCATCTATGTTGCCCAGAGTGACGAAGACATTGCCGCTGAGCATTACCGGGCGAAGTAATTCTGCTATCTTGCCGTTGCGAATCATATAAGCTTCGGCGGCGGAGAAAGTAAACATCTCCAGGCTGGTTGTACCTCCGTACCAGTCCTTGGCATAGATACCTTCTTTGATGTCGCTGATAATATCTTCAAAAGATAGTGTTCCGGCTTCAATATAGGTATTGGTCATTCTGACTATTGGCGGGAAAAGATAGTTAATTGCCCGGGCATTGCCCGTGGGTTTTTCTCCCATCTTGGCAGCCGTTTCTCGGGAGTGGAGCCTACTTTCGAGGATACCTTCTCTGATGAGATATGTCTTTGTTGCCGGGATGCCTTCATCATCGTATTTATAGCTGCCCCGTAGTCCGGGAACAGCAGCGCCATCAACAATATTTAGATACTTGTTGCCAAATTTTCGGCCAAGGACCATGATGTCTTGCAGTCGCTTGTTTTCGTAGACATGGTCTGCCTCGGACAAATGTCCGAAGGCTTCGTGGGCGAATACGCCAGCCAGAACAGGATCCAGGACTACAGTATACTCGCCTCCCTTGGCCAGAGGTGCTGAAAGAAGCCTTACTGCCCGCTGTGCCATTTGCTTTACCTGCTCTTGCAATCCCTCTATAGCTGAAAAGTCGCCCTGGCTTCCTAAACTCAGACCAATCTGCTGGACTTGACCATCTTCTGACGCTATAGCTGCTAGACGCAGGCTGATGTCTATTTTCGTTTGTTCTATATAAGTGCCTTCAGAGTTGGCAAAGGTTATCTTCCTCTGGCTGTCATTATAGCCGATATTCGATGTTTGAATCTTAGGTGTGCTCAAGATGATGTCGTTATACTCATCAAACAGTTTCTTTTTCAAGGCCAGCGGAACAGTCATCGGGTTTTTCTTGGTTTTGGCAGTTACCACGTCGGTCAACGGCTTTGCTGGGCTGAATTTGCTGTCTTCCTTGCCGACAATCCTTGCCTGGTTTACGGCTAGCCCTACCTTTTCTCTCAGCTTGTTGACATTGTTGAAGCTGACGAAACCCCAGCCGCCTCTGACGAGAGCCCGCGCGTTTCCTCCCTCGCTGGATGTTCTGCCTATCTCCTCCAACCTATCGCCGCGGTAAATAATACGTGTTGCCTTGCTTTCTTCAAGCCGAATCTCAACATAATCGGCTTTATGCCCCTTCAAAGAATTAGCAATCTCGTCCTGCATCTTGTTGCCCTCTAGAGTCCATGTATTGTAGCCTGTGATTGCAGCTGAAAGCAAGACGAAGTAACTCAATCCAGATGGACGAACAGTTCAACGTCATGGACTTTTTCACAGCCTGGTTATATACTTATTGCGGAGGTATTTAGATGCAGTCCAGTCTCATTGGAAAGGTTGAGAAGGCCAAGCGCTATGCCCAAGAACCCGACCGTGTTACCCTTTCAGAATTCTCCGCAGATTTTCGCGGTGAGCATAACAGCTATACTGTAACTTATAAATGTAATAAATGGCACTGCACCTGTCATTTCTTCTCTCAATGGGGGACTTGTAGCCATACAATGGCATTACAGTGGCTTTTCGCAGGAGTATTACCTAAAGAGGCAGTTGCTCCTCCTGCTACTGACCTCATCGGCTGACATCTGCTGTCCCTGCCTTTGTGACGTAATCCATTGCCTCGGCTACAACGAAGAGGGAACCTGTAATCAGGATAAGGTCTGTCTTTTGAGCTACAGCCAGAGCCTTAGATAAAGCCCCAGAAACATTTTCAATTATATCTACTTTAATGCCCAGCTTGGCAAACTCCTCGACCAATGCCGATATAGAGGCTGCCCTGGGATGGGAAGAACTGGTAACGATAACGGTGTCAGCGAGAGATTTGAGTTCTCGTGCCATCCCGGGAATATCTTTATCGCACGAGGTGCCAAAGATAACAAAGCACCTATCAAAGTGGAAGAACTTCTTTATAGCTTCTACCAATTTTCTCATTGAATAAGCATTGTGCGCCCCATCAACGGCCACTGTCGGCTCGTGGCTCAAAATCTGAAGCCTGCCCGGCCAGCTTACTTGACTGAATCCCTGGGCAATGTCCTGGGCTGAGATATTTGCTCCTAGGCAAACCAAGGCTTCTAAAGCGGCTAAAGCTGTAGCTGCATTCTCCAGTTGATGGTCGCCGAGCAGTGGTATGGTCAGGTCATAATTTCCTGTTTTGCCTTTAACTGTCAAGGCTTGTAGATGTAAGTCCCCACCTGTTTTTTGCCAGGTGACGTCTTTGCCGACTTGAATTAATCTTGCGCCTTGTTGTTGGCAGACCTGCCTAATTACTTTAGCCGCTTCGTCAACTTGTGGAGAACTGACCACAATGCATCCGGGCTTAATTATGCCCGCCTTCTCGGCAGCTATCTTGGCAACGGTGTCACCCAGAATCTCGGTGTGGTCAAGGCTAATTGAGGTAATGACGCAGACGTCAGCTTTGGCTACATTGGTGGCATCAAGCCTGCCCCCCAATCCAACTTCAAGCACCTGGAAATCCACCTGGCTGTTATTAAAATAAGCAAAGACGACGGCTGTCAATATCTCGAATGTGGTCAGCTCACCGTAGGCAGCTTCCTGGTTCATCTTTTCAACAATTGGCTTGAGTTTTGTTACCAAAGCGGCAAAATCAGCCTCGGAAATCAGAGTGTCGTTAATCTTGATGCGCTCTCTCAAGGTATGGAGGTGGGGTGAGGTGAATAGCCCTGTCTTGTAGCCGGCGGCGATTAGCACTTGGGAAATCATGACTGCTGTACTTCCCTTTCCCTTGGTGCCGGCTATGTGCACTGTTTTCGTTCCGAGGTGTGGATTGCCCAGCGGTTGCAGCAGCTTCTCCATCCGCCGCAGGTCATAATTAGCCGATGTGTAGGCGATACCCGGGATTTTCTCATAGTCGGTAAAACTTAAGATGTAGTTTTCGGCTTGACGGTAATTCATTTAGAGTTTCATTATATCACCAGCCAAATGCCGACATGTAGTGCTGGACTTTAGCCTCGCCGAGCCCCTGCCAGTAACCCTTTAAGGTCACTCAAATTGGTCATCTTTGTCGTGCGTTAACCAAGAACAGTGAAGTGCTATTTACTGCTGTGGCTGGTGTTCCTTAAACAGGGTGTTTGAGTTGCCCCCCATTGCTAACTGCACAAACCGTCAAGTTGTTCAACAGGAGATTCAAAAACCGGAATAAGCGGACTACGTACCTTTTCCCCCATGGTGTAGCTGTGCTTGGAGTTCATGGTATTTGTCGATATATTCGTGGATCGCTATCACCACGGCGGCATGGCTCCAGGTCAGCGGTGATGCACTGAGCGGAGCACAGTTGTAGGGATGAACCTGTTCGGCAATAACACCACTTGGGAGAGCACAGTGTTTAGCCCAGGTGAAGATTTGGAGGGCTGGCTTTAAATCGTCTATCGATTGAGCCCTTGCAATATGGTATTGTGCTACCCACATAGTGCAGATAAACCAGGGGTTACCGGGGACATTGGCGATGTCCTGACTGATTTGCTGATAACAGTCATTCTCATAGCGGGCGACACCTCCCATCTCAGTCTTGCACCAAAGCCTGTCTATAAGTGCCGCGATCGTGCTCTCAATCAGGGGATCAGTAGCTTGGAGCATGCCGAAAAGAAAAGGACCGCAAATGCTGCTATCGATAGTGTAGTCCGGCTCCACCACACCATCAGCGTCAACCGTGATTGAGCGCAGGAAGCGTCCCGACTTCTTGTCAAAAAGATACTCAATAGCGGCCTCTTTTATCTCAGCAGCAGCCTGACGGTACTGTTTGGTGAGTGCTATCTCACCAAACGTTTCCGTGAAGTTGGCCGCAGCTTGTAAGCCTGCCCAGACCGTAGCAACAGTAAAAGAGTGGATGCCACGGCGTTCCTCCCAAAGGTCATATGAAGGTGCCGGAAGGTTCGTATGAGGCTCTCTATAGCTAACCATAAAATCGGCAGCGTTTTTAATCAACCTTCGATAATGAGAACGGATGAACTCTACATTTCGGAACTTCTTGTAGTGGTGCCAGAGGCTCCATATTACTAAAGCAGTCTCATCTTCTTCAATTGGCAGTTGCTGCTTACCCTCTCTGTCTGCCCATGGCATCCATTGGCCTGCCAGAGATCCATCAGCGGTATACTTGTGAAGGAGATAGCCTTCACTGGTAATGATATTGGCGCAAAAATTGAAGAACTCGTGGCTGACTTCATCATAGTTGGCCATGTCGAGGGCCTTGGCTACGAAGGCGCCATCACGACCCCACACATAAGAATAGGTGTCCCCCAAGATGTCGGTAATGTCGGAGTCAGTGCTGGCGATGATAGCACCACGGTTATCGATCTGCACGCGCATAGTAAGCAAGCTGCGTCTGTACAAATCCAATATGGGAGTTGGCAGGTCGGTAAAGTCTAGCGATTCCTTATTCACCCAAGCTCGCCAGTAGTCACGGGTGCGTATGATGAATGACTCAGGGCCACGTTCGTGGACCAGGGCATTGAGGTCCTCGACTCCGTGGAAGCGGGTACTGGTCGCCAGCCAGTGATAAATGGTTGAATTTCCCCTAGCGGGTACAGCGCTGTCATAGAGCCCAATGACGCCCTCAGCGAACCCACATGTAAGAGGCACCTTCGCCAATTGGCCGTCTTCGGCATCGTGCCGGGCACTTAGCTTATCTTCTGATTTTGTGCTTCCGGTTGTCCAGTCATCAATGCCAATCCTTCCATTTACCTGGCCACCTGCCAGGAAGTAACGGTGCTCTTTATACATCACCAATGCTCTCAGTCTTGGGTGGTAGTAGATAGTATCGCCTATTTTGCTGCCTAGAATCCGTAGCTCATAATGGAAGAATAGACGTACGTCGCGGGGATGGTCTCGTTGATTGGCTATATCAACCCGCCTGAAAAAGATATCCCTGTGAAAGTCCACGAGGTCAGAAAAGGTTAGGGTAAGCCCTAGGGTAGGATTAGCGGCAGTAACACTGGTGACCAGACTCTCGCTTTCGTAGGTCATTTCCTTTTGCCACTCGGGGCCGTCAAGCCAGGCGAAGTTTCCATCAACCCAGATGCCAGTACGTGATACACAACCTCCAGCATGGTTCTCCAAGCCGATATAAGGATAGCAGATATCCCGGATGTTGTAATCAGTATCGAAATTGATGAGCAGGTTGCCATTGCCTACAGGTAAGTCTCTAGGCATCTTAGTTTTGGATTATTCTCCTCTCTCGGTATAATACACTATTATAGACCTCTAGGATTTTCTGAGAGATGCTCGATCCCGTGAAAGTCTCTCTGCAGTCTCTCGGGCACGCTCACCCGTAGCTTTTCCAAGTCCGGCCGATTTAATACAGTATTATAGACCTCCAAGGTTTTCTGAGTTGCCTGATCCCATGAGAATTTTTCTGTGGTTTCCCTGGCACGCTCACCCATGGTCTTTCTAAATTCAGCATTTGAAAGCAGCAACTCGATTTTTGCTGCCAGTTCATCGATATCTCCGGGCTTGTCCAATAGAAAGCCATCAACCCCGTCCGTAATGAAGTCGGCTGCTCCTGCCAGGCGTGTGGTTACTACAGGCAGTCCACTGGCCATAGCTTCGGTAATTACCAGGCCGAAAGGCTCATATATGGTAGGAAAGACGAATACGTCACTGGCTGCATAGTATTCCCAGAGTCTACTGCTATGCGAAACAAAGAACATCCTGTCCCTCACCTGTTCAAGCTCCGCAAGGCGACCGTAGTACTCCTCGTCGCCTCTACCAATAATTATAAGTTTGACGTTTCTTTTCGAAAGCAGTGGAAGTGCTTCTATGATATACCGAACTCCCTTCCTTTCCCAATCGCCTCCAGCGAACATCAGTAATGGATCAGTACGGGATACACCATGCTTTTGCCTGATCTGGTCTCTATAGAGCAGCCGATTAGTCGGGTGGAATCTGAGAGTATCTACTCCATTAGGGATTACGATGATGTTTTTGGCGGCATCACCGTAATGACGGGCAAACTCTTTTTGCATAGCCTGAGAAACTACAATACACGCTTTAGAGCTGCTGCGGCTAATTATCAGCCCCTCAACAAAGCATAGCAGGCTGCGATACAGTCTGTGGTCCAGGGCTTTCAGTTTTTGCCAGACACTCCTGCATGGTATCTTAATTATGTTAGCTTCTTCGAGACGGCGGCACTCCCTCTCACAGAAATGAGAGGTGATAACGTTTGAAGAAAAGGCAGAGTCATACCCTGTCGAATGGATGATGTCAAAGTCTGTTTTTCTGAGAAAGGAAAGAGCGGCAAGGACTAAGGTACTGGATATCAAGAAGGTAATGTGTGCCAAAGACTTGGCACATCTGAGTTCTGGCACCTTATAGTGTTTAACTTTGAGTAAGTCAATTCCATTTATAGTATTAGAAAAAACCGAAACCTGATGGTCCTCACAAAGCCTTTCGACTAGGCAAGCGGTGACGGTTGCTGGCCCTGCTTCAAAGTTAACATGATGCGCAATGAAAGCGATCTTCAAACTTACCTCCGGAAGCTGCCTTCGGCGTATCTTAGTGGATAGTCCTTTTGCAGCAAGACAACGTGTTTTGACTCCGAGAGCTAGTGCCGACTCCACCCACTGGGGCCCATCTCTGGCAAGGCGCTTATCCTTTGGAGCCATAAGTATTATACCACGTGGTTGTCCGAGCATTTCACAGCGACTCGTTGACCATTCATCTTTTCCCCAACGAATCCGACCGGGCTAGCCTCTTGCCCGTCTATCGGTACATCCTTAACTATGGCCTTATCTACGGCGAAGTGCATGTAACATCACCAGACTTGGAGGGGATTGCAGTTTGGCTGCCTCCACATGAAACCAATATGCCAATCTGGAAGGTGCTCAAGGCAGGGGCATGGTCGCTGCCTTTCGAGGTGAATCCACTTTTATTTCTCAGATTTCTACCTGAGCAAAGAGTTACCGCTAGGGTACATAAACGCTATGCCCCCTTTCCACACTGGTATCTGAATCTCCTCTGTATTGTTCCTGAAAAGCAGGGAAAAGGATATGGTAGTACCTTACTGCAATCGATGCTTGCTCGTATAGACTGTGAGCGTCTGCCTGGCTATCTTGAGACCACAGAAGAGAGAAATGTATCGTTCTATGAGCATCACGGATTCAGGGTGGCGGAGACAAGCCAAATACAGGGGACACATATCAAGCTCTGGGTGATGTTGAGGGATAAGGCAGTTTGAATCGGTACTCTTCAGCTTGTGCGCGGATACCCTTACTGATTCCTCTGGATACAATGCATCACTTTGTTACTAGAAGGGTAACCTATAGAAGGTGGCCTGTACAGCTCGTTTTGCAAGGTCGCTCTCTTTAGTGTACAATGTAGACAAGTAGTTATAGTTTAGGTTATTACAAGCTTTTTACAATCCTCCCGGATTTATCTCAAGTATTGGATGACCCGAACTCAAGCTAAAATTTTAAAGAGAGGAGGTCATCCAGTGAGTTTTGAGGACAAGTCAATCCAGTGTTCCGATTGCGGGCTACCTTTAGCTTCAGTGCTGAAGAGCGGGAGTTTTTCCAATCTAAAGGCTACACCAATGAGCCCAAGCGCTGCCCATCCTGTCGCCTGGCAAGAAAAACGGAGCGTTATGGGAATAGTGGCTCCGGGTACAGAACCCGGCAGATGTTCCCTGTAAGATGCGCCGAGTGCGGTAAGGATACCGAGGTGCCTCTTTTGAACCCCGAGGTGACAAGCCGGTTTACTGTAGCGATTGCTACCGCAAAGCCAGACCAGGCAGGTAAACCAGGGCAAGCCTGGAATCACGTCCGGGCCGGGCAACCGACCGGGGTGTGATTCTACAAAGTATAAGTTGTGTCGTTAACAGTCTCAATTCTTATGATGTCACTGAGGAGGACCTACGTCAGGAATTCATCGCTTTTGGAAAGGTTGAATCGGTAAACATCATAACTTGACACTTGACTAAGGAGTTGTAATGAGTTTCGAAACCTTCAATTTTCATCCGAGCATCATGGCCGGTGTGCGGGCGCTTGGATATGTTATACCCACACCGATCCAGCTTAAATCCATCCCGCCAATTATGCAGGGCCGTGATGTCATTGGTTTGGCCCAGACCGGAACCGGCAAAACCGCCGCCTTCGTGCTGCCAATATTGCAGTGTTTACTGCGAAGCCCCCGGGGTCGAGTCGGTGCCCTTATAATCTCGCCCACGCGTGAATTGGCTGAGCAGACATGCGAGACTATCAGGGATTTAGGGCAACAAACTAGACTGCGGAGCGTTGCTATTTACGGTGGGGTGAGTATAAATCAACAGATCCTTAAACTGCGCAGTGGGGCCGAGATTGTTGTGGCCTGTCCCGGCCGCCTGCTTGATCACCTTTGGCAGGGCACAATCGATTTATCGGATGTGGAAGTCCTGGTAATCGATGAGGCAGATCGAATGTTTGATATGGGCTTCTTGCCCGACATTCGAAGTATTCTGAGGTGTGTGCTGCAGGAGCATCAGACACTCCTTTTCTCGGCTACCATGCCTGATGATATCCGGCGTCTGGTGCACGACATACTTCATGAGCCGGTCACAGTACAAATCGGTCGCACAGTACCGGCAACCACGGTGTCACATGCATTGTACCCCGTTAAACAACATCTCAAGACTGCACTGCTGATGGAACTTTTGCGGCGTACTGAAGCAGAGTCGGTGCTTGTATTTACGCGTACCAAGCATCGTGCCGAGCGTGTTGCGCAGCAACTGAAAAGAACGGGTTACAACGCAACCTCGCTGCAAGGCAATCTATCTCAGTCTAGGCGGCAGGCCGCGCTTGATGGCTTCCGTGCTGGCTCTTTTAAAGTCCTAGTGGCGACCGACATTGTCGCTCGTGGCATCGATGTTTTGCGTATTTCGCACGTCATTAATTACGATATGCCCGAGAGCACGGATGCCTATACTAATCGCATCGGCCGCACAGGGCGGGTTGACAAAACTGGCGATGCGTTCACATTGGTGACAACTGAAGACACAGCTATGGTGCAGGCTCTTGAGCAGATTCTCAACACAAAACTGGAGCGCCGCACGCTGCAGGGCTTTGATTACACAATGCCTGCACCAGCCAAGGAATTCATCCGCTCGCCGCGCCAATTACGGCGGCGCACAGTACGAAGGAAGCGCGTTGGCAACCAATAGCCACTTTGTTCAGCGAATGCAATATCTAAGCGAACCAATATAGTTGTCCTCTTTGGTGGGGATAGTCCTGCAGCATGGCGTGAAGCTTCATAACCTCTTAGTCTAACCCTAATAAACTGGCCAAGATTTTCCCTCTGCTAGATAGCTGCTTTGTCAAGAAATTTGCCGGCTTTGCTTTATCGTAATCTATAGGCTCATCGAATTGGTCAGCAGTCAAGTCTATTACCTTTCCAGTGGGGTCCCTGATGAACCAGTGGGTCTCATTGACGCCGGTTTTTATAATATACGGCCTGCTCCTTTTTGGTGCCAAGTAGTGGTAGACGACTTCAGCTACGACATAACAGTAACCTGTGGTTGGGCGGTCAGGCGTCCATTCATCTTTGTACTTCGGCTTTAGATGCTTCTTCCCCATTTGTTGCAGGGCATCGTGGAGTTTGTTCCTGTCAATCATTCCAACGCCTCCACGACTAATTCTACTAGTCTATCGTTATTCATCATGCCATAAAATCGTGGATTGGCGCCAGAAGAATGCTGTATCGGAAGCACATACACTCCAATGCCGCCCAAATAGAAATAGGGTATTGCCCTACTCTCGACAATGCTATCAATATGGGCTGAGAGAGAATTAGGGTATGGAACATGCAAAATATGCTTGAAGAAGCTGTCCCGGCTTGCCTTCCCCATGAGGAGTACCAATGTTGGCTTCATCAGTTGAATCTCTTTTATGAGAAATCCTTTACTGATGCAATTGTATATTTCATCGCTCTTCGGTAGCCTGTCGCCTTTACCGCTTCTATTCCTACCCGGGTAGCACTGCGCAATTTCTGTATTGTATACGGACAAGCTACCAGCTGTACACTTTGGAATTACCGTATCACCAAGTGTTACTACCTCCTGATATGGATAAGCAGTCCTGTTAAACCTATTCAAGAATTTTTCAAGAGTTGCCCCCGTGTTTCCTAATTTTCCGTCTGCCTGGAAAAAATCCACACCACTTCGCCGTAATTGGTCAGCGGCAAGTGTTTGAGAAATGATAAAAACATCGTTTTTGGGATTAACCGCCCTGACTAGCCGTAATGCTTTTTCCTTGTCCATTTTCGGGCATATGTGACAAGCCCTAATTTCTTCGTATAACGTATTTAGCTCGTCAATTACAATCATCGTTGCTTGGGCTAATTCTGAAGTATTGTACCATACACACTATTGAGGATACATTTCATCGCTTTGTTGCTGAAAGCCCAAGCCTGCAAATATCTTAGGTTGCAGTATGGGATGACCGCGGCGGCTTGGATACCTTGCCTTCTTTAAGTTATAATTCGGCTTAAATACAACATGAATTTTACCGATAAGCTTCTGGCGGCTAGGCGTCGAAATAATAGTCTGCTTTGTGTTGGGCTTGACCCTGACCCTGGGCTGATGCCCAAAGTAAGTCTTCTGGAGTTTAATAAGGCTATCGTTGATGCCACTGCCGACCTGGTATGTGCCTATAAGCCCAATCTGGCTTTCTATGAAGCTTTAGGTATTGACGGGCTTAAGCTTTTACAGAAGACAATTGAGTATATACCTACCAATATTCCCATAATCGGCGATGGTAAGCGAGGTGATATCGGCAACACAGCTAAAGCCTACGCTAAAGCCCTTTTTGTAACATTTGGCTTTGATGCAGCTACGGTAAGCCCTTACCTCGGTTTTGATTCAGTTGAGCCGTTTATCGAATATAAGGATAAGGGTGTTTTTATCCTGTGCCGGACGTCTAACCCCGGGGCGGTGGATTTTCAGAGCTTAATCGATAGTCAAGGCATGCCGCTATATGAGGCAGTAGCTCGGAAAGCCAAAGAGTGGAATATCCATGGCAATATTGGTTTGGTGGTCGGGGCTACTTATCCTGATGAGTTGAAAGCTATTCGAAAGCTGTGTCCAGAGATGCCACTTCTTATCCCGGGCATAGGGGCGCAGGGTGGTGACCTGGCTTCGGCGGTCAAATATGGGATTGACGTCCAAGGAGAAAAAGCGATTATCGCTGTCTCACGGCAAATCCTTTATGCTTCTCAAGGAAAAGACTTTGCTCAAGCTGCCCGACATGGTGCACAAGAGCTACGTGGTAATATCAATAAGTTAATTAGCCAGATTATCCGCTAAGAGGTATGGAAATAGAGCTCGGTGATGTGGTTCGCTTACGGAAAAAGCACCCTTGTGGGGGTGATGAATGGCAGGTGGTGAGGCTGGGCGCTGATATTCGGATAAAGTGCCTTAAGTGCCAGAGGCAGGTTCTTCTAGAACGGGGGGTCTTTGAGCGCCGAATGAGAGCCTTGGTCTCAAGAGGTCAGCCGGCAACTGAAGCCAATGCTGAGCCTGCTATCTAAAGGTTTATTGTTTTTTGCATATTGTTGTGATAGAATTAATTTACCAGGTAAAATTTTATCCTTGGAGAACTAATTTCCAGAGCAGGATATTGGATATATCGGGCGTTTAGTTAATTTTGAATTTCAAGAAGGAGAACATCATGCCAGAAGTTTCAGATATAGACCGTGACTACAACTTGTGGGTTTTGCTGCATCAGGTGAGCGATATAATATTCAACGCCAGGGAAGAGGAACTGCGGCAATATGGCTTTCCAGCCACACAGGCTGAGGTTCTGTTTGTTATTAAGGCTATCGGCGATAAGGTGACCCCGGCCCAGATATCACGGATGATATTCCGACGTCCTCACTCGGTTTCTGGTATTTTAGACAGGATGACAAAAGCCGGGCTCGTGAAGAAAACCAAGGACTTGCACAGGAGGAACTTGGTAAGGGTCACCATGACTGCGAAAGGGCAGCAAGCTTATAAACAGGCCCTGAAAAGAAAGTCTGTTCAGAAGATAATGTCTTCCCTTTCTGAAGGCGAGCGCCAGAAACTGAAGTCCCTCTTGGAAACATTGCGGAATAAAGGGCTTAAGGAACTAGGGATTGACCCCAGGAAACTACCCTCCCCCAAGTTTGTGTGAAAGCCGAAACTTTTAGGTCCAGTTTAACGTTTTAGTGCGAGGCTTTAGCCTCGCACTACTTTTTTACATCGAGGTTCTCCTTGTCAGCTTTCGACCTCTAGTCTATAATCGTTGTTGAACGTGATTCGTCATATTTTGCATATTGACCTGGATGCTTTCTTTGTTGCTGTAGAGCAGGTGCTTGCTCCAGGCTTGCGTGGCAAGCCGGTAGTAGTTGGCGGGCGGCCTGACCGCCGTGGCGTGGTGGCCTCAGCTTCATACGAAGCCCGTGCCTTTGGTATTCGGGCTGGCATGCCTCTGACCCAGGCTTATCGTCTTTGCCCTAAGGCAATTTTTCTTCAGGGTAGCTTTCCTGCCTATCGCGCTGCATCGGAAAGATTTATGGAGATTCTGGCTGATTTTTCGCCTTGCTTGGAGCCAGCAGGACTGGACGAGGCTTATATTGATGTTACTGGCTGTGAAGCTCATGGTACCCCACGTCAGCTAGCATTGCGCATAAAGGAGCGTGTCAAGAAGGAGCTTAAGCTGATTGCTTCGGTGGGTGTAGCCAGTTGTAAAGTGGTGGCTAAGATTGCTTCTGACTTAGGTAAGCCAGATGGCCTGGTTGAAGTGGCTGTGGGACAAGAAAAGGACTTCTTAGCACCATTGCCTGTAGCCAGCTTAACCGGCGTTGGTAAAAAAACAGAACAGGCATTGAAGGCGATGGGCATAAGTACTATCGGCCAATTGGCAACCTTGCCACCTGAAGCAGTCAATAATCGTTTTGGTGCTGCTGGAGTGATGATTCATCATTATGCCAATGGCATAGATAACCGGGAGGTAGAACCACCTGGCGAGGCTAAATCTATTAGCCGAGAAACCACTTTTGCTGAAGATACCTTGGATCGAGCCTTTCTTCAAGCTATCCTGCGTTATCTCTGTGAGCGAGTCGGCGCTGAGCTGCGTCAAGAGAGCAAGCATGCCAGAACTATAACCTTAAAATTGAGATATGCCGATTTTGAAACCATTACCCGTCGTATTAGTTCGAAAGAAGTTACAGACGCGGATGAAGTCATCTTTGCTGGAGCAGTTAAGTTGCTCGAGCAAGCTCTGGCTAGAAAGCGGAAACTGGTGCGACTTCTTGGTGTTGGAGTATCAAACTTGGTCAGTTATGGCAAGCAGCTTTATTTGCTTGATTCTAGACCGCAACGACTGTGGCATCTAGATAAGGCCATTGACCGTATCCGCAAAAAATATGGCTTTACCGCCATTCAAACTGGGCGCACCTTATTACTTAAGGACATTTTTGCTAGCCGTGAAGGTGATTACATATTGGAGACCCCATCGCTCTCCCGGTAGGCTTGTTTTTATCAGGGGTCAAGGTTATAATTAAATCTAACTTTTTCATATTGAAATTTGGAGAAAAAGGAGGGTAGAGATGCCTCAGTATGCTTATTTTCACAAGCAATTTGTGCCCCTTGCCGAAGCTAAGATTGGTATTCTAACCCATGCTCTGCATTATGGTACCGCTTGTTTTGAGGGCATTCGCGGCAACTGGAATGATGAGCAGGAGCAATTGTTTTTGTTCCGTGTTAAAGACCACTATGAGCGCATGCTTAAAGGCTGTCGCATTTTGAAGATAAACATCCCTTATTCGGCTGACGAGATGTGCCAATTAACCGTGAAGCTGGTGGAAAAGAGCGGCTACCGTGAAGACGTCTATATCCGCCCCTTGGCTTACAAGAGCTCTGAAGCTATCGGAGTCCGGTTACATGATTTGGAGGACGATTTCCTTATCATCATTGCCACTTTGTCTGCTTATCTTGATGCTGATGAAGGGGTTCGCTGCTGTACCTCTTCGTGGCGGCGTGTTGATGATACTATGATTCCAGCGAGAGGCAAGATTACCGGCATTTACGTGAACAGTGCTCTGGCTAAGACCGAAGCTAACGAGCTAGGCTTCGATGAAGCCATTTTGCTGAACCACGATGGTCATGTTTCCGAAGGCAGCGGTGAGAATATCTTCCTTGTCCTGGGTGGCAAGCTGGTGACGCCGCAAAGCTCCGATAATATCCTGCTGGGCATTACTCGAGATACTGTTATACAATTGGCTCGGAATGAGATGGGTATAGAGACTGCAGAAAGGTCGGTTGACCGCAGCGAGCTCTATGTTGCTGATGAGGCATTTTTTACCGGCACTGCTGCTCATGTCAGCCCGGTCATTGAAATTGACCATCGCCCGGTAGGAAATGGGAAAATAGGAAAGGTGACCAAGGAATTACAGCGTCTCTATTTCGACGTGATAAAAGGTAAGAATCCAAAGTATCTCCATTGGTGCACCCTAGCGTATTCTAAACTGGTAAAGACCAGACAGAGTTAACCTCGAGGGTTGCCAAATCGTACCGACAATCTGACTGCAATCTTTGGCTATCTGCTGGTTTTATCCCCAGGCTTATATCGTTGTGCAGGCTGGAAGGGCTAGCGTAGCTCTATTCGCAGGGTTTTGAGAAGGTAGAGAAGACGGCAGCTTTCTTCTAAAGTTGTAGTGTAGTGGTAGGCCTCTTCAAGCAATTGAGCAGCAGCAAAACTTCCGTGGCCATGTACAAGGATGATCTTGTGTGTCGTGAGTGCCTCGGCTATTTCCTCGGCAAGCTCTCCGGGCTTTATAGTCGTTCCCCAGCCTAAAACCGGCACTCTTGGCAATAGCAGGCCTCCTTCGACATCACAGGGGGTGATTTCTTGCTCGGAAAAAGATAAGGCAACCGCATAAGCAGGGTGGGCATGGACTATAGCCGAGGCTGGCGTGCGTTTATATATGGCACGATGGACTGTCAGTTCTGTTGAGGCTAAGGGGGTGAACCGGTCATTTTTATTTATCCCGGTTTCCACAAGGTCATGTTCTTCAAGGCAGCTCAGCATGCTGCCTCGGTGAGTGATGCATAAGCGTTCTCCCAGTCTAATACTGAGATTACCACTGTGAGAGGATACCAGACCTCGGGCACAGATGTCACGTCCAACAGCCTGAAACTGAGAAATCAACATCTATCTTACTTTGTACACTAATTTTGTGCCGAAAGTCAAACCGAAGATTCCCATCAAGCTAGCTGGCGAATCACGGTAATAACCTTGCCTTGAATTTCCACATTATCCGGAGTGGTATAAATGGGGTGCATCTGGGTATTTGCCGGTTCGAGGCGAATACGGTTGGTTTCTCTGAACAATCTTTTGAGGGTGACTTCCCTTTCTGTTTTGAGCCAAGCAGCTACCATATCGCCATTTTCAGCGTTGCTCACGTACTCCATTAAAACAATGTCGCCGTCCTTTATCAGGGCGTCAATCATTGAGTTCCCTTTCACCCTAAGAGCATAGACTCTCTGTTTACCCCGTGTCAAATCCTCAGTAACCTCTAATTCTTCAGAGGCAACTGTGCCCCAGGTTTCTGAGTGAGGAACAGGAATTGGCTCACCGGCGGCTATTTCGCCTATTATCGGTACGGTGACATTATGGCGATAGCTTCGCCGATTGGTCAAAAGTTCGATGCCGCGTGATATATCTGCATGGCGGCGAATATAACCGGCTGCCTCCAGCCTCGTCAGGTTGTAGGCGACTACCGAGGTGGAGCTTATCTCGCAGCCGCTGACAATGTCCCTGACTGAGGGCGGGTAGCCTCTGGAGTCAAGGAACTTTCGAGTAAAGTTGAGGATGCGTTTCTGTTTTGGTGACAGCGCTTTACTAGTCATGACAAATGTTGGCGCAACTAATCAAATTACTTTTCAGGCTGTGTCAGCGCCGGTTGTCTTCTGTTCGGCAATGCTGGAAAGCTTGGCTTGATTAAACTTCTTCATCAAGCGTGACTTACGCCTGGCGGCCGTATTAGGGTGGATAACCCCCTTTTTGGCAGCTCTGTCGAGGGCACTTGTGGCAGCTACCACAGCTTGTTGGGCTGACTCAAGCTCGTTACTTGAAATAAGCTTCTCTGCCCTAGTCAAATGAGTCTTGGTAGCACTTTTAACCGATTTATTTCGTAGTCGCTTTCTTTCTGCTGCTCGTGCTGTTTTTTCTGCTGATTTACTTCTGGGCAAATCTGCCTCCTTTCTCAAGAACTAAGACTGGCTTTAGCTTGGCTGATTCTTGTGGCGCTTATAATACCATGTACACCCTGTATTCTGGATAATAATTGGGTTAACTGAGCCATATTTGCGATTTCAAGAGTAGCAAGTACGGCAGTAATTTCATTATGATATGTTGTGCTTATACTGGATATATTTACTTTGGCCTCGGCGATAACAGTAGTTATATCTCGAAGCAAGCCTACTCTGTCCCAGGCATCTATCTGCACATCAACGGGGTAAACATCCTGTATCTCTCCCCAGCTCACCTCGATGAGCCGCTTTTTATCTTCTACATTGATAACATTTATACAGTCTTTGCGATGCACGGTAATCCCGTGGCTCCGAGTAATATAACCGATAATATGGTCGCCAGGCAAGGGATTGCAACAGCGGGCTAATTGAGTAAGTAGGTCACCCACGCCTAGAACCTGAATTCCTGCTGTGGTTGTATTCTCGGTGCGTGCGGTTTTGGTTACAGTAGGGGTTTCTTCTGGTTCGACGGCCAGCTTGAGCGCCAACTGATGTGGAGTAATGCCACCATAGCCAATAGCTGCCAGAAAATCATCAGAGCTTTCACAATTGAACAGTCGTGCTGTTTCTTCGATATTGGTTATGGCTATGTCTAGCCGCTTGAGTTCTCTGTCCAGAATCTGCCTGCCGCGTTCTATGTTCTGCGGTCGTTCCTGTTTCTTAAACCATTGCCGGATTTTTTCTCGGGCGTGGGAAGTCTTGACAAATCCCAAATCAGGGTTGAGCCAGTCAAGGCTGGGGCCCTTGTCGGCCTTAGCAGTCATAATTTCTATGATTTCGCTATTCTTAAGTTCGTAGTTTAAGGGCACGAGCCTGCCGTTCACCTTGGCGCCTATACAGCGATGTCCTAACTCGGTATGGATACGATAGGCGAAGTCGAGGGGTGTGGCGCCCTTGGGCAGAGCTTTTATTCCGCCTTTGGGTGTATAAACAAAGACCTGGTCGATGAAGACCTCAGTTTTTAGCGATTCGAGGAATTCCTCGCTGCCAAGCTCGCCCTGCCACTCAATTAACTGGCGTAACCAGGCTATCTTGTCTTCAAATTGTGTATCCTGGCTGGCACCTTCCTTATAGCACCAGTGGGCAGCTACTCCAAAATCGGCGGTTCGGTGCATATCATAGGTCCGAATTTGTATTTCCAGTGGAGTTGTGCCCTGACATAGCACCGTGGTGTGCAGTGACTGATATCCGTTGTCTTTAGGATTGGCGATGAAGTCGTTAAACTCCTCGGGAAGAGGATGCCACAGGTTGTGGATGGTGCCTAGCGCTTTATAGCAATCCGGGATTGTATCTACCAGCACCCGGAAAGCGAACAGGTCATGAATGTCGTTGAAATCCCTGCCTTGAGTCGCATATCGGTTCAGTTTATTGTAAATGCTGTAGATGTGCTTCGGCCTGCCTATGATTTCTGCCTTTATCTTAGCTTTGTCCAATTCTTGTTTTAGTATCTGGGTAATTTCAGTTATAAAAGCCTCTCGTTGCGTTCGGCGGGTGGCTATCAAGCGAGCCACTTTATGATATTGGCGCGGCTCCAGGTAGCGGAAAGCTAAATCCTCCAGTTGCCACTTTATTTGCCAGATACCCAGGCGGTGGGCAAGGGGTGCATATATTTCCAGTGTCTCTTGGGCAATGCTGCGTCGTTTCTCTGGTGACAGGGCTCCTAAAGTGTGCATGTTGTGCAGCCTGTCGGCCAGTTTTATAAGAACTACCCTCAAGTCTTCAGCCGTAGCTATTAGCATCTTTCGCAGGTTTTGAGCTTGAGATTCTCGTTTTCTGGCTTCACCGCGACGCAAGGATAACTTGCCCAGTTTGGTGGTGCCATCAACAAGCTTGCTTACCTCCGGACCGAATTTAGCCTCGATTTCGGCCAAGGGCACTTTGCAATCTTCAGGTACATCGTGGAGTAAGGCTGCGGCTAAAGTGGAGGCATCAAGCCGCAGTCCAGCTAGCATCGTAGCTGTCTGTATTGGGTGGTCTAGATATGGGTCGCCGGACTTCCGTACCTGCCCTTTATGAGCATTTAAGGCGAATTCATACGCTGCCTCAACCAAAGCTACTTTAGCCGGAGGCAGGTATTCTTTAGCTTTTTCTAGGAGAGCGACAGCATCCATCTCAATCCCACTACGCCAGTATGATAATGCAAACAAAGCGGCAGATGCAAATTCAGACTTACTCGGCAATTTTGTCTCAATCGCTAATATTCACAGAAACCTCATGCAGTCTTCATAAAATGTTCACATTCGCCTGCTATTGTTTGTAACTGCAAGGGCAACTATGGCGGCTGTGGCTATGGTGTCTAACTTTTTGATGGACCAACCCACTATTTTATGAAGATGACGCTGTGAGCCTCCAAAGACTTGACAACCTTTCCATTGTATTGTATACTTTGTTGACCATTTTAATCAACAAAGTGAGGCAGAGCGATGAAGCTTTCTACTAGAGGACGGTATGGAACCAGAGCGCTCTTAGATTTGGCCCTTCACGGGGGGAAAGAGCCTGTTCCATTAAAAGATATTGCCCAGCGGCAACAGATTTCGCTTCTGTATTTGGAGCATTTGATTACCCCTCTCGTAGCAGCGGGGATGATAAGAAGCACAAGAGGTGCTCGTGGTGGCGTCTGTTTGGCCAGGTCACCTGAGGAGATAAAACTTAGCGAAGTAGTTGGACTGCTTGAAGGCTCGATTGCTCCGGTCGACTGTGTTAATGACCCTAAGGCCTGCCCTCGTTCTGAGCTTTGTGTTACCCGCGATATATGGATTGAATTGAAGGAGGCAATGGAGGGGGTTTTAGAGTCTAAAACCTTGCATGACCTGGTAGAGATGCAAAAGAAGAAAGGTAGAACAGATATGGTAGTGTATGACATTTAAACTACGCAGGAACACAGTGTCCATTAAAAGCAATGAGAACAGGAGAGTATAAGACTGAGCAAAAAGATTTTAGTATCAATTTTACTTTTAGGCATTGTTTTAGCTGTTGTCGGTTGCAGTCAGGCGAGCACTCTGCCTGACACCCAAGTGGGGAACAAAAATGTGGCAGGCAATACCGCCATTGGAGAGAACCCGGCGACATCCGAAACGGAGACTCCCCAAGTACCTGAAGAGAAAGGTCCGAAGATAGTAAAGATAGACGAGGTCTTGGGGGAACCCGAAAGTTACGAGGGGCAGGCAGTAGTAGTGGAAGGGAAGATTGTGTCTGAGTGTGGCGCTGGCTGCTGGTTCACCTTGAACGACGGTACCGGCACAGTATATGTTGACCTGGCTCCCAGCAATCTTGTGATCCCTCAGAAAAGAGGGGCATTTGCCAGAGTTTACGGTCAAGTGGTTAGAAAGGGCAGTGATACATATCTCATTGGCAAGAAGGTTGAGTTTTAGGTAAGGAGGCTATTGTTGTGAATTTTGTTACTCTAGCGATAAAGAACTTGCTACGTCGGCGCGGCAGAACGATTTTGACCATACTGGGAGTGGCCATAGCCATTGCCGTTTTATTCAGCCTCCTTTCTTTTAATTCGGGCTACGAGAAGCAACTGAGCGGTGAGCTTGACAGCCTGGGCATTCATATTCTGGCGGTGCCGAAGGGATGTCCTTATGAAGCTGCTTCGCTCATCATCCACGGCGGCGTCATCCCGAAATATCTGTCGAATTCGGATGTAGAAGAGGCGAAGAAAATCGATGGCATAGAAGTTGCCAGTCCTATGCTGCTTCACCAGTTCTACAAAGACGGGGAACCGCACATCGTGTACGGTGTCATCATGAATGACGTGCGCCGCCTTAAGCCATGGTGGAAGGTAGAGGGAAGATTCTTCTCTGGTGCCGAAGATAATGTAATGGTTATAGGGCAGAATTTGGCGGAAAAGGAGAAACTAAAGGTTGGCGATATTTTGCCATTCGGGCCAGATAAAACACCATTTACCATTGTTGGCATCCTGGAAAGGACAGACACGCAGGATGATGAGTTCCATTTTTTGCCTCTTCAGGTAGCACAAAGGGTATTTGATAAACCTGACCAGATAACGACCATAGCTATCAGGGTAAGCGATATTTCCAGGATTTCGGAAATCTCAAAGGAGCTGGAGAACATTCCTGACATTCAGGTTGTGACCATGACACAGGTGATGGGCACCATTATGAATCTGGTCGGCTCAGCGCGAACGCTACTCATATCAGTCATCATTGTAGCCATCATAATCAGTGCCGTCGGCATAATGAATACACTTCTCATGTCGGTTAATGAGAGGACAAGAGAATTCGGAATGATGAAGGCTATAGGAGCTTCTGGGCTGGATATAGGCAGACTGGTTCTTATCGAAACGCTGTTTATTAGTATCGTCGGTGGAATTATCGGCTTGCTGTTTTCAATATTGAGCTCCAGCTTAATAGAAGGTTTTGTCAAGGGAATAATCCCCTATTCGCCTGCCAGCAAGCTCATGACACCGGAGCCAGGATTGATTGGCTTATGTTTGCTATTCTCAGTCATAATTGGGTTTGTCTGTGGGATATACCCGGCGATTAGGTCATCGCGCTTAACGCCCATGGAGGCTATACGGAGTAACCTGGAATGAAAGAAGAAGTGATTTTAGCAAAAGAGTTAACCAAGATATACCGCCGCGGCAGTGAGGAAATACATGCCCTTAAGGATGTTAGCTTCGCTATTAAGAAGGGTGAATTTGTGGCTATTGTAGGCCCATCCGGTTCTGGCAAGACTACGCTGTTGAATCTTTTGGGCTGCCTGGACACTCCAACACGGGGTAGCCTCAGATTGAACGGTATTGAAGTCAACGGCCTTAAGGAAAGAGACCTGGTGAAATTGCGCCGCGAAAACATAGGTTTTGTTTTTCAGCAGTTCTTTCTCCTGCCGACTTTAACCGTACGCGAAAACATAGAATTGCCCCTCCTTTTCAGCAAAAGAGACGGTTATCAGAACAGGATAGATGAGATAATCGAAAAAGTTGGACTTAAAGCCAGAGCCGAGCACTTGCCTGGCCAGCTCAGTGGAGGGGAGATGCAGCGGGTGGCTATTGGCAGAGCTCTTGTAAACGAGCCGAAGATTATTCTGGCTGACGAGCCCACCGGCAACTTGGATTCAGCCACTGCTCTTAAAATTTTTCAGCTTTTCCAGAATCTAAATACTCAAGGGCTGACTCTGATTATAGTCACTCACAATTTGGAGCTCGCAAAATCGGCGCATAAGGTAATCCAATTGAGAGATGGTGAAATAGCTCGAAAAGCTTCGAGCCACGGTTTATCAAAAAAAGCCAGGAGTTGAATCAATGGCAAAGATAGCTAAAGACATTACGGAACTTATCGGCAACACTCCGCTGGTCAGGTTAAACATGATAACAGCGGGTGCCAAGGCAGAAGTTGTAGCCAAGCTGGAGTTCTTCAACCCTTGTAGTAGTGTCAAAGACCGCATCGCTGTGTCAATGATTAGAGCTGCTGAAGATGAGGGGTTGATAAACAAAGATACAGTGATTGTCGAGCCTACCAGCGGCAATACTGGTATTGCTCTAGCCTTTGTCTGTGCATCACGTGGTTACCGCTTAATACTTACTATGCCAGAAACGATGTCAGTGGAACGCAGGCATATTCTTTCTATATTCGGTGCTGAACTGGTACTCACGCCTGGTACTGAAGGAATGTCTGGAGCAGTAAGAAAGGCTGAACAACTGGTAGAAGAAAACAGGAATTACTTCATGCCGCAGCAATTCAAGAATCCGGCTAATCCTAAAATTCACCGCGAGACCACGGCTGAGGAGATCTGGAGAGATACGGATGGCAAGATAGATATTCTGGTCGCCGGTGTTGGCACCGGAGGCACAATTATCGGCGTGGCCGAGGTTATAAAGAAGAAAAAGCCTGGTTTTAAATCTATTGCTGTTGAGCCGGCCGATTCACCTGTTCTTTCCGGTGGCAAACCTGGCCCGCATAAAATCCAGGGCATCGGCGCTGGGTTTATTCCGGATATTATGAGGCTGGACCTGGTCGATGAAATTATTAAGGTAACCAACGATGATGCCGGTGCGACAGCCAGAAGGTTAGCCAAAGAAGAGGGGATTTTGGCGGGCATATCTTCTGGCGCAGCAGCCTGGGCAGCTCTGGAGGTTGCCAAGAGGCCGGAGAACGAGGGGAAGCTGATTGTGGTGATTTTACCCGATACTGGCGAGCGTTATATATCCACCTGGCTTTTCCAAGGGATTTGATCCTACTGTGCCAGGCATTTGAAAGTGTAGGGGGACGGTTATCTTGTTCAAGACGTTGAGAGAAGACATTCGAACAGTATTTGATAAAGACCCGGCGGCGCGAAACGTACCCGAGGTTATCTTCTGCTATCCCGGGCTACACGCCGTTTGGTTTCATCGTTTGGCTCATTTTCTCTGGCGCCATAAGCTTCGCTTTCCGGCTCGCTTTATCTCGCATCTCAGCCGTTTTCTAAGCGGTATTGAAATCCACCCCGGAGCCAAAATAGGCAGGCGCTTCTTTATAGACCATGGTGCGGGGGTGGTAATCGGAGAGACGGCTGAGATAGGGGATGACGTGTTGATGTATCAGGGGGCAGTCTTGGGCGGGACGAGTCTAAAGAGAGAAAAGCGTCATCCCACTATCGGCAATAATGTGGTGATAGGTAGGGGAGCAGTGGCGCTAGGTGCTATTAGCATAGGTGATGGTGCTAGAATTGGTTCCGGTTCAGTAGTTATAAGGTCAGTACCGCCCGGAGCCACAGTGGTGGGTATCCCGGGAAGAGTGGCCGAGGACGGCCACGCTCCGCTTACGAATCTGGAGCACGGTAAGTTGCCTGACCCGGTGGCTGAAGCCATCAGGCTGGTCTTGAGAAAGCAAGATTTATTTGAGCAGCGCCTCAGGAAGCTGGAGAATTCCAGCGGGGTAGCAGTTTTTGAAGATGAATTGGAGGAGATAAAGATGAGAGTCATGAGCAAATTCAGCGAAGGAGGCGGAATATGAGGTTTGAAACACTGGCTATTCATGCTGGAGAAAGGCCGGACAAGACATTCGGCGCCGTCTCGGTGCCCATATATCAGACTTCGACCTTTGTGTTTGAAGACGTGGGTAAAACGAGGGGCTATGATTACTCCCGAACGGCAAATCCGACGAGAAAAGTTCTGGAGGATACTCTTGCTCAACTGGAAGGTGGGAAGGCAGGATTTGCTTTTGCCACCGGCATGGCCGCCGAGATGACGGTTGTGCACCTATTGAAGGCGGGCGACCATGTAATCTCAGGTGATGATGTCTATGGAGGAACCTATAGGCTTTTTCAAAATGTAATGTGTGACCTTGGGCTGGAGTTTACCTTCTTGAGGATGAGCAACAGACAGGTTATTGAACGAGCAATAAAACCGAATACCAGGATGATATGGATAGAGACACCATCAAATCCGTTACTTAATATAACCGATGTTAAGATGGTGGTCGATGTTGCTAGGAAACACAACATATTGACAGTTATAGATAATACCTTTGCCACTCCTTATTTTCTCAGGCCTATAGAATATGGGGTTGACCTGGTCGTCCATTCCACAACTAAGTACCTTAACGGGCATTGCGATGTTGTCGGCGGTGCCGTGGTCACTACCACTGATGAATTGACTCAGAGGGTACAATTTCTACTCAATGCTATGGGAACCTGTGCTTCCCCTTTCGACTGCTGGCTGGTGCTTCGTGGAATTCAGACATTGCCCCTACGGATGAGAAAACATGAGGAAAATGCTATGGCTGTGGCAAGTTATCTTCAAAGTCACAAAGCTGTCAGCAGGGTGTTCTATCCTGGCATTGAATCTCATGCCGGGCATGAAATCGCTAAAAGGCAGATGAAAGGGTTTGGCGGAGTGGTTTCCTTTGAATTAAAAGGGGGCATCAAGGCGGTAGATAACTTTCTCAGAAGGCTAAAGGTGTTCTCTCTGGCGGAATCACTGGGTGGGGTTGCTTCGCTGGCTGAGCACCCGGCAACGATGAGCCATGCCTCAATGCCCCCTGATTACAGGGCAAAAATAGGTATTAGTGATGACTTGATACGGTTATCAATAGGCTTGGAAAGCATTGAGGATTTGATTGATGATTTGGGGCAGGCACTGAATTCTGGTTGAAGGAGTGAGATTTGTCGTACGCCACAGGTTTACGTTGTCGAAAATGTGGGCAGGAATACCCCTTACAACCTATGAGGGTCTGTGACTTTTGCCTTAGCCCGGTTGAGGTCAACTACGACTACAAGGCTATGGCTGGGGTGCTCAGCCGTAAGAAAATCGCCGAAGGCCCTTTCACTATGTGGCGCTATCGTAGCCTGCTTCCTGTTGAAGGCAAGGAGGAGATTGATATTGGCACCGGCTTTACGCCTCTGCTTAAAGCTGATAATCTGGGACGTGAGCTGGGGCTAGACGAATTTTACATTAAGAATGACTGCCTTAATCCAACCTATTCTTTTAAGGACAGAGCTGTCGCAGTTGCTGTAACCAAAGCACGTGAGTTCGGTTTTGATACGGTGGCCTGCGCCTCAACAGGTAACCTGGCTGCCAGTGTTGCTGCTCATGCGGCTAAGGCAAACATGAAGGCCTATGTCTTTGTCCCCGCCAATGTGGGACCGGGGAAGCTGGTAGGAGTAGCAGTATATAAGCCAAACCTGGTTACTGTCGACGGAAGCTATGATGATGTCAACCGCCTCTGCGCCGAGCTGGCGCAAAGATATAACTGGGGCTTCATCAACATCAATCTCAGGCCATATTATGCCGAGGGTAGCAAGACGCTGGGGTTTGAAGTGGCTGAGCAACTGGGGTGGCGACCCCCTGACTGCGTAGTTGTGCCTGCTGCCTCAGGTCTCCTTTTTACCCGGATTTGGAAGGGGCTACAGGAACTATCTATGCTTAAGCTGATCGGACCGGTAAATACTCACATGTATCTGACCCAGGCTACGGGTAGCTCACCAATTGTAAACGCTTTTGATGCAGGTAGCCTTCATGTCCATCCGGTGCTGCCAAATACTATGGTTACTTCCATAGCCGTTGGCAATCCAGCCGATGGTTATTATGCCTTGATGGTTGCTAGACAGTCAGGAGGTGGTGCCCAGGCTGTCACAGATGAGGAAGCTATCGAAGGAATGAAATTGCTGGCACAAACTGAAGGCATTTTTGCTGAGGCTGCCGGCGGGGTCGTGATTGCCGGAGTGAAGAAGCTGGCTGCTGCTGGGATAATTAAAAGAGACCAGCTTACGGTCGCTTGCATCACTGGAGCTGGCCCAAGAACACAGGAGATTGTTTCAGACGTCGTCCGCCCGTTTCATGTCAACCCCAATTTGGAGTCGTTCAGTGAGGTGCTCGGTGTACAGGTTTGAAATCATTACCTGTGATAGATTAAGATTATGCAAGCCAGAGGCAGGAGGATATGATGGCTAAGAGGCAAGTGATGTTTACCTTTCCCCGCGAATTGATAAAGGAGCCGGTCATTTATCATCTCTCGCATAAGTTCCAGGTGGTGACCAATATCCGTCGCGCTGATGTAACGGAAAATAGGGGTTGGGTAGTGCTGGAATTGGAAGGTGAAGACAAAGAGATTGAAGCCGGCATTGCCTGGGTTAGAGACAAGGGTGTTAGAGTTGACCCGATAGTTGGTGATATTGTTGAGGGCTGAGGGATGAAGAGAATATATCTGGATTACGCTGCTACCACGCCGACACATCCTGAGGTGTTGAAGGTGATGTTGCCCTATTTCACAGACGCCTTCGGCAATCCTTCCAGTATACACTCGTTTGGCCAGGAAGCCAAGGAAGCCATTGAAAAAGCGCGGAATCAGGTTGCGGCTCTTATCGGCGCTAAAAGTGAGGAGATTGTTTTTACCGGCAGCGGGACAGAAGCGGATAACTTTGCCTTAAAGGGTGTGGCATTGGCAAACCAAGGCAAGGGTAATCACATTATTACCAGCTTAATCGAACATCATGCCGTGCTGGAGACCTGTAAGTTTCTGGAAAAACAGGGATTCTCGGTCACCTATCTTCCTGTAGATGGTTATGGCATGGTTGACCCAAGCGGTGTCAAAAAGGCAATCACAGGTAAAACCATCCTCATTTCAGTTATGCATGCCAACAATGAAGTCGGTACTGTAGAACCTATAGCCGAGATAGGAAATATCGCTAGGGAGGCGGAGATTTACTTGCACACCGATGCCGTGCAAACAGCAGGGCAAATCCCGGTAGATGTAAATAAATTGAATGTTGACCTTCTGTCAATCTCGGCACACAAACTCTACGGTCCCAAGGGCATCGGCGCGCTGTATATCAGAAAAGGTACTAAGGTAAGCTCCTTTATGCATGGTGGTGACCAGGAGAGAGGAAAGCGGGCAAGCACTGAAAATGTGCCCGCCATTGTGGGCTTTGGCGAAGCAGCGGAAATCGCACAGCGAGAAATGCTCGAAGAGGCCCAAAAGCTGACTGTCCTTCGTGACCAGCTGATTGAAGGTATACTCAAGAGCATCGAGCATACCCAATTGAATGGCCATCCCGTGATGCGACTGCCCAACAATGTAAATGTCAGTGTTGATTATGTGGAAGGCGAGTCAATGCTGTTAAATTTGGATCTGGCCGGAATCTGTGCTTCCACAGGTTCAGCTTGTAGCTCATCGGCCCTTGAGCCATCCCATGTTCTGGTGGCGATGGGGCTGCCGCATTTACAGGCGCATGGTTCCCTGAGATTCACTTCAGGGAAGTGGACTACTGAGGAAGACATAAATCAGGTTCTAAACGTACTCCCCGGAATTGTTTCCAAGCTAAGGGCTATGTCCCCGCTTATCAAAAGCTCTAAATAGCCGCTGAATCAGTTGCTCAAATCATTCATAAGACAGGAGCGTGAACTCAATGAGCGCAATGCCAGAGATAGGAAAGATTTCGCCCAAGCTCTTCGACGAGCTTATATCTACACATCTGGGGGCTAAGAATGACGAAGTTCTGGTAGGGCCTCAGAACGGAGTAGATGTCGGCATTGTAGAAATCGGGGATAAGGCAGTTTCCTTTACCTGTGACCCTGTATTTATCGTGCCTGAATATGGATGGGAGAGGGCAGCCTGGTTTGCTATTCACATCATTGCCTCCGATTCTGTAACCAGCGGACTGAAGCCCAGGTTTCTAGCTATAGATTTGAATCTGCCCATGGAGATGACCGGCGAACAACTGGAGATAATGTGGAAGACCATGCATCATGAGTGTGTCAAACTGGGGATTTCTGTTATCACCGGCCATACAGGTAGGTATGAGAACTGCCATTATCCTATGGTGGGCATAGGCAATGAGGGCGAATATGTCACTCCCAGACTGGCACGCGCTGGAGATAAGATAATCGTTACCAAGGGGCCTGCAATTGAGGCAACGGGTATCTTTGCCACTATGTTCCCTAAACTTATTGAGCATAAGTTTGGGAAGGACTTTAGCCAGAAAGCCCAACGGATTTTTTACAAGATGTCAGTAGTGGATGATGCCATGACCGCAGTCAGTGTCGGGGTAAGAGATAATGGAGTTACCGCCATGCATGATGCCACTGAATGCGGAATATGGGGTGGACTCTATGAAATCTCCCAAGCTGCCAGCCTGGGAGTCAGGGTAGAGATGGAGCGTATAGTAGTTGAGGATTGTGTGCCGGATATATGCAGGTATTTTGGCATCGACCCTTATACTTCTATCAGTGAAGGCACTTTAATCATATCCTGCCGGAGCCATAAAGCCCAGGATATATTAAAGGCGTTGCATCAGAAAGGTATTAAAGCCTCAATTGTCGGGGAGTTCACCGAGCCGAGATTAGGGATGGTGCTGGTAAGAGGAGGCAGGGAAGAAAAGCTGGAGCGCTTTCTATACGGCTCTTGAGAGGTATAAAGATCAACTCTGAACCTCTTGGCCTGTCATTCTGAGGGAGCGAAGCGACCGAAGAATCTCTAAGCGGGTAATCTGTGAGATTCTTCGCCCATGGGGCTCAGAATGACAAAAAGCGTTGCTGAGCAATCTTAATTCAGGTTCATTCGACCAACTGAATAAAGAAGACTATAATATAGTGAATACCCGTGTCGTGGTGGAAGAATGTCAAATCTTAAACGGAGGGATTGTTCAGCAACTCCTCTCCGTCATTGAGAGCGAAGCGTGGCAATCTCACCCTCGCCCCACTCCACCGAGATTGCTTCGGGGCTCAGTCCCTCGCAATGACAAAATAAGCAGTCTTAAACAGAAGGAGGCAAAAAGATGAAAATTGTAACATTGTGTAAAGAGGGCTCTTGCTGCCCGGTGGTAAAAATAACAGAGACACAGGTGGAAATAGGCGAGAAGGGTAATCTCTGTGTCCTCACCAGGGAACAATGGGAGACGCTCAAGGAAAAGATACTAAGCAAAGAGCTATAAGATAAAAGACACCGATAACCAGGCCTGTAGTTGCCATACCTACAGCTCGCCGGAGCTCTGAGAGCTGCGCTTTTCGCCAGAGATTTCCTGGAAAGCTCTTTGCCTGATTGTAGATGACAAAATGGCCGGAATAATCGCCGTCTGCAAAAGCGACAAAAAGGGAATAAAGAAGGAAGACGTAAAAGGAGGGCTTCTAAGGGAGGGCTTTGGCCTTGTCGGCGATGCTCACGCCGATTGCTGCACGCACCGGCAGGTGAGTTTGCTTGCCGTGGAAAGCATTGACAAGATGCGAGCCCTGGGCCTGGAGCTCAGCCCTGGAGATTTCGCCGAGAATTTGACCACTGAGGGAATAGACTTGGTATCGCTACCTGTCGGCACGAGGATGTCAGTCGGTGAACAGGTTATCCTGGAGGTCACTCAAATCGGCAAGGAGTGCCATGCCGGGTGTGCTATCTTCCAGCAGGTGGGCAAGTGCATAATGCCTGAGGAGGGAGTGTTTGCCAGGGTGATCCAAGGCGGACCCGTCAGGGTCGGAGACAAGATAGAGGCGGGGTAAGATGGTGAGCGAGGTGGAGAAGGTTCCTATATTGCGGCTCACCGAGGCAGGGAAGAGTACCACCGATGATGTCGTTGTCAGAGAATTTCCTCTTACTATTATCCTGAACAATCAAGAGCTGGTAACTCTGCTGTGTTCCCCCAAAAATCTCGATTATCTGGCTGTCGGTTTCCTTTCCTCCGAGGGGTTGCTCAAAAGCAAAGAAGAGATCAAGAAGATAACGGTTGACGACCGGCGAGGTATAGTCCGCGTGGGAACAGAAGCGGAGAATAAACAGGCTGACGAACTCCTGTTTAAGCGGCTTATCACATCTGGTTGCGGCAGAGGCGCTTCTTTTTACAGCGCCGCTAACGTCGGCGGACAGGTGAAAGTAGAATCTCAGACTAAAATATCGGCTCTTGAGGTCTTCGAGCTGGTAAGGGAGTTTCAGCACCGGTCGCAGATTTTCAGGACAACAGGTGGTGTCCACAGTGCTGCATTATGCGATACGAAGAATATTCTGGTTTTCAGTGAGGACATAGGCAGGCACAATGCCATTGATAAAATATTCGGCGAATGTATCTTGAAAGATATACCGACGGACGACCGCATAATAGTCACCAGCGGCAGGGTTTCTTCGGAGATATTGCTTAAAGCGGCTAAAAGAAATATTCCTCTGCTTATCTCCAAATCTGCCTCCACTGACCTGGGGGTGAGGTTAGCCAACGATTTAGGCGTCACCCTTATTGGCTTTGTCAGAGGAAAGAGGATGAACGTTTACTCTAACGACTGGAGGATAGCGAGCCATGGATAGAGAGTTGGGGCTGGCCGAGAAAATCTTAAGATTAAAGAAAAAAAGAAATGCCGTTATCCTTGTCCACAACTATCAACTGGGCGAGGTTCAGGATATAGCTGACTTCGTTGGTGATTCCCTGGACCTTAGCCAGAATGCAGCCAGGACCGATGCCAGTGTGATAGTCTTCTGCGGAGTTCACTTCATGGCGGAGACAGCCTCCATTCTCTGTCCTGACAAGACGGTCCTGCTTCCAGACATGCATGCTGGCTGTCCCATGGCCAACATGATTACTGCCCCACAGCTACTTGCCAAGAAGAAGGAGCATCCAAAGGCTACGGTGGTCTGCTACATCAATTCCACGGCGGCGGTTAAGGCTGAGTCATATATTTGCTGTACCTCCGCTAATGCGGTTGGTGTCATAGAAAGCCTGGCTGCGGAGGAAATACTGTTTGTCCCTGACCAGTACCTGGGGCACTATATCTCCACAAAAACCGGTAAAAAGATGATTCTCTGGCCTGGCTTTTGCCCGACCCATGCCCGGATATTGCCTGAACATATCACCAAACTCAAGCACGAATATCCCCAAGCTAAAGTGGTAGTTCACCCGGAGTGCACGCCGGGGGTGATAGCTCTGGCTGATGAGGTGTTTAGTACCAGCGGCATGATAAGGTTTGCCAAAAGGGAAGATGTTCAGCAAATGATTGTGGGAACGGAGATAGGCATAATCTACCGCCTCAGAAAAGAAAATCCGGGCAAGCATTTCATCCCTGTCTCGGAGCAGGCTGTGTGCCCCAACATGAAGCTAATCACACTGGAGAAAGTCCTGTGGTCTCTCGAGGAGATGGCGCCGGTGGTTAAGGTTCCGGAGAAGATACACCTTAAGGCAAAGAAGGCTGTGGACAGGATGCTGACAGTGGGCAGGAGTGCATGAAAGAGACCGGCAAGGTAGTCATCTTAGTTACCACCAGCACCGAAGAAGAAGCTCACAAAGTAGCTGAGCTGCTGCTTGGTCACAGAAAAGCTGCCTGCGTAAATATTGTGCCCAAGGTAGAGTCGTCGTTCTGGTGGCAGGGCAAGCTGGATTCAGCCCAGGAAAGCCTTCTCATCATCAAGACCAAAGCCTCGCTGCTCCATGAAGTCATCGAACTGGTCAAAGGTGCTCACAGCTACGAAGTCCCCGAAATAATCGCTCTTCCTATCATCGGCGGCAACGAAGATTACTTAAAGTGGATTGATGACGAGGTTAAAGAGAGCTGAACACTTCGTCAAAAAGTTACTACTTAGGCGTCAAAAAGACGTACCGTGCAGGAGTAAGCAATAAGTCATGTCATTAGTGTTAAGCAAGCCAAAACTCCTTGGATTTGACCATGGCAATCTTTCTTATTGGGAAGCTTATCCAGGCTTTTGCAAAGCGGGCCGTTTTAGCGTATAGTAGAAGTAGTGGTTTCAGTTTAGGTTATCTCGTACTTAGTTAAATT
>Ga0315280_10000144_pt1 | contig 132000 bp, 108 predicted proteins | sample YL17G06_40_MG_FD_203697 | JGI IMG/M metagenome (GOLD analysis project Ga0315280, IMG submission 203697) | Sediment microbial communities from Yellowstone Lake, YNP, Wyoming, USA - YL17G06_40 | ecosystem: Environmental > Aquatic > Freshwater > Lake > Sediment | place: USA: Wyoming | collected... | reverse complement strand
CTTCTCGCGCTCTTCGACCTCAGGAAAGTCAGCCGCTCGGCCGCCATTTTCGATTATAAAAAGCTCCACTGGATCAACCGCCGGCACATCAAGAAGTTGGACCCGGGGGAAAAGGCGCGGAGGGCATTTCCGTTTTTGACGGATGCCGGGCTCTTGCCGGAAGCGATGACAGAGGCTCATTGGCGCTGGCTCGAAAAGGCCGTAGAGAGCCTGATCGAAGGCGTGGACAAGCTTTCCGAGCTTCCTCAGAAGTTTTCTCTGCTGTTTGATTTCTCGCCGGAGGCTATGGACGAGGAAGCCAGGTCCATTCTGAATTCCGAGTCGGCCCCGAAGGTTGTTGCGGCATTCGCTCAGAAGCTGGAGCGGGTCGGCGAGCTGGATTACGGCAAATATGCCTCGATCATTGAGGAAATCAAGAAAGAAACAGGCATCAAAGGCAAGCTCCTCTTTCACCCGCTCCGCGTTGCTCTGACAGCTAGGACCTTGGGCCTTGAGCTCGATAAATTCATCCCGCTGGTGGAGGAAGGGACACGGCTCAGCTTTCCCAAGCCCATTAAAAGCTGTCTGGAAAGAGTCGGGGGAATTCAAAAGTATCTTGGAAGGCTTGCTTAAGGAATTAGGTCAAGGACCGAAGTGGATAAAATCAGCCGCATCAACGCGCTCCTGGAAATCCTGAGATCCTCGCCCCAGCGCTTGAATAAGATCTATCTCCAGAAAGAAGGTGGACGGCGTCCCGTCGGAGAGATCGTTTCGCTGGCCCGGACCCATCATGTTCCATACCTTTTCGTCCCCAAGCAAGCTTTGGATAATCTTTCTGCTCATCACCAAGGGGTTGTCGCCTTAGTTGCCTCCAAAGAATTCGATTCACTAGAAGCCATTTTTTCGGCCGCCCGCGTGCCTTTCCTTGTCCTGTTAGACGAGATCGAAGATCCCCAAAACCTCGGCGCCATTCTTCGCAGCGCCGAGGGAGCCGGAGTGGACGGTGTTATTCTGCCGGAGCGAAGGAGCGCCGGCCTGACCGAGGTTGTCGCCCAAGTATCGGCGGGAGCGCTCGAATACCTCCGGGTCGCCCGCGTCCCCAACCTGGCCCAAGCGATGGACGATTTGAAGAAGAAGGGACTCTGGCTCGTCGGGGCGGAGGGCGGCGCCGGCCAATATTTTTATGAATTTGACTACACCCAGCCTGTCGGGCTTGTCTTTGGCTCGGAAGGAAAAGGCCTGCGGCCCCTGATCCGCAAGAAGTGCGACAAAGTCCTCTCCGTTCCCCTCCGGGGCAGCGTCAATTCCCTCAATGTCGCCGCCGCCGCCGCGGTCTTTCTTTTCGAAGTCGCCCGCCAGAGAAAAGACCCATAACCGGGGTCAAACCTACTCATTACGCACGTTCCCCGAGGGATTTTTGCGTAACGAGTAGGTTTGACCCCGTTCCGCCCCGATCTATTCACCCCTTGAAGTGAGAGAGAGGAGCTGAAATATCCCCCCCCATTTCACCTTTTTGGGTTATTGAAGAGCGAAAATATCTCAATTACATTATCAAAGGAGTAATTTCTACGCCTCTCAGGAAATAAATGCATCGTTCCCAACCAGGGTCGCATGACAAGAAAATGAAGATGTCTAAAAATTCTGGTCGCGGAGGCAAAAAAAAGCCTGGACGGGGGATTCGCGCCGCAATAAAGGTGACGTCCAGACCCAAGCGCTCCCCGGATTCCCTCGTTTCTCAAGTGAACCACATAGAGCTCAATGGGTCCAACGGCCTATTCAAGAGCAGGTCTAAAGAGGAAATCAACGAATGCATTTTCAGGATCTCTGAAGCCGCCATTTCCTCGAAAAACCTGGATGACCTTTTCTTTTCCATCCATCGGAATATCGCCGAGCTGATGCCCGCCCATAACTTTTATTTCGCCCTCTATGATTCCACAAAAGACATGCTCAGCTTCCCGTATTTTGTGGATGAATGCGACCCGACTCCCGCCCCCAAGAAACTCGGCAAGGGTTTGACGGAATACGTGCTCCGGACGGGGGAGCCTCTGCTTGCATCTCCCGAAGTCTTTGCCGAACTCGAAAAAAGCGGCGAGGTCGAGTCCATCGGAGCGCCCTCCATCGACTGGCTGGGCGTGCCCTTGAAGCTCGACGGCCAGATCATCGGAGTGCTGGTCCTGCAGACCTACACCGAAGGCGTACGTTACGGAAAAGAGGAAATGAATGTCCTCAAGTTCGTCTCCGGCCAGGTGGCCATGGCGGTCAACCGTAAGAAGATCGAAGAGGAGGTCCAGGAACGCGGGCGTCTGCTGGCCAGCATTTTTGAGAGCATCCAGGACGGGATTTCGATTCTCGATCTGGACTACAGGATCATCCGGGTCAATCCGGCCATGGAAAAATGGTATGCGCACGCCATGCCCCTCATCGGAAAAAAATGTTTCGAGGCCTACCATCTCCGGGCCCAGGTTTGCGCCGTCTGCCCCACTCGCCAAACCCTAGAGACAGGACAGGCGGCCTACGAAGTCGTCCCCATGGTCGGCACGGGGGGCGAAGTGGCGGGATGGCTCGATCTTTACAGCTTTCCTCTTATCGACCAGCGAACCGGCCAGATGAGTGGCGTGATCGAGTATGTCCGCGATATCACGAAACGGAAAAAGGCTGAGGACCAGCTCCAGGCATCGCTTCGTGAGAAGGAAGTCCTTCTCCGAGAGATTCACCACCGGGTAAAAAACAACATGCAGATCATCTCTTCTCTCCTCAGCCTCCAGTCCCGCCATATCCAGGATCCTGGAGTTCTTGAGGTCTTCAAGGAAAGCCAGCGCCGCATCCGCTCCATGGCTCTCATCCACGAACGGCTCTATCAGTCCGCCGACCTGTCCCGCATTGAATTCTCCCAATATTTGGATAACCTGGCCAACCGCCTGTTTCATTCCTATCAGGTGGATTCCGACCGGATCCGCTTAAGCCTGCACAGCGAGGAGGTCTTCCTCAACATCAACACGGCCATTCCCTGCGGCTTGATCGTCAACGAGCTCATCTCCAACGCCCTGAAGCACGCTTTTCCCAACGGGCGCCGGGGCGAGGTGGCCGTGGAGCTTCGCCGGAATGAAAGCGGCGAATTTCTCCTCCGGGTCAGCGACGATGGGGTGGCGTTTCCAAAGGATTTGGACTTCCGCCGAACGGAGACGCTGGGCATGCAAATCGTCGTCACGCTGGTCGATCAGATTGACGGGACGATCGAGATGGGCGAGTCCGGAATGACGGAATTTCTGATCCGTTTCAAGGAAATTCCCTACAGGCCAAACCCATAACGGATAGGGGCGTTTTCCGACCGAACGCGCCTCTTCTTGACAGAGCTTTGCTCAACCTTATAGAATACACGCGCATACTTTAGCCTGAAGCAATCAGAAACCGATGTCGAAAAGCGAAGATTTTTATCAGCTGGAGAAAAAGATCGTCCAGCTCAAAGAGCAGATCGACGAGATCCAGCTAAGCGAAGAGCAGGGCAAAAAAGAGAAGATCGCCGGTCTCAAGCTTGAAATCGAGAAGGAATGGGCCAAGATCTCTCCCAAGCTGACGCCCACCCAGATTGTCCAGATCGCCCGCCACCCCAAGCGGCCGTATGCCTTGGATTACATCAACGCCCTGATGCAGGATTTCATGGAGATGCACGGCGACCGCCGTTTCGCCGATGACCCGGCCTTAATGGCCGGCCTTGCCTTCTACAAGGGGGCTGCCGTGGGTATCATCGGGCATCAGAAAGGCCGGACGACGAGGGAACGAATCGAGCGGAATTTCGGCGAGCCCAATCCCGAGGGCTATCGAAAAGCGCTCCGGGTCATGAAAATGGCCGAAAAATTCGGATTCCCCATCGTTACCCTGATTGATACGCCCGGCGCCTATCCGGGCATCGGCGCGGAAGAAAGGGGCCAGGCCGAGGCCATCGCCTATAATCTCAAAGTCATCTCCACAATTACCGTCCCGATCGTCTGTGTCATCATCGGCGAAGGCGGAAGCGGCGGCGCCCTGGCCATCGGCGTAGGCGATACGATTTTGATGCTCGAGAACTCATTCTACTCTGTGATCTCGCCCGAGGGTTGTGCGGCCATCCTCTGGAAGGAGCAGAACGCTGTCGAGCAGGCCGCCCAAAACATGAAAATCCGGGCCCAGGACCTGTTGGAGCTGGGCGTCATCGATAAAATCATCCCGGAGCCTCCCGGAGGCGCCCACATCGATCCCGAACAGACGTTCAAGAATGTCGATAAGCACCTGAGCCAGGCCCTCAAGAAGCTGGAGTCGAAGCCGGTCAAGGAGCTGCTTGAAGAGCGGTACCGGAAGTTCAGGACCATGGGGATCTTCAGCGAAAAGTGAACAGCTTAACGCCCCCCAAAAAAGAGACCGCCGCCATCAAGGGGACCAAAGATATTCTGCCGCGCGAAGTCGGCGTCTGGCAGAAGGTCGAGGCCGAAGTGAAGGGGCTATTTGAGCTGTACGGCTACCGGGAGCTGCGGGCTCCCGTTTTCGAGGCGACCGAGCTTTTTGAAAAAGGAACCGGCGAAACTACGGACATCGTCACCAAGGAGATGTACACCTTCACCGACAAAGGAGGTCGGTCGATAACGCTGCGGCCCGAGTACACGCCTTCCGTCGTCAGGGCGATCATCGAACATAGGCTTTATCTTCAGCCCGACCCCTTACGTTTCTATTTCATCGGGCCTATGTTCCGATATGACAAGCCTCAAAAAGGCCGCTACCGCCAGTTCCACCAGGTCGATATCGAGGTCTTTGGGGAAAAAGACCCGGCCATCGATGCCGAGATCGTCGAGATGGCCGATACGCTCCTGAAAAAGCTGGGGGTTCAAAAGATCGAGACTCTGGTGAATTCGGTCGGCTGCAGGGCTTGCCGGCCCGCGTATTCGGAGGATTTAAGGGCTCACGCCGAAAAAGTCCGCGACCTCCTCTGTTCTAATTGCCAGCGGAAGATCACGACCAATCCGCTCCGGATATTCGACTGCAAAGTCGAGTCCTGCCGGGAGCAGGCCGCCCGTTTCCCCAAGATTTCGGCTTATCTTTGCCGGGAATGCCGCGACCACTTTGCCAAGTTCTGCTCGTACCTGGATCTTTACGGGATTCCCTATAAAGTCGAACCCAACCTCGTCCGAGGCCTGGATTATTACACAAAGACTACCTTCGAGATCGTGAGCTCCGGGCTCGGCGCCCAGAATGCGCTCCTCGGGGGCGGCCGCTACGACGACATGATGAAGGATTTCGGCGGGCCCGACCTCAGCGCCATCGGTTTCGCCATGGGCATGGAGCGGTTGATTTCCATCCTGAAGATCGAGCCGGAAAAGTCGAAATTCCTTTATATTGCCACCCTGGGCGAGGAAGCCAAGACAAACGGGATCGAGCTTGCCAGGTTCTTCAGGCGGGAGGGCGTCGAAAGCCTCATCGAGTTTGCCGACCGCAACCTGAAAAACCAGATGAGCCGGGCCAATAAGCTGGGCGCAGCTTGGGCTCTGATCGTGGGCGAAGAGGAAATTCGCAAAGGCCTTTACCAGCTCAAGGACATGGCTTCCGGTATCCAGAAAGAGGGAACGATCGAAGACCTCCTGAAAATTATTTGCGGCGCCTTATAATCCGCATTCTCAATAAGGACAAACACCGATGGAAAATGAGAGGAAGACGGATAAAACAACCTGGCACCGAACGCACTATTGCGGCGCTCTTCGCCCGGAACAGGCCGGCGAGGAAGTCGTCGTTTGCGGCTGGGTCCACAGGCAGAGGGACATGGGAAACCTGGTCTTCGTGGACCTCAGGGACAGGGAAGGGCTCGTCCAAATCGTTGTCCGGTCGGACACTCCCGCTCTCCTAGAGGAGGCTAAAAAACTCAGGTCGGAGCATGTCCTGGGCGTGAAGGGCCGGGTGCAGAAGCGCGAGCCAAAAGCCGTGAACCGGGAGCTCCCCACAGGGGAAATCGAGGTCGAGGCCGAGGAGTTAAAGGTTTTCTCGATGTCCAAAGTGCCTCCTTTTCTTATTGTCGATCCTCCCCAGGTTTCCGAAGAGCTGCGCTTCAAATACAGATATCTCGATCTGCGCCGCCCGGCCATGCAGCGGAAAATCCGGCTGCGCCATGAAGCCGCCCTGCGCGTCCGGAATTTTCTGAGTCAGAACGGTTTTCTCGAAATCGAGACTCCTTTTTTGATCAATTCCACGCCCGAAGGCGCGAGAGACTTTCTTGTCCCCAGCCGGCTCTATAAGGGCAAGTTCTACGCCCTGCCGCAGTCGCCGCAGATTTTCAAACAGACGTTGATGATTTCCGGGTTCGACCGCTATTTCCAGATCGTCCGCTGCTTCCGCGATGAGGACTTCCGAGCCGACCGCCAGCCGGAGTTCACCCAGATCGATATCGAAATGAGCTTTATCGAGAGGGCGGGTCTCTTCGATGTCGTGGAGAGAATGATGGCCGCCTTGTTCGAGCTCATCGGTGAAAAACTGAACCCTCCTTTCCCCAGGCTCACCTACCAGGAGGCCATGGATAAGTATGGGTCGGACAAGCCCGATTTGCGCATCCCGTTTGAGATTTCGGACTTGACCCAAATCGCATCAAGTTTGAACTCCGAGATGATCAGGAATACGCTTTCTGCCGGGGGCGTTCTGAAAGGCATGGCTATTCCCCACGCATCAGGCCTGTCCAGGAGCCAACTCGACAAGTTCAATGATAAAGCCCGTTCTCTCGGCACCAAAGGCTTGATCTGGATCAAAAAGCAGGACGGGTTCAAATCGTCCTTGAAACTGACGGATAGCGAGTTTGACCTCATCTGGAAGAGCCTTCAGGCGGGTGAAGGCGACCTGGCGCTCGTCCTGGTCGATCAAAAGGAGATCGCCCTAAAGGCTCTTGGAGAAATCCGCCGCATCTGGCCTCAAGACTTCCCCAAGGGCAAGCGCCTCCTCAGGTTTATCTGGGTCACGGATTTCCCTCTGTTCGAGTGGAGCGCGGAGGAAGGCAGGCTCGTCTCCATGCACCATCCTTTCACTTCACCCCGGGACGAAGACCTTGTCTTTCTCGATAAGGAGCCGGCGAGAGTACGGGCGAAGGCCTATGACCTCGTGCTCAACGGCGTCGAAATCGGCGGGGGCTCGATCAGAATCCACAATATGGAGCTTCAGCAGAAAATTTTCGATTTGCTGGGACTGACAGCGAAGGAAACCGGGGCAAAATTCGGGTACTTCCTGGAGGCGCTGACCTACGGCGCCCCGCCGCACGGCGGGATTGCCTTCGGCTTCGACCGGCTGGTGAGGATTCTGGCCGGGGAGGAATCCATTCGTGAAGTGATCGCCTTCCCCAAGACTACGAGCGCCCTTTGTCTGTTCACGAATTCCCCCAGCGAAGTCTCCGAGCGTCAGCTCGTCGAGCTCGGGCTGAAGCTGAAGTAATCAAAAAGGAGCCCAAGCGATCGGCAATCCGTCGCGCGAAGATGGGGTCAAACCTACTCGTTACGCACTCGCCCCTGGAAAATTGAGCGTAACGAGTAGGTTTGACCCCGGATTATTTGCGGGTTTCGGCAATGATGGCGCCGACGAGGGCGACAAGCGTGAATAGGAAGATGTGCCATACGGACTTGACGGCGAGTTGACCGAGCGTCTGAGCAGCATTATTCACTGTTGTATAGAGCAGCGGCAGGATCGTGTTGGCCGGGGCGTAGAAAAGTCCGATGATCCCCCCGCTGAGCATTCCCAGCATGATCCTCTTCCCGAACTTTGCGCCCCCGGCCATCCGGCTGACAACGGCTGAGGCAAAGATCGGCGACCACAGCGCCAACCACCAGACGTTCTTGAGCGCGGGAACGTGTCCGGCGATCTTAAAATAAGCAAAATCGAGGAGCGCCAGCAGCGCCGTCCCCGTCAAAACAACCAGCGGCGCGTGTCCAACCCTTAGTTTGAGTGACGCCCGGATTTCGCTTCGCCGTTGCATGCGGCGCCTGATGGTCAGCGGATAATTGTAAAAAGCGTCAAAGACAAAATGTTCGAGCCAGGCGCCTTTCTCGCCGAAGACGGGGACGATATGAACGGCGCTCGTGGCCCAATGCCCGGCCATGAAGCGGGCGAGGTCCGGGTAGCGGTATGCCATCTGGATGGGGAAGGCCAGGTAGCCGATGTATTTGAAGAAGCTCAGCCAAAAGGCGATGCTGTAATCCTTGAAGTTCCGTTCCCTTAAGATGAGCGAGCTCGTATAGATGCCGCGGGCGATCGAACCTGGCGAGATGGGGATGATCTGAAAGATCCCCAAGATGATTCCTGTGGCCAATGACGCCTGCTGCCAGGTCAGCTCGGGATGGAGCCGGACATAGATAAAGGCAACGATGAGGGCCACGACATGCGTCGTGGGCATGAGGAGAAGATGAATGGCCAGGCTCTTGAGGTATTTCTGGATATACGGTTCCTTGATCTGGGAGTTGATATGCGCGGCTTCGTCCCGGGTGAGCATGCCGTTTTTCTGGCCCTGGCCGATCATGTCGCGAAGCCATTTCTCCCGCTCCTCGGCGTTGAAATACAGCCTTAGGGGCCTCCAGAATATGAACACCAGCTTCTGCTTGAAGTAGGCGCCATCAGACAGAAAGCGATGAAGGCCGGCAGGCATGATGGACAGCGGCAGATGGAGATAATAGCGCCAAGGAGAGCGGGCAATCCGCAGGGCGCGGCTTTCCGAGATGCGACCAGCCCTGTGCCAGCGGACGAGTGCCTCTGCGATGCGGACTCGGCTGGCCCGCATAAAATAGGAAAAGCTGGTCAGCATCCGGCCGAAGTGACGGCGATAATCCGCCCGTCCCCAAAGCTTGCGGACGAACGGCGCCAACAGCGGCGCCAGCCACAACAAATACTTCCACCAGACGGGCCCGGGAAAAGCAAACACGAAGAGCGCCACCGTCGCCAGTGAAAGGAACGGGAACAGGAGAAAAATAAGAGAGAGGAGCCCGCTCCGCTCAAGCTTTGCGGCGGCCGCCGCATCGGCTAGATTCCGGATACGCCAGCTCTCCCGAAAACCGTTCATGATGGAGTGGCGAAGCTTGCGTCCGAACAGACGGACATGATGATAGGTAAAGTCAATCAGCGAATCGCGGTAGGCTTTGTCTTCCCGCTTGAGCTCTTCCAGGGCGCCGCGCATATCCTCGAATTCCTTAGGGTGCTCGGCTATGTAATTTTCGAGCTTACCGATATCGCCCTTGTCGAATTGGACGAGCCGGCCGCGGCCGAGACCTTGAAAAACGAGTTTGATATCGGCAGGGCACTGGGGCGTGACCGCGGTGAGCGTCATGCCCGCCCGGAAATCGACAGCGACGAGGCCGGCCTTGGGATCGGGGTCGCTCGATGTCCGTTTCATGACGTTGGGCTGGCTCTTGAGCGACCACCACTCGTACTGCCGGGCGAGCTCCAAGGCGCCCATTCGATGCATGAGGCGGACGAGGCGGACCATGAAGGCTTGCTTTGTGCGATATTCGGGAGAGCCGACGCTCTCATCGGGGCTTCCGACTTTCCAGGCGCGCCGCTCGTCCAGGTCGTCGTCGACCTCGAAGCGCCACGATCGACCGTCCACCCATTCGCTGAGCTCGCCGCAGCTGCCGAGCCCGGCGTCGGTCAGGGTGGCCAGGACGTCCACGACGCTGTCCTCGGACCCGAATTCGGTTTTCGCCGCCCGCCGGATGAATTTCTGCCAGAGCGCCTGCGAGCGGCCCGCCGCAGGATTGGCCTGGAGAGAGAACGGGCCTTGGAAGCCCATCCCGTAGAAGAGGTTGCGGATTCGAAGGCCGAAGCCTTTGGGCGGGACGAAGATTTTCAGTGCATAAGAGGCGCCGACCTTGAGTCCCTCAACGTGTCCTTCCCGGCTGTTTAGCTCGAGCAGCTTGACTTTGTAAACCTGGCCGGCAAAACCGCCGCCGACGAATTTTTCGATTTCAAACCGTGTCTCGGCTTTCCCGGGTCGGAGGACTCCCCGGATGTCGTATCCCAGGACGGTCCCCGGCTCATAGCGACGGACGCGCAACGGCCGCAAGACATTTTGTTCATGAACAATTTTTTCTAGCTCACGAACGGTTTCGACGGAATAGGATTCGGCCATTCGTCCTGTCTATCGTTTAGTCATGATATGTCACTTGACGTCAGCGACGACGGCGTTGAGAACCTTCTGGTCCTCTTTCTCCTGCGCGAAGAAGACGACCTTGAGGTCCTGGCGGTCGATCTTGTGGTGCCGCTCGGGGAATTTGAAGCCCTGGAACCTCGTGTTGGTGTTCTCAAACTCGGTTAGGTACCGATCGGTCGCCTGCTCGGATGCGGCCAGGTCGAACGTCGCTTGCTTGGCGCCCGCCGGGTCGAGGACGACGAGGTCGCGGACCACCAGCTTGTGGAAGGCGATGCCGTTGCTGCCTTTATATTTCTCCTCGTTCTGGACGAGGACGACGTAATACTCGGCCCCCGGAACGGCCTTGTCGATTTCGCATACGACCTTGACCGAGTCGCCGGCCCGAGCGGCTTTTGCCTTGAGCGAGACGGCGGGCGCGGCGTTGACGCGAGCATCGATCTCGGATTTATACTCTTTAAACTTGCTCTCGGCCATGCCTCGGCTTCCACCGCCAATCATCTTCTTGTCGCCGTCTATGACGACCGTCGGCGTGCTGTTGACGGCGTAATAGTCCTGCCTTTTTTTTGTGGCCGGGTTCATGATGGGGTCGGGCCGCGGGATCGGCAGGTGGTATTCAAGAATGACGAGGTATTTGGAGGGATAGGACTCGATCAAGCCGTCGAATCCCAGGTCCGCGCCGACGCAGGGCGGGCATTCCGATCCGGTGAAGATCTCGGCCAGGACCGCCCTGCCCTTCCAATCGGCGGAGGGCTTGAATGGCTCGGGTTGGTAGGGGAGCTCTTTGAGCTTGGCCTCGACCTGGGCTTCGAAGCCTTCGGGCTTGCCGTTAATTTTGATGTAAAGCGCTTTCGCCTTGTCCTTCGCGCCCTTGTAATCCTCGACGGCCGTGTCTTGAATGCGGGTGGCCGCCACGACCTCTTTATACTCTGGGGGCTGCTGGCGCTGACCCTGGGCTTGCGCCCGGGAAGATATGACCGGCAGAAGAAAGCTAAAAAACGCGATGACCGCGTGAAATTTCATATTTTTCATACATTTACCTCCGGACGAAAGCATCATTATATAGAAATCCCGGGAAATTACGCAAACGAAGAAAAAGGGGGTTTCCCTTATGAATTCATCGCCAGATGCTCAATGGAGAGGAGGCAGAAAGCGAAGCGATCGTTGGAGGGAAACCCGGTCTGAGGGTTTCCCTCCATGAGTATCCGACAGGACCCGCGCTGCGCCCTCCGCCTTAATTTTGCTTACTTAATTTCGCCCGTCAGCGGGTCTGGCAAAGTGATCTTGTGGACTTTGCCCAACTTGTCCAATGGGCCGGGCCACTGGTCTCCGCCCTTGTTGCAGGGTTCCCAGTCGCCGACGATCATAATGACCAGCTTGTTAGGCTGAATATACTTGTTGGCGACCTCCTGGACCTTGGCCCTAGTCACGGCCTTGATCTTGTCGCGATAGGTCTTGTAGTAATCCATCGGCCTGCCGGTCATCTCGAGGTTGGCGAACGTGGACATTCTGGACTGGGCCGTCTCGAAGGAGCCGGGGAAGCTCTCCAGGTAGTAGTTGATCGCGGTGTCCATCTCGGGGTCTGTAACGGGTTCCTTGCGGATGCGGTTGAGCTCGTTTTCGATGAGCGAGATCGCATAGCCGACCGTGGAGGATTTCGTCTGGACATATCCGGAGAACGTCCCGGGGAATCCCCATCGGTAGCTAAACCGGCTGCCTTGGTTGTAAGACAGACCTTCGTCGGAACGGACTTTCATCGTGATCCGCGAAGAGAAACTCCCGCCGCCAAGGACGAAGTTCATCACCTGGACGGCGAAATAATCCGGGTTCGTGTCCTCGAGGCCGAGGTGGCCGATATTGATATAGCCCTGGTTGATCGGCATCTGGATGAAGTAAACGCCCGGCTCGGGCTGCGGAAACTGCTTGGAAAACGAGGGGAGCTTGGCAGTTTTGTTCTGCCAGTTGGCGACGTACTTTTCGATCTCGGCCTTGAGGTCCGCCTTGGCAAAGTCGCCCGAGGCGGTCAAAATGATGTTCTTGGGGAAGAAGTACTGGGCGTGGATCGCTTTCAGGTCTGCGCTGGTGACGCTTTCATACGTTTTTCGGGTCGGCCGCCAGGTCAGAGGGCCGTCGCCGTACAAAACTTTTTCGTACTCCCGGCTGAGGACTCCGCTGGGCTGTTCGTTGGCCTGGCGGAGCTGCTGGATGAGACGAACTTTGGCCAGGTTCAAAGGGCCCTCCCGGAATTCCGGGTTCATCAGGACATCGAAAAAGAGGCCCAGGCCCTCATCGAGGTCTTTGCCCAGGACGGAGAGGGACAGAGTCGCCGTCCTTTCGCTGACCATGAAATTCAGCGAGCCGCCCAGGAAGTCTATGCGCTCCTCGATGGCGGTGCCTTCTTTCGTCTTCGTGCCGCCGCGGATCATCGTCCCGCTCATGACCGAATCGAGGCCCTGCTTGTCCTTGGGGAGATACAGGCCGCCGAAGTTGACCATCGCGGAGATGTTGATGAGCGGCAGGTTGTGGTCTTCCTCGATATAGCCGCGCAGGCCGTTGGCGAAAACCGTGCGGAATGCCTTGGGGTCGGGAGGGTCATACTTGAGCGGAGCGAACTTCAGGTCGGAGGGCTTCTGAGCTTGGGCCAGCCCCAGCGAAACACACAGGAAACCGATGGCTAGGAGTATGGTGAGTATCTTTTTCATCGTCGTCCTCCTTCCTCACTGCCCCATCTTACGCTTGTAGATCGCCGTGAGGTTGTTGTCCTTGACGAAGTACTTGACTGTGACCCGCTTGATGTCGTCGTTGGTCACCTTTTTCAGGTTCTCATAGTCCGTAATGATCGAGCGCCAGCCACGGTTGAGCTCGGCCCGGCCGACACTTCCGGCGAGTCCCGACGTGCTGCCCAGACTGCGGATGAACATGGCTTCGGAGCGATTCTTGGCTTTCTGGATCTCTTCGGGGGTCACGCCTTCTTTCTTGATTTTCTCGACCTCGGCCCAGATTTCCTTCTCGAGGTCTTCGGGCTGGACATTTTTGTCCAAGCGGGGCGAGGCGCTGAACTGGAAGGAGCCGACATACCACTGGGGCCGGCTGGAGGCCGAGGCGCTGACGGCCAGCTGCTTTTCCTGGACGAGAATCTTGTTGAGCCGTCCGGTCCCGCCGCCTCCGCCGAAGCCTCCGCCCCTTTGGCCGCGGATGATCGACGGGGCAGTCGGCGAGGCTTGATCGTTGGGTTCGAATCCGCGCATGCCGCCGCCTCCTCCGCCGAGAATGCTGGCCAGGACAGAGAGCGGCGCCGCATCGGGATGGCCTGCCTGCGGGATATGGAACATCATCTGAAGGCTGGTGGCCGCCGGGCCCTCGCCGTACATTCGTTTTTCACTGTATTGCGGCGGCTCGTATGTCCGAATGGGCTCGACGTCCGGGCCCTTGGGAATGCGTCCGAAATATTTTTCAGCCATTTGGATGATATTCTGCGGGTCGAAGTCGCCGACATAGATGGCCACGCAGTTGTTGGGAACGTAATACTTGGTGTGGAACTCGATCAGGTCGGCCTTGGTCACTTTGCGCAGGTCGTCCATCCAGCCGATGACGTCCCAGTGATAGGGAGACGCGGCATAGAAGGCGGCATTGACCTGTTCGCTGAAGAAATAGCCGGGGCGGTTCTCGCTCAGCCTCCGCTCCTCCATGATGACATCCTTTTCGGAGTAGAATTCGCGGAAATAGGCGTTCAGCATCCGGTCGGACTCGAGGAGCATCTGGAGTTCGATTTTGTTCGCGGGAAGCGTGACGTAATAGCCCGTGTTCTCGTTGCCGGTCGAGGCGTTCAGGGCCGTGCCGCCGTTCTTCATGTACAGGTTCCACATCTCATCCTTGATGACGTTCGGCTTTTCGGATTTGACTAAATCTTCGAATTCCTTTTGCCACTGGGCGAGCTTGACCTTGTCGCCGCCGTCGGCATTCCAGTACTTTTCCCGGTAGACCTTGTCCATGAGCTCGTCGATCTGCTTGTCGATGGCGGCGTCCTTGGCGAAGTCCGCGACGCCCATCATTTTTGTGCCCTTGAACATCATGTGCTCATGGATGTGGGCCAGGCCGGTGATGCCCGGTTTCTCGTTGATCGAGCCGACCTTGAAATAGATATGGCAGACGACGCGGGGAACACCCGGCTTCGGGATCATCAATATTTTCATGCCGTTGGGAAGCACGTGTTCCTTGACGTCGAGCTTGATCTCGGCGGCCACGATGAGCGAGGCGAACGCGAGCAGGGTGAAGAAAAGAATGAGAGAGCGTTTCATACGCATAAACCTCCTTTCAGATTTGGCCAAAAAAAAGGGCGCCCAATCAAATTTCCGAATCCTGTGCGCACCCCAGGTTTTTTTGGCCATAGAAAAAAGGTATCATTCCTCATTTCCGGGGGAAAGTCAATCATCGAGGGCCTATCGGCGATCGGCCGGAACCGAGGCAAAGCCCGTCGCCGCTTGGTCATCAAAAGAAAGCCGAAGAGGGCGGCCGGCTTCCCAAATGGTAAAAACGCAGGCCAAAAGCCAGGAGAAGGATGATCACCAAACAAAATGAGATTTTTCCGGTCTTGCTTTTTAGCGGGGCCATATCTTCATTGTCCGAAATGTTTATCCGTAACGGCCCGTGATATAATCCTCCGTCCGTTTGTCCTTGGGTCGGGTGAAAATGTCCGGGGTTCTTCCGAACTCGATGAGCTCCCCGAGGAGCATGAACCCTGTTTCCTCCGAAACACGAGCGGCCTGCTGCATATTGTGGGTGACGATGACGATGGTGTAATCCTTTTTTAGGAGCTGCATCAATTCTTCGATCTTCAGTGTGGCCAGGGGGTCGAGGGCCGAGCAAGGCTCGTCCATGAGCAGCACCTGGGACCGGACGGCGATGAGACGGGCGATGCACAGTCGCTGCTTTTGCTCGAGGGATAGATCGAGAGCGCTCTTGTGCAGCCTGTCCTTGAGCTCATCCCAGAGGTGGACCGCTCTCAAGCTTTCGCTGACGGTCTCCTCCAATGAGTCGCCCTTGGCCATATGGTGAACCCTGGGTCCGAAGGCGACGTTCTCGTAGACGCTCAGCGGGAAAGGGTTGGGCCTTTGAAAGACCATCCCGACCTTTTTGCGCAGCTGGGTCAGCCCGCTTTTCATCTTATAGATATCCTCGCCGTCGATTTGGACGGTGCCTTGGATGCGAACGTCCTCGATCAAGTCGTTCATGCGGTTGATGCAGCGGAGAAGAGTCGACTTCCCGCAGCCGGACGAGCCGATGAGGGCCGTGATCGTCTTCTCGCGGATGGACATGCGGATGTCAGAGAGAGCTTGGAAGTCGCCGTAGAAGAGATTCAGGCTCTCGATTTCGATCTTTTTCATCGTCTTCAATGATTGGGGTCAAGGCTACTCATTGCGCAAGTTTCCTTTATTCGCCTCGATATTTTGCGTAATGAGTAGCTTTGACCCCGGCCCATTATCCGAATCTCCCGATAATATAATCGTTCGTCCTTGGATCGTGAGGAGCGGTGAAAATCTCATTCGTGTCCCCGATCTCGATCAGATCTCCCATCAGGAAAAATGCCGTTCGCGTCCCGACGCGGGCGGCCTGTTTCGTGTTGTTTGTCACCAGAACGATCGTATGGTTTTTCTTCAGCTCGACCATGGAGTTCTCGACCTTCGCCGTCGAGATCGGGTCGAGGCCGGAACAGGGCTCGTCAAAGAGGATGACATCCGGGCTGAGGGCCAGGGTTCTGGCGATACACAGCCGCTGCTGCTGTCCGCCCGATAATTTCAAGGCCGAGCTCCCCAGCCGGTCCCTGACCTCGTCCCATAGAAAGGCGGCTTTCAGGCCGTCCTCGACGATCTGGTCCAGCCGGCTTTTATCATGGATGCCGGCCAGGCGGGGGCCGTACGTGATATTGTCGTAAATGGAGCGGGGCAAAGGAATGGGAAGGGCAAAGATCATTCCCACCCGTTTGCGCAGAGCTTCGACTTCGAAGTCTTTGTAAATGTCCCCGTTGTCTAGGAGGATTGAACCGCTCATGTGCATGGCCGCTTCAAAATCGTTCAACCGGTTCAGACTTCTCAGGAAGGACGTCTTTCCGGAATTGGATGGCCCGATGACGCTAAGAATCTCGTTCGGCTGGATGTTGAGGCAAAGATTGTTCAGGACCCGAACCTTTCCAAAATGGATCGTCAAATTCCGGACCTGGATCTTGATCTCTTGGAGGCTCATTTCTTTTTCCGGTATTTCGAACGGATGATGACGGCCGTGATGTTCATGATCAGGACAAGACCGACCAGGACGAGCGCCGTCCCAAAGCGGAAGTTTTCCGGGATATTGGGGATCTGCGTGGTAATGATATAGAGATGGTAGGGAAGCGCCATGACCTGGTCGGAGAGGGAATGGGGAAGCTTGGGCAGATAAAACGCGGCGACCGTGAATAGGATCGGCGCGGTTTCTCCGGCGACGCGGCCGATGCTCAGGATGGCGCCCGTCAGGATCCCGGGCAGGGCGAAGGGAAGCACGGAATGGCGGATGGTTTGCCAGCGCGACGCCCCGAGCGAGAAGCTCACTTCGCGGTAGGATTTGGGGACGGCGCGGAGGGCTTCCCGCGTGGTGGTGATCATGACGGGAAGGGTCATGATGCCCAGCGTGAGAGCGCCGGAAATGATCGATACCCCGAACTTCAGAAATATAACGAACAGGCTCAGCCCGAAGAGCCCGAAGACGACCGAGGAAACCCCGGCCAAGTTGATGATGGCCAGGTTGATCGTCCGGGTCAGCAAGTTGTCTTTGGCATACTCGCTGAGATAAATGGCGGCGAGCACGCCGATGGGAAGGGAGAAGGCGATGGAAACGATCACAAGATAGAATGTCCCGACGATGGCGGGAAAGATCCCGCCGGCCCGCATCCCTTCGCGCGGCATCGTGAACAAAAACTGCCAGGACAGGGCGCTCCAACCCTTGCTCAGAATGAGCCAAATGATCAGCAGGACGGGGATGACGACTAGGAGCGTTGCCAGCAGCAGCACGCCGAACCCGATTTTTTCCTTGACGACCTCGTTCTTCATCGTTTTCGACCCCTGTTCAAGAATAAGTCCGCCGTCAAGTTGATCAGAAAGGAAATGATAAAGAGGACGATGCCGATGGCGAAGAGGGCGAAATAATGCGGGCTGCCCTTGGCCGCTTCGCCCATTTCCGCGGCGATGGTCGCCGTCAGCGTCCGGACGGGCTGAAAAAGGCTGGTGGGGATCACGGCGGCGTTGCCCGTGACCATCATGACGGCCATCGTTTCGCCGAAGACCCGGCCGATGCCCAACATGGAAGCGGCGATAATGCCGGGCAGGGCGCCGTGGATGATGACCCGGTGGAGTGCCTGCCAATGTGTCGCGCCCAAGGCGATCGCTCCCTCCTTGTATTCGTGGGGAACGGCGTTGATGGCGTCCTCGGAGATGCTGATGATCGTCGGCATGGCCATGAAGGCCAGCATGATCGATCCGGCGAAAGCCGTGAGGCCCGTGGGCAGGTTCAGCGAATGCTTGAGGAAGGGGACGAGGATGGTGATGCCCAGGAACCCCAGGACGACCGAGGGGATGGCGGACAGGACCTCCACGCACGACTTTAATATGTTCCGCAAGCGGGCCGGGGCGACCTCGGCGATATAAAAAGCGGCCGATATGCCCAGAGGAACGGCCAAGGCGATAGCCCCCAGTGTCACCAAAAGGGAGCCCAGGATCAGAGGCAGGATCCCGAGCTTGGCAGGGTCGGAAATGGGATACCAATATTTCCCGCCGAGAAAGGCCCCCAACGAGGTGCTCTTGAGGACCGAGATGCCCTCCCGCAGCAGGAAGATAAAAATCAGCGCCACAAAGACGATCGAAGCGATTCCGCTCAGAAAGATGAGCTTTTCAATAACGGCTTCCTTGAGTTTGCGCAGATTGGCCATTATTTGATCGGGACAAAATCGGTCTTCTTGACGATGTCCTGCCCTTCCTTCGAATACACGAAATCGATGAATTCTTTGATGACCCCTCGCGGCGTTCCGTTCGTGTAAAGATACAGGGGCCGGGAAATGGGATAGGCGTTGGAACGGACGGCCTGGAGGGTCGGCTGGATGAACGGAGAGTGGACGTCTTTGGCGACGGCGATGACTTTCTGCCGCGGACTGATGTAGCCCATGCCGTAGTAGCCGATGGTGTTTTCATTGTTGGCCGCCTCTTCGGCGATGGCGTAGGAGGACGGCATCATGAGGGCGCCGGGAGAAAATTCTTCCGCCCCTTTTTTCTTGCCGCGGCGCAGGACGTGTTCTTTGAAAAAAATATGGGTTCCGGAATTGACCTCCCGGGACAGAAGGACGATCGGTATGTCCGGGCCGCCGAGCACCCGCCAATTCTTGATATTGCCCATGAATACCTCGCGCAACTGGTCCATGGTCAAGTTCTTGACCGGGTTGCTGGGATGGACGACGACGACGATGCCGTCCAGGGCGACAATTTCCTGGTTGAACCGGATGCCTTCGGCCTCAGCCTGTTTGGCCTCTTTCTCCTCGACCGCCCGCGACGACTCGGCGATATCGCAGGTGCCGCTGATCAGAGCGGCGATGCCCGTTCCCGAACCCCCGCCCGTCACGGCGACATTCACATTGGCATGGATCGCGTTGAAGGCCTCCGCCCAGGCCTGGCCGAGGTTGACCATGGTGTCCGACCCCTTGATCTGGATGGAGACGCTTTTTTGGGCGGCGACCGCGGGCGAGTCCAAGAAGGGTGCAAAAAAGGAGAGGCCCAGCAGGGAAAACGCCGGCAGACATAGTCTCTTCATAGATATCGCTCTCTTAACTGCATCGGCTGAGAATTGTAATGGGGATAAAAAATTATTAAGCAAAATTATAAAGAAAACAGAAAGCCTTGTCAAAAGCGATGAATTCGTTCAAAATATTGAGAAAAAGAACGGAGGCCGCGATGGAAAGGCTGTTTGACGAAGAGCTTAAAAACCTGAAGGAAAAACTTCTGCGGATGGCCGCCTTGGTCGAGGAGTCCATTTCTTTATCGATCGAAGGATTGAAGGGCCGGAAAGAAGAGCCGGCCCAGGAGGTCCTCAAAAGGGAAGACGCCGTTAACCTTCTCGATGTGGATGTCGATGAGACCTGCCTCCGGCTGCTCGTCCTCCGCCAGCCCATGGCCGGAGATTTGCGCTTGATCACCTCGGCCATGAAGATCGGCAGCGAGCTCGAGCGCATGGGAGACCAGGCCGTCAATATCGCCGAGCGGACTCTTGAGCTCTTGAAAGTGCCGCTTGTCAAGCCGCTGATCGATATTCCGCGTATGGCCAAGCTCGCCCAGAGCATGGTCAAGGATGCTCTGGATGCCTTCATCAACTGCGACGAAGAACTGGCCCGGAGTGTGTGCCGGAGGGACGATGAGGTCGATGCTTTGAACGAACAGATTTTCCGGGAACTTCTGACGTACATGATGCAGGATCCTACGACAATCGAACGCGCGGTCGAGCTGATCCTGGTCGGCCGGCACTTGGAGCGGATCGCCGACCATGCCACGAATATCGGCGAGGACGTCATCTATTTGGCCAAGGGCAAGACGATCAAGCACCACATCGATAAAAAGCGTGACATGGCCTGCTAAAAAAGGCAGGCGGCCTCCATTCGAAATGAAATCCGGACTGCTGTTCTGTTTCGGCGGACTGGGCGATCTGCTTGTGGCCTTGCCCTCGATTCGACTGCTCAGAAAAGTTTTCCCAGAACATTTTTTTAGCCTTGTCTGCCGCGCGGAGTATGGGCGGCTGTTCCGGGAGGCCCGCGTTGTGGATGCCGTTCTTCCGGTTGATGACTCCCGATGGCTGCCGCTCTTTGATGAACAACCCCAGCCGCCCGAAGATTTCCGTCAATGGCTGTCCGGGTTTGATTTCATCGTGGGATGGCTTCAGCGCGAAACGTCCCGAGCGCTCTTGCGAAAAACCCTCTCCTGGCCTGTCTTCAGCCGCCGCTGGATCGTTTACGACCCTCACTCAATGATTCCTGTGAGCCGCTATTTTTTTGACCAGACGTCGGCGCTCGTCTGCGACCGTCCCGGTGTGAGCGCGACGCTCGAAGATTGCGGCCGGCTTCCTATATTAAAAAAAGAAGGCCGGGAAAGCGGCGCGCCGGAGGAAGCACAGCGGGTGGTCCTGCCCCGGGCGTTTACCGTCGTCCATCCGGGAAGCGGGAGCGAAAAAAAATGTTGGCCCCTTGAGAATTTTTTGGAGATCGTAGCAATGCTTCATCAGAAGGGAATCGAAGGATTTCTCATCACCGGGGAGGCCGAAGCAAGAATGGAAAAGGAAATCCAGAGGTCGGCTCTTCCTCCCGGATGGGCATGGCTGTGCCGGCCGTCGCTTCTCCGGCTTGCCGGACTGTTGCAGGAAGCGGAGTTCTATCTCGGAAATGATTCAGGCGTGACTCATTTGGCCGCCGCTTGCGGGACGCCGGGCTTGGCCGTGTTCCGAAAAGACCTGGAGATCGCCTGGAGGCCGTATGGGCAAATCGTCGTCTTGAGTGGTGAGGATATTTCTGCGATTATGGTCGATTGGGTCTGGAAGGCTGGATCAAGCCGTCTTCAAAAAAAATAATTCCGATCTTGTTTGCGGCCTAATCGCCCTTATTGATCCGCGCGAGTGTCTTGAACAGGAATTCGTATTCGGGCCTGTCCGTGGTGTTTTGGCCGATGTATTTGAACTGCACGATGCCTTTTTTGTCCACGATGAAGACGCTTGTGATGCACTGGTCTACTTTGCTTCCGCCCCATTCCGTGGCGAACAGGCCCAGGCCCTTGGAGACTTTGCGATCGGCATCGATGAGCAGCGGGAAGGGCAGGGGGACTTTTCCTTTGTCCATGCTGAATTCTTTGGGGTAGGACGTGCGCCATCTCTCCATCCGCGCCTTCCCTTGATCATCCAGCTTGGCCGGGTCGGGTGGATTTTTCCAGCCCTTGATTTTCTCCAGTTGGTCGGGGTTGCTCTCCACCCACTGCTTCACGACATCCTGGCCGTAGGGGAAGATAAAGACGACTTCGACATTATATTTTTTTCGGATTTCGGCGGTCTTCTCAAAATCAACGAGCTCCGCGTATTTGTAATTGTCGATCGTGCACCAGCGGGCTTCGGCGGCAAAACCGCGGGGGAAGACGAGGAGCACGTTTTTCCCCTTGAGGGCGGAGAGAGAGAATGTCCCGCCCTGAAACGTGGGCAACGTAAAGTCGGGCATGGGCTGCCCGACGGTCACCGGGCGGATGTCCGCGGCCTGCGAAAAGGCTAGAGGTGAGGTCCAAGCGACGACCAGCAGGGCCACTCCGCTCACAAAGGCTATTCTTCGATTCATGTCATCCTCCTCTATCGAGTGTTAGGAAATGCTTCTGAGCATCACCCGATATTAAAACATTATGGAATGACAGTCAAACGGGTCGCTGGAAAGCGAAGGGCAAAAACAAAGCCGGGGACTCCTTTTATTTAGTAGATTAATCGCCCTTGATTTGATAAAATTTGGGCGGGGTCAAACGGCTTCCCATGCAGTCCTTCACCATCGCCGCCGAGCTGGCCGAAATCGATAAGGCCAGGGCATTTTTAAGGAACGCCCTCCAAAACCTGGATCTTTCCGAAGAAGATTTTTTCAAGTTGGACCTGTCGCTCGTGGAAATGTGTACGAATATCATCCTGTATGCCTATCCGGAGACAAAGGGCAGCATCGAGCTCAGACTTTGGGAGGAGGACGGCCGGATCTATCTGGAAATCAGGGATTCCGGAATTCCCTTTAACCCCAGCCGGGTGAAAAAACCGGACATCGAGGACATCATCAAGGCCGGCCAGAAAGGCGGGCTGGGGATCTATCTCTCCAAGACGTTTATGGACGGATTTGATTATAAGCGCCGGGCGGGGCAGAACATCCTGACCCTGGTCAAGAAAATCAAGTCAGTATAAAACTTTATCTTCGCCGGACTCCTTGATCATCTCGGCGATTTCATCCAGGAGCAACTTTTTTCGGGCGAGAACGGCTTTGATCTCTTTCTCCGTGAGATAAGGCCCCATGGCGTTTTGGATCGCGGCAAAATCCAGGGCCTTGACTTTTTCGACAAAGGTTCGCGGCAGCCGCCGGAAGAGTATGAGACGTCCGTCCTGGAATTTTTTAATGCTGTGGGCGCCGTACATCAACTTTTCCGTGAATTCCCCGTCCGAGCGGAAGGAGCGGGAACGATCAATGAGAATCGTCCTCCAGTCCTCCGTGTACAGGATATTCTGTTGGGTCAGGTCATCATTGGCGATTAGGCTGTCAAAGGCCCTGGTCAGGTATTTCGCAGGATCCGTGGAGGGTGGCGGCTGTTTGTTTTGTTCTACTAATTTTAAAAGGCTGGTCTTCGTGTCGGCCCAAAGGGAGAGGGCCCCTTTCTTCCCGTTGAATTCCCTTTCGACGGTCGGCGGAATCATATTCAAGCCCAGGAGTTTATCCATCCGGTAGGCGGCGATTTCGTACTGCCAGCCTTCTAAAAACCCGTTCATCATGCCGCTGGGGTTTTTCCAAGCGCCCATTTTCTCGATTTCACCTTTCTTGAGATAAAGCCTCGTGGGCTTCGTGACGCCTTCGCCGATCGGCTCGGACTTGACGATATCCGCCGTCTTAAGGAATTCCTCCCACTGCTCGCGCTGGGCAATTTCGGACGGCCTGAACTGGCCGTGGACGAAAAGGCCGGCGCCGAAAAGGGCCAAGCAGGAGAGAAAAAGGAAGGCCCTATTTCTTGTCCGGCGTCCGCTCATCGCAACCTCCTCCCTTTTATGTATATATTCGTGTATATGATAATAAGGAATGTGCAGAAAATCAAATAAGAATGTTTGTTCCGGGGAGATAGTCCGGAGCCGTGATTCGGGGGGAATCCTGAAGCTCAAAGACCTGCGGAAAGAGACATAGAGCTTTTTTGGCGTCCTCCTGATCTTTATTCGGTTGGACCGACCGGCACATTCGCCCTCTTTTTTTTATACGCGCGGATGACAAGGACGGTCAAGGCAATCCAGCCGAGGATGCTCACGACGTTGATCATGGCGAAGCTTTCGACGGAGAGAGCGAGGAATGTCGTGCCCAACCAAACCACCAAAGCACACAAAGTGTCGCCACCCCGAACAAAGAACGTCTCGATGGCCGCCTGGGCCTTGTATTTTTCCTCCCGTTTGGTGATCAGGAATAAGGCGGACCGCGCCGTTTTCATCAGCGAATAATCCGTGCCGTTTTCAACAGACTTGATCGCCCTCACCAGGACAAGGGATGCGCCGAACATGGCATACCCATATCCTCCCAGGGCGATGATCGGCAGGAAGAGAAGCGCCCCTCCGATCCCGACATAGCGGAAAATACGCGAAACAAGGAAGAGCTGGATGAGCATCGCCAGAAGATTGGCCAGGCCCTGATAGCCGGCGAAAGCTTGGCTAAGGTAATTCTGCAGCTCGGCGCTGCCGGTTGCTGCCGTACCGAGAGCCCGCAAGGCCACCCGCTGTTGAATAATACTGAAGATGGTTTCACCCAAAGAATTGATGAAGTTGTAAAGGCCGATGACAAGGGCGATCAGAAGAAGATAGTGACTCTTGAAGATCAGTCGGAATCCGCCGCTTTTATCCAGAGGTTGCGCCTTTATCTTTCGCTTCGGTTCCGCTCCCGCGGAGACGATGCGCCGCTGTTCCTCCTGAAGGTCCCTCTTATGGATGATCCATGTCATCATGATGCAGAGGACGAGTATGGCTGATGTGACTAGCATCATTCCGTAGGACCCGAAATATGGGATAATTCTCTTGGCGACTTGAGGCCCGAGGACGCCGCCCAAAGTCGCACCGAAGGCGATCATGGGAAACAACCGTTTCCCCTCTTCTTCACTGTAGATATCGTTGGTGAATCCCCAGAACTGAGCTGGGATGAGCAGGTTGTACATGCCGATCCAGATGAAGAAGACGATGCCCATGATGGCGACGGACACGCCGACCCAGTTCATGATGTTGAACAGGATTAAATTGGAGATGCAAAAGAGCGTCACGTACGTGATTAGGAGATGCCGTGGGTAGCGGGAGGCGATTTTGGCGAAGGCCCAGACGACGAAAATCAGGATAAACGCCTGCGGGATAGCCAGATAACTTTGGATCTCGGCCTTATGCCTGGCCAGGAGGAGGCCGTTGCGGATGGCCTTAATCTGGTAGTAGCCGAACATGATGAGAAAGCTGTTTACAAACAGTAGCAAGGCTTTGGTGACTTCGCCAGGATGGACGACGGTGAAAAGCCGAAACAGCCGGTAGAGGATATTGGGGGACTCTATTCTCCCCTGGTTCATGCCCTGGATACTCGCTTTCATGGATCCCTCCTTGTTGGCGTTTTCTAAAGGCCGGGGCCCTTTATTTTTTTCTAAGGCTTTATATCAAATAGGACGGCGGCTTCGCCCTTGTCCTTGATCAGGCTCTGGAGCTTTTCTAGGATCATGTTTCGCCGGTCTAGCAGGGCCTGGGTGGCTTTGAGGGTGAGATAGGGCTTCATGGCGGTCTCGATGACCTTGGGGTCCAGCTGAAGCCCTTGATAGAGCCGCCTGGAGCAGCGGCTGATCGTAGCCCCCGGCAGAAGTTCCGAGAGCGTATCAAAGGCCTCCATGAAATCCACCCGGCAGACCTTCCAGGTATCTTTGTGGACTAGGATATCTTTCACATCGCGCGGGCAGTAGACCAAATTTTCGAAAACATTGAGTTCTTCCATGGCATTTTCAAACGCCTTGGCATCGGGTGGTTCCAGCTTTTTCGCCCTTCGGTCCATCTCGTTGACGCAGCCTTCGACCATGATTTGGAGCGAACCCTTCCGGGGGGAATCATTCTTTCTTATGATTTCTCTCTCGACGACGGGAGGAACGATGTCCATTTTGAAAAGCTTGGTCAGCTCATAGGCAGCAATTTCTCGTTTGTAACTGACAGGAAAGAATCCCGGCGCTGGGCGGTCCTGGTATTTGAAGATTCCCTTCCGCGTTGTTTTTCCGGCGTTGAGAGTGATTCTCCAGGGCTCATTTCTTCCGCCCAAACCGCCTATCTCGATATCGACGACTTTGGCAGTCTTCAGGAAAGCCTCCAATTCTTTTTGTTGAGCGGTTCCTTGATCGGCTAAGATGGCCAAAGAACACATACTCCCCATCATCATCAGGCTAAGCACAGCCAGAGTGGAAATGACTTCTTTTTTCATCATTTTCCCTCCAGACGAAAAAAATTTTGTTTTCGATGTTCAGGGCTAATATTCCTGCCTCCAACGTCTAGGACGCTTTCCGTTCTCGACGATCAAGGCACTGAGAAATCCTTTGTAAACCCTTGATATCCCCGTATCGACAAGCCAGACTTTGTCGCCGAATCGCGAGGACCGTTCCTGAATTATCGGAGTGTGGGCAATGACGATTTGCTTGGCGCCGAGATTGGCGAGGATCTTATTGACCAAAGGTGCGTAGAGCTGCTCGTCCCACTCGGGGCTGGCTAGTTGCCGGAACCAGAGAGGACTATCCTCTGCCCACAATATTTTTGGCCTAAAGCTGTCAAACCGCTCGCGAAAACCTTTTTGAAATTCAAGGTAGTAGAGATTGTTGATATCCTTCAGCGGCCAGGTGGAATATTTTTCGCCGATCCCGCCGTGGACAAAGACGGTGTCGTTGATTTTGATAACCGCATTGTGCTCTTCGGCGATCCAACGGCCATAGAGCAGATTGAAATTTTCAACGTAGACGCCCCGGGCCTCCTCGCCCGGGGCCTCCTTGTCTGCCATCAGCTTCTTCCATTCATCCTCGATATCGCCCCCGTCTCCCTTCCTCTTCTTGAATTCCCTTTCTTTTTTCTTTTTGTAGCCATCAGGGAGAAAATCCAAAAACTGCTTAACTGTCACATAGTCTGCGTACTCGAAAGCAATACCTGTGATATTCATTTCTTCATGATTTCCGATGAGCATGTGGACCATGCCCCCTGCTGCGGCCGCCTGTTTTTCCAGCTTTTTGATGAGGTCAAAAATATCCTTGGCGTAGTCCCAGCGGTCCAAGACGTCCCCGATCTGGACCAGGTGGGTTTTTCCGCCGATCCAATTGAGGCCATCGTCGACGAGATTGATGTCCTTGTCTTTTAAGATCGTGATAAAATGTTCATAATCGCCATGGAGATCCCCGACAGCGATAACCTTTTCGACCCCCTCCCAGATGCACTGCCTGGTTGGGGCTGTCAGCAGTAAAGACGTAATCAAGAGAGAAACGGCAACAAACAGGAGCTGAATCCTGAATAATCGCGAAAATCTTTTTTTGGCGAAACTTCTCAAGCTGAAATTACCCCTTCCAACCGCGGCATGCATCCGCATCGTTATCGGCTCAAAAGAATCCAATATCTAACGTAATATTAGCTATCTGGCTGCTTAAGTCAAGGGCCGCCCGTTCCTGTCCCTTTTATCAAAGGAAGAATAGGGGGGATTTTCGGTATTTGACTAATTCAGCAATTGTTGTTATCCTTTTTTCACGCAATTGGACAGCAAAAAGGACAGCCGCTGTGAATTGCCCGAAGTCTCGGATGCCAAGGAACGGTTGATCTCATCGTTGGTAAAAATAGATCCCCCAATCCCGGGTCTCATCCACGGGGGAGAGGGGATGACCAGTCGCTTTGACAAAGGCTGGAAAGGAGGGGAACATCATTTATGCCAGAGCCACGATTATCCATATCTATCCGGACCGGATTGAAGAAGGGGTCAAGCTTTATCGAAAAAGTGTCATCCCCGAAGCCAAGAAACAAAAAGGTTATTGCGGAGATATTCTCTTGATCGACCGCAAGACGGGAAATGGTAATTCGATCACATTCTGGAACAGCGAGAAGGATGCCATCGCCAACGAGGAAAATTGTTATTACCAGGAGCAGATTGTGAAGTTCATCCCTTTTTACACGGCTCCGCCAATCCGCGAGGGGTACGAGGTCCGAATTAACACTTTTGCGGATCCGGCCAAGAAGAAACCCTCAAAAAAAGCCAAGTCGTGAGGGGGCCTGAGCCCAAACAGCAAACCGGGATAAGATGAAGTGTCCCGAGTGTCAATTCCAAAATCCTGAGGACACGCTTTTTTGCGGGAAGTGCGGATCCCAGCTGAAGCCGACGCAAAAGACGCGCGAGAAGCGGGACTCCTACACGAAGACTCTCAGGATTCCCGTGAAAGAGCTCACCATCGGCGAAACATTTGCCAAGAGGTACCAAGTCATCGAGGACCTGGGCAAAGGGGGGATGGGGCGCGTCTATAAGGTTCTCGACAAAGAGATCAAAGAGATCGTGGCGCTCAAGATCCTGAAGCCTGAAATCGTCGAGGACGAGAGGATCATCGAGCGTTTCCGGAACGAGCTCAAATTGGCCCGCAAAATTTCCCACAAAAATATCTGCGGGATGTACCATCTCAGCAAGGACGAGAACGACACCCACTACATCACGATGGAATATGTCCCCGGCGAGGACTTGAAGAGCCTGATCCGGAGGATCGGGCCGCTCACCGTGGGAAAAGCGGTCTTCATTGGCAAGCAGATGTGCCAGGGCTTGTCGGAAGCCCACCGGCTGGGGGTCATCCACCGGGACCTCAAGTCCCAAAACATCATGATCGACCGGGAGGGCCATGTCCGAATCATGGATTTCGGCATCGCCCGTTCGCTTATGTCAAATGGCCTGACCGACACAAGCGCGATCATCGGGACGCCGGAGTATATGGCGCCGGAGCAGGTCGAGGGCGAAGAGACTGACCCGCGGACGGACATCTATTCTTTGGGCATAGTCCTTTATGAGATGGTGACGGGTCGGGTCCCCTTCGGCGGCGATACGGCCCTCAGCGTGGCTTTTAAACAAAAAAACGAGATCCCGGGGGAGCCGCGAAGACTCAACGTCCAAATTCCTGAAAAGCTTAACCGCGCGATCATGAAATGCCTGGAGAAAGATAGGACGAGGCGGTATGACAGCGCTGCGGCACTTTGCGAAGATTTAGCCCGGGTCGAAGAGAGCATAACATCCACGGGGGAGATCAAACGAGCGAAGACGAAAGAACCCCGGATCTCGCCGGCACCCAAATCTCGTAGAAAATGGCCGGCTGTAGCTGCCTTGGCTTGCCTCCTGGTTGTCGGCGCCTACATGGTATGGAAAAATTTCCGGCTGGCCCCGCCGAGCGATTATGAGAATTTCCTATCGTTGGAGTGGGTCCCATCCGGCTCTCCGGAGGTCCAGCAAAACCTAATCGAGTTTCTTGTCCAGCGCTCTTTGGCCGCTTCCACCCGCTGGAATATTTATGTGCCCGAGGATGTCCTGATCTATAAAAAGCGGACTCAAGATGCGGAAGCGAAGCCGAAAAATCCCTCTCTCATGATCACGGGCGAGGTCTTTTCCAAAGTGACAGGGGGATTCGAGATCGCGATTTCGATGGGAGTGCGAAAAAAATTCTCAAGAAGCAAGTTCGAATGTAAAGGATATCTCGATTTTATTTCTGGCCAAGTCGAGAAGATCCATGCTTACATTTCCGACCATTCTGAAGGGATGGTGGGGCAAATCGAGGGGAACCGGACGGCGGCGCAGATCTCGACATCGAACCGCGATGCGCTGGACCATTTTCTCAAAGGCGAGGACGCTTGGCGAAAATTGGATGCGGACACGGCCTATTTTGAATACCGGAGCGCCCTGGAGAATGATGCCGATTTCAGCCTGGCCCATCTCAGACTGGCCGATGTCCTAGTCTTCAGGTCCGACCGGGAGAGCGCCAGAAGGAGTCTCGAAGCGGCCCTGGCCAAGAAAGACCGCTTGATTGAAGATGACCTGCTGAGGCTTCAGGCCCTGCTGGCCCGGATCGATTCCAAGCCGAGCGAGGAGCGGCAGTATCTCGGCAAACTAACGGAGGAATTTCCTTTCAAGAAGGAATATCACTACGAATTTGCCGAATCCTATTTTCATTGCGGCGACGCGGACGAAGCCATTAAATATTATGCCAAGGCGCTCAAGCTCGACCCCAACTACTCGCTGGCCCATAATCATATCGCTTACTGTTATGCCTGGATTGGCAACCACAAGCTGGCCGAAGAGCATTTCAAAAAATATGTTCAATTGGACCATAAGGCCAACGCCTATGACAGCCTAGCGGCCGGATATAGGCTTGCCGGCCGGTATGATGATGCGCTGAGTGCGCTCGAGCGGGGGGCTGAACTGAGCCCGAACCTGGACTACCTCTAATGGGAGTATGGCCCGCAATTATATCCTCAAGGGAGCCTTGTCCAAGGCCTTGGAGGCCCTCCGGCGGCAGGCATCGGTCGCCAAGCTCGACAGTGCGAAGATGAGCTCCTCGTTTTATGCGGCTTATATCGAGTTCTTGAAAGGGAATCCAGAAAAGTGCCTTCAAACGTTGGCTCCGCTGAGAGAATATTATTCTCAGAAACAGTTCAGCCGCAATTTGGATGAGGCCGCCTGGCTGCCTTTCTGGTTTACGGGCGTCATCGCGGCCAAGCGGGGAGACGGCCAGACGCTCCGCCGAGAGATCGGCCGGATGAAGGAAAAGATCGTCCAGAATGGCGTGAGCGCGACAAACTTTTTCCCCATCTACAAGTTTTATGTCCATCTGGCGATCCTCGAGGCGGCTCGGCAGGGGGATCTCAACGGCGTTCTCAGGAATATCGAGGAAGGAAAGAGGATGTGGAAAAAGATGGGATACAGGAGCTCCATGTTCAATTGCACCTTCTTTTTCAATGAGTATGCCGAGACCTTGAACAGCCTGAGCCGTCCGGCTGAAGCCTTGGCCCTGCTCGACGATGCCCATCTCTATAATCCCGATTATGCCGCTGCCCATATCAGCCTGTCGAAAATCCATCTCCAAAATGGAGAAAAACAAAAAGCTCGGCAGGAATATGAAAAGACCCTGAAATTATTGGATCAGGCGGACAAGGATTATATCCTCGTCAGCGAAACGGACAGGATCGGGAGAAAGCTATGATCCTCTGTCCCAAATGCCACTCCGAGAATCTCAAGGACAGCCGGTTCTGCAGCAAATGCGCAGCGCCGCTCGATCGGAAGGGGTCTTCCCCTTCCAGTTGACTTTCAGATAGGCTTTTGATAAAAGCTAGGGAGGACGCGAAAAGCCATGGTCATCAACAAACGGGAAAAGAACAGTGTGGTGATTTTTGACATCGAAGGGGAGATCAAACGGTCCGACATCACGGACGTGACGCTCCATCAGCTGGTCAAGGACCAGCTGGAATCCGGGAAAAAACACATCTTGCTCAATTTCGAGAAAGTGGAGTTCATCGACAGCTTTGGCGTCGGCGAGATCCTGGCCAGCTACATCTCCACCCACAACCTCGGCGGCCAGCTCAAGCTGGCCCGCATCTCCAAAAAGCTTTTTCTCGTCTTCCAGGTCACCATGTTGACCAAAGTCCTGGATATCGTCGAGGACGAAGAAACCGCACTCCAGGGCTTTTTTAAGGATTGACCGGCTCTAACCTGAGGGTTGGGATCACGCGATGGCGAAAAGCCGCCTGTCTCGCATTCTTTCCCGCGTCGTCGACATCAAGCCCGGGGAAGAGCGCATCGCCGTCCTTCTTTTTTCCTATTTTTTCCTGATTACGGCCCCGTTTACGATTATCAAGGCCGTCCGCGATCAGAGTTATCTCGACGGCCCCGGAGTCCAAAACCTGCCCTATGCTTATGCCACGGCCTTGCTGGTTGGGTTTGTTGTCTCTCTTCATTCTAAGATGCAGGCCAGGATTTCCCGGCAGGGCTTGATTTCCTTCAGCCTTGCTTTTTTCATCGGAACAGCTTTCCTCTTTTTTCTGTTATTGCCGAACGCGGGTAACTGGCTGCCCATCGTTTATTATATGTGGGCTAATGTTTTCGCCGTCGTCATCATGACCCAATTTTGGATGGTCATGAATGACATTTTCAACCCACGCGAAGCGAAGAGGTTGATCGGTTTCTTCGGCAGCGGCGGGATCCTGGGCGGGATTGCCGGGGGCGTCGCGACCTGGCGCCTCGCCAAGCCGGATGAGGAGCATGAACTTTTAATCCTTGTCTTGGCCTTGCTGATCGCCTGCACTTTTGTCGTGCGGGCCATTTTTGTTTGGCAGAAAAAGGTGCAGAGCGCCATCTCTCCCAGTGCCCCAAAAAAGGGTTCGCCGGTGAGGGACACGGAGCAGGCGGGGTTTAAAGTTTGCTTCGATACGGTCCGCAAGGACGGTTATTTGAAGCTCCTCGCCGCTGTCGTCATCCTGACGCAAATCGTCTCGACGTTTATCGATGTGCAGTCCAAGAGTTTCATCAATAAAGATCCTACCCTAAAAGCCAACTTGGCCTCCTTTTTTGGATTGTTCCAGGCCGGCCTGCTCGTCTTTTCGTTTTTCTTCCAGATTTTGATGACAAGCAACCTGGTCAAGCGCTTCGGGATCAGGCTGCCCCTGATGATTTATCCGGCCATTCTTCTTCTGTTTTGCCTTGGATTTTTTGTCCTGGCCGGGATCGTTCTTGCCATTCTCATCAAGGGGAGCGATAAAAGCCTTTCCTATTCCGTCAACCAGTCGGCCCGGGAGCTCCTGTATGTTCCTGTAGCACCGGAGAAAAAATACAAGGCCAAAGCTTTTATCGATATGTTCCTCAACCGATTTTCCAAGACGGCCGGGGCGATGATCCTTCTGGTCATTTTTTTTCTGACCAACCCTAAGGACCCCGATATCAGAGTTGTCAGCGTGGTTTCGGCCTGCTTTCTTTTGGCCTGGATTGTCCTGAACCTCAAGGTCAGCAAAGAATATGTCAGCACGGTCAAGGAAAAACTGGGGAGGGAATGGGAGCGCGGCGACCGAATCGTCGACCGGGCCATGGATGTCGAGACGGCCAAGCTCGTCTTTGATACGCTGGAGAGCAAAAACCGGAGTCCCGACCTGTATGCTATGCATCTTTACGACCTCCTGAAGAAGGACAAGCTCACTCCCGAGATCAGAAAGCTCGTTGGGTATGAATCGGATGAAATCAGGGTTGCCTCGCTGGGCGTTCTGATGGAGGCCGAGGAGTCGCCCTGGACCGTCCACGTGCATGAGGAACTGCCGGCAGAAGTCCTCCAGAAAGAAATCCAGGAGATCATGGAACTCGAATCATACCAGCAATTGATGAATGGTTTTGCCGACAAAGTCATCCAGGAAAAAGGACAGAGCGCTGAGACGGCCAAAATGGAACTGGCCAAAGCGATCAGCCTGATGGATGCCCGTTCGCCCCTTGCGGGGAAGCTTGATGATCTCCTCCGGGATGAATCGCCCGCGGTCAGCCGCTATGCTATGGAAGCCGCGGCGAAATTCAAAGCCAGAGAGTATGTGCCTTTGTTGATCCGCAAATTGGCCGATCCATCGACGCGAGAAGACGCCCGGGCGGCCTTGGAGAAGTATGGATCCAAGATTATCGGGATGCTTGGTGATTATCTAGAAGACCCGGCCGAGCCCCCAGCCGTCCGAGAGGCGGTGACATCGGTCCTGGCCGGAATTGGATCGCCGGATGTAGCCGAATTACTTCTCCGGGCGCTGGGAGGAGGCCAGGAGGAGGTGCAATCCGACCTCATCGATGCCCTGGACAAGATCCGATCGCGCACCCCGAATCTCCCGGTTTCCGTAGAAGCTGTCAGGATGCTCATCGTCAAGGAAGTTGTCGATTACACGCACGAGAAAAAGCCGTCCGCTGTGATCAATATTTTCAAATTGTTGGGGCTGGTCTATTCCCACGAGGATATTTTTCGGGCCTATCAGAATATCCAGGTTCGGACGAAGGATTCCGTGGCCTATGCCTTGGAGCTTCTCGACTATACGCTAGACAAGGAAATGAGGGACCTCATTTTTCCGGTTTTAGAGGATTTCACGGCCGTCAAAAAAACCGTGTGAGGGGACATGGCAGAAGGACCGCTCTATAGGATTCTGAGGCGACTCGTTGATGTCAAGCCCGAAGAAGCGCGGGTCGCCCTGCGGATGTTCTTCCATTTTTTCATGATCACGGCATCGGCCTATGTGATCAAAGCGGTCAACACGTCTCTCTTCCTGCAGCATGCGGGCGCCCGCAGACTGCCGTACGCTTATATTATCACGGCCGTCGTGATGGGCTTTGCTGTTTCATGGAATACCCAGCTGCTGCAGCGCCTGAACCGGAGACTTTATGTCTCCCTGAGCCTGGTGTTTTTTATAGCCTGCCTGTTTCTTTTCTGGCTTTTGTTTGATCTTGGGCATACCAGACAGATCTGGGAAGGGTGGTACACGGTCTATTATTTTTGGTCGAATATTTTTCTGGCCACGTCCGTCACTCAATTCGGGATCCTTTTCAACGATATCATGCAGCCGCGTCAGGCCAAGCGGCTGATCGGATTTTTCGTGAATGGCGGTCTTCTAGGCGGGATTGCGGGTTCGCTCTTGGCCAGATTTCTCGCCAAGCCGATGGGGACACACAATCTGATCCTCCTGTGTCCCGGCTTTTTAATCGTTTGTCTTTGGATTGTCCGGGAGGTGCCCAAGACCCATCCGGATCTTGTCAAAGAAGCGGGCCGTCCCGAGGCGGACCTAAAAAAACAAAAAGTAGGCTATCTTCAAAGCTTAAAGATTCTAACAAAACACCGCTACCTGATCATCCTGAGCGGAATGATGTTGGCCGGTTTTGTCGTCTCGACACTGACGGATACTCAATTCAATGCAGCTCTGCAGAAGACATTCGCCAGCGAAGATAAAAAGACGATCTTCATGGGAACGTTTTCGGCCGGACTGCTGGTGGTATCCTATCTCTTGAATGTTCTTCTGACAAGCAGGGTCTTGAAGAATTTCGGCATCCGGGTCGCTCTGCTTGTCTCGCCCGCAGTTTTGATGTTAGGGGTCGGCTCGCTGTTTTTTGTCCCGTGGGCCAGTATTATGGCCTGGGCCGTTGTGGTCAAGGGGGCGGATAAAAGTTTAACCCACACCTTCAGCCAAGCCACGAGGGAACTTCTCTACATTCCGATTCCTCCCGACATAAAGTACAAGGCCAAGGTGTTCATCGATATGTTCATCAACAAGTTGGGGGACGCGCTGGCTGGAATCCTTGTCTTGGTATTAGCGGCATTCGGGTTTGCCTTGGGGAAGCAAATCACACCTGATTCTATGCGGGCTATGAAAGCCATCGGCGTTCTTATTCTCGTTTTTATTGTCGTCTGGATCGTTCTCTGTCTGTTGATCATCAAAGAATATATAGGGATCGTCAGGAAGAACCTGAGGGTCAAATGGCCGGATGCCGATAAGTTCGTGGCCGAGAAGATTGATGTCGACATGACGAAGCTCGTCTTTGATACACTCGAGAGCCGAAAGCGCAGTTCCGTCTTATACGCCATGAACATGTTCGACCTGATCAAGAACGAGAAGATCAGCCCGGAGCTCAAAAAAATTCTCGCCTTTAAGTCTTCAGAGGTCCGGGCCTCGTCGATGGACTCACTCCTGGGATTGGATGGCGAAGCGCTTGTCCCGGCCATGGACGATGCTCTCGAAGAAGAAAGCCTGGATCAGGAGATCCGGGAGATCATGTCCATGGATGTGTATCAGGAGTTGATGAAGGAGCACATCGACAAAGTGACCTCCCGGGCGGGTGGGGAACCCGAAGTCTCCCAGATGGAGGTGGCAAAAATCCTGGGCATTATGGATCCCGCATCCCCCCTTATCCAAAACCTCGCAAGGCTCCTGAAACACAAATCTCCGGAGGTCGTCCGGTATGCCCTGGAGAGCGCCGGCAAACAGAAAAAGCGGGAATTCGTTCCTCTGATTGTCTCTCATCTAACAAAACCCGCCCTGCGGGAAGCTGCCGCTCAAACGCTCATCGCCTATGGCGGCCAAATCACCGGGACCTTGAGGGATTATCTAGTGGATCCCGAAGTGGACATCGTTATCCGAAAGGCCATCCCGGATATCCTAGCCCGGATCGGGCATCAGCGGGCGGCCGACCTGCTGGCAGCGGAATTGCCGAAAGGCCGTAAGGATGTCGAAGCCGAGATGATCGAGGGCATGTACAAGATGAAATCCCTCTATCCCCAAGTCGAATTCCGGGACCGAGAGATCTTGCCCGAGATCCGCCGGCTGATCAAGAAAAGCTATCTCCTCCTCGACGAGTTCAACGAAGTTAAAAAGGACAAACAGCGGGCCGTCCTGGCCGAGGACCTGGAGAGGAATTTCGGCCGGGCCCTCAAACAGATATTTGAACTGCTCAGCCTTGTTTACTCCCATGACGATATGATCCGGGCCTATCAGAACATTTGTTCCGGGTCGAGGAAAGCCATCGATTATTCCGTCGAGCTCCTGGACAATATGCTCAAGAAGGAGATCAAGGAAGCGCTGCTCCCCTTGATCGACGACATCCCCCTGGAAGACAAGGCCCGCAGCGCTAAAAAGTTCCTCAAGGCCCTGGAAAAGTCGGAGTAGTCTTGAAATGAACCTCGTTCTGGGGATATAATCTTACGCATAGGGATTGGAGCGCATGTCGACATTATACATTTACCCCAAATCGGGCGACTCGTTCACGATTTCCCTGGGCAAGGAGAAGGTGACGATCGGCCGCTCTGCGGATAATATGATCTTCATCCCCGACCCCTTCTGCTCAAGCCATCATGCCGTGATTTACCCCACCGCAACGGGGTTTGCCGTGAAGGATGCCGGCAGCAAGAACGGCACCTTTGTCAACGGCAAAAAGATCGCCGGCGAATTCGAGCTCAAAAAAGGGGATGAGGTCCTCGTCGGCTCCATCCGGGTCATTTTTGACAAGGCCCTTCTGACCAACGTGGAAGTCACGGATCAGCTTTCGTCCACGACGAACGTCAACACGATCATTCCCTTTCGGGAGATCCTCAAGAAGCCGCCAACGAAGACGACCATCCGGGCCTTCCCGCCCCTCGGGGACATCGAGACGATCAGAGCCGAGCACAAGATCTCCTCCATCATCAGCGAGGTCAGCCAAGCCCTGGTCCTCCATAAGCCCATCAGCGAGCTCCTGGACCACATTATGAATATCATTTCCGAGCACCTGCCCATGGACAGGAGCATCTTGATGCTGAAAGAAGGCAACCCGGTCCAGCTCATTCCGCGCGTCATCCGCATCGACAACAAGCGCTTCCAGAACCAGAAGATCCAAGTCAGCAAGAGCATCGTCAATATGGCCTTCGAACAGCAGCTGTCCGTGTTGACATCGGACGCCGCCCTCGACCCCCGGTTCAGCGCTAAGGACAGTATCATCAACTCCGGCATCCATTCAGCGATGTGCGTCCCGCTTTGGGATAATACGGAGATTATCGGCGTCATCTATGCCGACCGGATTTCCCAGCTCGAGGCGTTCACCGACGAGGAACTACGGTTGCTGACTCTCCTCTCCAACCTGGCCGCCGTCAAGATCGGGGAATCGCGCCGGATCGAACGGGAGATCGAGACCGAAAAAATGAAACGAGAGTTGCAGCTGGCGGCCCAGATCCAAAGCAATTTTTTCCCCAAGGAGAATCTATCCTGCGAAAATTACGAGATCGCCGGAAAGAACATCCCCTGCCACGAGGTGGGAGGGGATTATTATGATTTCATCTCGATCGACCCCTGCCACCTGGGCATCGCCATTGCCGACGTGTCCGGGAAAGGCGTGAGCGCGTCGCTGCTCATGGCCTCCCTCCGCGCCAACCTCCATGCCGAGGTCCATGCCGGATACGACCTGGGGGCGATGGTCGTCAAGCTGAATGATTTTGTCCACTTGAGTTCGGACATCAACGTATTTATTACCTTCTTCTTTTGCGAGCTGGACAAGAAAACAGGCGAGCTGTGCTATATCAACGCCGGCCACAACCCTCCCTTCGTCATCAAGAAGACGGGAGAGGTTGGCTATCTGGACAGCTGCGGATTGTGCCTGGGGATGCTGCCCTCGGTCACGTATGACCTGAAAACCATGGCCATCGATCCCGGCGATGTTTTGCTGCTTTATACGGATGGAATCACAGAGAGCCGGAACAAGGTCAACGAAGAATTCGGCGTGGAGAGACTCGCTGCCGTTATCCGAAAGCACGGCAAGGTTTCCGCGTTTAACCTGGCTCAGACCATCCTGAAAGAATTGGATGATTTTACGGCTAAGGCCGACCCGGCCGACGACCGGACGCTGGTTGTCGTCAAACGAACCGCCTAGGGCAGACGGATCAAAGGACGCAGGTCCTGGCCACCCCCGCCCGAGTAGAAATTTATCGTGAAATCTTTTATCATGATTGGACATCATTTTGAAGGTGCGACTATGAGAACGATCCGTTTCATCGTATTCCTCGTTGTTGGGACACTCGCGATCGTCTTCCACACGCCTGCCATGGCCCGTTTTTGCGCTCAGGCAGTCCAGTATCCGCCGCTGCCACAAGAAGCCGCCCGGGTCCTTCCTCCCCTTGCTGCGGAGGCCGTTTATGATGAGATCGCCAAGTTCATCAGCGGGCTGCCCTGCACCACGGATCCGCTGAAATCCCTCCAAGAAAGCGCAGAATGGAAGAATTATGCCGCCGCCATGGAAAAGAATTGGGCCGAGCTCGATGCCAAGCGCCTGCAGCCCATGAAGGCTTGGGCGGAGGCGGAGATGACCGAACCCGACGCCGTGACAAAACTCCTGTTTTATCCATTCGGCGGTCCCGACTTCCTGACGGCCTTCCTGATGTTTCCCAAGGCCGATGTCTATCTCCTGCTCGGGCTCGAGTTTGTCGGGAAGCTGCCGGATTTCTCCAAGGCCATGCCCCCTCAGGTCGGCAGCTATACAGGCAATCTCATGGCGGCGCTCTCGGATTTTTTCAACAAGAGTTATTTCATTACCAAAAATATGAATGCGACTCTGACCGATCACAAAGTCGACGGCGTCCTTCCCGTCATCTGCTTTTTTCTGGAGAAGACGAATCATAAGATTATCGGCATGAGGCGCTGCGAATTGCTCGAAAAAGGAGAACTCTTGGAAGTGGATTTTGCCATTCCCAAAAAACGCCTCCGGCGTCCTTACGGCGTGAAGGTCGATTTCGTAACGAACGGATCGGACAAGGTTCGCTCGGTCTATTATTTTTCCTGTGATCTCGTCGACGATGTTTTCCGCAAGGATTCGACGTTCTATCTCTATCTGGACGGCCTCAATTTTGAAACCGCGTTCGTCAAATCGGCTTCTTACCTGATGCACTATAAGGATTTTTCCAACATCCGGAGCCTGGTCCTGGCTAAAAGCCGATTTGTTTTGGAAGACGATACGGGCATTCCCTATCGATATTTTCCGACAGGAAAATGGGAGGCCCAACTCTATGGGGAATATATCAAGCCGGTTAGCGATTTCGCCGGCGTCGAACAGAAGGATTTGAAAGAGGCCTACGCCGACACGGCAAAGGTCAAAAAATTGCCCTTCCATCTCGGCTACCACTGGGGAAGCAGCAAGGACTCGGTCCTTTACTTTAAAAAGAAAGCCGCTCCGGAAAACTCCTGAATCAGGGAAGGATCCCTATTTCCGAGATAATACAAACGTAATAAATAAAGTGACAATGTAGGGGCGGCGCTTAGGCCGTCCTCAAGCCCCCGTAGCGGAGGGGGGCCCGTCGGCTTTTCCGACGGGGGGAACCGACGGGACTGGTTCCCCGGGGCCCGGGGGCTGCGGACGGCCTAAGCGCCGCCCGAACGGGGATGTCATTTTAATTATTGCGTTGATATTAGCAGGAGCATAATTATGGACAACCAGACGAGACAACCTTCGTTGATAAAAAAATGGGTCATCGCCGCCCGGCCCTGGGCGCTTCCTGCCTCGACCATGCCGGTTATCTTCGGCACATCGCTGGCCGTCGTCATCGGCAGGACGAACCCGGCCCCGTTTCGGTTTATGTTAGCCCTCTTAGCCATGGTCATCCTCCACTCGGCCGCCAACATGCTCAGCGACGTCTTTGATTCCCGGCGCGGCCTGGACAAGGATGTGACGCCGATGAGCGGGGCGATCGTCCGCGGTTGGCTTCCGGCAGGGGCCGTGGCCGCCGGGTCGGCCGTCCTCTTTGCCGTCGGCATCGGCATCGGCCTGGTCCTTGTGGCCATGACGGGCAGGGTTCTCTTGATGATCGGGGCCGTCGGCGTCCTTATCGGGGCTTCTTACACAGCTCTAAAATACCATGCTTTCGGCGACCTGGCGGTCTTCCTGAACTTCGGGATTCTCGGGTCGCTTGGCGCTTGGGTTGTTCAGACAGGGCGGTTTTCCTGGATCCCGGTCATCTGGACCGTGCCCATGGCGATGCTCGTCAGCGCCATCCTGCATGCCAACAACTGGCGGGATACGATCTCGGACACCGAGCGACGGGTGAGAACGTTTGCCTCAATTTTGGGAGACAAAGGATCGCTCACCTACTACGGCTTCCTTCTCTTCGGCTCGATGGCCATCATTTTCGGTCTCATGCTCATTCCCGGGTTGATTTCCCCGGCACTCGTGCCCATGCCGCTCACTTTTGTCGTGATCCTGCCGGCATTGCCGCGGACGCTTCATCTCTGGGGACGGGCCCTGCGCCGGCACGCCCCCCGCCGGCCCCTGGATTTCGTCATCCTGGACGGAGCGACGGCCAATTACAACCTGGTCTTCGGGCTTCTGTGCACGGCTGCCCTCTGGCTGCAATTTATAATTGATCTCATATAAATGACAGTTCCCTTGCCGTCGACCGCGAAGCGCGGTGATCTGGCAATGGCCGCTATGGCAGTGCTTTTTTTCGTTCCCCTATTTATTTTTCGATCCATCGGGCCTTTAGACTTCTGGTGGAGGATAAACGCTAGCATCGCTCTGCTCATCGCGCTGAGCCTTGCCCTTGGCTTGAGCCGATTTGATTTATCGCCCGGATCAAATCAAGGCGATCGTTCGCTTTTTTTAAAGCTGAGCGAGATCCTGCGGCTTTCGGGATCGATTCTTGTCTCAAAATTGGGAAGGGTTTTCACATAATCCAGGAAATCGTCCACGCCACTCATCCCTACGTTGTGAGAAGCAAAACAGCCGCCGACCAGGAGCTTCGGAAGCAGCATCTTGAAATAATTCGTGGTCCATTCTTTGTCGGCGTCGGCAAAAATAAAATCATAAGGCCCCTGGAGTTTCGGGACGAGCTCGTGGGCATCGGCGAGGCGGGCATCGATATATTCGCTGAGGCCCGCCTTTTTGAAATTCTCCACGGCCTGCGCGTGGCGGTACTCGTCGATATCGATTGTGGTCAGCCGGCCGCCGGTTTTGCTGAGGGCCCAGGCGATCCAGGTCCCGGAATGCCCTGTCGAGGTGCCGATTTCGAGCACCCGGGTGTAGCCGTGTTCGAGGATCAGGTTGTAAAGAGCTTCACCGTCGGTTGCAGAAACGTTCATATCCCTCCACTGGCGACGGTGCTCGTCGAGAAAGGCTTTGACCTTCCGGTCGAGCGCGGGATTGTCCTTTTTCCCAATCCCTTGGGAAACGCCGGGGGCCGCGAAAGAGAGCGAGAGAAGGGCTGTCAAGAGAATCAAAAGCTGCATCCAAGTTTTGTGTTTCATTTTGCCACCGGGCGGGAATTATAGTAAAATTTGGCCGAAATTTACACAGTGGAGACATTGACTCGAGGAACACGTCTCCAAATTTTTTAGGAGATGCCATGAAACGCTTGTGTTTATCGATAGCACTGATGTCTCTGTTGGGCGCCTTCGTCTTTGCCCAACGCGAAGAACCCATTGTCACGGTTAGAGTCATTCCCTCTGCCGAGACGTTCAAGCCCGGCCAGACTTATGACCTGGCGATCGAGCTCACCATCCGCTCGCCCTATCACATCAACTCGGACCAGCCCACGGAAGATTATCTCATCCCCGTCACCGTGGATCTCACTCCGAAAAAAGGCATCACATTCGGGAAGGTCATCTTCCCTCCGGCGGACATGAGGAAGCTCGAGCTTTCGGAAAATCCTCTGTCCATCTACGAAGGCAAAGTTCAGATTAAGACATCCGTGGCCCTGGCAGCCGATTTCAAGGAAAAAGAGTTGTTGATCGATGGGAAAATCGGCTATCAGGCCTGTGATAATCGCTCCTGTCTGGCCCCCGCCGACGTGGCCTTCAGCCGGAAAATCGCGGTCGAGGTGTTCGAGATAAAGGCTGCCGATACGAGCAAAGCGGGAGCGGCCAAGGAGCTCGCACAGGAACAAAAGACTCCTCCGCAAGCGCTGCCGCAGACGACGGGGTCAGTCACAGCTCCGCCGGCGAACGCCGAAAAAGCCCCCCAGGCCGCAGAATCCAAACCGCAGGGAATTAAGAAGGCCGCGGGAAAATTCGAGGGGAAGGGGCTTTTCTTGATGTTTCTGCTCGTCTTTCTCGGCGGGCTGGCGCTCAACCTGACGCCCTGCGTGTATCCGCTCATCCCCATCACGATCAGTTATTTTGGCGGCCAGTCACAGGGCAAGAAGGGGAGCCTTGTGGCGCATTCCGTGATTTATGTCATCGGGATGGCCGTGACATATTCCATCCTGGGGGTGACCGCGGCGTTCACCGGCAGCCTGTTCGGCACGGCCCTGCAGTATCCGCCGGTGCTCATCGGCATCGCCCTGATCATGGTCATCCTGGCCCTGAGCATGTTCAATGTCTATGAGCTCCGCGTGCCGGCTTTTCTCAACCAGCTGGCCGGCGGGTCCCGAAAAGGATTCTTCGGCACATTCTTCATGGGCCTGACCGTCGGGATCGTGGCCGCACCGTGCATCGGCCCCTTTGTCCTCGGGCTGCTGACCTATGTCGGCGACAAGGGCAATGTTTTGTTGGGATTTTTCCTGTTTTTCGTCCTGGCGCTCGGCCTCGGCGTGCCTTTCCTGTTCCTGGGGATTTTTTCCGGGAGCATCAGCCGAATGCCCCGGTCGGGAGCCTGGATGGTCTGGGTGCGCACTATCTTCGGCTTTATCCTTATCGCCATGGCCATTTACTTCCTGAAACCGCTCTTTCCCAACGCGCTCCTCTATAACTTGACTTTGGCGTTGACGTTGTTTGTGGCCGGCATCTACATGGCTTGGATCGAACCGACAAAAACCCCGGCCAAAGCCTTCCCCTACGTCCGCAATGTCGTCGGCATTATCTTCTTCGCGATCGGGCTGTTTGTGGCGACGACCGGGATCCAAGGCTATTTGGATGAGGAAATTGCCGTTAAAATGCGCAGCCTGGCCGTGGAAAAAGGCGCGGGCAGCGTGACCGGCGCCGTCCAGTGGTTTGCCTACTCCGATGAAAAAGTCGCCGAGGCCGGCCGCACCGGCCGTCCCGTCCTGATTGATTTCTGGGCCGACTGGTGCATTGCCTGCAAGGAGCTGGACAAACGGACGTTTTCCGAGCCCGAGGTGATCGAGGCGTCGAAGAGCTTTGTCATGCTCAAGGTGGATTCGACTTCGGCCAAGGACCTGCAGGCCAAGGCCGTCTGTCAAAAATATCGGGTCAAGGGTTTTCCCACGCTGGTCTTCCTGGCTGCGGACGGAAAAGAGGTCGAGGATATCCGGGTGACCGGCTTCGAACCGAAAAAAGACTTCCTTCCCAAGATGCAGAAGACGCTCGAGCTCAGCAAAAAAGGGACCTGAGGAGGAAACAATGCGCCTGACTCTTTACCAGGTTGATGCCTTTACCGATAAGCTTTTTTCCGGGAACCCCGCGGCCGTCTGTCCGCTGGAAAAATGGCTGGATGATTCGGTCCTCCAGAATATCGCCACGGAGAACAATCTCTCCGAGACGGCCTTTTTTGTCAAAGAAGGGGATCACTACCATATCCGCTGGATGACGCCCACCAATGAGGTGGACCTCTGCGGACATGCGACGCTGGCTTCAGCGTTCGTGATTTTCAATGAACTGGACAAGAGTCTCGACAAGATCGTTTTCCATTCGCGAAGCGGCGAGCTGATCGTCACGAGAGACGGCGGCCTCATCAGCTTGAATTTTCCGGCCAATAAGCCTGCTCCCCAGACCTCGCCCGGGAACCTTCTGGACGTTTTCCCCATCGCTCCTCAGGAAGTCTTGTTCAACAAAACATTTCTCCTGGTTTTTCGGTCCGAGGCTGAGATCAGGAGAATGAAGCCCGATATCAAGAAGCTTCTGGAAGTGCCGACCTTTGGAGCGATCATTACGGCCCGCGGCGATTCTGTCGATTTTGTCTCCCGGTTTTTCGTCCCTCAAGCCGGCATAGACGAAGATCCGGTGACAGGCTATGCCCATACACTGTTGATCCCTTACTGGTCTGAAAAGCTGCGTAAAAAAAAGCTGCATGCCCTCCAAGTTTCCAAAAGGGGCGGCGAGCTCTTCTGCGAGGATCTTAAAGAACGGGTAAAGATCAGCGGCAGGGCTGTGCTCTATTTCAAGGGCAGCATCGTCTTATAGCTTCTTTAGAGGAAAGCTGAGCCCTGATTATCGGGCCAAGGATTTCAAGATTTCCAGGAATTCCGCTAAAACCATGGCCGTCGCTCCCCAGATTTTGTGGTGCTCGAAGGAGTAGAACGGCACCTCGACCGGCTGGCCGCCGATTATCCACGTCTCCCTGCGGACATTTCGGGAATTGGTCAGGTGGCTGAGCGGCACTTCGATGATTTCCGCCACTTCTTCGGGATGCGGCTTGAACGAGAGCGGCCCGTTCGTTGTCGCAAGAACGGGATAGATGCAAAAATTGCTCGGTGGGATATAGAGAGGCGTCAGGCTGCCGATGATTTGGACCTGGTCCGGATAAACTCCCAATTCTTCCCAGGTCTCGCGAAGCGCCGCCTGCTCAAAATTTTCTCCGGGCTCGAGCTGCCCTCCGGGAAATCCAATCTGGTCTTTATGATAGAGGACGGTACTGGGCCTGCGGATGAGCACGACATGCCATGAGCCCTCGCGCTGATACAGCAAAATCATCACTCCAGCCTTCAAACAGGTTGCCTTGACTTCTGTGTAAACCTTCTGGCCGGGCCGGGGCTCGGGCACCATTTTTAGCTGCGCCTGAAGGCCGGGCTTGTCTCTGCGGAGCCGTCCCGCCCTTTTCCCAGCTCGCCGGGAAATATGCCAGACCGGTTCTTTTCCAGGCGACGTCAATGGCCTTCCGATAGTCGTCTGCTTCGCGGCTCAAATCTTTCGCTTCTTTGTTCATGCCAAGGATGCGAGCAGCTTCGGCGGTGCAGCGCATGGCCCGGAGGTTCCAGAAATCCACAGTGCGCTTCAGCCAGACATTCGGATCCTCCTTAAGGAATGCGTCGGAGCTCCCAATCGGAAAAAATGGAAAGGCTCCTGCGCCGTCAGGGGGAGGGCTGCAACGATTATTATTGCCGCAAGGGTTAAAGGCGCAAAATGCCGAGCCGCTCTCATTCCTCCATTCCCGCCAGGTTCAGATGATAGTCTTTTTCGTCATCCAAAGAGACGTCTGATCGTCAATTCGTCCCGTCTTACAATACGACCTTCTTCTTTCTCCAGCGGAGCTTCATGGTCAGGACCCTGTCCGTCGAAAAGATGCGGGCCGCGATCACGACCATGACGGTAAAGAAAAGCGCCATATAGAGAATCCCGAACAGCACGGACCGGTAATTCTCGAGAAAGATGTTCTGCGTCGCCAGGAACGGATGGGAAAATGGGATGGCCAAGAGGAAGATCTTCACGGGCAGGGAGAGAGTTTTCACGTCGGTAAACATCGAGATAAAATAAGGAATCATGACCAGGAAGATCATGGGCATGATCAGGCTTTGGGCGCTGCGGAAATCTTCGGCCAGGACTCCGAGAATGGTGGCCAGGGCTAGCGCGCAAAGAATGGCGAAGAAAAGCGACACTCCGAGGATGACAAGCGCCTTGGCGTCCAAGGCCAGCCCGAGCTTTTGAACGACCTGGGAGACTCCGGGCGCGTTGGCCATGCCTCCCATCACGCCGCCCATATAGCTCCGGAAGCCCACCATATAGATTGCCGCCGAAAGCAAGCCGGCCAGTCCGGCGGCGAGCATTTTGGCGGAGACGATCGTGGCCCGGGAAACGGGCACGGTCAGCAGCGTTTCCAGGGTCTTATTCTGTTTCTCCATGGCGATGGCGGAGATGACCATCTGGGACGAGTAAATGAGGATCATCATCAGGATAACCGGGATGATGACGGATTGGGAGGCGACGAAGCCGGTAATCATCGCCGCCGAGCCTTCCGCCATCCGGCTCTTGATGATGATGAAATCTTTGCTCTTGATGGGATTTTTCAGGTTTTGGGGATTGAATTCGGGGATTTTCTTCTTCAGGAAGTCGTCGGAAAGGTAACTATTGATCGCGGAGATGACGCCCTTGAGGATGCCGGACGTCCTCGTTCCCATGATCGAGAAATTCCTCATGAACGTGTAGGTTTGGATCTCCTTGGCTTCGAATTTGGCCACGGATTCCCCGAAACCCTGGGGAATGACGACGAGGAGATTGGTGTCCCCGGCGCGGGCGATGTCGACCGCGGCCGCTTGATCGGCGGCCTTGATCTTTTCGACCTGAAAGTTCATCGACTGAAGCCCGCCGAGGAGTTGCTGGGAAAACGCAGAGCTGTCCTGGTCGAGAATGGAGATCTTCTGTTTTCCGGCCGCCCGTTCGGCTTCTTTTTTTGTGATCCCTCCGATGAAATAAAAAATGGCCATCATGAGCAGCAGAGAGATGATCAGCTGGGGGGTGAGCATATCCCTGATTTCCTTGAGGAGAAGGTTTCGAAAGTTCTTCATTGCACGGCACTCCTGAACACGGTCTCGAGATTCTCGGCCTGGTATTTTTCCTTCAGTCCCCTGGGCGTTCCGAAATCCAGAATCCGGCCCTTGTCGATCAAGGCTACGCGGTCGGAGAGGAACTCGATCTCCAGCATGTTGTGTGAGGAAAGGAGGACCGAGATGCCCTCCCGGGCATAGCGCTTGATGATCTCCCGGACTTCCAGGGAGTTGATGACGTCCAGGCCGGACGTGGGCTCGTCCAGAATGGCCAAGGCGGGTCGGGTCATCAGGGCTCTCCCCAGCAACAGCTTGCGGACCATGCCTTTGCTGTAAGTGCCGACTTTTTCGCCAAGGCGGCTTCCCAGGTCCGCGACGCCCTCAGCCCTCTTGATAAATTGCGACGCCTCATCGTCCGTATGCGCGTAAAAGTTGGCCATAAATTTTAGATAATCCTTTCCCTTGAGGTTCCTGTACGCCCCGGCCTCTTCGGGAAGGTAGCTGATGTTCTCCCGGATTTTTTCAGGCTGCTTTTTAACGTCAAAACCGCGGAGCTCAAGCTTCCCTCCCGAAGGAGATAGCAGCGTGGCCACGATTCTCAAAGTGGTAGTCTTGCCCGCGCCGTTCGGGCCGATCAGGGCAAAGATCTCGCCTTCCTCCACCTGGAAGCTAATGCCTTGGAGGGCTTCCAGGCGGCCATAGGACTTCTTCAATCCTTCGACGTTTAGAACAATACCCATCCTATTCTCCTTTTTTCTTCATCTTTATAGCATTTTCTCTGTTGCATCGCAAATTCTTAGAGAAAGGTTCATGCTCAAAGACGCCAGAGGTAGGACGCTTTAAAGAAGAAGCCTCGTTTCGATTCCAGGAATCGGTCGGCGCTGACATAATCCCCGTCCTTCCAGGCGATCCTCTCATACAGAGAGCCATAGCCGATGTGAATGACGGTTCCCGGGATGTAGGTAAAGGAGGCGAGAAAGTCGGTCATCAGGCGCTTCGTGAATGAATTGTATTCGACGATGGCCCTGAAGAAGAGATACTTATTGACCTGGTAGATGTTCCGGCTGCGGACGATGGTGTAATCGTATTCCTTGACGCCGCCGGCGGAGCGTGTAAAGTCCGAGTACGTCAGGCTGAGGTCGAAACGCAGATTCTCTGAGGGAAAGTAAGTGACGGCTATCTGAGCGTCGGCCCCGCGGCCTTGATAGGGGTCGTCGACGTACCGGATCTTTTCGCCGTACCTGTAGGAGCCGCCCAAGGTCAGGTTTTTTGTGAGATAGCTGTTGGCGACGACCCGCAGGCTGCTGCGGCCGAACTTACGACCGAGGTAGACTTCTGTCGCGTACCCCCCTCCGAGGGTGAAGGTGGAATTCCGAGGCAGGAGGAATCGAAGGTCAAACGAATCGTCCGTTTCGTACAGCCCGCTGAACCTGTCGCGGATCTGCGTGCTGCGAATTATGGGGTCGATCCGCAAAATCAGCGTGGACTTTGGGTAGAGCATCGGCAGAACCCCCAACTTGAGCCGGGTCAGTCCATTCCGGGTGAGATAGCCGACTTCGGTGTCGAAATCCTCGCTCAAGTCCTGGAACGATGCGTTGATCGTCCAATCGCGGGTCGAGTACAGGTATCCAAGCCCCAGGGCGCGGCCGTCGAGGGCTTCTCCGGCCGTCCCGGGTTTTGTCCGCGACAGGAATCCATGGAAGCTGAACATGCTTGAGGGCGTAAGACGAATCTGGCCATCCGCCCCCGCCACGGCGTTAATGTGGGATCCTTGGAACCTCCCGGTCCAGAATCCGCCAAGATGGCCGTCCTCGCTCAAAGCATGTTTGTACCGGACGATGGTGAAGTGGGCGTAGTCTTCCGCTGCCCCCGTGAAAAGCTCGTCCATGGCGTAAATCGAGGCAATCGTGTCCCTCGCTGAAACCTTTCCATTGAGCTTCACGCCCACGAGCGGGTCGACGATCGTTCTGGTATAGATGACGGCGCCAAGAGGATCGCCATCCTGGTATCCGGCGAAGAAAAATTTCTCCTGGCCCTCGAGGAAGAAGGGCCGCTTTTCGGGATAGTAGAGAGAGTAGCGCAGGTTGAAGTCCACCTGGCCGGCATCGGATTCGACCTGGCTGAAATCGGGGTTCACCGTCCCGTCCATGATCAGCTGAGAGGTCAAGCCGTACTTGGCCGTCAGGCTCAGATTTGTTTCGCCCTTTTCGGCCTTGAGCGCTCCTTCGTCAAGAACGCTCCGCCTGCTATAGGTCACGGCGGGAAGGATCTCGAGCAGGGTGTAGTGTTTGATTTCCGTGAACAGGAGCGTGCGTCCTTGCGTCAGAAAGTTCATGCCTTGGACAGGATCGAGCGGGGGATAGGTCCCGGACTGGGAGAGCCGGCTGATAAAGCGCTCGAAGATGACGCCCATTTCCACGGGCTCCCGGCGAGCGTAGCGGATGCTCTTAAAGGGGACTCGCATTTCGATCGCATAGCCCTCTTCGTCGATCTTTCCCGCCGAATACCAGACGATGTCGACGCTATAATCTTCTTGGTTTCCCTCAAATTTCGAGTCAGCCTGGATGCCCAGCGGATTTACGTAAAGCGCATAGAGGGATTGTTGATCGTTGAAAGTGTCGAGGTTGATACAAATCCAATCTTCGGGCCGGATCGTGTCCCGTGCCGAGATGGAGGCTTTGATCTTGTCAGGCTTGTTGTCGTAGCAGCGGAAGGCGAAGTAGAGATTTTCGTTGTCGTACGCATAGTAGACGACCGAGTTTTCCTGCATGTCCTTGCCGTAGTCCGGGTGATAGGTCTTGAATCCCGTCTCATGGGGAGCGTTTTTCCAAACGGGGTCATCGAGGACGCCGTCGATGACGGGCGGCACGTCGGTTTTATACGGTTTGAGCGGCTTGAGTTTTTCTGCGGCTGACAAAGGCACGAAGGTCAAAACGAGGACTATCCATAGGAACCGGGCGATCGCTGCTGCGCGCTGCCGTAAAATGCCCGCCGTTCGCATCTCTTCTGTCCTGCTTCGGTCGAGGACAAAATATCCCAACTTCTCGATTTTGTAAATAAAAAAGTCGGGGATTAAATGTTCCAGCGATAGGAAACCTTCAGCAGGAAGATGTTGTCGCCTGGGGCCGTCAGCAAATCGCCCAGATCGCGGCGAAGCTGGAAATCTCCCGGATGGGCATAATCGGCCCGATTCTGGGTCCAGACAAAGTAAAGCAGCGAGCCGGGAAGATATTCCCATCTCAAAACGAACGTGCCGCGGAGAGACTTCATGTTGAAATCCGGGTCGCCGAAAGAGAAGGCGGGGGCCGGCCCTTCGCCGTCCGGATCCACTGAATAGCGGCCGTCCGCATAGTTGATGGTCGATGGTCCCTGGCCGTAGAGGTTAAAGTCAAAGGTCCTGGGCCGGGCCAGCTCTCTAAACCGGCTGTATTTTCCGACGCCGATGAACGGCTGCAGGTAGGCCTGCAGGCTCAGCTTCGGCGTAAATGTCCAGTTGATGCGGAATTCCAAGGAGATGATCTTCTGGTCGATATGGCTGAAGATATACCGAGTCCCAAAGGTTTCGGTCATCAGGTCGTCCGAGACACGGGTGACCCACTGGTTGTTGGTGGTTTCTCGAAAGAGCTGCGGGCCCACGGACAGGCTGAGGTTCGACCACGGTTTCCAGCGCAGGGTCAGCTGCGCATTCCACTCCGTTCCGTTTTGCGGCTGCGTATAAACCATGCCGTTGCCCTCGAGAACAAAGGGCTTCCGGCTGTCGGTCGCCAGCTGCAAGTCCAACTCCCATCCCCAAGGCCTGAGCGCGAGGGGACCTCCCCGGGTCATGTTGTTGCTCAGGGTCGGCGGGTTGTAGGCGAACATCGTGCTGAAATTCCAGAAGTTGCGGAAAACGCCCTGGACCGAAGCCAGCCATCCTTCATAAACCTTGTTGCCGCCGAAGTCGTAATTCCGGGCGGCGCCCACGAAGATGAGCGCCTGCTGGAAGACCTTGCCCGGTTTCGTCCATTGATAGGCGGGAAGGAATGAGAGATTGACCAGGTCCGAACCGCTTCGCTGGAATCCCGCGTCGTTCGGGTCAAAGCCGGGCGATAGCACTCCGGCCTGGGCCAGGAAGAGAAAGTTCCCGTTCTGCTTGGCGAAGCTTAAGCGGCCGCCCCAGCCGTTGAGCGATGTGGCCGCGGGGTCCACTTCTATATGCGTGGCGTCGGGCCGCTGGAAGTAGTGCATGGAGGAATACTGGAGGCGAAGAATATCTTGGACGCTTCCCTCGACGCGGGTCCCGCCGACCCATCCGCCGAAGACATAGTTTCGCTTCTTGTCGAGGAAGGACCAGCCGTCAACGGCCATGCTGAAGGCGTTTTTGCTGAGAATGCCGTCGAGTGTGTCGGTTCGCAGGTCGCGCATGACGCCCGTGGCCATGACCCCGAAGCCCTGCTGGCCATCGTTGATGTCTTTCTGGGCGCGGAGCACCCCGTAATAGGTGAACGGTTCGACCTCTTCCTTGAGGCGGGAGCCGAAGGAGTCGATCTCGGCGTACTCACGGGCCGTCAGGGCGTTGACGAAGCCGACGTTCCAGCCGCCCAGCTTGCCCGTGAGCTTGGCCGCGCCGAGGATCGTCGAACGGTCGGGGAAGTTGACGAAGCCATCCTGTGTGACATAGCCTTGGGGCGCGCGGCCGACCCGGCGGCTGTAGAAAAAGGTGGGGCTGGGCCAATTGATGTTGGCATTGAGGTAAATGCCGCCTCGGCCGAAGTTGTCGAAGATCGATGCACCCTCGATGAAGAAGGGCCGCTTTTCTTCATAGAAGGTCTCGTAGGCGGAGAGATTGACGACGGCCGGGTCCACTTCAACCTGACCGAAGTCGGGGTTGACGGACGCGTCCAGCGTCAGGTTGCTCTTGAGCCCGACTTTCAGGTCGAATCCCAGGTTGCCCGAATATTTATGCCCCCGTTCGAAGGGATTGCCCTGCTCGGCCGGCCGGAACTGGCTCTGGCCGACGGAATAGGGAAGGAATTCGACATGCCTGCCGGGGCTGATGCCTCGAATATTTTCGAGGCGGGCGAAGCGCGACACGAAAGCAGAATCGCTTTTCGGCACCCAGGAAAAGGCTGCCTTCTCGTTCTTGCGCTTGATGATCCGAATGAAATTCACGCCCCATACGTACTCGTCCTTCTTCGGGAAGCGGATCTGGTTGAAGGGTATCTTCATTTCGACGATCCAGCCTTCGCCGTTAAGGGAGGCTTTCCATTCCCAAACGCCGTCCCAGGAGGTATCCTCATTGACATCGTTTGAAAGCGCCTCATCTAAAATTGAACCGGCCGGGTTGACGCCGAACAGGTAGCCGGTCCTCTTGTCATAATAGGGATCGACGGCAAAGAAAAACCAGTCCGAATCGGTCTGTGAATCGCGTCGCCCCAAGCGGCTGATGATCTGTTTGGGCTGGGAGTCATAGCAGTAGGCGGCCACGTACAGGGCCTTATCGTCATAGGCCACCCAGACATGGGTCTTCTCGGTGGACGGGGCGCCGTCGTTGGGATCGTTTTGGGTGAAGCCATCGGCGGGTTCCGTCTTCCAGACGCTTTCCTTGAGGAGGCCGTCGATTTGGACAGGCTCCTCGGTCCGCACGGCCCGCACGATTTTCTGTTCGGGCGCTTTTTTCTCGTCTTTGACCTGCTTGTCCTTTGCCGCCAGCATAAGCGGTAGAGCCAGCCAAATGAGCCACAGCGCTGTTTTCTTCATCTATATTCTCCTAGACATTCCGAGCGCATCGAGCCGCAACTCTCTCCTTTTTTCTCAATAATAGATACGTAAAAGCCGCCAGGAAGGTTGCACGAGGCCCCGCCTTTTAAAAAGAAGGTTCAGCAGATTTCCCTTTTTCGGCGTCCTCCGGCTGCTCTAATCCATCAAGAAAATGATCGAGACGCTGAAAGAATAGAAATTGAGCATCGCCCTGCTTCTCAACTTTTCGTTCCATTCTGGGAATGTCCGAACGCTTGGGTCGCGATTCGATCCTATTTTGTTTTCGAAGCTGTTCTTTCGCGTTGGCCCTGCTTCACGGTTAATCCCGTGACCTTGCCGTCCGCGTCCTTCGTGAATGCAATTATATCGGCGGTTTTCAGGGAGAAGAAACTGCTCTCGGATTCCGGATAAAACTCGCATTTCGTTCGCCCAATAGGAACGACGGGCAAGGAATCCGCGACGAGATGATCGCCCTCTCTTATGATCGAGATTTGATTGGCCGGCGCGAACTCGTATGTCCCCGCATAGCTTTCGAGCAGGCTTACGTCGATTCTTGCCACGATGCCAGGACAAAGAAGAATAGAACGATATGTTTTCTTCTCATTTTCTAACAACCTCCAGGGCTTTCTCTAGAAGCTCATCGCGGCCCTCCAGAACGCCCTTGATCGTCCGCTTCATCGGCACGGTCGGCCGGATTCCGATAAGGTGGTGTTGGGAACCGTCGTGCTTGACGACCTTCATGCCCGTCCAAGCGATCCGGAAGCCGCCGGGCAGCTCAAAGGAATTCACGTTTCCGTTGGTTCCCGCCGTCGGCTGCCCGACGATCGCTCCGAGCTTGTAGTACTCGACGAAGCTCAGTACCGATTCGGCATAACTGATAGCCCGTCCGTCCGTGATGAAAGCGATTTTTCCTTTGATCTTCGGCTCGCGCGAATCCAGGAACCATCCCATTTTCTGGAAGCCGGCAATATTCTCCCGGTCGGGATAAATGAATTGCGGGATCTGCATCCAGGCGCCCGACGTATCTCTGGCTTTCAGCAGGTAGCAGAGGATTTCCTGATTTCCCCTGGGATAGCCCCTGAGGTCAAAGACGATGCCTTTTGCCGCAGCCAGGTCTTTGAGCCGAAGATTGATAACGTCCCAGGCGGTCCGGTCCAGGTCGACGTAGATGATTCCCTCCGGGAAATTGTAAATCGGAGGCCCTTTTGCTTCAAAGACCGGCTGTTTCCAATTCCTTTGGATGTCGATGCTCAGAATTTTTCCGCTGCGCTTGATCCCGAGTTCGGCCGTTGTGCCTTCGTCTCCGGCCCCGAAGAGGCTGAGCGCCTTCGTGCGCTTCCACTGGGGCGAGCCGGAGATCGACTCTTCGGCGTTGATCAGGGCTTGCTCCGCCCGGATGCCGTCGATGGCGACAATGATATCGCCCCGTTGAAGACGAACCGGGTCGCGCCTGGCCGTCACGACCACTTCGTTTTCCACCCACTCCACGGCGATGGGAAGTCCGGCTTGGGCGGGCAGGGTCGCGGAATAGACGTTGCCGTGCCCGTCGTGGAGATGGGCGACCATCAAACTCAAAGTGTTGAAAAAATCCCTTTCGGTCTTGTTCCTGAGCGCTTTTTGAAGCGAGAGCGCGAGCTCCGCATCCCAGTTGACGCCGACGACGTCGAAGTAGGGATAAAAGTGCTGGAAGACGTTCCAGGCAATGATCACATCGCCCAGGCGGACGAATTCATTCCCGGCCGACCAATCCTCGATCTTTTTGGCCGTAAGAGCTTTTGTCCATTTTTGGAATGGATACCGTTCATTCTTGCCCAGGGTTTCTTTGTCATTGCTGTACAGGGCCAGGGGGATGGAGCAGGCCAGGTCATCGGCCAATGTCTTGTGGATGGCTTCGCCGATCGCCGGGATCTTTTCAAATAGCTTTTCGGATAGTTTTAGGGTCGGGGGTTCGATGACCAGGCATTGTTTGCCTTTGGCCGGATTTTGAAGCGAGATTTTGTAGAGATATCCCCGGCTGAGGGCTGTCCAGCCCGCTGGAGCCTTTTCCGGCTCACCCTCTTCGAATCCGGGATTCTGGATGACAACCGGCTTCCAACGGCCTTTTTTGCCCTTGGCCAGAAGCTCGAAATCGTCAAGGGCCATCCTCTCTCCATTCTCCAGGATGCCGCCAAAGACAATGAACAGGGCATCGCGGTCAACAACCCCCCGAATTTCGTATTCTTTCCATTGGTTGGAGCGGATGGGCTGGTCCCGCATAGCGTTGAAAAAGCCGGCTCGGTTGTTCGGCCTGTCCACGCGCAGCCAAAGATAGCCTCGCCTTTGACTCTCTTTTCCATCGACCCGGACGGATCCCCGAAGCCTAATCTCCCGGCCGCGGTAGGCGGCGGCATCGATCCCCTGGCTGATCGTGCCCGGCATCATCGAGGCCTTGAGCACATTCTCCTTGTTGATGCGTATGCTGACATAAGGAGAGTCGGCGCTTCCGGACCCGATTCCGCGGTGCTGCCAGGCGACGATCTTCAGGCCGGCTGTATCTTTCGGCAAAGGGGCCGAAACGCTGTTCAGCGCTTCGCCGTTGAGATCGATCTCGATCGTGGGAGCTATGGGCAGGAAGAGCTCCTCGAGAATGACCTTGAGTTGGCGGGAATCGCGCGCCCTTTTGATTTTCTCGGCGCCGTAGATCGCAAATTTCTCCCAATCGACTTGAGCGGCCTCATCGCTCGGATGGAAGTAGCGGATATATCCGTAGAGCTTGGCAAAAGCCCTGAAGTTCTTGATGGCCTGCTCATCAGGGTTTTTTTGGCCCCGGGCCGGCAGAAGAAGACTTATAATAGAGGCTGCCAAAACAAGCGCTCTGATCGTCCGGCTTTTCATGGGCGACTCCCGTCGCCGCTGCGCATGGAAATGCATGAGAAGACTATCATAACGAAGAATGGGGTCAAACCTCAACATATACCCAAAATTGCCGATAGGGGCTAGTCATCGGCAAAAAGCATAGAACATTCCAAGAAATATAATCGGAGTGACGTAACCCGACGGGTGGCGGGGTTCGGGGGCCCCCCGCCGCCCCGAGCGTTTGATGCTACTGGCCTTCTGATTAAGAATCGACACGATAAACCGCGAGGGGCGCCGGGGGTGAACCTCGACAGGACCCGTCGGGCGTTCCTATCGGCAATTTTAGGATATATAGCCTCGGGGAAAGTCCTTATTTTAACTAGCCAGAATCGGGGTCAAAGCTGCACATTTGATAAAAGATTAATCAGAAAAAGGGCCATCGCTCAAGGGGCGTATTTTGTTAATGTGTGGGTTTAAGCCCGTATCCTACTTGCGCAGCGAGGCCTTGGAAAAGAGCGTTGCCGGGATAGGCGTATCATACTCGATCGTTTCGATCTTGAACTCTGTTCCCTCGCCGCCCTTCAGGGCATCCTTGAACACAGCCACATCCTGAACCCATCTGTTCTGGACGCGGATGACGCTTTTGACTTCGAGCATTTTCAGCAACTTCCCGCTTTTTGCGAACCGCTCCTCTTTGAGCAGGACATAGCGCTCTTTGTCCACCCAGACCTTTCGGGAATAGTAGGCGACATCTTCTTCTTTGGCCGTCAGCTCCAGCACCCAGCAAGGCCGCTCAAGAACGGTCTCTTCGCCGGCCACCTTGGCCGCATAGATCTTGCGCAGCTCCCGGTCCTCCATCATGTCTTCGTACGACAAATCCGAGCCCATAACCGACTGCCTTAGCATATGGCCGGAGATGCTGATAGTCCGGTCCGTGTCCGGGGAGTATGTCCAAAGCTGGTCCCCCAGCTTCAACATTTTGATCCCTTTTTCGCGGGGAGGCTCGAGGTATTCGGTAAACGCCTTATCGTTCCCTTCGATCCAAGACTTGGCCTTAAGGGTGCGGCTATCGCGCCGGCCGTGGATGGTCATTTGGCTGAGGATGATTTTATTGCCGGAGACGGCATTCTGATCTGCTTTTTCCAGAATCAGGTCGGCCGGGGGACGATCCTGGGTCCCAGCCGAAGAGACGATGGATGCCTGCCAAACCAAGGCCGCGACGAGAAAAAATTTGATGCCGAATGGTCGTTTCATGTTTCCAGCTCCTTGAACAACTGGGCGGTCTGCCTCTTGAAGATACCGAGGCCGGCGATGGCGGTCCCGATCAGGGTGGCCAGTAGACCTGGGATAAAACCGATGACAAAGGCGAAGGGCGTGATCCGAGAACGCAAGACAGTGGGCATCAGGAACGTGACCTTCCTCATCATGCCGCTGATATCAATACCTTTGACCTGGAGATAATAAGAAACGGCCAGGCCGAGGATGGTCCCGGCCGCGGCGCCGAGAACGCCGATCATCAGGGACTCGTAAATCATCGATTGATAGACATGGATATTGTCTTCGCCGATGGCCAGCCTGACGCCGATTTCTCCGTACCGTCTCAGGCTCCCGATCAAGCCCGCATTCCACAGGACGAGAGACATCGCCACCAGAAAGATGCCGACGACGATGGACACGACGAATGTCAGTCGGCCTAACATTAAGTCCATTCCGGACTGTTCTTTCAGGGTCTGCATGACCGGCAGGAATTCGTCCTTCTGGTCCATGAAGCGGGTGTTGAAGGCGGTTGCCATCTCATCGACTTTTTCTTGGCGGTAAATATAATCTTCGGGGAAGCCCAGGATTTCTCCGGCGGCGTCCATCATATCGAGGGCGTATTGAATATCCGCAAGATCAGCGATTATGCCGGTCCGGTCCATGGCCGTTACACCAAAGCGGAGGGTGCCGGCAATCACGAAGTTCGTCATGCTCATGCTGCCGTGCATCGTTGTACTGAGGAGCGTCGCCTTTTCGCCCGGCCGGACACCGAGCTTCTCTGCCAGCTCATCGCTGACAAGGATCTCGCCGGGTTTCCGGGGAAGCCGCCCGCGGACCAATACTCTTTGGAGGTCGAGGAGCTTCGGCTCAAGGCTGGATGGAGTCAGCAGGTCCGCGGCCATTCCTGAGATAGGGGCCTGGGACTTTGTTTCGCCTTTTTCATCCGGGATGTCGATCAGGCCGCCGAACTGGATGCGCCGGGTCCAAAAAAAACCCGGAAATGCGGATTGAAGGTCCTTGATCAAAGCCGAGACATTCATCAGGGCCAGGTCGTTGGGGATCTGCTCGGTTTCTTTCGCATGAGCCCGGGTTATTAATTTGACATACCCGTGTCTCAGGTTGGCGTTGGTGCGGATGATACTTGTTTCTGCGCCCTTGATATAGCAGTACAGGATCACCGTCAGGAATACGCCGGCCAGGACGATCAAAAAAGGAAAGACACTCCTGGACCGGTCGCGAAGGATTCCTTTGAGTAGAAATTTCATCATCGGAGTTTTCCTCTTAACGCGTCCGTCGGCCTGAGCCGGGCGATCTTCCGGGTCGGCAGGAAGCTGACAAATGTCGTGATGATGAAAACGAGGGCCGTCGTGCCCAGGACGAGGCCGGCGCTGTATGTCGGATAGAGCTTTTCGCTGACGGCAAAGCCAAAATTATCGCCCTGGTTGCCCGGCAGGCCGTAGCCATGGATCGCCGTATAGGCCAGAAGAGGAATGCCGTAAACGGCGCCGACGAGAGCAGCCAGGACTCCCTGCAGGGCGCCTTCGAAAGTAAAGAGCTCGATGACCTTGCCGCGGGAGAAGCCCAGAGCCATCATGGTCCCGATCTCTTTGCGGCGCTTGAAAATCGAAAGGACCTGCGTGTTGAAGATGGCCAGCATGGCCAGGAAGAGAAGGATCGTATAAAGGATCGAAGAGCCGATGGTCTTTCCTTGAATGATATCCTTGATGTCCTTCAGAAGATAGTCCAATCCCTTGAAAGTCCAGCCGGAGACGGCTTGGGCGGCGCCGAAATTCTTATCGAGCACCACGATCGTGGCCTGGGATGTCATTTTCGCCATTTCCTGCAGGGTTTGAAGGGGGAGCCAGACCTGGCCGACGTCGATGCCCTGGTCGATCGTCGTCATGACTTCCACGATGACAAGGTCCTTGGCGTCGAATGTCCCGTTGGCGTCGCGCCAGCGAACCGTTACGAAATCGCCTTTCTTCAGGCCGCTGGTCTGGGCCATGCGGCTTCCGATCAGGGCGGGAATCTCGTGATCCGTCGCTTTCAAGACGGACGAGGCAATGCCCAAAAGCTTTTGCTCTGGATCGATGCCCTTAAGGAGCACCGGAAGGATGCGGCCTCCGGGATAAAGCGTTCCCTGGACGATCAGGATGGGCGTGGCCTTTCCCCGGATGATAAGATTTTGCATCGGCCCGGCGAGAGGGAGGTGGGCGTCTTGCAGCGTGAAGGGGTCGAAAGGGTCATATTTTTCCATCCAGTATTGCCCGCCGCCGTATTCGGTCTCGATCATGACGCGGGATACATCGGCATCGAATCCGATATACAAACCCTGGGTCCAGATGATGGCCACATAGGCCATGGACAGCACGGCGGCATTGAGCCAGGTTTTCATCCCGGCGCCGACGAGGTTTCGGAAAGCCAACTTGGGAATGATCATGAGAGTGTCTCCTCGGCCGGCTTCATGATTTCGTCCTTGGCCACTTTGCCGTCGAGGAGAGAAATCTTGCGGCGCAGATGCTGGATGACTTTGTCGTCATGAGTCGAGAAAACAAAGGTCGTTCGCAGTTCCCGGTTGATATCCTCCATGGTCCGCAGGATGTGATGGGAATTCTCCGCGTCCAGGTTCGCCGTGGGCTCGTCGGCGAGGACGATCTCGGGCTTTTTCACGACGGCCCGGGCGATGGCCACGCGCTGGCTCTGCCCGCCCGAGAGCTGGTTGGGCCGGGATTTCGCTCGCTCGGCGAGATGCACCCATTCCAGGGCGTCCATGACCGCCTTTTTCCTGGCCGGTGGGGAGAGCCCAAGAAGGAGAAGGGGGAACTCTACGTTCTCGTAAACGGAATAAACGGGAAGGAGGTTGAAGGTCTGAAAGATGAACCCAATGTGCCTGTTCCGCAGCTCCGCCGCCCTTTTATGGGACAACGTCTCGACTTTTTCACCCAGGACCCAGGCGCTGCCGCGCGTCGGCGAATCAAGGGAGCCGAGGATGTTGAGGAGCGTTGTCTTGCCCGAGCCGCTCGGCCCGACGAGGCCGGCGAACTCGCCCTTCTGAAAGGACAGGTTGACATCGTCGAGCGCAACAATGGACTGTTCGCCCATGGGATAGACTTTCACCAGGTTTTCCGTCCTGATCAGGACCGAGTTTTCCATGTTCACCTCGCCGTCAATGATTGAAGACAGCCATGATTTGTATCCCTTTTCCCCCAAACAGGTTCTTTCCCTGCCGGCTTGCGTAGATTCGATATTCTTCAGGATTCCAAAACGCGATCACGTAAAAGCTCCATTTATCGTATGTCCTCTGCCAGGTGATGAATCGGTACCAGTCTTTTGTCTTCCAGCTGTAAAAAACCATCCCCTTGATCCTGTCGAGCAGCCCCAGGGGATAATCCAGGGAAACATCGGAAAATTGGATGGTTTCTCCGGCGCCGAAGGTCTTTTCCGAAGAGGCCATGGCCAGATATTCGGTCAGGAAATGGAGGCCGTTTCCGACCGAAAAGGTATAATCGAGGCCGACGTTCAAATATTTTTGAACTCTTAAACGATAGAACTCGAAGTCCTGACGCGCCAGGACCGCTTCGAACCACACGCCGGGGCCGATGTCCCATTTTCCGTCCAGGGCAAGCCGGTTTTCGGGAACCGCTCGGTTTTCCTCTGCCGGGAGCGGATAAAGGCTCCTTTGCGGATCGATCCTCCGGTGATGATACGCCAGGGCCAGCTCTCCGGAGAGAAAGGGGACCTGCAGGCGGCCGCCGTATTCGGCGGATTTCCGCTGCGACGGAACAGCTTCCCATCCTTTGGGGTCGTCATTGCCGTAGAGACCCCACAGCCAGATGTTGGCGTTGTTCAGGAAGGTGTATTTGAGAAGCAGGCCGTAGACGCCCTCCGTTAACTGCAGGGGGTCATTGGGGTCGATCCTGTCGAACCACATCAAGGGCCTAAGAAGCATGGCCGAGCCAAAATTGATTTTCTGGAGGCCAAGCCTCGCCTCAAACTGCGATGTGGAAAACCTCACCCAGAGACGGTAGGGTTTGATGTCTCCGCTGCTTTGAATGTTGTCCAACCGGGAAATCCGAGCGGAGCCGAAAGCGTTGAATGAGACTTCGGCATCGAAAGCAAATTTATCCTCGAAGGTCTTCTTGAGAGAAAATGTGGGGATATAGCGAAGGCCCAGCTGCGTTTTTGCCGCTTTTGCGTCGCTCGCGGTGAACCACCCCGAGAGCTGGCCCCGCCAATCGATGCTCCGGCAGACTCCCGTTATCGGGTGGATAAAAGCGGCCGCCCCGAAGAGAAGGAGTCCGACGGCTCTGACCTTCATGACCGTTCCTCCCTTAAAAAATATTTTGCACGCTTCTCAAGACGGGCGGCTGTTTCAGAGTCCATTCAGATGTAGAATATCCGAGCCTTTCCTGGATTTCAATCACCAAAATGAGAATTGGGTTGCGTACCCGGTTGTAGTAAAATACGGCCGAGGTTTACAGGCACATGAACGCGGCACTAAGGCTTCTCCTCATCTCAATGATTCTTTTAGCGTCTTTCCAACAGGGGTTTCCATTGAATAAAAAAACCGCACACCAGGATTCATTGTCCGGGACAAAAGTTCAAGAAGAGCTCGTCCCAAGGCCGCCCTTGGGCTGGAACAGTTACGATTGCTTCGGCATGTTGGCCACGGAAAGCGACATCAAAGCCAACGCTGATTACATGGCCCAGCATTTGAAAAAATACGGCTGGGAATATGCCCGATAACGATGAATTCACCCTTTCGCTCTTGACGAATGAGGACGTCCTGGCTGTGGATCAAAACAGCATCCATAATAAGGAGCTAAGGGCAAAAGACGGACTGACTGTCTGGACCGCCGATGTCCCGAATTCCAAGGACAAATACATCGCTTTATTCAATACGCGCGACGCCGGGCCGGCGGAGGTCGTGGTGGCCTGGGCGGAGCTGGGCCTGGCCGGGACGCATGACGTCCGCGACCTCTGGGCGCGCAAGGACCTGGGAGCGTTCAAAGATAAATTCTCGGCCCAAATCCCGGCACACGGCGCCGGGCTCTTCCGCATCGGCAATCCCGGCTGTTGGTTTTATTCCGTCGCCGGAGAAAAGGCCCCGCCAATAAATCCAGCCAGTTGACAGGAAGCTCGCGGCGCGCTAAATTTTATTTGGTACTTTTAATACATTAGCTCCGGTCAGAGGAGATGGCTATGTTCTTGGGGAATGGGGAAGTTGCTTAATGGGCAAGAGACTTTATTTTATAATCCTCCTTTTGCTATTGACGTTCTGGGCGGTCGCCTGTTCGATCTTCGGAAACGTCAATACCGACCCCTTCTATGAATCCTTCTATGAGAAGGCAAGGCTGATCATGACGGATGAGGAGATCAAGATCTACAATGCCCTTGACGATAAAGAATCCAAGGAGGAATTCATCCGGGAATTCTGGAAGATCAGGAACCCCGATGCGGATACAGAAGAAAACGAAGCGAAAATCGAGTTTGAGAAAAGGGTCAAATTCTCCAGCATCCGGTTCAGTTGGAGAGCGGCAAGAAGCCGGCCGCTGACTGCCGAGCCGACAGAGTCGGACAGGGGCTGGAACACCGACATGGGTATGATTTATATCATCCTGGGACCCCCGGACACGGTTCTTTCCGGGACGAGCATCATACGAAGAGAGGATTTTGAAGAAGAGTACGGCCGGAGATATCAACGTTCAGATAGAGAAACGTGGGTTTATGACCGGTTAAATCTGGCGATTTCTTTTCGAGGAACGAGTTTTGCTTCAACGGCCTCTTCGGTTTCCTCAATACCCCGAGATCCGGGCTCGGTAGATCCGGAATCGGAGATCTCGTCCCTGCCCTCCGTGGCAACGAGCGACATGGGCGTGGAATTGCGGCTTGCCCTTGAGTTCGCCAAACTAAATTATATCAGTCCGGAATTCCAGGAAGATCTCAAAAGAGGGCTGCGGTTCAAGGCGAATTATGGTAACAGAAAAATCATGATTTGGATTCCCGCCGTCAGGATCAATTTTATAGAAGAGAATGGAAAACTCTTCGCTAAGTTTAGAATAAAAATCAATGTTTATAAAGACAATAAAAAATTTGAATCCTTTATGCAGGAAAAAAGCTTAGAGGAAACTGAAGACGATGTTGTGAAAAAGAGAGATCTTCAGCTCGATATCGCCTATCCGCTACTACAAAAAGGCAAGTACCTTTTTGACATCATCTTGGAGGACCTCACGTCCTTGACGATCCGCAAGTACAGAAATATAGCCAAGGCTAGCTTCTAACGATTCGGGGAAAAACCGGAGACAGGCACCTTTGGTACGTGCCCCCGATTTTTTACACCGGCCGGCAATCAGATCAAAATTAGTTCTTTCTGAGGCTGGGTCAGCCACTCGGCGCCGTCTTTGGTCACGATGACCATTTCTTCAATCGTCACCACGCCCCGCCCCGTGACGGTCAGCCTGGGCTCGATGGTAAAGACCATTCCTTCCTCGAGACGCTGGAACGGCTTATGGGCATACTTGTCCCATTTTGGCCCGAGGAGCGCCGTCCCGTCGTGAGGGAACCGGCCGACCTGGTGGCCGAGCGCGTGCGGAAATTCTTCGTAACCGCTGTCGACAATGATCTTTCTCGCTATCGCATCGATTTCGATGCCCTGGACGCCCGGTTTCATGGCCTGCTTTGAGGATACGACGGCCCGTACGATTGTCTCAAAGCCCTTCTGCACTTCGGCCGGAACAGTCTTTTCACCCTCGCCTCGGATATAGAATGTTCTTTGCATGTCTGAGCAGTAATTGTTGACCTTGACTCCGAAATCCATGTTTAGGATGTGTCCCCGCTCCACTTTTCTCTCGGTTGGCGTGTAATGCGCCCCTGCGGTCTCCGGGCCGCTGAAGACGGCCGGACAGGTCGTTTCACCCCAGGCCAGCTGCAGTTTGTTGCGCTCGACCTCGGCTTTCATAAAGGCGGCGATTTCGACCTCGGTCCTGCCCGGCCGAATGAACTTGGCGACTTTGTCGAAGATATCTTGAGTCTGGCCAATGGCCTCCTGGATATGGGAGATCTCACCCGCGGTTTTCCTTTCCCTGAGCGCCGATACGATTTTTTCGGCCGAAACCAGCCTTCCCACAAGCCCGATCTGCGAAAGCAGATCGTGGAGCGTCAGGTACATGCCGTGGGTCAGGCCGTCGCAGATTTCACTGCCTTTGAAATAATTGATAGCAATCTTCTCGGGATCGAGCCTATTCATATATTCCAGGAAAGGCTCTTTAAAACTGGTCACGAATCCGACCACATCATCATACGCCGCTGTTTTTTGCACTGTTTTTTGATCATAAAGCCCGACGATGGCCCGGGTTCTTCCGTCGGCGCTGATAATGAAGGCGGAATGCCAGGTGACATCGGACGGCGCCAGGAAGTCCAACGTCGGGTCGCCGTTGATCCGGCTTTCCCGGGTGAACGTGATCCAGCAGTCGACCCCGAATTCCTTAAGCAGGCCGACGGCCTGTTTGACTTTTTCTTGAATGAGGGTCATGGCGGAACTCCTTATGCCGAGAACCTTTTCAGCCTTTTCATAAAGACGAGCACAAGAACGGCGGAGACAGCTAGCAAGTCTGTAAGTAACAGATAATACTCATGATGGGTGAAATCGCTGTAATATTTGCCGAGCATCCCGGAGCCGTAGCTTCCGGCCGCGGTCGCCGCAAACCAGCCGCCCATCATGAGGCCTTGGAGCCGAGGCGGAGCGACCTTGGAGACGAACGATTGGCCCATGGGATGATTTTTGAGCATGCGACCGCCCCTATTGTTTTATAGTTTTTGCTTTTCGGAGGCTCTGCTGCTTGCGGAGAAGGGCGAAGAGGGCAATGCAGATCCAGACGGCGTTGACACCCACCGATGGCAGCGCCCCGAAATAGAATGAATTGACGATAAGGAGAGCGCTACCCCCCAGGTTGAGCGCCTGGTAGGGAACGGAATCCCCCTCCAGCTTTCTGGTTGAAACAAGGATATAGGCGGCAAGGAGCGCCACCACGCCGGACCAACCGAAAATATTGATGAGGATTTTGTTCATATTCAAGCCTTGATCCCTAGGGACTTGAGGAGCATGGATCCGACGATTCCTTCTTTGCCCCAGCCCTGGTGCTCGTAATACGCGTCCAAGATCGAATGATAAAACGCCGTATCGACGGCCTTTCCCTTGTGGGCTCCCGCTGTCAAGGGCACCGTCAGTTTGGGCGGCACATGGGCGTCATAGGCGCGGCTCCTTCCTTGGAGATTATTGATATGACGCTCGAGGTTGTAAATTCTCTTTCCACACGCCTTCATCGACTCCGCCGTATATTCAAGCCCTGTCAGGGCATGATAAAGCGACAGGAATAAATCCGATGTGATGTCCTCCGTAAAGAAGTCGCACAGCCCCATGGAATCGACCAGGGCTTTCCCGACCTGTCCCCCCGCGACATACACGGCCAGATTGCCCGCGCCCGTCAATCCTCCTTCCTCCGCTTGGATCGTCCAGGCATATGTGTGGTCGCCCCGTCCCCGATTCGACGTCCCGTAGGCCGTGAACATGCCCGGAAAAACCTTGGGCTCGATTCCGGCGTAGCCGAGGCCGCCGAATGCGGTCGTGACCGAGCGGGCGATCTCTTGAAGATCGGCGGCCGCAAAATCCGCCCCCAATTCGGCGATGACACGATCGGAGTAGTCCCCGAGGAGCTTCCCCAGCGGGTCCGATTGATAGGCAATAGACTTCAGCGTCCGGATCATATCGGCCGCGCTCCCGAAAACCGGCGCAGCTTTATGTTTTTTGAGATAGCCTTTATCGGTTAACTCCATCGCCCCCGCCATGACGCTGCCCAGCGTCATGGTGTCGATCCCGAGCTCGTTGCAGAGGTAGTTCATATGAAAGATGGCGTCGGGGTCGAGGATACAGCAGTTGATCCACAGGGCGATCGTCTCGAATTCCGGCCGGACTCCCTCTCCGGCATAGGGCCCGGCTTCGACCTTGGCCGACCTCGTGCACATGATATACCGGCAGCGGTTGCAGACCTTGTGCTTTCCCGAAATGGCCAGAAACGCATCCGTCCCGACTTTCGCGTAATCCTCCGGGTCAAAATACCCTTCCTCGAAATTATGCCAGGGGAGATAGCCGCCCTTCTGTCCGAGGTATCTCCCGTTATGGGCCCGGTCCAGCCACCAGGTTGTGCCCGTTTCAGGCCGGAACGAGGCCGTCCACTTCGGATCGCCCACGTGGCTCTTGACTTGAGCATCCAGCTCCTTGGCGAGCTTTTGGTAGAGTTCTGCGTTGAAATAGGCTATTGGATCACGGCCGTGGGCCGTTATAGCGACAAGGTTTTTTGAGCCGAAAACGGCGCCGGCGCCTCCCCGACCAAAATTCCGATGATGGTCTCCGGTAAGACAGGCGAAGGCCACTCGGTTCCAGCCGGCGGGGCCCAGGCAGACCGTCGAAGAATAGGGATACTTCTCCGTCAGATAATCGGTGATCGCCGATGCCGTCCGGACGGTCTTTTTCCCGTCCATGATTTCGAAAAGCTCGTCCTCGGCATCGACGATTTCGATCTTCCCATCCAAGACCAGGATGCGCACGGGCCTATCCGCCCGGCCGTCGATGATCAGATGATCGATACGCGCCCTTTTGAGCATATTTGGAAAAAGCCCGCCGGCGCTGGCGTGCGTGATCAGCCCGAACAGCGGCCGATGCCCCGGCACCCAGGAAGCGGGCTCCGGCGACCGGGTCATGGGGCTCACAAACGAGCACGAGCCTCGCCCCGCGGTCGGAATGTAAGTGTCATTCGGCGCCCCGGATCCGATAATGATCCTGTTTTCGGGGCCGAGCGGATCTTTGAGAGGGCCTGTTTTTTGGAGATGTTCGTAAAGGAGGCGGGCCTGGACGCCGCGCCCCCCGATATAGTCGCGATAGATGGAAAGGTTCGCCGGCTCGACGCTGACCTTTCTTTCGGTGAGGTCGACACGGGCCCATCTGCCTTTATATCCGATAAATTGCTGGGTGGGATTCGCCATGATGTCTCCTTAAGCGGAAATATCTTTGAACATATTAGAAGGCCTTCCTTTTGTAAATATCGACTTCCAGGAATTCCCGCCGGGTGGTCTTAACGAACTCATAGCGTTCAGCCAAATAGGCTTGGAAGTGCGAATAATCGATCAGGTTCTTCAGGTGATGGGCGGACTGTCCTTTTTCCACCAAGATCAGCTTGACGTGATACCGGTCACACTCCCTCCGAATATCAACCGAGGTCACCTGGCCGCTGCTGGTCGTAGCTTCGGAGACGTCCACGAGCCGGGGCGGGCAGGGCCTTTGGGCGTAGAAGTTGATGCCCGGGTCATCGCCGAAGACAAAATCGCCGGCTGCGGTCTCTTCATGCACATAAGAAGCCAAGGTTCTGGTCCCGCTGTCGTAAGCGCGGAGCTTCTTGGGATTGAACGTAGGGCCCAAGCTGAGGAGGACGAGGACGATCAGAGAAGGATAGGCAAAAAGCCGGAACGTTTTTTGAGAGTTGATGAGCCTGATCCCGTCGCCGAAGAAAAATGTCAAGGGGACTAGCGCGAAGGCGATATAGCGTAGAAAGAATTTGCCCGGAATGAAGACCAGCAATAAAAAGGCCAAGGTCGCGAAGACGAGAAGCGATCGTTTTTTCTCTTTGAAGGCGGCCCCGAAGATGATCCCAATCAGGGCGACAGGAATCAAGCCGTAATTGTGGCTGCCGACGAATTGACCGAGCCTCAAAAAAGGAAGGGCGGCAAGGGCGGCGGCTGCGCTCTCTTTCGCCATATGATAGCCGAAGGTCGCCTGAAAGGTGCCGGGCACGAAGATCAGCATGAGGCCGTAGATAAGCCCAAAGGAAAGCAGGAATCCGGCCAACATAATGAGCGCTTTGCCCATGATGGTTTGAGGTCTATCCATTTTTCGCACGAAGAGATAAATCAAATAGAGCAGGTAACCGGCGACGAGCAGAATGCCGTTGAACTTGGACAGGGCGGCCAGGCCGGAGAATAGGCCGAAAAGAAAGACTGCGACCCTATCTGTTTTCGGCGGGAGCTGGGTTTCGGCCTTGAGGGCGAAATAGAGTGCGGCCGCACAGAAAAATATCATATAGGCGTCGGGCATGAATATCCGGCCCAAGAAATAGATGTGTTTGGTCAGAAGAAAGATGCCGGCCATGGCCAATGAAAGGTTGCGCTCGAACCCAAAGAACTTGGTCGAGGCGCGATAGATCAAGAATCCCGTGCCTAAGATGAGGAGAAGGCTGGCGGCGCGTGCCCACCAGACTTCGGGGCCAAACAGCTTGAACAATCCCGCCGCAACATACAAGCTCAGGGGCATTTGCACAACAAAAAAATCTTGGTAGGGGACCTCTCCCAGGCTGACCCTCCAAGAGGCATAGAGGTAGGCCCCTTCGTCATCGTTCATCCGGTCGCCAGCGAGATTATAAAAGCCCATGAATAGGACGAGGGCGATCAGGACGGCGGGAACCAGGATGTTGAGCAGACGCATATATGCCAATTTATAGTGACGGCGGGGGCCGCGTCAAGCCGCTCCCGGGCAAAAGCCAAAATTAACAGTTTCAGCGGTTCCGGGATATATATAATGTAGCCATGAGGAGGCACGATGAATAAGTTGCTGTCCGGCTTGCTCTTGATTCTTCTGATGTCTTTTCCCGCGGCTGAAAAGGTCATTCCCAATGATCCTTGGTTCAAGCTCCAGTACAGCTTCAACAATCCAGGCGGGAAGCTTGTGATCGACAGTTATTCCTATAAGCCGTCGGCCAAGGAATACGATGCTGTGAAAGGAATCGATCCGGATATGACCCGCGCCTGGGCCGTTACGGCGGGCAAAAAGGATGTGGTGGTGGCCCTCCTGGATGACGGCTTTTTCTATCAACATGAGGACATCAAGGATAATATCTGGAAGAACCCCGGGGAAAGCGGTCTCGATAAAAACGGCTATCCCAAGGAAACCAACGGCATCGATGACGACGGCAAAAACGTCGACCTCAAAGAAAATTTCACTTATCCCGTGAGCTTTGAAAACGAGAACATCCTGACCGTAGCGGAGATCGATTTCAAGGGCGAACTGTACCGCTACAAAATCGACGACCGGGTCCTGGGCTCGAGTTACGGAGAGAAGAACGTGGATATTTCGGCCATCGGCATGAATTTCACGACGTTTTTGAAAAACAATCGCAGCGTCTATGCTCTGGGCGGGGGGACATCGAACAGCACGCCGGTCGTCACAGGAGTCGCGGCTCTCGCCCTTTCCGTTTGTCCCGAACTCAAAGCCCTGGAATTGAAGAAAATCTTAATGGACAGCGTGAAACCTCTGCCATCATTGAAAGGAAAGATCAAATCCGGCGGAATGGTCAATGCCTAACAAGCGATTCAGCTGGCCATCAAGGAGCCGAGTCTCAGGCAGCAATAACTTTTATCAAGAGGATCATCCCTAATATAATTAGTTTTTAGCCAGTTTCCAGGCCTCGATGAATTTCACGGCTTGTTCGACCATCCTATCGATAATTTTCTCACCGATCTCCGGCTTGGCAGCCTTCGGATCGCTCAGGCACCAGATTCCGTTGCTTGAAAGCTCGCGGCTGGACCCGCCCTTCTTCGTTTCCGAAGGCGTCCCGAACAATGCGCTCCAGGCCGTCATGAGGTCCGGGTTCTTCTTGGCCAGCTCCCGCAGCTCTTCCATCCGGGGGGTGAAATGAATGATGGGCTTCTCGGCGCGCTCCATCCTGGCCAGCCGGGGTTCGAAGTAGAGGATCATCGACGTCTCCTCGACGCCCGCGTGCCAGTCGAAGAATTCCTGGCTATCGTCTTTTTGGATCGGCCCGCCGTAGCCGATGGCGATGGCGGTCGCTTCGCTCGTCTGGTTGATTCGGTAGACGACCTTGTCTTGGACGACGTTGTTCCCGCCATGGTAGTTGAAGAACATGATGCGGCGAAAGCCGTATTTGATCAGCATCTGCGCCGTCTCGTAGAAGACTTCCTCTAATGTTTCGGGCTTCAAGCTCAAAGTCCCCGGAAAGCCCGAGTGGTAATAGCTGTAGCCGGCCAGGACAACGGGGGCGACGACAACGCCGGTCCTTGCCGAGATCAGCTTCGAGGTGTCGAGAGCCAAGTAGGTATCCGTCCCCAAGGGAAGATGGGGGCCGTGCTGCTCGGTGCTTCCCATGGGGATGATGACCATATCGTTGTTTTTTAGATAATCGCGAACATCCGTCCAGGTCATCTCCTGGAGCAGAAGAGGCTTTCCCCCCGACTGGGAAAAGACATCGATGGAAAGAAGGAAAATGAAAGGCAAGACACTCATGGTTTTGAATTTTAATAACGTCATTGTGCTCATGGGAAATTCCTCCTTGTCATATTCCGTTATGAACGGAGAGGATTATATATCATTGAGAGCGGTTGAACCATTTTAAAAGTGTAGATCTGACCGCAGCTTTTACAGGCGTTCTTGACAAATGCGCTATCGAATCTTATGCTCTCCTCAAAGACGAGGGAGAGGTCTTGTGTCTTTAAGGCGATTTTTCGGTCATTCGCGACGATGATCAGGCCGGATGGCCTTTTTCGCGGCCGGCTTTGTTATGTTGACATCGATCGGTGGCCGGAAATATTCTTTTCTCGTGGAGGGTGATGCCGATAACTCCCCTCTCTTTTTACTAAGAAATTTCCAGCCAATGTATCTTCACAACGTTTTTGAGCAGATCGAATTCTTTATCCCCCGTTAACAGCTCGCCTTTTCGTGCGATTTTTGTAAGCGAAGCGGCAAAGCAATCTGCATACGAAATCCTGTATTTTGCTTTCAATTTCGCCGCCTCTTTGGCTAGAGTAATATCGACATCGACGATTTCTATCGGTAGGGATTGGATGATCTTTTCAATCTCGTCTGCCTTTTGCCGGCCGCATTCTCGCATAATAATATAATAGACCTCGCCAAAATTGACGGACGTCATGAGCACTTTAGTGTCCTTGTCTACAGCATCCAAAAACGCGGCCTTCACTATCTCGTATCCCGGTTCTTTTTCGAGATAAGCCAGGAGCGCGTGGGCGTCGAGGACTCTGGCCATCAGACTTCCCGTTCCTTTTCGTCCTGTCTCTCTTGAAGAAGCGCCTTGGACAGTTTCCCTTTGGTCGGCAATATTCCGGCCAGCTTTTCAAAATATTCTTCGGTGATCGGCTTAAGGACTATGTATTCTCCCCTTTCCTCCACATACAGTTTCGTACCTTTCTTGATGTCGTATTTTCTCCTGATCCTCGAGGGAATTACAATCTGGCCCTTTGTCGTTACAACCGTGGTATCTGGCATCTCATATCTCCTTTGCTTCTATATGTATACCATGGTTCAAATGGGATGTCAATAGTTTTAATGTAATACCAATTAATATTGTAGTACCAAACCTGAAACAACGGCACGATAACCTAAACGCCATTTTTTTCGGGATGGGATGAATATCCTCTATCCCCGGATCGACTCGCGCGGGGACGGCCTATTTAGCGGCCGGCTTTGTGATGTTGACATCGATCGGTGGCGGGAAATATACTTTTCTTGTGAAGGGTGGTACCGATTCCGATCTGAACGGGAGGGATCATCACGTTGCGCGAAATAGCAAATTCTTGTAGCGTGGTCTTTTTCTTTTTGCCCGATGAGCTATTTTTTCTTTCTTGAGGAGAAGGCGGCAGCCGAGGCATACAAGGAATATAGGGTTAAAGGCTACAAAGTTAGAGTTCAGTATCAGCCTGTTGAGTAATCCGAGAAAAAAGCCAAGCGGGAGGCGGCTTCTCGGGCCATGATTCAGGCATTGAAGAGGATGAAGGAGAAGAAATAGACAAGCGGGGGCATAGGTATGTTTGAAAAAATTATTGAAAATGAATCCGCTCTTAAATATTTTAATGATGAAGCTGAAAAGCTTTTAACTTTGCTAAAGGAAATGAAAGAGCCGGAAAGAAAAAAACATCCTCTTAAATCCATTGAAGAAGAAATGAGTTTTACAATTAATGAAAGCGAAGTTCGCTATTCATTTCAAGCGCACGTTGATTATGAAGGAAATGAGATATCAAGATATTTTTATATAGCACCAGATAAATGGATTGGAATTGATGCCATAAATTATAAAGAGGTAAGAAAATTATCTGACAATTTGTATAAAAGACGAGAGTTTAACGAAATAATCAGCGCTGAGTCATTAATCAAGATAATATTCGAATGGCTGAAAGCTAGGTATATTAAGACCCCTGGTGAGCCTCTGACGTTTATGAATTATTTGAATTCATCGATTAAAGAGATGATAAAAAATATAAAGATATCGATTCCGATTATTAATATGGCAATTGACATGGAATTTGAAGTTGGAAGAGTAAAGTTTGAATATCTGAAGAAGGACCTCTTTGATAAAATTGAAAACAAGTTAAAAGAAAGAGTTGAATCTAAAGAATTGCCGGAAAGCGAATTCAAGGATTTTATGTCTAAGCTGAGAAAAGATCATCAGGGCAAAGTAGTCGGGACCGTGAGCGTGATGGCAGAAATTGAAAAAGCTATAGAAATAGCTGAAATAGAAGTTGATAGAGCTATTATGGCGCTTAAATATTTATCTCCGCATGCGTTTTCTCCGAAGATTGCGGCGTTGTTTGGAAGAAAAGGGATGACTTGGTTGCCGTCCAGAAAGATCTTCATATTCACCGATGAACTTCCCGAGATACGTGAAGGAATAATTGGAAATCAGAGTTTTTATTTCAAGATTGATGCCGCTCTATTATCCAAACTTAGGGGAGCGGGCCTGGATAAATTATCCGAATTGCTATTAAAAGCTGATCTTTCAGAATTTGAAGAATTATTGTTTACGGCTCTTTACACTTTTACCAAGGCCATTTCTCAAATTGGCTATCATGAAAAAATTGTTTATATCCTTTCTGCATTAGAAATAATATTTTTAAAGGATAGCGGAGAGCCAATTCAAATAACTGTCGGGCAGAGACTCGGATTCTTTATCAGTCGGGACCCCGATAAAAGACGAGAGGCTGTTTCATTAATAAGTGACGCCTATAAGATTAGAAGTAACTATATTCATCATGGACAAGAAAATGAAAATTATGAAATATTGCGCAAACTTCAATTCGCGTGTTGGAATGCATTGAACATTATGATAAACAATCATGATATGTTTAAGAATATAACAGAATTTATGCTCTATATAGAGAGATTGATTTATTCTTAACGGGAAACTTTGCTGTGCCTGCATAGTTAGCAGATTTTTGTGACCTGCTGCAAAAAACGGAGGACGAATAATTCTACGTTGTTTTATATTCCTTCAGCCTTGTGCATTCTACTAACTTATTCAGGTTCTGGGCTGTAAATACCTTTCCCCGAGTTGCTAGCAACATCTTCTTCATGTCCTCACGGCGAACCCCGAAGCCTCGGCCTGCGATGCAGGCAATAACTTCAAACTTGGGTTTGGCTCCGCCCTTATTGGCCATGCTCAATTCACCTAAATGTTGGATACGAGTAACTTTGTCACGAGCCGTTCCATCATCCTCAGTTAGCTTTGCTTCAATGATAACCTGAGGATTAAATTCACTTGGAACGATGAAATCAGGCGCTTGATCAAATCCGACAATTTTCTCCGCGCGTTTGGTTTTTCTGTAGCTGATCCCCGCCTCGCTTAGCACATCCTCAATAGCCAATTCCAGGCTGTCCCCTACGAGCTCACTTACCGAGTCCCGGTGACCCGCAAAAGGCCTCCCGAGAAACCGCTCATAGAGCAGCATCGCGTATGGCACTCCGATGTCAGCCAGAGATTTGATACTGTCCAGTCCGGATTTGGTATCTGCCTTATCAAGTCGATGGATTTTATGCGGGCCGACGGCCAATCTACTCTTTCCAAGAAATTCACAGGCTGTTTGTATTAATGCGTATAGGCGCGCTGAGGATGCGGTGCCTTTCTTTAGCGGGGCTAACGGATACATGCGTATTTTCCGGTCAAGACTACGAACGAAGCCCTGTGTTATTTCAGTCTTTGTGTGATGAGAAGCAACATACGCCCACTCAGGTGGAGTAAATCCTAATATGGTCCGGACAATAATCAGAGATACGGGCACAGCTTTAACACAGTCTACGACGGCCTCGGGCGAAGGGCTGCGGAAGCTTCCTGTCGCCTGCTTGAGTGCTTCGTACCCTTTTTCAAACACATCATATTCGATAAAGCCTTTACCTTTGGGCATTACGAGGAATTCCGATTCCAGGCAGGAGAATATCGCGGCTACGTATTTGTTTAGATCGGCTTTAACCTCCTTGAAAGAAACTTCAAAAGGATATTTCATCCAGTTCTTCTCCATATTCCATAGCTTCTTCTCTTAATCCAGCGGTTCTTATAAAGGGAGTCGAAACTAAATATCCGTTCAATTGTTTTTCTACTGCGGAAAAACCGCCGAAATCGTCGATCCACTTTGCGACCAATTTGATCTTTTCTTGTACCGGCGCGGAGTGATCCCAAGTCTGACGTAGATTCCAAACAGCGAGCCGTGTTAAATGACCAAATATAATGCAACGAACATCGCCCCGAGTCTCCTTAAGGCCCGCCTGCTTAAGGTTTTGCACATCTTCTCTGAGCAGACTGGCAAGACGCTCGGGCGTTTTCGGCAGCAACTTCGCCGCCACTGATCCTTTAGATCGGCAGACAAATATTGTATCGATGATAGAAGAGCCAGTGCCGCTAATATGAATGGACGCGCCCATCTCCGCCGGGCAAGGTAAAGAAGTTGAGAAGACGAGGCTTGAATCGAGAACTGCTACAGCAATCGGATAGTATGCTTCCAATCTGTTGTGATGGTAAGTAAACGCCAAAGGATGTCCAGGCTTTAGGGCCTTTGCCATTTTTTGGAAAACTCTTGTCAACCCCTCAGCAAAATTGTCGAGGCCCCGATCCATAGTCAGGTTGCCAGTTAGCTCGTCGCTGTGCCTTGTTGTGTCTCGCTGAAATGCACGATTACCGATACCAACTAGCTTTCGTATCCATACATAGCAGAAATCCATTAATTCGGCATACTGAACGTTTCCATAATATGGCGGATCGGTAAGAACTGCGTCGATGCTGGCCGGTTCAAGGTCAGCAATCGTGGAGCTTTGGCTGAAGAGGCTAACCTGACGTTTTTCTGGAGAGTCTAGCCCGTTCCGCTGGTCCCCTATCCATTCTCCTGATATAAAAACCTGCACCTTGCGGCCCTTCACATGCCGGATCTCAAAGGGTTGTTCACAGTAGGCCTTGGCCTTGTAATATTTATTGATGATATTCGTCCAGCCGCCACTGCCAACATTTACTCCACTGCCGTTTGTTATTCCCAGTAGGTTCGATTCGCACTGGGCTAAGCTCACTGGAAAGCCGTGGACGGAAAAAATATCAAGGGATTTAAGCGCCATAGCATCGTACCGGCAGAGCATATTCTGATACCGGAGAAGATCAGAAAGATTGGTTGCGAGGGCGTTCCTTATGCGCTCATCGGAGATTTCCGAGATTGCCTCGCAACTCAGTTCCAGTCCAAGAAGCTGCCGTGCGTTGAACATTTCTCTATACCGCTGATAACCCCATCGGTGTAACCGAGCTGTTTCATCACCCGCCAAGATTATGTCGTCAGGAACAAAACGGGCTCTCATGTCACCCAACCTGGCTACAGATTCCTGGTACTTTGACAGATCGGCCTCGTCCGGCTTTTTGAAGAATCTCCCCTTATGGCTAGGCTTGCATACTTCACAATAATACTCAATGGCATACATTCTGTGCCATGGTGGTCTCGGAGAGCTTCCGGGATAAACATTTTCTTCACCGCATCCCCTGCAAATATACCTGTTTCGATGCGAAGGACCTTCGGCAGCCAGCCGTTCTCCGCATGAGCGGCACGTGCCGAGCCGCTCTCGGCATTTAGCTCCGTTGAGCTCTCCGCAGAAAGGGCAAACATAAACATATTCCGGGTGCCGCTTGTCCTCGGCAAGCAGATAGCCAGGGAAGAGATCGTTCTGTTTTCCACAACTGGCGCATGCGTGTTGTTTCACCCAAAGGAAATACTTGACCGGAGTGTCCATTGACCCACATTCAAGGCACTTAGTTCGATAGAGGTAACCGACCTCTCTTTCCAGGTGTGCGACAAGATTGTCCGCAGCTCGCCGATAAGCTTTCAAGTCCAAATGTTCAATTTCCTGCCGAACGGTCCAGTACGACATCGGGTTGATATCATACCCAATTACATCGCAGCCAACGCGGTTTGCCTCAATAAGCGGAGTGCCGCCGCCCATAAATGGGTCAACGATTACTAAACCCTTGAGGCTATTCGACGAATAGAAGGAGTCCCTGAGCGGTATATCTACAAATTCAGATAGCAAAAGACCGCGAAATAGCGTCCCCGGACGGCGTGCAAACCACTTATGTACCCCGATGATAGGGCGGTAATTCTGCTGAATCTGCTTCTCACGCAGGGCGAGCGATGCGATGAATGGAACGTCGAATTTCTTCTCTATTGTCATTGATTTATTTCAAATTCGTTTGTATAGCTATGGGATCCACTATAAATAAAGTTAACGCTTTCCACAAAGCTTTTTCTCACAATCCTGCTCGATAATCACTGCTACCTCATGTTACGGAGTCGCCGGCCACGTTTTCACGGCTAGATCTGCCAAATCTTTTTGTCTCTTTTCAATAGAGCGTCTGTCCCATTTAGTCTCCTTAGCAATAGATGTCGTCAGCTTATATTCCGATTCAGTGAAGTACTTCTTTTTAAAGGCGAATCCGTCATTACCAGCTTTTGGATTAATTTTCGTTTTCACTAGCGCAAGATTCCCCAATCTCTTTATTAGCAGCACTTGTTCTTCTTGCGTGATGTGATTCCATGCGTGAGATGGGTTTTGAGGCAATATGTGCTCCAAATTGATGACCTCTGTGTTCTCGTTCGGAACCAACTCGGGATCAGCACCTCCTCTAGCCTGCTGTTCAAGAGCTCTCAAATAGTATCGTGCCAAATAGGCTTTCGATACTGTTGCTGTCTGAAAAGCTTCATGGAATTGCGAATCATTGGGAATTATTATCTTTAGGCGTTTATATAGTTGAGCGGCAGTGGCCATAGACTTTTCACGGATGGCTTTCGCGGCCTGGCAGTTATGACTTTCAATTGCTCCTGTGCCAAGTCCACCATGTATTAAGAACCGAACAGACCACGATACTATGCTGCGGATAGCAGCCTTAGCTTCCGCATCCTTGAAAGAATCAAGCACTGAAAGAATTAGCGGCCTAATCTGTACCATTCGTAGCGTGTTGATGGTTTCCATATGCTTTCTGCATGAATCGCCATACTTGGCCCAAAAAGAATCTGCGGTGTTCACAACTGCGGCGTAAAGATATGCATTGCGCTCAAGCTCAGCCGCAAAATTCACTGCGTGCGATTGGCTATTCACCCGTTTCTTGATGTCTGCATATAGATCTTTCTCGCGAACGAGAGCATAGCGTGATGACCAATAATGTCGGAGATATGTCAATACGATATCGTCCTCGTGTAGCCCCTCGAGAGTACTAATCATGCTTATCCATGATCGCTGGACCTCGTTCAGTCTGGTGCCAGCTAGGCCAAACAAATGATTCTTGAGAAGATCCGTGATAGCAAGAGTCAAGCCGCGATCATTTAGAGTTTCAAATATTATGAACGCATTGGTGTCATCAGGGACCCGGACCCATATAACCTTTACCGAATCCGTGAGGTACTCGACAAGATCAATTAGCTTTTCAGTTGGAACTCGGCCAGTAGCGATCCGATTAACGTGATCTTTTGCCAGGGCAGCAGCCCTATCGATACGAATATGAGATGGCTTAATAGGATTTTGTGCACGGTTTTGGTCGCCTGGCCTAAGCAGGATCCTATTTATAAAAAAATCATTGTCAACATCATTAAGCTGTAGCTTGGGGATCAACGTGAGAGTCTTTAGCTCTTTCTTGTGAAGCAAATCGGCAGTTATGGAGTCCGCGCGCTCTTTGTCGTTGTTCTCATAAAAAAAATTCCGAATTGCCGCCAGCAATATAGTGATTGTTGCTAATCGCTGCTGCCCATCAGCCACCTCAGCTCGCGCGCACTGGTTCTTTGTCGTAACTATAGACCCAATAAAGTATTCATTTGCCGATTCTGCAATCGCTGTGTCTATATCGTTGAATAAATCAATCACATGTTCATCTTCCCAAGCATATGAGCGCTGATAGGTGGGCACACTGAGGTTTCGGTTGTGAAGAATCCGTCCCACTCCTTCAAGATCTATTGTAATGGACGATACGGATCCCATCTTATCCTCCTTTTTGAGATGCAGCCGTAATGCGACATTTAGAATGGAAAAGCTTTTGCATCTAGTCCCAGTCTACGAACAATTCATGTTTTAAATATAAAAATTTCCTTTTTGGTCTGCGATATCAAAACGTGAATCATAGTACCAATCTTCTCGTCCAATCATCTCAAAGAAGTATAAATCACGACAATAAAGATATCAAGGACAGGTTGAGATCACCAGGATGTATCCTTGAGGCCGTCCAAAAAAATATATCTTCATTGCTAATGAAAATTCTGCAAGGTTACCATATTTTAAAATTATCCAAATCAGTTTGCAGGCGGCATATTTGACGGCCGCAGTTTCCATCCTAGGACGCCGATCGCTGGGTCGAACAATGGACGGAATCAAGGCTGCTTAGCCCAAATAAAATCTTATGCATAATCCAAGATTTGTGTATAATACGACGCTCCATTCGAAAGGAGATATGCCAGTGTTCAAGAAATTTATAGCAGTGGCCGTATTTGGTTTTTTGGGAATAAGTTTTTTGATAGGACAGCCCGTCAAGCCCGAACCCGCGGAAAATATTCTGAAAGCTGCCATGGAGCAAGCCAGAGCGACTCAGAAACCGATTTTCCTCATCTTCCACGCCTCTTGGTGCGGTTGGTGCAAACGATTGGATAAAGCGCTGGAAAGCAGCGAGCTTAAGAAGGTATTCGAAGATAGCTATGTCGTCGCCACGCTGGATGTGCTCGAAAGCAAAGAAAAAGCCGAGGAGCTCGAAAATCCAGGAGGTCGGGAAATAATGGTTAAACTCGACGGCGAAAAATCCGGATTGCCCTTCTACGCTTTCCTCGATGAAACGGGGAAGAAAATCGCCGACTCTAACGCCTTGCCAGGAACCCAAAATGTCGGATATCCGGCCGCTCCTGAGGAAATCGAAGCCTTTGAAAAACTCTTGAAATCGTCGGCTCCTCACATGGCTGAGATGCAGCGCCGGATGATCGTCGACTATCTGAAAAAGAACTCACCCCAGCGCTAGCGGTCTGAGAGTCCTGGATATTTCGACCCCGATTCCGCGACGATCGTCATTAAGGGGATCTATGACCGCCTCAACCCGCGCATTTATCGTAATCGCAAATATCGACGCCGAATTCTTCTGTGACTTATTTCCTGCTCATGGGAATTCGTTTGAAACAGGCTTTTAAATATATCGTCACCGGTTCTTCTCTTTATCAAGTTCAAGCTTAAGCTATTGGGCGATCTTTGCCGCTGTGCTGTTCGGGCGATTTTTCAGTCATTCGCGACGATGATCAGGCGGGACGGCCTCTTTCGCGGCCATCTTTGTAATGTTGACATCGATCGGTGGCCGGAAATATACTTTTCACGTGAAGGGTGGTACCGATGCCGATCTGAACGGGAGGGATCATCGCGTTGGGCAAAAAAGAAAATTCTTATGGCGGCCCCCTGGATTTCCTCGGGAGAATATCCGGCAGTTAAGGAGGAGCGAGATGAAATTGACCGTGGCCGGCGTGAACAAGAAAATCGTCGTCATTTTCGCCCTGACGGTGTTCGCCGCGGCGTTATCCGCCGCCGATGGTCGCGAACGTCCCGCAACAGAATTCCGGCCTCACTCGGCCTATGCACTTCTCGAAAAGCTGGTCCGCATTCCGCCGCAGCTGACCGTGCTGGAAGTGTCGAGCCATAACAAGAGAGGCGTCAACGGCGACGCCGACTGGCCTCTGTACAAGGATGCACGCAGCGACGATGTTATCTTCGACGCCGCCGGCCCGGGGTGCATCAAGAGCATGTGGGGCACGGCCTTCGATCCGAACGCCGTCCTCCAATTTTATTTTGACGGCGACAAAGAGCCGCGCCTGCGGGTTAATGTCCTCGAATTTTATCAGGGCAAGAATCCACTCTTTCCGTCCCCTCTCGTTTCCTACGAGAAGCGCGGCCTGTGGGGCGATGCCCCGTTCGCGGGCAACTCGTTCGTTCCGATTCCCTTCGCCAAGTCCTTGAAAATCAGTGTCAAGGGGGAATCATGGTTCTTCCATATCATCTACGAGAAGTATCCTTATCCCGCCGCCATCGAGACGATTACGGGGAGGGAAGAACGGTCCGGGCTCCTGGACAGCTTCACGAGGCTGGGGGAGGAGCCTTTTGATGCCGGTGAACCGAGGGCGCCTATTTCACGACTCTCTTCCATGCCGGCGAAACGGTCACCGGGCACGACTGGCTGCTTTATGAAGGACAGGGAGCGGGCTGGCTCGCGGGCGTCGTCCAGTCCATGATGAATTCCCATTACTGCGAGGGCAACGAGCATTTCGTTCTCGACGGCGCTGTGCCACCCCAGTGGAACGGCACCGGAACCGAGGACTACTATCTCGCCTGCTTCTGGCCGAACCCGGACTTCGACACTCCCTTCGGTTGTGTCGCCGGCAATATCCAGGAGGAAGGAGGCGGCGACCTCCCTGGAGCTTATCACGTACCGGCGAGCTACAGCCGCTTTCACCTGGAAGCGCCCATCCCTTTTTTCTCTTCGATCGATGCCCGGATCCAGCATGGGGGGCAGAGCGACATCATTTCGAACTACAGGAGTCTTGCCTTCGCCTACCTTCGGAAATCTCCGGCGCTCACTCAAACGGATTCTATCGATGTGGGGCATCCTGAGAGCGAAAAGGCGCACGGATATCGAGCCTCGAACGGCGGCGCCGCAACCGAGCTCAGCGCATACCCTGAAGGAGAGCATTTCGAGACGATATCGAAGGCGACCGGACGCTACCATACGGGCGGCGAGATCCGGTTCAGGGTCGCGGTCGACCCGGCGAACAACGGCGTGCGGCTTCGAAGGCGGATCGACCAGAAAAGCCCGCGGCAGAAAGCCCTGGTCTATGTCGACGGCCGGTACGCCGGCTGCTGGTATCACGGCTACGCGAATGAATACCTGCGCTGGAGTGACGACGACTTCGAGATCGGGTCCGGCTTCAGCCGCGGCGGGAAATCTCTGGATATACGGCTCGTCGTCAAAGTGGACGACGGGAAAAGCGCCTTCTCGGATTTCGGATATACAATTTATTGTTATCGATAGAAATTAGGGAAATCTAAGGAGAATTCAGCATGAAGCAGCTGCCTGGGAAGGATATGACGCTGCTGGGCAGCGGAAGCATTTTAATCCAGTTTGCAGAACACGGTTTGATCGATGAATATCAGATCATGGTGGATCCCGTTGTCCTGGGCGACGGCACGCCAATCTTCAAAAACATCAAGCATAAGCTGGACCTGAAACTTACAAGGACAAGAACATTTAAGAGTGGGGTTGTTCTTCTTTGCTACCAGCCAGTTGAAAAGGTATAAGCTCGTCCCCCTGGGGACGCCACGTTTCTCTCATATGAACTTGCTTTTCCCATTGAGCTATTGTAGGCAGGATAAGGCATTTTTAGGCGATTTCTGTGACGCTCGTGGGGCGGGAAGGGCCCTCGGACTTGCAATAATCCACTCGTTCTCCATACAAGTCCTTGACATGGAATCGAGCTTGGGAATACTATCATTTCGTTCTGGGGGATCTCGGTTCCTGGCTTAATGGGAGGGGAAGCCGCCCCACGCAATAAAGCAATGTCCAATCCTTTCTGGGCGGTGTTGAGAACGCCGCGATGAGTCGAGATCGCGGGTTCCGAGGGAGAAAGAAACCAGGAAATCAACGAACGTAAGGGAGGAATCATGACCGCCAAAAAGAAAACAAGAAATCCGTTCATCGCCGCCCTTCTGTCCTTGCCCGTTCCCGGGCTCGGACAGATCTATAATGGGAAAGGCGCCCTTGGACTTGTATTCATTCTAATTTCTATCGCTCTGCCTTTCCTTTGGGGTGTATCCGGGTGGCCGCGCCATTTTACCGGGCTTGTGGCGTTCGCCATAGCGGCCACCGTTTTCTGGTTGTTCATTATCGTCCACGCCTTCATCCAAGCGCGCCGGATCAGGGAGACGGAGTTTAAGAAATACCAAACACCCGGCGTCTATGCGCCCTTAATCCTCCTTTCTCTCAGCTTGAATATTTTCCTCCCGGCAAGGATTTGGATGAGTTTTCTAGGCGTCTCGCCGTACAGGATGGCCACGGCCTCCATGATGCCCACTCTTCAAAAGGGCGATTTTCTGATGACGGACCCGAAAGCTTATAACCACCAGGCGCCTAAACGGGGGGATTTAGTCGTTTTCGAGTATCCTCGAGATCCTACGAAGCAATTTATCATGCGCGTCATCGCCTTCGAGGGCGAAACGGTCGAAATCAAAAATAAGCAGGTCTTTATCGCTAACGAACCTCTCCAGGAATCCTACAAGGTCCACGAGGATATCGCCGTAGACAACAGCCGGGACAACTTCGGCCCGCTTAAGATACCCGCCGGCCATTGTTTCGTCCTCGGAGATAATCGCGACAACAGCAACGACGGCCGCTACTGGGGAGCTCTCCTTCTCGCCAACGTGAAAGGCAAAGCGCTCTATATTTATTGGACGAATGACAAAAAGAGGATCGGCCGGACACTAAAATAAGCGACGGGAACATCAGAGGCAAAACTTACCCGATTAAGGGAGGGCTCAATGAAAATCGGCAAGTTCTTTTGGAAATTGGCGAAATTCCTTGGTTTATTTTTTATTGGGCTTATACCCGAATCGAATGTTTTGGAATCGCAAGAAGAGAAGGAGGAGAAAAACGAGGGGAAAAAGGGGAAGGATTGACCTGGACCAGCTAGGGGAGTGGCTAAATGGCATTGGGTTTTTGGCTTTCGAGCGATTGTCCTCGGCCTCGAAATCAGCCGGAAAATCCCGGCAGAGAAATTATGTCCGCGGGGGCGTTTGGGGAGACTTCGGATCCAAAGGTCGGAGGTTCGAATCCTCTCAGGCACGCCAATCTATTAACAGAGATGCTGCTTTTGCAGTAATGCCCATCAAGCGATTCGACTGGCCATCTGGGAGCCGATTCTCAGGCAACAATAACTTTTATCAAGAGAATCACCCCGAGCGCGAGCAGCATGACGTAGACATATTTGTTGAATTTCTCCGCGGGAATCTTCCGGCTGATTTTCAGGCCGAGGACGATCGCCAGAAAGACAAGGGGCAGCGAATAGAGATAGGTTGTCAGGACAGTTTTTGTCCAAAGCCCGGCCAGTCCCTGGCCGATCATAATGGCCCCGCCAGCCGGCAGGAAATAGCTCTGCAGCGTGGCCCGGAATGATTCCGGCTTCCAGCCCCTCAAGATCCCATAAAGGATGACCGGCGGTCCGTTTGTGTTATAGGCTCCGCCAAGGATCCCGCCGATAAAGCCGAAAAGGAACGCCCAGCGGTCGCTTTTTATTTGATGCAGAGCGGGTTTGGCCAGGCTGTAGAGGGAGAAGACGATGAGGACGAGAGCCAGGACAAGGTTGACAACGTTCTCATTGATTTGCTTCAAATAGAGAATGCCGATCGGGATTCCTGCCAGCGTAGAGATGATCAGTCTCATGGTGCTTTTCAGGTCGATATGGCGCCATTCCTTGATCAGAAGGCAGATGGCGATGGTCGGGGCGATGAGAGCCACGACGGGCGTCGCCGTTTTTATGGGGATGATGAGGGCCAGCAGGGGCATGGCCAGGAGGGCGTCGCCGAAGCCAAAGGTGGACCGGACGAGCGTCGATATAAATAAAATCAGGAGGACCGGCAGGAATGGTATATCGGTGGCCATTTTAGAGCGATTATTATAAAGAATTTAGCCTATTGTGCGCCAGTTGAAAGGTTATGGCCCTGGGGACTTACGGTTTCGCCCGATCGTCGATGGATCTTATTTGTGTTACAAGATAAGAGAATTCGTGAACTTATGCTGGTCGAAAACTTCCGGTGAATCGTCAGAGGGCCCATTCCAATGGGCTTCGCCAACCCTGATGAGGCCGTCGTTAAGCGGTTGACGGCGAGGCCGCATATGGCCTGATCTTTTTGAGGTCCATTTCGATCTCTTTCTTCTTTTCCTCGAGGTCGAAATGGCTTTGGAGGTTGACCCAGAATTCGGGCGAGGTCCCGAAAAACCGTGCGAAGCGCAGCGCCGTGGCCGCGCTGATACTCCGCGTTCCCTTAATGATCTCGCCGATCCGGGTCTGGGGGATACGCGTTTCCTTCGCCAGCCGGTAGGCCGTGATCCCCATCGGCTTCAGGAATTCCTCTCGAAGGATTTCACCGGGATGGATATTCGTCATTCTGTTCATGGCCTTTATCTCCTCAGGAATGATAGTCCGTAATTTCCACGGCGTGGGCATTTCCGCCGTGCCATTCAAAACAGATCCTCCAATGATCGTTGATGGATATACTGTGCTGCCCAGCTCGGTCGCCGATAAGAGCGTGCAACTTATTGCCCAGAGGAACCTTTAAGTCTTGAAGAGACACCGCGGCGTGGAGCATGAGCAGCTTGCGCCTGGCCGCCCGCTGGATATTCGATGGAAGACGCCGCGAGGGCAATCCTGACCACAATCGTTCGGTTTCCTTCTCCTTCCATGATAATATCACGCTATGATAGTATCGTAGGATGTTATTATTGTCAAGGACTTTTGAGGATTCTTCGAAAAATTAAAGTGATTACATGAAATAAACATAACAATGGTCTGATAAGTGGGTGGTTTGGAAAGCCATGCCTTCCCATATTTGCGAACCGTTGCACACAAGCCTAGGGGTATAATGGACAGCTTGACACCTCTGCCATCATTGAGAGGAAAGATCAAATCCGGCGGAATGGTCAACGCCTATCAAGCGATTCAGCTGGCTCTCAAAGATCGGAGTTTCAAGCGGCCATAACTTTTATTAAGAGGATCAGCCCTAATACAAGCAGGATGGCGTAAACATATTTATTGAATTTCTCTGCCGGGATTTTCCGGCTGATTTTGAGGCCGAGGAAAATCGCCGGAAAGACAAGAGGCAGCGAATAAAGATAGGTTGTCAGGACAGTTTTCGTCCAAAGCCCGGCCAGTCCCTGGCCGATCATAATGGCCCCGCCCGCCGGCAGGAAATAGCTCTGAAGCGTGGCCCGGAATGATTCCGGCTTCCAGCCCCTCAGGATGCCGTAGAGGATGACCGGCGGTCCGTTTGTGTTATAGGCGCCGCCCAGGATCCCGCCGATGAAGCCGAAAAGGAACGCCCAGTTATCGCTTTTCATACGATGTAGGGCAGGTTTGACAAGGCTGTAAAGGGCGAAACCGATAAGGACCAGCGCTAAAATCAAATTCACGATATTCTCGGGGATGCTTTTCAGGTATAGAATACCGAAAGGGATGCCGGCCAGAGTGGAAATGATTAATTTCAGCGTGCTTTTTAGGTCAATATGGCGCCACTCCAATTAGGAGAGAAATAGCGATGGTCGGGGCGATTATGGCCACCACCGGCGTGGCCGTTTTTATGGCGATGAAGAGGGCCAGCAGGGGCATAGCGACGAGGGCATCGCCAAAGCCGAACGTCGAGCGGACAAGGGTCGATAAAAATAAAATCAGGAGGACCGGCAGGAGCTGAATATCAGGAATCAACTTGACGTCCTCTCGATTCAAACAGATTCTGAGCCCGATAATAGGCCGTCATGTCTTCAATGGCCTGTCGGGCTGTCCGTTTTGGCCGATAGCCCAACTCCCGGGCGGCTTTTTCGTAGCTAAAAAACAAAGGCATCGACCCCGCCCGGACGGCCGCGCGGCTCAAAAGGGACGGCCGTCCGACGAGCCTCGCATAGCGCTCTGAAAGGAATGCTCCCATGTCAGCTGCCCAAGACGGAACGACAAGCTTGGGAGCCCGAATTTTTTTGTCGGGGAATTGCCGGTGCAGGACATCGGCCATAATTCCGAACAAATCCTTGAACGACAAATTATCCTCAGGGTAGCCGGTGATGATATAGCGCTCGCCCCTCCGTCCTTTTTCCATGGCCAGACAATGTCCTTCGGCGACGTCCATCACATGGACGGCGGAAATCCCCCCTTTGAGAGCTCCGGGCATTTGCCCCTGATAGATCAGGAGCAGATAGATGCCATTGCCGATCAGAAAATCATAGGGGCCGAACGAGGTCCCGGGAAGCACCGACACGACATCCAGGCCGAATTCTCGGACATAGCGCTGGACGAGCTCCTGGGCGGCCAGCTTGGAATCGAAATAGTCGATCTTAATTTTCTTTTCCCAACGAGAGGCATGCTCTTTCCGGACGTGTTCAATAAAGGCCAATGTCTCTTCCAGAGATCGAAAGGCATGCAGGCGAGGCCGGCTGGAATAGGGGTCAGAGTTCTCAAAATTGCCGATGCTTCCCGCCGGATTCGGCACTCCCAGAACATTCACCGTGCTCGTATAGCACATTTTCTTGATGGACGAAGAGTGCCTGAAGGCCTCCAGGACATGCCGGGTCCCCTCTACGTTGATGTCCCATTGCCGCCGCTTAAGCTGTGGATCAAAGGTTGTTGACCCTGCCATGTGGAAAACATAATCCACGCCGTCGCCGGCGCGCCGGACATCCTCAAGCCGGAGAATATCTCCAGGGAATAAATCTAGGTCGAAAATATCCATGAGGGACTTTGTCGGCGTATCGGCTAAATAAAAAATACGGATGTTCGTAGGGGTCAATTGAAGGTTTTGAACAAGGTGATGAACCAAAGCGCTCCCGAGATGACCTGTCCCGCCTGTGATCAGGATCTTTTTGCCCGCCAAGAATGTCATGCGCAACTCCTTTTTATCCCTTTCAGAATGGACTGTCAAACCATCCGCGACAGATACCCAAGGCCAATTCTCTCAATCTGCGATGATTTGATTGGCGACGCTCAATATGGTAAAAGTATGAGGAAGATTTGACGTGTAGGCGTCGATTCATTCGCCTCCAGGTCAGACCATAGGACAGAAAAATGCCTGAAGACATTCCGAAACACTACGATCATCAGAAATACGAGGCGCTGATCTACAAGCGCTGGCTTGCCGCCGACGCCTTCGCCGCCATTCCCGACGACCGGAAAAACCGCTATGTCATCATGATGCCCCTGCCCAATGTCACCGGCGCCCTTCACATGGGCCATGCCATGGACAACGTCATGCAGGACCTGCTCATCCGCTGGCACAGGATGATGAGCGACAACACGCTGTGGATGGCGGGCACGGACCATGCCGGCATCGCTACGCAGGCGGTGGTCGAAAAGCGGCTCTTTGAGCTGGAGGGGAAAACCCGGCAAGACATCGGCCGCGAGGGGCTCGTGGCCAAGATCTGGGCCTGGAAGGACGAGTACCAGGAGCGCATCATCCGGCAGCAGGAAAGCATGGGCTGTTCCTGCGATTGGCGGCGCCAGCGGTTCACTATGGACGCCATATGCACGAGAGCGGTCCGCGAAGCGTTTTTCCGGCTCTTTCGCGATGGGCTGATTTTCCGCGGCAACCGCCTTGTCAATTGGGACTGCCAGCTCCAGACCGCCGTTTCCGATGATGAGATCGTCTACGAAAAAGTCCAGGGCCATTTCTGGCACATCCGCTATCCTATCATAGACCCGAAGCCCGGCGAGCCGCTCCACGTGACGGTGGCCACGACGCGTCCAGAAACGATGTTGGGCGATACGGCCGTGGCCTGCCATCCCGACCCCGCCGGCGAGCTCGACAGACAAAGTCGATCGCTTTTGGAACGGACGGAAGGAACCACGAAAAAAGACAGGGCTGAGTTCGAACAGGAACTCCAACGGATCGAAGAGCGGAAAAACAATGTCCTGCCGCTTCTCCTTAAACTTCGGGATATGGCCGAGCGGGGGCGGAAAGTCATGTTGCCCCTGCTTAACCGGGAGATCCCGCTTATCCTCGACAAATGGACGGATCCGTCGCTCGGCTCGGGATGCGTGAAGATCACTCCTGCTCACGATCCCAATGATTATGATGTTTGGGGACGCCATAGGGATACAATCGACATTATCAATATCCTGAATCCTGACGGGACTCTCAATGCCAACGCCGGACCGTATGCCGGGCAGGATCGATTCGATGCGCGCAAAAGGGTCGTCGCCGACCTCAAGGAATTAGAGCTTATCGAAGCGATCGAAGACAGGGAAATCGAAATCGGACACTCCGATCGGTCCAAGACCCCGATCGAGCCATTTCTGTCCAAGCAGTGGTTTGTCCGGATGGGCGATGTCGAAGGTGGAGTTTTGTGCGGCGTCGGCACCGACAAAGAATTCCGGGCGGCCGGGCTGGCCCAGGCTGCCATCGACACCATCGACGACAACTATCAATCACCCTCAGGGCTACGGCTTACGTTCCATCCCGACCATATCCGTTACGGCGGCACATATAAGAGCTGGCTTGGAGAAAAACGCGACTGGTGCATCAGCCGCCAACTGTGGTGGGGCCATCGCATCCCGATCTGGCACGCAAACCGGAAGGGCGCCCGACTCGGCACCGCGATCGCTTCTATTCCCAGGGCGACGAGCGATGAGCTGTGGACCTGGATCGCTGATAATGAGGGCAAATTATATAAAATCAATGAAATCAATAGATTAGATAAGAATGGTCATTATGACATCCTGGTCTCGCTGCACGACCCGGCGGCCGAGGCCAAATACGCTGCCGGGCTGGACGCTGCAGGGTTCAAGCAGGACCCCGATGTGCTCGACACCTGGTTCAGCTCCGCCTTATGGCCGTTCAGCACGCTCGGCTGGCCAGACCCCGAAACGGCGCAGATTGAAGAAGGGCAAAGGCCGCTGGCGGCCGCAAATGGCCGGGCGGACTGCCTGAGCTATTACTACCCGGGATCTTGCCTGGTGACGGCCCGCGACATCATCACGCTCTGGGTCGCCCGAATGCTCGTCACGGGGCTCTACCTTCTGGGCGATGTCCCCTTCACCGACTGCTTCATCCACGCCAATATCCAGGACGGGAAGGGTGAGCGGATGAGCAAAAGCAAGGGCAACGGCATCGACCCGGAGGATATCATCGAGAAGTACGGCGCCGATTCCATGCGCTACGTCATCTGCGACATGCAGACGGGTACGCAGGACATTCGCCTGCCCGTGCAGGCCATATCGCCCTACACGGGCGAGCTGGTTGACCTGGCCACGGCCAAGCACGGCCGCAGCATTTTCACTTATATCTGCCCCAAGACAGGGAAAGAGTTCGACGTGCTCGGAACCATGCCCGACATCCCCATGGCCAAGATCATCAGCGAGCGGTTCGAGGTGGGGCGCGCGTTTTGCACGAAGCTCTGGAATGCGGCACGCTTCGCCATGATGAACCTGGGCGAGCATAAATTCGTCCCGCTCTCCAAGGACAAGCTGCAGCCCGAGGACTGCTGGATCCTGTCGCGGCTGTCTCGCGTGATCGGCAAAGTCACCGAGGAGCTTTACGCCTATAACCCGTCTGCCGCCCTCGGCGCCGCCCGCGAATTTTTTTGGAGCGAGCTGTGCGATTGGTATCTGGAGTTCATCAAACCGCGCCTTAAAGATGAGGAATCGGCTCCCGTAGCTCGGTCGGTTCTGGCACTGGCCCTGGACCAGGTGCTCCGGCTTTTCCATCCCTTCGTGCCCTTCATTACGGAAGTTCTTTGGGAGCGGCTCAATTCCCAGTGTCCCGTCCGCGGACTAGAGAAGGCAATTCCCTCAACCGAGCTTCTAATCTCCGCTTCCTGGCCTGAGCCCAAAGCGGAATGGGAGGATGGGCAGATCGAGGCGGATTTCGCGTTGGTTGAGTTTTTGGTTCGAAGCATCCGGGAATTCCGCTCTCTTCACAATATCGCGCCGAGCCGCAAGCTAGAAGCACTGATAAAGGCGGCTGGATGCTCCGCGGACATTTTGCGGAAGATAGAACCTCTTGTTCTGCATATGGCCAACCTGACATCGCTGGATGTTGCCGCGGACATAAAACGACCGGCCGACGCCGCCGCATTGGTAATCGGCGATATGGAGATTTATCTCGCCGGAATCGTCGATACGGACAAGGAACGAGAACGCCTTGAAGCGAAGCGTAACAAATTGCTCGAAGATATCCAAAAAGCGGAAGCTCGTTTGGCCAATGAAAGCTTCGTCAGCCGCGCTCCGGCCGATGTCGTGGAAAAAGAACGGCAGAGGCTGAAGGATTTGCAGGCTCAGATCGAGCTCATCGACGCCAACCTCAAAGCTCTATAAAGATTCGGCGACACACACAGAACAATTGAATTATTTTTGCTTCATGTAAATGGGTGGCAATGATTCGTCCCATGTCTGGGGAATTCGGTGGGGAATTCGGTGTGTTTCACCGAATTCCTTATTTAAGATGAATATTTTTATCACGGGAAATCCCCGGTGCGGCAAATCCACTTTGATTCAAAAGATCCTAGAGAAAATTTCCGGCAAAAAGGTCTCCGGCATGATTACTCCCGAAATACGGATTCGCGGCGAAAGACAGGGCTTTAAAATTATCGATTTAGCTTCCCGACAGGAAGAGGTCTTAGCGTCCCTAAATATCGAGCGCGGGCCGCGCGTATCAAGGTACAAGGTGAATGTCAAAGGAATCGACCTGATTATCAATAAATTTTTGGAGAGCTATGGGGATTCAGATTATGTCGTCATTGATGAGATTGGGATGATGGAATTTTATTCGCAAAAATTTCGAGAAACGATTCGAGTTGTGCTTGATTCAAATAAAACAGTCCTCGCCAGCCTATCCAAAAAATTCGTGAAAGAATATCAAAGCAAAGGGCAAATCTTTTATTTGACTGGAGAAAACTTCGATCAGATTTATGATAAAATTTTGGATGAGCTCATGCAATCGGCAGGCGCATCCAAGTCCGGAGAACATATCTGAATAAGATTAATATACAAAAAAAGACGATTTTAACGATCGGCCTGTGTTTAGTAAGTATTGCCGGCGGGCTTTTTATGGTTCCTTTAAGGTGCGAAGAATTGGAGAATAGGGGCGGCAAAATCGTCCTCCTTCCGATCGGTGACATTGAGGGGTGGGTACTGGATACGTTAGAAAAAGATTTGGAGAAAAAGTTTAGTTCGAGAGTTGAAAGAAGGAAGGCCATAAATATCCCCGTCGAGACCTTTAACCGGGCCCGAGGCCAATATTCTTCCTCTCAGATTCTGCATAAGCTGCGCGGATCCTTCACCCAGGAAAAGCGGGATAAAATGCTGGGGATCACCGATGTCGACCTTTATACCGAAGGCCTGAATTTTGTTTTCGGCGAGGCAGAGCTCGGAGGGCAATTGGCCGTTATTTCTTTGACCCGTTTGCATCAGAGTTTTTATTCTCTCCCGGAAAATAGAGCCATTTTCCTGGAGCGGGCAAAGAAGGAAGCGGTTCATGAGCTCGGGCATGTCTTCGGTTTAGCCCACTGTCCGGATTCGGAGTGCGTCATGCATTTTTCAAATAGCTTGCTGGACACGGATCGAAAAAGTGCATCATTTTGTTCTCGTTGCAGAGAACTTTTGGAAAAATTGATTCTTTGAATAACGACAAGGAAATTCCTATAAACAAATCTCAAGGCCTGCGTCGAGCCATTGGCCTGCCCCAGGCTACGGCCATGGTCGTGGGAACGATCATCGGGGCGTCCATTTTTGTCCAGCCGGCGGAGATCACAGGGCGAATGTTGTCGGTCAAAGGCGTTTTTTTAGTCTGGCTCGTCTCCGGCCTGCTGACATTTTTCGGAGCCCTGGTGTGCGCGGAACTGGCCTCGATATTTGCCGCGTCCGGCGGAGTCTACGTGTATCTCAAAAAGGCCTATTCTCCCTCGATTGGATTTTTATGGGGATGGGCTATGTTTTGGAGCGCGCACTCGGGAATTATTGCCGCGATTTCCGTGATATTTTCGCGGTATGTTTCCTATTTTTTGCCCATGAGCGCCGCCATGATCAAGATTGTATCCATCGCGGCCATCCTCATTCTCTCAGCCGTCAACTACCGCGGCGTCAGGCAAGGCAGTTCTCTTCAGACGCTCATGACGTTGGGCAAAGTTGTCGCCGTTGTTTTTATTATTTTTGCCGGATTTTTCCTCGGCGCTCGTCTTCCGGAACATTTCGTCACTGCGGACCTGGGGAGCCGCAATATCTCGCTGAATAGTTTTTTCCTCGCCGTGGCGGCCGGGTTGTTCGCCTTCGGGGGCTGGCATATGGTGACCTATAGTTCAGATGAGACGATCAACCCGCGTAAGACGATTCCGCGGGCGCTGATGATAGGAACGATCATTGTGACCGTGTGCTATGTTGCCTTAAATGCCGTATATATGTATGTTCTGCCGCTCAAGTCGGTCGCCTCCTCGACCCGAATTGCCGCGGATGCAGCCGACGCCCTGCTGGGATTCGGAGGAGGCGCTCTGATGTCCGGACTCGTCATCTTCTCCACGTTCGGCGCCTTAAGCGGAATTATTCTCTGTGGACCGCGTGTTTACTTCTCCATGGCGCGAGATGGTCTGTTATTTCGATGGGTCGGCGATATCCATCCCCGCTTTCGAACGCCCCACAAAGCGATCATCATTCAAGGAGTCTGGTCGTCGGTGCTGGTGGCCACCGGCACCTACAAAACTCTTTTCGCTCGGGTCGTCTTTACCGAATGGATATTCTTCGGATTGATGGCCATCGGCTTATTCTTGTTCCGGCGAAGGCCGGGAATCGTTCGGGGGTACCAAATTTGGGGTTATCCCCTGGTTCCCGCGCTCTTTATCGTCTCGTCATTTGCGATCGTCGTCAATCAGATGATCTCCGACCCAAGGGAAGGCGGATTCGGCCTGTTTCTTGTTTTGTTAGGCCTGCCGATATATTATCTATGGTCAAAAAGGATAAGAGGAGGAGTCTAGCCGATGAAAATTATCGATTTTCACAATCATTTTTATCCCCCGCAGTACCTCGAAGAGATTATTTCCGGGCCGAGCAATGTCAAAGTGAGCTTCGATTCGGATCGCAATCCACTGCTTTATTATCCCGGCGATTACAACATCGTTGTTCGCGGGCACAGAGACATTGATTATCGAGCAGAGGTTTTAACGAAAGCAGGCATCGATAAACAGATTCTCACTTTTACGACGCCCGGCACACATGTTGAGTCTCTCCTGCGTTCGGTCGAGCTGGCTCGAATTGTGAATGACAGCCTTGCCAAAATTGTCGCTGAGCGCGGCGATCGGTTTGCCGCCCTGGCGACACTCCCGCTGAACGATCCTAAAGCTTCGGAAGCAGAGCTGGACCGGGCGTTTGGCGAGCTTGGTTTTAAAGGCGTTATGCTGCACAGCAATGTTAACGGAGTGGCATTGAGCGACCGGCGTTTTTGGCCGCTTTATGAAAAAGCGGACAATTGGCACGCCGTATTTTATATCCACCCCTCTTTCCCCGTGGGGGTGGAAGCGATGACGGATTATTGGCTCATGCCCTTGATCGGCTTCCCCTTTGATACGACCCTCGCGGCGGCCAAGATCGTTTTCAGCGGAGTGGCCGAAAAATTTCCGGGAATCAGATGGGTTCTTGGCCATCTTGGCGGGGCCATTCCATATCTGGCCGAAAGGCTGGACCGAGGGTATTTCGCATTCAGGGAATGCCGAGAGAATATCAAAACTCCGCCCAGCGAATATCTAAAAAAGTTTTATTATGATACGGTGAATTTTGACGTCAAAGCCCTTGAATTTGCGATTAGCTTCGCCGGCGCGGACCATTTGGTGGCCGGCAGCGATTATCCGCATCAGATTGGGAGTCTCGAGAAGATGGTGAACAGTATTGAGCGGATACACATTTCTGCTCAGGATAAAGCCGGCATTTTCGGAGGGAATGCCGCCTACTTGCTGGGACTATAGCCGCCTGCCCGGCGGGCCCACCCTCCTCAACCCTCATTTCGATCGCCGGGTCCGTTTATACGAACGTCTCGATCGCCAGTTGTCCAGGCCGTCAGGTATACAATCCATATTCATATGCCGCGTGGAACATCGCGACGATGTTCTCCGGCGGCACTTCTCCTTGGATATTGTGGATGCTGTTGAATACATACCCGCCTCTTGGCATGAAGGCCTCCAGATTGCGGCGCACGTTCTCTTCCACTTCAGACGGAGTGCCGCGAGGCAGAACGTGCTGGGAATCGCAGCCACCGCCCCAGAAGGCCAGGTCGCGGCCGAAGCGGCGCTTCAAATCGACGGGATCCATATGGCTCGCGCTGGTCTGCACCGGATTGAGAATATCGATCCCGTTGTCGATCAGGTCGGGAATAAAGGCTGCGCAAGAGCCGCAGGTGTGGTACCAGATTTTCGCCTGCGTGCCGGAGCGGATATATTGGACGAGACGCTTGTGGCGGGGCTTGACCAGGCGGCGATATATTTCGGGGTTGAAGAGCGGGCCCGCCTGGCCTGCAAGGTCGTCGCCGATCATGATCACGTCCACGACATCACCGGCCTCGTCGAGGAACAGCCGGAACCAATCCAGCCAGAACTTGAGTGTCTGGTCCAGCATGGCCTCGCAGAATTTCGGTTCCATCAGCAAGTCGGAGAACCACTGCTCGAGCCCGCGCAGGTACCAGCAGGTTTCGTAGATCACTCCGGAGATGCCGCTCACCACGGCATAAGGCGTATTTCTCCGGATATCGAGGGCCTGTTCGCGCAGCTTGGCGAAACGGCTGGGGTCGTCGCCCTTCGGCCAGGCGTATTTGCGGACGTCCTTGATCGTGGCCTTGGCCATCGGATGCAGCGTGATGTCCATATAGAGCGGCTGATCGTCGGGCATCGACCAGCGGACGCCAAACTCGTCGGTGAGGTCGTGCCAAGCCCGGCCGTCCCGTTTCGCTTTGACAATGCCGCCCTTCCAGCTTGAGGCCGGCCCCGCCGCGATGTAGCGCGTGTCCACATGAAACCGTTCCAACACGCGCTCGCTGGGCCGGGCCAGCTGCTGGACAGCATCCATAATTTCGATGCCTTCCGAAAGTCCCAAGTGCCCGGTTAGGTTTTGGTAGGCATTCTTGTGGATGCCGGTCTGGTTGCCGCCGAAGTCGATCGGAACTCGGTCCGGTGTTTCGTGGCGGATCGCTTTCAAAACCCGTTCCCGCGAGGTCATGGTCTCCTTTTTCGGCTTGTCTGACGCCATGATCTTAACCCTTTTTGGGCACGTGGCTTCGGCCGTCCTCAGCGCCGGCTACCGGCCGGCCGGAAGGACGGCCAGGTAGTTGCCAAAGCCCACGATGACGGTTGATAAAATGAGCGTCGCCAGGCCCATAAAAAGAAGCGTCTTGGTGAATCCGCTGCTCCCTTTCCATTCCTTGAGGGCAATCCCCCACAACGAACTGAAAATGATGATGCTCGCCATGTGGATCGTCCAACTGGAGAACTTGTAGCGGCCCATCTGCGTTTCGCCCATGGTGTAGAAGAAAAACTGCATATACCAGGTGATGCCGGCCAGTGCGCTGAAAAGATAGTTGCTCAGCATGGGGATTCGTTCGGGCGCGTTTGGCTTCGCCTTCGGCCGGGGCTCGCCGGCGTTCGCGGCTGACGGGTCCGCCGCGGCCGCCACGCCTGTCTCTAGTCCTTGTTTCAGGGACCCCTGCCGCAGCCGCCGGCTCAAATACTGGTAGCCGGTGCGATTCTTAGCGATCAGGATGAAACACCAGATAAAGTTCGAGGTGAACCCACCGAGGAGTACGATGACCAATTTCGGAAGTCCGGTCCACAGGAGGGAGGTCCCGTGTTGAGCGGATAGCTCGGCGATGGGGGCCGCCGCGTCAAGGCCCATGGCGAAACAGGCGCTGAAAACTCCGGAAAACGTAGCGACCAGGATGCCTTTGAAAAAGTTGAATTCCTTGATCGAGGATTTTTTCTGCTCCTCGGTCATTTCGCGTTCCTTGGACATGCCGGCCATCCCCGCGACGGCGATCCCCAGGATGCAGATGACGATGCCGATAAGAATCACTTGTCCCGACGTGGTGCCGAGCACCTTGGTCGCGAATTCGCGATGGATGATCGGCGGCACCAGCGTGCCGATGACGGCGCAGTATCCGAGCGCTACGCCCATGCCCAGCGACATGCCCAGGTAACGCATGGTCAGGCCGAATGTCAGGCCGCCCACGCCCCACAGGGCGCCGAACAAATAGGCTTTCAACAAGACACCCGGCGGCGCCGCCCCCAGGACTTGGAGCAGGTCGCGGGTATTGACCGAGGCCAAAATCCAAGGCGCGATAATCCAGCTGAAAAAGCCGCCGGCCAGCCAATACACCTCCCAGGCCCATTTCTTGACTCCACGATACGGTACGTAGAAGCTACCCGAAGCCAACCCGCCCAGCCAGTGGAAAACCACGCCACGAAAAGGATTGACAGTCATTGCCATACTGCCTTTGGCAGGAGACGCTTTTGAGCGACGCCATCCGGATTTCTTTTGGAATTGAGAATTCGCGGGGTCATCTGCAAGAGCAAGAATATAGCTAAAAGAAAGAAGCACTGTCAACTGGTTCCTGAATTCGAGGGCATATCGTTTCTTCACGCGTTTGACACATGTCTGCCGACCTGATATCCTTTGGCCAGGCTGACATAAAGGGAATAAGGGCCATGAGATGCCCCAAATGTCATTTTGATAATCCTGCCGATACGCGCTTCTGCGGCAACTGTGCGGCGCCGCTCGTTCCATCGGCAGAAATACCTGTCTACCAAACGGAAACTTTGAGAACTCCGATCAAGGAATTAACCACCGGCTCGACCTTTGCCGGCCGATATCAGGTCATCGAGGAGCTGGGAAAAGGCGGGATGGGCAGAGTCTATAAAGTCTTCGACACAGAGATAAAAGAAAAGGTGGCCTTAAAGCTCTTAAAGCCCGAAATTGCTGCTGATCAAGAGACGATCGAGCGATTCAGGAATGAACTGAAGCTTGCCCGCAAGATCAGCCATCACAATATCTGCCGCATGCACGACCTCAGCAAGGAGGAAGGAGCCTATTACATCACGATGGAATATATCTCGGGGGAAGATCTTAAGAGCATGATTCGGATGACGGGAATGCTCGGAATCGGCACAGTGTTGAGCGTTGGAAAACAGATTTGTGATGGTCTTGCCGAAGCCCATAGCCTGGGAGTTGTGCACCGGGATTTGAAGCCCCAAAATATCATGATCGATAAAGGCGGGAACGCCAAAATCATGGATTTTGGGATAGCGCGGTCAATAAAAGAGGAAGGGATAACGGGTCCGGGCGTGATGATCGGGACGCCGGAGTACATGAGCCCTGAACAGGCAGAGGCGAAGGAGGTCGACCAGCGCTCGGATATCTACTCGCTGGGGATCATCCTGTATGAGATGGCGACAGGACGAGTGCCGTTTGAGGGAGATACAGCCTTAAGCATCGCCATGAAGCATAAAGGAGAGATTCCGAAGAATCCGAAACAGTTCAATCCTAATATCCCCGACGACCTGAGCGGAGTCATTCTAAAATGTCTGGAAAAAGAAAAGGCCAGACGATACCAGACTGCCGTTGACTTGCGCTCAGAGCTGGAAAAAATTGAAAAAGGCATTCCCACTGCGGAACGAGTCGTGCCCGAGAGAAGGACGCTGACTTCGCGGGAAATCACGGTTAAGTTCAACTTGAGGAAGCTTTTGGTTCCCGTCCTGATTTTTAGTTTTTTTGTGATCGCCGGCGTCCTCCTCTGGCGTATTATTCCCGCCCAAAAAGCAGTTCTTCCGCCTTCTGGAAAGCCTTCCATCGCCATCCTCTATTTTAAAAACAGCACGGGTGATAAAAGCTTCGATGTCTGGAGAGACGGCCTTTCGCGGATGTTGATTTCCGCCCTTTCTCAATCAGAGCACATCCGGGTGATCCCCGATGATCAGATCTACAGCATCCTGAGCAGGCTGAATGCCCTTGAAAAGGACAATTTTTCAACCGAAGATTTGCGGGAGATCGCAAGCCGCGGCGGGGCAACTCATCTCTTGAGGGGGATGATCACAAGATCCGGGAATTCCTTCCGCATCCAGGCGACCCTCCAGGAGACGAAGAAACTCGAAGAGATTGCCGGCAACTACTCCGCCGATGGAAGCGGCGAGGGCAGCTTTTTCAGCATGATTGATGATTTGACCAGGAAAATAAAGACGGGCCTGAATCTTTCGAGAAGCCAGATTAGCGGCGCAAAAGATAAGGCTGTGGAAGAAATCACGACCAGTTCTCCCGAAGCCTACAAATTATGCAGCGAAGGTTATCGTCTTAACTATAAGGGAGAATTCCGAAAAAGCATCGAACTCCTCGAGCGGGCAGTGGCGATCGATCCGCAGTTTGCTTATGCCTACGCCCTACTCGGAGCGGCTTATGTCAATTTGGGCTATCCTTCAAAATCGTCTGAAAACAGGAAAAAAGCTTTCGAATTAAGCGGCCGGCTGCCTGAAAGGGAACGCTTACGTATTCAAGCTGGTTATTATAATTCTGCTCAAAGGACTTATGATAAAGCGATCGAAGCAAGGAATCAAAGTTTGCGGCTCGATCCGGATGACCTGATGGTGGCCAGAAATCTTGGATTCATCTACTCCGCTTTAGAGCAATGGAATAAAGCCCTGGAACTATATGAAACGAATATCATAAACAAAGTCGAGGCTTATTTCCCATATGAACAAGCAGCTTTAGCATATAGTAGCAAAGGGCAATATGATAAAGCCCAGACTGTCCTTGAGGATTATCTCGTCAGCATTGGAGATCTTGCAGTAATCCACCGGTCCATAAGCACCAATTATCTTTGTCAGGGGAGATATGATTTGGCACTGAGGGAGGCTGATAAAGCATTATCAATTTCCCCTGGGCAATTCCAGAATTTCACATTAAAAGGCGATATCCAGCTTCTTCAAGGATATTTTCTTGAGGCCGAGAAAGAATACCAGAAGCTATTTAACTCTGACGAAAAAGTTGCTCAAATATCAGTCAAGGACAGATTGACGACTTTATATTTATCGCAAAGTCAATACGAAATGGCCGAAAAACAAGCGAAGCAGGGGATCGAACTATCCCGGGAGCTTGATGATAAAGAAAATGAATCGGGTTTTCGAACACGCTTAGGATATATTAATGTCAAGTCGGGAATTCCTGCCGACGCTATAAATGAATTTGACAAAGCATTGAAAATCGCCATGGATAATGGGAGTATCACTTCCCGGGTCTCCGCACTTCACTTGAAAGGCCTTGTTCTTCTGGAGAAGGAATCAATCCCCAAAGCTCAAAGCATCTCCGACGACCTCAAGAGAGTTATCGAGAGCTGGCTAAATCCTAAGCTTATGAGAAGCTATTACCAATTGATAGGTATGATTGAACTTAAAAAAAATAATTTTGCTGAAGCCGCCCGTCATTTCGAAAAAGCGATTTCGTTGTTGAATTATGAGAAGGGACCGGGCACCGATGGCCATGCTTTCTACTATGAGCCCATTGCTTTTACTTACTTTAAATTGGGCAATCTGGAGAAAGCCCGGGAGCAGTATGAGAAAATAACACAGCTGACAACCGGCAGATTTTCTTATGGTGACATCTACGCCAAGAGCTTTTACATGCTGGGGAAGATACACGAACAAAAAGGAGATAAAGCCAAAGCGGTCGTCAATTTCCAGAAATTCCTCGACCTCTGGAAGAACGCCGACCCGGGCCTGCCCGAAGTCGAAGACGCCACAAAGCGCCTGGCGGCGCTGAAAAGACCGCGGATTCCCTAGGTATTTTCTCTCGTCTCAAGATACCAAGTCCCCGCAGCTGGGAAAGGCTTCCGTAAAAGAAGTCATCGCTTCCATGACGCTCGAAGAAAAGGCGAGCCTCGTCTTGGGCATGGGGATGAGAATGGCAGCTCTCCCTTCATGTGAAACCGGCCTAGGAATTCGGCTATGGTTTGTCATACACCAATTTTGCGTACAGCAACCTGAAATTAAGCTCAACAAAGTTCAGCAAAAAAATGACCGTTATGCTGGACGTGAAGAACGCCGGAACTATCGCCGGCCGGAAGGTTGCCCAGCTTTACCTGCCGAAAACATAGCCGGTAGATATGGGATAGAAGAGATCTGAAAAAATAGCCCAGCCCGATATGGAATCCGGAGTGATACTGCCGCTTCTGATCAAGATCAAGTGCTTGTTTTCTGATTCTTCAAGTGTCGGGATTCGAGGAGTTTCAAGACGATTTCCCTGGTCAACTGGCTAAGGTCGGCCTCCCTTTCGATTAAAGGACGGACATCGTCAACCGCCCTCGACCAATCGATACTCTCAAGCCTATTGATGACCAGCTGCACCCAGTTTGTCGGAGTGACTTCAGGGCCTTGCCATTTCGTCTGGTGGAGCGCTTCGTTCAGGAATCGGATATTCGGCTCGGGCCAGGAAGGGTCGGACATGTACCAGTAAAGATCATAGAGATCTCGGCCTTTGAAATAGGGACGCATGAGAATGGCGTGGAGTTTGCCGCTCAGCAGCGAAGCTTGATCATAATGAAGGACGTTCAAAATGACATAGCGGCGGATGATGGAGGTCTCAAACAATCCGCCGTCAGGAGGATGGCTGTCCACTTCAACCCTGATGGAGAGCGCTTCCGTTCGATGCGGAGATAAACCGAGTTCATGAAACAATCCCGGGAACGTGATGAACGCGGATTTGACCGGGATGTCAACTTTAAGCTTATGACTCTTCACGAGATAAGCTTCGGCTCCAAAGGATTTGCAGACGGCGGAAATGATCTTGGTAAAATCTTTGGGATGGGAAGGATTCGCTAAGGCGAAATCAAGGTCCTCAGAATAGCGAGGAAGCATATAGAGCAAGCGCAGGGCTGTGCCTCCGTGAAATATCCAGGAGATGAACGCCCCGCCCTCCTGGAGGAACTGAAGGATCCGCGCTTGACAGTATTCCCGCACCAGATTTCTTGCCAGCAACCTGTTCGGCGCTTTAGAAATAATTTGCTTGATCCGCTCTTTCATGATTCCTTGGTCTCCTGAGCGATCGTTTTAATTTTTTGTGCAGCATTCCACAGCTTTCGGCTTTCAAATTTGTGGGCCAATTCAAGCAATAGCTCCGAGTTTAAATTTTCAATATTCTGGAGCCTCAGCTCCCTCAAATAATTGAGGTTGTCTGACCCCGGAGTCAGGTACATCAGGTCGAGCAGGGCTTTCTCAGCGGAGGCGATAAAAGCGGACTGCCCGCTGCCGAGGTCAATCAGTTGATAGCCGAAAAACAACTCTTTCTTGATGTGGTTAAAAATATAAAGACCGAGAGGCGTGGAAAGGGCTTCCGGCCTGCCGGTTGTTACGCTCGTGATCGAGGGCACATATTCAGGGATAAGACCGTGGTGTTCTAGAGCTGATTGAAGGCTGATATAGGAAGCTCGTTTCAACCGATTCGCCACAAGAAATGGATGGGGCGGGTTTTTCTGGTGCGGTTCGGCGAGGGCATAGAGTCCGCGGCGAAGCTGGATGAGCTTTCCGGACTTAATCCATCTGGAAAGCTGTCGTCCAAGATCGACCGGTTCGACGTCGCCGGCCAGCAGTAAACTGGAATGGAATACCGGTTCTTGGCCGACGATTTCTAAAAGCTTAGGCCACTTCATGGCAATAATATGCCATAATCGGTATATTATTGCAACGAATATTTTGAGCTGACTTTTAAAATGAGAAATATGCAGAAAAGACTGGAGCTATTTATATTTCCACAAAATTTATTCGGGGGAAAACTGCCCTCTTTAAAAATTAAATCCTTATCCTTCTCCCTCGATTTTGAACACGGCGTCATTCGGGTGGACTTTCTGGTTCACCTTCAGGGCCACATCCTGGCCCGGTTTTCCCTCGGCCACATTTTGATGCTCGATTTGCAGTGAATTTACCTCTTGCTTGAAATCCGTCGAGTGGCCGAGGAAGTGGATCGTATCGCCGACGCAAAGCTTGTCCGTCAGTCCCAACACGGCGACACTGATACGGTCGAAGTAGTGGGTCACTTTGCCGATGCGATTTTCAGACATGGCAGCCTCCTTTCAAGTCAAGGCGGTTGATAGGCGTTCCCCCAACCGATCTCCTAAAAAAATCATCAACTCAAAGTATACCATAAAGAGCGGCGAATATGCCCCGTGGCTTTCCACGGGGAGCCGCTCTTAGAGGGTTCCAAGGGGGAGTCGCCCCCTTGGTCGCAGGGCGGGGTTTCATGTCCCGCCCGAGAAGGGGAGGCAGGGCGGCCGGGTCTTCCCGGCGCCCGTTGGAAGGGGTCTTCCCCTCCAAATTGACTCGGGCCTGTCAAGTTTGACACGTGTCTCTTGACTTGATATCCTTTTGCCAGGCAGACATAAAGGGAATTAGGGCCATGAAATGTCCCAAATGTCATTTTGATAATCCTTCCGATACACGCTTCTGCGGCAACTGTGCGGCGCCGTTGCTTCCCTCGGCAGAAAGCCCTGTTTCCCAAACGGAAACGCTGAGGACCCCTGTCAAGGAATTAGCCACAGGCTCGACCTTTGCCGGTCGATATCAAGTTATCGAGGAACTGGGCAAGGGCGGCATGGGCAAGGTCTACAGAGTCCTCGACAAAAAGCTCAGAGAAGAAGTGGCCCTGAAACTCATCAAGCCCGAGATTGCTTTGGACAAAGAGACGATTGAAAGGTTTAGCAACGAGCTGAAGCTGGCCCGGAAGATCGGCCATCGAAATGTTGGCCGGATGTATGAACTCATGGAGGATGAGGGGACGCACTTTATCACCATGGAGTATGTTTCCGGCGAGAATTTAAAAAGCACGATCCGAAGGATCGGACAGCTCCCCGTCGCCAAATCGATGGCGATCGCCAGGCAAATTTGCGAGGGATTGGAAGAAGCGCACAGGCTGGGCATTGTCCATCGGGATTTGAAGCCAAGCAACATCATTTTGGATACAGAGGGGAACGCCCGGATTATGGATTTCGGGATCGCCCGCTCGCTCAAGGCCAAGGCTCTCACGGGGGCCGGAATGATCGTTGGGACTCCAGAATACATGTCCCCGGAACAGGTGGAGGGGAAAGACGTTGACCAGCGTTCAGATATTTATTCACTGGGCATTATCCTGTATGAAATGTTGACCGGCCGGGTTCCCTTTGAAGGGGATACGCCGTTCACGATCGGAGTGAAGCACAAGAGCGAGATGCCCAAAAGTCCTCGAGAGCTAAACCCTCAAATCCCCGAAGAGCTTAACCATACCATTCTAAGGTGCCTCGAAAAGGACAGGGAAAAGCGATACCAGAGCGCCGCGGATTTGCGCACGGATCTCGAAAATATCGAGAAGGGAATGCCGACGACGGAGACATTCATTCCCGAGAAAAAGGGTCTCACGTCGCGGGAAATCACCGTAAAGTTTAGCCTGAGGAAACTCTTTGTTCCTGCGTCGATTGGCCTATTGGCTCTTGCCGTTGCGATGGTCATTTTCTTCCGGAGCCGTGGGCCTCACTATGATCCCAAAAAAATTATCGTCGCCTTATTCGAGAACCAGACCGGCGACAGGTCCCACGACCCCCTGGGCCGGATCGCCTCGGACTGGATCACCCAGGGATTGTCCAAAGCCGGGATTGCCGAAGTCGTTACAGCTCCTCCCGGCGAGACAGCTCCGGGCACCCCAAAAGAAACTGAGCGCATCCGCACCCTGGCCAGAGAGGCCGGCGCCGGAACACTCGTCTCCGGAGCGTATTTCCTGCAGGGAAAAATCCTGAGCTTCCACGCTCAGGTTTCCGACCTGTCAAAAGGAAAATTGATCAAGGCTTTGGACCCTGTTAGCGGCCCCATCGAAGAGCCCCTAAAAACCATAGAGGTCTTGAGGCAAAAGGTCATCGGCGCCCTGGCCGGAATCACGGACCTAAGATTTAGGCCATTTATGGATATTTCAGGCCAGCCGCCGACTTATGAGGCCTACAAGGAATTTGCAGCAGCCCAAGAAGCCTTCTTTCGCAGAGATTACAAGCGAGCTATCGAACTCTGCTTAAGGGCAGCAGAACTGGATTCAAGCTTTAAGACGCCAGTGATGATGGCTGCCGCGGCGTATCGCAATCTCGGCCAATATGCCGCCGTTGAAAAGTTGATCGACGAACTCGACAAAGTCAGGGAGACACTGAGCCCCATGGATCAACTCATCTTTGATTGGTCGAAAGCCGTTCTTCAGGGCGACCTGGCCGGCCGGCTTCGAGCTTCGCGTCAATTGGCATCGAGAATGAACGGAATGTGGATTTATCAACGGGGCTCTGATGCCACTATGAATAATTATCCCCGGGAAGCGATCAAGGCGCTTTCGATGCTCGACCCTGAAGGGATCTGGATGAAGAGCTGGCCCGCCTACTGGAATTCTATGACGCAGGCCTATCATATGCTCGGGCGGTACAAGGCAGAGCTGAAACAGGCGCGCCGGGGCCGCAATCAGTTTCCGGAGATCATGATTAGCCTCGATTGGGAGGCGCGAGCCTTGGCGGCCCTGGGCAGAATAGAAGAAATTCATAAGCTCATCGACCAGAGCCTGAATTTGAAGCCTGGCAGGACCTACAACTCCGGCACGGTGATGATTAATGCAGGCCAGGAATTGAGGGTTCATGGTTTCAAAAAGGAATCGCTACAGTTGCTCGATCGCGCCATTCAGTGGATCCAAGCCAAGCCGGACGAGGAAAAAGCTAAAACAGATTTCCGAGAAGAACTGGCCGACGCCTATTACGGTGATGAAAAATGGCAAGAGTCGCGCATTCTCTACGAAGGCTTATTAAAAGAAGATCCTGAGAATACGGATTATCTAGCGATGTGCGGTGTGCTCGCGGCAAGAAGGGGGGATCGGGAGGATGCGCTCAGGATTTCGAAGCAACTGGAAGTAGTGAAAAAGCCTTATCTCTGGGGTTCTCCCACTTATCATCGGGCATGCATCGCTTCGCTCCTGGGGGAGAAAGAGAGTTCCGTTTTGCTGCTTCGCGAAGCTATTTCCCAGGGGGTATCCTACTGGAGGCTCTATGCGGATATGGACCTCGATCCGCTCCGCGACTATCCACCTTTCAAGGAGCTTGTCAGGCCCAAGGGCTGAAATCATTCAAATTCGTATCTGTTTTTATTTATTCCTTGGCGAGTTTTTGGGCCTCAGAGACGATGATTTCAAAGGCTTCTTCCACTTCGGCTTGATGCGTGCGAAAGCTGAGGATACAGGCGCGAAGAATAAACTCACCTTTAAGCAGAGTGGAAGAGAGAAATAGCTTTTGGCTCCTGATGATGTTTTTGAGGAGCCTCCGGTTGAATTCATTGATATCCGCTGATTTTGGCCGGAATCGGAAAGGCACGACGGAGAGGTCGGGCTCGGCTAAGCACTCGAATCTTGGCTCTTCCTGAAATTTGTGATAGAGCCATTCGGCCAACTCCAATTTTTCCGCAAGATTTTCGCGAAATGCCTGGATGCCAAACAATTTCAAAGGGAGCCAGACGCGCAAGCCCCGGTATGAGCGGGACAGCTCCGGGGAATAATCTGCGGCACTTACTTCCCCTTCGGGTGTTGGATGGTCCTGCAAATAATCTGCTGACATCATATGGGCTCGGCGCAAATGCTCTCCCTCCCTGACCAGCAGGCTCCCCGAGCCATAGGGCAGGAAGAGTCCCTTATGAGGATCCAGAACCACGGAGTCGGACGTCTCGATTCCGGCAAGCTTCTTCCGGCCTTCTTCGCACAGATTGAAAAAGCCGCCGTAGGCCGCGTCGATGTGATACCAAAGGCCAAACTTCTTGGCCACAGCAGCGAGGTCGGGAAGGGGATCAATAGCTCCCGTGTTGGTCGTCCCGGCATTGCCGACAAGAAGAAAAGGCTTTAAGCCCTTTTCAAGGTCGGCCCAGATAGCGTCTTCGAATAGTTGCGGAACGGCCCTGTAATTTTTATCCACATCCAGGAGGCGAATATTGCGCTCAGGAATGCCGGCCAAGCTAGCGACTTTCATCACGCAGTGGTGGGTTTGATCGGAGGCATAAAGTGTTCCGCGGCTCAGGTCGTCGCCGAGGAGGTGTTTTCGCGCCGTCACGACAGCGCTGAAATTAGCCAAAGATCCGCCGCTCGTGAGGATGCCGCGCGACGATTCGGGATAACCCATCCATTGAGCGAACCACTCCAGGACATTGGCTTCTAAACGCGCGGCGGCGGGCGCTGCAAACCAAGCGCCCGTAAAGCGGTTGGTGGCGGCGCCCAAAAAATCGGCAATCGCCGAAGGATACAGCCCGCCGCCGGGAATATACCCGATATAGGCTGGGTGTGGGGCATTGATCGAAATCGGAACGATGGTGTTCATGAAGAAATTAAGGAGGGACGTAAAATCCGTTCCCTGTTCGGGCGGCGGCTCGCGGAGACTTCGGAGGAATTCCCCGCTCACGTCAAGGTTGGAACGGGGAGCCTTGGGAAGGGCCGCAATATGATCCACGACGGCTCTGACCGCCTCCTCAGCCATTTTATGCATAGCCTCGGGTGTTAATTCGAGATTAGCCGGTTTTTTCATCATGGAAAATATACTTCAAAAAGAAGAAGAAAGAAATGCTTCTAGGGGCCGGCGCTCCTGAAAACGTAACCATTCCCGGTTTCACCCGTATATATATATGGGCATCCGTATTTTCGCTTGGACGGTCTAGGGAGAGGTCCAAAAACCACTGAATGGTCGCAGACAATGTAAAGAAAGGAGATCGACCGTGAAACACCGCAGGTGTCCGATTGGTTTTTTGCCGGGCCTTCTGGCTGCAGTTTTCCTGTTCGCCGTTCCGGCGGCTCCTGCGCTGGACGGTGCGGTCAATCGCGGAACTCCTTCGAAATCTTGGGCCGGCTCCGCGGCCCTCTCAGGCGGACATCTCGAGCGCTCCCCGGCGCCTGGCGGCCTGGCCGAGAGGATCGACGCGTACCTGAAGCCCTTCGTCGAAACGAACAATTTCACCGGCGTGGTGCTCGTGGCGCGGGGCGGCCGGATCCTGTTCCAGAAGGGCTACGGCCTGGCGGATGTCGAACACGACGTTCCCAATACGCCGAAGACGCGCTTCCACATCGCCTCGCTCTCGAAGGCGTTTACGGCCGTCGCCATCCTGCTCCTCGAAGAGCGCGGCCGGCTCGCCACGGCCGACCCCGTGTCGAAGTTCCTGCCGGACTATCCAAGCGGCGACAAGATCCGGCTCGAGCACCTTCTGACGCATAGCTCCGGCATCCCCAACGTTAACAACTTCCCCGAGTACGACCGGGAGTCCTTCTTCCCCCACACGACGGCCGGCATCGTGGCCATGTTCAAAGACAAACCACTGGAGTTCGAGCCTGGGACCCGTTTCCGCTACAGCAATTCGAACTATAACATCCTGGCTCTGATTATCGAGACCGTCTCCGGGCAGCGGTACGGCGAATTCCTTCGGACGAACATCTTCGGCCCGTTGGGCCTCGCCTCTACCATACATAACGGGGACGCGGCCGCACTGATCAAGGATCGGGCGGTCGGCCTCGAGCCCGAGGGCCTGCGCGGCCTGAAGCTCGCTCCGCGCATCGACTGGTCCATCAAGACCGGGAACGGCTCGCTCGTCACCTCTGCCGCCGACCTTGCTTTATTCGCCCGCGCCCTCTTCGAGGCCCGGCTCCTGCGGCCGGAGTCGCTCAGCAAGATCCTGCGGCCCGGCGAAGCCTTCCCCTACGGCTGGACTGATCGGGAGCGCGCCGGCCGAAAGGTCAAGGGTTCTGGCGGCCGGAGCCCGGGATTTGTGTCGAGCCTGGATTATGTCCTCGAGGACGGCACCGCCATTATCGTCCTCAGCAACAGCTATTCGCCGGTGACCCAGGACCCGATCGCCGGCGATATCGGCGCGATCGTCTATGGCCGGGCCATACGTCCCCCGCTGATGACCCCGGTCGCTCCGCGGCCAGGCGAATCGGCCGCTCTGGCCGGAACGTACCGAATGCCCGACGACTACTTCATCCCAGGAGTCACCCTGACCCTCGCGGATCGGGGCGGCTATCTCGAAGCCCGCTGGGCCAACGGAGCGATGACCGTTATTTACAGTGTCGGGGACGGCGAGTACCTCGACCGGACCTTCTGGGCGAGGGTGCGCTTCACTCGGGACGCCGAAGGCCGGGTGACGGGCTTCGTCTACAACCTGACGCGCGAATTCATGGCCCGCCGCCTAGGTCAATGACAGAGGCTTAAATCATGCGAAAGACGGCGGGAAAACGTTTATGGCGACCGAGCGTTTCAGGGGCCCGATCCTAAAGTACGACAATATCTGGGTATTCGAAAAAGAATAGCCTTTTAATTCTTTCCCATCGTCTTCTTCTGCTATAATCAGCGCTTTGGTGGACCATGCTGAAGAAAATCGTCGGCATTTATCGAGAGGCGTATCGCGGGCTGCCGAAGACAGCCTGGATGCTGGCCGCGGCTGCGTTCCTGATCGCGTTATTTTTCCGCAGAACGCCCATCTATGCTTCCGCTCAAGAGAAGTCACGGCAGCAGCAGCAAGATTCGCCGTGGAAAGACCCGCTTTTTCTCTTTATCCTGCTTCTAACCATTTCCCTGGGCGTGATCTTCGTCCAGTTGCTAAGCACTTATCCCCTTTATCTGCGCCGGACTTATGGTTTGGCCGAGAACCGCATCGGCAGTGTGCTGGCGGTCAATACGCTGATGATTGTTTTTCTGGAGATGCCGCTCGTCCATTGGCTTTCGCGTTTTGCTCCCGGCCGCGTTGTCGCCTGGGGGGCTCTCTTTTTCGGCGCGAGCTTTCCGCTACTGCCTCTGGGCCGGAGCTTCGGCTTTGCCGCGCTATGCATGGCCGTCCTGACCGTGGGGGAGATGCTCACCTTGCCGATGCTTGCCACCCTTATCTCCAATCGAGCCCCCGCTTCGAGTGTGGGCCGCTTCCAGGGGATGTTCAGTCTGGCCTTCACGGTTGCTTTTGTCATCGGGCCTCTCTTAGGCAATTGGATTTATGGATCTTGGTCCGGCGAAGCGCTCTGGGTGGCGGTCGGCCTGCTCGCCGTTTTGCTCTGGCTCGGTTTCCATGCCGCCCAGGCGGCGATGGACAAGCAAAATGCGACTTGATTTCCATTTTTCCCTGAAATATAAATAGCTCTTCGCTCATTGGACACCGTTTTAACAAGGAGAGAGTACATGAACCAGCCGGAATCCGACTCTTCGGAAAACAAAGGATTGGCTTTGAACAGGAGACGGTTCATCGGATATTTTTCGGCCATGGGACTAGGAGCCACGCTGATGCCGGGAACCCTTTTAGCCCAAGCCCAGGAAGCCCAGGAGATCACTCCCGAAATGGTCAAGGGCGCGGCCAGAATCGCCGGGTTGACGTTCTCCGATGAGGCCGTTAAAAGAATTGTCGAAGGCCTTAACCGGAAGAACGGCCTCATCAGGAATTATGAAAGCCTCCGCGCAATGAAGCTCGGCAACAGCGTTCCGCCGGCCTTCGTTTTCAACCCCGTGCTTCCGGGAACGAGGCTTCCGACCGAGCAGAAGCCTTTCAAGATGACGAAGGTCAAGGTCGCGGTGCCTAAATCCGATGAAGACCTGGCTTTCCTTCCGTTAACACATCTGGCCAGGCTTGTCGAGAAGCGGGATATCAAATCGCTCGACATCACAAAACTCTATCTGGAGCGGCTGAAAAAATATGACCCGGTCTTGCACTGCGTCGTCACGCTGACCGAGGAACTGGCGCTCAAGCAGGCCGCGAAGGCCGACGAGGAAATCAAAGCGGGGGATTACAGGGGGCCTCTTCACGGCATTCCCTGGGGGGCAAAAGACCTTCTTTATGTTAAGGGATATAAAACCACATTGGGCGCTTCTCCCTACAAAGACCAGGTTGTCGATGTCGATGCCTCTGTTTACACGAGATTGACAGAAGCGGGCGCAGTCCTGTTGGGCAAGCTGACCTTGGGAGCCCTGGCCCAGGGAGACCGCTGGTTTGGAGGGCAGACGAAGAGCCCCTGGGATCCAGCGAATCAAAACCAGGGATCGAGCGGCTCTTCGGCGGGCCCATCCTCGGCCACGGCCGCCGGGCTGGTCGGATTCTCCATCGGCACCGAAACCCGCGGTTCGATCATGTCGCCGGCCGCGCGGTGCGGTGTGACAGGGCTTCGTCCGAGCTACGGCCGCGTCAGCCGCTATGGCGCCATGGCCCTGAGCTGGACCATGGATAAGATCGGATCGATCTGCCGCACGGCCGAAGACTGCGCCGTGGTTTTCAGGACAATTTGCGGGCCTGACGGAAAAGACAACACGCTGATCGATGTCCCCTTCAACTGGAACGCCGGGGCGGATTTAAAGAAGCTGCGCATCGGCTACGTCAAGGCGGCTTTCGAAGGTGAGATCCCCGACAATCCGGAAAATCCGCAGAGGGTACAGCGCCAGCGCGAAATGAGAAAATTCGACGAGGATGCATTGCGTGTCATCCGCTCGCTGGGCGTGAACCTCAGGCCGATCGAGCTTCCGAAAATGACGACTGACGCCATCGACTTCGTCCTGACGACCGAGGCCGCGGCGGCCTTTGACGACCTCATCCGAAGCGACAAGCTGGACATGATGTCGGCGGATCCGGAGCGAAGCAGCTGGGTGGGCAGTTTCCGGCTGCACCGGTTTGTCCCGGCGGTGGAATACATACAGGCCAACCGGGCGCGCTACAGGCTGATGGAGGAATACGCGGCGTTGTTCGCCGGCCTCGACCTGTTCATCGGGAGCGCTCTGAGCGCGACCAACCTGACCGGCCATCCGGAGATCAGCATCCCGCACGGCTTCGATTCCAAGGGGCAGCCGACCAGCCTGCGTTTCACCGGGAAACTGTTCGGAGAATCGGAGATCCTCCTGCTGGCCCACGCCTTTCAGCAGAAGACAGGCCACCACCTCAAACGTCCGAAGCTATAAAATGTTTATGCATGCCATCGTCCGGAGACCATGCCAAAACCTGGTGCGGGGAATTACAGCCGCGAATCTTGGGACGCCCGATTATGAAAAAGCGATCCTCCAGCATGCTGCGTATGCGGATGGCCTGCGGTCGTGCGGCTTAGAAGTCATTGTTCTGGAGGCGGACGAACGGTATCCAGATTCCACATTTGTGGAGGATACGGCGGTCGTTACCGAAAAGATGGCGGTCATCACCAGCCCGGGTGCTCCGAGCAGACAAGGGGAAGAGGCCAGCGTGGCCGAAGCGCTGAAATCCTTTTTCCCCAGCCTCGAATATATCCAGCCGCCCGGAACGCTCGAGGGCGGGGACGTGATGAAGGTCGGGGATCATTTTTTTATCGGGCTCTCGCAACGGACAAATCGGGAAGGAGCGAATCAGTTTGCCCGGATCGCGGAAAAATTTGGATATGCAACTTCTTTGGTGCCGTTGAAACGAGTGCTTCACCTGAAGACCGGCGTCGCTTATCTTGAAAATAAAAAGCTCTTGGCCGCCGGTGAATTTATGGCCCACCCCGCCTTTGACGATTTTCATCGTGTTCCTGTCGGCGAGGATGAATTGTTTGCGGCCAATTCTGTTTGGGTCAACGGCTGGGTGCTCGTTCCCGCAGGATTTGAAAAGACGAAACGAGCCATTGAGAATTTGGGCTATACCGTCAAAGATATTGATGTTTCGGAGTTTCGCAAGCTCGACGGCGGCCTGAGCTGCCTGTCGCTGCGGTTTTAGGGGAGTCCGCGGCGATCGTCACGGACTCCCGAACTATCCCGAGCGAGACGGGCTAGATCCGAAAGGAAAAACTGAACTTTAGGCCCATGTTTTGCGTATGACTAACAGAGCTATTTTAATCAATGAGGAGGTCATCGTGCCAAAATGTTTAAAAAGCTCATTATTTGTGATCGGCCTCACGCTGATTTTGATATCCGCGGCCGTTTATACGGGATCGCAGACGCAGGATAAGCCGGTTGATGCCAAGAAAATTTTGGAGGAAATCGCCGGGGATTATGATTTTGATTTCCAGGGCCAGGCCATGTTGATCAATTTCTTCGAGAAGGATGGGAAGTTTTTCGGCGCCCCAGTGGGGGAAACACCCGAGGAGATCCTGCCGGTCAAGGGAAGCCTTCTCAAGTTTGAGGTCACCCCCGGCGGCGGAGTGCAACTCTACGAATTGGAATTCGTCCGGAACGAGAAGGGTGTGATTGACAAATGCACCCTGAAAACGATGGGCATGGAGATGATAGGGATCAAAAGAGTGGCAAAAAAATAACGAGCGGTGCCAAGTGCGTCCAGCCGGATTTCCCGGCAGAATATATTCGCTATCTATTTCTGAGCGCGTCCAAAAGACGGTCGATATCGTCCTCATTATTAAAAAAATTCAAGGCGACACGGATAAACCCGGCCCGCAGGGAGACGTAAATATCTTTTTCGGCAAGCCTGTCAACGCACTCGCCGTTTTCCCCTCCCAGCGTGAAGGCCACAATCGCGGACCGTTCGTCGGGCCGGGCGATTGGGGAGATCACTCTTATGCCCGAGCGGTTCAATCCTTTAATGAGATAATCCGCTAATTCCGCGATCCGCTTCTGGATATTTTCGAAGCCGATGGCTTTCATGTAGTTCAAAGCCGTCTGAAAGGCCAAAAGAACCTGAAGGTTGGATGTGCCAAGGCTGTACTGCTGAGCCGATTCATGGAGCCGGATCGGGGCGTTCTTTAATACGGGGATAGAGTCCCCGCATTCTGAAGCCACGGACAGCCAGCCGGCTACGGGAGAGGGAAATTTCCTGCGGAACGGACCAGACGTGAAAAACATGGCCCCGATGTGTCCGGTCAGGCCCCATTTGTGGAAGGAGGCCGACAGGGCGTCGATGTGCATCGTCTCGACATTCAGGGGGTAAAAAGGGAAGCCTTGAGTGGCGTTGACGATGAAGTGGATCTTTCTTTCGAACAGCGATTTGCCCAGGGTTTCCAGGTCCAGGCGGAACCCCGTGGCATATTGAACATAAGAGGCGACAACAGCCAACGTTTTGTCGTTGGTCATTGCCAGAATCTCTTCTACTGAATAGCGGGCATCGACTGGCCGGACATAGCGCATCTCGATGCCCTGGTGCTCAAACCCGATGGTCGAAGCAGGGAATTCATCCTCGAGGGATACGATGTAGAACGGTTTTCGGACATGCCTTTTAATGGAAAGGGCCAGGAAGGACATGGCCGTGGATGTGTTTTGAACGAACGTGATGTTATCCGCCTTCGTATGAATCAGGTCCGCCAGGTCGGCATACAGCCGGCCGCATTTTTTGAGGTCATCGAAATAGTGGATATCGCCGTTGAGCATGAACCGACGGTATTCCTCGGTGATGGCCTCGAAAACCGGCGTAGGAGGGGGCGACATGGCGGCGCTCAGGAAATAAGCAAATTTGCGGGTGACGGGAAAATCGTCCCGGATCTTTTGCCAGTCTATTATCATTCCGACTCGACTCTCTTTTCCTGGAAATGGACGGCTTCATTTTAATCGAAAAGCGAGACGAATGGAATTGTTTTTCGTCCTCAGCAATTCCGCTGAAACCTTTTTTTAGCCTGGAAGGCTATTGTTTAATCAAAATGGAGTATTCGCCCCGAAGCGGGATCTGTTTGGCCGTCAACAGAATCCGGTAAAGCCGTTCCCTCCATGAGGAGCGTAATTGTCCGTCGACGAGAGGGATGGTTTCGAGAGCCGCGCTCCATTGGCCTTGATCAAAATGGATGAAGACCGGTTTTGCGTCCAGGATGCCTTCCGGGCTTGCCAGCCGGATTTTTCCCTCGCCTGTCAATTCCGGCTTTCGCCCGCTCATCAGTGTCATCTGTACAGGCTGCTTGGCGCCTTTCAGGATATATCTGTCCTCCAGGATGACTTGCTTTCCCCGCTCGAGAGTCACGGTTCGTTTCCAGGATTGAACCTGCGCTCCTTCGGGATAGGCCTTGGCGATATCAAGACTGAAGGAAACCGCCTTGGGCCCGGATTTATACTTAACGTCTGTGGCCTGAAACTCCCGGCCGTCTTTCTGCATAAAACCGTTGATTGTTGGAAGATTGTGGTAGGCGGACTGCATGGTCCAAATCTCATACCGTCGATTGCTGAAGGTCTTGGCCGTGTAGGATTCAACGCCGACGTCGATGAGGACCGGATAGCCGTCGGCATAGACGATCAAATTGCCCACATCGTTATGGTTGTGGCTCTCGGCATTGTGCCCGCCTTTGGCAGCCAGGTAGAGCCCTTTTTCCGAACCTTCCAAGGAGCGCGCCCCCATGATTTGGAGTTCCGGGAGCCAGAAATCCCTGCCCAGCGGCTCCTTCGGCGTCGCCTTCGTGAGTTCGTCGAGGACGAAAAGCATCGGCAGGACGCGGCCCAGCCAGCCGAAACTTCCCCGAATGGAATCCTCCCCGAGGTTCTGCTGCTTGGCCAGAAAGGCTCCGAAACCCATCATGTCTTGATCCCGGATGCTTTTTCCGAAGCGATAAATAACCGAGGCGTTGGCATTCAGCTTCGCGGCGGCATCGGCGAAATTGATGTAATAGCGGCCGGAGATATGAAGCCGGCCGATATATCGCCCGATTTCCCGCACCAGGGGATTCTCGAAGATGTTGATCCGGCCGTTCGAAGCGCCGTGGAGAAGCTCGAGCGAGTCATAAAGCGAGGCACCTGCCCGGTCCCAATAGCCGGGGCCCTCATCGCAGCCGCCGTCTTTCGGATACGAGTTCAAGAACTGGTCCAGACATTTGAGGATTTTCGAAATGGATTGGATCCTGCGGTCAGGCTCCTTTTCCAGGAGAAGGACCGCGATCAGCCAGTTGGAGCAGATCCAGGGATTCCAGTTGTTGACTTTCTGGCCGTTCAGGCCCATCCACCAGAAATCGTCACGCGCCAGGTTTACGGAGAGGATGCGACGCTGGACTTCGTAAAGGATGCGCTCTCGGACCAGGGGCGAAACGCCATCCAGCTGTTCGCCCAATAAATAATCGGTCCAGGCCAGGAGCATGCCGGTTTCTGCGGCAAACAAGTCCACGGTCGGCTCGGCCGCATCGGGAAGGCCGGAGCCCTTTTTCTGGGCGCTGACGTGGGCGGGAACGCCCCAGTAGGTTTCCTCGCAGATCGTCCAGATGCCGTTGAGGATATCGTCCAGGAAGCGCCCTTTCCCTTCGATGCATTCGCCGATGACGAGCTCCGCCAGCTTGGCCCTCCGACTGAATGAGACGGCCTCGTACCGGCTTCGGTTTCCGTTCCTGACAAAATCCAGAAAGATGGAAGCTTTGGGAGTTTCCCACTCACAATTCAGGTTCTTTTCTGCCCGCCGGACGCAGGCGGCGCGGACTTTTTCCGGAAGCTTCTGCCACTCTTCATGTTCGGACACTTTGGGGAACGGATGCCAATCTTGAAGGGAGAGGATGATTTGCTTCAACTTTTCCGGCGTGAGGGCGCCGCTCAACAAATTCAACTTTCCCTGGGCAGTCGCCAAAGATGAGCAGACCAAGAGGACCCAAAACCAAAGTCCGAGTGCCGGCATGTTCCGCGTTCTCATCTTCAAAGCCTCCTCAATGGATTTCGTACAGATGCGATCCTTTTTCTATGACCGCCCGGCCCCTTTCGCCGCAGCAGAACAAAAGATCCAGCGCGGAGAGGTTTTTGATGAAGCCTCCCCAGAATTGAGGGTACTGCGGCGGGTCATAGCGCAATAGCCGGACACGAATATTTTCTTTTTTGAATGCGCCGTAATCAACGGCCTTATCGGAAAAATAGGGAAGGACGACCTCTTTCGCCCCGAGCTCTTTAGCGATGGACACAAGAAGCGCTGTCCCTTTTCCCGCGATTCCGATATCTGATTGAAGGACCGTCTCGCGGCTGATATCCAGCTCATTTTTGAGGACCTCGAGAAGAGCGAGAGCTATTCTTATGAAACTTTCATCTGGAGAGTCTACGGCCGCTCTGATTTTTTCAAAGATGGGTTCGAAGCCAAGGGACTTCCCGTAGTCATGCCGGAGAGTCAGAAGAAACTTCTTCCTCCATCTCTCCTTCTCATAAATTTCCAGGTCCCGGATTTTTTGCGCTCCTCGTCCTTTTCTTTTTAGCGGGACGGTCAACCAGACCTCGCCGCCCGGGCCTTTGATCCGGTTGCGGTTCACATACGTGAATCCTCTGGCCAGGACGGTCTCATCCAAGAGGACCATCCTGTCGGAATGGAGCAGCCGGGCGAAAAACCCGCCCCAGGGAATGAAGGCCGGCTGGTTAAAGGTCACATTCACTGGCGGTTTTTCCCTCGGCGTTCCGGGATGATAGAAGCTTATTCCATATGACGAATGAGGTCAATCCGTCTTGGAGCTGGGCCGAGACGAGCAGGGAGAGTCTCTGAAGGAGAGAAAAGAGACTACCTCTTTATGAGTGGCTTATATTCTTGAAAATGTTCCCTGATTTTCCCTTGGCCGACATACTTCGATAATAGCCGATAATTCCGGCTTTCATATCGAATCCTACCGGCAAGAATGGCCGGATGGATCTTCAGTTTATTCGCGACGGCATCGATCTCGGCCGAGGAAACCGGTCTCTCTAGAAAAGCCTTGTTGATCTCATCCTTCGGCACGAGGGCTTCTTCCGCCAAGCGATCAGCGTCAAGTTCTCTTTTGTCCTCGATCTCTGCTTTGTGCCCACGCATATCCATATCATCAATAATAAATTCATTTTCTTCGGCAAGATGGAGAACCACGTGGCCAAGTTCATGAAGAAGGCAGAACCAAAAATTATCGATTCGATCGTGCCTGAGAGTAAGGGAGATTACAGGCCTCCTTCCTTCTTGCAAAAAGGAAGCCCCGTCGAAATAGGTCTTGGGGAAATGGGGGACGAATAAAAATAGGATGCCGATCTTATTAAGATATTCCTTGGCTAGAATTGGTCCATTATCGAAATAGCTCAGTTTCGCGATGTCTCTTAATATTTCTATGGTCAGAGATTTTTCTAAATAGTTTTGCTTTAGATTGTTCTGCCGTGCCAAAATCATAGTCTGCAGACACCATGCCCAAATAGCATATTGATCCGCTTTTGCGTTTTGTCTGGCGCTTTTACTTTTTCTGAAAAGGACGGCCGACACGGCTTTCGGACCTCCTGCTTGTTGAATAATTCGCCGCATATGTTCTTCTGCCCGGAGCTTCATGTCTTTGGTATTGTCGATAAGTCCTCTTTTTGCCAACTCTTTTAGCGGAAAACGATTCCACTCCAATTGAGGAAAATCGGATGGGAAGTTGGCTGCCGGCTCTTGAAGCAATACTTCGGCGGGGATTCCTAATCCTTTATTAAGAGCTCGCATCATGGCCAAGGAAAGAGGTTTTTTCTTGTTCAGAACCTCTGATACTTTGCTCCGGCTTCCTATGAATGGGATAAGGTCTTTTCGGTCCATTCCCAGCTGGTCGATCCGAAATTTAATGGCTTCGACCGGGTCGGGCCTCTGAATAGGGAACTGAGATTCTTCATACAACTCAACCAGTTTTGCCAGGAGTTCGAGTTCATCCGCTTCCCGGGTTCTTTCTTTTGCGTCCATAAGCTCTTCAATGCGAGCAAGAGCAGCATCATAATCTTTTTTTGTTTTAATCAATTTATTAACCATTAGATGGCCTCCGCATCGATCTTGTCATACTCACTATGCGTCCCAACGAATCTAATAAATACCGTCTTGGTCGGATAATTGATTTTGACGACCAACCTGTATTTATTTCCTCCAATGTTGAATACGACTCTGTTACCGCTCAAGAAGCCGGCATTTTTATATCGCTTTTTTATATCCTCGGGTGAAGTCCACTTGGAATGGTTTGCTTCATACCACCAAGATTCCAATGGGCCTTTCGCATCTTTGTGTCGTTCATAGAATTCTATGAGTGTCGGTCTCTTAATGACGTTCACGTGAAAAGTATAATATGTTCCTTTTATGATGTCAAGTAATATATTCCCATAAAGGGAACGTATGGCAATTGATTTGAGGCTGCCTCTTTCCCTATATAGAAGAAAAAGGAGCGCTAAAACTTATAGGCCGGGTTCCTGGGATCGAAATCGGCGTCCGTGAGCCCGGCCTTCGGGTTGAGGCTCTCAAAGTCATAATTTTCAATCAATAGGTCGTTCCCATCGAAGATCTGAACCTTCTCTAAATTTCCGTCCAGCATTAACATGGTTCTTACAGGCTGACGTTTTTTCTCAGCCGGGCCAGGGTGTTTAGTCTTATTAGTCCTTGGGGATCTGCTTATACATAATCAAAAGCGAGCCCGGCGCGACCGGGATTTTAATTTCCAGCCCTTCTTCAAGAAGGTTTTTGCCAATCTCAGACCACTTGATGGCATAGTCCTCAAAATTCACCGCATAGACGCCGGCCGGGACGAGTCCATGTAGCTTAATCTGACAGGTTGAAACGGTGCTGAGATTTCGGCGGAAGGCCAGGACCATGCCGTCTTGAAATTCGGGACGGTCAAATTGATAGGCTATCCAGCCATCGTCCGACGAATTGTATTCGGTCAAAGGATAATAATCACCGTAAAAATATGGCCGCAATTTCTTGAATTCCTCCATGGATTTTTTTGCCTGGGCCAGCGGGAAGCTCGGCTGGTTGACCTCCCAGCCGAAGACCAGGGCGCTGCTCAGAGAACTTCGCCAAAAATAGGTGTCGGGGTTGCTGTTGCCCGTGCCGCTGCAGGGCAGATAGAAATTGAGGCCGTAGGTATGGCACTGGTATCCGTTGGGCTCGTAGTACTGATAGTCCGTCCGCCAGAGCGGCGCGCTCCGGGAGATCGTCTCCAGGTCCAGGCGGCGGCCTCCGCTCGCGCAGTTGTCGATGAGCAGGCCGGGATGGCGCTTTAAGAGCTCGTCCCAGAATTCATAAAGGCCTTCGATATGCTTGATTTCCGTGATGCCCTGCCGGTCCGGGGCGTCCGCCGCTCGCCAATAGTCCTGCGGGTCGAAATTGAAGTCCTGGCGGTAAACCGTGATGCCCTCTCGTGAGATCATCCCCGAGATATAGTCCGTGAGCCAGCGCCGCGCTTCGGGATTGCCGAGGTCGAGCAAGCTGTTTGAGTTTTGCGGCAGCCTGACCAACCATTCAGGATGCTCGCGGTCGAGCCGGGTTCCTTTGTAGACTCTTTCCGGCTCGAACCAAAGCACAAAGCCCATTCCCAGCTTCTTTGCGACATCCGAAACGGGACGTATTCCGTTCGGAAAGTTTTTCTTGTTGATGACCCAGTTTCCAACGCCCTGCCACCAGCCTGTCTCGGATCCTTCATACCAGCCGGCGTCAATCCATCCGGCTTCGGGTACGATCCCGAACTGCTCTAGACGATAGGCCATGGCGATGGCATAGGTTTCGGTAGCGCAGCTGTATTCGTTGCAGGGCCGCGGGCCGCCGAAACCCAATCCGCTGGCCAGGGGTAATGTCATGGGACGGCCGTTTTTTTGGGGCGTGTGATGCTTGAGAATGAACCGGCGGAAAAGATTATGGCCCCGTAGGCGGTCGGTGCCGGGCCAGAAAAGCAAAGCCGCGTTCGGCGTTCGGACTTCTTCCCCCGGACGAAGGGCAAAGTGCGTTTTTTCCATGCCCGCTGAAAGATGGATCACCGTCCCGGAATCGCGCCCAACCGCCGCTTTCCACTTTCCCGACCAGCCTATGCCGACCATGACCCCTTCGCCGGGAGCTTCGATATTGAAAAAAGAAAGGGCGCCGTTTGCGGAGGAACGTCCTTCCCGGGGGCCGAACGTAATCGCACCGCCAGGATTCAAGGGTTCATCGATCGGAGCAAAATCGACCCGCTCGGCATTGCTGCCCAGGGCTCGATGAAGAATAAAATTCCCCTTCCCGGTAAAGGGAAAACTGGTATCTATGGCCTGGATGTTCTCGATGATCCGCGTATTGGCCCGAGATGAATTTTTGAATTTCAAGACCCATTCGACGGCGGGGAAATCATTGTAAATCGTGCAGAGGGCGCGAACGACAAGACCCGTTTTTGGGTCGGTATAGGTCAAGATTTGCAGAGTTCGATCGTCATCGATCTTTTTCTTATCTTCGGCAAATGTCCAGCGGGTCAGGAAAGACGCGGAAGCTTTCCCGTCGTAGAGAAAAGCAAACGGCGGCAGCTTCGCCTTGGAAAAATGCTCTCCGACAAACTGCCCGGCCTTTTTACTCTCTTCAGACGGCAGCGGATTTTCGATTTTTTTCGCCTGCGCCGCGATAAAGATAAAGCAGCAAAGAAAGCAGAAAAACAATTTTGTTTTCTTGGGATCCACGTCGGCTTCCTTTTTCTATCTTGGGGATAGCGATTGGAGTTTATTAAAATAACGTTCTATCGTCAATATCGGAGAGCCGGTCATCCCGCCAGGTCGCCTTCCAGGAATGTCAGATGGCATGCGAGACTCCGGCCGAAGATATTTCATGACTATCTCTTTCCCCTGGGGGAGAGGTCTATGATGGTTCCTGTGTTTTTGAGCCAGCCGGCGGCTCCTCGGTCCGCCTTCCGCTGTTCTTAGCTCTTGCATTGACATCTACTTCCATATGATTTACCATCTTTTACAATAGGAGACGGAGAGAAGTCTAGCAAAATAGCATGCCTCACCAGGACAGCGGACAAGCGAACTATTTAAAAAGCCGGGAGTAATGAATGCAGCTGAGACAATTTCAATTTTGCGCCGTCTTTATTTGTGTTTACACTCGAGTTTCCAAATCGTCTATACGATAATTATTAAAGAATAATATTTAAATTGTAAGCTATGGAAAAGCTCAAAATCGCCAAAGAATTTGATAAGTCTGCGGATTTAGTTCTTTATCACGGAGATTGTCTTAAGCTCTTGAAGTCAATTCCCGATCGATTCGTTAGACTCGTTGTCACTTCGCCGCCATATAATTTAGGGAAAGCTTACGAAAACAGATTGAATCTTGAATCTTATCTCGCCCAACAGAAGACGGTAATCGAGGAATGCTATCGAGTGCTCGATGATACGGGCAGTATTTGCTGGGAGGTCGGCAATCATGTAAAAAACGGAGAAATCATTCCTCTGGATATTATCCTATATCCGATCTTCTCTTCCCTTGGACTAAGGCTTCGCAATCGAATCATATGGTCTTTTGGTCACGGCCTTCATGCATCAAGAAGGCTATCGGGGCGATATGAAGTAATCCTTTGGTTTACCAAAGGAGAAAAATATATATTCAATCTAGATAACATACGAATCCCTCAGAAATATCCTCAGAAAAAACACTTTAAGGGGCCCCGAAGGGGGCAGCTTTCTGGACATCCGCTTGGCAAGAATCCAAGTGATATTTGGGAAATTCCAAATGTAAAAGCTAATCATATCGAAAAAACTATTCATCCCTGTCAGTACCCTGTGGAACTTGTAGAAAGATTAGTGGTTTCATTGACAAATAAGGGCGATTGGGTTTTTGATCCTTTCCTGGGCGTTGGATCGACTGCGTTAGCAGCGCTAATACATCGAAGGAAAGCCATTGGCGCTGAAATAATGGAAGAATATGTAAATATCGCCCTAGATCGAGTTAGGAAAGCCGAGAAAGGAGAACTAAGAATTAGGCCGATCGATCGCTCAGTCTATGACCCGACTTCACCCCAGAATAGCGTTCCGCCACGTGTGGTTTCGCTAGGTCGCACAACAAAACAGCTTAATCTCTTAGACTTGGAACAACCGGATTAAATAAAAGGCTAATGAATTGAAAGTGGTTTATGAATATTCCCATCTAGGCGGAACGGAAATTCTAAAAGTCCGATATCCTGAGATTGATAAGGAAATTTATTCTGTCATTGATAGGGTGGCTGCCAAAAAGACAAAAATAAGTAAAGAAGAAACAATGAGGGGACGAAGACTCACTTCTCCTAAAGCTATGAACAAGCAATTTCGGGAGGTTTTTGACGAACTCGGATATCGCGAAATAAAAGACACATATACCATAACGATCCCCAAAGCTAATATTTCCATTCCGGGAGCCTTCAAACAGATAGATTTTGTGAAGGAGAAGGTTCTTGTCGAGGTCCAATTTGGAAAGTATGCGTTTATGTTTTATGACATGGCAAAGTTCCAATATTTCTTTAATGAGAACAAAGCAGATATTGGCGTAGAAATTGTCCCTTGCCACGCTCTTCATAAACAAATGTCGACAGGAGTATCGTACGGCGAACAGCTTGTCTATGACATTGAGCGTTTAAAGAGACATTTTCCTGCCGTGCCCGTAAAGGTCATCCTCGTCGATACCGATTAGAGCCGTCTGATTAAGAAGCACGTTGACTGAACAAGATAAAAAGACTTCGGATCAGCTGGTTAGACCTACAAGTTTGATCCTAGTGCTGAAAATGAAGTAATACAAGCCGCGTATAAAAAGCTGTAATTGTGGTGATATAGGCAGCCATAGGCCCCATCGCATTATTTGACAAATCTTTTCTTCAGTCCCTAAGCGTCGATGAGTCAGTATGGTTTGATCGTTTCTTTCTATCCAATATCTGTCCAATGTTTTACATTGAGACTTTAGGACCCGACTTTCGCCATTATATGAGACCATCTTCCTAAGCGCAGTCATTTCAACAACTTACAGGGGGGCCTTTGTAGCACCTAACAATATATGGCGGCCGTCATGGCGATTTACCCTTTATATTGTGTAAAATAACAAGATTTTGCTTGACAAGTAGCACCTAATAATGTATATTTTTTACATGCCTTATATACTCAAAAAAAGGATAAAGGGTCGTACCTATTATTATCTGGCCGAAACCCAGCGGGTCCGGGGGAAACCGCGGATCGTCTGGCAGCGCTACCTCGGAACGGCTGAGAAGATCCAGCGGAGGTGGGAAGGAATAACAACAGAGGAACGGGTCGAAGACATCGAGACCTTCGAGCTGGGCTCTGTGGCCGCCATCGAAGCGATCGAACAGGAACTCGGGTTCCAGAAGGTCGTCGATGAGATCGTGCCAAAACGGAATCAGGGGATGAGCGTCGGGCAGTATCTGTATCTGATTGCCCTAAACCGGGCCGTGGAGCCGAAAAACAAAGCCTCCTTGGGGAGCTGGTTGAAGACAACAGCCATCGGAGACTTCCGGGAGGTCGATTGGGCGGCTTTGGACTCGGCCAACTTCTGGGATCATATGGAGAAGGTCCGCAAAGACGAGGTCGAAGCGATCGGCGATGCGGTGGCTAAAAAAGTGGTCATGACCTATGACCTGTCTTTAGACTGTTTGTTGTATGACACGACGAACTATTTTACCCAGTTAAGCCCCAAGACAACCTCGGAGCTGGCGCGATATACCCATTCGAAGGCCGGAAAACATGAGCTCCGCCATGTCGGCCTGGCACTTCTCTGTAACCGGGAACAGGGCATTCCACTTTTCCACCGGGTGTTTCCGGCCTCGATCCATGACGCCAAACTTTTCGACCAGATTTACTCTGAGATGTACGGGCTTCTTCTTTCTTTAAAGCGAGGCAAAGAGCAGATGACGCTGGTCTTCGACAAAGGCTGTAACTCTCCGGAGAACATCGGGCGGATCGATTCGAGCCGGGTGTATTTTATCGGCGCCCTCTCACCCTATCATTATCCGGGCCTCTGCCGGGTTCCCCTTTCGGAGTATAAAGAAATTAGCATCCGGGATGAGGAGGAGGAACCGCTTTATGCCTACAGGACTTCCCTTGAGATTTATGGCAAAGAGAGAGCCGTGGCTGTGACCTATAATCCCCTGACCTACCGGAAAAAGATCCATTGGCTAACCCGGACGATCCGCAAGACCAAGAGGAAGCTTCAAGAGTTGCGGCAGGAGCTGCGAACGGCCGACGGCCGGACAACCGTCCAATCTCTTGAGAGGAAAGTGAGTGAGCTCCTGGCCGAAAGCCACATCGCTCCTGTCTTCGCCGTCGAGGTGTCTTTTCATTATGGAAAGTACCGGATATCGATCCGGACCCATCCCCTGGTCCTTAAGGAATACCGGGCTCGATTCGGGAAAAACATCATGTTTACGGATCATGGGGACTGGAGCACGGAAGAAATCGTCCGGGCCTACCGGGACCGCTACAAGATCGAGACCGCGTTCCGCTGGACCAAGGACCCGGCTTTTATCCGCCGGCAGCCGATGTATCACTGGACCGACTCGAAAATCCGTGTGCACGGCCTGACCTGTGTCATGGCCCTCCTGTATCTCTCAGTTCTTCATATGAAGCTAAAAAGCGCCGGCCTCAATCTCTCCCTAGGCCGGGCTATGGAAATCCTCCGAGGCATTCGGCTGGCTATCTGTTTTTATCCCCGAAGCGCCCAACCTGTTCGTAAAGTTTGCCGTCTGGGTAGCACCGAACAGGAGCTTCTAACAGCTTTAAACCTTAAAATGGGGGCAGTTAGGTAGTACATTCTAAGGGGCCATAACCTGATTATAATGAATCCTTTAAGATAAAACTCAAGACCTAATGGCGAAAGTCGGGTAGGAGACCTTGAAAAGTCTGTTAAGGACGGGCGTTCACCTGACGAAGTTGTCGGCATAATCGCAGATAAGTTCCCAGAAATGAGCGGTTCTCCCTGTGCATTTCATGTTGACCTATGTACCGCAAATTTATTGGGGTATAGTATCCCGATGACGTGGCAAATTCCTTTACAGGGTGGCAAGCAGGCAAAAGCCGAGGGAAAGAAGGGCGTCGTTTTCGAATTATCACCCGAAGCAGAAGCTTTTACGCGATGGCAAAAGAGAGATTTTTTGGATCTAGAGCGGTTGTTAGCCAAAAGCTGGAGAAAAAAACTTGCTTCTCTTGATTTGGGAAAAATGGCAAAGGCACTTGAAGCACTGGGCATCAGTGGAAAATCATGCAAAAAGCTCGAGAATGCCAAAATAATCGCTTAAAGCGTAGTATCCTCTAAGGAAATGCAGTTTGATCGTATTAGGCTCTGGTTTATTTTTCTTGGCATTCCAAAAGATCTTCAACGAGAAATTTACAGGAGGTGGATTTCTCTTGGCTATCTCCCCCTTACTGAATTCGCTCCATATGCTGCTTATGTAATGAAGATCGAAGTGTTTTTCCAAGTGGCGCTGGCAGCAAGTCTAATATCCAGCCAACGGCCGTCAAATAGGGTTGATATTGGCTATCTGTTTTATCTCCCATTTAGCATGGTATTCATTTCGTCTGACAGACTTCATGAACGATTGGCCCCCCTGTTTATGCGCAATGATCAGGAGTTTGTTTGGGGTAAAGATCTGAAAACAGACCTGGCGAAACTGAACAAATACTATTCTGAATTGCCGAACTCGATAAAAGAAAAAGGCATCATGTCATTTGCTTCTGGATCTCCCAGGGAAGGCGAATTTTTAATAACCCGTCTATGGGACATATATCTGTCGAGCTGGAGAGAAAAGAACGTAATTCCAAAAGAAGCCGTCGAGGATTCAAAATTAAAGCAAAAATTAAAAAGATGACTGAATTTTCAAAGCTTGGGGAAGGAGAGGCGACAGATACCTCTGAGGATCCTGATTGGATGATAGTTCAGCGAAGTGTCCATAAGAAAAAGGGTTCATGGTTTCAGGTGCCAAAGGACCTTGAGGATTCAAAGAATAGCTAAATGAGATGAAAACATATCCGCATCATCTACTGCTTATCACTTTGTGAGGCTTTTTCAATCGCAGTCATAGAGTCATGGATCCTAAAAATCACGATAGCCGCTTCACAGACAATTCGCCAGGCCAGATTTCCGACGACGATGATAGCCAATCCCGCTAATAGCCTTTCTGAAGAATCGGATCCCATCCCCAAGAAGCTGTAACGGTTCTCAACAATCGTGCTTATCCCTTTGGTCGTAATGTAGATAAAGCCGACCGCATAGATAATAATGATTAGCGTTGTGCTAATGAATTTCTTGAAAGACACAAAATCGCTTAAAAAGTTTTCATTTGCCACTTTTGCTCTCCGCTAAAATTAAATAGGTTAGCTTTAATCTTACCTTTTATTGGAATCTCTGGTTTTGCGCTGCCAATTTCTTTGTCTACACTTTTCGTTTGGCGGTCCGGATTATTTCTTTTTTAGCCGGATCGCTCGGCCTCTTACTTTGGTTATATGTTCAACATAAATGCCCAAAATGCTAACGATCTGAGTGTCGACAGTCAAATCTACGAGCCTTGTGGCCCCTGGCGCCTTCGAGAGAGCGTCCTCGATTGCAGCGCCATAACCAAAATTCCCAGCCGCAATTAGACCCAGGATGACGGTTCCCTTGGAAGTCCCCTCAACAAACGCCAGGCTTTCGTAGTCGGATTCTGGGGTTACTTGATACGTCGTGGTATGACCAAGAGCTCCCGGACTTACCATGTTCGTGTAAAGACCGCCGACTGGCGCCAGAGCGCAGGCATCCAATAAAAATGCCAAGATCAAAATAGTGGATAATGCTAGAACGCGTTTCATTCAAGACCTCCTTTCCATATTCATCTAGCCGACGCTTTTCGGCCTATTTTAATTTAAATAGAAAAGCCCAAAATCAAAGAAAGATTTCTTGTCTTTATGCTTTGAATCCAGGTGATAGGTGAATTCTTGCTGTCAAAAATGTTAGCTAGTCCATTTGTAAATCTTATCTGCAGTGATAGTCTCGATCCTCCACCGATCTGAAATCCACATCCCGCACCAAACGCATAGCCAAAATCGAATAATTTCAGGTCGGCGCCTTCCTCTTCTTCGGATAATGACTTCCCTTTATATTTCGTAGTGACGATTTTCTTCCCGCCTATTCGTATTGAAGAATAAGGCCCCGCAAATATAAATGGCCTGAAGACATCGCCTAAGGGGATTGAAGCTCTAATCAGAACAGGCACTTCTATAACCGTGGATCTCCATTCTATTTCATTAGAATAGCTGCTTCCATAATAATCGGTGAATTGCCGGCTCCGCTTCGTAGCGAAAAGGATTTCCGGTTCCAGCTCAAGGAATTCATTCAGTCCGAGAGTCACAGATCCGCCGACACAAAAGCCCATGATGGATTGGACTTCATCTTCGACGTCCATGGATAAATTTGTAAAATTGGTGCCGATTTTTAGACCCATCCCAATAGGCTGCGATTTTCGATTCTGCAAGCTTTCATTGCTTGGGATTTCTTTATTTGCTTCTGTCTTAGAGGGGGCTTTAGCTTTTCCTTTTTTGATGATCCAGCCAACCTCTTCAGAAACCTCTACCTCTTTTTTCTCTTCGACCTTCTGTTTCTCTTCGACTTTTTTCCCCTCCTCTTTCCTCGCGTCGGTTTTTTCCTGTTTAGGGACTTCCTTCGATTCTTCGATGACATCCACCGTACTTTGATGGATGAAGCCGTATTTAGTTACCCCTCCGACAGGACCGGGAATCGCTACTCGATACCATTCCCCCTGCCTGTTTTCTGATTCCAAAATTGTGCCCTGGGGAGCTTGGAAAATTATTCTAGCGGCGGCTCCGGGCTCTGCCCGAACGTTTGCGTTTGGAACTTTGATCCTCAATTTAATAGCCGCGGCTTGTGCTGTGATCGAAAAGCAAAAAAGCGCTATAAAAAACAACAATCCTATCGCCTTGCCGCGCGTCTTCATTTTGGGCTCCTTTCCAGTAATATTTAGCGAAACTATTATTTAGTAAAGACCTCTATTTAGATTTTCAATAAATAAACTCGGATATCGCTCCTTTTTTTAACCTTTTATTTATTCCGATCTTGCTTTATTTATTTGGAATCTGTCTTCGTTCCACTATTTTTTAGTTTCTGCCGCTTTTTTTATTTCCTGGGCAATCTCCTCTATTTTCATTAAGAAAGCATCGGAAAGCTGAATTTCATCATAATACGAGCCCTTTTTTTGTTGAACGCGGCCTTTGGGCAAAATGGTCAAGACGCTCGTGCTTTCATTTGTGACAATATTCGTTGTAAGTTGGACCTCTGGCTTCCTCTTGCCAAACATCCTAAGAACGATACCCCCACCAAAGCTCTCATCGAGTTGCTTATAATCCGTGGTTATTTGCCCTAATCTTTCATTTGAGCTCGTGATTACAAAACCGCGATTCATCATAACCTGGCTCGTTGCATCAAAAACGGCTAATTTTTGCGCATTAATGTTAATTTTTATGGGTTTGGTTGTGGGAGCCAATTTTGGGGAACCGCAATAGGCAAAAAATAGAGTGGCCAATATTACAGGGAAAAAAGCAGCCATGCCTTTCTTTTTTGTCATGTTTCTCCTCCTTTTAAAAAATCTGGACTAAAATTTTCGTTAGTTTAAAGAATAGGCTTGTTTATTACGTACGGAGGAGGCCTTTCGGAAAATAAATTTTGACGCAATATAATTCTCTCCTCCTATTAGGTAGACCTGAGAAATCCGATTTTTTCCCATATTTTTGTCTTTCTAATCGTAAGATCTTCAGTATTACCTATTGCAGCATTCGAAAAAAATTTAATTATTTCCACGATTTTTCTTTATTAATGCCTATTTCCCCAAAACGACCCTGAAGAGTTGGTCGAGCTTTGGTCTCCCGAATTACCTAAAAAAAAGGAATACTGGGCGGGTCGAATCAAAGTTATTGGACCCTTCATATAGGGCTGCCCCCGATGGCGACATTATCAACAATTTGTCGAACAAAAGACAACTGCTAAGCACCGCATGAATATTTTTTCCGATGGGAAAAAAAGCACGGATGTTAGTCTACTTAATGTAACATACTGCGATCCGCGGGAAAAAACTTCTTTCTAGGGAGGAGGATAGTGTATCGAAAAAAAATTGCTCTTTGGGTGTGTACTCTTGCTATTCTCAGCACAACATTCGCGTGCAGTGAAGCCTCGAAAGGCGTGAAAATGGGAGAACAGGCTGTGACACGCGGAGATTATTATGCCGCCGCCATGGACTATTTAAATGTTCTGCGAACAAAGCCAAAATATAGCAAGGCTATCGACAATCTTTCGCGAATTTCCAAATCTGCCTATGAGCAGAAATTGAAGATGGCTGAAGGATATCAAGAACAAGGGAATCTCGAAGAGGCTCTAGCAGAATATAAGGATCTGGACGGTTATATCACGCAACTCAGGCAATATAACCTGCTTAATTTCGTTCCCATTGATATTAATAAGGCGATAAGTACCGTAAGCACGGGCGCCGCAGAAAAACATTATGTCCAGGCGGAGGGGCTTTTTAAGCAAAAAGATTTTCAGAATGCCATCAGGGAATATCGAACAGCTTCAGCTTTAGTGAATTCTTTTAAAGATTGTAAAGAAAAGATTGCAGAATCCTATTATAGTCTTGCGGGCGATTACGAAAAGAGGAATAGCTATCGAACCGCAGCCAAAAACTATGAAAATGCGAACGTGGAAGTGCGGGGCTATAAGGATGCGACACAAAAAGCCGCTGGTTTATATTATGCCCTTGGATCGTATTTTCTTACCCAAGGGCAATACCGCAAAGCTTGTGAAGATTTGTCCCAGGCCAAGTCTATATCGCCTCAGTACCGCGATGTCAGCAACAAATTAGATACAGCAAGTGAAAAAGCCGCCCTCAAGATTGCTTTTGTTAGATTTGACAATCCGACAGGCAAGGACATAGCCGGAATGGCTTTGGGGGATTTCATTTTTGAAACGATCAAATCGAATGTCCAATCAAAGGCGAGCCAGTTCTTGCATATGCTGGACCGGGAAGAGCTTTTGGTTTTGGCCCGAGAACAAAGAATCAATGAGGGTTTGTTTCGCGATGAATCAACGGTCCCTATGAAACTGGAGGGAGTCGGCTATCTAATTTTCGGAAAACTCAATCAAGTCAGAGACGTAAAAACTGGACTAACAGAAACGCCGACCAAGGATTATTATGAATACAGCTATGATGTTCCATATGTTGACGACAAGGGAAGGCAAAGGACACGAAAAGAATGGTCCAAGGCAGAAATGTATTTTTCTTTGTTGAAAGACAAGGCATCTTTCACACTTTCAGGAGTTATTAAAGTCATCGATGTGAAAACCGGCCGGTTGATCATCAACCACCAGATTTCCGAGGAAGCCGGTGACGAAATCGAGTACGCGGATAAATTCCGAGCCGCCCATGATCTCAACGCTTATAATGTGGCTCTTCCGGATGCGATCAAGAAGCTGAGAAAAGCACGTCGTGAATTGAAAGATGAGGGTGCGCTCGCCAGAGAAATGATCGATTCGATCGCGCGTGCGATGGCGGATAAGATCCTATCCAATCTTGATGTCACCCCTTTTGTCAACGATCCTTTGCTGATCAGATTCTAGCAATACGTAGCAATTACCGGAAGCATATTTTCTTGATCGAGAGAATCTCTGGAAAGCTAAAATCTAATCGTATAGCTTAAAGCAAAGTCTTTGCTTCCCGGTCGAAAAACGCACCAATATTGGCTTTGAATCTTTCGCGGTTCATTTTGGAGCTTTAAATATTATTGTATTCTTCCTATAGGTAGGCCTCAAAAAAGCGTCTTTTTTCCGCATTTTTCAATTTTGCGCGGCAATTTCGTCCTGGTTTGCTTGAAGAAGAGCATTTGAATGAATAAAAAAATTGAATTATTTTCGATATTTATTTATATTTATGACCGAGATTCAGCTATTGGGCACTATGGAACTGGAAACGCTTCTTAAATCGAAAAAATTCCTTGAGGAAGTCGCCAGCTCAGTCAAGAACATCATCTATGCCAATTTCCCTAAAACAAGCCGGGAGGAACAAGAGGACATCGAACAAGAAGTTAAGCTCAAGATTTGGCAGGTCGCCTCGAACGGGAAGAAAATCACGAATCTAAGGTCTTACTTATGGAAGGTCGTTTACACGACGGCTCTGGACCTTATTAATGAGAGATTATTGAATACATCCGATGAGGAAATCATTAAGCAAATCGATTCACTCAATATATCCCGCCTCAAGCTTCTGTCTCCTGAATTGCTTATGCAAAAAAAGGAGCACGCCGACATCCTTAAAAACGAGATTCATTCCCTGCCCCCGAGGCGGAAAGCCGTATTAGAACTCTATCTTTCCGGAATGAATTTGGAGGAAATAACGGAATTTCTGGGCTGGGGACAGAACGAGGTCCGGCATTTGCTTTATCGCGGAATACAGGAGTTAGCAGAGAGAGTGAGAGCGCCCGTGAGCGACTCAAATCGGGACAATAGAGGAAAATATGACGGCTCAGACGGAGATTGATAATGAAACATGAAAAGGTAAAATGCATAGAAAATAAAACCTTTCTGGAAATGTTTCTCCAGGGAGCCGATATAGGCCAAAAGGACCAATTCGTCGACCATATCTTTTCCTGCCCGGAATGCCAGCTCAAATTTGAAACGCTTAATTCCTTGAGGAGACAACTCCGCACAGTAGAGAAAGAGCTGCCTTGCGCGACCTTGTCTGCGGCCGAAGAAAAAGCATTTAGGAAAATGGCCAAAGCCCGGCTTCGCGAACTCAAAAGAAAGCCGCCAAAGGCTTTCTTCAATTCCGCTCGTTTGCGCCCATTTCGTATACTATCCGCCTCCGCTGCGCTCGTGATTTTTTGCTTGGCCGGATATCTCCTGTTCAATTCGGTGGTCAAACCAAGGTCGTTTCGAGCGCCCGACAACGGCAATGTCCGTTTGATTGAGCCAAAGGGGAAACTCAATGCGGCCCCTTCGATTTTTCGATGGTCGCTTGTCAAAAGCGCAGACGGCTATTATTTCAAGATCATAGGCGATGATCTCCAGACCATCTATGAAGATTACACTAGCCAGACGTCTATCCAGATCAATGAAGAAATTAGGAATAAATTAAGCGGCGGGAAAGCGTACATCTGGTCAATCGAAGCAATAGCCGAGGATGCCAGAAGGCTTTCGTTTTCTCAAGAACATTTTGTAATCGAAACGCGAAAATCCTATTGATTCGAGGCGGCGCTATTCAATGTCGATGAATGATCGCCGATAAGAATGAAAGGCGCCCAGAAGAAGGGGTGTCCATATCCTGAATTCATCATATCGATTTTCGATAATTTCAGAGCTTCACTTTTTGTTTTTCCCGCCGCAAGATGACGGTAATATCTGTCCATGAATTGCGCGGCAGATTCGTCATCGATAACCCAGAGACTGGATAGAATCGAATTTGCCCCCGCCAGGAAAAAAGCGGCTGAAAATCCGATGAGCCCTTCCCCCTTTTCCAAATGTCCGCTCCCGCTCTGGCAAAAGGAAAGAACCACCAGGCTTGCATCCAATCTAACCCCAAACAAATCGATAGGCTGGAGAAGGCCGTCTTCCGGTCCTGCATCGTCCCGGTTCAAAAGAATTCCGGAACGCCACCAATATTGGTCGTCAAACAAGCCGTGAGCAGCCAGATGGATGATTTTAAAATTGGATAGATCCAAGCTTTTGAACGCTTCTTCCCTCGCCTCCTTTCCTATCAGCAATCTTTGTCGATTCTTCGGGAAAAAATTCGCGATCGCGAGAATTTCCTTTTTGGCAAAAGCCAGCTTTCGGATTCCCTGTGAATTATTCTTTGAGCTTTCGAGTTGATAATTGACTTCCGGGCAGCCTACTGCTAAAAGGTCCATCGGATTTCCGTTGATCTTATTTCGCTTCTGCAATAGGGTTGAACATACTGCCGAGGGAGAATAGCAGATCTCATAATCTTCGACCAAAAACCTGTATCCCTTTTCTTCATTGGATTTGGACGGGGGAGTCGATACCGCAGAAATCAAGGTTTCAAATGGGAGATAATGAAGAATTCCATCGGGGACAATGATAATCTTCCGGATATCGGGAGAGAGCCTTTTTTTAAAAGGAGCTATCAGACGATCGTATAATATGCGGCCTCCTTTTTGTCCCAAAAATATTTTCGAGGTTTCGAGCGTTAAAAAGCTCAGGTAATTCGGCACTAAAGAATCGAATTCGGTGACATTTGGTAAGACGACCATGTTCAGTGAATCTCGGGTCAGAAGAAAAGCGAAGCCATAACGGTTTCCGATAAAATATTCCAAGAGCGCTTCATCACGAGAAATGAATTTTTTATCCAGCAAAGCCGCCGGGAAGGGCTCGGGAAAGGCGGAATCCGGGCGACGAGCATTTCCGGCTCTCAGCTTCATAAAAAGAGCTCTATAATCATCTTCAGCTTCTTCAAGCTTCTCCAGGAGGCCCCGTCTTTCGTCCTCGGATTTTTGACGGCTATAGAGACTGCGCTGCAGAAATGAGATCTTTTTTTTGATCTCTCGCCCTTTCGTACTAGAAACCGAATCCGCGAGTCCGCCGGGTTTTGCCGGCGAATCCATAAGAGTGCTATAAATTCCCGCTGTCCTGCTCTTTTCTGCGAAGAGGA